>Ga0210391_10000052_pt1 | contig 134115 bp, 110 predicted proteins | sample IncBWC12OmetaG_FD_160573 | JGI IMG/M metagenome (GOLD analysis project Ga0210391, IMG submission 160573) | Forest soil microbial communities from Barre Woods Harvard Forest LTER site, Petersham, Massachusetts, United States - Inc-BW-C-12-O ...
TCCAGGCGGTTCAGCGCGAGCACGCTGACCATCTGCACGAGGCCCGGCGTCAGAATCTGCTTCTGCGCCAGCCGGAGATGCAATTTGGGTGCGAGATAGCTCATAGCATCAGTTCAACTTGAAACCCTCTCCCAGATAGATGCGCCTGACTTCCGGATCGGCAGAAAGCTCGGCAGGCGTACCCGCGGCGAGAATTTTTCCCTCGCTGATGATGTAGGCGCGGTGGGTGACCGCCAGCGTATCGCGGACGTTGTGGTCCGTCATCAACACACCGATGCCCGCATGGCTCAAATCGCCGATAATTTTCTGGATGTCGACCACGGTCAACGGGTCGATGCCGGCGAAAGGCTCATCCAGCAGCACAAAGGACGGCGAAAGGACCAGGGAGCGCGCGATTTCAAGCCTGCGGCGCTCTCCGCCGGAGAGCACATGCGCCTGGCTATAGCGGATTCCCTCGAGACCCATCTGCGCCAGTAGCTCCTCCACCCGGTCGCGCCTCTGCTCGGGGGTTACCGAGAGCGTTTCCAAGACAGCCAGCAGGTTCTCTTCGACGGTCAGCTTGCGAAAGACCGATGGTTCCTGGGGGAGGTAGCTGATGCCGCTGCGGGCCCGCAGATACATGGGGAGGTCGGTGATATCCTCGCCGTCCAGCATGACACGCCCGTAGTCCGGACGCGCAAGTCCGACCAGAATGTAGAAGGTCGTGGTCTTTCCAGCGCCGTTCGGCCCGAGCAGCCCAACCACTTCACCCTGTTGAATCTCCAGGTTAATGTCGTTTACGACTTTCCGACCCCTATAGGACTTCCTGAGATCGGCGGCTTGGAGTTTCAACATGCCGGTTCATTTCTCAACCCGGTGCTTGGTCAGTGTGCGCGAACCTTCCTGCGAATCAATTAAAATCGTATCATTCGCAACAAAGAAGGTCAACGAATGGCCCGTGGTTGTGTCGCTTCCCGCATCAGCGATGGTGGGTTCGCCACCCGACATTACGAATTTTCCGTCGGCGGCGGTGTATTCAGCTTGATCGGCCATGGCCCGGCGGTCGCCCTGGCGGACCACAACGGCGCCTTGCGCGATGGCCTTTTCGAGCTGGCGGCCGCCCAGAGGGCTGACGGCGGCTGGTGAGGCGCTGGCGGCGGGCGCGACCGAACTGGCGGGTGAAGGCTGGCTTAGGTAGAGGTCGAGCGAGCGCGAGGTGAGCGAGCCCTGGGTGGATGCGGCCGTCACCCCGCCTTCGAGGTGGGCTTTGCCCTGGTCGCTCCAGTAGGTGAGAGTGGGCGCGGTCACCTTCCAGAGAGTGGGACCGTTGCCGCTGCCCGTTACGGCCGGCTTCGGCCGAGCGGCGCTCGTTTTTGTGGCGGACAGCGGGACAGCCATGGCGCCGAAAGGTCCCGCTACCTGCGCAAAGACGGCCACCACGTGCCCGCTGGCTTCGAGTTTTGTGTCATCCTGCCAGACCTCGATCTGGTCGCTATCGAGCACGGACTCCCCCTGCCAGAGTCGCGCGTGTCCTGTGTAGGTGACGACCACATGACGTGAACCGACCGTGCCGGAAAGCGAATCCGCGGAGATGTGCGCAGTGCCGCTGCCGAGACTGAGGGTGTCGCCTGTTGCGGTGGGCGTGTAGGTCGAGACGACGCCGCCCGTGGCGCGCAGGTCGCCGGTTTTTTGATTGACCGTGACGTAGGCGGCGGTCGTGCGACTCATCGCGTCGGAAATCACGGGAGAACCGTCGAGCGTGATTGTGTCGGTGGTGCGAACGATGTTTGCATGGTCGGCGCTGGCGCGGCGCTCGCCTTGCTGGAACCGGACGTTGCCGCGCTGGTCGAGCGAGTCCCAATCGCCATGGGCGCCGAACGTAGCGACCAGCTCGTTGGCGGACAGGTATTGCGGTTCGGCCGCACCGATCTGGCGGCGCACTTCGACGTCCGAATGGCCGAGCAGTTTGTCGAGATGTCCTGCGGCGCCAAGCTGCGCGACGAATTGTTTCGCGTGCATCGTCGTGGTGTCGGTGGCGCTGTGCGACTCAATCGTGGCGGGCGCGAGCGTTTCGGCGCTTTCGATTCTCTGCTGATCGGCCTTGCCCGGAAGCTGGCCGGGGCGCGCGCCCGGCTCCGCCGAAGCAGTCGAAAACTTCACTCGGAGCGCGTCCGTTTTCAACGTGCGCGAAACCACGCCTTGATGCGATTCGGCGGTCACAGCGCCGGTAGCGGTCATGTCTTGGATCAGATTTTTTCCCGGAACCATCACGAATTCGGTGTGCGCGGCAGAAAAGCGGTCCATGCCTGCAGCGGTCTGGCGCGTCCCCACGATGTTGCCGTCCGCCACCACGTGATCCACCCACCCTGCGGGGTTCAGGACGGCCTCGAATCGTGTGGCGGAGACGGCGATTTTGCCGCCGCCTTCGGTTACCTGGATTTGCGGATGGCCCTCAGCGATGGCGCGGCGTGCGTGATTGTCCTGGTCAAGCAGGATTGAAAAACTGTCGGCGGTCAGCTCCCGTGCGCCTTCCTGCAGGGTTGCGGGGCCGTTCAGCACCACCGTGCGATCGGCGCGGCGCAGTTCGAGGCTGCTCCCCTTCGCGGTGACGGGCATGCCGCCGGTCTGGTCGGACGCGGCGAGCTCGAATTGCACGTTCTGCTGAAGACGCACGGTTGAATCGCTGGTGCTGTAGGAGACGCCCACGCCGCTGCCCTGGCCCCCGGCAAAATGGAACTCGACTGGCTCCGGAGTGGATGCTTCGCCCGTATTGCGATTGAACGAAAGGTTGCTGGTCTTGATTTGGACCGTATCGGCGGAATGTCCGGGGGCCGGATGCGCGCTGGCCATGTCGATTTCGACGTTCCCTTGGCAATGAACGGCGCCGGATCCGTCATAGCTGCACTCGTGGGTATGGATGTTGTCGTTGCGGCTGCCGTCCCGTCCGTAGAGCGTGATCCAGACGTCCTCGAGTACGGCGCGGTTCTCGTCTTTAAATTGCGTGGCGCGCGAAGCGCGGACGGTAAAGATCGTGCGGGACTGTTCGACCTTGGAAAAAGAAAACTGCGCCGACTGCTGCTGTACATCAACGGAAACCGCGACGGGCCCGTTGCGCAGCGCGCGGAACCGCCGCAGCGCACGTTTGGCGTACACGCCGCCGACCGCGAGTGCGATCAAGGCCGCAGCGATCGCCGACCAGCGCGCGTAACGCGCGGCTTCCCGGTTGCGCAATGAAGGAACTCCTTCGTTTCGTTAGAAGCCGAGTATAGGCGAGTGGTTTTCGCGCTACAACCAGAGCCGAAGACTCGCGCGTTTTTTGTGCCCCCGGCCTGATTTGCCGGTCCCATCCGTTTGGTGTTAGAAAGGAATCGAGCGCCGAGACGGGCCCATGGTGGCGGCTCCGGCCAACGAGGTAAACGGCGGCATGCGACAGTCGGGTCGAAGCCTGATGAAGCTCGTGTTGCCGTTCTGTTGTGCCCTTTGCGTCGTCAGCGCGATGCTCGCGCAGCACCCTTTCCGCGAATACCCATCCGTTGAATATGGCGAATCGACGCCTCTGCCACCGGATTGGCAGCGGCCGGGCGAATGGGCGTTCGCGCGCCTGATGTACCCACCGGGTCCAAACGACGGCTACCGCGGCCGTTTCGATGGCGATTGGCGCCAGGGAATGTCGCTTTGGACGCAGGACGGACCGCCCGCCGACCGCGCACTGGCGGCAGCCGCCCGCCGCCTCACGCGCATCGACGCGCGTTCCGTGGAACAGGACGTGAATCTCGACGACGGCGACGACGTTTACAATTGGCCGTGGCTGTACGCCGTGCAGGTGGGCGAATGGGGACTTACCGAACACCAAGCGGCCGTCCTGCGCGACTACCTGCTGCGCGGCGGCTTTTTCATGGCGGACGATTTTCACGGCGAGTACGAATGGCAAATGTTCTTGAAGAGAATCCGGATGGTATTTCCGGATCGCCCGATCGTGGATATTCCGGATAACGATCCCATCTTCCACACCGTGTACGACCTCGACGACCGCTACCAGATTCCCGGCGCCGAGCATCTGCGGCTCGGCTACAAATACCCGGATTACCCACAGGGTCCGGAGGACGGAAAGGGAGCGCACTGGCGCGCCATCTACGACGACAAAGGCCGCATCATGGTCGCGATCAGCTTTAACTCCGACATCGGCGACTCATGGGAGTGGTCCGACCGTGCGGAATATCCTGAAAAATATTCCGATCTCGGGTTTCGCATCGGCATCAACTACATCGTCTATGCCATGACGCACTAGAGGGCTCATCTCAGTTCAGCGGGGAAACATTCGGACTAAACGCTGGGGAGCATACCCACGCCGGCCGCGGCGACGCTGTCGCGCGACGTGTTCTTGACGAGGTACATCGCTTCGTCGGCGAGGTGTAAAAGTTCAGCCTTGGTGCGCGAATCGGTGGGATACGCGGCGACGCCCACGCTGGCCGTCAGGCGCACGGGCGTCCCGGTGTTCTTCAGCCATTCGGTTTCGCGGATCAGCTTGTGCAGCCGGTGCGCCACGCCCAGCGCGTTCTCTTTCGAAGTTTGCGGCAGCAGCACCACGAATTCGTCTCCGCCGTAGCGGAACGCCAGATCGATCAGCCGGCAGTGCACCTTGATGGCCTCTCCGATTTCAGCCAGCAGTTTTGAACCGACCAGATGCCCGTGCGTGTCGTTCACCTGCTTGAATCGGTCGAGGTCGATGAAAATCAGCGAGAATTCGAAAGCGTACCGGTGCGAGCGGTAGATTTCCGTATCGAGCATGAAATTCAGGTGCCGCGCGTTGTAGAGGCTGGTGCAATCGTCGGTGATGGTCAGTTCGTGGATGCGCTGCACGTGCCGCGCATTTTCGATGGCAATCGCCGCATAGTCGGCCAGCGCTTCCAGCAGCGCCAGATCGCGCGGGCTGAATCCCTCCGGCCCCACGCAATTGATCAGCTCGATCACGCCCAGGCATTGATCGCGGAAACGCACCGGTACGGCGACAATCGAACGCGTCGCCATCTTCGTTTTCTCATCCACTTGCCCAAAGAATCGCGAATCCTTGCTAGTGTCCGCCACCACCACAGCTTCGCCCGATTCCGCAACCCAGCCTGCGAGACCCTGGCCGACTTTGATGCGCACGTCCTTGAGCGCTTCGGCGCCCGCGCCGGTGGCAATCTGGAAATAGAGTTCGCGCTTGTCGAGGTCCATCAGCAGCAGTGACCATGTATCGGGCCGCAGCACCTCGTTGATTTTTTCCATGATCGTGCGCAGCACTTGATCCAGCTGCAGGGACGATGTGAGCGCCTTACCCAGCTCGTGGAACACATTGACTTCGGTGGGTTCAGGCAGCGGAGGAGGGATGTCCGGAAGCCGGCGCCGTTCCGGGCCGTCAAACGGCTTGGCGTCGCCGGCCCGGCGCATCCGTTCCGCAGGCTGACGAGGTTTCGCGTCTTGGGATTCGGGAGGCAACCCTGCAATTATAGAAACGCCTTCCGCCGCCCGCAACGGCCATTCCGCGCCGATTGCCGAAACGCCAATCCTGGGCGGACCCGCCGGCCTTCCCGGACCCGTGCAAGCAGGATTGACACCCCCTCCACCGACGCCTATATTTTCGTTGGCCCCTTTCGAATGTCATCGACACCTTTCGGCGAACACCTGCGGCGCGAACGCGAGATGCGCGGCGTTTCGCTGGACGAAATTTCCGCCGCCACGCGCATCAGCACGCGATTTCTGGAAGCCATCGAAAAAGATCAGTGGGATCAGCTGCCGGGCGGTGTCTTCAATCGCGGATTTATCCGCTCGATCGCGCGATTCCTGGGACTGGACGAGGACAGCCTGGTGGCCGAATACGCGTTGGGCAATTCAAACGGCGCGCCAGCACCGGCCGCCGCGCCGAAAGCGCGGAACCGCATGCCTCGAAACTGGCAACCGGCCGCTGGGTCGGTCATCGTGATTGTCCTGGTGCTTGCCGGTGGAATTTTCGGGTGGCATCGCTATGGCGACGACTTGTCCGCATGGATTCACTCGCGCTATCAGGCTGTGCGCGCCGCTGGAAAACCAGCGCCTGAGCCGGGTTCGGGCGGGCCTTCTACGGCCACGGCTGCCGCCAGCGGCGCTCCCGCGCAGGTGCTTACTCTCAAGCTTCAGGCCAGCAAAGCAGCCAACGTGAAAGTCTCCGCAGATGGCAAAATTGTCTTCGACGGCGCGGTTCAGCCGGGCGACACCAGGCAATTCGACGCGCAGAGCCAGTTCGATGTCTCGGCCGGCGATTCGAGCGCAATAACGCTCGACCTCAACGGCCAGGCTCTGCCAGCGATCGGATCGCCGGGACAGTCCGGAAGCGTGACCTTGACCCGCAATGATCTGAAATCCGCCGTCGGAGGCTCCCATTAGCGTCGAACTTCTCACCCAGATCCGCACCGACCACGCGCGACGCGAACAGAAGCTGGCGATCTGTACCGGCAGCGTTCCGCTGGGCGCCGAAGAGCGCGTCGAATTGCTGGCCGTGCTGTCCGCCGATCCGGAGCCGGAAATCGCGGAACGCGCCCAGAACGCGTTGCTGACGCAGACGCTTGAGTCCTTTCTGACTGCCGCGGCGAGGCCCGAAGCCGACCCGAGGTTTTTTACGTATCTAACCGACAATCTGGCCGACAAACCGGGCGTGGCCGACGCGCTGGCAAAAAACACCGCGTGCCCCACGGCTCACGTCGCGCGGATCGCCCATCACCTGACGCCCGTGGGAATCCAGTCGTTGCTCGATAATCTGGAACGTTTCGCATCCGATCCTCAGCTGGTGCTCGCCGTGGCGGGCGCGCCCGGCGCAAGCCCCGAACAGCGCGAACTGCTCGCGAATATGGAAAAGAAGGCGACCGAGTCGGCCGAGCTGGCCGAGGCCGCCGCCGAGGCCGAGCCCGATGTCGTGAAACGCCAGACCCTGATGCAGAGGCTGGCGCACATGAATGTGGTCCAGCGCCTCACGCTCGCCCTCAAGGGCGGCCGCACCGAGCGCATGACCCTGATCCGCGATCCCAACAAGCTCGTCCAGCGCTGTGTGCTTCAATCACCCCGGCTCACGGACAGCGAAGTCGAGGCGTTTGCCTCGATGACCAACCTGACCGGTGAAATTCTGCGCGCGATCTCCATGAGCCGCGTTTTTATGAAGAACTATTCGGTGGTGAGGAATCTCACCAACAATCCGAAGACGCCGCTCGACGTCTCGCTGCACCTGTTTGTGCGGCTTACGGCAACGGATCTCGTGAAGCTTACGAGCAATAAAAACGTCCCGGAAACTCTGCGTTCGTCCGCCGTGAAGCTACACCGAAAGCGCAAAATGAGTACCGGCGGCTAGAACTCTCTTGCGGCATTCGCGGTGGCGGCCGGGGCCCCGTTTCTGTCCATCGTGCGCTTCCTGTAGTAAAGTCATCGCATCGAAAGCTCCACTGGAATTTCAGCGATGGCCACAGCCCGGCCCATGACAGAAGGCTCCGTAGTGATTTCGCCGCGAGGCTTCGAACGTCTCCGTTCCGGCCATCTTTGGGTTTATCGCAGTGACGTTCGTTCGGCGCGCGCCGAACCGGGAGCGGTCGTCCGCCTGGTTGACGAACGCGGAAACTTTGCCGGCCGCGCATTTTACAGCGACCAATCGCAGATTTCGATCCGCCTGCTGACTCGCGAGGACGTGGCCATCGACCGTGCATTTCTGACCGCGCGGATTCGCCGCGCCGCTGCCTATCGTGACTTGGTGGTCGAAAACTCCCAGGCTTGCCGCCTGGTCTATAGCGAAGCGGATCTGCTGCCGTCGGTGATCGTTGATCGCTATGGCGATTATTTCGTTCTTCAGACACTCAGCCAGGCGAGCGACCGCCTGAAAGGCATGCTCGTCGACATTCTTGTGGAACTGTTCTCGCCGAAGGGGATTGTCGAACGCAACGATCCCAAGGTGCGCATGCTCGAGGGTCTCGAACAAAGGGTCAGCGTGCTTTATGGCGAAGTGCCCGCCGAAATTCTGGCCAAAGAAAACGGCGTGACGTTCGTCTGCGATCTTGCCAGGGGACAGAAAACCGGCTCGTTCCTCGATCAGCGCGAAAATCATCTCGCCGCGCGGCGCTATGCCTCGGGAGACGTGCTCGATTGCTTCACCTATCACGGAGGCTTCGCGCTCACCGTCGCCGACCGCAGCGCCCATGTCGAGGGCATCGATCTGGCGCCCGCAGCCGTCGAAGCCGCCCGCCGGAATCAGCAGCTCAACTCGATTCCCAATGCCACTTTTCGCGAAGGCAACACCTTCGACCTGCTCAAGGAATACGACGAGGCTGGGCGGCGTTTCCAGATGGTCATCCTCGACCCGCCGGCCTTCGCCAAGAATCGCGATGCCATTCCGGCTGCCCGCCGCGGGTACAAGGAGATCAACCTCCGCGCCCTCAAGCTCCTGAGGCCGGGCGGCTACCTGGTCACCTGCTCCTGCTCCTATCACATCACGGAGCCATTGTTCCTGCAGCTGCTGGCGGAAGCTGCCAATGATGCTCACAAGAATATCGTAGTTGTTGAGCGTCGGACGCAGGCCCAAGATCACCCCATTTTGTTGACCATGCCCGAAACGCACTACCTTAAGTGTCTTATGGTGAAGGTCTTAGAGTAACCTCGGAGGTTCATACTACGGCGTCGTGGTCCACATCGAAAATACTTGACAACGATACACTAAGATTATATTATCCGGATGCGCTAACTAAGCGCTAATCTTCTTAGGAGGACGCAAAAGTGAGTTCGATTACACGTTGGGACACCTATTCCGGTCTTTCCGGCCTGCAGGAACAGGTCAATCGTTTGTTCGAGAGCAGCTTTTCGCGCCGTGCCGATCAGTCAGCCCTCACCAGTTGGGCACCGGCTGTGGACATCTTCGAGACGGAGAATGAGCTGGTCGTGAAGGCGGATTTGCCGGAGGTCGACGAGAAGGACATCGACGTCCGGGTTGAGAACAACATGTTGACGGTTCGTGGCGAGCGCAAGTTCGAAGAGAAGACCGAGAAGGAAAACTATCTGCGAGTCGAACGCACCTACGGTACGTTCAGCCGCAGCTTCAGCCTTCCGAACACCGTGAACCATGAAGCCATTCAGGCCGACTACAAAAACGGCGTTTTGACCGTCACGCTGCCGAAGCGTGCCGAGTCGAAGCCGAAGCAAGTGAAAGTGAACGCAACGAACGGCCAGTAACGGAGCGCCCTATCAACCCGAGGGCTGGCGGCGCGTGCGGCCAGCCCTCGATGTTTCTTGCCTCCCGGAAAAGTGAGAAAATTCAGCCATGCTGCGATTCGACAAATTGACGGTCAAGGGCCAGGAAGCCCTCCAGGCCGCTCAGGAAATGGGAGCGCGCTCGGGCCAGCAGCAGATCGAGCCTTTGCATCTGTTGTGGGCCCTGGTGGCGCAGGGCGACGGCGTCGTACCGCCCTTGCTCGAAAAGCTGGGGGTGTCCCCCAGCGGTCTCGCATCGGAAATTGAAAAGCAGATCGAGCGCCTGCCGAAAGTCTCCGGCGTCTCGGATCAGTCGCTCAGCCGCGCCTCGAACACCGCCCTGGAAAAAGCCTTCGATGAAGCGCAGCGCCTGAAGGACGAGTACGTTTCAACCGAGCATATCCTGCTGGGAATCGCCGGCATGGACAGAGATCCGGCCGGGCAGATTTTGTCGCGCCACGGCGCCAGCCGCGACGCCATCCTGCAGGCGATGGCCACCATCCGCGGCAGCCATCGCGTCACGTCCCAGAATCCCGAAGCGACGTATCGCGCCATCGAGCAGTACGCGCGCGATCTCACCGAAGCGGCGCGCCGGGGCAAGCTTGACCCGGTCATCGGCCGCGACGAGGAAATTCGCCGCGTGATGCAGATCCTCGCGCGACGCACGAAAAATAATCCAGTGCTGATTGGCGAGCCCGGCGTGGGCAAGACGGCCATCGTCGAGGGCCTCGCGCAAAGGATTATTGCAGGCGACGTGCCGGAAGTTCTGAAGCCGAAGCGCATTGTCGCTCTCGATCTCGCCGCGCTCGTCGCCGGTGCCAAATATCGCGGTGAATTCGAGGACCGCCTCAAAGCCGTATTGAAGGAAGTCACCGAATCCGAAGGTCAGATCATCCTGTTCATCGACGAACTGCACACGCTGGTCGGTGCAGGCGCCGCCGAAGGATCGATGGACGCTTCCAACATGCTGAAGCCGTCGCTGGCGCGTGGCGAGCTGCGTGCTATCGGCGCAACCACGCTCAATGAATATCGGAAATACATCGAAAAAGACCCGGCGCTTGAGCGCCGCTTCCAGCCGGTAACCATCGGCGAGCCTTCGATCGAGGACACCATCGCTATTCTGCGTGGCCTGAAGGAACGCTACGAGGTGCATCACGGCGTGCGCATCAAGGACGCCGCCATCATCGCCGCGGCCATGCTTTCGCAGCGCTATATTACCGATCGTTTCCTGCCGGACAAAGCCATCGACCTGGTCGACGAAGCCGCGGCAGGCCTGCGCATGGAAATCGATTCGCTGCCGACCGAGATCGACGAAATCGAACGCCGGATCATGCAGCTCGAAATCGAACGGCAAGCGCTCAAAAAGGAATCGGATACACATTCGAAGGACCGTTACGCGCAAGTCGAAAAAGAACTCGGCGCCCTGAAGGAAAAATCAAACGGCCTGAAGGCGCACTGGCAGACGGAAAAAGACGCCATTGGCAAGATTCGCTCGCAGAAAGAGGAAATTGAGCGCCTGAAAGTCGAGGAGCAGAAGTTTGAGCGTGCCGGAGAGCTGTCCCGCGTGGCGGAAATCCGCTACGGCAAGCTTTCCGCCGCCGAAAAATCACTGCAGGCAGCGCAGGATCACCTCGCCGAGATGCAGAAGGACCATCCGATGCTCAAGGAAGAGGTCGGCGAGGAGGAAATCGCAAAGATCGTCAGCAAGTGGACCGGAATTCCCGTCGGCCGCCTGCTCGAAGGCGAAGTGCAGAAGCTCGTTCACATGGAGGAACGGCTGCGCCAGCGCGTCGTCGGGCAGGACGCGGCGCTCGCGAGCGTCGCCAACGCAATTCGTCGTAGTCGTTCCGGGCTAAGCGATCCGCACCGCCCCATCGGCTCGTTCCTGTTCCTCGGTCCCACCGGCGTGGGCAAGACGGAGCTCGCTCGGGCGCTCGCGGAATTCCTTTTCGACGACGAGCGCGCCATCGTGCGGCTCGATATGTCCGAGTACATGGAAAAGCACTCGGTCGCGCGGATGATCGGCGCGCCCCCCGGATACGTGGGCTACGAAGAGGGTGGACAGCTCACCGAACAGGTTCGCCGCCGTCCCTACTCGGTCGTGCTGCTCGACGAAATCGAGAAGGCGCACCCGGACGTTTTTAACGTGCTGCTGCAAGTTCTGGACGACGGGCAGCTCACCGACGGCAAGGGCCGCCGAGTCGATTTCCGCAATACCGTGATCATCATGACCTCCAACGTCGGTTCCTCCGCTATCTTCGAGCTCGCGGGAAAGGATCCCAAGAAAGCGCGCGAGGAAGCTATGGCCGCTCTGCGCGAAACGTTCCGGCCGGAGTTTCTGAACCGCATCGACGATATCGTCATGTTCAGCCCGCTCGGTAAGGACCAGATCGAGCGCATCATCGATCTGCAAATGGCGTCGTTTATGAAGCGCGTAGCCGAAAAGCAGATCGCGCTGACGCTGACGTCCGCGGCGAAGGCACTGCTGTTCCGCGAAGGCTACGACCCGGCGTATGGCGCGCGCCCCATGAAGCGCGCCATACAGCGTCTCATTCAGGATCCTCTGGCGCTGAAAATCCTCGACGGCGAGGTCAAGGCCGGCGATGCCGTCGTCGTCGACGCCGATTCCAAGTCCGGCGAAATGAAATTCAAAAAGCAGCAAGCAAAGGCGGGCGCCGCCTAATTCGGCGCCAGGGGAACGTGGCATGAAGACGCTCAAGACGGCATTCTTGCTGACGGCGCTAACGTTGTTGCTTCTCTTTATCGGTCAAGCGTTCGGCGGCCGAAACGGTATGACCCTTGCCCTCGGGGCTGCCGTGGTCATGAACGGCGTGGCGTACTTTTATTCAGACAAGATCGCGCTGATGTCCAGCGGCGCGCGCCCGACCAGCCGCGAGGAATCGCCGCGCCTCTACGCGGTGATGGAGCGACTGGCAGCCAAAGCGAATTTGCCCGTTCCGAAACTCTACCTGATTCCGCAAGCGGCGCCCAACGCCTTCGCCACCGGCCGCAACCCGCAGCACGCCTCCGTCGCCGTCACCCAGGGCTTGATGGAATTGATGGACGATGAGGAACTCGAAGGTGTGATCGCCCACGAGCTTTCGCATGTACGCAACTACGATATTCTCACTTCCTCCATCGCAGCGACTCTTGCCGGCGCCATCACCTGGATCGCCCATATCGGCCGTTGGGGAATGATGTTCGGAGGGATGGGCGGGGGGCGGGATCGCGATCGTAATGGAGGTGGGATTGCCGCCCTTCTGATGCTGATTCTTGCGCCGCTGGCGGCTCTTCTTCTTCAGCTCGGAATTTCGCGGCAGCGGGAATATCAGGCGGATGCATCCGGCGCGCGAATGGTCGGCCATCCCTATGGACTGGTTCGCGCGCTCGAAAAGCTCGGGGCCTACAACCAGCAGATTCCCATGAATATTTCGCCCACCACCTCAGCTCTTTGCATCGTTGCTCCGCTCACGAGCCGCGAATTGTTCACCAGTCTTTTCAGCACTCATCCGCCGCTGGCCGATCGCATCGCACGCCTGCAGGCCATGACGATTGCTCCCAGCCGCTAACCCGAGCATTTTCGGCACGCGCCCTCGCAGTCAGATTTCCACCGCGCAGAAATAATTTATTCCACGTAAAAATTGCAGGGTTAGCTGTAGGGCCGCATATCCCGTTGGGCGGGTACGCGCCCGTAAATGACTCGTCTGCAAGTACTTACGTTCGCTCTTCCGATTTTGACCATTTGGTTAGGGTCTTGCTTCTACTGGGTTTCAGCAAGGGGTTTCCCACGGAGGAGAACGAAAATGATCGACGAACGACCGGAAGTGATTGAAACGGAAGGTGCAGCACCCCGTTGGATCGGGATCGTAGTCGTAGTACTGGCCATTGTATCGCTGGCAGCCCTCGGTGTGGGCTGGACGGCGTCGAACAAGGCGGCTTCGCTCCAGCAATCGCTGGCCGCGCAGCAGCGCCAAGCAACCCAGGACGGTGACGTGCTCAATCAGCGCCTCTCGAAGGCTGAAGACACCAACGCGCAGCTGCAGGGTGAACTCAGCGTCGTGACTGACAAAATGAAATTGACCGAGGGCGAGCTCGGCCGTGCCCGCGCCCAGGCCAAGAAGATCAAGGAAGACGACGACAAGCAGCTGACCGACCTCACGAATAACCTGAACGGCCAGCTGGCGACGAAGGCCACCGTCGATGACGTCAACAAGCTCGGAACCGACGTCACGGGCGTGAAGACCGACCTCGACACCACGAAGAACAATCTGAACATGACTCGCGGCGAATTCGGCACGCTGATCGCCAAGAATCACGACGAAGTCGAAGAGCTCCGCCGCCTCGGCGAGCGCGACTACTACGAGTTCACCATCGACAAGAAGAACACCCGCGAAAAGGTGGGCAGCCTGATGGTCGAACTCCGCACCGTCAACACCAAGAAGAGCCAGTATTCGGTCAGCATCTTCGTCGACGATCAGCTCCACGAAAAGAAGAACCTGTCGGCCAACGAGCCGCTGTACTTCTTCCAGAACGGCAACCGTGCGCCGCTCGAATTCGTGGTGAATACGATCGGTAAGGACAAGATCGCCGGTTACCTGAGCGTGCCAAAGGTGCAGCCCGCACACGCGCAAGCTTCCGGTAATTAAATCAACCGCTGCCTTTCCCGTGCCGGGATCGGCAAGCGCAACAAAGGGCGGTCGCCACGGCGGCCGCCCCTTTTTTATGCTAGCGCGTGAATTTATTCGGCCCTGCTGAGGGCGCGCAGCTTGCGGGCGAGAAACCTCTTGGCCAGTGCAGGCAGCTTGTCGTGCGGCATTTTTCCTTGTTCGTACAGCTTCACTTTGCCCTTGGCCGCCTTGCGCTTGCGGCGCTGGCGCTTCTGCGCCACGTAACGCTTGTCGTATGCCATCCCGTTCTCCTTCGAATTTGAGCGACACTCGATTGTAACGAAGAAGCACACGGATGCAAGCTCGGCTGTGATTTCCCGCCCGGCTTCCAATATCATTCTCCTGTACCCCGGACCATCCAGAGTGCGCACAACGGTCATACACGCCGGCCGAATCCTGACGCCGGAAGAGGAAATTGCCGACGGCATCATCGTCGTCCAGGGCAGCAAGATCGCTGCGCTCGGCCATCGCGATGAAATCCGCCTGCCGCCCGACGCCGTCGATTACCTCGCCGGCGGCATGACCGTCGTCCCTGGTTTCGTCGACATCCACATTCACGGCGCCGGCGGACACGATGTAATGGAGGCGACGGCCCGGTCGCTCGATCGCATCGCCGCCACCGTCGCGCGCCGCGGCACCACGTCGCTCGTGGCTACCACCGTGACGGCGCCGGTTGAAGAAACCTGCCACAGCCTGGAAGGCATCGCTCGCTACATCCGCGCGCATCAGGAGCCCATAGAAGATCAGGAAAACGTCCAACCGGCCGCCGAATTTCTCGGCATCCATCTGGAGGGCCCGTTCATCAGCAAAACGCGCCGCGGCGTCCATCCGTGGGAATCCATCGCGCGGCCGTCGGTGGAAATCCTGCAGAAATTCCTCGACGCTGCCGGTGGGCTGGTCAAGATCGTCACGGTGGCTCCTGAAATTTCCGGCGCGTGCGAATTGATCGAGCACGCCGTCGCCGCAAAGGTCGTCGCCGCCATCGGCCATACCGACGCGAACTACGCGCAGACGCGCGCCGCGATTCGCGCCGGAGCCCGACACGCCGTGCACATGTACAACGCCATGCGCCCCTTCTCCCATCGCGATCCGGGTGTGATCGGCGCGATCCTCACCGATCCCGAAGTCACCGCCGAAGTCATTGCCGACGGCGTCCACGTCGAAGGCGCCGCCATCCAGGTGCTGCTCGGCTGCAAAGGATTCGACACGGTTGTTCTCGTGAGCGACGGCATCGCCGCCACCGGCATGCCGGACGGAAAGTATCGCCTCGGGAATTTCGAGGTGACGGTGAAAGACGGAGTCGCCCGCAATTCCGAAGGCAAGCTGGCAGGCAGCACCCTCACGCTCGATCGCGCCCTGCGCGAGCTCGTCGCTATCGGCGTCCCGCTGAAAGATGCCGTCCGCATGGCCACAATCCTCCCAGCCCGCCGCCTCGGCCTGGGAGGGAAAAAGGGAATCATCGCCGTAGGCGCCGATGCCGATCTGGTCGCCCTGACGCCAGACCTGCGCGTCAGCGGTGTCATGACCCGCGGAGCGGGCCTAGCCTAGGTGGCTGAGTATTTCGATTTGAGAAGTACGCAACTGCGATGGGCTGCGAACGACGAACCGTCGATCGCTACTTACCGTTGAGCGGAATCTTCAACTCGTTGGCAAGCTTGTAAGGATCAAACGGGCTGCACGCGAAATACCGGCCTTCCACCTCAAGCGTCGGCACCTTCCGGCGCCCCTGATTTACTCTCAGGACCAGCTCCTCCGCGTCGGGCGCGTCGTCGATATTGACCTCGCGAAACTCCACGCCACGCTCGCGCAGAAACTGCTTCGCGCGCCGGCAGTCGCAGCACCACTTCGTCCCGTAGATTGTCACGTCAGCCATGTTCGCCCGTGCAGCCTGGAGGCGGAGACACCAAAACTGCTTTCAAACCTGCTTCTATAGTGCCATCTATTGGATGCAACAGGAAGTGCCAGGATCGGCCACCGGGTAACCACCAGGGGACATCCTCATATCTCGCGGGGGTATTCGCTCAACGGCTCTTAATGCGCGCTGCGGTCAGCAGCGCCGGCGCCGGTGCGCCCGGCAGCCTGCATGCGGATCAGCGCCCGCTCAAGCGCCAGCCTTTCGCGCTCATACTCGTCGGCGGCGATGCCGTGCTTGGCCAGCTCCGCCTGCGCCCGGTCGTGCGCCGCCTGGCTGCGCGCCCGGTCGATTTCCTCGGCCTTTTCGGAAATTTCCGCCAACACAATCACCCGATCCGGCAAAACCTCCGCATAGCCGCCGATCACGGTCAGAAAACGATTCTCGGACCCCTTGCGATACGCCAGAATCCCCACACCCAGCTCCGTCAGCAGCGGCGCATGCCCCGGCAGCACGCCGAGATAGCCTTCTTTGCCGGGAATTTCAACCGACTGCACGGTCTCCTGCAAGACGTGCCGCTCCGGCGTCACGATTTGCAACTCGATGGCTTCCGGTAGCGTGGCCATGGGTTCGATTCAGTCAGCGTCCGCGCGCCGAAACTACGCGGTCGCCGCCATCTTCTCTGCTTTCTCGCGTGCCTCTTCGATTCCGCCCACCATGTAGAACGCCTGCTCGGGCAGATCGTCGTGCTTTCCTTCCACGATTTCCTTGAAGCCGCGAATGGTGTCCTCGATCTTCACGTACTTTCCTTCGATGCCGGTGAACTGCGCGGCCACGAAGAACGGCTGCGAAAGGAAACGCTCGATCTTCCGCGCGCGCGCCACCGTCTGCTTGTCCTCGTCGGAAAGTTCTTCGATGCCGAGAATCGCGATGATGTCCTGCAATTCCTTGTAGCGTTGCAGCACCGATTTCACGGAGCGGGCCACGCTGTAATGCTCCTGCCCCAGAATGCGCGGATCCAGAATGCGCGAATAGCTGGCCAGTGGATCGACCGCCGGATAAATTCCGCGCTCCACGATTTGCCGGCTCAGGTTCGTGGTCGCGTCCAGGTGCGTAAACGTGCCGGCCGGCGCCGGGTCGGTGTAGTCATCAGCAGGCACATAAATCGCCTGCACGGACGTGATCGAGCCGCTCTTGGTCGACGTGATGCGCTCCTGCAGCTCGCCGATTTCGGTATTCAGGTTCGGCTGATATCCCACGGCCGAAGGCATGCGGCCCAGCAGCGCCGATACTTCCGATCCCGCCTGCACGAATCGGAAAATGTTGTCGATGAAGAGCAGCACGTCGAGGTGCTCCTCGTCGCGGAAATATTCGGCGACCGTAAGACCGGTCAATCCCACGCGCAGGCGCGCGCCCGGCGGCTCCGTCATCTGCCCGTAGATCAGGGCGCAGCGCGACTTTTCCGAGTTCCCGGGAACCACGACGCCCGATTCCTGAAACTCCAGCCACAGGTCGTTTCCTTCACGCGTGCGCTCGCCCACCCCCGCGAATACGGACACGCCGCCGTGCTTCATCGCGACGTTGTTGATCAACTCTTGAATCAGCACGGTCTTGCCCACTCCCGCGCCGCCGAACAGTCCGATCTTGCCGCCCTTCAGGTACGGCTCGAGGAGGTCGACCACCTTGATTCCCGTCTCGAACATCTCGAGATTCGTCGACTGATCTTCCAGCGAAGGGGCCGGTCGGTGAATGGGGTAACGCTTGTCCGTTTTCACGGGGCCCAGGTTATCCACTGGCTCGCCCAGCACGTTCATCACACGTCCCAACGTTCCGCGGCCCACCGGCACGGAGATGGGCTCGCCAAGATCCTCCGCCTTCATCCCGCGGACCAGGCCCTCGCTCGGCTTCATCGCCACCGCGCGAACACGTCCTTCGCCGAGATGCTGTTGCACCTCGACGACAAGGTCAATCGGATCGGCGACATCGAATCCTTCGCTGGTGATCCGCACGGCGTTGTGAATCCGCGGCAGGTGGCCCTGTTCGAACTGCACGTCCACCACGGGTCCGATAACCTCGACTACTTTGCCAAGCTTCCCTGTAGGCGCTGCCATTTCGTCTCCTCTGGCTACGACGTCGCCGATGCGGCGCCGCTGACAATTTCGATAAGCTCTTTCGTAATTCCCGCCTGGCGAATCTTGTTCATGTCCAGTGTCAATGAATCGATCAACTCCGACGCGTTCCGGGTAGCGGAGTCCATGGCCGTCATCCGGGCGGCGTGTTCCGCTGCGGCGGACTCCAGAAGAATTCGGTACACCTCAGCTTCGAGGTAGCGCGGCACCAGCCCGCTGAAGATTTCCTCCACCGGCTCTTCGTAAATGTAATCGACCACCCGCGATTTGCCGCTGGCAGCCAGATCGTGCGGCAGATTCGGGTCCTGCTCGGCGTCGGATGTCATTCCCGGCGTCTTCACCTGTTCGGCATCGAGCACCGCTGGATCGATCGGCAGCAGCTTCATCACCGTCAACTTCTGCACGATCACGTTCTTGAACTCGTTGTAGACGGCGTAGACCGCATCGACTTCGCGCGAGGCGTACAGATCGGCGATTTTCCGCGCGATTTCCTTCGCAGTGGAAAATTCGACCTTGCTCGATACGTTCAGGTATTCGCCCGCGATCGTCCAGCCGCGCTTGCGCAGCTGGTCCCGGCCCTTTTTGCCGATGGCCACCATCTGCAATTTCTTCGACGAATTCTCGCGCACGAACTGGATCGCGCGCCGGATCACGTTCGTGTTGAATGCCCCGGCCAGGCTGCGATCGCCGGTCAGCACCACCACCAGCACTTTCTCCTCGGGCCTGCGCTCGAGCAGCGGATGCACGGCGGATTCCATGCGCGCCGCGGCCGAGCGCATCACGCGCAAAATCTCACCGGCGTAGGGACGCGCCGCAAAAACGCCTTCCTGCGCGCGCCGCAACTTCGCCGCAGAAATGAACTTCATCGCGCGGGTGATCTGCTGCGTGCTCTTCACCGAGCGGATGCGTCGCCGATAATCGAGAAGTGTGGGCATGAATTCTGTTCAGCCGACCTTAGTCCGCGGCGGCCGCCGCGCTCGCGGAGCTGACGAAACGCTCCTTGAAGGCGTCGAGCGCCGTCTTGATATCGGCGCGAACCGCGTCATCGAGCGCCTTCTTCTCGCGGATGGTCTTCAGCACGTTCGGGTAATTCGCCTCCACGAACGGATACAGCTCGCGTTCGAATCGCTGGCAGTCGGAAACTGCGACGTCGTCGAGATACTTGTTCGAGCTGGCGAAGATCAGCAGGACCTGCTTCTCAACCGGCAGCGGCTGGAACTGATCCTGCTTCAGGATTTCCATCAACCGTTGGCCGCGCGCCAGTTGCGCCTGCGTGGTTTTATCCAGCTGGTCGGAGCCGAATTGCGCGAAGGCGGCCAGCTCGCGGTATTGCGCCATGTCCAACCGCAATGACCCGGCGACCTGCCGCATGGCTTTGATCTGCGCGTTGCCGCCGACGCGGCTCACGGAAATGCCCGCGTTGATGGCCGGACGAATGCCGGCATTGAAAAGGTCGGCTTCCAGGTAGATCTGACCGTCGGTGATGGAAATGACGTTCGTCGGAATGTACGCCGAGACGTCGCCCGCTTGGGTTTCGATCACCGGCAGCGCCGTCAGAGAGCCCGCGCCGAGTTTGTCGTTCAATTTCGCCGCGCGCTCGAGCAAACGTGAGTGCAGGAAGAATACGTCGCCAGGGAACGCTTCGCGGCCCGGCGGGCGGCGCAGCAGCAGCGAAATTTCGCGATAGGACTGCGCATGCTTGGAAAGGTCGTCGTAAAAGCAGACGGCGTGACGCTTGCTGTCGCGGAAATACTCGCCCATGGCGGCCGCGGCGAACGGCGCGATGTATTGCATCGTGGCGGGTTCGCTGGCCGTCGCGGCTACGACGATGCTGTAGTCCATCGCGCCGTGGTCGGTCAGCGTCTTCACCACCTGCGCGACGGTCGAGCGCTTCTGCCCGATCGCGCAGTAGATGCAAATCATGTCGCCGCCCTTTTGATTCAGAATCGTGTCCAGAATGATGGCGGTCTTGCCCGTCTGACGGTCGCCGATGATCAGCTCGCGCTGTCCGCGGCCGATCGGAATCATCGAGTCGATGGCCTTGATGCCGGTCTGCACAGGTTCGCGCACTGGCTGGCGATCGACGACGCCGGGAGCGATGCGCTCCAGCGGATTGCGATGCTCGGTTTGCACGGGACCCTTGCCGTCCAGCGGCTGGCCCAGGGGATCGACGACGCGCCCGATCATTGCTTCGCCCACGGGCACGGACATAATGCGGTTCGTGCGCTTGACCGTGTCGCCTTCGCGAATCTGCGTGTAGTCGCCCAACAGCACCGTTCCGACCTGATCTTCTTCCAGGTTCAACGCGATCCCGAAAACGCCATGCGGAAATTCCAGCATCTCGCCGGACATGCAGCGGTCCAGGCCGTGCACGCGCGCGATGCCGTCACCGACCGAAATGACCGAGCCGACCTCATCGACCGCGACCGTCTGCTGGTAATTCTCAATCTGCTCGCGCAGAATCTTTGTGATCTCGTCCGCCTTGATATTCGCCATCCGTGGCTCCTATTCCGATTCCAGCTGTTCGCGCATACGGTCCAGTTGCGCGCGCACCGAACTGTCGTACACCGTCGAACCTACGCGCACGACGGTGCCGCCCACGAGCGATTCGTCCTCGTGGAATTGCGCTTCGATTTTCTTTTTCGTCTGCCCTTTCAGCATTTCGATCAGCTTCTTGCGTTCATCGGCGCCCAGCGCTTGGGCCGACGTCACCACTGCCTCGGTGATATTCTGCCGCGCGTTCAGGTCCACGCGGAACATCTCCTGAATCTCGAACAGCAGCTCCGTGCGGTGGTGATCCACCAGCAGGCACAGGAAATTCCGCACCGAAGGCGCCAGCTCCATCACCGCGCCGATCTTCTGGATCACTTGGAGCTTGGCTTCGCGGCCTACCGACGGGCTTTCCAGCGTGGTGCGCAGATCGGCTGAATGCGCGAACGCTTCGGCGAACGCCGCGAGATCGCTCGTCACGCGACCGGCATTGTTCTGCTCAAGCGCCACGTCCGCCAGCGCCGCTGCGTATCGTGATGAAACCGGCCCGTTCAAATCGATCTCCTCTGTTTTCTCTTAGCTCTTCGCTTGCCGCTGTCCGACCAGCGATGACATCACGGTCACAAATTCGAAAAAGCGATTGGATTCAACCTTTGGCTGCAATTCCCTCCGCAGCAGCGCTTCGGCGCGCTCGACGGCCATTCCCGCAGCCAGCGTCTTCAATTCCCGCCGCGCAGCGTGTTCCGTGGCCGCGATTTCCGCCTGTGCGGCGCGTTCGATCATTTCGGCTTCGGTCTTGGCCAGCGCCTTGATGCGTTCCGCTTCCAGCGCCGCGGCTTTTCGGGCCTCTTCGCGTATCTTCGCGACTTCGGTGTCGATCGTTGCCAGCTTGGCTTGCGCCTCGGCACGCCGCCTTTCGGCAGCCTCCCGGGCCCGTGCGCCTTCGGCGATCTTCTGAGAGACTTCCTCGGCGTGGCTGCGGAAATAGGCCGGTGCACTCCGGAAGAGATAAAGAAGGATGACCACAACGAGAACGAAGTTGATCCAGCGGAAAACCTGGCCGGTCGGCGAATCTTCAAGCTTGGGCTGGGCTGCTTCCTGCGCCAGGACGGGAGCGGCGAACAGAAAGAAAGCGACTGCGAACCGCGCGGCCGAGCTTATGAAATTCCGGGCGGAGCGAATCATCTCGCCGCGCCTCGTCCCGCGTCACCGGCGGGTCTGCCCAGAATGGCTTGGACGATCTGGCCCGCGAGCTCCGGGGTCGAGCGCTCGACTTCCGCTCGCGCCGCTTCCAGTTCCGCGGCGATACGCTTTTTTGCGGCGTTCACGTCGTCCTGCGCGTGCGCCCGCATCGTTTTCAGCAGTTTGGCGCGGCTATCGAGAGCTAGCTGACGCGCGGCTTCCTGCTCGGCGTAGATTTCTACCCGCGCTTTGCGCAGCGCTTCGTGGTAGCTATCGAGTTCCTGCTTCGCTCCAGCGTCGGCGGCCGCAGCTTCCGCGCGAGCGCCTTCGATTTTCGCGCTGCGCTCTGCCATCGCCCTCATGATCGGGCCGAAAAACGCCCAGCGCATGAAAAAGTAGAAGAGGAGAACGACGATAACCGTCGGCACAGCGCCCAGAAACAGTTTTTCGAGCTGGTGGACGATTTCCATCGTGGCGGAAAGGTACTGCGGTCAGTCTCCTGGTTGTTTTTTCGAATCCCGGCGTGCTTTTCGCCGCCGCACCACGCGCGCGAGCGGCAAAACTAAGGCGAGAAATTATCGCATCGGCTCCGCCGCGCGTCAAATGGTTCATCAGCCGTTCAAGCGAACGCGATGCGATCGTTCCATTCTGCAGAAGACTGAAGATTCGACTAAACGCGGAGAGCGCGAAGAAGGCCCGAAGCAGAAGAAGTACGCGGCTCCGGGCCTCCGTATCATAATTCCTTGCGCGCTCGATCAGAATAACAGCTTCAACCCAAACTGAATCTGCCGCTGGCTGTTGGGAATCGTGAGGTCACTGAAGCCAGCATTCACTGTGGGAGTACCGCCTCCCGCTCCGTCGACGGCACCTGGCGGGCCAACGCAGCCCGGACCTCCGACGGCGCACGAACCGCTGAAAAGGGTAGAGGTTGGATTGGCAAAATCCGTACGGTTCGCAATATTGAAAAACTCCGCGCGGAATTGCGCGGAAATCCGCTCCGTGATCTTGGTGGTCTTTAGCAACGCGAAATCGAGGTTTATAAAGCGAGGTCCGACTACGCTGTTTCTAAGGCCGTCACCAAGCGTGCCGGCTGTTTGGAGTGTGAAACAGTCTGTATTTAACAACAGCGGCTCGATGATACCGCCCAGGGCAACCTCTCTCTTGTCGACCTCGGGATCGCACCCAGGGACCGAGTTCGGACGCGGCGTCTGAGCGTTGTCGTTCAGGCCGGTCTGGTCGAAGCCATCGCTAACCGTGAACGGAGAGCCGCTTTGCGCCGTGAAAATCCCGCTGACCTGCCAGCCTTCCACGAGCCTGTTTCCACGGAAGGGCAGCGTATAAACGATGTTTCCCACGAAATTGTGGCGAAGGTCGTAATTGCAATTGCCTTTGTCAAGATTGGGATCGAAGGGATCGAGTTCGCCCTGTTCGTTCAGGCCCTCAGGTCCATACGTTCCGGACTCGACGTCGATGCAATGCGAGTAGGTGTAGGACGCTTGCATGGTTACACCCCTGGCCGCATGACGCACGAGATTGACTTGAAGCGAATTGTAGTTGGACCAGCCCTCTGGAACCGCTTCATTGAGAAAGCTGTAGTTGTTGTTCACTCGGTTTGCAAAGGAATACACGGCGCCCCCCACATAGGCCCCGAAGTAACAGCTGGTAAGGTTGGCCGCTGTTGGTACGCAGGGCGCGCCCGTGCCGTCCGGGGAACTGTTCGTCATTTGGGGGTTCAGGTCCCGCTGAACGAATAGGTGAACGCCGCGCGACCCGATGTAGCCGACGGTCAAGACTGTGCCTGCCCCAAGCTCCCGTTGCACGTTGAGGTTGTATTGCTCTTGATAAGGGGCGGTCGTTGTGTTGTAGGGAACTCCGTCGTCTTGCGATGTGCACGTCGTCGAGAACGCGTAAATTGTTCCGGCCGGCAGCGGGCACCCCGTCGGAATCTCCCCCGGTGCAGGAGGGGCAGGAACCCCGGCGAACATGTTCGGAAAACCGGGGAAAATAATGGGTCCGGAAAAGAGGAACGGAGGCGCGAAATAGTACGCGGAAGCGTACGTGCGAGGGGCGATGGGGTCGTGGAAAAGTCCGAAGCCCGCGCGAAGCGAGGTCTTGTGGTCCCCGAAAATGTCCCATGCCACGCCAATTCGAGGATCGATGTTCTTCCTGTTCGGGCTGGTTTGAAAGACGTGGCCCGACCCTGTGAATCCACCGTCGCCAAACGGCACGTCTTGAATCGAATACAGGGGCCAACCCGATGGATTGGTCCCGTACTCGTAGCGCAGGCCGAGATTTAGGGTCAGGCGTGGATTTATTTTCCAGCTATCGTTGATGTAGGGAGTGACGTCGATTTCACGGAAGTAGCGATTGGGCCGGTCTGAATTCGGGCTGGGATAGACGCCGTAGGATTCAAACGGTCCGCCGCTCAGAAGTTCCGGCAAATTAAGAAAGAGGTAGAAGCCGCCCCATTCGAAGGGGGCGTAAATATTCGATTGAACTCTCGTGACGTCAGCGCCAAATGTGATGGTATGCGCCCCGTGAGTCCAGGCCACATCATCCCCCACGCCGAATTTGTTCTGCACCAGTTCGTCGGGAAGCTCAATGTTCGCTCCGACGCTACCGAGGCCGACGGTGACCACCAATCCATTGGTGCGACCCGGGAAGTACTCCAGCGGAGAATTCGGTTGGCTCGGGGTGTTCGAAGCCTCGTACGTCCGGACGAAAGTGAATCGAGCTTCGTTCACGACGTTGGTCGAGAAGAGGTGCTTTTCCTCGAGTGTGAAGTACTGGTTTTTCGTGTTGTCCAGCTCCGGCCAATTGGGTAGCGAGGATCCAAAGAATCCGGGAAAGGGGAGTGTGTTGTTCGCGCGGTCGGAAACGTAGCGTCCAAATAGACTGTCTGTCGAGGACAACGTGTAGTCCATACGCGCGAGAACGTAGTTCTCGCCCTGTATCTGGCTCGCACTGGTGACGGTGTCGAAGTAACCGCCCAAATCCTGCGCGGAGCCGGGCGCGGGAGCGCTTCCCTCATATTTGCTATACAGACCCAGGATTCCCGACGCATTGGCCGCAGCGGCTGATTGGGCGGAGGCGCATCCAAAGGGAATATACGTATAAGGCCCGCCCGTGGTGGGAGCAGGCGCGGTAGGGGCGCCTCCCGAGCAGCCCGGGGGAAGAGGACCAGCTGCGGTTACCACGCTGGTCGGCAGCCACCCGTCCAGCGTATAAGGCATCGGAATTCCCACGTTAGGCGTGGACGTGCCGAGAGACTGCCGCAAACCTTCGTAATTTACGAAGAAGAACAATTTGTCTTTCTTTACCGGACCGCCCAGACTCCCTCCAAACTGGTTTCGGCGGAACTCCGGCTTGTAGGTCTTGTAGCCGCCGGCAATTGGTGTGAGGTCAAAGTAGTTGCGTGAGTCGAGAGCGGAGTTGCGCAGAAATTCATAAGCGGAGCCGTGGAACTCGTTCGTGCCCCCTTTTGAAACGGCGTTGACGACCGATCCGTTGCCACCGAACTGCGCGCTATAAGTGTTCGTCAACACCGAGAATTCCTGGATGGCTTCGATTCCCAACGAAGTGCCCAATGCGCCCGAGCCGGCCTGGTGGTTCCAAAAGTCGGAAACGTCAGTGTAGTCCAGCAAGAATTGTTCGCCTTCGGCTCGCGCTCCCGCGATCGAGTAATCCGGCCCCGTTCCATAGAGAGCGCCTCCTGCACCATTCCCGGCCGGAGTGACGCCGGGCGCCAGCGACACCAGCTGCTCGAAATTACGGCCGTTGAGCGGCAGATCGCGCATCTGTGACTCGTTCACCAGAGAGGAAATGGCGGTCGATTCCGTCTCCACCTGCGAAACCGACGACTCCACCGTCACGGTTTGCTGGCTCTGTCCTACCGGCAGCGACAGATCGACGATGAGCTCGCTGCCAACGCTGATGGTGACACCTTTATGGATGACTGTCTCGAACCCTTGCTTGGAGGCTTGCACGTCGTACGTGCTTACATTCAGATCGGGCACATTGTATCGGCCCTGATCGTTGGACACCGTGGTTTGCGTTACTCCCGTTGCCGTATTTTTGACTTCGATGTTCGCGCCGGCGATTACCGCTCCGCTGGCATCCGTCACCGTGCCGGAAATAGTTCCCGTCACGGCCTGTGCTTCCAGGCGCTTTGCGCCGACTGCCAAAAGCATTGCTCCGAGCAGAACGCAAATAAAAGCGCACTCCATAACTTTAGGGCCTTTGAACATATGTGGCCTCCGATTGTCGCGATGTCTGGTGTTGCGGGTGGAAGCGCCCCCCCGGGGCGCCTCATGCGCGGGCTTTTACTATCCATACGTATGCATGTCAAGGGAAATACGTCCTGGAGCAGTACGTGGCTAGATTGCCATCGAGGCTCGCGGAACGTTCAGAGCGACGAACTTGCCGCACCGCGAGCGTCGACATCTGCGTCGGTGAGAAGCGCGGCCAATTTATCCTGGTCGGAAATCGGAGGGAAGCAGGTGGTTTCGATGCAAACGTAAGCTTGCGGATTCCCAACGTCGATGTGCGGGATTGTTTCGCGGAGGGCGGCGGGCAGTCTGGCGGCGACGAGGGTTTCGGGCGTGACGCGCAGGACGGCTTTTCCGTAGCGATACACGGAGTGCGCGGATTTTTCGAGCGTGGCGGCTTGGGCATCGCCGGCCGCGCCGGTTATCACCACTTGCATCGGATGGCGCGAATGGAGCAGCGCGGCGAGTCCGTACGTCGCGGCGAAAAGCCCGTACTGGGGAATCAGGCCGACGAACGCCTCCAGAGTTTTTTCGGCCCATTCGCGGTAGAGACGCTCGCCGGTGAATCCGTGCAGGCGGTCGAGGACGATCGCGGCGATTGAATTTCCACCCGGCGTGGGCGAATCCTGAAGCGGCTTGCGGCGGACGTCCAGGCCGCCCATCGGGGCGGCGTCTTTCGCGCGATCGAAGAACCCGCCGCCTTCCGGATCGCCGAATCGCTCGATGGCCAGCAGCATGGCGCGTTCGGCGATTTCGAAATAGCGGCGCTCAAGCGTGGTCTCGTATGCGTCGAGCAGCGCGGCAACGGCGAAGACCTGATCGTCGAGTGAGCCTTCGAGACGCGGGCCGCCCACGCGGTGCAGAAATCCTTTTGACGGATCCCAGGCCTCGGCGAGGACGCGGTCGAGGGTCTTGAGCGCGAATTCGCGGCAATCGGCACGGTTGAGCACCTGCGCCGCATCGAGATACGCCGAGACGAACATCGAATTCCAGCCGACGTAGAGCGTTTCGTCGATCGCGGGAACGGGACGGCGCTCGCGGCGCGCCGCCAGCATTTTGCCCTTCGCGCGCGCGAGCAAAATGCGCGCGTTCGCTTCGTCCGTACCCAGCTTTTTCGCGAGCCCTTCGATGCTCGATCCGATCCAGAGGACATTTTTTTCGCCATTGTGGTGCATTTCGCCGCGCGGCCCGATGTCGTAATACGCTTCGGCGACGCGGGATTCGTCCGGCGCGAGCACGGCGCGGACCTCCCGCTGCGTCCAGGTGAAATAGTCACCGTCGTCGTCGAGCGTCTGGTCCGCGTCCTGGCTGGCATAAAATCCGCCGCGCGCGGGATCGGAGAGGACTTCGCCGACCCAGGCGATGATGCCTTCGGCCGTTTCGCGGAAGAGCGGGTTGCCCGTTACCTGATAGCCGTGGAGGTAGTTCCGCAAGAGCTCGGAATTGTCGTAGGTCATTTTTTCGAAATGGGGTACGCACCAGCGCTCGTCGACCGAGTAGCGGTGGAAGCCGCCGGCAATCTGGTCGTAGACCCCGCCGAGGGCCATGCCTTCGAGCGTGCGCTCGGCAATTTGCAGCAGCTCGGGGGCGCGCGTGGATTGGTAACGCTCGAGCAGCAGATCGACCGTGCCGGCGTGCGGAAATTTCGGCTGATGCCCGAAGCCGCCGTGGGTAGGATCGAATTGCCGGTGCGCGGAATCGATCACCGAATCGATCACGCGCGCGTCGAACACTCCTCGCGCACCGTGAAAGACTTCTGACTTGGCGACGGCTTCGGCCAGGGCGTCGGCCGATTGATCCACGTCTGCGCGCCGCGATTTGAAAGCGTCGGCGATCGCGAGCAGAATGCGCTTGAAGCCGGGACGGCCGCCGGCGTCGTCCGGCGGGAAATAGGTGCCGCCGAAAAACGGTTTGCCGTCCGGTGTGAGGAACGCGGTGAGCGGCCAGCCGCCCTGTCCGGAAAGCGCGCTGACGGCGGACTGGTAGCGCGCGTCGACGTCGGGGCGCTCGTCTCGGTCGACTTTGACCGGGATGTAGAGCTTGTTGATCATCGCTGCGATTTCGGGATTCTCGTAGCTCTCGCGGTCGATGACGTGGCACCAGTGACACCAGACAGCGCCGATATCAAGCAGGACAGGTTTTTCCTCCGCACGAGCTTTGGCGAACGCTTCCTCGCCCCATTCGTTCCAGTCGATGGGCTGGCGCGCGGCGGAGCGCAGGTAGGGGCTGGCGGAACTTTTAAGGCGGTTTTCAGGGACGTCAGACATGGTGCGGAACTCCGAAGTCGTGTGTCGCTTCGCGGGGGTGCCGACCGTTTGTTGTCAATACGATAGGTTGAAAACGACCTTGCTTGGTATGACGCTTCGCATAGAGCGATGGGTGGTCACCGACTGCTGATTGCCACCTGACGCGCGAGCGGGCCCTGACCTGCGCCTGTGGACTTTTTCCTGGTTCTCGTCCAGCGCCTCCGGGAACTTCAGGGGCTCGAGCCCAGCTTCCTGAACCGTGCTTTTCTCGCCCGTAAACGGACGACCCGCAATGCCCTTGCGGATCTGCAGTTCGAGTTTTTCGTTCGCACTTCACATTCATCCCGCGTACGGCTGCACGTCCACGTTAGCAGGAACGCGGCGAAATGAAAGCGCGGAAACGGGTTGCGAAGGACGGGGGCAATGGCTGTCCTACAAAAACCGGGGCAAGTGGCGGAGGGGGAAAGTCAGATCCTCGCGAGTCCGAAAAATGCGATTGCAACTCTCACGGCGCTGTCGTAGTATCACATACAGTTGTAGTAGGAAAAGAGGCCATGTCACTACCCAAACTGAGCAAGCTCGATTTGCAGATCATGCAGGCGCTGTGGGTGCGCGGTCCGCTATCGATTCGCGAAATTCAGGAGTCGTTTCCGGATCGCGGCCGTCCCGCGTATACGACGGTGCAGACGATTGTCTATCGCTTGGAAGCGAAGAGGGCCGTGCGGCGGGCGAAGAAAATCAGCAACGCGCATATTTTCGAAGCGGTGATTTCGCGCAACGCGGCACAGAGCAAGCTGATCGACGATTTTCTGGGAATTTTCGGCGGCCAGGCGCAGCCAGTGATGGCGCATTTGATCGAAACCGGAAAGCTGACGCTGGAAGATGTGCAGGAGGCGGAGAAGATTCTTCGCAAACTATCCGAGAAGAAGAAGTGAATCCGCCCCATAGCTTGTGATGGAAGAACCGTGATCAGCGGCGGCGCTCGATCCGTCCAGGAGAAGTGAACATGACGCACGAACTGCTGAACCATCTGTGGCAATCGACGGTTTTCGCGGTGGCAGTTGGGCTCCTGACGTTGTTGTTTCGCAGCAATGGGGCGCACACGCGTTACTGGCTGTGGTTCGCCGCGTCGTGCAAGTTTCTGATTCCGTTTTCGCTGTTGAGCGACCTTGGTACGCACCTTAGCTGGAGGTCCGCGCCGGCGACGATGCCGCTGGCGCTGGGAGATTTCGCGCGGCCTTTTTCCATGTCTACGGCGGCCGTCGGCGCCTTGCCCGCAGGCGTGCCATTGGCTCCGATAGGCGCCGTGCACGGCGTGGGCGTCAACTGGCTGCTCGTCGTCCTAGGCGTTTGGGCCTGTGGGACGATCGCGATTGGCGCGCGGTGGATGCGGCGATGGCTGCGCCTGCGCGCGGAAGTGAGAAAGGCGTCGCCAGTGGAACTGAATGTGGCGATCCCGGCGAGATCGTCGGCGACGCCGATCGAACCGGGAGTAGTCGGCCTGTTCCGGCCCGTGTTGCTGCTACCGGAGGGAATTTGTGAACGGCTGACGCCTTCCCAGATGAAGACGATTCTGGCTCACGAAATGTGCCATGTGCGCAGGCGCGACAACCTGACGGCCGCGATGCACATGCTGGTCGAAGCGGTTTTCTGGTTTCACCCGCTGGTGTGGTGGATCGGGCGGCAAATGATCGTGGAGCGCGAAGCAGCATGCGATGAAGCCGTGCTGGCGCAGAGCGGCGACCGGGAGGGTTACGCCGAGGCGCTTTTGACCGTTTGCAAATTTTACGTGGAATCGCCGCTGGCTTCGGCGGCGGGCGTGGCCGGCGCGGACCTGAAGAAGAGGATCGAATGGATCATGACCCCGCGGATCACGCACAAATTGAATCTCGCGAAGAAGATGCTGTTGGCGGCAGCCGCTACAGCGACAGTTCTGGCGCCGATCGCGATCGCGTCGTTGTTCGCGATTCCAACGGGGACACTCGCGCAGACGCAGGGAGCCCACGGCGCGACTTTTCAGAGCGTGACGATTCGGGCGGACGAGCCGAGCTTGCTGAACGTGATGATCGGTGTGGGCCCGGGCCGCTTTAACGCCAGAGGATACACGCTTCGGGAACTCATTGCCTGGGGATACGACGTGCAAGGCTCTTTGATTTCGGGCCCCGCAGCGCTTGACGCAAAGTACAGCGTTGACGCCACCGCACCGGGCGCTTTTACTGAAGCGAATTACACGGCCATCGACGCGGCGCGGGCCATGGTTCGCACAATGCTGGAGGAACAGTTTCAGCTTCAGGTCCATCACAGAGCGCAGTCGGTTTCAGTGTACGTGCTCAGCGCCGGAGGGGCCAACGTCCTGATGAAGGCCGCTTCGCCGACAGAGCCCGGGCCGGGCATTGCCCTGGGCCCGACTTCGATCGGCGGCGGCGCGCTACGAATGGATGACTTCGTCGAGGCGCTGTCACAGCGGCTCGGGCATCCTATCCTCGATCAGACCGGTCTGAAGCAGACATACGACTTCAACTTGGATTGGAAGGTGAACGCCACTCCGCCGGCCGCGGGAAATCCGGGCGGCCCCAGTCCGGATGTGTTGGCGAGCGCGTTGCAATCGCAGCTCGGACTATCGCTGCAGCCCGCGACCGCTCCAGCGGAAATGCTGATTGTCGATCACGTAGCCTTGCCGAAGTCGCTGGCGCCGGCACGGACGGCAGTGCCGATGGATCCGGTGGAGTTTGACGCATACGCGGGGCATTATTTGTTCATGGAAGGAATGGTGGTGAATGTGTTTCGCGACGGCGGACACTTGTTTACGCAGCCGCCCGGGCAGACGCCCATCGAAATCTTTCCCGAAGCGCAGGACAAGTTCTTCGCCAAGATCGTGGACGCAGAGGTTTCGTTCGAGAGAGACGCGACGGGAAAAGTCACCGGACTTGCATTGCACCAGGCCGGCCGAGATATCGAAATGGCGCGCTTGGACGAGGTGACGGCGAAGCAGATGATCGACGCGCAAAATGCGAAGATGCAGCAGAAAACCGCGACGCCGGGAAGCGAGGACGCGCTGCGCAGAGACTTGACCGAGCTGGCGAGCGGCAAGCCCGATTACGACCGGATGAGTCCGGAACTGGCGGCGGTGACGAAGGAGGAGTTGACTGTTTTGCAGCGCGAGTTTCAGGCGCTCGGGACGCTGAATGCGCTGAAGTTTACGGGAGTGGACCCGCAGGGCGCGGACATCTACGCCGCCGAGTTTGAGCACGGTTCGATCGAGTGCCACATTGCGCTGATGCCCGACGGCAAGATTGCGAACGTGAGCCTGCGGCCAATGCCGTAGCGGGAGCTAGGACCGAAGGCCGGGATTGTTGGGCGTGGACGACCTAGGAGCGCGGAGCCGGCGGGGTGGACATCAGGATGAGCGAGCGCTGGGCGAAGGGGGCGTAGAGCAACGCGGCGGTGGCGGCCAGGGCCAGGCCGAAGCCGATTTTGTTGATGAGCAGGAATGGGGCTAAGGCCCAGAGCACGTCGAGCAGGAAAATTATTGGAAACAGCGTGAGGTAATTCTTGCGCAGGCCGGCCGGGCGGAAGGCTGCGCCGGAGATCAGGTATAAGCGGATGGGAATGCCTGCCGCGGCAGTGACGATTACCAGGATCACCACGCGCAGAGAGGCGGTGACCACGATGCTGATTACGTGCTCGACGCCTCTAAGGTGCGCTAGCGCTTCGATATAGAAGACCACATACATCACCTGTAACAGCAAGAGCAGCAGGCGGACCACTCCGTGGGGAGCTTGCGGAGTTTCGTCCGGCTGCGTCAGTAAACCGTGTGCGAAACCTGATGCGGACTCCGGCGCGTTTCCGGCCGTCGCTGTCGCTGTGGATTCTTCCACATTTTCACGCATCCCGACCGGCGCGGCTGTGGCGCTGGTTTCGCCTGCGTTTACCACTTCCACCGGGGCGAAGAAGCGGTAGCCGCGCTTCGCTAGAGTTTCGACAAACAGCGGGCTGGCGGCGGAATCGCCTAGCGCCTCGCGGATTTTGTTGATGGCGGTGTTGAGGCCGTGGTCGAAGTCCACGAAGGTGCCGTCGGGCCAGAGCGCTTGCTGGATCTCGGCGCGCGTGACGAGATCTCCCGGGCGGCGCAGGAGCATCAGCAGCACCTGCACCGGCTGGCCCTGTACAGCGAGGCGGCGGCCCCGTTTGCGTAGCTCGCCCGTTCTCTCGTTCGCTTCGAATTCGCCGAAGCGATATATCCTTGGAGAATTTTCAGCCATTTCGACGATCTGAGCGGGACCTTTCCCGCGGCTCGCGCTTGATTTTACCGGCTAAGTCGATCATTTGCGGCCACTAATTCGGTGAGATGAAAACGATGTGCAATAGAGGCGCTGTGCATTGCCGCGTGCGAGCGCTCGCCGCATTCTCGCCGGCGGAAGGAGGTGGCTCGTGATTGCTCTGATCGCGCTGCTTGCGGCGGCGACTCCGCCGGTGGGCCCTTCGGCGGCCGCTTCGAAGGTTTTTGACGAGTACGTTGCGGGCGTCGAAGAGCGGGTTCGGCGGGAGGAATCGTCGGTGGCGTCGTTCATAGTCGAGCCCGATGGGTCCACGGCCGTGCAAGCGGCGGCGCTTGGCCACGGTGAGGTGGTGGTCAATCCGGGCGGATCGGGAACGGCGGAAGTGCCGGGCGGATTGATCCATCACTGGATCGGGAGTGTCTTCGTGCCGGGGGCGAGCGTCGCGGAGGTCCTGTCTGTGGTGCAGGACTATGACCATTTGGCGCGCTACTACTCGCCGGAAGTGATGTCGTCGCAGCTGATCTCGCGGGACGGCGACGATTTTCGGATGGCGATGCGTTTGCGGGAGCGCAAGGTCGTTACCGTTGTGATGGATTCCGAGTACGAAGTGCGCTATGGGCGGCTGGATGCGCAGCAGCAGTTCAGTTTTTCGCGTAGCACCCAGGTTACGGAGATCGCCGATGCCGGCGGACCGCGCGAGCACGCGGTGGCCGATGCACAGAGTCACGGTTATGTGTGGCGATTGAATGCGTACTGGCGGTTTGCGCAACGGGGCGATGGCGTGGTGGTGCAGTGCGAGGCGGTTTCGCTGACGCGGGATGTGCCGACGGGCCTTGGGTGGCTGGTGGGTCCTTTTCTTCGGGCGATTCCGCGCGAGTCATTGCAGGCCACGCTGGGCGCAACGCGCGATGCCGTAGTGGCGCGTGCGAATTCCGAACGCGTGACGGCGGCGGAACATCGCTGAATGTAGAACAAGGCTGATGGATTTCGAGACCGGACAAAGGAGCGAGACATGGATGCGAATGCAGGGGCGTTGAAAGCGCGGGCGGCGGGATTTCGTGACGCCGTGCGGGTGCAAGAGGCGTTGACGGCGCCGCTCGAGAGAAAGGCGCTGGCCTGGCTGGCGCGGCGGACTCCGAATTGGATCGGGCCGGATCACATGACGGCGCTGGGGTTCGCGGCGCAATTTCTGGCGGGGCTCTGTTACGCGGCGGCGCGCTGGAGCCTACTCGGTTTGTTGGGCGCGACGATTTTTATCGCGATCAATTGGCTGGGTGACAGCCTGGACGGTTCGCTGGCGCGATTTCGGAATCGGCTGCGGCCGCGGTACGGATTTTACGTCGACCATATGGCCGATACGTTCGGCGCGATTTTCCTGATGGCTGGGCTGGGGGCATCGGGGTATTTGCACTGGCAGGTGTCGGCCGCGCTGTTGACGGCGTTTCTGGCGCTTTCGATTCAGTCGTATTTGTCCGCTTACACCCTGGCGGATTTTCAGCTCGCGCACGCGTTCTTGGGACCGACAGAAATACGGATCCTGATGATGGCTGGAAATGTGGCGCTGATGTTCTTCCCGCGGGTCGAACTGTTCGGACGCGAATTCTTTCTACTCGATGTCGGCGGGGCGATCGCCACGGTGGCGATGTTCGGGATGGCGATTGCCGCTTCGATTCAGAATACGGGCCGACTTTATAACGAGGAGCGGCTGCCCTGACGGAACTTATTGCGCGCAGCGACGAGAGCGGCTGTTAATTCGCCTTCTGCGTGGGGATAAAATCCTCGAAGACGGCGCGGCGCATCAGGGCCGGGGGCAGCAAGCCCTGGGAGAGGATGAAATCGTGGAATTTCTTCTGGTCGAATTTCGGTCCGAGCGCCTTTTCGGTGTCCTGGCGCAGCTGTAATAGCCGCGTGTAGCCGTAAAAATACGAATTGGCCTGGCCGGGCGAGCGGAAGGTGTAGCGTTCGACTTCGGATTTCGCAAACGCAATGCTCAAGTTCACGTCCTGGGTCAACACCCGCATGGCATCTTCGGGCTTGATCTTTCCGGACTGAAGTTCGGGATCGAGGAACGCGCGGGCGGCGCGTTGCAGGCGCATCTGAAGAGAGATCAGCTGCCCGTCGAGTGGCATGTACGGCTTCATGATGTACTCGGCGTAGAGTCCCCAGCCTTCCACATTGGTGCTATTGAACGCATAGAGCGCGCGGGCCAGCGAGACGCCGTGCTCGACCATCGAATCGAACTGCAGCTCGTGGCCGGGCCGGACTTCGTGCGAGATGATCGTCCAGGTCACCGCGTCGTAGGAGAAGTCGTCGTACTTCTCCTCTTTCTTTTCGCCCTCGGTCGGAGGCAAATTCAGCGGTAGGACGAATTCGCCCTGCTCGCCGTGATTGTTCAGCAGTGGCGGAGGCACCATATGCGGGGCGGGCTGCGAGGAGCTTTCCGCCGCGGTAGCCAGGCGAATTCGCGCGGGGCGGTCCGGCAGGGTTACCAGATGTTGCTTGGTGATGATCTGCTCGATTTCGGCCAGACGCTTCCTGTAAAAAGGCAGCACAGCGTCGCCGGAAATCTGCTCCTGCTTCAGCCGGCGGCAAACGCTGCGGTAGTCGGTGTCCTTCCATCCGTGCTCGGCTGCCACTTTGCCTGCGATCACCTGCATTTCGGCCTGATAGACCTTGAACTCGTGATGGGCTTCTTCTTCGAGACGCGCGATCGGGATGTCGATGCCGTAGTTTTCAAGATCGAGTGCGTATTCCTCGGGTGGTAGGCGGAAGTCCGTGCGCGACTTCGGCAGCAAATCCGATTTTACCCAGGCGTCGTAACCTTCGAGCTCGGTTTTCAGCTTCGCGTACGGCTCTTCCCATCCCGTGATGCCGTACTGCTGGAAGAGCGGAGGAATACCGTCGACGAAGTTCTTGTTTCGCGAAAGCTGTGTTTCGATTTCGACCTTCGCGGGATAAATCATGTTCGGCCTGGCGATCTGCTCGGCGTCGCGCTGTTTCAAGATTTCCGTGAGGGGCTTGTATCCGGGCTCGACGCCGGCATACTTCCGCAGGCGCACCAGAGCGGCGTGGCGGCGTTCGGGCGCCACCTGATCGTCCAGCAACCGGCGCAACCCCTGAAAGACGTCCTCACTCGCGTTTTCGTATGGGACTTCGCGCGAATCGTTGAAGGCGTAGCTCCTCAACGAAAGCGAGATGGAGTGGAGCAAAATCGAAAGATCCTGCCGCACGCGCTTGTCGGGTTCGGTCTCGAGGGCGCGGGTCAGCGTGGCCTGGACCTGTTTCGTTTCGGCGATCGCCGCGTCTTCATCTTGCTTGGTCGGCTGCGAGATTTGTTCGTCGTACTGTGCGAGTCCTTCGGCGGAGGCCGTTTCGGGCGAATGTTTCTTGGTGACGTCGAGCAGCAGCTCCGTGTATCCGTTGCTGCGCGCGATCCAGTCCTGATCGGGTTTTACGGAGGGCGCCGGAGCGCTGGGGGCCTGCGGCCCGGCCCACACTGGCCGGCCAACGGTCGCGACGCTCAAGGCAAAAATACACACCGCTGAAAATGTTCTGCGCTCTCTACTCACCGACACCGCCCCCGGATTGGAAAAGCCGTCTGGATTTGAACAGGAATCATGGCATGGCTTAGACGCGGCCGGCGCATTTTTGTAAGCCGCGCTCGGAAGACGCAGGCCGTCCATCGGCCGCCCGTTACTGAATGGGATTGCGATAACCCGAATCGCGCGGATCGATCGGTTTGCGTCCCGCGAACCCTTCGTCCTGCGAGTGATAAAAGCGGATGCGGTCTTCGCCCAGCCGCCAGCACAAATAGACGGCCTCGCCGTTGATGCGTGCGGGGAAATCCAGCAGGCCGACTTCAAGATCCTTCACCACGCAGCCGGTGGCGTGGATTTTCTCAAGCGCCGTCTGAATCGCGCCCGCCAGCCGATTGTGTTCGAGGCGCTGCCGAGCGGCTTTCTCATGCGCGATCATCAAACCGCCGGACTGCTGGGCGCGCTCGGCCAACTTGCCGAGTTCCTCGTCGATTTCGTTCAGTTTGCGGCGCGCCTCGATGGCGTCGATCAGGATCGGCTCGATCTCCGCGCGCAGGCGTTCGGCGTCGCGGAGAGAAAAGATTTTTGGCTCTTCGTCGGCCACGGAGGAATTCTGACAGTTCCGAACGGGAATGTCACCCGCCGATCGAAACCATGGTCCGAGAGGGCGGGATGAAGCCGGGCTCGTTGATGCGGTGTCCCTTTTCTTTTTGCGAGACGATGGCCAGGATTTCGTCGCCGATTTCGCGGTCGGTGGCGCCGCCCCGCAGCCGGTGGCGGAGGTCGTGGTCTTCCTTGCTGAAGAGGCAGGTGCGCAGTTTTCCGTCGGCGGTCATGCGCAGGCGCGAGCACGCGCCGCAGAACGGCTGCGACACCGGATTGATCAGCCCGATTTCGCCGCGGCCGTCGGCAAAACGATATTTGCGGGCCGTTTCGCTGCGCTCGTGAACGATCGGGACAAGCGGCCATTTCGCCGCGATGCGCGAATAGACTTCCGCGCCCGTGACGACTTTGTCGCGGGTCCACTCGTGGTCCGCGTCGAGCGGCATGAATTCGATGAAGCGCATGATCAGGTTGCGGTCGCGCGCGAAGGCGGCGAAGTCCTCGACCTCGGCGTCATTCAGCCCGCGCACCAGCACAGCGTTCACTTTCACCGGGCGCAGCCGTGACGCCTGAGCGGCGTCGATCCCGGCAATCACCTGATCGAACGTTTTCGTTCGGGTGATGCGCTCGAATTTGTCGCGATCGAGTGAGTCGAGACTGATGTTGATGCGGTCAAGGCCTGCCGCGACGAGGCGGTCGCAGCGGTCGGCGAGCATCTGCCCGTTCGTGGTGATCGATACGTCGCGAACGCCGAGCGCTTTCAGCCGCGCGACGAAGTCCTCGACGCCGGGCCGCACCAGCGGCTCGCCGCCCGTGACGCGCACTTTGCGGATGCCCATGCCCACCAGGATGCGCGCGAGACGCTCATATTCGTCCCAGGTGAGCAGCTCGTCGGACGGCATGTGCGTTTCCGGATTCGCCGAGCGGCAGTAGACGCAGCGGAAATTGCAGCGGTCCGTGACGGAGATTCGCAGGTCGTGGATCTGTCGGCCGAATTTGTCGGTGAGCGGCATGTGCGCAATTTAAAAAGCCCAAATCCGCATTCGGATTCGGGCCATGGACACGCCGGCGCACGGAATGTGCGTTGCGCATTTCCCCTTTCCAAACGCGGGAGGCCAGGGTGTTTCCGCCCGGACCCTCATCCCCAGAACCACAAGGGAATCGCCTTTGCGACCCTAGGATGTCTCTCCCGTAGGCCGCAGCGGTCGGAGAACTTATGGAGAAATCATAGTCTTGCGGTACGGCGGAAGCAAATCGCACATCCCCTACGGATGTGAGCGGTTACGGTCGAGTTTCATATTCGGATCGAGCCACAGAGGGTCTAGGCCCGGCCGCGGCTCATGTTACGGATTTCTTTGCGGTAATCGGGGGCGGTGATTTCAATGGTGCGGCACATTTCATAGAGGCGGGAACGGATGCGCTTGCCGACGCGCTCGGTGAGAGAATCCTCGATCGCCCCAGCGCGCAGGCCGATCACGCGCGAGCTGGCTGGCGGCGCGGCGCCGTTTGAGCCCGGCTCGGCGTCGAGGTAATTCGTCGTCAGCAGCGTCACGCGCTTCTCGTTATAACGCGTATTGAGCACGTGACCCACGGTTTCAAGCGCCCAGAGTGAAGGCTTGCTCGACCCGACGTCGTCGAGTAACAGAATTTCCGCCTGGAGCACCGGCTCGAGGACGGTCATTTCCGTGGCCTGATTTTCGAGATTGTAGCTGTCTTGGATTTCCTTCAGCAGCTCGCGGTAATCGTAAAAGAGGCCGCTGTGGCCGCGCAGCACGATTTCTTTCAGCGCCGCCACGGCGAGGTGTGTCTTGCCTACGCCGCACGGGCCCATCAGCAGGAGACCATGCTCGTTGCCGACCGGAAATTCCGCGGCAAATTTCTGGACCACGAGCTTCGCTTGCGCCAGGCTGCGATTCCATGCCGCCTGCTGTTCGTGCGAGACGCTTTCGATTTCGTTGTCCGCCTCGTAACTCTCGAAATCACAGTGGCGATAGCGTTCCGGGACGCGCGCTCGGCCGAGCGTACGACCGGCGCGATCATCCGTCGTGCAGTCGCACGGGATCGCCCAGACTGTTTTCGGCGCGCCGGCCGATGCGCCCGGACGGTTCGACGCAAGCGCCCGCGCACCCGCGGTGGCGCGCTCCACGACTTTCCAGCCGCTGCCCTGGCAAATGGGACAATCCGCTCTCGCCATGAAGCAAGAATATGCGGGCGGAACGCGCGGCGCAAGCGCACGTGTGCTGTGCAAATTCTAACTGTTGTGGAAAGCGATGAACTTCGGAGCCGAAAACCCCCAGGCGTTTCCGACTGGGCACATCGCGAGGCCCTGCGCTAGGTAAAACGCCTCGCGATTGGGGTTACTTTTCGACGCGAATCGCGTGGCGCGGTGCCGCGCGCACGATCGCATTGGAATTGCGCGCAGGGCGTTCGTTGCCGGCCATGAAGTCGCGCGTCACTTCGCTGCGCACGTACTTGATGAATGCTTCCATTTGCGCCTGCATTTCCCCCATTTTGTCGCGCATGTTCAAAATGATCTCGATGCCGGCGAGGTTCACGCCGAGCTCGCGCGTCAAATTGAGAATCACTTCCAGGCGCTCAAGATCGGAATCCGTGTAGAGCCGCGTGTTGCCCTGCGAACGCGACGGCTTCAGCAGGCCGACACGCTCATAGAGTCGCAGCGTCTGCGGGTGCAGCTGATACAGCTCGGCGACGGCGCTGATCATGTATCCGGCCTTCGCCCTGTTTTTTGTTCGTGTTGCCATGATTGCCTCGACTTACCGCTCAGACCGCCGCACGGGCGAAAATATCCTCGCGCGGATTTTCTGGGTCGAGCTTGTCGAGCTCCTTCATCAAATTTCGAATCCGCTCGTCTTCCGGCTTGGGTACTACGATCTGTACTTCCACGATCTGGTCCCCGCGCTTGCCGGCCTGCCGGGCCGAAGGCGCGCCTTTTTCGCGCAGGCGAAGCTTCTTGCCGCTGTTCGTGGCCGGAGGAATGCGCACTTGCGCGCGGCCGTCGATCGTGGGCACTTCGACTTTTGCGCCGAGCGACGCCTCACTGACGGTGATCGGCACGACCGTGTAGAGATCGTCTCCGCGGCGATCGAAGAACGGATGCGGCGCCACTTTTGTGACGATATAGAGATCGCCCGGAGGCCCGCCGCCGATTCCCGCATTGCCGCGGCCGGCGACTCGGACACGCGAACCGCTATAGGCGCCCGGCGGAATGCGCACGTCGAGCGTTTCCGTTTTCTGCACGCGGCCTTCGCCGCCGCAATTGCGGCACACGGTACGCTGGCGCCCGGTGCCGCCGCAGCGGGCGCAGGTGACCTGAAATCGCATCTTGCCGCTCACCTGGGTGGTCTGTCCGGTGCCGTTGCACGTGGGGCAGACCTTTTCATCGCCCGGCGCGACGCCCTCGCCGTGACAGACGCTGCAAGTATCGAGTCGCGTGAAACTCAGTTTTTTCACCGTGCCGCGCATGGCTTCGGCGAATGTGATGTCGATCTGATATTCGAGGTCGGTGCCGGGCTCGTGCTCGTGTCCCGCGGATGCGGCAGTGGCCCCGCGGAAAAACTGGCTGAAGAGGTCGCGGAAACTCGCGCCGCCCCCAGGGGAGCCTTGTCCGGCCCCGCCGCCAAAATCGAAGCCGCCGAAATCGAAATGAATGTCTTCGGGAGACACGCCGCCGTAGCCGCCGGCGCCCTGAGGGGGCATTCCGCCCTGGCCCGGCACGTTGAACCCGAACTGGTCGTACATCTGGCGCTTCTTGGTGTCTGAAAGAACTTCGTAGGCTTCCTGGATCTGCTTGAATTTTTCTTCGGCGGATTTGTCGCCGGGATTCAGGTCGGGATGATATTTGCGCGCGAGCTTGCGGTAGGCTGCGCGGATGTCCTTCACCGGAGCTTTGCGCCCCACACCCAGCAATTCGTAGTAATCGGTTTTCGTTGTGGAGGCCATTGAAATTTGCGTCGCCTTCCCGAGGCGGCGTCCATCTAACGTGCGTAGGGGCGTTCGCCGCGGCGAACGCCCCTACCACAGAGAGAGCCTTCGACCCGACACGGTCGGCTCTCAGGATAAAATCCGGCGTTGCCGGAATTTAGTTCGGGCGCTTGGAGTCGTCGACATCGACGAATTCCGCGTCCACCACGTCGCCGCCCTGCGGTGGCGTGTGGCTTTCGCCCGGCGAGGCGCTGCCTGCATTGCCTCCGGGCGCACCGGCCGCACCTGCGGCGCCGCCCGCCGCCTGCTGCGCCTTGTACATCGCTTCGCCGATCCGGCTCAGCGCTTTCGTCAAAGCGTCGGACGCTGCGTTCAGCTTTTCGGTGCCGCCTTCCTTCAGGGCCGACTTGGCCTGCTCGATCGCAGCTTCGGCGGCTTTCACGTCCGCTTCGGCCAGCTTGTCGCGGTTCTCGTTGACCAGCTTCTCGCCCTGATAGATCAGGCTGTCGAGCTTGTTGCGAGCTTCCACTTCCGAGAGGTGCGACTTGTCTTCCGAGGCGTGCTCGTCGGCTTCCTTCTTCATCCGTTCGGCCTCTTCCTTGCTCAGGCCGGTCGAGGCGGTGATGGTGATCTTCTGTTCCTTCTTTGTGGCCATGTCCTTCGCGGCCACGTTGAGGATGCCGTTGGCATCGATGTCGAAAGTGACCTCGATTTGCGGCACGCCTCGCGGAGCGGGAGCGATACCCACCAGGTTGAACTTGCCGAGCGAGCGGTTGCCGCTTGCCACGGGTCGTTCACCCTGCAGAACGTGGATCGCCACCTCAGGCTGATTGTCCGACGCGGTCGAGAACGTCTCCGACTTGCGGGTCGGGATCGTGGTGTTCCGGGGAATCAGCACGGTCATCACTTCGCCGAGCGTTTCCACGCCCAGCGAGAGCGGAGTCACGTCGAGCAGCAGGATGTCCTTCACCTCGCCGCCCAGCACGCCGCCTTGAATCGCCGCGCCGACCGCGACCACTTCATCCGGGTTCACGCCCTTGTGGGGCTCTTTCCCGTTGAAGAGGTTCTTCACGATTTCGACCACGCGGGGAATGCGAGTCGAGCCGCCGACCAGCACCACTTCGTCGATCTTGTCCGGAGTCAGCTGCGCGTCTGCCAGCGCCTGCTTTACCGGGCCGACCGTGCGCTGCAGCAGGTCTTCCATCAACTGCTCGAGTTTGGCGCGGGTCAGCTTGGTCTGCATGTGTTTGGGACCGGACGCATCCGCAGTCAGGAACGGGAGATTGATCTCCGTTTCCTGGAGCTGCGAAAGCTCGATCTTGGCTTTCTCCGCGGCTTCCTTCAGCCGCTGGATGGCCATGCGATCCTTACTGACGTCAATGCCCTGATCGCGCTTGAATTCCGAAATCATCCACTCCACGATGCGCTGGTCGATGTCGTCACCGCCCAGGTGCGTGTCGCCGTTGGTGGACTTCACTTCGACCACGCCTTCGCCAACTTCGAGGTCGGAAATATCGAACGTGCCGCCGCCGAGGTCGTATACCGCGATGGTCTCTTCTTTTTTCTTGTCGAGGCCGTAGGCCAACGCCGCAGCCGTCGGCTCGTTGATAATGCGCAGCACTTCGAGGCCGGCGATTTCGCCCGCCTGCTTCGTGGCCTGCCGCTGGCTGTCGTTGAAATACGCGGGGACAGTGATGACCGCCTTGCTCACTTTTTCGCCCAGAAAGTCTTCCGCGGCGGCCTTCAGCTTCTGAAGGATCATCGCCGACACTTCCGGCGGGCTGTAGGATTTGCCGGAAATTTCGACGCGCGCGTCGTCGTGCGGTCCCTTCACCACCCTGTAGGGAACCCGCTTGGCTTCTTCCTGCACTTCGTCATAGCGCCGGCCCATAAAGCGCTTGATCGAATACACCGTGTTCTCGGGATTCGTGATCGCCTGGCGCTTGGCCACCTGCCCGACCAGCCTTTCGCCCGACTTCGTGATGGCCACGACCGACGGTGTGGTGCGCGCGCCTTCCTGGTTGGGAATTACAACGGGTTCGCCGCCCTGCATGACGGCAACGACCGAGTTCGTCGTGCCCAAATCAATGCCGATAATCTTGCTCATGGAGTCTGCTCCTGTTCGCGTCCGCCCGGCTCCGGGCCGGTTGAAACAGGCCCATCATACACATTGAGCCGAGTATTGTCAAGTTTCCTGTGTGTCTGTGTTCCTATGTACGACATAGACTTATGAGCATTTTATGGGCGAATGGCTGATATTACCATCTGAAGTGCTGCCATTGGGGGCTTTCCCCCGCCGCCGATCGCCTCTTCACGGCGAACCATGCTCCGGGCCCGCGCATCTTAATGGTCATCGCCTGAAATCGTGCGGCAGGGAACAGGCGGCTGCCGCCGAACGAATTCGCGTTACAATGGGGCAGCGATTTTTGATCCGTGCGTGGGGAGGCGGAATTGGCTCATCGATCCGGTGAATTGGGCGCGAACCAGTCGCGCAGGAGCGCTGCGGAGGCAGCGGCAGGGACGGGGAATGTCGACCGGTTTCTGCGCGTGTGGGTCTTCGCTCTCGTGGCCGGCTTCTCGGCGAGCATGACGGCGGGCGCACAGCCGCCGACCGGGCCCGCGCAGTCGAGTACGGCGCCGGCAACGCCGGGCGCGAAATCGGCTGCGCCTGTGAACCCGCAGACTTCGACGGCCAAACCGATCGCGAGACCGGCTCAGGTGCTCGGCACGCCGGTGAAAACGTATGGATCGAGCAGCGCTCCGATCACCATGGAAGTCTTCACGGACTATGAATGTCCCACCTGCAAACGATTGTTCGAAGAGACGCTGCGCCCAATGATTTCCGACTACGTGGCGGCCGGCAAGGTCTACCTGGTTCATCACGATTTTCCGCTGCCCATGCACAAGTACGGATATGAAGCGGCGCGCTGGCTGAACGCGTCGGCCCGCGTGGGCCAGTTCCAGAACGTGGAGGCGGCGCTGTATGACCATCAGGAATCCTGGGCGGCCGATGGCGACATCGGAAAGTACGTGGCCGGAGCAATGTCCCCAACCGAGTTCAAGAAGGTCGAGACGCAAATGCGCGGCTGCGGGTTTGGCGCGCCGGCGGGCGTAAAATCGGCGAGCTTCGCCCTGGGAAGCCAATCCGGTTCCGGCGATGCCTGTGCGGTCGATTCCTATATCGAGGCGGATCGAGCGCTGGGCAACCAAATTCCTGTTACCGGCACGCCGACTTACGTGATCAGCTACAAGGGTCACAGGTTGCCGGCCGGCTCGGGTGTCGTCAGCTGGCCGATCCTGAAACAATTTTTCGATTCGCTGCTGAGCCAGTAGCTCCGCGGCGCAGATCTCCCGAATGAGCAACCATACACGACAAAGACTCGGACGAATTGTGGTGATCGTCGCGCGCGTGGCGCTGGCGGCGATTTTTCTGTTCGCGGCTTACGCGAAGATGAAGCCGCAGCCTGGAATGCCGTGGACGCCGGGTTCGGTCCGCACGTCGCTTTCGATGTTTGCGATCGGCGTGGACTCCTACGAGATGCTGCCGCCGTGGGCGGTGAGCCCGTTCGCGCATTTCCTGCCTCCGTTTGAACTCTTTCTGGGGCTGTGGCTTCTGAGCGGATATGGCATGCGATTTTCAGGATTGGTGTCGACAGCGCTGATCTGCGCATTCATTCTGGCGATGTATTCAGCTTACCGGCGCGGGCTAACCATCAGCTGCGGATGTTTCGGCCAAGGCGCTCAAATCGGAATCATGGAGTTGATTCGCGATGGCTTGCTATTTCTGCCGCTCGCGCTGATCGTCACAATCGGCGGTTTCGTGACCAAGCGAAACCGAACCAGTTCGACCCTGCCGCAATCCTCCGCCTCCGTCAGCCACGCGGATTAGTTTTTCGCTTCTCCCGACTGGAGTCCTCGCAGATATTCACCCAGGTGACGACTGAATTCCTGCGCGCCCGCGTAGGTGAGGTGCAAAGGATCCTCGAATGAATTTTCGTCGGGCATCCAGTGGCTGGCGTCAACGTAGTGGGCGCCGATCCCGGCGAGCATTTGTCGGAGATGCGCGCGATATCCCGCCGACCATTGCGGCTGGTCGTAAAACAGGTGCACGTGATCGGGCGGCATGGGCATTTCGACGAAATAGACATTCGCGCCGGCCGCTTCTGCTTGCAGCGCGATTTCGCGGATCGACGGAATCAGCGGATTGCGGCTGGCGCGCCCGCATTCGGCGATGAACTCCGGCGCGCTGGGATATTCCAGCATCGCGAAATCGATCGAGCGGCCCATCGAATTGGATTTTTCCGGAGGCAGGCCCTGTCCTGCCAGGGCACGGCGAAACAGTTCGACGCGCTCCCAGACTGTGCCGCGGTCCTTGAACAGTTCAAAGTGGCGCATGATTTCGAACTCCGCGCGATCGTGCGGTGAAAGATGGTAGTAGCGGCGCGCATACTCCGGCTCCAGGTAATAAAGCATTGCGCGATTCCCGATCAGGTCGCGCGTCGAGTATTCGAGCGGATGCGTGAGCGTGAAATCGAAGAAGCCGAAGATTACGGTGCGCGGGCGCAGTCCCTGCTCGAGGGCGTAACGCAGCATCAGCAGCTGCTCGACGCCGCTGGATCCTCCCATCGCAAGGTTGATCGAGCCCTGCAGCTTGCCGACGCCCATGCCCGCGTCAAACGATGGCTCGTTGAAGCCCACGCCAACGAGCGAATTGCCAAGCGCGATGGCTTGCGCGCCGGTGGATTGGCGCACTCGTCCCATCGTCCAGCGGGGAATCGTGTTCCGCGACAGCCGCGCGACTTCGCGATCCAGCGCCGCCGCCATCAGCACGATTCCCGCCAGAGCAAGAATGAAAATGCGCTTCGGTGCGTCCAATATTCCCGCCTTTGAGCTCAAAGCCCTTTTCCCTTTTCAGAAATCGATGTAGATGAACTTCGAGCTCTGGCCCGAGAAAACGTAGATCGCGAGCGCCAGCGCCGCCCACCAGATCGCCCAAAACCACCAATGCGCCACGCGAATCGGAAAACCAGGAGGCGGGTCGTCCTGCACCCCGCCCATGTAGTCGAAAGCATGCTTCAGCCAGTCGAGAATGGTCATCGCATTAGCCAATCAGAAGTCTCCGGAAAAAATAAAGCGCCGTGTGGACGTCCATGCAAAAAAACGCCCAGGCGAGATTTACGGCCACGTAGGTGAGGAACCACGATCCAAGCTGCGACCATAGCGGCGGCCGTGCGTCCGGGGCCAGAGGACGAAGCTGCCGCCACATGCGCCGTACCACGAGCATCACACCGTGCAGCAGTCCCCACACGATGAAATTGACGCCCGCGCCGTGCCAGATGCCGCTGACGAGCATCGTCACCAGAATATTTGCGTATACCTGGCCGGCGGCCCGCCGCGATCCGCCCAACGGAATATAGATGTAGTCGATCAGCCAGCTGGTGAGCGACATGTGCCAGTGCCGCCAGAATTGGGTGATGTTGGTGCGCAGATACGGCCAGTCGAAATTTTCCGGCACGCGAATGCCGAACAACCGCGCCGAACCGATGGCGATATCGGAGTAAGCCGAAAAATCAGCGTAGATCTTGATGCCGTAGGCGAAAAGCCAGAGCAGCAGGATGGGGCGATACGCGCGGCTGATGTCCGCTGAGTTCAGGTGGTTGGTGTAGGCCGTGAGGACATCGGCGATCGCAAATTTTTTGACCAGGCCGGTGAGAATGCGCGTGACGCCGCGCTGCCAGTCGATCACCCATGCGCGGGAAATGCTGCGGAGCTTCGGCAGGAAGTCCTGGTAGCGCTTGATCGGCCCGGCGACCATGGTGGGAAAAAACAAAATGAACGCGAGGTACTCGGTGGCCGTGCCTTCCTCGGTTTTGTTCTTGTATCGATCCACCGCATAGTGAACGAATTCGAAGGTGAAAAACGAAATCCCCAGCGGCAGAAATGCGTTTCGCCAGTAGAGAGGGTTGTGCGCCGCGTCGTGCCAGATGAGGCCGCTAAGGAAGTTTCGGTATTTGAAGAGAACCAGAAACACCACCGTCTGCGTGACTCCGAACCAGCACACCCACGACGCCGCCTTGTAGAAGCGGCTGACGAAAGTTTCCCACAGGAAAATAGCCAGGCAGGCGGCTCCGGCAATGCCTCCGAATTGCGTGTACGAGAAATAAGTGAAGAACGCGCCGCCACTCAGGAACACGACCCACGGCCGGCGCTCCGGACGTGCGGCGCGGCACAGTATGGCGCTCGGGATCAGGAAGAAGAGGTAGTAGTCCCAGCTGTTGAAGATCATGCGCCGCCGGTGAAGAGGAATCGACTCTAGCTGACAATCGAGGTCAATACAATCAGGGGAGATCGGCAGGTGCTAACAGCTGAAAAAGCAAAGCAGCTGATCGAGAATCCACAGAGTCGGGGCAGAAATCGCGATGGAAGCAAGATCGACGGGCGGGGACCGAGAAAACCACGGGGGAAAACTAGTCGCCGTTTACGGTGGGGGCCGCGGCGCTGGCTATTTTGTCGGCCGGAGTCGGATTAACGTTCCGCAGGTAGCGCCAGGGATTTACCGGCGTATTGTAGATGCGGACTTCGTAGTGAACGTGCGGCCCGGTTGCGCGGCCGCTGTTGCCTTCGTAGCCGATCACATCGCCCGACTTCACATGCATGCCGCTCTGCACGTTGAAGCCGGAAAGATGTCCGTACCAGGTGGTCACGCCAAATCCGTGGTCGATCACAATCAGGCGGCCATAACCGGCGCGCTCGTCAACTTCCTCGATCACACCGTCGGCGGTGGCCCGTACCGCGTCGCCATAGTGCGAAGCAATATCGAGACCGGCGTGGAACGCTCCTTCACCCGAGAAGGGGTCAAGCCGCTCGCCAAAATGACCGGTAATCTGCCCAACCACGGGCCAGAGCGAAGGAATAATCCCGAGCGTGCTCAGCTGAGCCGCGGGAAGCAGCCGCATGCCGCTGCCGGACATGGACACGGCGGTCACGTTTTTCTGCAAATAGCTGAACTCGTCGACTGAATTCTGGAACGCGGCGCCGTCGTCGGCCACGGGAGCGGAGTCGGTCAAGCCGAAGGGAGTCTGCCGGAAACGGTTGATGCCGTAGGCCGTGGCCACTTCGCCGGCCAGAGACTGCAGCGAATTCAAGCGCTGATTGGTGTCCTTCACCTGCGTCTGCAGCTGCACGTACTGCTGCTTCAGGTTGTCCTGTTCGCGGCGCAGAGAATTGTAACTCGTGGCTTTCCAGAGCATGCGGGAGTAGGAGCCCATGCCTGCGGCGACGGTGATGCCACCGACCACTGCAAGCACCGCGACTAGATGCAGGACGTACCAGGGCATGCGCACCCGTCGCATTCCGCCGGTGGCGTTGGAAGCAATAAAAAACGTGTAAGAAGGCTTTCCCTTCATCGTTTTTCGTCCGCTCTGTGCTTACTTACTTCGGCCGTCCAACCGTCCGCGCCTTTGAACGATTGCCCGTATTCCTTAGAATCCTGCGATCATGAGTCTGAACCGAGAGCCCTGGTCCGAAACCCGCCCGATTGTAGCCACCGTCGCCGGTGGCGTCAACCGTTGATCCGACGTTTTCCACAGGCTGCCGGCCTTGGGGTTCTGGCCGTGCGCTCTGGACTACGAGCCGCCTAACGATTACTTTACCCTACTGGCGGAACGCTTCACAACTGTACGGAAGGACAGGTTTGAATCAGGAAGCCCAATTGATCGAAAGGATTGCGAAGGCCGTGCCGTCTGTTCGAGGCATGCGCGGCGGTGCCAAAGCTCGGAAAGGATTAAGGCTTGGGATTGGCGACGATGCCGCCATTCTCGCGGCAGGCAGACGCGACGAGTGGGTTTTGAGCTCGGACGCACTCGTCGACGGGATCCATTTCCGTGCCCAGAGCGATCCGCCGGATTCGGCGGGATACAAGGCGCTGGCCCGGGCCACGAGCGATCTGGCGGCCATGGGTGCCGAGGCAAGGTTTTTCCTGCTGACACTGGCGCTGCCAGCTGACCGCACCGGCACGTGGCTCGACGCGTTCTTGCGCGGCATGAGGCGGGCGGCGCGCGAGCTTGGGATGCGGCTGGCCGGCGGCGATACCACTCGGAGCGACAAGGTCTCAATCAGCATTACGGTGATTGGCGAGATTGGCCGGGGGCTCGCCATAAAGCGCTCGGGAGCTCGGCCCGGCGACCTGATCTATGTCAGCGGGCGGCTGGGACGGGCGGCCCTGGGGCTCGCGCTACTGGAAGCGCGCAGGCGCGCTGCCCCCTTGCCGGCGCCGCTGCTCAAGCCACATCTTTACCCGGCGATTCGGATCGAGCTCGGCGGCTGGCTTGCGCGACATCGCGTGGCTTCGGCAATGATGGATATTTCCGACGGGCTTTCGACCGATCTTGCGCGTTTATGCGGGGCGAGCCGGGTCGGCGCGCAGCTGGCCGCCGAGCGGATTCCGTGCGTCGGAATTCCCGCTGCGGCCACCCGCGTGCTGCGCGGCAAGCCGCTCGACCCGCTGCGCCTGGCGCTTCACGGCGGCGAAGATTACGAACTGCTATTCACGGTGCCTCCTGGGAAAGTGAAGCGGCTCCGGAGAGCGCCGGGGTTGGCGCAGCTTGCGGCCATCGGCGAAGTCCAACGCGGAAAGCGAATTACGATTGTCGACGGGGAAGGCAATCGCCAAGAGCTCGAACCGCACGGCTGGGACTCGTTTTCCTAGCGGCGGCATCCTGCCGGCGCGACACACTACTGCTGGGGTCTTGCCGGCGGCGGTGCGGCCGGAGCGGGAGCGGCGGAAGGTGCCAAGCCCTGCTCGGCGGCATCCGCGGGAGGCGCGGTGTCCGGCGTATCAACCTGCACCGGATGTTCGCCGGCCTGTTTTTCGAGCGGAACCACATTTTGAAATTGCTCAACCGGCATGCCCTGCATGGCCTGCTGCATGAATTCGATCCAGATCGGCAGCGCCGCGCGGGCCCCGGTTTCCTTCTTGCCCAGGGAAACGTGCGCGTCGTTGCCCACCCATACGCCGCAGGTAATCTGCGGAGTGAAGCCAATGTACCAGGCGTCGGTGAAGTCGTTGGTCGTGCCTGTCTTGCCGCCCGACGGCCGCCCGATTTCCTTTGCGCGCACGCCGGTGCCGAACTGCACCACTTCCTCGAGCATCGCCACCATCGTGCGCGCGACTTCGGGCGGAATCACGTCGGTGACGTTCGGGCGCTGATCTTCCATCACGACTCCGTCATACGACGTGACGCGGCGCAGATAGTGCGGCTCGATGTGAATGCCGTCGTCGGGAAAAACCGTGAACCCGGATGTGTGTTCGAGCAGCGTCAGGTCCGCGGCGCCCAGCGCGAGGGGTAAGACCGGCGGCAGCGGGCTCTGCAGCCCGAATTTCCGCGCCAGCCCGATCGTATTCTCGATGCCGACCTTGTCGAGGAGGCGCACGGCCGGCACGTTGCGTGAATCGGCCAGCGCGCGGCGCAGCGTGATGCGCCCTTCGAATTTTTCGTCGTAGTTGTGAGGCGAATAATCCTGGCTGCCGGTGTGGAACGTAACCGGCTCGTCGAGCACGGTGTCAAACGGCGAGGCGCCCTGCGCCAAAGCTTCGGCGTACACGTACACCTTGAAAGAGCTGCCGGTTTGCCGCATGGCCTGCGTGGCGCGGTCGAATTTCGAATCCTCGAAATCGTAGCCGCCGACGAGAGCTTTGATTCCCCCCGTGGCGTTGTCGATGGCGACGAGTCCCGCCTGCGCGACGGGCACTTGCTCAAGCTCGACCTCGGCCGCAGTCCCGTTGAGCTCCTTGATCTGCACGGTGACCAGATCGCCGGTCTGCAGAATCTCGGCGGCGGTTTTGTGTCCCGTCCAGGCGAAATCCTGCGGCGTCAGCAGCGCCCGATACGGCCCGATTTTGATGTAGGCGAACGTCGGCTGCACCGATGTCACCAGCCCCGTGACGTAATCGGCTTTCTGGATCGGCGCCTTCCAGTCGTCGTTTTGGTAGCTGTCCAGCGTGCCCAGATGGTCGCTAACAATATTGGGGAGATTTCCGCGCCACCCATGGCGCCGATCGTAGGCGTGCAGCCCGTCGCGCACCGCTCGGTCGGCAGCCTTCTGCATGTCCACGTTGAGTGTGGTGTACGCCCGCAGCCCCTGTTCGTGAACGGCGGCGGTGCCGTAGGTGTGCTCGAGATACTGACGAATTTCTTCCACGAAATAGGGCGCCAGATCGTTGCGCAGCGATTCCACGTGCAGGCCGAGCGGAAGCTTTTCGGCGGCGTCCGCGGCGGCTTGCGAAACCTTTCCGTCGTGCGCCATCAGCGAGAGCACCAGATTGCGGCGGTTGCGTGCGCGGTCGGGATGAATGATGGGCGAATAGACCGGGCCACGAATGATCGCAGCCAGTGTGGCAGCTTCGGCCAGCGTCAACTGGCCGACGGGCTTGCTGAAATAATACTCCGAGGCGGCCTCGAATCCGTAGTTGCCGGAGCCGAGATAGATCTGATTGCAGTACATCGTGAAAATCTGTTCTTTGGTGTAGTGTCGTTCGATTTGGAGCGCGAGCATCGTTTCCTGAAGCTTGCGGTGCATGCTGCGGTCGCTGCGATTCAGGAACAAGCCGCCGGCCAGCTGCATGGTCAGCGTGCTGGCGCCTTCGGCCACGCGGTGGCTCACAATATCGCGCCAGGCTGCTTCCAGCACGCGGGGGAAATCCACCCCCCAGTGCTGCTCGAAATGCTGGTCTTCCGTGGTGATGATTGCGTCGCGCAGCACGGGCGGAATCTGATTGTAGGTGAGCAGGATGCGGCGCTGCAGCGCGAACGTGCCGACGGATTGTCCGTCGTCTGCGTACAGCTCCGTGACGATCACCGGGCGATAATTTTCGAGCGCGTGGATTTCCGGCAGGTCGCTTGAATAGACGAACAGCAGGCCGACCGCCGCGCCGAATGCGATCGCACAGATCAGCAGGAACGCAAACGCCAGGCGGCCCAGCGTGGTGCCGCCGCCAATCTTCATCGTTGCGCGATAAAATCTTTCATCCACCGTGTTGCCATTCTATCGCAGCGGAGAGGTATGCGCGGGGAGCGGAGTTCGTGGCGTGTATCCAGAAATGCGAAGCGCGTGCGACGGGCCCGGCCGGCATCAGTGGCGGAGAATCGTCGAGACGTGTCCGGTGTTGTCGATTGGATTGCGGTTGTTTTCCTCGCAGATGTATTCGAGCTGATCGAGATCGCGGTGCCGCGTGTAGCTGCGCACCACGTGCCAGGGCTTGGCCAGAACATCGGGATCGGTCAGCGTCATCTGGTCTTCCATCTTGTCGGGTGTGGTCAGGCGGATGCGCTCCACCACGTGCAGGTTCGGGCCGTGGTTCAGGCGATTGAAGCCGAGCGGAAGCGTGTGGCCCAGGCCCACGGTGTCGATCACGAGCGTGTCGCCCTCCCAGTGGCCGATGGAATTGCCGTTGAACGTGGGATCGACGTCGGCGGGATGGCCGCGGCCGTCGGTGAAGACGCGTCGCACCTGCATGTAGGCTTCCTGAATGATCGTCACGCGGCCGGGCGTGAACAGAAATTCGACATCATACGGCTGCGACATGATCGTGGGCATGCCCGGCGGAACGCAGTTGGCGCTTTCCGTGGGAGGCTCTTCGTTTTTCGCTTCTTCGTCCATCAGCGTTTTCAATTCCGCGGCGGCTGCGGGCGTGAGCGACGGTTGTTCCGGCGCCACACCGGGCGGGGGACCGAAATCATAGGTCCAAATGCCGGACCAATCGGGCAATGATCTCAGCGATTCGACGTTCGCGTAACGACCGACCTTCCCGTCGCCGGACGGCTTTGGCGACGCGCTTTGTCCCCGGCAATCGGCGCTCAGACAAACGAACGCCGCGAACGCAAGAATCGATCCGGCGAAGAATTTCATGCTCCCCTCGTTTCGAAACGGAGCGCCCTCGAAAATACGAGGAAGTCCTCTAACGCGCGCCCGTCCACCCTTCGGCATGAAACAAATTCTTAAATTCCGGCGGGCATTATAGTACTTTATGCAAGCAGCGTGTGCGGCGCCGCGCGGGAAACCTGAATTCGCGCCGCGGTCGTGGATCTGGAAATGGTCGGGGGGTGGGCCATGAGAAAACTTCAACTCGCGTGCCTCTCCGCGCTGATCGGCCTGATGGCCGGTTCCGCGCTTGCCCATCACTCGTTCGCCATGTTCGACCGCAACAAGGAAACCACCATCGCGGGCACGGTCGAGGATTTTCAGTGGACGAATCCGCACAGCTGGATCGAGCTGGACGTGCCGAATGAAAACGGCGGTGTCGACAAATGGAGCATCGAGCTGAACAGTCCCAACAACCTCGCGCGGCAGGGATGGCATTCCAACAGCGTCAAGCCCGGCGACAAAATCTCCGTGATCATCTGGCCGCTGCGCAGCGGAGAAAAGGGCGGCCTGTTCATTTCGCTCACGCTTCCAAACGGCCAAGTCCTCGACGAACTAGCCTTCCGCAACCGCAAGCAACAGCAGTAAGTTTCGCGCGCCCTCCCGGTGATCCAGAGGCACGAGCGCGCCCGGGGGCGATCGCCGTTGTTCCTGCAAAAGTTGGCGACGAGTTATTGGTTGGCTGCGGCCTTTGTGGGAGTGCAAAACTCGTCGAAGGCGCGGGTTAGGACGGCGGCGATCGTGAACGGATCGCTGCTTTCGATGTCGCGGCGCTCCATCATGAAAGCCAGCTTGCCGTCGCGCATCAGCGCAATGGACGGAGACGACGGAGGATAGGGCAGGAAATATTTCCGTGCCTGCGCCGTTGCTTCAGGATCCTGTCCGGCGAAGACCGTAGCCAGCACTTCGGGACGATTCTTGTTCGCGATAGCGCGAGCGATCGCTGGGCGTGCCTTGCCCGCAGCGCATCCGCAGACCGAGTTCACGACAACCAGCACGGTGCGTTTTTCTTCCTTCAGCGCGCCATCCACGTCGTCGGGCGTCCGCAGCTCCTGGAAGCCAACCCGCGTGAGTTCGTCGCGCATGCCCTGCACCATAATGTCTGGAAACATCGTCACTCCTTTGTCGTGGGCCCGTTGGGCCCATTTGGTACTTGATGAGGACTATATCACCTACCGCGGATTGGATGCACCAACAGACGGCCCCGCTTCACTGGTTGATCATGAAAGTCGACATCTGGTCGAAGAACGCACGGAGATGTTGCTCGGCTTCGGTCGGCAGCGCGGCTTCGGCGAACGCGTTGTTCATCAGCCGCATCCAGTTGTCGCGCGCCGCCCGATCAATCTGAAACGGCATATGACGCGCGCGCAGCCGCGGGTGGCCGCGCTCCTCGACGTACCGTTGCGGCCCTCCGAACCGGTAAATCAGGAAATCGCACAGCCGTTTCTCCGCCGCCCCGAGCTCGTCTGGCGGATACATTTTCCCCAGAATCGCGTCATCCGGCACTTGCCGGTAGAAGGCTGCCACCAGACGGATGAAACCGTCCTCGCCGATCATTGAATAGATTGCAGTCTCGTCCATAAGCGTACGGCCAGTTTACCATCGGCGCGGTGGCGAAAACTTGACCGGCCCGTGCGCCGGGCATACGCTTTGTAGGCGCGGCAAGCTTCGTCCCACGCACGCGTGCGGGACATTTTCGAGGAGATCGAGATGAAAAAATTGCGGCGGGCGGAGTTTCTGAGCTATTTTCTGGCGGGGGTATTCGCTGTGATGATGGTCGCAAGCGCCTATGCGGCGCCGAAAAGCATTTACGATTTCACGCTCCCGTTGCTGAACGGCAAGGACGCGCCGCTGGCCGACTACAAGGGCAAAGTCGTGCTGGTGGTCAACGTCGCCAGCCGCTGCGGCTTCACGCCGCAATATTCGGCGCTGGAATCGATCTACGAAAAGTACAAGGACCAGGGCTTCGTGATCATCGGCTTCCCAGCGAACAATTTCGCGGGGCAGGAACCGGGCACGAACGAAGAGATTGCGAAATTCTGCACCGGAAAATACAACGTGACGTTCCCGGTGTATGGGAAAATTTCCGTGAAGGGTGATGATCAGGCTCCGCTGTACAGCTTCCTCACGAAAGACGCGAATCCTACGCTTGCTGGCGACATCAAGTGGAATTTCACGAAGTTCCTTGTCGATCGCGACGGCAATGTGGTCGAGCGGTTTGAACCGCCGGTAACGCCCGATTCGCCCGAAGTGGTTTCGGCCATCGAGGCACAGCTTAAGAAGTAACAGTTCCGGTTTACGGAACGAGTGGTTCCCGGGACCCTCGCGGGGTGTGTCACTTCGCGAGGGTCCTTTTGTTTTGTTCGCAGTGATTTGGATTCTGAATGACTTTGCATGTTGTGTCACTTTGTCGGGGCGACCTGGCGCGGGGAGAACCGCGGCTGAAGGCGTTGAACCCCGAGCCTGTTTCGGCATAGCGATCAGTCATTATGTCGGCAATACGGCTGTGGTTATCTCGACCCCGGTGGTGTAGCATCATCGACATATCCGGCATTTTTGAATCTGGTGAGGAGGTCATGAGACGCACGCCCGAAAGCGGGCGTCGGGTCCAACCCTACGATGAAGCCATTCGGCGTATTGTCTGCCGCTTTCGCCATTTCGTTGGTCGCGCCTGCGCTCTTTGCCGATACCACCGTCAGCTACAAATATGACCTTAAACCCGGCGCGGGCGCACCTGCGCGGATGCTCGGGCCCGTCCTGGAAGCCGCCAAGTCCAAGATACCCACCAGCACGGTCGTACAGATCAAAGGCAAGCTGGCACGGGCGACAAGTGCGCCGTTCGTGACCGTGTCGGATTTCGATAAGCAAGTCATTACGGTGATCGATCCCGCCCACAATCAATTCGCAACGGTCTACATGAAGGACTATCAGGATCAGGTGTTGTCGATGCTGCAAGGTTCCCTGCCGACCATACCTGCGGATGCGCGGAAATTTATGGACTCGATGCAGTCGAGCTTTTCCTCGCAAAACACCGGAAAGACCGACACCGTGATGGGCATCCAAGTCGCAGAAACAGAGCTGACTCTCGCGGTGACGATGCCGGCCAAGCCGGGCGCGGCTCCATCAAACGACGTGACGCCTGCCGGCGAACCGCAGGTGGTCCTTCAGATGGTGATCCATATGTGGACGGCCCTGCCGTCTGAGGTGGAACGCGTGCCAGCCCTGAAGGAATTCAGCGCGGTGTATGGCGATCCCAGCGCAAACCAAGTGATCGACCCGACCGGTTGGATGGGGAAAATCTTTGGTTCCTTGCCCGGGATGGGTACAGGGTTTGCATCAATGATAGAGGCAATGCAGGAGAAGAAGGCCATCATCCTGAAGACCCAGTTTGAGATGTTCATGCCCATGGCGCAAGCGATGCTGGCGGCGCAGGCCCGGGCAAAAGGAACCGATCAAGCCGAGACTCCGGACACCACAGCGCCTTTCATGGAAATGACGACGGAGGTGGACAATATTTCGGCAGCGCCGATCGATGATTCGGTGTTTGCGGTGCCGCGGGATTATCGGCTTGTGAGCGTGCCGGAACTTCTGAAGTCAATCATGCCTGCACCCCCAGCCGCGGAAGCTACGGATTCGGCGACACCATCTGCTCCCGTTGCTAGGAAAGCCGAGGCGGCGCCACAGAACTAGGATTGAGGTGTGCGCTGCTCGCGCGTCACTGAATGCCAAGCAGCGCGCAGGAATTCTTGTAGTAAATCTTCTCGCGGTCTTCCTTTGAAATAGCGAGCGCGTCGATCCCTTGGATCGTTTCGCGGATGTACATGGGCCCGCCTTCGGGGTCGAAGGGGGCGTCGGATGCAAAGAGCACGTGGTCCACTCCGTAGAAATCGAGCGCGCAGACGAGCGCGGATTTTGAGCCGAAGGTCGCCGTATCCACATAAAACATCTTGAAATAGTCGAGCGGGCGCTTCTTCAGCTCCTTCAGCAGCGGCTTGTAGTCGACGTTGGAGGTGCGCGCTCCGAGCTGATCCCAGCCGGCGCCGACACGGCCCTCGAAAAACGGGACCATACCCCCAGCGTGATGGATAACGATTTTGAGATTCGGCAGCTCGTCGAGCATTTTCGAAAATACGATTCGCGCCATCGCGGCGCTGGATTCGTAGGGCCAGCCGAACGTCCACCAGATTTCGTAGAGCGATTCCGGCTCGGTCTGATAATCCGAAAATTTCGCCGTGCGCGCGGGATGAATCCAGATCGGCTTGCCGAGCGCGTGCATTTCCTTGAACACGGGACGAAACTCGGGTGCGTCGAGCGCTTTGCCCGCCACATTTGAGTAGATCTGAATGCCGCACGCACCCAGTTCCTTTACCGCCCGGCGCGCTTCTTCCACCGCGCCTTCAGGATCGCGCATGGCGACGGAAGTAATGAAACTCGGAAAGCGCTTCGGGTATTTTTGACAGAGCTCGGCCATGCCGTCGCTGCCGATGCGCGATAGCTCGCGCCACGCGGCCTTGTCGCCCGCAGCATCCGGCGGAGGCGAAGCCAGGGAAAGGACCTGCTGATAGCCCTCGAACATGTCCATTACTTCGAATCGTCGGTCAAGGTTCGTCATCATTGGTACGGCTTCGCTGCGGCGGTGCATGTCCTTCATTTGGCCCGTGGTTTTCAGCAGCGCCTCGTGATATTTCTTCGGCCAGATGTGCGTGAAGATGTCGAGCTTTCTCATGATTTCATCCCCCCATGAAATTATGGATTCGTTCGCGGCGGCTTCGGCGGCGGTTGTTTCAATAGCTCGTCGGGATCGTCGGTGCGGTCGATATAGCGGCCGGAAAGCGCGTCGTAGCGGCCCGATGCGAGCCCGACGCAGCGGTCGGTGCACCACTCCATCCCTTCCTGCGGCCCCACCTTGCCCTTCATCTGATTCAGCCGCTCGACCATTTTCGGCACCCAGCGTTGCGCATCGGGATTGCTCATAGTTTCGTCGGCCATCTCGGTCATGATCGAGCCGGGATCGAGCGCGAAGACTGTGACGCCTGTTTCTTTCACTTCATTGGCGACCAATTCTGCCAGGCGATTGGCGGCCGCTTTGCCGAGGCTGTAGGCCGAAAGGCCCGGCGTGTTCATGTGGCAGCGCGGCGAGGAAATATTGATGATGCGGCCCGCTCGGCGCGCGGTCATGCGCGGCAGTACGGCGCTCAGGAACAGCAGCGGGGCGCGCAAATGGACTTCCTGCGCGGCCCACCACCGGTCGGGATCGACGATGCCGATCGGGCCGTAGGGACCGGCGATGCCGGCGTTGTTGACCAGCAGCGAGATCGGGCCGAGCTTTTCCGTTGCGGTTTTGATGACGCGTTCGACGTCGCTTCGATTGGTCACATCGCCCGCGATGGCCAGCGCGCGGCCGCCGGCCGATTCGATTTCGACGGCGACCTGACCCAGCTGAGCTTTGTTGCGCGAGGTGAGCGCAACCGCTGCGCCTTCGGCGGCGAAGCGTAGCGCGATGCCTTTGCCAATGCCACGGCCTGCGCCGGTGATTAAGGCAATTTGTCCTGCGAGCAATCCACCCATCTTCTTTGCGCCTTCCGCGACAAACGAAGATACAGGCGGAAACGGACAGCGGCAAGGGATTCGGTCATTGAATCAGAGAGGACCTTTCTGCGGCGCCCGTGAAGAAAAGGGCGGATCAACCAGCGCACAGGAAGGCGGTCTTATGCCGGAACCGAAGCTCCGACCCACCCAGCGAATGTCACGCGTGTTCGGTGGCGGCTACCAGAGGCGCGGTGCGTTTACGGGCCGGTTTCATTATCAGCAGCGCTAACGCTGATAGCAGAGAGAGAGAAGCTACGAAGTAGAAGACCGGCGAGTAGCTGTGGAAATGATCGAAGACCATTCCGGCCAGCGTGGCACCGACGGCTCCGGCGGTGGTGCCGATAACCATCATGAAGGAGATGACCGGAGGGTAGCCCTTTACGCCGTAATAATTTGCGGGGAGTACCATCATGGCGGAGAAACAGACGCCGAACGATCCGCCGAGCAGGATGGCGTAAAGATACAGGCCAAAACCGCCGCTGGCGCGCATGGCGAACAGCATTCCGGCCGCGAAAACGATCGAGCCCGCCGCCCAAACGAGACGAGGTTCGATGCGATCGGCGACTGCGGCGAAGACAAGGGTGCCGAAGAGCGCAGATAGCAACATGATCGAGATCGAGGACGCAGCCTGGGCCGGTGTGTAGCCCAGGTCGCGAAGATGCGCATTGCCGTGGGCGATATAGAGCGGGTAGCCGGCGCTGAATCCGAGCAATGAAATCAGAATCAACCAGAGCGCCGGTGTGCGAAGCGCGTCCATGAGCGTCCAATCCTCATTCGTTTTGTGCACACGTTCCTTCGCAGCGCGCTCTGACGAAAGCGCCGGTGCCTCCGTGGCGCCGTCCGGAAACTGCCCAAGATCGGCGGGGCGTTCTCGCACGAATATCAGGGCGAGCAGAGTGCAGATCACGCTGTTTGCGGCGATCAGCCACCATCCCGCGCGCCAATTGCCGCCAGAGATGCGAATCACTTTGTCGAGCGAACGCGCCGCGACGAATCCGCCGAACGTGCCGCCGGTGTGAACGAGGGTGATGGCGAGTCCTTTGTAGCGATTGAACCACCGATTGATAGCGGTTTGCGAGACGAGCACACCACCGGTCATGGCGCCCAGGCCGATCATCACGCCGTACACGAGGTCGGTCTGCAAGCTCGTGTGGACGACCGACGACATCAGGAGCGCGCCAGTCGCCACCACGCTGCAGCCGAGCGCGGCGGTAAATCGCACTCCCTTCCTGACGATGAGGATGGCGATCAGTGGAGCCGGAACTCCGATCATCAGCTGGTAGATGGCGTAGGCGAGCCCGAGCTGCGTGCGATCCCAGTTGAGCGCTTCCGCCATGTACGTGTTGACGACGCTGGCGCCATAGAGAGGGAACGCGAAATTCGCGAACAGGATCATCCAGAAAATCGCCAGCAGCTTCCAGCCGTAGAAGTCGGATTGTCGCGTCATCGCCCCCGCCGTGCGTGCGCGTGCGTGTGTTGCTCTGAAATTATTGAAGCTCTTCGGCCGTGACCCAGTTGCCGTGGACCTGGTTGCGCAAGCGGAGCGGCAGATGCGCCGTGGCGATCGGGCCTTTGTCGAGATGCTCGGCTTCGAAGACGAGCAGGTCGGAAAGCTGCGTATCGTGCAGGTCGGCGATGAGAGCGAGATACCCTTCATGGCCCGGCGAGCGCGACGGAATGTGAACTTCTTCCTGGATCGTTACCGGACGCGTGGGGTGCCACGATTTCAGCTTGCCGCTCTTGATTTCAAGACGGCTGAGGGTGTTGAAGCCCGCGCCGACAGGTCCCGCGACGATCGGCGCGCCGACCGCGGGGTCGAAACGCTCGTAGTAACCGATGGAGTAGTCCTTCATGTGGTCCTTATTCGCGATGCGCGGGAAATCCCCGGCGGGAGCGAGCTTGTACTCCTCGAATTTTTCGCCCGGCTTGGACATGTCGAAACTCCAGCGCACCACTTTGCCGTAGGCGAAGTCCTCGGCTGTGGGATGGATGTGCGAGGCCTGCTGGATGAACGGGAACGGAGCGTACTTGCCGATGCCGAAATCGAGATGGACGAATTTCCCCTCGGTGTGCGCATTCATGAAATGAAACGCGGAGCATGCGGAATGCCTGAACCAGCGCATCTGATCGACGTGACCGTCGCGCGGCATGATGCCAATGAAAGCGTCGAGCGAGGGATCGTTGACCCAGTGAACGCCGCCGGCTTTCATGCGGTCAAGATCGGCAGTGGTGGGGAACACGGGGAAGATCACGTGTTCCTTGGAGACCGCGAAATCGTGCATCAGCGAGACGTAGGGAACCTGGAACCACTCTTCTTTGACGAGCTGACCCTCTTTGTCGGCGACGCAGTAGGAGACGTCGCGCGTGGCGAGGCCGCTGGCTTCGTAGCCGAAAAAGTGCATTTCCTGCGTTTCATTGTCGAGCCTCGTGTGCGCGGTCATGGTCTGGCTTTTCAGCCTCCCGCCGTAATTGAACACGCCGACGGTTTCGAGCGTTTCCGGGTGAACTTCGACGGCGTGGCCGTCTTCTTTGAGCGTCAGCAGCCTGCCCCCGTGGAAGATCGGCGTCGTGTTGTTCACACAGCGGTTGATGCCCTTTACGCTGGGGTCGTCGGTGTACGGATTGCGATAGAGGCCGAAAAGCCCGCGGCGGGCTTTGCGATCGGCTTTCAGTCGGTCGGTCATGATGTACTTCATCTTGAAATCGATGTGGCCGTTCTCGAATTTGAAGGCGCTGATCATGCCGTCACCGCTCAGGTAGGTGTCGTGGCCGAGCATCGGCGGATATTGCGGATCGGGGATCGTGCGATACCAGGCGCCGTTGATTTCAGCCGGCAGATTTCCTTCGATGACCAAGTCGTAGATGTCGCATTCCGTGCGCATCGGCGCGTTGAAGCCGCTGTAATCGAAGGAGTCCGGGAACTTCGTTGTCATGATGGTTTCATCCCCCAAAAGAATCGGTGCAGTGTCAACCTTTCTTCCTCTTCTCGTATCACCTTCGCGACGAGGCTGTCAACGTGTCCCGCGCGGCGCTCCGGCACGGCATCCGGAACTCCACCGTTACAAGAACGAACGATCGGCGGCTGAGCGTTCCGCGACCGGCGTGCCGGTGCTACCATACGCATCAATTTAGATTCCCATGATGGAGTAATTTGATGCCTGACGGAGCCGACAAACCGGCCGCGCCGCGAGGGGTGATCTCAGCCTCTTCGCAGCTGATCGAGCGGAAGCTTGCCACGATCGTTTCCGCGGACGTCGCTGAATTCAGCCGCCTGATGAGCGAGGACGAAGAGCAGACTCTGCGCGTCTTTCGCGGGCACAAGAAAATTTTTGAGGCCCTGGTCGCCACCCATCACGGGCGCGTTTTCAACACAGCCGGCGATGCCATCCTTGCCGAGTTCGCCAGCGCCGTTGAAGCGGTGCGCTGCGCGACCGACGTGCAATCGGCGCTGCGCACGCGCAACGACGCGTTCCCGCCGACGCGGCAGGTGCGCTTCCGCATCGGCGTCAACTTGGGCGATGTGATGATTCAAGGGCAGGACCTGCTGGGTGACGGTGTGAATCTGGCCGCACGCCTGCAGACGGCAGCCGAGCCCGGCGGCATCTGCATTTCGGGCAGCGTGCACGACCAGATTCGCAATAAGCTGTCGCTCGCGTTTCACTCGCTGGGCGAACGAAATTACAAAAACATTCCGCAGCCGGTTCGCACTTTTGCCATCTCGGAGTCCGAAGGCGGCGTCGTGCTGCCGAGCGCGAAGCCGCGCGCCGCGTGGAAGCATCCGGCGATTTGGGCGGTCGCGGGAGTATTTCTCGCCGCTGGAATTGGTTACGGTGCTTACGCGTTGTTTCAGCACCCAAAGCTGCCGAATGCGACACCGACGGGTTCGTCGTCGGCAACGCCCGTATCTCCGACCGTTGGGTTCGAGAGTCCCGCGCCGGTGATTCCGGCAATGGTCCCGCCCCCTGCGCCGGAGGTCGTGCCGCAATCAACGGGGAGCGCTCCTGCACCGGTGGTGCACAAGGTCGACGCGAAACCGGCTCCGGCGTTCACGCCGCCAGCCAAGCAAGCGGCCCCCGCGAGCGAGGCCACTCCGTCTCTGGCACCCTCCAAGTCTGACACGCAGCCGGCGGCCGGACCCACGTCCAGGCCCGCTGCGGCGCCATCGAATTCACCAGCCCTGATGGAAGTCGAACCGGCGCCCGAACCGGCCGCGCCCGTGACGCACGGCCGCAATGGCGCACGCTCGGCCGGGGGTTCCGCCGCGACCGCGGGCACCTTCGACGGCGTTTACTCCGGGAAGGTTTGCTATGAAAAAGTCGCAGCGCTGCCGCACCATTGTTATCGCGCGTCCGGAAACGTGAGCGGCAACAAGATATCGGGACGCTGGCTGATCGAGCAGGGGCCGCTGACGATGTTCATGGAAGGCTGGGTCGCGCGGAACGGCGACGTCACGATCCAGATGCACAGCGATCAACCGGATGGCACTCGCGTGGCGACGATCAATTTAGCCGGCAGCATTCGCAACGGCACGATTTTAGCGGCTGGTAAGTTCCTGAAGGGCCGGGCCGCCAGCATCGACTGGCAGCTTCAACGATAAGTTCGTTGGGTTGACCCGCCCGTATCCGTCAACGTCGAACGCGCGGGCGACTGTTTCTCGCAGTCTTACCGAACGCACTCAAGGATGGAGCTTGAACACTTTCCGTTTCACGCGGATGGTTGCCGCTTTCGTGGCATGCCTGGGCATTGCCGCCGCCTTGGCGCAAGATCAGCCCGCGAAGCCGACCATCGTGGAGCAACTCGGGCCGCCTCCTGCCTGGGCCTACGTCGTGGATCCACCTGCGAGCGCCGCTAGCGCGAGGAAGAACCCTCCAGATAATAAACTGCGGCACATTCCCGGCAGCATGGCTGCGTTCACGCCCGCCCAAATTGGCGATCTCTACGCTGCGGTCGATTGGCACCCGGGCGCGCACCCGGTGATGCCCGAAGTGGTCGCGCACGGGCGGCAGCCGGACCTTTTCGCCTGCGGCTACTGCCATTTGCCGAACGGACAGGGCCGGCCCGAGAACGCGAGCCTTGCGGGATTGCCGGCTGTATACATCGTCCGGCAGATGGCCGATTTTCGCGCGGGGCGCCGCAAGGCTTCCGAGCCGCGGCAGGGGCCTGTGAACTATATGGTCGGCCTGGCTTCGAAAACGGATGACGACGAAGTACGCGCGGCCGCCGAATATTTTTCCGCGCTCCAGCCGAAGCCGTGGATTCGCGTGGTCGAAATGAAAACCGTGCCGAAGACGCGCGCGGCCGGCTGGATGCTCGTGCCGGTTCCGGGCAGGGAACCCATCGGTGAACGCATCATCGAAACTGCAGAAAACCTCGAACAGACCGAACTGCGCAACGACGATTCAGGATTCATCGCCTACGTGCCCGTGGGCAGCGTTGCGAAGGGGAAAGTGCTCGTAACGACCGGCGGCGGGAAAACGATTCCGTGCAGCCTCTGCCACGGCAGCGATCTTGGAGGGAAGAATGACGTACCCTCGATCGCCGGGCGCTCACCAAGCTACATCGTCCGCCAGCTCTACGACATCCGCAGCGGTACGCGCAACGGAGTGAGCGCGGCTTTGATGGAGCCCACGGTCGCAAAATTGACGCTCGACGAGATCGTCTCAATCGCTGTGTACACGTCATCGCTTCATCCTTAATTCACCCCGGCCGAGTGCGTTCCGGCTCCCGTGGGATCAACGCGGAGCCGGGCTTTGGCGGCGGCTCGAGCAGAAGCCTATCGAAATTGTCGCCCGGGAGCAGGAATCGTCCCGAGAGCGCGGCGTATCGGCCGGACCCGAGCTGAACGCACATTTCGGCGCAGCGCGCCAGGCCCGGGGCAGGGTCGGCGGTCGCCTTCAGATTTTTCAGGTATTCGACCATATGCGGCACCCACTTTTTCGCGTCGGGTGATTGAATCGTGTACTCGGTCATGTCGGTATAAACCGTGCCGGGCTCGATGGAGAAAACGCTCACGCCGAATTCTTTCGCTTCCGCTGCGGCGTGTTCCGAAAGACGAATCTGGCTCGATTTTGCGACCGCGTAACCGGTGAGTTTCGGAGCGAACCATTGCCCGCCGAGCGCAGCCACGTTCACGACCGTGCCCTTGCCCCGCGCGACCATTCCCGGCATCACCGCGTGCATGAAAAGCAGGGTGCCGCGGACGATTACCGCCTGCGCGCCCCACCATTCGTCGGGATCGTTGGTCCAGACGGGCCCGAACGGACCCGTGACGCCGGCGTTGTTCACCAGAATCGTCGTCGGACCGAATTGATTCTCGGCCGATTCGAACGCGCGCATCGCATCTGCGCGATTCGTCACGTCGCCAGCGGCCGCGAACGCGCGACCGCCTGTCCGCTCGATCAACGCTACGGTTTCATCGAGCTGATCCCGGGAACGCGCTGTGACGGTGACGGCGGCGCCTGCTGCCGCGAGTCCCTGCGCGATGGCCCGCCCGAATCCACGGCCGCCGCCGGTAACAATCGCGGTTTCGCCCGCGAGCGAAATCGACTGGCCGGCGGCCGCCCGCGCCGCGCTCACCGAATCGGTTTCCCGGTCACGGGATGGAGGTAGTGGTAGGGGACGAGCTCATTTTCAGGCCAGAAACTCGCGCGCCGCGCAATGAGCTCGTCGGGACCGTTGGGATCTTCGGGAAATGTCTTTGAAAATGGCGGGACGGCATAGCCGGGCTTCACTTTGCCCCAGCCCTGCTCGTACGGCGCGTAGAAAAACACGTTGTAGTTCAGCACGCCGATTTTCCAGACGCCGTCTTCTTTCATATAAGTGTTTTCGTAAACGCCTGCTTCCCAAAACGCGGGGAAAATCTGCGGCACGCTCTCGTGGCTTCCGCCCTGCATGAAGCAGCGGTAACGCGCCTGGGCGGACCGACGATCCGGCGCAATCGTGATCACGTCCTGGAGCAAAAGATGATCGAGCAGCAGGCCATGCACGGGGCCATTTTTCCCGACGGCGAATCGTGTGCCGAGCCGCCCGCAATACAACCGGCGCACGCCGGTCTTGCCCCTGAAAACACCACCCAGAAAATACGTCTCCCCTTGCTCGGAGAAGAGGTCCACTACCTCTTCATACTTGCACTTGTCCATGAAATAGCCGTAGGCGTGCTGGAGTCGGCGTATCGCCAGCTCATCTTCGGTGCGGCCGAGGCGATTTTCGAGTTCGCCCAGGCGCTTCTCGAGCGCCTGCATTTTTTCGTCGGTCACGAGTCTCCGCTTCGGGACACCGTCAGCGCTGGACGGTCGTTTTTTTGTCTGCGCGCAGCATCCAGTTACCGCGGGGAATGCGGTCCATCTGAAAAAGGTCCGAAGTGCGTGCATACCACCCCGTGCCGTGCATGCGCCCGATAAGCTTGAGGCGGGGCGTGTCGATGTAATGTTTCACGGGATCGATGACCAGATCGTCGCGGACATGCATGGCCAGCACCCTCCCCAACACCAGGCCGTTGTCCGGCCCGAGCTCCACGATCTGCATCAGCGCGCATTCCATCGATACGGGGCTCGCGGCAATCCGCGGCGGCTTTACATGAACGGAAGGAATGGTCTCCAGCTCCGCCTCTATCGTCTCGTTGACTTCGGGCTCAAACTCGATCGCCGTGATGTTCATGGCCTCGGCCATGTCTTCCGAGACGAGATTCACGACGAACTCTTTCGTCTTCCGAATATTTCGCCGCGTGTCCTTGGCGCGGCCCGGTTCATGGCTCCCGATGCCGATCCCAACCACCGGCGGATCGCCTGCGAAAACGTTGAAAAACGAAAAAGGAGCCGCGTTCAGTTGGCCGTCCGGATTTAGGCTGGAGATCCACGCGATCGGGCGCGGTGTTACGGCTGAAACCAGAAGTTTGTATCCCTCCCGAGGAGGGATTTTGCCGAAATCGAACAGCATTGGTGTCTCCTGTGGAAGATCCCTGCCGCTTTTACGCTTCGCTGATGAACTTCGTCACCAGGCACGCCTCGAGGCCTTCGATGCCCTCTTCCGAGCCGTGGCCGCTTTCTTTCACGCCGCCGAAGGGCGATTCCGGCACCGAAATCGCGAACGTGTTCACGCCCACCATGCCGGCCTCGAGCTGTTCGCCCACCAGCTTCGCGCGATGCGCGGAATCGGTAAACGCGAACGCCGCCAGCCCGTACGGCAGGCGATTGGCCTGCTGGATGACCGCGTCGTAATCGGAAAACGAATTGATCACTGCGACCGGTCCGAAAGGTTCCTCGTTCATGATACGCGCTGTGTTCGGGACGTCGGACAAAACCGTGGGCGCGTAAAAATATCCGCGACCTTTCAGCCGCGCGCCGCCCGCCTGCAGCTTCGCGCCGGATTTTTTCGCGTCATCGACGAGCGCTTCGACCGCGGCCAGCCGCCGCGCGTGCACCAGCGGGCCCATTTTATGCTTTTCTTCGATGCCGTCGCCCACCGGCAAGGCCTTTGCGCGCGCGGCGAATCCCTCGACAAACTTGTCGTAGATTTTTTCGTGCACGTAAAATCGCGTCGGCGAAACGCAGACCTGGCCGGCGTTGCGATATTTTGCCGTCGCGCACGCGTCGACAACTTTCTCGACGTCCACATCGTCGAATACCAGCACCGGTGCGTGGCCTCCCAGCTCCATCGTGGTGCGCTTCATGCCTTCGGCAGCCAGCTTCATTAGCTGTTTGCCCACGGGAATCGAGCCAGTGAACGAAATCTTTCGCACAATCGGCGACGCCAGCAGATATTCGGAAATTTCCGACGGCACGCCGTACACGATCGACAGAACTCCCGCCGGCAGTCCTGCGTCCACCAGGCAGTGCGCCACCGCAAGTCCCGCGGCCGGAGTTTCCTCCGCCGGCTTCAGGATGCACGAGCATCCCGCGCCCAGCGCGGCGCCGATTTTTCGCGCCGGATTGCCGATTGGAAAATTCCATGGCGCGAACGCCGCGACCACGCCCACGGGTTCCTTCACGATCGCCAGGCGGGTGCCTGGTGCGCGCTGCGGCAGCACCCGGCCGTAGGCTCGGCGTCCCTCCTCGGCGAACCACTCGAAAATATTCGCGGACATCTGCACTTCGACCCGCGTTTCGTGAATCGACTTGCCCGATTCGGTGGTGGCGACGCGTGCGATTTCCTCGGCACGGTCGCGCATCAGGTCCGCCGCGCGCTTCAGGATCTTTCCGCGCTGATCGGGAAATATCGCGCGCCACACCTTGAATCCGCGTTCCGCCTCGGCCAGCGCGCGGTCGAGATCCGCCTTCGACGCGTGCGGCAGGTGACCGATCACTTCCTCGGTGGCCGGATTGATCACCGGCGACGTCTTTCGCCCATCGCCGGTTAGCCATTCGCCGCCGATGAAAAGGTTCAAGTCCGCGTACGTTGATGCCAGTTGTGTTGCCATTTGTGCGCTCCGGTACTGGATTCCGCGATAGTTTCACGTTCGCGCGAGCCGCGTCAAGTTTCGACCGGGGTGGATCGTTTGCACGGCTCGTACCCGGTTATCGGAACCAGTCAAGGGCTGGAACCGTCATATGGACGTGGTCGGGCACTCCCTACAAATTCACATTGTGAGGAGGATTTCATGCTGAGGATCCTCGTCGCGGCACTTCTGCTAGGGCTACCGACGTATGCGCAGGCGCAATCTTCTCTAGATCATAGCGCGGGCGGATGCGGCTCGAGCAAGGACGGCTGGGACGTCAAGACGGTCAAGCAACACCCACCGGCCCCGAAACCTACGGACGGCAAGGCGCTGGTTTACGTGGTGCAGACCATGGTGGATGCACCGGTGATCGGCGGCAACAAAGCGACCACCCGGCTTGGCCTCGACGGCATGTGGATTGGCGCAAATCACGGGAATTCGTACTTTTTCTTTCCCGTGGATCCGGGTGAGCACAGCCTTTGCACCGACTGGCAATCGGCCCTTTACACGCGCTCTGGCTTGGCCTCTGCGGCCGACCTCAATGCACAGGCCGGCCGGACGTATTACTTCCGTATCAGGGTCCGCGATGTGACCAATTACCGGCCAGGAGACGTGGAGATTGAGCCGCTCGACAAATCCGAGGCACGGCTGTTGCTCGGGAACTCCGAATTCGCTACCTCGCACCCTAAGAAGTGAGCTTCGTCGGCGGAAAGCAGGCGCGGCTGATTTAGAATAGGCGCGCTTGCCTTCCGCCGCTCAACTCGACCGCCTGCGCGTCGTCCTCGTCTCCCCGCGCAATCCTCTGAATATTGGCGCGGCCGCGCGGGCGATGAGCAATTTCGGTGTTCGCCGCTTGCGTGTGGTGAATCCCTACCAGCCGGCATTCCGTGAGGCGAAATCCGCCGTGGGCGCAGCGGACGTGCTTGCGAGCGCCGAGCTATTCAGGACCGTCGCCGAAGCCGTCGCAGACTGCACGCTCGTCGTCGGTACCACCGCCGTCGGCAAGCGAAATTTGCACCATCCGCTGCGGCGACTGGAAGACGGTGCGCGCCCGATTCGCCGGGGCCTCGGCAAAACCAGGGTCGCGCTGCTTTTCGGCTCCGAAAAATTTGGCCTTTCCAACGACGATCTCAGCTACTGCCACTGGGTGATGCGCGTGCCCACCGTTGAAAAAAACATCTCCATGAATCTCGGACAGGCCGTCGCGGTCTGTCTGTACGAACTAATCCGTGATGCGAAGTCTCCGCGCATTACGGAGAAGCTGCCGCCTGCCTCCGCCGCGGAGGTCGAGCGTATCACCACGCTGCTGCTCGACGCGTTGAACCTCAGCGGCTTTACCAGCCTTCGCCGCGTGGCGGATTCCGACGAGCGGATTCGGCGGCTGGTGCGCCGGCTGAATCTCCTCGCGCGCGACGCCGTCATTTGGCAGGGCGTGTTCCGCCAGATTGCGTGGAAACTGCGCAATCCCCCGCACGATTCCAAAGCCGACAAAACCTGACACGTACACGATTGCGCATCCCGCGCCGCGCACTGCCGCCCCTTGCCGGGCCCGGTGATAGAGTTGAATCAAGGAATCAGCCTGATGTTCAACGCAATTCCCGATTTCCCGTCGCCGAAAAAGCTGCTGCACTACGTCTGGTTTTTCTGCCTGTTCGTTTGGGGCGGCTCGGCCACGGTCGTCGCCAGTCACGTCGGCAGCATGGCCGTGTGGTTTGAATCGACTCGCCAGCTGGCCTTGCTGAGCTTCTTCGGGCTGCTTACTTTCGGTTTCTTCTATATACAATACGCCGCCGTCGAGCGGGTCGTCGGCAGGGAACTGAACAAAACACTCGGCCATCTCCAGGTTTCCGGCAGCGCAGCGCTCTTCCTCGTCGGCGTCATTGGAGATGTCGCGGCGCTCGTCTCGAACCATCCGCAATTCGCTGCCAGCGGACTGGGAGACACGATTCTGGTCATTATCTGCATTCTGGGTGAAGGCGCGTTCCTGGTGAACGTGGTGATGACGTTTGTTCTGGCGAAGGATTCCCTCGCGGCGGCGCACCCCGTAATTCCCATTTCGCGTCCGACCACTACGCGCGCCGCCTCGCCGATCGCGGCGGCGCAGAAAATCGCTTCGCACTTCGATTGGTCGAGCTCGCCCGCCATGATCTTCGGCATCGCGGCCGCATTTTTCATCCTGGCGGGAATATTTCTGATCGAAGAATCCGCCGTGCGCATTCCGATCGTCAAGGACGGCGCCATCCTCTACGTCTCGCCGGGATATCTGTGGCTTCCGCTGGCCATTCCATTCGCAGCCTTCGCCCCGGCATATTGGCTGATCGAAATTTTCACCGGCTGGATTTTCGACCGCTCCGCCACGCGCATGAATTTCCTCTGCACGGTCCTCGCCGCGATCGAAGCAATCCGCATCTACTGGGCGTGGTCGGTCACCACGTCGACGGTGGGGTCGCAGCCGCCGGGCGCCGCGGATTTTTTCGGCGCCTTCGCCTTCCTGGCCCTCGCCGCCGGAGCGTTCATCTGGAATATCTGGGCGGCCCAGAACGCGCCGGCGCGGGCTGCTTCGCTACAAACCCACTGAGTTTTTTCCCTTGCCTCGCCGCTGGTACAATCTCGGCGAGGGGTATCACATGAAATCCCCATTCCGGCGGGCGCTGCCCGCCGCTTTCTTGCTGGCATCGCTTGCATTTCCTCATCCCGCCGCGGCGCAATCCGTCGCAGGGCCATGGGAGGGCACGGTTGTCGTCGACAACATGACCGTCCCGTTCCGCATCGACATCACTGGCAAAGCCAACAAGCTCGAGGCCGCCTTCATCAATGGCGACGAGCGCGTCACGTCCTCGCGCGGGATGCAGGTGAAGGACGCCGTCGAGCTCGATTTCGATCAGTATGCCGAAACGCTTCGCGGAAATCTGGAAGGCGGCGAATTGAAAGGCATCATCGCTGGCAAATTCGGGCCGGGGCCGCGCAGCGAGCTTCCGTTTGAAGCGCACCGCTACGTTCCGCAGCCCAACCCGCCAGCGGGCACCGTGCCTGAAATCGGCGGCTTGTGGGAAATCGAGGTGAAAAGCCCGAAAGGCGAGAACGCTTGGCGCTTCGTCGTGCGACAGACCGGCGCGGACGTCTCCGCCGCGATTCTGCGCGTCGATGGGGATACCGGCGCGCTCACCGGCCGCTTTCGCGATGGAAAATTCGTCCTCAGCCATTTTTCAGGCGAACGTCCTTACCTGATGGAAGCCGCGCCGCAGTCCGATGGGAGCCTGGCGATCACGCTGCACGATTACACCGGCGCGCGCGTATTGCCCGCCTATCGCCCGGCCGATGCGCGCGCCAAGGGTTTGCCTGAACCAACCGATCCAGTGCAACACACGCGCGCGGCGGACCCGACGAAGCCCTTCGAATTCAGTTTTCCCGATATTTCCGGCCGCACGGTTTCGAATACGGACGCGCGCTTTCTCGGCAAAGTGGTACTCGTGAACATCACCGGCAGCTGGTGCCCCAATTGCCACGATGAAGCGCCGTTCCTCGCGCAGCTTTACGACAAATATCGCTACCGCGGCCTGGAAATCGTCGCGCTCGATTTCGAAGAGCCGGAGCAGATGGCCGATCTCACGCGCCTACGCTGGTTCGTCCAGCATTATGGAATTCACTACACGGTTCTCGTCGGTGGCGACCCCGACGACGTGAACAAGAAAATCCCGCAGCTGGTCAATCTGAACTCCTGGCCGACCACCGTCTTCATCGGCCGCGATGGCCTGGTGAAAAGCATCCACGCCGGCTTCGCCAGCCCCGCCAGCGGAGATTTTAACGGGCAGCTGAAAGCCGAATTCAGCGCCCGGGTCGAGGCCCTGCTCGCGGAGCCGGTGCCATCGCGGTAGGCTATCGTTTATTCGGCGCCCTTTGTGCGTCCTCTGCGCTTCTGCAGTTCTTTGTTTTTCTCCTAGTCTCCCGATTTCGATAATGGTTCAATGCACCCGAGAAGTCCTCGGGGGGACATGCCAATGGGGAAGAAAATCCTTCGTATTTCCGCAGCCGGATACTGCGGAGCGCTCGTGATGCTGTTGTCGTCGCCGCCGCTGGTGGCGCAGAACATGCAGATCGGCAACAGCCGCAACGTCGCCACATTCACCGTGGCGCAAGCCACGCAGGGGAGAGACCTCTATGCGAAGAACTGCGCCAGCTGCCACGGCACGAGTCTGGGCGGCAGCGAATTTGCCAGCTCGCTTCGCGGGGCGTCGTTCACCATGAATTGGGGCGGCAAAACCGCCGACGAGCTCTTCACCTTCATCAATACGAAAATGCCGCCCGCCAGCCCGGGTTCGCTCGGACCGGACGCAGCCGCGCAGCTCATCGCCTTCATCCTGCAAACCAATGGAGTCGAGGCCGGCGACAGGGAGTTCCCCACGGAGTCCGCAGCGCAGGGCGCGATGACGATCCCGCGCGGCGCCACGCAGCGCAACGCCCCGATGATGCCGCTTTCGCCGCTCGCACCGCCGATGACCCCGGTCGTGCTGCCGAATCCGCTCGAGAAAATTTCGCGGGTCACGGACGCGCTGCTCAATAATCCGCCGGCGGGCGATTGGCTCCTCTGGCGCCGCACCTACGACGATTTTGGATTCAGCCCACTGAAGGGAATTAACAAAACCAACGTCAGCGATCTGCGCGTCGCATGGGCCTGGTCTTTGCCTAATGGGCAGAACGAAGCGACCCCGCTCGAACACGACGGCGTGCTCTTCGTCGATAGTTACGGCGACAAGGTTCAGGCGCTCAACGCCGTGACCGGCGATCTGCTCTGGCAATATTCGCGCCAGCTTCCGAGCGACGCGCGCCTCAGCGTGAAGCGCAATCTGTCGCTCTATGGCGACAGGCTCTACATGCCCACGTCGGATGATCACATCGTCGCGCTCGATGTGAAGACCGGCGACGTGGTCTGGGATTCTGCGCTCGCCGATTACACCAAGGGATACCAGACCACCGGCGGCCCGCTGGTCGCCAAAGGCAAAGTGATGCAGGGCGTAGCCGGCCAGGCGCGCGGCGGAAATTTCATCATCGCACTCGATGCAGAAACAGGGAAGGAAGCATGGCGCTTCCACTCGATCGCGCAATCCGGCGAGCCCGGCGATAGCTGGAACGATTTGCCGGATGAAAAACGCAATGGTGCCTCCGTCTGGACCGCCGGCAGCTACGATCCGGAGCTCAATCTCGCGTTCTTCGGCGTCGGTCAGACCTACGACACCGGCCCCGTGCTGCATCGCGTGGACAAGCCCGGAGTTTCCAACGACGGCCTCTTCACCGATTGCACGCTCGCATTCAATCCCGACACCGGCAAGCTCGTCTGGTATTTCCAGCACGTGCACAACGATCAGTGGGATCTCGATTGGGCGTTCGAACAACAGCTGATGCATCTGCCCGGCGAAGACAACGGCAAGAAGATGGTTGTCACCTCCGGCAAGATGGGAATTTACGAGGGCATGGATGCCGCAACGGGGCAATACATTTTCTCGAAAGACCTCGGCATCCAGAACGTAGTCGCTTCGATCGATCCGAAAACCGGAGAGAAGACGATCAATCCCGATGTGGTCGTGGGCGACGGCAAGCCGCACACGATCTGCCCGCATCCCGGCGGCGGCCGCAACTGGATCGCCGGGTCATATAATCCGGAAACGAAGACTGTCTACGTTCCCATGGTCGAATCCTGCATGGACCTGATTCCCGCGCCCGCCGGCCAGCGCGGCAATCTTTCTTCCGGAGTGAATTGGTTCATCCGCATGCGGCCCGACAATAGCGACGGAAAGATCGGACGCGTGGAGGCACTCAATCTTGAAACGAAAAAACCGGTCTGGATCGATCGCCAGCGCGCCCCGCAATCCACCTGCACGCTCGACACGGCGGGAGGGGTCGTCTTCGCGGGCGCTCTCGATCGCTATTTCACGGCGTACGACGATTCCACCGGAGAGATACTCTGGAGAATCCGCCTCAACGATATGCCCAGCTCGTGCCCCATCACGTTCAGTGTCGATGGCAAAGAATATCTCGCCGTGGTGGTGGGCGCAGGCGGCGCGCAAAGCTTCACGTTCCCGGTGCTGGTTCCCGAAATCCATCTTCCGCCCGACCACGGAGCGGAAATCTGGGTGTTCCAACTGCCGGAGAAAACGTCAGCCGCGAAGCCGATGAACTAGCAACGCGTCAGCAAGCATCCTCAACGCGTGCGGAGTGCGGTAGGTGCCACCGCTGTCTGCGGGCGAGGTTTGCCTGCCCGCTCCCAGCGTTTGTTCGCCGGAAATCCTTCCGCATTGCGCCGACCGAGAAACTCCCGCCAACCCGCCTTGGTTTACAGGCACGAAACGCCAGCCGTGAATCCCTAAATCGCCCTGTGAAACACTATTTCAAAATTTTAATGCGCCGATTTCCAGCCAAAAAGCGCCCATAACTGCATGTAAAAGCGAGCAATATCCTCATATTTCCGTTTTCGATTATTCCAATTCGTATTTTGCGTTTGTCGTTTCCCGGTGCATTCCCCAAACTATCTAAGACTTTAAAGTGAGCTTAACGATCTCGTTTTTCACGTGGAGACGGGATTTTCCCACCAAGCCGGTTTCGGTCGGTGGCGCTGTGGGTTCCGCTGTGGATCTCGTTGAGATTCCGACGACGCCTCACGGCCTGATAGTTCCACTTTGAAAAAAGGAGATCAAAGATGTCCTCCATTGAATCTGGGGTTCTTCAGCAGCACGGTATCGATCTGGAACGTTCGGCTCAACGCACCATTCCCACCTCGCCCCCGTCTCGGCGATCCGCTCCGCTCGTCTTTGCTTTGATCGAGGAAGACGCTTCATCCAAAGGCAAGCGCGTAGCCCGCACCGGCCTTGCGCTCGGAATTCAAATTGTCATCGTCGGCACCATGCTGCTCGTGCCGCTCGTCGTCACCGAAGCCATCGACCTGCACCAGTTCGACAAAACCATGCTGATCGCGCCGCCTCCGCCCGCAGCTCCCGCGCCGCCCGTGGTTCGCGCGCAAGCCGTCGCGCCCAAAATTTCGATTCTTCATCCGCAACTCACAGCACCCACGATTATCCCGAAAAAGATTGTCGAGACTACGTCGGAGATGGGCGGAGGCGCACCCTCAATTTCCGACGCCGGCGGTGTCGCGGGCGGGACCGGCGACGTCCTCGGCGCATCCCTGGCCGCGGTCGCGCCGCCTCCGTCCGCTCCGGAACGCCCGAAGGGTCCGATTCGCATCAGCTCCGGCATGAAGGAACCGCGTCTTCTCGTCGCTCCGCCGGTTGAGTATTCACCCATCGCCAGAATGGCTCGCATCCAGGGCACCGTCACACTGGAAGCCGTCATCGATGAACACGGCAACGTCACCGAAGTGCGCGCCATCAGCGGTCCCGCGATGCTCTACCAGTCAGCCATCAAGGCGGTCGCCGCCCGGAAATACGAGCCGACCTATCTCGACGGCCAAGCCGTCGCCATCCGCCTCGACGTCACCGTCAACTTCCACCTGAGCTGAGCAGCGCCCAGCTCTCGCCCGAGTTCCGCGCGCCGGCGTGGCAGCCAGAAGCTGCCGCGCCGCCGCAAACCCGTCTGCCGCTTCACCGAAACGCCGCCAAGAAACTTCTCAGCGCCGAAACGCACTCCTCCGGCCGATCGATATAAATCTCATGCCCCTCGCCGGCAATGCGTACAATTTCTCCCCGCGCTAGTGCCGACGCGATCCGCTCCTGGTCCGCCAGGGGAGTCGCCGCGCTCCGGGTAGGCGCGAGCACCAGCGCCGGCAGGCTCATTTGCGCCAGGAACGGCGTCACGTCCGTCGTCGAAACTACGCGGCTGTATCCCACCAGCGATTCCTTCTTCGCCCGCGCAAACTGCCGGATCGACCATTCCGTTCGCGCCTCATCCCCCCGCGGCGCTGTTCCCGGCTGCGACAATAGTTTGCGCGCCCAGCCCTCCGACCCCATTTCCGTCAGCGCGCCTTGCCAGCTATCGTGCCCCAGGGCCAGGAATTTCTGCTCCGCTGGCCCGATCGTCGTCGGCGTACCGCACAGCGTCAGCGACCGCACGCGCGACGGATGCCTCGCCACATACCCGACCGCCAGCATTCCACCCGTTGATTCGCCCAGAAGATGCACGTCGTGCAAATCAAGCGCATCGCAGAAGGCCGCCAGATCCCTCACCAGCCCTTCGAATGACCATGGATACCGATCGCCCGGATCGCCAGACCCGCCATGCCCTCGCAGGTCGCGCCGGATCACCCGATAATCACCCGCCAGCATGGGCACCCAGTGCCGCCAGAATTGCGAATTCCGTCCAAAGCCATGCTGGATCAGAATCGTCTGCCGCGCACCCCACGGCGCAGTGAAATCGTCATCCTCAAAATACGTCACATACCCGTTGATCGTAATTTCAGGCATCGTTTTTTCGCAGAGACGGCCGCCGCGAACGACAGCGCCGTCCGCTTCGCTGCCACGCTAGGGTTTCGGCGGCGCTGTCGTTCGCGGCGGCAGATCATCGAAAATCTCCCGCTTCGCGAATTTCCACTTTCCATCCTCGCGCTTCAGCACGTCCTCATAATGTCCAGCCCCCGCCACTACCGACTTGCAGTCCCGCGTCGCAATCGTTTCCCAATAAGCCTGATCGGTTGCCGTGTCTCCGTCGATGTGCAAGGAAAGATTCGTCACCACGTGCATCGTCCGCGGCGTTCCGGCCGGCACAGGGCACGCAGAAGGCGTCGTAGGCACCGCCTGCCCGCCCGCCGCCGGCAGCTTGGTGAAGAATTCCGTGATGGCCGCCGGCCCCGTGCGCTTCGTCGCGCCACCCTGCATGATCAGCTCGCCGTCGTGCGCAAAGAACGAGCCATACACCACCCAATTCGCCGAATCGAGCGCCCGTGGGTAATCTCCCATCAACAGCTGCTCGATCTCCTGACGGTCCTCAATCATCTTCATGCGAGCCGCAGCATCATTCTGTTGGCCCTGCCCGAATGCGCCGTTCGCCGTGCACCATATCAAAACCGCCGCCGAAATAAGAACTGTACGCACCCGCCGAAGTTGTCCTGTCATGGCATCCCCCGTTATTTCGCTCCGCTTCTCCGCGCCCTCAGCGTTTCTGCGGTAAGCTTTGATGACATTTCTCCCGCGCCTCCGTACTGCCGTGGCTTTCCCTTGCCACCCGCGACGTTGTAACCTGTTTTGCCATTTTGCGCCAGGCCCGCGCCCCGTGATCAGGCGCCGTGCGGGATTTCCGAAGGAGGTATTCAAAATGAACCTGCAAAACGCGGTGGCATTAATCACAGGCGGCAGCAGCGGCATCGGACGCGCTATCGCGCAGACTCTCGTCTCCGCCGGAGCCCGCGTGGCCATCACCGGACGCGAAGAACGCCGCCTCGCCGATGCCGCCGCCGCGCTCAAAGTCCACGCGATCCGTGCAGACGTGACCAAGGAGGGCGATGTCGACCGCACCTACCGCGAAGTCCTCGAAAAATTCGGCGATCTCGACATCCTCATCAACAACGCTGGCTTCGGCGTTTTCAAGAATCTCGTCGAAATGGACCTCGCCGACTTCCAGTCCGTCTTCGCCACCAACGTCACCGGCGCGATGCTCATGGCCCGCGGAGCCGCGAAACATTTCATCGCCCGCCAGCGCGGAAACATCGTTAACATCTCCAGCACCGCTGGCCTCAAGGGCGCCGCCCGAGGCACCGCCTACTACGCCAGCAAGTTCGCCCTCCGCGGCATGACGGAATGCTGGCGCGACGAGCTCCGTAAACACAACGTCCGCGTCATGCTCGTCAACCCCAGCGAAGTCCTCACAAATTTCTCCACCATCGCCGGCTTCGAACAAAAACAAAACGAGACCAAGCTCCGACCCGAAGACATCGCCCTCATGGTAAAAGCCATCCTCGAAATGGACGATCGTGGCTTCACGCCCGAACTATCGGTCTTCGCCACGAACCCCAGAAATTGATTTCGGTCGTCAGTCGGATCGCTCCAGGGAATCAAGGGCGGGCCTTCGCCCGAAGGCAAGTCACAGCGGCGCAAGCACGGGCGGCGGCTCACCGGATGCGTCCGGTGCCGGCGGTTCGGGCCCGAGCAGCGACGCCAGAGGCGAATATCGCGGCGCAAAAAAATAAATCGCATAGGCCGGGAAAAACACGATGATCGGTACCGAGATCAGCGCTACGACAAACAGTAGAACCACCAGCGCAACCAACCCGAAAATAACCGCTGCCGAAATCGTGTTAAGGTTCCAGCCCCATCCCGCCGCATGCCCGGCAAGCACCGCTAGGCCCCCCACTCCGCCGAAGACGATCAGCAACACCACGAGCGCAATAATCGCGCCGATCCCGAAGACGATCGTGGCCGCGATCGTCAGCCCGATTTTGATCCCGATGTAGGCGGCATAGCCGCCTTTCTCGAATCGAAGCCCTTGCCATAGCCTGCGCCAACCTTCCATCACCGATAGGTCTTCCAGTGCCATTTGCGGGACAACAAAATCCTTGGTCATTACGCTCACGACTGCCGCGAATATAATCAAGGCAATCAAGATCAAAAACAGGACCAGTCCGGCGAGCACGAGTCCCAGCACATGGTCACCCGCATGCGTGAACCAACCTGCGGCGTAGGCGCACGCCGCGGGAATGCCGATGGCGATCAGCAGAACGGCGAAAATCGCCAGCATGAATAAAAGCCGCCACAGAAAAAGACGGAAGCCGAACCGCTTGCGCCGAGTCCACCCGCGGCGGACGTGACATTCCCGCGCAACCACGCTGTCGAACAGGACGAATTGCATTACGCTGCTGATATACGTGAAGAGCACCAGCAGCACGATCGCCAACGCAATCAGCGCTAGCGCCAGACCGGTCGAAAATGCGGGGTGGTGGGTGAACAGCGCCGGGAAATCGCCGCTGGGAGTCTGTGGCGATCCCCGGTTCTGTGTATCCGCCGGCGAATTGAAGTTGCAACCGCCGAAGGAACTCATCTCGCCAGCCAGAAGTCCCACGAAAGCCAATCGAACCCATTGGCCGAGACGGAATGGCCGCAGCAGCATCTGCCCGGTATGTCGAAAGGCTGGCTGTATCACCTCGCCGGCAGAAGTCGGCAAACGCGCACCTCGATCGGGGGGATTGCTCAGTCGAGAGAAAGTACCGCGAAGCTTGACTGAGAGCAATTACATCGTGCCCGGCCCCTGTGCGGGTAGGCCTTCGCCTGCACGCGAACGACCCAATCGTCCTGTCGCGATTGGTGTCGCACAGACTCTCGCCTCTCGTGCCGCGGTTCGCGCCTCCAAAGTCCGCACTCGCTCACCCCTCGGCGTACTAAGATAGTCGGGTGAAAACCAGCGCCAACATTGGCGACGCAGTCGCCAGTCCCCAGAGCGCGACACCCGGACTGCGCCCAGGCGCGCTGGAAAAAGTCGCGTACATACTTTTTTTCTTCGGACGCCGCAGTATCATGGACACTATGAGCGGAAGTCTCAAACGTCGAACATCGGATAGCCTTTCAGGAGGAACCACGACATGCGATTGAATGAGTACGTCACGCTCGGCCGTACCGGACTTCGCGTCAGCCCGCTCTGCCTGGGCGCCATGGGCTTCGGCACCGCCTGGGGCTGGGGCGCCGACGAAAAGCTGGCTCTCGAAATGCTCGATCTCTATGTCAAGGACGGCGGCAACTTCATCGACACTGCCAACGGCTACCAAAACGGCCAGAGCGAGCAGATCGTCGGCAAATTTGTCGCCGAACGCAAGCTCCGCGACCAGGCCGTCATCGCCACGAAATTCACGTTTGGCACGCAGCAGGGAAATCCCAATGCCGGCGGCAACGGCCGAAAAAATATCTACACCGCGCTCGAAGCTTCGCTCGGCCGCCTCGGGACCGATTACATCGACCTCTACTATCTTCATTCCTGGGACATGATCACGCCGGTCGAGGAAGTCCTCTCCACGCTCACCGATCTCGTCCGGGAAGGGAAAATCCGTTATTACGGGCTCTCCGACACGCCCGCGTGGTATTTCACCCGCGCGCAAACGCTGGCGGAGAAAGGCGGCCTCGAGCGCTGCGCCACGCTGCAGCTTGAATACTCGCTCGCCGAGCGCAATATCGAACGCGAGCATATTCCCGCCGCGCAGGAGCTCGGCATCGGCCTCTGCCCCTGGAGCCCGCTCGCTGGCGGATTGCTTACCGGAAAATACAAACGCGAAGCCAACGGTGGCAGCGGCGAAGGCCGGCTCACGGCACCGAATCCGATCTTCAATAAATTCACGGAGCACAACTGGCGAGTGCACGACGTGCTGATCGAGGTCGCGAAGAAACTCGGAAAGCCGCCCGCGCAGGTGGCCATCAACTGGCTCGTTACCCAGCCGGGCGTCACCTCCGTGATTTTGGGCGCCACGAAAACCGCGCAGCTCGCCGACAATCTCGGCTCGCTCGACTTCGCGATTCCCGCGGATCTCCGCAAGCGGCTCGATGAAGTGGGCAAACCGGAAGCCGTGCATCCTTACAACTTCTACACGCCGGGAATTCAGTCCCGCGTCAGCGGAAATACTTCGGTGCGCGAATGGCGCCGCGGTTACGTTTACGAAGGCCCGCGCGCGCCTGCGCCGGAGAAAAAAGCCAGCGCGAGCTAATCCCTACGCGACGGGCGCGGGAATTTTTCGCGCATTCTCGGCTGCGGGAAGCTCGTCGAGCTTCCGCAGCTCGGGAAACAGCCCGGCCCACGCGAGCGTGACGACGATCGCCCCGATTCCGCCGATCACCACGGCGGTGACGGTGCCGAACCAATGCGCCGTCAGGCCCGATTCGAATCCGCCGAGCTCGTTCGACGTGCCGATGAAAATCATATCGACGGCGTTCACGCGGCCGCGCATCTCGTTCGGTGGCACCAGCTGAATCAGGATGCCGCGAATCACCACGCTGACCATGTCCGTCGCACCGGCCAGGATCAGCGCGATCATCGAGAGCACCATGCTGTGGGAAACGCCGAACAGGATCGTGGCCAAGCCGTAAGCCGCGACACACCAGAACATTTTCGCGCCGGCGTAGCGGCCCAGCGGCCATTTCGACAGCAACAGCGCCATCGCGGCCGCACCGATCGCTTGCGCGCATCGCAGCAGGCCGAGTCCCCACGGCCCGGTGTGCAGAATGTCGTGCGCGAACGCCGGCAGCAAATAGACCGCGCCGCTGAGCAGCACCGCAAACATATCGAGCGATATCGACCCCAGTACCATTTTCTCGCGCCAGATGTAGTGCAAGCCGGCGAGAACCGTTTTGCGGCTGAAGGCTTCGCGAGCGCGCGGCCTGAACGTCGGCTTCACGCCGAGCATCGAAACCGCGGCCGACGCAGCGGCGATCGTGGCCATCGCGTACACCGCGGACGGGCCGCGGAACAGAGCGTAGATCAGCCCGCCGGCCGCCGGCCCCATGATCGTGGCCGCTTCGAAAATAATCGCGGCCCAGGTAAAGGCGGCCTGGAATTGTTCCTCCGGTACGAGCAGCGGCAGAATCGCGCGGCTCGCGGGGGCGTTGAAGCAGCGCACCACGCCGACGAGCACGACCACACCGTAGATCAGAAGGATGGAATGGATGTGACGCAAACTGATCGTGAGCAGCAGCGCCGAGCACACCGCGAAACCCGCGTACCCCACGGTGAGAATTTTGCGACGGTCGTAGCGATCGGCGGTATGGCCGGAAACAAGAAAGAGAAGAATGCCGGGAAGAAACTGCCACAGGCCGACGAGGCCGAGGTCAAGCTTGCTCTTCGTGATTTCGTAAACCTGCCAGCCGATGGCGACCGATTGCATCTCTGTGGCGAGCACGATGAAAAATCGCGCGGTCTGAAACAGCCGGTATGAGGGATAGGTGAACGCTACGGAGCTTGCGTGCGTGGGAGGACCGGAAGCAGCCATCGCAAGTTACTTTGCCACAAAACTTCGTATCGCACGAGACAGGTGAAGGAGTCGCAGCGGATCGCGGGCGCGCAGTTGGTTGAAGTTATTTCGCCGAGCCGGTCCCCAGCATGCCGTCGAAGAATACGCCGAGCAGATCGCGCGTGTCCTGTTCGGAAACCATCGACGGGTCGACGATATGTTCGAGCGCAAGCGCGCTGGAAAATGCGCCGAATCCGGCTGCGGCGGTCGTGAAAGAAACTGGAAGCGTGCGGCCGGTGACGTGCGTGATGCGGCGAAGCAGGTCCGCGGCGGACTCCCGCAGACGGCGTTGGCGCGCGCGCAGCCGCGCATGCGCCTCGGGATGGCGGATCGCGAACATTTTGAATTCGAGCGTCAGCAGGGAGAGCCGCCGATCCTGCGTCTTCTGGACGTAATGCTCGCGGAGCGCGCGCAGAAGTTTCGCGGGACTCTCCTGTTGGGCGATGAGCGCGTTGACCTCGCTCACGCGCTGCCCCACCCAGCGCTCCAGTAGCGCGAAAAAGATGTCTTCTTTGCTCTGGAAATTGGCGTAGAAGGCGCCGCGCGTGTATCCTGCAAGGCTCGCGATATCTTCCAGCCGCGCGGCTTCGAATCCGTCGCGCGCAAAGATTTTTTCCGCGGCTTCCAGGAGTTTCCGGCGGGTGGCCTCGGTGCGCGCCTGCTGCCTGGAGGGCGCTGCGGAAACGGGGCGGGCTGCGACGGCCTGAGATCGTCGGGGAAATGGCTGAGTCATGGTCTGGTCACAGCGATGGAGGCAGTTGCCGGCTGAAGCAGCAATGACGCTGCGCGAGCTTTACAGCATACATACACGCATGTATATTATTCAAGAGTCCGCAGAATTACAACAGGGAATTCATGGCAGCCGCCGCAGCTGTAATCGATCACGCCTCCTGGCGTCCGCGCTACAACCCCTGGCTCGTCGCCTTCACGGTGACGCTTGCCACGTTCATGGAGGTCCTCGACACGTCCATCGCCAATGTGGCGCTGCCGCACATCGCCGGGACGTTCGGCGCGAGCACGAACGAAGCCACCTGGGTGCTGACCAGTTATCTGGTGTCGAACGGAATCGTGCTACCCATCAGCGCATGGCTGGCCACGCGCGTGGGCCGCAAGCGATACTACATGTTCTGCGTGGTGGTGTTCGCCGGCAGCAGCTTTCTGTGTGGTCTGGCCCCGACTCTGGGAATGCTGGTCTTTTTCCGGATCGTGCAAGGCGTGGGCGGCGGGGGATTGCAGCCCAGCGAGCAGGCGATTCTGGCGGACTCGTTCACCCCCCAGCAGCGCGGCATGGCGTTCTCGATTTATGCAATGGCAGTGGTGCTCGCGCCGGCAATCGGCCCGACGATCGGCGGATACATCACCGACAATTACAGTTGGCGCTGGATTTTCTATATCAACGTCCCCATCAGCATCCTCTCGCTTTTCCTGACCTCCCGCATCGTTGAGGATCCGCCGTACCTGGCGCAGGAAAAGATCAAAGCGGCGAGGGTGGGTATCGACTATTGGGGCCTGGGACTGGTGGCGCTGGGCGTCGGTGCGTTGCAGATGGTGATGGACAAGGGGCAGGAGCTTGACTGGTTCGGCTCGCACTGGATCACCTTCGGCCTGATTTTCTCGGCGATCATGCTGACTGTTTTCATCTGGCGGGAATGGCATCATCCGCATCCGATCGTGGAGCTGACGCTATTGAGGAAACGCAATCTGGCCACGGCGATGCTTTCGATGGTGATGCTCGGGATGGTGCTGTACGGCATGACGGTCGTGCTGCCCCAGTTTTTGGAGACCTTGATGGGCTATTCGGCCGCGCAGGCCGGCGAGTGCATGGCCCTGGGCGGCTTCCTGATGATGCTGACAATGCCGATGGCCGGCGCGCTGAGCGGTAAAATAGATCCGCGCTACTTGCTGGTGTTCGGCTACGGAACAACGGCGCTGGGTCTTTACTACGTGGCGACGCATATCAGCCTGGACATGGGTTTTCCCACGGCCGCGATGCTACGGACGTATCAAGTGGCCGGACTTGCGTTCATTTTCATTCCTTCGAACGTGCTGTGCTATCAGGGAATTCCGCGCGAGAAAAGCAACCAGGTGGCCAGCATGATGAATTTCGTGCGCAATATCGGCGGCAGCATCGGAATTGCGTTGGTGAGCACGCTGATCACGCGCGCAACGCAGCGCCGGCAGAACTATCTGGCCGCGAACATGAATAACGGGAACCCACGCTTCCGCGACATGGTCAGCGGCATGTCCGCCACGCTGCACAGCCAGGGCGTAAGCGCGGCCGACGCGATCCATCAGGTCTACGGGCGGCTGACGTTCATGATGGAGCAGCAGGCCGCGGCGCTGGCGTACCGGGATGTGATCGCGCTGCTGGCTGTCGTGGTCCTGTGCCTTGTGCCGCTGGCGTTTCTGATGCAGAAACCCGCAGCCGCACCGCCGAAAGATGCGCCGCCGGCGCACTAAGGGGCCTGTGCCGCCGCGATCCGTTTATTTTGGCGCCAGAAGCCGTACCACGTCGGCAAGGTGGCTCCTTTTCGCGATCATAAGGGCTGTCTCGCCGCGCTTATTACGGATTTCGATGTGGGCGCCTCTTTCGACCAGCAGCCTCGCTGCAGGAGTTGGATCGATCGCACCTCCTGCCGCGGCCATCATCAGAGCGGTGTTGCCGTCGTTGTCCCTGGCATCGATGATGGCGCCGTGGTCGAGCAGAAGGGGCGGCGAATTCGAAAGAGAAAGAGGTTGTTTGGGAGACGTTGCTTGCTATTAAGAATCGCTGGCCGCGTCAAGAAGTGAGCCCTGGCGTGCGGGGTAGGTGATTTGCGTGCCGCTGACATGGGCAAACGGCGTGAGCGCGTGTTCATTGGGTCTTGCGGAGCTGATGATTTCGAGGACGCGGATGCCTCGGGCGATGAGCGCGTCGGAGACGAGCGAGCGGTGGCAGCGCCAAGGGACGGCTTCGGCGCACATCAATACCGTTGGCGCGTTCTTGGCGAACTCGATGGCGCGTGCGAGTGCAGCGGAGAATTCCTCAGTTTGCATGTAGTCGGCGTAGCCGCGGAAGCTGTCGTTGCGCCAGCCGGTGTTGATCGAGTCCTTGCGAGGGTGACGCAGGCCGCCGAGGTCTTTCATGTGGAGGTAGGCGATCTTTGCGGCGTGGAGCGATGCTGCGAGCGCATCGGAGTTAAATTGCGGATTGCGGCGGGATTGGGGGATGGTGCGGATGTCGATGAGTTGCGCGATTTTATGGGCCTGCAATCGTTCGGCGAAATGATCGATGGGATGCGTGGAATGGCCGATGGTGAAAATTGTCAGCTTCGGCGTCGCGGTTGGCATTTCAGCGAGTTGGATGCGTGCGAGGGGCCTTTGGGACGCGGTGTTTACAGGACAAAAAAGCTCCGTCCACACGAAACGCGGAAGACGCTAGGCGCGGGCCTTGCGCATGTTTTTGGGCCAGACGCCCTGTTTTCCCGGCGACAAAATTCCGTTGGGATCGAGCGCGTCCTTGACCTTTTCGTGGAAGCGCAGCAGAGCGTGATTGTTGAAGGAATAGACGTTCATCACGTCGTCCATGTAGGCGATGTGTGTGCGGTATTCGCCCCAGCCGTGCTCGGCGCAGGCTTTGATGAGGCCGCGAAAGACCTCGCGGTTTTTCTTGTTGAATTCGACGTCGTGCATGATCGGGAAGCCGAATAGAAAGACGAACGCGCGCGGAAAAAAGGCCCACGGCAGCGAAATGAACTGGTTTTGCGGCGGCACGCCCATCGAGTGGTACACATCGCCGAGAACTTTCAAGGCTTCAAAAACCGCTTCGCCGCTGAGCGGGACGATCGGCGAAAAATCCATGTGACCCTGGGTTTTACCCAGAAATCCAAAGACCGAGAGATTGGGAATTCCCAGGCCCTGGCGCAGCACGGTGTCGGAATCGCTCAACTGGACCGGAAAACGGTACGTGCGGCCTTCCTTGAATGTCGCGCCCGGGATTGCCCCGAATTTTTCCTTCGCATGTTCCCACTGAAGATCGACGACCTTGGCTGGACCGTAGAAATGCAGGTCGACGCTCCAGTAGGACATGTTCTGCTCGCGGCCCACGCGCTCGAGCTCCGCCACGGAAATATCGCCGGGAAGATCGACCACGCCTCCGCCCTTCGACACGCGATAGGTGAGCAACGGACTATCGAGCGCGCTGGTACCTTGCACGATTTGAGAGTTGTAGAGATAGGCGAGCACCTCGACGAATCGAATGAGATCGTCGTGGAGCGGAACCGAGACCGTGCCCTCGCGATAGGCTTCCGGCTCGGGCAGCAGCCATACACCCATTTTGGTGACGATGCCGAAATTCGACTGCGAAAACATGCCGTCGACATAAGGGCCGAAGCCGTAGCGGTACTGCTGCCACGTCTTCGAGCCAGGCATCGCACCCATGCCGGTGCGCATCAGTTCGCCATTGGGCAGCACGACTTCCAGTCCGCAGACCGTGGCGAAATGGTCGTGCAGCGGTCCGCGGCCGCCGCCGCGTTCGAGCGAATTTCCCACCGGACTGCCCCAGCCGGGATCGGGTGGATCGATCCAGACTTTGAGCTTGTGTTCCTCGATGTACTGATAAAGATCGAAGTAGCTGACGCCCGGCTCGACGAGCGCGTAGGCGTTTTCTTCGCTTACCTCCAGTACTTTGTTCATGCGCTTCAGATCGAGTGTCACGCTGCCGGAAAGGCGCGGGGCCGAGCCGCCGTACGCCAGATTTTTCCCGGTTGAAATCGTCCAGAGAGGGATTTTGTATTTGTTCGCAATGCGGACGATTGCCTGCACTTGCTCGACGGTATCGGGCGCGACTGCGGCGGACGGGACTGAATCTTCCTGCTCGTGCCAGTAGGGCGAAAATGAATCGCGGTAAAGCTCGAGGTCTTCGTCGCTGGTGAACACCTGGGGCTCGCCGACGACAGCCGCGAATTGTTCGAGCGCCGCGGAAAAATCGGCAGAGCTGACGCCCGGCGGGGTCCTCATGCTTTTTGCTCCCGCAGATGCTTGGGCCAGATTCCGTAGCGGCCGGCGGAAAGGATTCCATTGGGATCGATAGCGTCCTTCACCGTCTCGTGGAATCGCAGAAGGGCGTTGTTGTTAAAAGAATAGGTCGCCATCACCGAGCCTTGATGCGCCGGTGCGGTGCGGTACTCGCCCCATCCGTGCGCGCCGGCTATCTGGACGATTTTCTTGAACGCCGCGCGGTTTTTCTTGTTCGTTTCGACGTTCTCCGTGATCGGGAAGCCGAAAAGATAGATGAAGCCGCGCTCCCAGTAGCAGGTGGGGAGGCTGAAACGCGGGACGGGCAGATCGAGTTCCTTCGCGGCCTGCGTGAAGACCCGATTGGCTTCGAAAATCGCTTCGCCGGTACGCGGGATGATGGGCGAAAACCAAATGTGGCCGCGGCCGGGATTCGGGTTTGCATCCGAGCGCGCGTCCATGGAGAACATGCGCAGGCTGGGAATGCCGAACTGCGGCACGTTGACCTTGTCCATTTGCGCGGGCGTGAGGGGAAGCTTGTAGGCTTCGCCGTCGATAAATTTCGCGCCGGGAATCGCCGAGAATTTCTCTTTGGCGAATTCCCAATTGGCGACGTTGGCGGCGGCCGCCCCGTAGAAGCTCAGCGTGGTGCTGAAAAAACCGATTCCCTTGCGCTGGGCGTATTCGTCAAGCTGCGCCCAGGTCTCTTCCACGGGTTTTGCCATGAGCGCGGTCAGTTCCGCATCCGGAGGCGGGCCGCTGGGGCCGAACGGTCCGCCGCGGCTTAGCAGCGGGCTGCCGAGGAACGGCATGCCGGTGGTGCAGTTCGTGTTTTCAAGCCAGCCGAGGACGTCGATCATCTGGTTCAGGTCGGAGTGCTTCGGCACCGTCACCGTGCCCGAAAGATACGCGTCAGGCTGCGGCTGCATCCAGAAGCCCATTTTCGTGATCACTCCGAAGTTCGATTGCGAAAACATACCGTCGATCCACGGGCCGAAGCCGGATTTGTACTGCTGCCAGGTTTTCGCCGCGGGCATGGCGCCCATGCCCGTGCGTAGAATTTCGCCGTTCGCGAGCACCACCTCCATACCGCAATGCGAATCGAAATGGTTGCGATAGAGTGCGGTGAGATAGCCGCCGCCGCGATCGAGCGAGTTTCCGACGGGGCTGCCCCAGCCGGGATCGGGCACGTCGACCCAGAGCTTGATTCCTTTCTCCTGAATATAACGATAGAGATCGAAGTAGCTGACGCCGGGCTCGACCAGGGCGTAGGCGTTGTCTTCGTTCACTTCGAGAATGCGATTCATGCGCTTCAGGTCGAGCACCACGCTGCCTGAATAGGCGGGCGCGGAGCCGCCGTAGCCGAGGTCTTTACCCGTGGATTCGGGGTAGAGCGGAATCTTGAATCGGTTGCAGATGCGGACGATCTTCTGGACGTCTTCGACATTGTCGGGCGCAACGGCGGCCGAGGCGACGAGCTCGTCTTGTTCGCCGTAGAACGGTGAATACGCGTCGCGGTACATGGCGACGTCTTCGTCGCTGGTGAAGACCCATTCTTTGCCGACGACCTGCTCAAACTGCTTGATTGCTTCGGCAAAATCGCCGTCGCTTACCCCGGGCGGAATTTTCATCTCATGCCCCCCATTCGATCTCTCATGGCGCTCATGCCCATCCCGCTCACGCGACTCCCTGAGCCTTCCGCATCGATTTCGGCCAGATGCCGCACTTGCCCGCGGCCAGGATGCCGTTGGGATCGAGCGCGTCTTTGATGTTTTCGTGCAGGCGCCGCAGCGCGTGGTCGTTGAAGGAATACGCGTCCGAGATATCGCCCATGAACGCCGTGTGTGTGCGGTATTCGCCCCAGCCGTGCTCGGCCGACGTTGTCACCAGACGGCGGAAGACTTCGCGGTTGCGGCGGTTTTTCTCCACGTCGTGCTCGATCGGAAAGAAATAAATGATCACGAACGCACGCGCGAAGAACGACCAGACCGGGAAGGCCGCGGATGCGCCGCCGGACTCACCCAAGTCTTTGTGAACCTGATCGAAGACCTGCTGCGCCTCGAGGACCGACTCGCCGGTCATGGGGATGATCGGTGAAAACCACATGTGGCCCTGGCTGCGCGGGCCGCCCACTGAAAAAGTCTGCAGGCTGGGCACGCCGAACGGCACCGGGTTCGCAATGGTCGCAAGCTGATCGGCGTCGAGTGGGAAGCGGTAGGATCGACCGTCCTGAAATCGCGCGCCGGGAATCGCGGCTGAGAATTTGTCGCGCGCGTATTCCCATTGCGCCGCCACGACTTTCGGCGAGCCGTAGAACGGCAGCGAGACGCTCCAGTAGGGGATGTTTTTCTGAGCTGCGTAGTCTTCAAGATCCTTCGTCGAGCCCTTCGCCCGCAGCGCAGCCAATTCCGGATCGCGTCCGTAGGCCAGGGGACTGACCAAGGTGGTCGTGGCCTGCACGATGTTCGAATCGATCAAATTCGCGAATACTTCGACCAGCGCGTGCAGGTCGTCGTGCTTCGAAACCATCACGCTGCCGGAAAGAAACGCGTCCGGCTGCGGATAGAGCCAGAAGCCCATTTTGGTGACAACGCCGAGATTGGATTGAGAGAAAATTCCGTCCACGTAAGGCCCGAAACCGTATTTGTATTGCTGCCATGTCTTCCCGTTCGGCAGCGCGCCCATGCCCGTGCGCACCAGGTCTCCATTCGCCAACACCACTTCCATGCCGCAGTGGCAGTCGAAATGGTCGCGCATCGGCGTATAGCCCCCGCCGCGCTCGAGCGCATTGCCGACCAGGCTGCCCCAGCCGGGATCAGGCGGATCGATCCAGACTTTCAGCCCCTTATCCTGGATGTGGCGATAGAGGTCGAAATAACTGACGCCGGGCTCGACCAGGGCGTAGTGATTCTTGTCGTTGACCTCGAGCACGCGGTTCAGGCGCTTCAGATCCAGTACCACGCTGCCGCCCAGCAGCGGCGCCGATCCGCCGTAACCGAGATTTTTTCCGGTCGAAATCGTCCACAACGGAATCCTGTGCATGTTCGCGATCTTGACAACCGCCTGCACCTGCTCGACCTCGCCCGGAGCGATCGCGGCGGACGGAATGGGCTCCTCATTTTCGTGCCAGAACGGCGAATAGGAATCGCGGTAGGTGTCCACGTCCTCGTCGGACGTAAAGACCCATTCCTTGCCGATCGCGGCCTCGAATTGTTTGATGGCCTCGGCAAAATCGCCGGGACTGACGCCGGGCGGAACTCTCATCATTGCTCCTGCTGCTTCGATCGAACGCGCACGCCGTTGCTACTTCGGATTGTTGCGGGTCAGATACGCGCAGATTGCGTCCAGGTCCGCGTCGCTGATTTCCGTCTTGCGGAAAATCGGCATCACCGAGATTCCGTTGCGCACGTACATCTTGATGAGCTGCGGCGTCAGGTCCGTTCGCTTTTCGAGCAGCGCCGGCAGCTGGCCCTTATATTTGGCCTGCAGCGCCAGCGTGCCGGGCTTGCCGACGCCTTCTCCGTGGCACATCGAGCAGTAATTCTGATACTGGACGAAGCCGCGCGGCTGGCCTTCGCCATTCACGGTGGCATTCACCCAGGCGTGCGAGCGCGAGACGCCCTGATCGCCCTGTGCATGCGCCGGGGCCGCGGCGGCCGAGATCGAAATAGCGAGCGCGAGAATCAGAAAAGCTGCGGACTCTTTCATGATTTGACCTCCCGTATGTGCTTTGGCCAGATTCCGTATCGCCCGGCGGAAAGAATCCCGTTGGGATCGACGGCGTCCTTGACCGTTTCGTGAAAACGCAGCAGCGCGTTGTTGTTGTAGGAGTATGTCGCCATGATCGCGTCCTGAAAGGCCGGAGGTGTGCGGTATTCGCCCCAACCATGCTCGGCGGCGACCTTGATGAGTTTTTGAAACGCCGCGCGGTTTTTCTTGTTCGTTTCGACGTCCTTCGTCACGGGGAACGCGAAAATAAAGATGAACGAGCGCTCCCAATACGTGGACGGCAAATTGAAGTTGAGGAAGGGCAGCCCGAATTCCCTGGCCGCGGCCGCGAAGACGCGATTGGCTTCGAAAATCGCCTCGCCCGTGCGCGGAATGATCGGCGAAAACCACATGTGGCCATTCGCCGGCGCCGGATTCATCGGCGAGCGTGCGCCGATTGAGAACATCGCCAGGCTCGGTATCCCGAATTGCGGCTTGTGAACTTTCTCCCGCTGCTCGGAAGTCAGCGGCAATTTATAATTTTCGCCGTCCTCGAACTTCGCGCCCGGAATCTCGCTGAATTTCTCCTTGGCGAACGCCCAGTTCGCGGCATTAACTTTCGGGCCGCCGTAAAAGCTGAGCTTGCAGTTCCAGTAGCCGATGCCTTTTTTTTGCGCGTAATCATCCAGCTCCGGCGACATTTCGCCGCCGGCCTTGGCGATGAGAGCCGTAAGCTCCGCGTCCTGCGGCCGGTCGAACGGGCTCGATCCCTGGTCGAAGCGTGCGGCAAATTCCGACAGCATGGGAATTCCCAGCAGGGGGCTGCCGAGATCGGGCATCCCGTTCGTGGCCCGCGTGTTTTCGAGGTAGGTGACGATTCGCACCAGCGGGATCAAGTCGTCGTGGCGCGGCACCGTGACGATGCCGGAAAAATAGGAATCCGGCTGCGGCATCATCCAGAATCCCATCTTTGTCACCACGCCGAAATTCGACTGCGAAAACATGCCGTCGATCCACGGGCCGAAGCCGGATTTGTATTCCTGCCAGGTCTTTGAACCCGGCAACGCGCCCATGCCCGTGCGCATGATTTCGCCGTTGGCGAGGACGATTTCCATGCCGCAATGCGAGTCGAAATGATTGCGGAATTGCGGCATCAGATAGCCGCCGCCGCGGTCCAGCGCGTTGCCGACGGGACTTCCCCATCCGGGATCGGGCACGTCGACCCACAGCTTCAGCCCCTTTTCCTGAATGTAGCGGTACAGGTCGAAGTAGCTGACGCCCGGCTCGACGAGAACATAGGCGTTGCGCTCGTTGACCTCGACGATACGGTTCATGCGCTTCAGGTCCAGTACCACGCTGCCGGAGAGCACGGGGGCGGAACCGCCGTAGCCGAGATTTTTCCCGGTGGAAACCGGATAGATGGGAATTTTGTATTGATTGGCCACGCGGACGACCTTCTGAACCTGCTCGACGTTCTCGGGCGCAACGGCCGCGGACGCAAACCGTTCCTCCGGCTCGCCCATGAACGGCGAATAGGCGTCGCGATACAGCGCCACGTCTTCGTCGCTGGTGAAAACCCATTCCTTGCCAACAGCGTCCTGAAACTGCTGGATCGCTGCGGCGAAATCGCTTGCGCTCACGCCTGGCGGGAGTTTCATTTTCCGCTCCTGATTGCCATCAGTTGCGCCACCCCAATTGGTCCCCAGGACACGCGCTTCACCCGGAGCGCGCGACCCAATGCTACGGCTTGTTGTTCCTCGTCAAATACGCGCAGATCGCGTCGAGTTCGGCGTCGCTGACTTCGGTCTTGCGAAACATGGGCATGAACAGCACGCCGTGACGGACGAACTGCTTGATCGCGGGCGCCGTCAAATCGGTGCGCTCCTCGAGCACGGCCGGCTTCTGCCCGCGCGCGGCCAGCGAATCGGTGCCCGGCTTGCCCACGCCGGTGCCGTGGCATGGGAAACACCATTTGTCGTAGACCTTGTGCCCGCGGTCGATCTGGTCCTGATCGGGCGAAGCACCCGGTGAGGCGAATGTGGCGCTGGTCGTCATGAGACTCAACGCCAGCAGCATTGCCATTCGTGCGTTTTTCATGCCGTTGCCTTTCTCATTCGTTTTGGCCAGATGCCGCATTTTCCGGGCGATAAAATGCCGTTGGGATCGATCGCGTCCTTGACCGTTTCGTGGAATCGCCGCAGCGCGTGGTTGTTGAACGAATACGTGTCCGATACCGTCTGCATGAACGCCGTGTGCGTGCGGTATTCGCCCCAGCCATGTTCGGCTGCCACCTTGACGATCTTCTCGAAGTTCTCGCGGTTCTTTTTGTTTTTCTCCACGTCGTGCTCGATCGGAAAGCCGAAGAGAATCAAAAAACAGCGCGCATAGTTCGACGCGGGGCCGAGAAAGAACATCGGTCCCGTCGGCATGCCGAATTCGGCGTACGCGTCCGTGAAAACCTTCTGCGCTTCGAGCACCGCTTCGCCGGTCATCGGCACCACGGGCGAGAACCAGATGTGACCGTTGCTGCGCGCGCCGCCCACTCCGAATACTCCGAGGCTCGGTATGCCGACCGCGACGGAATTCTGGAAATTCGGCACCTCGGCAGGATCGATCGGGAATCGACGCAGTTTGCCGTCCTGGAATTTCACGCCGTCAATCGACGAATATCTCTGCTTGGCATATTCCCACTGCGCCTGCACCACTTTCGCCGGCCCGTAAAATGGCAGCTCGACGCTCCAGTAGCCCATGTTTCGCGAGCGCAAAAAACCTTCCAACTCTTCGGCAGTAGCTCCCCCCGGTTTTGCGTGCAGCGCCGCCAGCTGCGGATCGGCGCGCATGAAATTCAGCGGACTGCCGACGCTGGTCGTTCCCATCACGATGTTCGAATTCAGCAGGTACGCCATGCCTGAAACCAGCGGAATCAAATCGTTGCGCTTGGGCACCGTGACTGTCCCTGTCAGGTACGCCTCGGGCTCCGGAAAAAGCCAAATCCCCATTTTCGTGACGATGCCGAGGCTCGATTGCGAGAAGGAAGGCGTGATGTAGGGACCGAAACCGTACTTGTACTGTTGCCAGGTCTGGGAGTTCGGCAGCGCGCCCATGCCTGTGCGCAACAACTCTCCATCCGGCAGCACGACTTCCATCCCGCAGACGGCGTCGAAGTGGTCGCGCATCGGCGTGCGTCCGCCCCCTCGATCGACCGCGTTGCCGATCAGGCTGCCCCAGCCCGGATCGGCGGGATCAATCCAGACTTTCAGGCCCTTGTCCTGGATGTAGCGATAGAGATCGAAATAGCTGACTCCGGGTTCGACCAGGGCGTAGTGATTCTTGTCGTTGACCTCGAGAATCCGATCCATGCGTTTCAAATCGAGGACCACGCTGCCGCTCAGAAGAGGCGCCGAGCCGCCGTAGCCCAGATTCTTGCCGGTGGAAATGGTCCAAAGCGGAATTTTGTATTTGTTGGCGATGCGGACGACGGCCTGGACCTGCTCGACTCCATCCGGCGCGACGGCCGCGGAGGGAATCGGCTCTTCCTCTTCGTGCCAGAAGGGCGAATACGAGTCCCGATAGAGGTCCACGTCCTCATCGGACGTGAACACCCATTGCTTTCCGACCGCTGCTTCGAACTGCGCTAGGGCGGCGGAGAAATCTGCGCTCGCTACGCCCGGTGGAAGCCGCATCGCACGCTCCTCGCGAATCTACGCGCCCGAATATTTTCGCGCGGCGCCCACCGGAGCGATCACCCAGGAAACCAGGTGTTCGGGATCGCCGGCTTGCTTCGCCGCGGGAGTCACGATGGTCAATTTAGAAGCCTGGGCGCGGTGGGCGGGACAGCGCGTCAGCAGGCTCGCCACGCGCGTGCTCCAATCGGGGCCGCTCGAACTCAGATCGACTGCCTCGCGCAACATCCGCTCGGATCCCGAAAGCTCGTGCTCCATGTAACCGTCGCCGCGGTAGGTATGATCGGCGCGATAGACGACGCGCATCCCGTGATCCCACGAAAGTCTTTCGAGACAGAAGAGCGGGCCGTGCTCGGTGAGCCCGGCGACGGCGACCGGTTCCGTTTTCCAGCGCGCATCGAGTTCGTGGAACCAGAAATCGGTGATATCGCCCCGGATGGCCTGGACCGGTCCGCCCAGTCGCTTCACTTCGCTCGCGAACGCGCGGCTCGACGCATGCCGCTCGTCGTAGATCACCTTGTAGAGCTGCGCCGGCGTGGAACTTCCGGCGACGGCCTTCACGCCGGCGCGTGCGGAGATCGGAAGCGCCAGAGCCGCCACTCCAATCTGCAAAAATTCTCTTCGGCTGGCCATAAGATGAAGTCCTCCTATTTAGAGGGGCAACAACCGTGGGGAAGTTTGCACGCGGACAAATCAGTGTCAAGGGAAATGTAGCCGTCGCCGTTCGGTCGGCCATCCGCGGTCTTGCCGAGGATTCCGAATTTGCGAATCCGCGCTATAGTGACGGCATCGGACCGCACACAACTTGCCGTGTTCGGCTGGCATCGGAGAAGCAGACGGACCGACCGATCATGATGCGCTTACCAACTCGCATGCTGCTGCTTTTCGCGGCTGCCTCACTGGCATGCGCCGCGGGTTTCGCGCAATCCAGCGCGCCGCCGGACAAGACGCCGCCGCCCAATCAGCCTGGCGCAAACCTCCCGCAGGATAAGCACGAGGGGTTGATCGTCTCGGCGAATTCCTACGTCGATCCCGAGCGCGCCAAAGAAAAATTCGGAAAAGCCAGTCCGCTGGCGGTGGGAATCCTGCCCGTCGAAGTTTTCCTCCACAACGAAACTCTCCAGCCGATTCGTGTGGATACAAGCACCATTCAGCTGTCGGTGAGATTCCCCAGCGGAAAGCATCAGGATATCGACTGGCTTTCTGCGCAGGAAGTCTCCGCCGTGGTGGCGCACCCGAACGGGCCGCCGGCGCCTCAATCGCGCCGTTTTCCCATCGGCATAGGCTCGATCACGGACAAGAAGACCGACAAGGTGATGGAAACGATTGGGCCGCTTGCGCTGGACGCCGATATCGTGCCGCCGCAGGCGACGATCCACGGCTTCCTCTTCTTCGATCTCAATCACGATCTATCGCTCGCCGCGAATGCCAGCCTCTACGTGCCGGACGTTACGACCGTCCCGGAGAGTAAGGCGCTGATGTTTTTTGAAGTGCCGCTGGGGAAATAAATGACCCTCGATCGGCCCAGCCGGCATCCTTTGAAAGGCCCTCGGTTTGCCTCCCGCTTTCCCGGCGCGTATCATGGAGTTCTGATGGCCCAGCTCCTGCGCAGACTCAGTTTGGCGCTGATGGCAGTATTTTTGCTGGCCGGCCCGCGGCCGGCGCGCGCCACCGACGCCCCCGCTACCATTCCGGTCAGTGAGATCAAGCCCGGCATGAAGGGCGTCGCCTATACCATTTTCGAAGGCGATCAAGTCGAGAAGATCGACCTCGAAGTGATCGGAATCCTGCACAACGCCGTGGGCCCGCAGCTGGACGTCATCCTGGTCCGGCTGCTGGGCGACAAAGTTCAGCAAACGGGCGTCGTCGCGGGGATGAGCGGCAGCCCGGTTTATTTCGACGGCAAGCTCGCCGGCGCGCTGGCGCTGAAGCTTGGGCAATTCACACGCGAAGCGATCGGCGGCGTCACTCCGATCAGCGACATGTTCGAAATCGAGAAAGCACCGGCGGCGACGGCCAGCCCGGCGATGTCCGCGCATATCGACGTGCCCGCCGAATTCGCCGCCCGCGCTTCGGTGGGCGCCGGACAGTATTTGGTTCCGATTGAAACCCCGCTGGTCACAGCGGGCCTGTATCCTGAAACCCTCGCGCGCTTTGGCAAGGATTTCACGGCCTGGGGCATGACGGCGATGGCCGGAGGTACGGCGCCCCCTTCTCCCGACGACGCGAAACTCCAGCCCGGCGACATGGTCGGCATCGATCTGGTTGAGGGCGATCTTTCGATCAGCTCGGGCTGCACGGTCACCACCGTCATAGGCGATCGCATCCTCGCCTGCGGCCATCCGATTTTCGGTTTCGGCTCCGTGGCGATGCCGCTTTCACGCGCGCACGTGATCATGACGCTTGCCTCCGCCCAGGCCTCGACGAAAATCATGAGCACCGGCGGCACCATCGGCACCCTGACGCAAGACCGGCAAACCGCGGTGATGGGCCAGCTCGGCCCCGGCCCCACGATGATCCCGCTCGAGGTGACGCTCGACACGCCCGCCGAGCAGAAAAAGTACCACTTCAAAGTGATCGAAAGCCCGCAGCTGACCCCCACTCTCGTCGCCACCGCCGCATTCAACGGCATCGTCGGCAGCCCTGCCTATGGGGAAGGCTCCACGCTGCAAATGGACGGCACGATCGCGGTCAAGGGACACACACCCGTCGAGCTTGAGGATCTTTTCGCGCCCACCGACCAGACCACGCCGGCGGCCTTCTATGTGGCCACGGAAGTGATGTCCGATTTCGCGCGAATCTATTCGAACCCCTACGAACCGCCGCAAATCGATCACATCGAACTGCACGTAAAGGCTCTCACCGAAAAGCGCTGGGCCACCATCGACAACGCCTGGATCGACCACAGCGAAGTGCAACCCGGCGAATCGCTGTCGGTGAAAGTGCTGCTGCGTCCCTATCGCGGCGCTCCGTTCATCCAGGAAATTCCGGTGACGATTCCGGCGCAGGCCACGCGCGGATCTCTGCAGCTGGTCGTCAGCGGCGCCGATTTTCTGAACCGCAACGTGCAATCGCTCGCCGCCACTTCGCAGGGACAGCTGCCCGGTCTGGAAGAGCTGATCCAGCTGACCAACCGCGAACGACACAATGACCGCGTTTACGCCACTCTGCTCCAGTCCACTCCCACGATGCTCGTCGAGGACAAGGAACTGCCCAACGTGCCGATTTCGGCCATCAACGTTCTCGATCAGCGGCAGAACTCCGGCAATGCGCGGCTGCTGCTGCAATCGACAGCGGGCGAGTGGTCCGTCGAAATGCATCAGGTGATTGCGGGCCAGCGCATGTTGACGATAACCGTGAAGTGATTTCCCGTCCCCAAAGGAGCTTTCGTAGATGATTCGGCGAACGTACGTCGTGTGCCTGCTGGCTGTCGCAATGCTGTTGCCCCTGGCCGCGCGCGCCGAACACACCCGCTATTGGAGGCAAACGGATTTCGCGGAATTTCAAAAAGGCACCGCCAAGGGCGTTGCGGTTCGGAGCGACGGCAAGCTGCGCCCCGCGCTGAAGTTCGATTCCTTCGCCGACCCCAATCTCGCCTACGTTTGGGCGCTGCGGCTGAATTCGAAGGGGCAACTGTACGCGGCGGGCGGCTCTGATGCGAAAGTCCTGCGATTCGACGACGCCGGTAGACCCACCACGGTCTTCGAATCGGCCGAGCTCGCGGCACAGGCGATTGCCTTCGATTCCGCCGATAATCTCTACGTGGGCACATCGCCCGACGGCAAGGTCTATCAAGTAACTCCCGACGGAAAGAAAACCGTTTTCTTCGAGCCGAAAACGAAATACATCTGGGCTCTCGCCGTCGATGCCCAGGGTGCGCTCTATGTGGCGACGGGAGATACCGGAGAAGTGTTCGCCGTCACGCCGGACGGCAAGGGGCAGCTCTTTTATCAAAGCCGCGAGCGCCACGCGCGATCGCTCGCCTTCGATTCGAAAGGCAATCTCCTGATCGGCACGGAACCGGACGGCCTCGTCGTCCGCGTCGAAATCGCCCGTAAGGTGCCGAAAGCCGCGCCCGAGGCAGGCGCTTCCTTCGTCGTCTACGAAACGAATAAGGCGGAGGTCACTTCGCTCGTCACCGATCCCGACGGAAATATCTACGCCGCATCCATAGGAGAGAAAAATCGCGCTCCGGCAACGCCGGTGCGCGTACCGCCGGCGTCCGTAACTCCGCCGACCACGGTCACGAGCGTCACCAGCGGCGGCACGACCATCGTCGCGCAGGCCCAACCAGCCCCCGCCCAAACCAACATCGTGTTCCCGTTCCCGTCCATCGCCACGGGCGGCGGAGCCGAAGTCGTCCGCATCGCGCCCGACGGTTCCCCGCGAACTCTCTGGACCTCGCGCGACGACCTTGTGCTCTCGATGGGCCTTTCGCCCACCGGCAAACTCCTGCTCGGCACCGGCGACAATGGCACGCTCGTCGAGCTCGAAGGCGACGACGTCTATTCCAGTCTCGCCTCCACCGCATCGGAACAGGTGACCAGCCTCGTCGCCGGTCCCGCCGGAAAAGTTTTCGTCGCCACCGCCAATCCCGGCAAAATTTTCACGCTGGGTCCGGGATCGGAGCCCAACGGAAGCTTCGAATCCGAGCCGTTCGATGCAAAGATATTCTCGCGCTGGGGCCACCTGACCTGGTGGGGCGATCACGGCGCAACGGATGGCAAAGTCGCCTTCTACGTCCGCTCCGGCAACACCTCGACGCCCGAAGACAACTGGAGCGCGTGGTCCGGCCCATACAAGAGCGCGTCGGGCGAAGCCATCACCTGCCCTCCCGCGCGGTTCCTACAGTGGAAAGCCGTGTTTGTCGACACGAACCAGGGCCTGGCGCCGAGCATTTCCTGGGTCAGTCTCGCCTATCAGCCCAAGAACGTAGCGCCCGTCGTGGACGACGTGGTGATTGAAGACCCGGGTGTTCGCGCGGCAGGATTCCCAATGCCGCCGGCCGGCGGCGCGCCTTCGGCGCAGCTCCGATATCCGCACCCGCCTGGCTCGGCGGCCGCGATGCAGGTCCCCAGCCAGGATTCCGGCGTCAACTCGAAGAACAGCGAACCCCCGCCGCTGGGCACGCAGCAGAAGGGCTATCAGAGCGTGCTATGGAGCGCCCACGACGATAACGACGATGATCTGATCTTTACGATTTATTTCCGCGCCGAATCCGAAAAAGACTGGCGCGTGCTGAAGGACAAACTCACGCAGCATTACTATTCGTGGGACACCAGCTCGATGCCGGACGGCGCCTATTACCTCAAGATCGTCGCAAGCGATTCGCCCTCGAACCCCGAGGACCAGGCGCTCTGGGGCGCCCGCGAAAGCGACCGCTGGATGGTCGCCAACACTCCGCCGCGCATCGAAAACCTGCGCGCAGGCTCGGGCCTGCTGAATACGAAAGCGTCGTTTGACGCCTACGCCGCATCGAGCACCATCGCCCGAGCCGAGTACAGCATCGATGCCGGCGATTGGCAGCTCATCTTTCCCACCGACGTTCTCTCCGACGCGCCGAAGGAAAGCTACTTCATGCAGCTCCCCGGCTATCCTCCGGGCGAACACACGCTCGCCGTTCAAGTGACCGACGATTTTGGCAACACGACTACGGCCAAGACCGCATTCACGGTGCAGCCGCGCAATACGGGCAAGTAATCCCCGGACTGCGCCTGGCTTGGCCCGCTCCGTTCCATCACCGGCTCGAACCGCTCCACCATCGCGGCAAATCCGCGCACTCCCGTCCGTGGCGCATCCACATGCACCACGCGGCCCTGCAGCGTCCCTTGCTCCAGCTACCGCCCGGCGAATTTCCGCGGGAGCCTGGGGTCCCTATCTGAAGTGAAATAGACCCCGCGCTCGGAAATATTCAGCGCCTGGCCTTCCCAGGTGGCTGCCTGCGCCCCCACCTTCCTGTCGCTCGTGCCGCAGCTCGCGGCCAGGTCCGACTGTGCATTTCTCGCGTTCCTGTCCACTCGAAATCGCATCGGCGCCGCACCGAGCTTCGGCGGCGAGCTACGCCGCTTTCGCCCGCCCTAGATCCTCCTGGCGAACTTCGCAGACTGTTTTCGCGGACTGTTTCCGGAAGGGGTTGTCAGGGGATGGCACTGGCGGCCGGGCGGGTCAACGGTTCTGATGAATTCGAATGTTCGCGGGCCTCGAACCCAGCCGCCGTTCAGGCGTCGGTCAGACGTCTTCGGGAGGCGCGTCCGATGGCGGAAAATTGATCTTCCAGAATCCCGGCGCTGGGGCGCTGAATTCAATCGGGATGTGGAATCCTTCGGCGGTTTCGCGCGGCGGTCGCGCGACCTTGCAATCTACGCGTTGTCCCGTGCCGCTGTGTTCCAGCACCAGGTGCGTTTCGGCTGGCAGACTTTGCTTCATCACCACCACGGCTCCCTGCGCGGTCACGCTCAGAGTCGCGGCGTCCAGGGTGGCGGCTTTTCCTTGCAGCGCCACGTGAACGTTGGCGCGGATGCGCAGCAGCACGCGCTGGTTGCGGCGTCGCTCGGCGCTAGCGATCGCGGCTTTCACGGGTGTTGCGGTTAGGACGGCCACACCGGTCGTCTTTGCCGCGGCAATCGGAACTGCGGTAGGGGATGTCTTGATGATGGGTTTCGGTTGTGCCGCGGCCGCGGGCGATTTCCTGGAATTGACGTTCAACGACGTTAATTTCAAAGTTCGACCCCCCAGAAATTGAGATCGGCTGCGAGCAATTCCACTCCCAGGTCCCAGCCGTCGGCGCGTTCCGTTCCTTTCCAGACGACGATGCCGTTTGCCGTCTGCCGCGTGCTCAGATTCGTCACCTTCACTCGTTCGCGAATCCCGATTTCTCGCGGACTCACCAGCAGGCAGCCGTAATTGTTCACCACCCGGGTGAATCCCGCTTCGAATCGCAACGGGCCGCCTCCGTTTCTCCATTCGATCGTGATCGGCACGCGCGAATTCATGCGTGGACCCCGACGCTTGCTTCTGTTGCGTATGTCTCGGGGAATGTCTTGGGCTAGAGGCATCCTCGGTCTCTCCTGCGGATTTTCGGGAAAACTTCGGAAAATTGGGACTCCCGGAGTTCGGAACGCGTTCAGCGATCCAAGTGCATGCTAGGCAGGCCGATCAGAAGGGTCAATGGTACGCAGAGACAGGACTTTTCGCTGTCCAAAAGTACAAGCGAAACCATTCGCCTGACGCAACGGCGTTCGTAGCGCCGGCATCCTGCCGGCGTTTTTCGGAAGCAGGAACCGCCGATGAAATCGCAGGCAGAGCGTGGAGCAGCGGAAAGTTTTGGTTGCGGCCGATCAACCTGCGTGAGCTGGGATTTAATCCGCCGAAGCGGGACCGCCAGCCAAATGGGGCTTGCTGATCCCAGCAATCCGCCCAAAATGCCGCTCGAGCCAGCTCTGGAACGTATCCATGTAGGTGTAAAACACGGGCGTCAAATACAGGGTAACAAGCTGCGAAAATATCAAACCGCCGCAGACCGCAACCCCCAGCGGCCGCCGCGAATCAGCCCCGGAACCGCTGCCCAGAGCGATCGGCAGCGTGCCCATCAGCGCCGCCATCGTGGTCATCATGATTGGCCGGAAACGCACCAGGCATCCCTGATACACGGCCTCGGCTGCCGTCGTATGTCCCTCGCGCTCCCGCGCGATCGCGAAATCCACCATCATGATCGCGTTCTTCTTCACAATGCCGATCAGCATGATCACGCCCACGAATCCGTAGAGGTCGAGGCCCATGCCGCAAACCTCCAACGACAGCAGCGCTCCGAACGCGGCCGACGGCAACCCGGAAAGAATCGTCAGCGGATGAATGAAGCTCTCGTATAAGATTCCAAGCACCAGGTAAATCACCAGAATCGCGATCAGCAGCAAAATTCCCAGGCCGCTTAGCGACGACTCGAAGGCCTGCGCGTTTCCCTGGAATTGCAGGGTAATCGACGCCGGAAGCGACCGCGCCAGGCCATTCACTTCGTCCACCGCCTCACCGATCGTTTTGCCGGGTTTGGTATTGAACGAAACCGTGACGGCGGGAAGCTGGCCCAGGTGATTCACGCTCAGCGGACCCAAGCTCGTTGTCAGCGAGGCGACGGAGTTCAGCGGCACCAGCGTTCCGGAGCTCGAACGTATGTAGAGCAACGACAGGGCCGTGGGATCTTTCTGATACTGATCCTCGAGCTCCATAATCACCCAGAATTCATCGTTTGGCGCGTAGATCGTCGAAATCTGCCGCTCGCCATATGCCGTGTAAAGCGCGTCTTCCACCTGCGAGGCCGTCACACCGAGCGCCGAGGCCTTGTCCCGGTCGATATTGACGTTCACCTGCGGATTCTTGATTTGCAGATCGCTGGTTACGTCCTGCAGCGCGGCAAGCCCTTCCATCTTCTGCTCGAAATCGGTCGCCTGGCGGTACAGCTCCTCCGTGTCTGGACTCTGCAGCGTTACCTGGTAGGGGCTGTTCGTTACCTGGCCGCCGATCTGAATCGGGGGCGGATTGCGCAAATAGACGGAGATTCCGGGAATCACGGTAAATTTCCCGCGCAGCTCCTGGATCACCTCGTTGATGTTCGGATGATGCATGAAAAGCGGTGAGATCACATGCAACACTCCGCTCAATACCGGTGTGTCCTGGTATTTCCGCTGCATTGCGATCAGCCAGGGGCTGGGCACCTTCGGGCGTTCTTCCGGCGGCAGCAGGTGCATGAAGATGAAGCCGGAATTGCTGCTGCCCCCCACCGTGCCAAGGCTCGAAAAGAATCCCTTGCGGTTGGGATCGGCCATCAGGATCTTGTTGATCTCCAGCTGCTTCACCTTCATCTCGTCGAACGAAATGCCTTGCGCCGCCAGCGTGTAGCCATTCATGCTGCTCGCATCGACTTCCGGTAGGAATCCCTTGGGGATGGTCACGAATTGCCAGCAGGTGACCGCCAGAATGACCACCGACGTCACCATAACGAACACGCGGTGCCGCAGCGCCCATTGCAGCGAGACGTCGTATCGGCGCAGCAGTCGTTCGAAGAATCGCTCCAGCGCCATGTAGGTCTTGCTGTGTTTTTGCTCGTGCGGCGGCTGGATGAACCGGCTGCAAAGCATCGGCGTCAGCGTCAGAGACACGAAGCCTGACACCAGCACGGCCATCATGATCACCACGGAAAACTCGTGCAGCAGCCGCCCGATGATTCCGCCCATGAACAGCACCGGGATGAACACGGCCGCGAGAGATAGCGTCATCGACACGATCGTGAACCCGATCTCTTTCGATCCCTTCAGCGCCGCTTCCATCACCGTCTCGCCCATTTCCATGTGGCGCACGATGTTTTCGAGCATCACGATCGCGTCATCGACCACGAAACCGACCGATAACGTCAGCGCCATCAGCGAGAGGTTGTCGATCGTGTAATTCAACAGGTACATCGCCGCAAATGTGCCCACGATCGACATCGGCAGCGCGATGCTCGGGATCACGGTCGCGGAAAGGTTGCGGAGGAACAGGAAAATCACCAGCACCACCAGCGCGACCGCCAGGAACAGCGTGAACTTTACGTCCGCCACGGATTCCTGAATCAACTGGGAACGGTCGTAAATCTCCGTCATTTGCACGGAAGGCGGCAAAATCGCCTGAAACTGCGGCAGAATCTTGCGCACGCCCTCGACGACTTCGACGGTGTTCGTTCCGGGCTGCCGCTGGATCGCGAGAATCACGGCGTGCTCGTCGTTATAGAAGTTCGAAATCTTGCTGCTCTGCACGCTATCAAGCACGTTGCCGAGTTCATCGAGCCGCACCGGCGAACCATTGCGGTAGGCCACGATCAGCGGCCGGTAGAGCGACGCGCGCGTCAGCTGGCCATTCGCTTGCACCGCGAATGCTTGGTGCGTGCCGTAGAGCGTGCCCGTCGGTAGATTCACGTTCGCGGTCTGCACGGCCGCATTCACTTCGTCGATGCCGATCTGCCGCGCCGCCAGCGCCTGCGGATCGAGATCGATCCTCACCGCGTATTTTTGAGCGCCGAACACTTGCACCTGCGCCACGCCCTTCACCATGGAGATCCGCTGCCCCAGCAGCGTCTCCGCGTATTGATCGACGGTATAGAGCGGCAGCGTGTGCGAGCTGAGCGCCATGAAATAGACGGGCTGGTCCGCCGGATTCACTTTTTGAAATGTGGGTGGGCTTGGCATGCTGGGCGGCAATTGCCCCTGCACGCGCGCGATGGCTGCCTGAACGTCCTGCGCGGCGCCGTCGATGTTCCGGCTCAGATCGAATTGCAGAGTGACGCTCGTGGTGCCGAGCGTGCTCGTCGACGTCATCGAATCGATGCCCGCGATGGTGGAGAACTGCTTTTCCATCGGCGTGGCCACCGCCGCGGCCATCGTGTCGGGATTCGCGCCCGGCAGATTGGCGGAAACCTGAATCGTGGGGAAATCGACGTTGGGCAGATCGCTGACAGCGAGCGATCGGTAGCCGAGCAGGCCGAACAGCAGGATCGCCGTCATGACCAGCGTGGTCATGATGGGACGTCGGATAAATGGTTCGGCGATGGTCATCGAAACTTGCCTACGAAAAAATCCCTACGAACCTGACGGCGCGTTCACGACTTCGACCTTCATTCCCGGAATGAGCCGCAGCTGGCCGTCCGTCACCACGGTATCACCCGGCTCGATGCCGCTCGCAATCACCGCGTCCCCTGCGATCGTCCGCGCCACTTTCACGGGCCGCTGCTCGGCGGTCGAATCCGATTTCACCACGTAAATGTAGTCGCCCTTCGTTCCCGTCTGCACGGCCTGCGATGGAACGACAGTCGCATTCTCATCCTGGGCCAGCCGGAGGGTCACGGTCGAAAACTGTCCGGGCCACAACCGGTGATCCGTGTTTTCGAATTTCGCCTTCAGCTTGATCGTTCCCGTCGTGTTGTCGACCGTGTTGTCCACGAATGTCAGCTCGCCCACTTCCGGCATCGTGTCGCCGTAAGGAGTCGCCTGCACCTGCAGCGACCCCTTGGCCATGAATTTCTCGATCGGCCCGAAATATTGCTCCGGCACGGCGAAGTCCACATAAATTGGCGAGATCTGGTTGATCACGATCAGAACCGGCACGTCGTTCTGTTTCACGATGTTTCCGGGATACACCTGGATCGCGCCCAGCCGGCCGTCGGTCGGTGCGTAAATCTTGCAATAGTCCACCTGAAGCTGCGCCGCCTGCACCGCGGCTTCATCCGCGCGAACCGCCGCCTGCTGCGCATCGGCATTCGCCTGCATCTGATCCAGCGTTTCCTTCGCCGCCACGCCCGCTTTGTACAGCGCCGCGTAGCGCTCCGCTTCCACGCGATTCAATTCCGCCGTCGCCTTGTCGTGGGCCAGCGTCCCCTGCGCCTGCGCCAGCGCCGCTTCAAACGGACGCGCGTCCAGCGTGAACAGCAAATCGCCCTTCTTCACGAACTGCCCTTCCTTGATGTGCACTTGCTCGAGCACCGCGTTCACCTGCGCTTTGATCGACACGTTCGTGAACGCATCCGCCGATCCGATCGCCGTCAAATCCACCGGCACGGTCTTCTGCACTGCCTTCGCGACGGTGACCCGCGCCGCGAAAATCGGAGCCGTCTGCACGGTCTTGGTCGTGCAGCCGCTCAACAGCGCCAGCGCAGCAATGGTCAAACATGTGAACACAAACTTGGATCGATCAGCAGGATCGCGTCTCATCAGTGGTCGTGCCTCTGTCTCCCCTAAGACTGCCCCAACTCAAAACGAACACTCCTGCGCCGCGCCGGCTCCGATAACGGGGGATGAAGGGAGAATGGCGGCGCCTCGGCGCTGCTTCCCAACCGTCTGAAGGTGCGAATCGGCAATTTCCCCGGAGTTGCTAGGAGCAACAATGCTCTTGGCTAAGTTAGACGCGCGGCCCCGGCATGAAGTTTCGCGCAAGTCCCGGCATTTCAACCTTCGGCAGCCTTATCGAGCAACCACACCTAGTGTCCCACGGGCTTTATTATACCAGCCGGATACGGGCTCGATTTCCCAGCTGGCTCAGCCTGCAGCGCGCCTACGATCTCGCGCTTGTTTTCCCCCGCCACCGGGAAAAATGCGTGCCGCCCGCGATTCAGCAAAACCGGCGTTAAGGCCAACCTTTGCGGTGGTTTAACCGGAGTCTCGGCCGCGACCACCCACCTCTCGTTTTAGGTAAGCCCCGGTGAACCTGGAAACAGGGACGCCACGGGATTCTCCGCTCCCAGCCCCCGGCATCTGGACGTCAAATGCGGGAGGCGCTGCCCCGAAAAACTTACGCGCAGTTCCAGCTCCTGAGCTTCCCCCGCAGCCTGTTGCGACGGGAAACGATCCGGGCGCCCTATCGGTTGCACGTTCGCGTCCGGAGTCGGCCATAGGAGATCAACGCCTCGCGCAACACGTGCAGCAATTCCTCCAGCGCGGTGAAAACACGAGCATCCGTTTCCATCGGTTTGGTGGAATGTTTCCGGCGAGGGTTTTATTCCGTCGCGGGCTTACTTCGTCGTCTTCACCGCGTGCCCGCCGAATTCGTTGCGCATGATGGCCAGCACCTTGTTGGCGAACGGCTCCGGATCCTGCGAGCGGAACCGCGCATCCAGCGCCCCGCCCAACACCGGCAACGGCACGCCCTGCTCGATTCCTTCGATCGCCGTCCAGCGGCCTTCGCCGGAATCCGTCACATACGCGCCGATTCCTTCGAGCGTGGGGTTCTTCGTCAGCGCATCAACCGTCAAATCGAGCAGCCAGGACCGCACCACGCTGCCGTACTGCCAGATTTTCGTGATCTGCAGCAGGTCGAGCCCGAATTCCTTCTTGTGCCGGAAAAGATCGAGGCCCTCGGCGTACGCCTGCATGATTCCGTATTCGATTCCGTTGTGCACCATCTTTACGAAGTGCCCTGCGCCCGCCGGGCCCACGCGTCCCCAGCCCTTGTCTTTTCCCGGAGCCAGCGTCTCGAAAATCGGCGCCCACTGCTTCACCACCGCTTCGTCGCCGCCGATCATCAGGCTGTAGCCTTCCGTCAGCCCCCAGACTCCGCCGCTCGTCCCCGAATCGATGAAATTGATTTTCTTCGGCGCCAGCGCTGCCGCACGCCGCATTGAGTCGCGGTAATACGAATTTCCGCCGTCGATGATCGTGTCTCCGGGCGCCAGGTGCGGTAGCAGCTGCTCGATCGTTTGGTCCACGGGCGCTCCGGCCGGAACCATCAGCCAGATCGCGCGCGGCGTCTTCAGCTGCGCGATCAGTTTTTCCAGCGTATCGGCGCCCGCCGCGCCTTTTTGGACCACGCGGTTCAGGGCCGCAGCGTCGCGATCCAGTCCGACCACGCGATGCCCGCCCTTCAGCAGCCGCTCCACCATGAACCCGCCCATTTTGCCCAGACCGATCATTCCGAGTTCCATTCTCATCTCCTCAAAATTCGGATTCCCTGCGCGTCATCCTGAGCGAAGTCGAAGGATCTCTCTGGCAGCTCTGACCAGCGGCTTTCGGTTAATCGGCCGTCACGCCCAATTTCGCCAGATCCGCGCGCAACTGCGCCAAATCCTTAACCAGGATCGTCTTCATGCCCATCTCGCGCGCGCATTCCAGATTCAGCCCGCGATCGTCGATCATTACGCATTCGGCCGGATCGCGCTGGGTGATCCTGAGCGCCAGGGTGAAAATTCCCCGATCCGGCTTGCGCACGCCCAGATAGCAGGAGCTGAAGAACGCCTCGAAGCAATCGCGCAGCCCGAACGTCTTGATCCGGTAATCGTTGATCTCAAGCGACTCGTTGTTCAGCGCGGCGTTCAACTGCCGCTTTGTCGCCGCCAGCTTCTTCGCGAATGCCAGAGCTTCCGGCAGCGCCTGCGACTGCTCGAACATGAATTGCTTGAATTGCTGTTGTGTGAACCCGCGACCGCGGTAAAAAACCGTGCGCTGGATGTATTCGTCGAGCGTGGCCTCGCCGCATTCGAACGCGTGCAGCATCAGCTCGTGCCGGTCCTCGAAATCCGCCCAGTCGAGCCCGAATTTCTCAACCGCCTTCTGACGCGACCCGCGATCCCATCCGTTCGTCAGGATGACTCCGCCATTGTCCCAGAACAGTGTGGTGACTTCCGCCATGAGCCCTCAGGAGAATCCCCATTATCCTAGATACCGCCCGCCCCGCAGTAGCAGAATTCTCAGAGGCTCCGGCGTGTTCCGGGCAGGGGCTAATCGCTTCCGTCAGGGCGCGGAGGCTTTGGCGTGGATGGCCGAATGTTTGGTATTCTCCCGCGTGAATCCATGGCCATCAGGAGAACAGAATGAGAGTGCCGCCGAGCGTCAGCGCCGCCGATTTTGCGGAGGCGATCAAGCAGTTCGAAGCAGCCGTCGGGAAGGACTGGGTATTTACGTCCGATGAGGACGTCGACCTCTACCGCGACGCTTACTCGCCCCTCTGGCACGAAGCTGAGGAGCCGATTCCGTCTGCGGCGGTGGCGCCCGATGGCGTCGAGCAGGTGCAGGCGGTCCTCAAAGTTGCCAACCAGTACAAGATTCCGCTCTGGACGATTTCCACCGGCCGCAATCTCGGCTACGGCGGCTCCGCTCCTGTTCTCACCGGCAGCGTGGTTCTCGACCTCAAGCGCATGAATCGCGTTCTGGAAGTGAACGACAAGAACCACTACGCGCTCGTCGAGCCCGGCGTCAGTTACTTCGATCTTTACAAATACATCCACGAGCGCGGGCTGAAAGTCTGGATCGATCCGCCCGACCCGGGCTGGGGCAGCCCCGTCGGGAATTCGCTCGAGCGCGGCGGAGGCTACACCCCGATGCGCGACCATTACGACAATCACTGCGGCATGGAGGTGGTTCTGGCGAATGGAGAAATCGTGCGCACGGGCATGGGCGCTCTGCCGGGATCGAAGACCTGGCAGCAGTACAAATACGGCTTCGGCCCGTACGTCGACGGGATTTTCTCGCAGTCCAATCTCGGCGTTGTCACGAAGCTCGGCATCTGGCTGCTGCCTGAACCGGAAGCCTACCGCACCGGCTCGGTAATGGTCTCCAGGCACGACGACCTCTTTAAGCTCGTCGAAATCTTCGCCTATCTGATGAATTCCGGCATCGTCCAGGCGACCACGCTCGTCACCAGCCCCCTTTGGTTCTCGCGGCCCAATCCCGAGCTCGACGCACTACGCTTCAACGGCGAAGTCGCGGGCCTCGAGGATTACGCGAAGCGCAATAACATCCCTTACTGGAGCGTCAATCTTCCTCTGTATGGCCCGGCAAAAGTCATCGAAGCGCAGTGGGAGTTTGCGAAAGACAAATTCAGCGCTGAAATCCCCGGCGTCAGGTTCGCGGACGGGCCTTCGTATCGATTTCCGCTGAGTCCCGAGCAAGTGGCGAAGATGGCTGATACCGTGCCATTCGGAATTCCCAGCCTGTCGATTTTTTCGATCATGGGACCGAAGGGCCAAGGCCATCTCGGCTTCTCGCCGATCATCCCGATGACCGGCGAAGCCGTGCTCGAATCGCAGAAAGTGTTCACGCAGGTCTACCGCGACCTCGGCTCTCCCACCGGCTCGGCCGCCTCGTTTCCCGTGTTTTCATTCTTCGCGCGCGCCTTCGTCAACATCTACCTTTTCCCCGTCGTGCACGATGTCGAAACGAACCGCAAGACTCGCGAGATTTACCGGCGCCTGATCAAAGAGTCGGCGGCTCGCGGCTGGGGCGAATACCGCACGCACACCACATTCATGAACGACATCGCCGAGACCTATTCCTTCAACAATCACGCCCTACTGCGCCTGCACGAAACGATGAAGGACGCGCTCGACCCCAATGGGATCCTCTCGCCGGGCAAGAACGGTGTCTGGCCGAAGAGCCTGCGCAAACCGCAAGCGTGACGCATGGCTCGCGTCTTTGCTTTTACGATGTCGCCCAGCGAGTGGCTGGCGCGTGCTCGGACGATCAGCTGGAAAGTGAAACCAGCCGCTCGGGCTATAATGCCGGTCGCCTCCTATGTACTTTTTCTATCGCCTGATCACCGCCGTCGGCATGATCTTCCTCGCGCCCTACTACGCGCTGCGCGGATGGCATCGCCACGAACCCTCCAGCGCCGGCGAGCGTCTCGGCAACGTCCCGGCTGAAATCCTCTCCCGTGCGCACGTGTCGCACCACGCGGATTCGTCGGCGGCCGGATCGATCTGGATTCACGCAGTCTCGGTCGGCGAAGTTCTCGCGGCAAAGCCCCTTGCCGATGGCCTGCAAAAGCGTTTTCCCGGCCGCCCGATCTTCGTCTCCACCACCACGGAAACAGGCCAACGCCTCGCCCGCGAACGCCTTCAATCCGTTGACGGCATCTTTTATTTCCCGCTTGACTGGCTCGTGCCCGTTCGCCGCGCGCTCAATTCCATTCACCCTTCGCTCGTGATCGTGATGGAAACTGAAATCTGGCCGAATTTCCTGCGCGAAGCCCGTCGCATGAACGTCCCAGTCATTTTTGCCAATGCGCGTATCTCCGAAAAATCTTTCGGCCGTTTCAAACGCTGGGAATTTCTGGTCGGCCCGTTTTTCAAGCGCACTTTGCGGGACGCGGAGCTTTTTCTCGCGCAGGCTCCCGACGACGCTGCGCGCTTGCGCGAGATGGGCGCGCCCGAAGAGCGCGTCGAAGTCACGGGCAACCTGAAATACGACGCTGATCCTCCCGCTCCGAGCGCCTTCCGTGATTGGCTCGCGCAGCAGATCCGGGCGCAGGAGCGCTGGCCCGTCTTCGTTGCCGGCAGCGTGGTGGCTGAAGAAGAACAAGCCGTCGTCGCGGCTTACGACATCGTTCAGCGCAAATGGCGCCACGCGCTCCTGATCCTGGCTCCACGCAAGCCCGATCGCTTCGAGGCGGCCGCCGCCATCGCGGCCGAGGGCGGATGGAGGGTGGTTCGCCGCAGCCGCCTGGATCTCGCCGCCATGCTCGACGAAAATGCCGACGTTCTCGTGCTCGACTCGATCGGCGAGCTCGCCGGCCTCTACTCGCTTGCCGACGCCGTGTTCGTCGGCGGCTCGCTGGTTCCCGCCGGCGGGCACAACATCCTTGAACCCGCTTGGTTTTCGAAGCCGCCAGTCTTCGGCCGTTCGATGGAAAACTTTCGCGAAATGGCGGCACAGTTCCTCGCCGCGAAGGGGGGCATTGAAGTTTCCAGCGGACCGATGTTGGGCAAAGTATGGGAACAGCTCGTCGAAGACAACTCCACGCGCGAAAAAATGGGCGCGGCCGCCCGCGCGCTTTCCGAACGCAATCGCGGCGCGACGGCGCGATCGCTTGATCGCATCGCCGCGGTGCTCGGTCCGCACGAAGGGCGAAAGTCGGAGCAGCCGGCGTGAAACTTGCGCAAATCCTGCTCTGGCCGCTCACGCTGCCTTATGGCGCAACAGCGCACCTTCGCGCGCGCCTCTATCGCCTGGGAGTGCTGCCGAAGCACCGCCTCGAGGGGATCGTCGTCAGCGTCGGCAACCTCACCACCGGCGGCACGGGCAAGACTCCGATCGTTCTCTGGATTGCCGAACGCCTGCTCGCCGACGGGAAATCCCCCGGAATCCTCATGCGCGGCTACCGCGGCGAAACGGGCCCGTCCGGTCGGACCAGCGACGAAGCGCGCCTGCTGCAGGCCCGCCTCGGCCCGCGCGTGCGATTCGGCGTAGGCCCCGATCGCTTCGCGCGCGGGCGCGAGCTTGCGGCGCAAGGCGTTGATTGGTTCGTGCTCGACGATGGTTTTCAGCATCTCCAGCTCGCGCGCGATGTCGATATCGTCCTGATCGACGCGACAAATCCCCTGGGCGGAGGCCATCTGCTGCCCGCCGGCCGATTGCGCGAGCCGTGCTCGGCCCTGGCCCGTGCGAATCTGATCGTCATCACGCGCAGCGACCACGCCCCCGCTGTCGAGGCCATCATTCGCCGCGATTCCGACGCGCCGATTTTCTATGCCGCTCCACACCTTGAATCCGTGCGCCTGTTTCGCGGCGAATATCCCGGCGAGGAACGCACCGACGCTCACTCCCGAAAATTCTTCGCCTTCAGCGGCATTGGCAATCCCGCCGTTTTCCCGGTCGATCTGCGCGAATGGGGCCTCGATCCGGTCGGCTACAAAATCTTCCCCGACCACCATCGCTATACGGTACAGGATGCGAACACGATCACTGCCGAAGCCCGCGCCGCGGGAGCCGACGCCCTGATGTGCACGGAAAAGGACATTTTCAATCTCGCCGGCGTTTCGCTCGAGGGCATCGATCTCTACTACTGCCGGATCCATTTCCACATCGCCCGCGAAAGAGAATTCTGGCGCCACGTCTTGGAAACGGGCGCGAAGTCTGGCCGTGTGGAGGATCCGTGAATCGGCGCTGCGCTTCGGGCGCAACGGTCCGTTTGCCGCCATCGCCTCCATGTGATACTTTTCCGCGCGGCCTCAACACTGAATGGATACGCGCGAAAAAATCCTCTCTCGTGCCGGTCTGCACGAAGTGCTCGAAGAACACCGCCGCGCCAGCCGAAAAGTCGTCTTCGCACACGGCGTGTTTGATCTGCTGCACGCAGGCCACGTCCGCCATCTCGCCGCGGCCCGCTCCGAAGGCGATCTTCTTGTCGTCGGCGTGCACTCCGACGCGGCCGCGAAGAAACTGAAGGGCGACGGCCGCCCGCTTCTCACCGAACGCGCCCGCGCCGTCCTCGTCGCCGCACTCGCGTCCGTCGATTACGTCGTGGTGTTCGACGAAGCGGACGTGATGCCGATCATTCGCGAATTTCAACCCGATGTGCTCGCGGCAGGATCGGACGCGACGCCGGATGATCCCTGCGGCGGCGAGCTCGCCGCTCACGGAATTCGCGTCGCCAGCACCGCCATCCAGTCCACCGATTCAACAACGGCATTGATCGCGCGCGTCCGGAAGAGCGGCCATGGCAACTGACGCGCGCTCGCTAGAGATCAAGCAATCGAGAAAATTCTGGATGCGCTGGCGCGTCCGGCTGGGTTATCCGGTCGCGGTCATCTTTCTGGTGCTGGCCAGGCCGTTGCCCCGGTCCATCGTGATCGGCGGTCTCGTCGCCGGTTTCGGTCTGCTGGTGCGCGGTTCTGCGGCGGGCCATCTGCGCAAAGACGAACGACTTGCCACCACCGGCCCGTACGCCGTCACTCGAAATCCCCTCTACCTCGGCAGCTCTCTGCTCGCCGCGGGATTCATCATTGCGGGATATTCGCTCTGGGCGGGGCTTATCGTCGGCCTGTATTTCGTGGTTTTCTATTACGCCGTGATTCGCAATGAAGAGCAGGATCTGCGCAAGAATTTCGGCGTGCAATTCGAACAGTACGCCGCGCGCGTGCCGCTGTTTTTTCCGCGTCCGCGCGCCCGCAGCGATGAAATCTCTCAAGCGAAGTCGCCCGAGAATTCCTTCTCGTGGCCGCAATACAAGCGAAACCGCGAATATCAGGCGCTGTTGGGTGCCATCGCGGGGCTTGCGGTCGTCTGGCTGAGAATGTGGGTTCGCGCGCGCTACGGCTATTGAGCCGTCGCGGCTACTGCAACCGGTAAACGGCGTGCATCACGCGCTGGAACTGCGGCCGGTAGATCAGATCGAATGCGCGTTCCTTGCCCGGAAACATTTCCAAAGCCACGCGTCGCGTTGCGGCGATCATTCCCGAGGCTTCCTCCGCGCTCAGCGTGCCGTCCGCGATCGTTTCCACCGTCAACTGCACCAGAATGCGCAGCCGCCGAATGCGCCGGCTTTCTTCGTCGATCTCTTCTTGCGTCGGATTCCGCTTGAGCGTGACTAGGGTTTCCATGGTCGGGTTTTGGGGCGTGCACGGCGATCATGCGCGCCGCCTCCGAGGCCGGCAATAGTACTCGGGTACAGGCTGCACCTTTTTGTGCTGAAACCGTTCGGTACTTGAGCAGCGCTTGTATTTCCCAGTTTTTCCTGGCGCGGAGGAATTGCAATTCGCAAGATTGGGCTCGCGTCACTTCGCATCTGGAGTAGAATCGCCGAAAAATTAGGGGGGACCTATGCCAAATCAGTTGTCACGCGTTGCTACGATGGCGTTGTGCCTGGGGGTCGCCTCTGTTTCCGGGGCGAAAAGCGCGTCCGCACAAAACACGGCTCAACAAACCGTGCCCGCGTCGGCGTGCGACTATGCGTGCCTTAGCGGGTATCTCGATCAGTATCTCAGCGCGCTGGTGGCGCACGATCCCGCGCGGCTGCCGCTTTCGCCTCACGTGCGTTTCACCGAGAACACGATCGCGATGAGGCTCGGCGACGCGCTGTGGGGCACGATCAGCGGCATGGGCACCTACAAAATCTACTTTGCCGATCCGCACGCGGGCGAAGCCGGATGCGAAGTGACCATTCGCGAGAATGGCACGCCGGCGATTCTGGTCGTCCGGCTGAAAGTCGTGGCCAAGAAAATCACCGAGGTCGAAACGGTCGTGCGCCGCGGCGCCGAGCCGGCCGAAAATCTCGAGAAATTCGGCCAGCCGAATCCGGTGTGGCTGGAGCCGGTTCCGGCAGCCGCGCGCACGCCGCGCGCGGATATGCTGAAGGACGGGAACCTGTATTTCGACGGCATCGTGCATCTGGATGGAAACATCCCGCCATTTGACGACACGTGCAATCGCATCCTGGATGGAGTTCAAGACACGAACAATCCGAACTACAACGAAGGCTGGGCCAGTGGAAAATACAATCCCGCTGCGCTCGGCTGCCGCGACAACATGAACACAAAAATCTGGGCGTACATCAAGTCAGTCGATCCGCGGCGGTTCATGATCGTGGACGAAAAGATGGGAATCGTCTTCGGATTTTTCATGTTCACGCATCCGGGCACGGTGCTCGAAGCCGACGTTCCGGGAATTGGTAAGATTCCCATGCCAGCTTCGGCGAAGCGACCGTTCAATGTCGAGGTCGCCGAGTTTTTCAAGATTCAGGACAACAAGATCCGGCAGGTCGAGGGCGTGCAGCTGGCGCTGCCGTATCATCAGCCGACCGGTTGGTAGCGGGGACCCAGTCGGGCCGCAAATCTTCCGCGCAGGCATGCACGGATCGATTGTTTCCGTCGGTGATGGCGATGATGGCGCCGTGGCGATCGGGAAGGCCGCGGAGATGCAATCGCCCTGACCCACTCGGGCCCGCTCACTTCAAGCCGGCCGGCGGAGACCCACGACGGCCTCCATGTGAAACGTCTGCGGGAAAAGGTCGAAAAGGTGCACCCGCGAAATTTCGTAGCCTTTGGCAACGAATGCCGCCAGATCGCGCGCCAGGGTTGGAGGATCGCAGGACACGTAGGTGATTCGGGGCGGTGAGAGCCGCGCAAGGTGTTTGACGATGCCGGGCTCGACGCCGGCTCGCGGAGGATCCAGAACGACGAGATCGGGCTTTTCCTTGAGCTTCGCGAGAAACGGCTCGACGTCCGCGGCCCGGACTTCGATTCCCCGGCCGCCAGGTGCCGCACGGCCGGAGGCGTTGGCCTCCAGATCTCTTGCGGCCGCGGGATTCGATTCAACCGCAATCGCGCGCGGGAACCGCTTCGCCAGCGCCACGGAGAAAAGCCCGACTCCGGCGAAGAGATCCAGCGCGATCCGGCCTTCGGTTTCCGATTCGGCGACTTCGCGCACGAGATCGTCCACGACGAACCGATTCACCTGGAAAAACGAAAAATGGCCTACGCGATACGATGAGCCTGCGGCTTCGTATTCGACGTATCCGGGACCATCCAGCTCCATGCGCTCGCGGGTGGGATCGTGGAAGAGCAGGCTGGCAATCTCCGGCAGGATTTTTTTCAGACTGTCGGCCAGCGCCTGAGCTTGTTTCGGAAATCCGGCGAAGGTCGCGGTCAGCAGTAGCTTCGTATCGTTCGCGCCGGCAAATGCCTCGATTTCGCGCAGCTCGCGCGGCAGAGCTCCCTGCGCAGCCGCCGCGCGCAGCGCGAGCAATGTCTTCAGAAGCAGTGGCGAAAGAATCGCGCAATCTTCGACCGCGCAAAGGGTCGTGGAACCAGCGCGAAAATATCCGATGCCTACTCCTCCCGCGCCATTTTCACCGAGCGGGCGAATTTTCCACTGCGCACGGTTGCGATATCCCCAGGGAGGGGACGGGTGCGCGCTGATGTCGCCGGGCCAGTCGATGCGGCCAATGCGGCGGAGCGTCTCGCGCAAGATTTCGGATTTGTATTGGAGCTGAGATTCGTAGGCGATGTGTTGGTAATCGCAGCCCCCGCAGGTGCCGAAATGGGGGCAGCGGGCCGAGGCGCGATCGGGCGAAGGCTCGAGCACGCGTTCGACGCGGGCGCGGATGAACTTCTTTTTCTGCTCGACGGCGGCGGCTGCGACGCGCTCGGCCGGCAGGACGAAGGGAACGAAGACGGTCGAGCCGTCGTGGTGAGCGAGGCCTTCGCCCCCGTAGATCAATTTCTCGATGGTGATTTCCATTGAAGTTGCGTTTGCCATTCCTCGGTTTTCGTGCCGATCAAGAACGGCGCCGACCTTTGTTTTCAGTGAGTTAGGGTGATTTCAAATCCTGGACATGGACGGTTAGAAACTGAGTCGAACAGGCTACGGCGCCGGATTGTCCCCGGGGTTGCTGGCCGCTCATCGACGCGCCTCGACGCTAGCACAATTGCCCACTCGCGGATAGATCGTAAAACTACGCTGTCGTTGATACACGATATGTCCGGTCTCATGAACACACGATATGTCCGCTTTTTGAAAAGCGGCCAGGGGGCAAGATGCAGGCCCGGAGACGGGCACCTCCGGCGCGGCAAAAATCAGGTGAGGTAGAACAGGCTTAGGCGGGGGATGTGGAAGGTCTCGAACAGGCGTTTTTGGGTGTATTGGCGCTCAAGTTGGGAAAGTTGGTCGGCGGACATTTTGCGCTTGTAGGGCGCCAGGGAGCGGTCGATTTCGCGGCGGATTGCGAGCAGAGAGTCTTCGTCGGCATCGGCGGAGAGAGCGGCGGTTAGCTTTTCTTCGAGGATGGTCAGGCGGCGTTCGAGGTCTTCGAGGTCGAGCGCGGTGGGCGAATCGATCAGAGGCACGACTTCGTCGAGGCGTTTGGCGGTTTCGTCGAGGCGCGCGACGATCGCGGCGTGGGTTGCGCGATTTTTTTCGGCGGCAACGCGAAGGCGAGCGGCGTTGCGTTCGAGATATCCTTTCAGCTCGGTGCGGGAGAATGGTTCGGTGGCGGAGCGTTTTGACCCGACTTCCGGACCCGTGCCTGCCGCGGCTTCCTGGGCTTCAGCAGCGGCGTCCAGAACAGCGTCGACGCAGTAGGCCAGGCTCTTGAGTTGGCGTCCTCCGGCGGCCCGGCGCGAACGGCTCCAGCTTTCGAAGGCGCGGTCGATGCCTTTGAGGACTGCCTTGAGCGGAATGCCAGCTTTTTGCCAGGTTTCGACGATGGCCCAATCGAGTGGGGAGACGAGGAGGTGGGCTCCGCGTTTGCGCCAGAAGTGCTCTTCAATTTCGGTGAAATAGTTGAAGTAGTTGAAGGGTTCCCTCTGTTGCTCTGGTTGGGCCGGCATGGGCGTCGACGGAAAAACATCTTCGCATAATGCGGGGGGAGGGCTTCGAGTTTCTTCAGAGTTCAGGCGTCGGGGTGGCGCCCACACAGACGACTCCATGCGGCAAGAATGCCGGCACAGAGGTTGGCGCCGTCGCGCTGACGGTTTTATGTCGGAGCGGAAGCTCGGCGCTACATGCGCACCTGGAAGCAACGACTGAAGCGGCTCAGGATTTGGTGCTGGGCTGGTTTTTCTCCCAGATGATCCGCAGGCCTTCTAGCGTGAGGAATTCGTCGGTGTGTTGGATGTGCTTTGAGCCGGAGGCGACGAGTTGGGCCAGGCCTCCGGTCGCGATTACTTTCACTTTGGCGCCGAACTCGGCTTTCGTGCGGGCGAGTGCGCCGTCGACGGAATCGACGGCGCCATAATAGAGGCCCGCCTGCATCTGTTCGGTGGTGTTGCGGCCGATGATCTTTCCGGGGTCTTTGATTTCGACGCGGAAGAGACGGGCGGCACGGGCGAAGAGGGCCTCGGCGGAGATGCCGATGCCGGGAATGATGGTGCCGCCAAGGTATTCACATTTTGCGGAGATCACGTCGATCGTGGTAGCGGTGCCGAAATCGACGACGATGCACGGGCCGCCGTATTTCTGAAAGGCGGCGACGCCGTTGACGATGCGGTCGGCGCCGACTTCGAGCGGATTGTCGACAAGAACAGCCATTCCCGTCTTCACTCCGGGTTCAACGAACAAGGCCTTGCGGCCGAAGTAACGCTCGGCCATTCCGGCGAGCGTCCCATTGAGCGGCGGGACGACGGAGCTGATGATGACGCCGCCGATTTCGTCGGGCTTGAGCTGGGCGACGGTGAAGAGGTCGCGCGTCTGGATACCATATTCGTCGATCGTGCGATCGCGGGCGGTGGTGAGGCGCCAGTTGGCGACGAGCTTCTTTTCGCGGAAGACGCCGAGCACCGTGTTGGAATTGCCGACATCGAGAGCGAGCAGCATCAGGGCGCCTCCACCACGTCGCCCGAAAGTACGGATTCGGTGCCGCTGCCGTCGTCGCGGGCTACGCGCAGGACGCCGCTGGGCTCGAGGCCGGCGGTGACTGCGGTGAATGTTTCCGTGGCCGTAGTGATGCGCACGTGTTTGCCCTTGAAATACGTTGAAACCTCGGCGAATCGGCGGAGGATGGGGCGCGGACCCTCGGCTAGGAATTGATTGTAGTAGCGGTCGAGGTGGCGCAGCAACCGGATCAGCAGGTCCAGGCGCGAATGGGATTTTCCGGATTCGATGCGCAGCGATGTGGCGACCCCGGTGATTGCTTCAGGCATTCTGGTCTGGTTCACGTTGATGCCGATGCCGACGACGGCGTAGTGGATGCGGTCGGGCTCGCAGCGCATCTCGGTGAGGATGCCACAGAATTTGCGGCTGGTGTCGTGGCCGGCGGCGTCGGTGTGGCGAATCATCAGATCGTTGGGCCAGCGGATGTCGGGCAGGGTTTCAAGGTCGTCGGCAGAGGCGTCACGCGCGGAGAGTCCGGCGAGCAGGGTGAGGAGCGGGGCCTGCGCAGGGGAGATGGGTGGGCGGAGCAGGATGCTGCAGTAGATGCCGGCGGATTTTTCCGATGCCCAGACGCGACCGGAGCGTCCGCGTCCGGCGGTTTGCTCTTCAGCCAGGACCACGGCGCCGTGCGGCTCGCCTGCTTCTCCGAGCTGCATGGCGACGTTGTTTGTGGAGTCGATTTTGAAGAAATGATGGATGCGGCGGGCGAAGGGCGTGCCGTAGAGCCGGTGGCTCAGCATCTGCGGGGCGAGAATGTCGGGAGTGCGCTCGATGTGGTAGCCGGTGCGGGCGTGGCCTTTCACTTTCACGCCGAGCGCGCGGAGTTTTTCGATCCAGCGCCAGACCTGCTGGCGGCTGACGCCGATCTCTTTGGCGATTTTGGCGCCGCTGATGACGATGGTGGCGTTTTCGGCGAGCAGAGTCAGGAGAGCGTCGATGCGCCGGTCGGTAGTGCCCGGGAGCGTGGTCGATCGTTTCGTCGGCATGGGAACAGGAAGGATAGCGATGAAAGGAGCGGGGAAGCAAGGAGGCAGAGACGCAAGGACGCGGAGACGCTCAGGGAGCCGAGCACGCGGAGAAAGAATCGTTCAGACAGAGTTACCGGTGTTTCGAGGCAAGCTGAGCCTGGAAACGTGGATCGGAACGGAGGGCGCCAAGGTCGGAATCCTTGGCGGCCCAGTTCTTGTAAAACGTGCCGTGTTTCATGACTTTTTCAAGACAGCCGATGGCATCTTCGGTGCGCCCCAAGAGCGCATAGACGCAGGCGACGTTGTACAGAATCGAAGTTTCCTCTGGATCTAGGTCGAGCGCGCGACAGCCACGCCCCTACGATTCCTCTAGTTGGCGGAGGCGGGTTTCGAGTTTTCTTAGCTCGAGTTGGCGTTCCATCATGGTGGCGCGAAGGGCGTCCACGATGTGGCCTGGGGCTTTGCTGGTGAAGCTTTCGTCGGTCAAGCGGACTTGTTTGGACGCGATGTCTTTCTTGAGGCTGTCGATTGCTTTCTTCAGTCGGGCTATTTCGGCGGGCTTATCGATTGTGTCGCTGAACGCGATGCGCAGGTCGAAGGCGGCGGTCGAGCGGATGATGGCGCCTTGCGGATCGAGGTGATCGGTGGTGACGCGGAGGCTCGAGAGCGTGGCGAGGCGCAGGACCGGACCGAGATTGTCTTCCAGCAGGTGGCGCAGCATCGGTGTGCGGGCGGAGAATTCCGCGGCGACTTTTTTGTTTGCGTCGATTTTCATTTCGGCGCGGATGTTGCGGGCGGTGACGACGATGTCCTGAAGTCGGGTCATGGCGTCGTCCGCGGCGGTGTCGTGCCATTCCTGCCGGGGCTCGGGAAATTTATCCAGCGCAATCGAACGGGCGCCTTCCGGTTGCGGCAGCTTGTGCCAGAGCTCTTCGGTGAGGAAGGGCATCACGGGATGGAGCAGGCGCAGGGCGCTGTCGAGGGCGGCAAAAATGTTGCGCCACGCAGCGAGAGCGATTTCGCGGTCGGCGGATGCCAGCTGCGGCTTCACCCACTCGATGTACCAGTCGCAAAAATCTCCCCAGAAAAACTGGTAGATGGTCTGGCAGGCCTCGTGGAAGCGGAAATTTTCGAGCGCGGCGTCGACCTGCGCCGTCACGGCTGCCAGGCGCGAAAAAATCCAGCGGTGCGCGAGGGCGCCCTCGCCCTTCACCGGATAGGGAGCTTTGGCGCGGATTTCGGGGGAGGCCATTTCTTCCAGCGTGGGGCCGGTGGATTCGACTTTGTCGAGATTCACAAACAGGAAGCGCGAGGCGTTCCAGATTTTGTTGGCGAAGGCGCGGGCGCCCTTGATGCGGTCGTCGCTGAGAATAATGTCCGTGCCGGGCGCGGCCATGCTGGCGAGCATGTAGCGGAGGGCGTCGGTGCCGTATTGCTGCGTGAGCTGGAGCGGGTCGACGCCGGTGCCTTTGGTTTTGGACATCTTGGCGCCTTCCGACGTGCGGACCAGCGAATGAAGGTAGAGGCGGCGGAAGGGGACGCGGTCTTTCGGCGCGGCGCCGCCGGTGAGATGCAGGCCCATCATGATCATGCGGACGTCCCAGAAAAACAGGATGTCGTAGCCGCTGATCAGCAGGCTGGTGGGGTAATAGGTGCGAAGGTCGCGCGTGTCGTCGGGCCAGCCGAGCGTGGAAAACGGCCAGAGCGACGAGCTGAACCACGTGTCGAGTACGTCGGTTTCCTGCGTGAGTTTCTGGCTGCCGCACTTCGGGCATTTGGTGGGAATTCCGGCGGCGCGCGCGTGGCCTTCGAAAAGCTCGACGCGCGAATCGGTGGAGGGGACCATTTCCTGGCAGGCGTCGCAATGCCAGATGGGAATGCGATGGCCCCACCAGAGCTGGCGGGAAATGCACCAGTCGCGGATGTTGTCGAGCCAGTTGAGAAGGATCGTGCGTTGATTGTCGGGAACGACTTCGATGAGGCCGCCGGTAACCGCTTCCTTCGCGGGTTCGGCGAGCGGCTTCATTTTCAGGAACCATTGCGTGGAGATGCGCGGCTCGACTTCGGATTTGCAGCGATCGCAGATACCGACGGCGTGGGAGATGTCCTCGATTTTTTCGAGCAGGCCGAGAGCTTCGAGATCGGTGACGATTTTCTTGCGAGCCTCGAAGCGATCGAGCCCGGCGTAGGAACCGGCGGCTTCGTTCATGTGTCCGTCGACGGTCATCACGTCAATCTGGGGCAGGTCGTGGCGCTTGCCGACCTCGAAGTCGTTGGGATCGTGCGCGGGCGTGATTTTCACGACGCCCGTGCCGAATTCGGGTGAAACGTAGGTGTCTGCGATCACGGGGATTTCGCGATTCATCAGCGGCAGCATCACGCTCTGGCCGATGAATCGCTTGTAGCGCTCGTCATCGGGATGCACCGCCACGGCGGTATCGCCCAACATGGTCTCGGGGCGCGTGGTCGCGACGACGAGGAAATCGTTCGAGCCAGTGACGGGATAACGCAGGTGCCATAGCTTGCCGGGACGTTCGACATGGACGACTTCCAGGTCGCTGATGGCCGTCTGGCAGCGCGGGCACCAATTGACTATGTAACGCCCGCGATAGATCAGGCCCTCGTGATAGAGGCGCAGGAAGGCCTCGATGACCGCGCGGTATAGAGCGGGCTCGAGCGTGAAGCGTTCGCGCGTCCAGTCGCAGGACGCGCCGAGTCGGATCATCTGTTCCTTGATCTGGCCGCCGCTTTCGGTCCGCCATTGCCAGACGCGGCGCTCGAATTCCTCGCGGCCCAGATCCTGGCGACGGATTTTTTGCGCGGCGAGCTGGCGTTCGACCACGAATTGCGTGGCGATGCCGGCGTGATCCATGCCAGGCAGCCAGAGCGTGCGATCGCCGCGCATGCGGTGCCAGCGGACGAGCATGTCGATCTGCGTGTGCTCGAGCATGTGGCCGATGTGGATCGAGCCTGTGATGTTGGGTGGAGGCAGGGCGATGGAGAACGCCTCGCCATCGGCGGAATTTTCGGCGCGAAAGAGTTTTTCGTCGAACCAGGATTTGGCCCAGCGCTCTTCGATCTCCTGCGGCTCGTAGGCCTTGGGAATTTCCCGGGGCATGAATGCCTTTTGAACGTGAATTTGGTGCTGAGGCGAAGCGATTAATGATAAGCGGCGGGTGCGCGGGGCGTCAAATGCGCCGGAGACAGCGCGCTATTGGCGATCGGACGATCGCGAGTACTTGACCCTGGTTTTCACTTCAGAGACTACGCGGGACTCAGCGAGATCGCGCAGAAAGAAGACTGCCGTTACGGCACAGGCGCAAATGAGTGGAAGGGCCATTACTTGTCCTTTTTCGTGAGCTCTTTTTGGAGCAGATTTTCGATCAGGGGTTTCAGGACGCCCTGCGAGAGCAGATCGTGCAGTTGCGGCTCGAGGCGTTCGAGAACCCTTCGGACGACTTCATCCGTCGCCACAGAACTGGAAGCGGTCGATTCCGGTGCACTCACGCGGAAATCCGGCGGCGGCGTGAGGAAGGGAATCGAGGCCAGCGCCTCGCGGTTCGGCGGCGGGCCGGTCGGGATGCGCTCGCTCTCGTCACCGTTCGATGTCCCGCTGGATTGTTCGTTCGCCGGCGGCTCGAAGGACGGTACGGCCATCTCTTCGCGCGCGGCGGACGATTGCTCGGCGGAGGGATCTTCGACGACGGGGTCGCCCGAAGCCGGAGCGAAGAAGGAATGCAGCGGAGACGTTTGCGCCGGGCGCGAATTGTATTCCGACGGACCGTGCGATTCTTCCTCGCTGTCGATGAGAAGAGGCTCCGGTGTGACGTGCACGGCGGGCGACGTCACCAGGGCTGGATCGCGCAAGGAAACCTGGGCGTCGCTTGCGGCACCATCGAGCTCGAGGCCGGGGTCGGGTTCAGAATGCGCAACGGGAACCATCTCGGAAACAGGATCGGCTGCGTGTTCGAAAACTGAAGGCGCGGGCGCGAACCAGGATTCGGCCTGTTCGGCGTTCACTGGCGCAACTGTTTCGGAGACGGCTGCGTCTGCGTGGACCGCGTGCGAGACCGGGAAGAGATCCTGCGGCGCGGGGGCTTCGACAGCCGCGTGAACTTCGTGCTCGGACTCTGTCCATTCCCTGGTCGGGACCGAAGACTCGACCGAAGGGGATTCTGGTTCAGCCGATGCGGAAATTGGCTCGTGCGACTCGAACGACTCTCTGGCCGTCTCCTGAACAGGCTCTTTAACGGCATCCGGCTCAGCGACGGGGCTCGACGCGCGCGAAGACAGAGAAGTCAGCCAACTGCCGCCCGTGGCGTTGATCTGGCCGGGGGCGAGAGCGTCCATCCAGTGCGCGGCAATGGGAGGTTCACTCGGCTCAGGTTCCGATTCGATGCCCGCCGAAGCTTCGTGCTGAATTTCGGCGGCCGGCAGCGGCTCGAATTTTGGCCAGGCCGATTGCGCGGTCTCTCTGACAACAGGCGCGCTGTAGGATTCCGACAATGCGGTGACGTTGGCGTCGGATTCGACGACAGAAGACTCGGCGATAACCGGCGCAGACGAGGGCGCTGCATCCTGCACAATGGGATCGGATTCTTCGACAGGCTGGGGAACGCGAACGCGTCGGGGAGGACACTCGCTCTCGGACGGGAAATCGGATTCGTCGAGATGCTCGTCGGCGAAGGCGGGCTTATTGACCGAATCGGCCGGAACTTCGAAGTCCATGGCGTTGCGGCGCCAATCGCTCGAGGTGGAGGAACCGTCGAAATCGTCGTCCTCGGCTTCGTTTTTCTCCGCGATGGGAGGCTTGGGTCCGGCGACAACCTCGGTCGGTTCATCTTCGAGCTGGCGCACGCCTTTTCCGAATCCGTAAACGAGCGCGGCCTCCTCCGGCGTTGGCTCGGGAAAATCGGGCAGCGGCTTGGGCTCGGCGCGTGAAGGAATCTCGAGCTTCGGGAGTTCCGGTTCCGGCAAAGCTACTTTCGCTTCGCGAGCCTTGGCCATTTCCGCGGCCACCTTCGGATTCTTTTCGAGCGCGGAGGTGACCATGGCAATCAGCGGGTCCGGCGGCACGAACGGTTTTTTCAGAACGCCGTCGGCGCCCACGCGGCGCGCTTCTTTTTCGTCGAGCGGATCGAACGCGCCCACCAGCAAAATCACGGGTACGTGGGCGAAGCGCTCGTCTTTCTTGACGAATTCGCAGACTTCGTAACCGTTGCGCACCGGCATGAAAATATCGGCGAGGACCAGGTCGGGGTTCAGGTCGGGGATGCGGCGGACGGCGGCTTCGCCGTTGCCGACGCTGACGACTTGGATGCCGCGCTCTTCAAACGCCAAGGCGACCATCTTCTGAATGTTGGCGTTGTCGTCGGCGACCAAAATCTTGGGCACTGGGATCCCCTGGAGGCGCGCCCACACGGCGTGCGCCTGCCTTTGCCTACGTCCATTGCAGCATTACCGCTAAGGTGCGTCAACGAACTCGAAGTACAGGGGTGCTACAGTTGTTAGCAGGGGGTAAACAGCGTTAGAAGGGAATGATCTTGTGCAACCCCTTCTTTTTCTTGCTGGTCGACTCGGTGCTGGAATCGGCTGGAGCAGCCGTGGATTGCGTACCGCTTGCTGCAGCGGTACTACCCGCGGCTTGAGACGATGGCGTGGTCGATGCGCCGCTTTGAGCCGACGTCGTTGTCCCCGTTGCGGCAGCCGGCGCCGCGGCGTTCACCACGGTTTCTGCAGCGGCCGGCGGGTCGGCGGCAACTGGTGCAGCTGCGGCAGGCGCAGGTGCATCGGCTGGAGCCGGCGCAGCAGCAGGCGCCGCGGTCGAACCTGCGCCTGGAGCTTCGAGAATTTGAACGCCGGTCGAAGCCGTCGGCACAGGCGCAGCCTGAGCGGGCGCGCTCGAATCCGTCGAGTCGGTATCCACAGAATCGGAATCGGCGGAGCCCGCTGCACCCGTGTCGGCGCCTGCCGAAGATCCCGCATTCCGAATGTTAAATGAGGTTCCCGCGGCGTTCGGATTCAGCACATCCACCGCGGAGACAACTTCATCCGGAGGTGCAAGATTGGGAGTGCCGCTTCGAGCGGCAGCCGACAAATCGGGACTGCTCTTCACCATGTTCAGCGGCATTCTGACGAGAGCCAATTGGCGGTGGTCCCTCTGATACATCTGCTTCTGTTTCATGCGTGCCACGGCGTCGGGACTCGCAGCAGGGATCGGCAAATTCATCGACTTGAGACGCTCTTTTGCGAGCGGCACAAAGCTCGACCCAGGATAGTTCTGAACGATGTTGTCGTAGCACTTGGCGGCCAGGTCCGCCCAGTGGTTCTTGTCGTCTTCGTTTTTCGACACGGTCCGGGCGCGCTGGTAGACGTCCGCTAGCATCCAGAGCGCTTCGTCATTCTCGCTGAAGAGCGGATACCGCCCGGTCACTTCGAGCAGGCGCGCGGCGGAGGCGCGATAGTCTTTCTTCATGTAGTAGAAACGCGCGATCCCGTATTCGCCCTCGGCCAAAACCTCCTGCACATTGCGCATGCTCTGCTCGGCCTGCGGAATGAAGGGGCTCTGCGGGTATTTCATGAGGAACGTCCGGAATTCATCTTCGGCGGCTTCCGCGTGGCTGTTGTCGCGGTCGGCCTTTTCCATCAGTTTGTAGTGGGCCATGCCGACCTGCATCTGCGCGTAGGCGGCTTCGTCGAGAAATGGAAAGAAGACGATGAAGTTTTTATATTCCTCAATGGCTTGCGTCAGACTGGACGTGCCGCCTTCCTTGTAAAACGAATCGGCAACTCCCAGCTTCGCCTTGGCGAGATATTCGCTATCGGGGTAGGTGTTGATCAGCGTCTGATAATCGAGGCGGCCTTCCGTGTAGTGGGCCTTCTTGATTTCGGCCATAGCCTTCTCGTAGAGCAGCTTATCGGGCTCGGCCGATTCAGCGGCAGCGTCCTTCTTTACCGGTGTGTCCTTGACCTTGGTGATCTTGGGGTTCTTTTGTCCGGAAGAGGCGCCGCAGAGCGATCCCGCTAGCGAGATAGCGATGCCGGCGACCAGGAGATGACGCTTATTCATAACAAATCGGCCCATCGCACGCTCTTTCAAACCCGCTGGCTTGTGGCTTCGGTCGCGAGTTTACGCAAGTTTCGTACGGCTGCAGCTGGATCAGGGGTGTGAAAGATCGAAGTCCCAGCGACGAACGTGTTTGCTCCAGCTCGGGCCAGCTCGGCGACATTTTCCGCATCCACGCCGCCGTCGACCCCGATCCGGAAGGCGCCATTATAGCGCGTGCGCCACTGATTCAACTGCCTAATTTTCTCGATCGCCCCGGGGATAAATTTCTGCCCTCCGAAGCCCGGGTTCACCGACATCACCAGCACGGTATCCACCTTGTCGAGCACGTCGGTCAGCATCGCCACGGGCGTGGCCGGGTTGAGCGCCACGCCGGCCTGTGCGCCGCTTTCGCGAATCAGGGTGAGCGCGCGATCCAAGTGCACCGTCGCTTCCTGGTGAATCAGGATGCGGCTGGAGCCGGCCTTGGCGAATCGCTCGACGTATTCCTCGGGTCGTTCGATCATCAGATGCACATCCAGCGGCAGACGGGTTGCTTTGTGGAGAGAGACCACCACGGGCACGCCAATCGATATATTGGGTACGAAGTGGCCGTCCATTACGTCGACGTGGATTACCTCAGCTCCGCCCTGTTCGACGGCGCGAACGTCGTCGCCCAGCTTCGCGAAGTTCGAGGCCAGAATGGACGGCGCGATTTCGATTTTGGCGTAGGGCATGAGCGACCCGGGGATTCTAGCACAGGGGGTCGAGCGGGTTGCGAAAGGTCCGGCTACTCGGCGAACGTCAGTTCGATGGTTGAATTCGAGTCAATTCGCTGGCCGCGGGCCGGGGTTTGGCCGACGACCGTGCCGGCTGGGGAGCTCGTATTGGCCTCCGGCGTGAGCTTCGAGAGCCGCAAACCAGCGGAGCCGAGTTTCGATTGCGCTTCCGGGAGCGGCTGCCCCATAAAATCCGGCATGGCATACGCGGATGGACGCGCGCCGAGCGAGACCAGGAGGCTCACGTGCGGACCGGTCCTGTCCGTGGTTCCGGGTGCGGGATCCTGTTCGGTGACGGTGTCTGCCACGCCGCCGGCCACGTGGAAGCTCGAGACTTCGCCAAGCTGCATGCCGTCGCGCAGAAGCTCGACTTCCGCAGCGCGGAGGCTGCGATCCTGGAGTGGGGGAATGGTCATGCGCTGCGGGCCGAGACTTAGCACCACGTGGGCATTTTGGCCGGTTTTCACACGCTCGTTCGGCGGGGGACTCTGGCGGATGATGGTGTCACTGGGCTCACCGCTGTAAATGCGATCTTCGACCTTCATACCGATGCCGCGGCCGCGGAGAATTTGCCGCGCCGGCACCATGCTTTTGCCGACCACGTCCGGCATGGCCACTTCGCGGCCCTGTACCGCAATACGCATGGCCGTCAGCGCGCTTAGAAACGCGACCGACGAAAGAATGAAAAGAAGAAACGCCATGCGCATGACCCACTGCAGGCGCTCGGTGGTGTTCATTTTCATTCGCCGACTTCTCCTGCCATGAGACTAGCACGAGAAGCCGGCTTCGTTTGCGGGGTGCGAGCGCGTGCGACTAGAAACTAAATCGCGCCGCGAGTTGAATGATGCGCGGCCGCTCGTCTCCCGGTACGCCGGTATTGGTGATCTGGCCGAACGTTCCTCCCGGACCGATGTCGTTGGGATTCGTGTCGGGATTGGCGAATTCCGTGTGATTCAAAATGTTGAAGAAGTCGCCGCGGATCTCGAGTTTCAGCCGTTCGGTGATCGCGGTCGTTTTGGAGATCGAAAAATCCAGGTTGACCAATCCGGGACCGGGCAGCGAATTTCGCCGGAACGAGCCGTAGGTGCGAAGATTCGGGCAATTCACAGCCTGTGCGTCGGACGGGAAAGTACCGGGCGGCTCGGTTGCCAGTTCGCTGCAGTCGCCGGCCGTGTCGGCGCTGATTAAGTTCGAGAAGCTGTTTGGATCGAACCAATAGAGTCCAGCGCCGTTTCCGAAGTCCTGCACGTTTCTTGGATTCAGGATGTTGGTCGGTCCAATCACGTTGGCATTTACGATGATGGCGTCGCCCGCTCCGGACGGTCCCTCGCTAAAGTCGCCGAGCGGAAGATTCGCCGGAACGTTGAGCGGGAATCCCGACCTCCAGGTGAGAATCGGGAAAAGAGTCCATCCTTGGGTGAGGCGCTTTGGGCCGGATTGCCACAGGCGGTCGAACGGAAGCTCCCACGCGCCGCTGAAGCTGATGCGGTTGCGGACATCCGTGTCGCTCGACGCGCGATAAAGCTCGGGATCGTACGACGGCACTTGGTCGCTGCGCTGCCGGAAGCCGGAGGCGTCATCGATGCTGTGCCCGTAGGTGTAGGCAAACGTGAAATAGATGTTGCCCGCGGCGGTGTTTCCGACCTGTTCGGTCAGGCTCACATTCAAGGCATTGTAATTGGCGTCCACGATGTTGCGAAATTCATCGAGCGCGGAGAAAGTGCATCCGGTTCCCCCCGAGTTGCCCGCGTTCGCATCCGGGCAGGAGCTGTCACCGGGATTGAGATTGAGAACGCGATCCGTCGTGCCCAAAACGAACGGGTTAATATCCTGCAGCGCGGTCAGCCCATGAGAGCTGCTGCCGATGTAGTCCAGTTCTGCGACAAGTCGCCGGGCAAGTTCACGTTGGACGCTCAGGTTGTACTGATAAATGTAAGGTGTGTGCAGATGCGGGTCGACGAAAAAGAGCTGCGATCCGAACGGGAGCGCGCTCGAATTCGAAAAATATTGCGTGCCGCTGAGCTGCTCGACGGACGGAAAAGTGTTCTGCGTGCAGGTTGAATCAAACGGATCGGAAAAATACGTGATGATCTGGTTCGGCTGATTCGATGCCGCGCAGCTGTTTCCGGTAAGGTTGGTGGGGAAGGCTGAAATGTTTGCCAGGCTGAAGAAAGGCGGCTGGCCGTTGAACTGGAAATTATCCTCGGCCTTGAGGATGTCGTAAAAGATCCCGAATCCACCGCGAATGCTGGTCTTGCCATTTCCATCGGGGTTCCAGGCGAATCCGATGCGCGGAGCCCAATCATGCTTATCCGGAAAATTGACGCCCCGCGGAGCGCCGGGATCCCCCGGGAAAACGAGTCCCACGGGCGCATTCGGGAAACGCTCGGATTGGTCGCCGGGAATGATGGAGAAGGTCCGGCCCAGCGTGTCCGATTTCGGGGTGTTGTATTCGTAGCGAATGCCGAGAGTCAGGGTGAGCCTCTTGGTGGCGTGCCATTCGTCCTGGAAGAATCCGTCCCAGGATTTCGTCCGAATGTTCGAAGGGGCGGCGGCTCCCTGAATGTAGTCGGTGGGCGCGCCGAGCAGAAAGTCGGCGAATCCGTTTCCTGTAAGCGAGCCGTCGAAATCAAACAAGCCATTGGTGAGGAAATCGAATACTTGGTTATTCTGATATGCGGAGACTCCTCCACCCATCTTCCATGTGTTCTTCCCTCGAATCCACGTGAATGTGTCGGAAAGGCCAAACGTGTTGTTAATCAGATCCGACGGCCCGCCGTACGTATAGCCGACGGCCAGCTCGTTGTTGTTGATGTCAAATAGAGGCGGGCCGGTCGGATTGTCCGGCGTGAGATTCGTGAATCCCAGCTTGGGGGCAATGTACTGAGCGTTGGGACCCTCGGGCACACCCTGCAATTGGAAGTACTTTTGAGTGCTGAATCGCAACTCGTTCAGCATGTTGGGTGAAATCGTGCGCGTATAGGCGAGATTCAAGAAGTAGTCGTCGATCTTCGTTGAAACCGTGAACCCCGGCACATCGGCAAACGGAACGAGATTGGATTGCGTCACGAACGGAGTGACCTGCGGGTTCCGTTGGCCTCCGAGCGTTGCGGTAATCTGGTCCTTCTTCGTTGCCTGGAAATCGAAACGCATGGTGAGTTCATTCGTGTTGTTGGTCGAAGCGCTGGTGGGCGTGACCACGCCCGAGGGCGTCACAGGGACCAGGCCGTTGCTGATGTAGGCCAGCGAGACGGGATTGAATTTCGTCGGATCGAGCGCGCAGGCAAACGCCGCGCATGCCCCAGGCTGCGTCGGAGCTTGAAAGAACGGGTGCGTGGGACCTTGCGCTCCTCCGGCGCCGCAGCCGCTGCCATCAGGCTCCGTCGCCATGCCCGTGTTCTGCCAGAAGCCCGTCAGGAAGCACGTAACGAATGGATCGGGACCTCCGTTTGGCCCCGCCTGCGAAAAGTCGCCGGCGACTTCCGACGGCGTAAATACGGGAACTTGCGAATTCGTAGGCGTGGCCAGATCGCTTTGCTTCTGTCCCTGGTAGCCCACGAAAAAGAAGAAGCGGTCCTTGCCCTTGACGACATGAGGAATCTCGATCGGTCCGCCAAATGTGGCGCCGTATTGATTGCGACGCAGTGGATCGCGCGCCTCGTCGTTGAGATGCCGGAAGAAGGAATTCGCATCGAAATCTCCGTTGCGCAGATAGTCGTAGGCGCTGCCGTGCCAATCGTTCGTGCCGGACTTGGTGACTTCGGTAATAACGCCGCCGCCGTTGCGGCCGTATTCGGCAGTGTAATTGCTTTCGAGGACGCGGAATTCCTCAATGGTGTCTGGATTTGGATTGAAGACAACGCCGTTGTCGAGCAGGTCGTTGTTCAGGCTGCCGTCGAGAAGGAATGTGACGGAATCGGTGCGGCCGCCGCCGATGCTGTAGCCGCCCGCGCCGGTGTTGTCGGGATTGGTTTCCGTCACGCCGGGCATCAGGAGGGCCAGATTCAGCACGTTGCGGCCGTTGAGCGGGGCCTGTTCGATGGCTTCGCCGGTTACGGTGCCGCCGACCGTCGGATTTTCGGTTTCGACGCGAGAGGTTTGCGACTCGACCGTGACCGTCTGCGAGACGGCGCCGAGCGTGAGGACTACGTCGAAGCGCAACGACTGATTGATTTCGAGCCGGTTCGGCTGCGTGGTGACTTTATTGAATCCCTCGTGCTCGACTGCCACGACGTAGGGGCCGATCGGCAAATGAAGGACTTCGAACGTGCCGTCATCGCGCGTCACCGTGCTGCTGGCGATTTGCGTGGCGGCGTTCGTCACGGTCACTTTCGCGCCGGGAACTGCCGCACCCTGCTGGTCGGTCACCGTTCCGATTACGCGGCCCGTGGCGTCCTGACCCAGCGCTAGGCGCGTAACCAACAGCGCGGATACGAAAACACATAGACTTACGGATAATAGGACGGCTCTCTTCATCGTCTTGCCCCCTAACCACTGTAATGTCAGCGGATCGCTCGTCAGGTTGCGCACGCGGGCGCGGCCCGTCGAGGTATGGAAGCAAGGCGATGACCAGTTTTTGGGGGAACTCGCCGAAATTGCAGTAGGTTGCAGGCCGATTGAGAGTCACATTTTTTCGAGCACCGCGGCGAAAAATCCGTCGGTGCGCTGCGCCGAGGGGGCGGTGCGGAAAAATCCGTCGGTGGCGGCGAAGAATTCGGATAGGTCGAGGTGCGGCGCCAGATGCGGCGCGAGCGTTTTTGCGGCTGCGGCCGCCGGAACCGCGCGGACCGTTGATGAACTGTCTAGGAAATGTGCGACGACCTCCTCGTTTTCTTCGGGCTCGATCGAGCACGTGGAATAGACGAGCCGGCCGCCGGGGGCCAGCGTATCAAGCGCGTTCGCCAGCATGAGTTTTTGTTGTTCGCGCGATTCGGCGAGCTGCTCCGGGCGCAGCCGCCAGCGGATTTCGGGATGGCGGGCGAGCGTGCCGGTGCCGGAGCAGGGCGCGTCGACCAGAACCTTGTCGAATGTTGCGCGAAGAGGTAGCGGGCTGGTGGCATCGAGCTGGATCAGCTGCACATTTTGCAGGCCGAGGCGCTTGAGTTGCGCAGCCATGGCGCGCAGGCGGTGTGCGTGCAGATCGGCGGCGACGACCGTGCCGCTTTCGCCCGCGGCGCGTGCGAGCGCTGCCGTCTTGCCACCGGGTGCGGCGCACAGATCGAGCACGCGGTCGCCGGCGCGAACGCCCAGCAGCAGTGGAATGGCTTGGGACGCTTCGTCCTGTATCGAAATCTGTCCTGCGCGGAATGCCTCTGTGCGGGCCGGGCTGCCGCCGCTGGCTGCGAACGCGGATTTCAGCAGTGCGCCCGGTTCGATGCGCAGGCCGGATGTTTCGAGCGCGCGAATGGTTTCGTCGCGCTGCTCGACTGCGTGGACGGACAGGCTCAACCGCGGCGTGTGATTATTCGCTTCGAGAAGCGCAATCGTCTGTGCTTCGCCGAGCCGTGCGAGCCATCGCTTGACCATCCAGGCGGGATGCGAGTGAAGGATTGCCAGGCGTTCGGCCGCGGACATCCCGGGCAGCAGGAACTTGTCAGCCGGCGATTTCGCGTCGGCCGCGATTTTGCGCAGCACGGCATTCACGAGCGGCGCGGCGGACGATTTCCGCGCTCGCTTCACCAGCTCGACCGATTCATTCACGGCGGCGCGCACCGGAATTTTTTCGAGGAAGCGCATCTGGTAGACGCCCATGCGCAAGGCGATTGCCACGGCCAGGTCGAGCCGCTCGACCGGTTTGCTCGTGTACCGCTCGATCAGGAAATCGAGCAGGCGGCGCCAGCGCAGCACGCCCTTCGTAAGTTCGGTCGTGAGCGCCGCGTCCTGGGCCTTGAGCTTTGCTGCGGCAGGACCGACATCAAGCTCGGCATGCAGGGCGTCGCTGGCATAGGCGCCCTCAGCTTCCACGCGCTGCAACACGTCGAACGCGATTTTTCGGGAGATGGAAGGGGCCATCGCGGGTCCTAAGTGCCGAAGCGTTCGCCGGGCACGATGCGGGCACCGCTCAGGAACTGCGCGTCGGTGACGCGGTGGCGGCCTTCGAGTTGGACGTGCTCCACTCGCAACACGGTTTCGCCGCCGCACATTACGAGCAGGCCGTCTTCCTCGGTCGCCACGATGGTGCCGGGCGTGCCACTGGCCGCGCGTGGCTCGAGCGAGTGGCCCCAAACCCGGCAAGTTTTCCCGCGAAAGGTCGTGAAGGCGCCGGGCCAGGGCTGCAGGCCGCGGATGCGGTTGTAGATTTTGTGCGCGGTGAGCGACCAATCGATGCGGCCGTCTTCCTTCTTGAGAATTGGCGCGAGAGTCGCCTGCGAATTGTCTTGCGGCGCCGGCTGGATCTCGCCGCTCGCCAATTTCCGAAGCGTTTCGACGATCAGCGGCGCTCCCGCTTCGGCCAGCCGCGCGGTGAGCTGCGGCGCAGTTTCAACAGCACCGATCTCGGTTTCGTATTTCAGCAGCGTCGGGCCGGTGTCGAGGCCGGCGTCGATTTGCATCGTGGTGAGCCCCGTGCGTTTCTCGCCGTTCGCGATCGCCCAATGGATCGGCGCGGCGCCGCGATATTTCGGCAGCAGCGAGGCGTGCAGGTTGATCCAGCCGAGGCGCGGAATCGCGATCAAGGGCTGCGAGATAATCTGCCCGTAGGCGATGATCACGACGAGGTCCGGCGCAATCCGCCGGAAGTATCCGTAGCCCTCGTCGGATTTAATTTTTTCCGGCTGATAGACGGTGATACCGGCGGCGACGGCGGCATCTTTCACCGGCGAAGTCTGAATTTCCTGCCCGCGGCCGCGCGGACGGTCCGGCTGCGTCACGACTCCGGCGACTTCGAAGTCCGGCTCAGCCATCAGCCGCTGCAAAGACGGCACTGCAAACGCCGGGGTGCCGCAGAACGCGATGCGCAGCGCCACGGCGCGCCTACCACTCGCCGGCTTTTTTCAGTTTTCGGATTTTGCGCTTGATCAGATCGCGCTTCAGCATGCTGAGGTGGGTGATGAAGAGAACTCCGTTGAG
>Ga0210391_10000053_pt1 | contig 133045 bp, 120 predicted proteins | sample IncBWC12OmetaG_FD_160573 | JGI IMG/M metagenome (GOLD analysis project Ga0210391, IMG submission 160573) | Forest soil microbial communities from Barre Woods Harvard Forest LTER site, Petersham, Massachusetts, United States - Inc-BW-C-12-O ...
AACATTCCGGATGGAGTTCCGCCGGGCTAACGGTCACGGCAGGTGAGTTTTTCATCCCCGAGGGCGATGTCGCCATAACGACAGGTATCTCTGACTCGAATACGGGAGGCTCACCCACAGTTCCCAGCACAGGTATAAGGGTCACCGGTTCTTCTGGAACCGATAATCCTAACGGCACCGGAACACTCAATCTGGTCGACGCGGCCGGAAGCTCTACTTTCAATCTCTATGTAGTTGATTTTAATGTCGATATGCTTGATCCAGGCAATTCGGCCCCTAACTTTTTCGGGGGCGCGGGAAATGCTTTGCTCCTGCATACGGATGCAAACATCAACGGAACGGGTACCTTAATCTTCAGACGCCAACCATCCTTTCCCCTCTTCTTGGGTAACAACACCCTCCAGCTCACAAACCCCGTCATCACTTCCACCGCGACAAACGAGTTGGATTTGGTTGGTCTGGTAACAGGTGACGGGGTGGGACTGCTCGCGGGCGGAGTGGCTGACTACGATCAAAATGGCTCGGTTGGTCCGGTCCGGGACGCGCCGGTTACTGGCGTTTTTTCGGCGGAAAATGATAATCCGGGGCGCCTTACCGGCAGCATGACGGTAACAACGCCGAGCCTGGCGGCCTATCCGTTCATCTCAAGCTCCGCGACGACCTTCCACGTATCCTACTATCAGATAAATGCATCGCAGGCGTTTGTCATCGAAACCGATTCATCGGCGAATGTTTCAGGATATTTGATTCAGTAACGATTCCAATAAACTAACGCATGCCCGGGCGGGATGGCCTCCCGTTCTCTCGAGAACATTGAGCGCGGCAAGATAGGCTCAGGCTCCCAGAGAATTCATTTGCAATTTCTGGTAGCCGTGCTCGCGCGCCGAGAGGTCGAGCGGAATCGTGGCCAGCTCGTCAACGATGGGGACGGCGAGGTCACTGCGCTCAAACTCTTGCAGAGACTTCGCGAGCCAAACCAGATGCGCAGGCCAAGCGAGGGCCACGCGCAGAACGTCGACGTTTTGTGTCGCCACGGTCAATTGCAGAACCGGCTCCTGCAACTCGGCCAGCGCCACGTGTCCCGTACTCGTCTGGCGGTCAGATACGCTGCGATTCGCGAATGGGAATGAGCTCACGCAATTTCACCCGTGTTTGTCTCCACGAAACGCGAATGAATCCAGGACAATTCATCGATCGTATGCGCGTGGAGGCGGCACAGCAAATGATCGATCGCTCCGCGATGGGCCTTAAGGAGGTCGCGGGTGGTTATGGATTTCAGACGCCTCTCGCCATGCGCCGAACGTTTCTACGTGTTCCTGCTATTACTGCCGGCGAATATGCAAGCCGCTTTAAGCGGTCGCAAAGCCAGACCGAAATGCATAGATGAAGCCAACGCCGGATATCTGATCACAAGTTGCGTGCTGGTTGCGCGGGGCTTGGGACGTGCGATTTAACATAGCTACGACTTCGCCATGAGTTCTTATATCCTGAGGAACCGATTGCGAATAATAGGAGGATGAATGGCGCAAGTTTGGTTAGTGACGGGCAGTTCTCGCGGTCTGGGTCGCGCGATTGTCGAAGCGGGCCTTGCGGCGGGTAATAAAGTGTTGGCGACAGCTAGGGACATCGAGTCTCTACATGACCTATCGGAGCGCCACGGTGACCAGATCAAGCTCTTCGCGCTGGACGTGACCGACGAGTCCGCGGCAGCGAGCGCAGTGAAGGCGGCGATCGGTGCCTTTGGCTCGCTGGAGGTTGTTATCAACAACGCAGGATACGGCAATCTCTCGTCCGTCGAAGACACGCCGATGTCGGATTTTCGCGCACAAATCGAAACGAATCTCTTCGGGACGATCATCGTGACGAAGGCCGCTCTTCCGTACTTTCGCCAAAGGAAAGCCGGTCATTTTGTTCAGTTTTCGTCGATGGGCGGAAGGATCGGGCCTCCAGGGCGTGGGCCCTATTCGGCTGCGAAATGGGGTGTCGAGGGTTTCTCAGAAGTGTTGTCGCGCGAAGTGGCGCCGCTAGGCATCAAGGTCACCATCGTTGAGCCGGGTGGCTTCCGCACGGACTTCGCCGGCAGTTCCACCAAACTGAGCGAAGGAAATCCCGACTACGACTCGACTGTTGGAGCAACCGCCAGGTTTCAACGCGACTACAACGGTAAGCAGCCCGGTGATCCGAAAAAGGCGGCTCAAGCGATCGTGCGACTGACGCAGGAACAGAAACCTCCATTGCGACTGTTGCTCGGCAGCGATGCGTACAACGGGGCGGAGAAAAACGACCTCGCACGCCTGGAAGAAGCAAGGTCCTGGAAAGAACTCAGCCTGTCGACTGATTTCGAGTCGAAGCCCCCACATCCGGAGCGGCCAAAGTGAACCTATCTTCGCGGGAATCCGGCCCAGGGACGTGCCGCGTTTTCGCGCCGCGCAAATCGCAGGAGCACGCTTCTCATTTTTTGTTTCACCGGCTCATGTCAAAGACCGCCTAAAGCAAGGCGACGGTGTGTTCGAGAGCGGCCTTGGAAACCGCCGCCAACTCCTTTTCGCTGATACTTTCACCGGCAAGCAACGGGATTCTCAGCCTGGCGAAGTACCCTGAAGGCCGCAGAGTATGCGAGGGTCTCAAAGACGAGATGTGGATGGAGGCGGAAGGAGCCGAGATGAAGATAAACAGGGAATGACATGAGAGGCCGTCTGCGCTGCTCGGGGGAAGGCTACGCCACGAGTCGGGAATCGTCAGCGCAACTGACATCACAGAGCGGGTTTGCCTTGGAATACCATGTCTTTCAATATGAATTTTGTTTCGACGACCGTGTCCTGTATTTCAAATCGGAAAATGGTCTCTTTATCTCCGGGCTGAACTGTCCCTTGGCGGGGAAAATAGAAGCGAATGATGCTGTCGTTGGACTCGACGAAGGCGACATCGATGGCGGGAACAGCGTTCTTTCCGTTCTGAAGCAGGACGGCCGAGTCTCGTATCATCGGCTTCATGGACCTTGTGGGATTGATCTCTCGGAGCAAGGGATGGCCAATGACCGAAACAATAATTGCATCCTTGAGCTGGGCATTCGTATTTTCCGCGATGGCAAGACTTGTCTTTGCTTCGCGTATAGGTTCCGCCGACTCCCACAAGACAATGACGGTCCCAGATGGCAGTCCTTGGCTCTTGCTGGCAGAGACGCTCTGCCAAGCGGCTTTGCATTCTTCGGAAGTTGGCGAAGGCACTGACAAATACCCAATGCCCCAGCCGGTGCATGGCACAGGCTGGCGGTCACTCTCCCCCACCCGTTTAGCGAGCTGCTCCGCGGTAGGAGGCACAACTCCGTGTCCAAGTCCGCTTGACCCCAAACCTCCAGGCTGCGTTCCAGGAGTTTCCATGGGGGGAAGAGGGGTCTGTGTCTTTATCGTCGAATGAATCTTTGCGCGTCTTGCCCAGGCAGAGTCCGAGAGCAGCTTTCGAGCTTCCGATTCCGAAAAGGAAGGGGATGTAGTTTGCCCTGGTGGCACGGCTGCCAAATCAAGTGAGCGTGTCACGCTAGCGAGTAAAGTCAAGATTCCAAACAAAACGACCGAGCTAGACATAGAAACCTCCTACATGACCTTCGCTCATTGCTGAGGTGGCTGCAGCGTCTTGATCATTTGCGCGTAAATGGGGACGGACCAGTTCTGCTCGGCCAAACGGCCGTAGTAGCCCTTGCCGGCGGAAATGTGTATGTGGGTCTTCTGCTGTGCGTAACAAAGCCGCGGCCAGTTCCTGTCAGCGCGAGGGTATGCGGCAAATTCATCATCAACTCGCGCCGTCGACACGATAAATGATTTTGCTGGTCGGCCACAGGGCGCCGACCGCCGCGCCGCCCACGAACCCGACCGCCGCGCCAAACGCAGCATCAAATCCCTTGGAAAAAAAGGGTTGCCCACAAATGACGCCGCCCGTGCTGTCTGGTCCGCATTTTTGGCGGTACGACGCCGCGCCGATGCCTGCCCCCACCCCGGCGCCGATGCCGGCGCCAATGAACGTGTTACGCAGACGGTGCCTATTTTTCATCAGGCGGACGCTGCGGACGTCTGGCCGCTCGATGGTTTTCTCGCCAGCCTTTTCTTCGAGGGTGATCCCCGTCTCGGAGACATCCAGGAATGTTCCGGAGACTCTTTTCGAATTCATCTGAACGACCTCGATCTTCTGCTGCGCATGGAGGGTGCTCAGGTTCGCCCACGAGGAATAAGGTACCTGCGCCGAGGAAAGGCACGGCATTCCTAGAACACAGAACGAAAGAATCGCTAAGCGCATGAACGGCTCCTCCAATTTCCACTGCGACCGTGCTAAACGGCGCGGGCCCACTCGCGATCGAGAAGGGGAGCCGTTTAAGGTGTCGACGCCCCTCTCTGAATCGACGGATTTTTGCAGGATTAATGCTTAATAGCGGTCTTAGCGTACTGGTCGTATAGAGCTTTATGCGTGCTCCATGGTGGAACTGACGGCAGCGACCGCAAGTTATTGCGGTTGCCGAGGGCATGTGGAGTTCTGCAGACCGCGCCCGGTGGCGAAAACACAGCGTTCGGCTGCGTCAGGTCGCTGACCATCTTCGAACTTAATGCTTGGGTAGGCAGAAGGGTTAAACTCTTGGCTATCAGCTCTTTACGTATCTTCATAAATCTTCCTTTTGAGAATAGATTCCTCGTAACTCTTGGGATCAAATGATCGAACACGACGTGCTCAGGGCGGACAGGCGCCGAAATCCTTGCTTACTTTTGTGGTTTCCCACGCAACAGTGTTGCTACCCTTGGTTTTGATTTTTTTAAGGTGCACCGTCAAGCGCTCGCCAGGCTTGGCGCCCGACGTATCGCCGGAAAGTCGGTAAACCCGTTTGTCTTTCTCGCTGGTCATCAAAATCCCGTCCTGGTTCGAAACGACACATCCTGTAACCGTCCGATGGGAAGAGGCTTGGCGAATGAGCACAACGGTTACGACGACAAGGACAGCGACAACGGCAATGGCGGCTGCCAGTCCTCGGTCCGCGTCCGATTGCAATTGATCAGCGTTGGCTGGCGTCGAGAGAGCCACGCAGAGAAGTCCGATCAGCGCTACGCGGCACACGTTTCTTGAGGTCAAGTGGTCCCCTTAAGTTGTCAGATTAGTTCTCCATCGGCGGCCTCTGCCGAGGCCAGCCGGGGTGAACGCTTCGTGCAGTCGCGTGGCGGGGCATTCCCGGAAGAGCAAAGGACGACCACGACATGCTTGCTAGTCGCACTTGTGTGGCTCCGACGTCAATGGAGGGAAGCTGAAGGATGGGTGATTTTTCGTCTGAAGGCGCAAAGTGTTGAGAGTGCAGATTTTGTATTGGACATAGAGGCGCGGAGGGAAGAGAATGGCGGCACAAATTGCCGGGACTCCCGTTGGAAAACCACAACTCGAACTTCGTTTTCGGTCCCTTCGAACTGCACGCCAGGTCTCGGGAGCTGTACAAACACGGCGTCAAGCTCAGGCTGCGCCCTCAGCCCTCCGTGATCCTCATTGAGCTACTCGGCAGGACCGGTGAATTGGTTACCCGGGAAGAACTCCGGCAGAAACTGTGGTCCTCGGAGACGTTTGTGGACTTCGAGCAGAGCTTGAATACTTCCATTAAAGAATTGCGGGCTGTGCTAGGGGATTCGGCAACAGAACCGCGGTACGTGGAGACGATACCGAGGCTGGGGTATCGCTTCATCGCGAAGGCCGAGGTGCTGGATGCAGCGGCCGGCAACAGGAATTCTGTGCACGGCAAGACAAATGGCAAAGCAGTGCAGGCAGGGGTTCCGGGGAGCAAGAATGGCGGGCGGCAAGGGTTCGGAACCAGCGGTGGTTTGCAGTTGGCTGAAGAGGAAGAGGTGAGGCCGTCGGAAGCGAGTGAACCGCCGCGGCGCACTCAGCCGCGGTGGCGGCTGGGACGCATCGCGAAGGTAATCGCGGCCGTTGGTGTAGTGTTACTGGTGGGCCTCGCCATTTTTCGATGGCTCGCCCCTTTGCCACCGCCACACGTAGTGCAAATTGCGCAGCTGACGCATTTTGGTCATGTCGAATCTTCAAGTGCAATAACCACGGATGGTGTGCGGATATTTTTCCAGGCGAGGGATCCCGACCGATTTAGATTGATGCAGATGTCAGTTTCGGGCGGGGACGTGCAGCCTTTTCCGTCACCTCTTGAAGGCGCCCGCATCGCGGACATCGCGCCGGACCGTTCTGAGTTTTTGCTCAAGGTATTTTCGCACAATTCGGGATGGGATCAGGAATTATGGTTGTTGCCCTCCGTCGGAGGCTCACCCCGCCGCTTGAGCAATTTGACTGGAAGCGATGCGATTTTCTCCCCCGACGGGCAGCAGATTGCGTATAGCAAAGCAGACGGGATTTACGTGTGCGACCGAAATGGCGGCCAAGCGCACAAACTGACAAGCCTGCCAAGCAATTCCTGGGGACTGGCCTGGTCGCCAGACGGGAAGGTATTACGGTTCACTTTGTCTAATGAGAAGGAATACGATTTTTCTCTCTGGGAAGTCTCGAGGGACGGAAGTAACCTCCACCCACTGTTTCCGGACCGGCGTGCACCACAATTTGATTGCTGTGGGCAATGGTCGGCGGACGGCCGGTATTATTTTTTTACCTCCAACAAGGGAGACCCGAATGTAGGCATCGGGAGCGTGTGGGCCCGACGCGAAAAAGGAAAATTCGCAGGCTTGTTCAAGCCCGGACCACCAGTACGCTTGAGCGTTGCGCCAATAAGCGTCGGGCCCGTGCGGCCGAGTGCAGACCCACGGAGATTCTTTCTCGTTGGAATCGCAAACGAGCAAAACGAGTTGTTGCGCATCTCACGCGACAAACTGTCGTTTTCTTCTGTCTTTGGCTCGACGGAGGGTCGTGCCGCGAGCAGTTCTCCCAAAGGAAACTGGTTGGCTGTGGTTTTAGGCGACTGGACCTTATGGAGGAGCAAGCCCGACGGAACGGAACGGACGGAACTCGCGACGGACTTGGTGGTTTACAAGGATTATCCGCGTTGGAGCCCCGATGGACACTGGATCGTGTTTCAGGGTGCGAAGTTTGGGCGTCTCTCCAATCTTTATAAGGTAAGCGTCGATGGGGGACCGTCAGAAGAATTGCTGCCGAATGACCGGCCCCATCGAACGCCGGATTGGTCGCCCGACGGAGAATCCATTGCGTTTTCCGTGCCTTGGGAGAGCGAGGCCGATCCGAAGGATGAGAGCGGCTTCTTCATCCTGAATCTGAAGTCACGCAAGACGGCCAAAATCCCTGAATCAGAAGGTATGACGGACCCGCAATTTTCTTCCGACGGCCGGTATCTCGTAGGATTTGTGGGTGGCGAGAAGTCTTCGATGATGGTGTTTGACTTTCAGACGCGCCGATGGAAAACCGTGGCACATGGCAACAATTTCTACCGGCTCCGGAAGTCGCAAGACGGAAAGTATTTTTATTTTCAAGAGATACCTGCTCCGGGAGAGCCGCTCTTTCGAATGCACGTTGGCGATTGGAAAGTGGAACGCGTTATGAGCTTTGAGTCCATCCTTCAGGGGAGTGTGGTCCGCTGCAGGTTTGCGGAAGTGATGCCAGATGGATCGCCAATGGTGATTGCGGTTCGGGGCGGGTACGAAATATATTCCATCGACCTTGATCTTCCGTAGTCTCGGCAGGCAACACGCTGAATGGCTGCTGCAGAGACAGCAACAAAAACGCGGAAGGCGCGACGACTGAAGGCGTTCATTCTTTGTACTATGCTCATTTCGTGCTGCTTCGTGATGAGTCTTCTGGCAGCACAATCATTTGGCGGGCTCTACGCCCTCGTCGCGGTCCTCTTTGGAATATCCTTGATTTCGATGGTTCTGATAACAGAACAAGAGATAAAGCGACTTGCACTCTGGTTCACCAGTCCAACCGACCAATTGCTCCGCTAACTCCTGATCTAGTCGGGAGTTAGCCGAGACGAACCACTTGAACGAAGATTGCTGATGAGAATGGGGAAGAGCGCCAGCTAGGTCTACCTGCGAACACAATCCTTCCGCCCTGTATCTGCGACGCTAGCAATAACCCATTTACCATCCGAACGAACAAGATTGAACAAGTCCGTTCCGCAGTGGTCCACCTTGCCATCCACCAAAAACTCGAAAGGAGCCCACACCACCGCCAGATCATGATCGATCCGCACTAGCGGATCATGAATTCGCTCCTGAATGTGCGTGGTTCCAGGTTTTCCTATCCGGTCCGCAAATTCTTCAAAAGTCATCTGACTCGGCTTGCCGTCCCTCATCAGCACCATCGTGCCGCCGCTCAGCAACGGTTTCTTAATCATCGCGGCGTCGCGTTTCGCCATGCCGTCAAATAATTGCGTTATGGGCGCCAGGACAGCCTGCTGCTCCGCGCCATCGCCTGAGGAAATCTCGCGGTCGAGCCCTGAGGGTGCCTGAGGGTTTGCCGCATGCAACGAGGAAATCAGAAGAAGGCCAGAGGCTGTTGCAACAGCGATAGAAAAAAACGAGAGGAGTGAACGAAAGATGATTTTCATGGCACCGATTCTAACCTGCGTTTTCCGCGATTCCAAGGTCTTGCACCGCCCAGCCTTGTTCGTGTCCGAGTTATGCCAGGTCCTGATTGGCTGGCTACCGTCCATCTCCGGCAAGACGACTACCCGAGACCTGCGGAAAAAACCAGGCTTTAACCGAGAACGGACGAAGATCTCTTGGTTTGCGGCGTTGCGGTGCAAGTTGGCAATCTCTTAGCGGCGTACCGGTGTCTAAGTAGCTAGGCTCACAGTGAGAACACTTCGTATTCGAGGACGGATTCTGATAGCTGGCTGCTTTCTGGTCACGGCAGCTGTGTATTGCACGATACTTCTCAGGTCACGAACTCCCCGAGCCCTCAGGCCGTTGCTTCTGCTCAGGATGAAGTTTACGAAACCGTGGTTCGTGACATGGTTGCGTCAATGCATCGGCGGGCCGACATAAACCACCTTGTTTTTGACAACACAGTGCTGAACGAGCTTAGTACTGGGGGCAGATTTACAATCCTGCGAGGGAAGAGTTCGCACGGATCTGCGATTGGAAAGCAACGCGCTTTCTGACAGGCTCTATCGCCTCCTTACTCGCAGCGGGTATGACTCTTTGCGAGCCGACACAATTCACAATTTTCTTGAGAAAGCCTGTACGACTGGCTCCCTCTCTCAGACTTTTCGTACTGACTTGCCACGAACTTTCGTAGCGGCGGGCAGCCTACGTTTCGACGGCGGGTCAAAATCGTTTCAGGAACTGTTTCCGCGGGCCACTGGAATCATCTCATTCTCGTACGTAGGTTTTGATTCCACCCTGAGCGAAGCTATCGTGTCCTCTGCGCACTTTTGTGTGGGCCTTTGCGGAACTGGCAGTAGGTATGTTCTTAGGAAACAATGGGGACGCTGGGAAGTCGTGAATAAACGGGTGGTCTGGGTATCATAGAGAGTTGCTCATGCTGGTCGATATTCGCCGACCCCTTGAGCTCGCATCAGTTACCGGTAAAGTACCTAACTGATTAACGCTACCAGACAAGTCCGCAACAATAAGGATCTCGAGATTCACGATTCGCGAAGGACGAATTCACGGCTGCAGTGAAGCGATATAAGCAGTGAGGTCAACGATGTCTTGGTCTGTAAGATTGGCGACAACCGGTTTCATAGCAGCGGCACTGCGGCCATCGCGAGTGCCGCTTTTGAAGTCGTAGAGTTGCCGCGCTGTAGCAGTAGCAGAACGCCCCGCCAACGGCGGGAACAGGTCTCCTTTTCCCTTCAAGCCGTCTCCGTGACAAAAAGCACAAGGAAGAGTCTTGCCAGCATCGCCAGTCTTCGCCAGCAACTCGCCCCTTTTTACACTGCCGCTCGGCACGTATGCGATAAACCCAGACGTGGCATCGCGCAACAACGTCCGCTTCACGTCCACAGGCACCTCGATGATACGGAGCCCAATTGGTTCTGTAGCTCCGCTGGAATCCACCAGCTGTACGTTATGCGGGCCAGGATGTGTGACAGGAACAGTATCGGTCTCAACCACGCGCGCGCTTCTAACTGCCGGCACGGAGTGAAAGTACTCAGCTGCAAGCTTGGCGTCGGCGTCGTCCAGCGCTTTCGCAACAGGGATCATGTCGTTAACGGTTGCGCGGGGCACGGAACCATGCCGCTTATCGTCCTTCATGTCGGCGAGCTGCTGAAGAAAGTAGGCGACCGGTAGCCCCTGAAGATCGGCCGTATCGGGCTTCCCTCGTCCGTCTATGAGGTGACATTGTCCACACGCGTTGTAGGCCCCCTGCTTACCCGAAATTACCGCAGCCGGAGGCGCAGGGTGCAGCTCCGGAAACCAATCGACCGTGCTGGTGCTCCTATTAATCTGTGTGTCCGTGTAGCTCTTCGTGCTCCCGGGAATACGGAACAGCTGGCCATCGTCCGGTTTCGGCGGCTCTTGCACACCCTTTGGATAAGGCCAATCGGGATAGTCAGCGAGGTTTGCTGGCGGGTCGTTGGTCGCCTTCGTTGTTGTCTGGTGCGTATGAGCCAGAACGTGCACGGTGAGAAGGACGCAGCTTGCCGACATGGCGAACAAAGAAAACAACGTTCTCTGATTCATGCCAACATTCTCACGGATATGCACGCGGAATATCTATCCATAAATCTCTCCTGCTTGGATAAGTACGAGGTAGTTCAGGGGAGTTGTGTCAGCTACGATCGATTGCATCTACAAGCCGAGTTGTCGATGCGTCTCGCGATCCCGCTCAATGTCTTCCACTGTGTATTCCAGTTCAACGCCATGGCTCTTCAAAAAGGCATCGACTTCCATCCGGGTCTCGTAACCCAGCAACTGGCGCAGTTGGGCAGCCGAAATCTTGCGTTCGCGGTAAGCTGCTAGGGCCAGAGCTTCGAACGCCGCGCGGGACAAATCTTGACCGGGAGCAGCCAGGGCCGCAGAGAGTTCGTCAGGAAGTGCAATGGTGACATGTCGCATTATTCAGATTGTAGCATCATCCGACGAAAAAGTGGTCAGCCCAGATTCACGTTACGGGCTCGATCGTGCAGAACGTTATTGGTCGCTGCGAACTTCCGCTTGGTGAACAGTTCCGATTGATATTCGGGAGTGTGCTTAGAGCCGAGGCGGTCAGGAGAACGATGGAAGCGTCGCGAAACAACCAAGTCTGGCAAGCCGGTTTTCTCTTACTCTTTTCGGTGCAGTTCGACGGTGAGAGAGGCTGGATAAAATCGCGCGCGGGTGCCTGTAACGACGACAAAGTCAATTTCGAGAACCCTATGAATTGGACAACCGGGAGTTTCTCAAGGCCTCGACTACCAATCGATTCGGCGAAGTCCTGCCACAATGTCGAAATGCCGGTCTCGGCTCAGAATTGGAAGTCTGTATTGGCGGCAGAGCGCGGCGACCCAGACATCATTGGCAGGAATCGGAGTTCCAGCTTTCTTGAGTTCTGTGCGGAGCATGGCGTAATAAATGGTCGTCTCCTGGTCCACGTCAAGGATGCGGTAATTCGCGAGCGAATCCATTAGCCATTGCTCGTACCGCTGGCGTTCCCGGGACTGCCGGACACCATATCGATACTCGCCCAATACGATTACAGGAACGGCAATTTCAGTTGCTTGGCGAAGAATGGGAATTAGGCTAGCGTCGCCATCGGCGACCGCTGACAACCCATTCGTGTCCAAGATCACTGACGATCCTCGGCTTCGATCTGATCGAATTCTTCGTCAATGATGCGGCTGATTCTAGCGGTCTCTTTGTGGAGATGACGCAGTTTACCGAAAGTCTTCATCCAAGGTTTCGCTGCCGAACGCGGTGGCGCTTTGAGTTTGTCCTGGACTGCTTCCGTCACAAACTGGCGAAATGGAATACCTCGTTCAGCCGCGACTGACTTTGCGCGACGAAAAATCGCATCAGGGATTTCCAGCGTGGTCTTCATGCGTCAATTCTCCCATATTTATGGGAGTAAATCAAAGAATCGAATTGCGCCGTGCAATCCCACGCCTTGCGGAATTCGCTAGAATAACGACCAACTCTTACGGTCCTAAAACGCCAAAAGCCGGATGGAGCATCCGGCTTTCGCACTTCGTCTCGAAGCTGCAAGGCGGCAGCTGGAGGCAAGTTCTTTGAGTCTCGATGAAGTTGCGGAACAGAGTGGGTTTGCGAGTGCTGAGGTCCTTCGCCGCGCATTCACTCGGCGTCTGGGCGTGAGTCCAGGCCAATATCAGTCATCTTTCGGGCGACGACGCTAATCTCGTCCATTGGCGCAAATCGGCTTCGGCGGAAGTTATTCCCCGATAATCCGGCGCACATCTTTGAGCAGGACGAAAAGGTGCATGGGATCGGTAGGGGAGGGGACAAAATCAAAATGTTCGTAGAAGCGCCGCGCCACTTCGTCTTTTGCATGCACGGCCAGAGCGCGTATCCCCGCGATCTCGGCCGCCTGCAGCGTTCGCTGCATTGCATCCCTCAGTAGAGCCTTGCCGACGCCCTTGCCCTGCCATCGGTGATCGGTCGCGAGCCGTGCGAGCAACATCACGGGCACCGGATGCTTCGCCAGCCCCTTGGTCAAGCGTTCGGGCGCGTCTTCTAATGTCACGCTGCCCACCGCCAGGGTGTGATACCCCACGATGACTTCGCCAACGACGCCGACATATGTTTGCGCGGCGCCGGCCTGTTGGTTCTGCCAGGCATAGCGCACGAGATACCGATTAAGTTCCTGGCGGCCGCAATCGAAGCTTTCGACCGGGTGATCGCGTCGGAGTTTTTCGACGCGCCGGGCATCGCTCACTGAGGAGTGCCCGCGTCAAAGAACCCAGGCTCTTTGAAAAGACGTTCGAGGCGGGGCAGGGGACGAGGAGGCGCATCGAGCGCCGCCATGAATTCTCTCCACTGAGCTGCATTCAGTCCGAAGCTACGGCGATCAGCCAGCGCCTCATCGGCGCGGGCCAATGCACTCTCCAGAACAAACTCGCTGACAGAACGATTTGAAGCCGCAGCCGCCGTCTGCAGCGCCATCTTGGCATCGGGCGTCAGCCGTAAATCTAGCTTTTCACTGCGTGTGGCTCGGGAGGACATAGTTGCTCCTATCCTTGAAAACATAATCCAAATGCCCGACAATGTCAAGACAACCGATGGGAGCGCAATCCGCGCCTCCCAATCTACGGTTAACAACACGTCGAATTTGGCCGCTTCCGCCGCTTCAAGAAGTTCGCCGTTCTCAAGTCCAGCGAACCCGGCGTAGCGAGCGGTCTGACATTCATAGCCAGGGAAGTGCTGTCTCAGCTGCTAAAAACACCAATAAGGGTTCGTGGTGCCTTTTAAGCCATTTTACCGACTCTGACCGGAATTGCCTGCCGTGCGCCAAGGATCGACATTTCAATGAGATGTAGATTTTCGGCCTAGTCCCAGTCCGCCACGTTTCGCCAAATTGACAATCCAACTGCCACCACAACTGCCACCAAGAAAAGTGAATGCGTTTTCAGACGAGTGGTGATTAGAGAATTATCTTGTCGCGCCACCGCGAGTACACCCGACGTCAGCGTCATGGTTCTATCCGCACTGCCCCACGCGAAAAACCTTGATGATTCGATTGCATTTGCGCCGCCAAGTGGATGTGTCGGGCGTCATGCCGCCGTCTGCAACATTTGCGTTACTTCCGAGTTGTGGTCACGCCTTCTACCAGCCGAGCTTCCGTGTAGGCTATCGTCTGCGAACTAACTCCCCTCGCCCGGTATTCCTCCATGTAGGAATCCACTAGCCGGTCCCATCGCCTCATCGCTCCCCTCCTAAACATCACGAATACAAACAATAAGACCTCCAATAAGACTTCATTGGAGGCCGCGATGAGCCCTGAACTGAACTAAACAAGCCTAGTGTGCGGTGTTGAACAGACGCGTCCGATCAGGGGCTGATAAGTTGGCGTCGCGTGAGGTTCAACTCTTGGGAAGAGCGAATTACGTCGTCGCGCTGAAATGCGCCTCGAAGTTTATTGTCAGGACTTTGTCTTGCCTTGCAGCAAGCGTGGCAATCCTTTTTGGTGCATCCACGTTGATCGCAACGAAACGGCCGGCGCCGTCAAATCGAACAGCCGGAACCACGGAGCTCGAAATGCAGGTGCTTCTCGATCGGGCCGACTTCTCACCGGGTGAGATCGACGGAAATGTCGGCAAGAACAGCAGCAAGGCCATGGCTGCGTTCCAGGCAGCGCGCGGCCTCGCGCCAGGGGCGGGGAATCACAAGGCGCTGCTGGCGGCGCTTGGCGCCGGTGCAGGCGTGGAGCCGATTATCCCTTATACGATCACTGCGGAAGACGCGGCAGGGCCGTTCAGCGCGAGGATTCCTGAAGACATGCTCGCGAAGTCGAGACTTCCGGGTCTCTACTACACATCCCTTCTGCAGGAGCTGAGCGAGAAATTCCACTCGTCGCCGGCCCTGCTCAAGCGCCTAAACCCTGGCGCGCAATTCAGCACGGGCGAGCAAATCAGAGTGCCCAACGTGGCTCGTACGGGCCAAGAGGCGCTGGACTCCGAGCGGGCCCGCACTGGAATGCTCAAGATAGTCGTCTCGAAAAAGGCAGCGGTCCTGAAAGTGTATAACGCGAAAGGGCAGATCATCTTTTTTGCACCCGTGACCAGTGGCAGCGTGCACGCTCCGCTCCCCTTCGGAAATTGGAAGGTCACCGAGGTGCGGCGAAATCCAACTTACGACTATAACCCCAACTTGTTTTGGGACCCCAAGCCCACCAGTGCCAAGGAGACCATCGCAGCAGGCCCGAACAATCCTGTGGGTGTCGTATGGATTGGGATAAGCGATCCCCACTACGGGATACACGGCACGCCCGATCCGGCGGAGATCGGTTATACCCAGTCTGACGGATGCGTACGGCTGACAAACTGGGACGCCAGCAGACTCGCCAGCATGGTCACAAAAGGTACGCCGGTCGTATTCGAGGAATGAGAAATGGAAACTTGCGATACGAAAGATCGCCCGGTCGAATAGAGCATGGAAAACCAGGCTTGAAGCTCTTGGTTTGTATTCCCGTACTTTTCCTAGCGCTTGTTGCTGTTGGCGGGACCTCTTCGATGCTCGAGATGACTCCGCCCATCAGTGGGCTCTCCCTCGCGAATCTGCGAGATACCTACGAGGAAATTCACAACGGACATCGGCATGAGGCGATTGACATTATCGAACCGAGAGGAACACCTGTGCGTGCCGTGGTACGCGGAACGATTCGCAAATTGTTTTTAAGCAAGCCGGGCGGCAACACCATATACGAGTTCGATGAAAAGGGAGAGTATTGCTACTACTACGCCCACTTGGATCGTTACACCGAAGGGTTGCACGAGGGAATGCCGGTCCAGTCTGGCGACGTCATCGGTTTTGTGGGATCGACAGGAAACGCGGATGAAGGCACTCCGCACTTGCATTTTGCAATCTTCGAGTTGGGGCCCGAAAAGGTGTGGTCGAGGGGGACGGCCATAAACCCCTATCCTGGCCTGGTAGACGCAGTGAAACGGTCGAGATAGCGACAGATCTCAACCTCCTGTTGGCCAAAACGGGCGCGCCTCCAATGATTAACGCGGTGGTCTCAATGGGTCAACGCAACACTCGGTTGGAACCCGTATTGCATTGAAAACAACTCTACCCGCGAAAGTGGAATGATGAATACATCGATGCGCCCTTGGTCGGAGAGCAGAAGCAGCCCTCAACGACTTCAGAGGACACAAGCGTTTACTAGGACCCAACTCACACTTGAAGTGGATTCTCGACGAAATACTTGACCCGGCTCACCGAATCCGCTTGCTCATATATCCAAAGATTCGGCCCACGCTCTCGGGGTGTAGAAGCGTGGGCCGTGCCGTGCGGTGGTCATTAGGCGGAAATGGGAAGTTGATTCTTCAATCGACGGTGATGCGAGTAGCGGCTACTGTTCCCTTGACCTGTGCTATTGGCTTTCCGACGCCGACGGCATCGTAGCTGGGAGGCCAGAGTTTGAAATCGAACATTCCTTTGTAGGTTTTTCCGTCGGAGGCGACCGTGTCCGTTTCGTCCTGGGTGAAGATGGCTGAGAGGCTGCCGTCCGAGTTAAATATTAAACCAATGTGGTGCAGCTTGACGGTGCCCTTGCCCAAGTCCTTCCAGACGCCGAAGCAAATATTCCCGCCTGTGGGTGGAAGAAATGCATTTTCAAGTTCAGTTCCATCCGCGTGCCAGGTCTTGAGGGATTCGACGAACGGGAAAGGTGTCGGGGGGAAAGGCCCTCCCGGAGGGAAATTATCATCGGAAGTTGCAGTGTAATTCACATGCCACAGCCCTACGATGGTGGCATGCTCGTCCCACTCCCCGTCCGCGTGGGGGCTGACGAACGGAATAGCGGGAGCGGCTCCAGCTCCCGCTTTGTAAGTAAAGGCACAACCACCGGCCTTGGCGCCGGCAGCGGTAAACAACAGCCCTAAAGCGATCAATGCCCCAAGAGCGAAAAACCGCAGGCTCCAAAGAGCCCGAGATACATTCTTTCGATTCATTGTTTCTCTCCTTCGAGTTTTGCCTCAATTTCATTGCGCTCCATGCTTGGCGTCCAGAACGGCCCCCAAGTGGAAATGCTGGGGTAGAATGCGGAAACACACGCCGCTACACAATGCGCCGCCCATCACTTTCTGTTCAATTCTTGAGCATCGGCTAACACCATCGTGTGTAAGGACTTATCATTTAGAATCTAATATGATTAGGAATCGACGCTGGCTTTGGTGGTTTGCCAGCATCACGCCATTTCCTCGGATTCCTGTGAGAGTGACCAAATGTCCTCTTCCGTCGACAAATCAGAACGAGCACCGGGTGGCAACTCCCACCGAGTGGCCTTCGACCGTTTTGAACTGGACCTGCGCTCAGGGGAATTGCGCAAGGACGGACGAAAAATCCGATTGCAGGCGCAGCCTTTTCAGTTGTTGGCAATGCTGATCGAGAATGCCGGGGAGGTAGTGACGCGGGACGAAGTGTGTCGCGCCCTGTGGCAGGCGGACACCTTTGTCGACTTCGATCACAGTGTGGCCGCCGCAGTGAGCAAGATTCGCGAGGCGCTGGGCGATTCGGTGGAAAAGCCGCGGTTCGTAGAGACGCTACCGAAGCGCGGCTATCGATTCATCGGAAAGATCAAGCCTGAAGCGCCGGTGGTAATGGCGGTTGCGAAGCCGCGGCAATCTGTGGAACTTGTGCCCGTCCCCGCGGTAAAAGCCTGGACGAGTCGGAAATGGACCCTTGCCGTGGTAGCCGCAGCCATCCTGGTAGCGGCTGCAGTTCTATTCAACTGGCCATCTCGTAAACCTGGCAATTCCCAGCCGATGACAGTTGTCCCCTTTACTTCCTACCCGGGCCGGGAGACAGCTCCTTCATTTTCGCCAGATGGCTCAAGGATTGCTTTCTCCTGGGATAACGGCACAAGCAACCGCTCGGGAAGGCCGGGGTTTGATTTGTATGTGAAAGCAATGGACAGTGAAACGGTGCTCCGGTTGACCAACCATCCCTCCGAATGGATCAGTTCGACGTGGTCCCCCGACGGCGCGCAGATTGCCTTTCATCGCCTGGCTGCTGACGACAATGGCATCTATCTTGTTCCCGCCTTGGGAGGACCGGAACGCAAACTCCTCGCCACCCATATACCCTACAATGTTGCCGCGCCCATCAGTTGGTCCCACGACGGGAAATGGCTCGCCTTTGCCGATACCGAAAACGGACGACCCGACGGCCGCGCCTTCCTCCTCAACATGGAGACTCTAGAATCTCACGAGTTTCCGCATGATGCGTCCTGCAATCACGAGGGAAGCTTAACGTTCTCGCATAGCGGGCAAGAACTGGCTATCCTCTGTGTCCATAACACGACTTCCTTCGAATACTTCGTTACCGATCTTCAGGGAAAATCCAAAAGATCTCTGACCACGCGGCACGAGTTTCCCAAAGGACTAGCTTGGAGCGGCGATGATAAGTCGCTGATTGTGTCAGGGGCCGGTCCAGAGAGCGAAGAATTCTATGTAATCAGCGTCGTCGATGGCGAAGTTCACAAACTATCGGGCGGAGAAGGAGAATGGCCAACGATTTCTCGCGACGGGCACAAATTAGCCTTCAGCTCGGACGACGACCGCGTGAACATCTGGAGAAGAGACCTGGAACATCCCGAAGCTCCGGCGGTGCAGATGTTGGTGTCCACCCGGCAACAAAACATTAGCGAATATTCTCCCGACGGCAAACATGTGGCCTTCGATTCGACTCGCTCGGGAACCTGGAGCGTCTGGGTGGCCGACGCCGATGGCGGCAATCTCGTTCAGATTTCGCACGAAGGGCCAGCCGGTTTCCCCCGCTGGTCGCCTGATTCGCAGAAAATCACGTTAGATATGGTAGGACTCGGCGGTCTTTCAGGCATATACACGGCGGATATATCAGATCGTGTCGCGCACAAACTGAAAACCAATGTGGAGAAGGCGGACCATCCATACTGGTCGCACGACGGAAAGTGGATCTATTTTCGCAGCTCTGAAGGCGTTGGTCATCAGCTCTATCGTTGCCCTGCGGGGGGAGGTGACTCCACACTTCTTGCGGGATCCCTGGACCTGGCCACTTCCATCGAGTCTTCCGACGGCAAAGCGATTTACTTTCCATCGAGAATTGCCAACTCGAATATGATGATGCTTGCGCTGGACCGCTCCGGTGCGACGCCCCAGGAAGTTTCCGGTATGCCGAGAGTATTTAACGACTCTCAGTGGGCGCTCGTGCACGACGGAATCTATTTCGTCCCTCAAGACAGCCCGCGGAGTATTTGCTTCTTCGATTTCGCTACGGGGCACACCCGCGAAATCTTCAAAGCCGATAAGGACCTGGGCGATGGCATGTCCATTTCTCCCGACGGACGCTACATGCTCTACTCGCAAATTGACGAGGGTAACGCCAACATTATGATCGTGAATTACTTCCACTAACCGATCATCTGCAGGATAAAGGCGAGTAGCTCATATAATTGGTACTGCGCCAGACAGAGTTAAATTCCGATAAGTCTTAGTGTTGTATCGGAAGCGCGAGTGAGCAAGCTGCACGCACGAGCACGGTGTGTTTGCGCGCTTTCGATACAACGACTTGAAGGTGGCCGCTGGCGGTTGCGGCGGATGCGGGCTAAGGGGCCCGATCTAACGGCTATGGGAATTCAATCTTTTCGTTCATCTGTAAGCTGTTGGTTTTGCGGTACTTAGAAAATGAGCATGTGCGAGAACCGCAATGGGATGCGCTACGTTGAGGCATAACGTGCGGAGCATAGCACGCGAAGCGTCCGCCGCGCCAGCGGCTTCGTTCAAGTCCGCTTGTAGAACGTGATTGAGCGATTCGCGATGTCAATTGTTGGATTCCTGCGCGACAGGCAGGCGGATATCCTCGTCGGTAACGGGCATTCCCGAGCTAAAGTACGCTGCTGCAATCACTCGGATTTCGCCGCGCGCTCGTTAGCTGGCAAAACGAGCAACACCCGGTTTCCAAAAATAATGTAAGTCCTATGAAATCTGGTGGACGAGAAGGGATTCGAACCCTCGGCCTCCTCGTTGCGAACGAGGCGCTCTCCCAGCTGAGCTACTCGCCCACGAGCAGCAACAAAATCTTAGCAGACGCTCCAAGCCTTGCCAACTGAAGCCGCCGGCGTGATTTAGAACGAGACAAAAGACGCCCCGCACGCGTAAACATCACAACGCAAACTGCTGCGCTGCGTCAATTGCCCATTTGCAAAGGAGGTGTGCCTTCAGCTTTATGGCTGCTGATCGAGATTCGCGCCGGCGCGTTGCGCTACGATCTTACGCACGTTTTGATACAGGGCGCGAGCCTGCGGAATAGCTTCCACAGCCTTCTGCACCTGAGGATCGGCTTCTAATTGGACCTTGAACCCTTCTTGCATACCGAAGTTAGAGACCAGTACTTCCTGTCTGATCTTGCGTTTCACCCAATCCATATTTTCGGACATATCCGGCTCGGTATAGCGCACATTATGCTTTGCGAGATATTCGCGGAAGGATTTCATCACGTCGTCGTTCGCTTCAAATTCCCTGGTGACTACCGGCTTATTCCCCATGTAGAAACGCGTGAAGCCGCCAACGCCTCCCTCGTAGGGATAGAAAACGTCGGCCCGGAATAGATTCTCCTGGAAATGATCAAGCTTTGGTGTGGTCACGACGATATCCGGCGTGATGCCACCGCCTCCGGTAACTTGCCGGCCGCTGTCCGTGAGCCTGACCTCCGTCGGATGCTCCGGCACCTTGCGTTCGTAATGATATTCGTAGAGCGAAATGGATTTGTAATCGCGCTGGATCAGCCGTCCGCTAGGTGTGTAGTAACGCGCAGTGGTCAGCGCAAGTCCGGTGTTCTCGCTGAGCGGCTGAACCGTTTGGACCAGGCCCTTGCCAAAGGTTATTTCGCCAACGATCAGCCCGCGGTCATGATCCTGCACCGCTCCTGAAACAATCTCGGTGGCCGAGGCGGAATTTCCGTTGACCAAAATCACGAGTGGCGTGGTCATTCCCTGGTTGCCACGTAGCGCAAAGTAGCGCCGCTCCGGCGACGTTCTCCCGTGGTGCGAGACGATCAGCTGATTCTTGTCTAGGAACATGTCTCCCACGGCGACCGCTTCATTCAGAAGCCCGCCGGGATTTCCTCGCATATCGAGGATCAAACCGTCCAAGCTCGGAGCATTCAGTTGCCTCAACGAGTCCGCGATTTCCTTGTCGGTCGTTTCGTTGAAACCCGACAACCGGATATACCCGATGCCAGGCTTGAGCATGAATGCGATGTCCACGGAGTGTCGTGGGATCTCGTCGCGCGTCACGGTGAAAACCAACTGTTGCTCGTATCCTTCCCGGGTTACCGTGATCTTTACAACCGTGCCCTTGGGTCCCTTCAGCAAATCCGCAACATCCGTCGTGGTCAGTCCATCCGTCAGCTTGTCGTCCACCTTCATGATTACGTCGCCAGGCCGGATGCCGGCATTAAACGCTGGAGCTCCTACATAGGGCTGCACAACCACAGTCTTGCTTTCCCGCGGTGCGACGACCATGCCTACGCCATAATACTTGCCGCGCTGCTCTTCACGAAGCAGTCCAAACTGCCGCGCATCAAAGAAGTTCGAGTGAGGGTCCAGCACGCGGAGCATGCCAGGGATCGCGCCTTGATACACAGCCTTGTCGACATCCACGGACTCGGCGTAATTCGCCTGGACCACGTCCAGCACATTGGCGAACTGCCTTATTGCGGTGTGCTCGTCCTCAGCGGAGGAAGTTGTGGCGCCCACGTTGGGGCCGTAAATCCCTCCAAGAACAGCAGATATGAGGATGACCGCAACGACTAGTACCAACCCACGGCGTTCAGATTTCATTCTGACCTCGCGTAACCGCGCAAAGTAAATTATAGCACACCCCAAAGTGTGGTTTGACACCGTGGGACGCCCTTTCTATGATGCCAACAGGCCGTCTTTCGGCTACCTATCCCTATGCTCAGCATGACCCACATGGTGGTTCTGTTCATCGTGGTCCTGGTTGTCTTCGGGCCGCATAAACTCCCCGAACTCGCCCGGGGCCTTGGCAAATTGATGGCCGAGTTCCGCAAAGCCTCGACCGACTTCAAGAGCGCCTTTGAACAGGAAATGCGCGACATGGAGCGCCAAGCGCTTCAAGCTGAGCGTAAGAAAGCTGCCGAATCGGCCGCAGCAGCGGTAGCGGCAGAGCAGCCCGCGACCCTAGCCACTCCCGCCGGCTCCGAAACCGCCACAACCAGCTTAGACGCCGATGCTCGCGCGACGGAAGCGCTGGTCGTCACCCCCATTGCGGAGTCAGTACCGCGTTCTGAAAGCGACCCCTCGCAGATCGCCTCTGAGACGAGTCCCGAACCGAGTAACGTAGCCCCTAGCCAAGCCGTGTCCGAGCCTTCCGAAGCCCCCTCTCATGACCAACAGCAGCCAGTCTGATTCCGCGCTCGTTACAAACCAGGAAGAGCCCGGCGCTCAGATGACGTTTTTCGAGCACCTCGTCGAGCTGCGCAAACGCATCATCAATTCGCTGGCCTCGATTGTGATCGGGGCTGCCATTGGTTGGGTTATCGCCCCACATTTCGTCAATTTGATGGTCAAGCCCATGACCAAGGCTCTATCCAATGCTCATCTCAACCCGCAGCTCGTCTACTCGCACCCCGCGGGCTATATGACCCTGCTCATCACCTGCAGCATTTACATCGGAATTGTCATCGCCTCCCCATGGATTCTTTTTCAAATCTGGCAATTCGTTGCTCCCGCGCTTTATAAACATGAGCGCAGCGCCATCACCGGTTTTCTCCTTTCGACCGTCTTCCTCTTTCTTGCCGGCATTGCCTTTGGCTACTTCATTTCGCTGCCGTACGTCCTCCGCTTCCTGATCAGTTTTCAGGGTCCGGTTGTCCCGCTCATCAACATCGACGAGTACTTCGATTTAATTCTTCTCGTCCTGCTGGGACTTGGCCTGGTTTTCGAGTTGCCAGTCCTCATTTTCTTCCTCTCGCTTTTCGGCATCGTTACGCCCCAGTTTCTGATCAGGAATTTCCGCTATGCTCTCTTGGTCATCACCCTTCTCGCGGCTGTGTTGACGCCTTCGCCAGACGCCCTAAGCATGGTGCTGTTCATGCTGGTGCTGGTCACCCTTTATTTTGTGGGTGTCGGCGTGTCGTGGATGGTGGTGCGCAAGAAGAAACAGCGTCTGGCCGCGGAGGCTCAGTAGATGAAACCAACCTCTAGAAATTTGTTTTGCGCCGCAGCTTTCGCGTCCCTCCTTTTACTTGCCGTCGCCGGCTGCAAAGCCAAGGCGGACAATCCTCAGGCGGCGGCGAAAGATGCGCCCTTTATGAGCGCTGTCACGACCGCCCCGCCCCCTCGCTCGCAAGCTGCAACACAGCCCAATGACCAAGCTCCTCCACCCGATAAGACGGAGGGTTTTGACGGCCAGCGTGCTTTCGCCCAAGTCGCCAAACAAGTCTCCTTCGGGCCGCGTCCCTCTGGCTCGCCCTCCATCGCGCAAACCCAGGACTACCTGCTCTCCGAGCTAAAAAGCTATGGCTGCACCGCCGATGTCGATGCCTTCAACTCCGATACTCCCGCCGGCCGTATCGCCATGAAGAATATTCTGGTGAAAATTCCGGGGGATAGGCCGGGCTTCATTCTCCTTGGCACGCACTACGATACGAAACGCCTCGAGAATTTCGTCGGTGCTGACGATGCGGGTTCCTCAACAGGTGTGATGTTGGAATTGGCGCGCAATCTCTGTTCGCAGCACGGAAGATACGGCGTTTGGATTGCCTTTTTCGACGGTGAGGAAGCCGTCCGCCCCGAATGGAAGGATCCCGACAACTGCTACGGGAGCCGCGAAATGGCCGCGCGGTTCGCCACTAGCGGCGACCTCCCAAAGATAAAGGCATTTCTCCTGGCGGATCTCGTCGGCACGCGCACACCGCACTTCAAGCGCGAAACCTATTCCACCAAACCGCTCGTCGATCTGGTCTGGGGCGTCGCCAAAAAACTAGGCTACGGAAATATTTTCGTGGATGAGTCCTCCGCTGTCGAAGACGACCACCAATCCTTCCTGAAACGCCACGTCCCGTCGGTAGACGTGATCGACCTCGACAATGGCCCGGGCGGCGACGTCTACTACTGGCATACTCCAGAGGATTCGCTCGACAAGATCAGCCCGAAGACGCTCGCCATCGTGGGCCACGTTTTCCTCGAATCCGTCAAGCAGCTCCAATCGAAGTGATGGTGTCCTGTGGATTCGCTAAAGCCCGATGAATCGAAGGATATGGATTCTGACCGTGACCGACACCGATTGAATAAATCCGAGCCTGCTGCGGTCCGAGCTCTTCTCGCACTGTGCTAGATTGAAGAGAAGCCCTCTTACGAATGAAAAAAAAGCGCATCCTAGTTCAATCGTCCGCAGGCGGATACACAATCGTTTGCGGCGAAGGCGTCCTCCGCGATGCCGCTCGAGAAATCCGTCGCCTCGGAAAATTCTCGCGCATTCATCTGGTCTCGTCGCCAAACGTCTGGCGGGAAGTAGGGAAGCGCGTCCTCCGCGGGCTCGGTCTGAAGAATGTCCATGCCAGACACCTTATGAACGACGCCGAGTCCGCGAAAGATCTTTTCACCGTTGAGAAGCTTTCACGTTCGCTGGTTCGCGCCGGAATCGACCGCCACTCTCTGATTATAGCCGTAGGCGGAGGCGTGGTCGGCGACGTCGCCGGCTTTGCGGCTTCCACCTGCCAGCGAGGCGTGGCCCTCGTTCAAGTTCCCACGACGCTGATTTCGCAGGTGGACAGCGCCGTCGGCGGAAAAACCGGTGTGAATTTGCCGGAAGGGAAGAACCTCGTAGGAACGTTCCATCCCGCGCGCCTGGTCCTTGTGGACTCGGCCTTGTTGAAGCCGCTCCCGGAACGCCAATACCGCGGCGGCCTCGCTGAAGTCATCAAGTACGGTGTTATTGCCGACGCCAAGCTATTTGCGTTTCTCGAGAAAAACCTCGAGGCCGTACTTCGCCGCGACCCGGCTCCCCTCGCCTATATCATTCCGCGCTCGCTCGAACTGAAAGCGCAGGTTGTGAGCCGCGACGAGCGCGAATCCGGCCTGCGCGAAATCCTCAACTTCGGCCACACCTTCGGCCACGCTCTTGAAACCATCACAAATTATCGTGTTTACCAGCACGGCGAAGCCGTCGCCTGGGGCATGATGGCCGCCGCCCTCCTCGGCCACGAAATCCACTTGACCCCCGCCGACGAAGTCTCGCGCATCGTTTCTCTCGTACGCCGCCTCGCTCCGCTCCCGCCATGGCCTGAGGTTCCGCCGGAAAAGTTGATCGATGCCATGCGCTCCGACAAAAAAACGCGAGCCGGAAAGCTTCGCTTCGTTCTCGCTCCAAAGATCGGCAAAGCGGAATCTCATGACGACGTACCCCTGGAAGCCCTGGAGCGCGTTCTGCATTTCGCGCCGCACTTCGTCAATCCCGCTGGAAAACCCCGTGGCTAAGGCCGCCGTACGCTCACCCGCAAAGGGCACGCAGCCCGAAGGCACGCACACCGAAGCCGAAGCCTCTCAGAAAGTCCGCGAGATGTTCACAGAAATCGCCCCGAGCTATGACGCGCTCAACCACATTCTCTCTCTTCAAATTGATCGTCTCTGGCGCGCTCGAACCGCCAAACTCCTCCGGCCGATTCTCGAGCGCCCAGACGCGCTCGTCCTTGACCTCTGCTGCGGCACGGGCGATCTTGCTCTGGCTCTCAGAAGTTCCGGCAAAGCCCGCATCATCGGGGCCGACTTCGCCCACACCATGCTCGTCCGCGCCCGGGCCAAAAGCATCCTCGGCCACAGCCAGCCCCTGACGCCCGACCCGCCTCCCTTGCCACTCGCCGAAGCCGACGCCCTCCGGCTTCCCTTCGCCGATTCTTCTTTTGACCTGGTAACCACCGCCTTCGGCTTCCGCAATCTGGCCAACTACGAAGCTGGCCTGTGCGAAATCCACCGCATCCTCAAACCGGGCGGCACAATCGCTATTCTCGAGTTCACCGAGCCGCCCGCCGGGCTGCTTGGAAATCTCTACCGCTGGTATTTCCGGACCGTCCTGCCCCGCATCGGCGGCTGGCTCTCTGGCGATTCCGCCGCCTACACCTACCTGCCCAAATCCGTCTCCCGCTTCTTCCGCCCACCCGAGCTGGCTTCCTTGATGGCTTCGGCCGGTTACACTTCTCTGGAGTTCAGAGTATGGACCCTGGAAACAGTCGCCCTACATACTGCCGTCAAGCGAGCGGCAGCCCCGAAAAGCAGTCATCAAACGAGATGATCAGAGCATTTTTACTCTTTAAGGGTGGACACCATTTTCAAGGATGGCGTTGCCCACTGGATGGATGGGGGCGACACGCATCGGCAGAATTTCAACCTCTTTTGGCAAGCTCAGTAGGGAAGGCAACTCTCACGTAGTTGTAGTAAGACACCCTTTGGGATGAATGATTTCAAAAAAGGCGGGGGAGTGTCCGGGTTGATTCTCCGAGGCGTGCCGCTCGGTTATCCCGGGCTCTGAGGGCCCGCTACTCTTCCAGCCCCGCGCCCCGCAGTTTTGCCAGCAGGGTTTTAGGCGAGACTCCCAGCTTCTCCGACGCCCGGGTCTTGTTCCATTTGCACTCGCGCAGTGTGCTTTCCAGCAGCACGCGCTCAATGTGGCTGACCGCTCGGCCAGTCACTTCCTCCAGGCTTCCTTCCCAACTGAATTGCTCCGGCAACATTCCCGCCGGCAATAGGTCCGCGTCGGGCTTCGTGGCAGGAAGCTGCAAGCCGTCGGCGGTAATGCTCAGACCATCAGTAAGAATCACCGCTCGCTCCATCGTGTTCTGGAGTTCGCGCACATTTCCCGGCCAGCGATAGTGCAGCAAGCGCTCTTTCGCCTCCTCGGAAAGCTCCAAACCCGGCTTCTTGAATTCGCGGCTGAACTTCTCGAGGAAGTGGCCTGCAAGCATCAGTACGTCGTTGCCGCGCTCGCGTAAGGGCGGAATCGTCATGGGCACAGCCGAAATCCGGAAGTACAAATCTTCGCGAAACAGTTTCTCCTCCGCCAGCTTCTTCAGGTTTCGATTTGTGGCCACCACGATGCGCACATCCACTTCCACTGTCTGTGTCCCACCGACGCGATCGAACCGCCGCTCTTCGAGCACGCGCAAGAGCTTTGCCTGAATCGCCAGCGGCAACTCGCCAATCTCATCGAGAAACAAAGTCCCGCGATGCGCCAAATCGAGCTTCCCGACTTTGCGCGCGCCGGCGCCGGTGAACGCGCCGCGCTCGTGCCCAAAAAGTTCGTTCTCCACCAATCCTTCGGGAATCGCCGCGCAATTCAGCGCCACAAACGGCTGCTCGCGCCTGTGCGAAAGGTGATGCACGGCCCGGGCAAACAACTCTTTACCAGTCCCGCTTTCGCCCAAAAGCAAAACGGTGGAATCCGTCGCTGCCACTTTCTGAATTTGCTGGCTGATCTCGCGGATGGCGGCGTGCTCGCCGACGATGCGCGGAAACCCGTAGCGCGCCGTATATTCCTCGCGTAACAGCAGGTTCTCCCGCTGCATTTCCTGCTGCCGGGTCGCGCGCTGCACCAGCAATTTCAAATGGTCCAGATCCACCGGCTTCTGAAGAAAGTCGAATGCGCCTTCCTTCATTGCCGACACGGCTTCTTCGACCGACCCGAACGCCGTCAAGAGCAGCACCGGTATGGTTGCGTCCGCCTGCTTCGATTCGCGGAGCACGTCCAGCCCGGACGCTCCCGGCATCTTCAAATCCGTGATCACCATCAGGTAGCGCCGCGCGCGCACTTTCTGGATCGCGGTCGTGCCGTCCGGAGCTTCCTCCACGATATAACCCGCGCGTTCCAGGGCCTTCCGCAGCATGGCGCGCAGTTCGTTCTTGTCTTCCACAAGTAGAAGCGGTTCCATCTCTCTCGTTTCTACCATGAATTCAGGGACACCCCGGCGGGAACGCGCAGCAGGTGTGTAGAGAAGGGAAGCAACGACTACGCCACACACGACGTGACGAACGAAATCGCCGCTGCGATCAGACAGCCGGCAGCAGGCTGTCAGAGGGCTGGAACTGTCTGGACGGCCTGCGCCGCCGAAGTTATTTTCAGGGCAGTCGAACGAGCGAAGGGTTCATGCGGCTCAGATGTGAGCCTGCGCCGATGTCAGTTGACAGGTCACAGAGCACGTTCGCTACTCCCGGGCCCAGCCGGGATCGCCGCCGGACTTGCGCAGCTCATCTTCCATATCAGAAAGTTGCTGCTTCAGGTTGGCGATTTCCTGCTTCTTCTGGTCGATCTTGGCGTTCTTGTCGTTGATTTCCTTACGTGAGAATTGTTCGTTCATCGCCTTTGTGGGGTCATTGTAATACTGGACCTGGGCCTTGTCGGATTCGCGCTGCAGGATGTCCAGTTCCTTCTCTGCTGCGGCAATCTTGTCGCGCTGGTCCTGGAAACGCTTCCGCCAGGTTTTTTCCGCGTCGTCGCCCTTCCCGGCGGCGTTCGCGCCCGCTCCGTTATCCGCGGCTTGTGCGCCGCCGGCCCCGGGGGCCGCCGCCGCATCGCTTGGAGGAACGGCGGGCTTTACGTCGTCGTCCGTATAGACTTTTTTCGGCTTGGGCGCGGCTTTCTGCTGCTCACGCGCTTTGCGCGCAGCGTCCGCGACCGGGTCGCCGGATGGTTGCGGCGGAGTTGCCTGCGATTGCTGTTGCTCGGCCAACAGAGGGAGCACGCCCAAGCAAAGCCCTACTAAGAGCACTGAAGCTGCAAACCAATTTTTGATACTCATGGTATACCGCCTCTCCCGGGGCAAGCTGGACTCCCCAGCCTTCCACTTAGATGCTGTCCTTCTTCAATTCTACCGCTTCCGGGACGCTGCGGCACGCGGGTAGCGTAACAATAAAGGCCGCCCCGCCCTCGGTGCGGTTGCGCGCCTCGACGCGCCCGCCGTGCTGCACGATGATCTTCTGCACCACGGCCAGCCCCAGCCCGGTGCCTTTCGCCTTTGTCGTGAAGAATGGCCGGAAAAGCTTTGGCAAATTGGCAGCGGCGATCCCGGCGCCGTTATCGAAAACAGTGATGCGCTGCGTGTAGGTCTCTTCGTGCCGCACCAGTTCTCCGCGCAGCAGTACGCGCCCGCCGTTTGCGGCAGTGACGCTGGCCTCCGCCGCGTTACGCGCAAGATTCAGAAGCGCTTGCCGCAGGAGACCCTCATCGCCCGCTACGCTGCCCATCGGCCCTTCAAATCGGATGCGCACCTGCGGTATGGCCTCCGCCACTTCCGAGACGACACGTTCTACAACCCCCTCGAGCGCCACCGGCTCGCTGGTAATTTCCAATGGCCGCGCATATCTCAAAAACTCCGTCACCACGTGCGTAATGCTCCGCGTCTGCTCCAAAATTCTCTCGGCCGAATCTGCCACTTCGCCGGCGCCGGCTTCCGCGCAAATCATCTGGGCATAACCGGAAATCGTGGCCAAGGCGTTCTTGAACTCGTGCGCGATGCCTGCAGACAACTCACCTACTGCTGCCAAACTTTCTTTCAGCTGAATCTGCTGTTGCAGCGCGGCCAGCTCCGTCAAATCCGTCAACAAGCAGATCGCTCCGTTAATCTTCTCCGCGCCGCGACGAATCGGCGAGATCGTCACCCCCAGCAGCCGCACATCGCCTCCTGGGGCTTCGTGCTGCACTTGCTCTCGGCGGAAAATGCTTCCCTTCGTCAGGCATTCCCCGACAAGACGGGTGAGTTCCGACTTTTCGCCGAGCACTTCGCTGTACCGCCGGAATCCCAGCGTTTGAATCCCCAGCACCAGCTCCGCGGCAGGGTTCGCGCTCGAGATAATCCCCGTCGCGTTCACCACCACCAAACCAGCCGGCATGTTGCGCGTCACTTCTTCGCTCAGCCGTTCTGTGTTTTCCGCGCGTTCCCGCTCGATCTTGTGGAGCCGCTCAAGTTCCTTTTCCTGGTCGCGCAGTTGGCGGATCACTCCTTGCATCGACGCCGCCATAAACGCGGACGGATTCTCCGTTCGCGGGGGCGTCATCAGGACGTCCGCTTGATGCGATTCCTGTGTGCTCTGATAAAAACGGCGGAGCAGGAGAAACACGATTCCCACCACGGCCAGAATTCCGACCGCCATGCCGGCGGCGATTTCCCAAACGCGCTGTGTACCCTCGGCTTGAAATGCTGCAAACGTCATAGCCTGAACCGGCCTCGCACGGCTGGGAATCTCAGCGCAGCCTCGGCGCCAGATCGGTCGGGAAGGAAGAGAACAGAAACACCACGACCAGCGCCGCTATTCCCAGAAAAGTTCCCAGCGGGAGCTGATACTGGCTCGCAAGAAACCAGCGAATCTGGTTGACCGTGCCCAGCCCTCGCCTGCTGGCGCGCTCCGCGAGCCGCCGCCCAGCTCCGCCCACATACATCGTCACGATCACGGCAATTCCCAAAAAACTGCCGAGGAGTGTCCCCAGCAAGATCATCAGAAAGGCATTTCGTATTCCGAGGAACGCGCCTGCCATGGCCATCATCTTCACGTCGCCCATGCCCATTCCTTCGCGTCCCCGCACAAGTTTGTATAGCGCTGCCGCTCCCCATAGCATCAAGCTGCCAAATGCCGCGCCCAAGAGCGCTTCCATCATTCCCAAAACTCGCTCCGGAGGCACCCAGCGAAAAAGCCGCAAGGAGAGCAGAAAAGCTGCGCCGTCATTTGGCGGCACGAACGCGGAGAACAGGAGCCCGGCGGCAAACCCGGGCCAGGTGATCACGTCGGGAAGCAGCCGCACGCGCAGGTCCGTCACCGTCAAAATGATGATCAGGCAAATAAAAAATAGCCACTTTACGGTGGCCTGGGTGATTCCAAATTCCAGGTAGCAGCCTACAAACAACAGTCCGGTAGCGAGTTCAACGAGCGGATACATCGGAGAAATCGGCAGCCCGCAAGTCCGGCATTTTCCGCGCAGCCAAAGCCACCCGAACACCGGGACATTGTCGTAAGGCTTGATCGGCGTTTTACACCGCGGGCATCTGGAAGCGGGCGAAACAATGGACTGCTCTTCCGGAATGCGCGTGATGCACACATTCAGAAAGCTGCCAATCACAATCCCGAATAGAAAGAAGTACGCGATGATCACAGTTTAGCCGGCCGCTTTTCCCTGCTCTTAACACTCTCCCACACCTACCTAGCCGCCTCAACAAACCGCGACTCGCTCCGTGCCCCATTCCTAACATCGGGGCGTCTAGCCAAATACGTCGTCGTGCGATCCGCGGAGGAAAGCGGCAGCAGAGCGGCCGCGCCACATGGGCTCTTACAGTTGTTTGTTTCTCTGGCTGGCGACGGTAAACTGTTAGGTGCCGACTTCTTCCATGCACTGGTTCGAACGCAAGATACGCCGCTACGAGCACCGCCGCTGGACGACCGACGACAACCGCCGCGTCCAACCGTTCCGCTGGGGCCTCGAGCACATCGGGGGCGATCCGGCCGACCCCCATCCAGGCGACTACGTCCGCCAGTACGCAAAACATGCGATAGAACACAGCGAGGAGTGGTTCGCCACCGCGCCTGCCGCCGACTACCGCCTCGACAAGGAAAATGTTCTAACCTTCACCAGCTCCATAGAATCTCCCTGGCCGGAGAACAACACGGTTTACGCACAGTTATTTCCCGCGAGACCCGCCTCCAACTCGAACGGCCAGCGCAAAACATCCCCCGCCGTTCTCGTGCTCCCCAACTGGAACGCCAAATGGCACGGCCAGCGCGGCCTTTCTGAATGGCTCCAACGCATCGGCATTACCGCGCTAAAAATGAGCATGCCCTACCACGATCGCCGTATGGCCCGAGGCCACGAACGCGCCGACCAGGTCTGCGGCCCCAACATCGGCCTCACGATTCAAGCCAACCGCCAGGCCGTTCACGACGCTCGGCGTTGTTTAAGGTGGCTCGAGCAGCAAGGGCACACTCGGCTGGGAATACTCGGCACCAGCCTCGGTTCCTCGGTCGGCTACATCACCCTGATGCACGACGCCGCCATCAAAGCCGGCGGCTTCTTCCACTTCTCTACCTACTACGCGGACGTTGTCAGCCAGGGTATGACCACGAACCATGTCTGGGAAGGCCTGCGCGAGCACGTCACCGTCGACGAACTCCGCGAATACTGGGCGCCTATCAGTCCGATGCCGTACGTCGAACGGGGAATGGGTGCGGCGACGAAGTCCTTTCTCGTCTACGGAAAATACGACCCCACGATGCTGCCCGAGCTAAGCCGCCAAATGCTGGCCGCCCTCCGGCGCCACGGTGCCAAGCCCCGCAGCATGCAGTTGCACTGCGGCCACTACTCGCTGGAACTTCCGCCGTTCAGCTACGTCGCCGGTTACCGCGTCCTCTCCTTCCTCCGCTCCGCCCTAGCTCATTAGGGAATGGGTCTCAGTCGATTTGCTGAACCTGCGTCGGGGTTCCTCGCGGCCCACAGGCTCGTTCGGACTCTTGAGGAGCACTCTGCGATCTGGACTAGAAAGATAATTGTAGCTGCGCCGGATCCTAGAATTTCCGCTCCTACGTTTATCGAGGTATCCATCGCTCTAGCAACTAGAACCGGCAGAAAAGGGGTACTTCTATGGGAATCCATGTTGCGCCAATCCAGCATAGCTATCGAACCGTCCACTGAGCGGCAAGCATTCCTCGCGCGCCAGGCTTTTTCCGATTACGGCAAAGGCCGCCATCCCGCCGGATTGAGTTTCGGTGATTGCTTCTCCTACGCTCTAGCCAAGGCAACGGGCGAACCGCTCCTTTTCAGGGGTGACGACTTCCGGAAAACCGATGTGATTCCCGCGCTTCCATAAGGGTTCTCCGGACGAAAGTGTTCTGGACGGTTGGTAGTTCCTTTTCTTCTTTTCGTTCCCACGTTTAGTATCATCACCTCATGCAGACGCTCCTCGTCGAGGCGTTCGGCCCTCTTGTGGTTGCCTTCGTGGTGTTCGTGGCTGTGGTGGCCGTGCGCCGACTGGTGCATCAACTTCGGAACCGGCTGACTCCTGAGCAGATTCAGGCGGCGCGCGATTCTTTTCGCAGCCGACTCATTCATCCGAATGCGTCGCAGGTCGAAGAGGGAATTGCGGCTTCGCTTCCGGAGCGTTTGATCGCACTCTACGACGATCACCAGACCGTACTCGCAGAACAAATCGAAATCCGGCGCCCGCCCGCTAACCCTGAAAATCCCCTTGAGCCGCAAAATCCGGCGGAGTGGATCGAAGCATTTCTTCCCCTCGACCTCGAGAGCCAGAAATATACGCTCGATTTGGCTGCGCAAGGCTGGGGCAAAGGTTTTTGCTTCGCTACCGATGGCGAAGGCAATTTCTATTGGATCCCTGCCGGCGAAACGCGGCAGACCGACGCGCCTGTCTTTTTCGCGCATACCGATCCGTTGGCCAACGAGCAAGTCGCTGCGTCTCTCGACGAATTTCTCTCCTGGCCCCGCGTTATCCACTCTTCTGAGACAGAGGCGGAGAAATGAGGGTCGTGCTCTTCGGAGCTGGCGGCCGGAGAAGGCGTTCCGGGCGAATGTGTTCTCGACCCGGGCGTCGAGCGGGTCCTCTCCTTTTTGCGCGACCCAACGGATCAGCAAAATGCCAAGCTCGCCGAGCTCCCTCATAAGGACTTCTTCGATTTCAGCGGTCCGGACTCAGGAAACCCGGGACATCAACCTGGCCGCCAGGTCGCTAACCACCTGAGCATCCTGAACCAGAAGTACCATTGGCCTCCGCATCGTGCCCGCCTAGCCTGAAACCAGGATAGAACCCTCTGACGGGGCGCGATGATGAGAAAACAGCTCATTCTCTTGGCGGCAGCGGCCCTGTGCTGGGCTGGCTACAGCCAAGCGCAGGCGCAGGATCCCTCTCAAAACGCTCCGCAGCCCGCGCCAAAAAACGCCGCGCAGTCCGCCTCATCCCGAGAGACCCAGGTCGGAGCCGCGGCCGACTCGAGCGAGCAGCCCTTGTCCGTTGCTGAACTTGCCCGCCTGGCTCGTGCCAAGAAGCAAGGCGATGCGAAGCCTTCCGCCAAAGTCTCGAAAGTGGTTCTCGACGACGACAACATGCCCCGGGGAGTCTATGCCGAGGACTTGCGGCCGGCCAAAACTGCTGCTGCCGCGGGCCAACCGCAGGCGCCGGCATCCTCCGGAGGCCCCTTCCCCGAATTTCGCGGCAAAGTCGTTCTGCTGGACTTCTGGGCTTCCTGGTGCGGTCCCTGCCGCAGCGCGCTGCCGAATCTCAAGCGCCTTCAGGCGGTCTATGGCGGCGCCGATTTCGTGCTGATAAGCATCAGCGAGGATGACGATGAGTCTGCCTGGCGGGCCTTCGTTTCAGGCCACGCCATGACTTGGCCGCAGCGCCTTGATTCGGACGGCAGCCTCGAGCAGCAATATGGCGTAAATGCTCTCCCAACCTACGTACTGCTCGGGCGAGATGGGTCTCTCGTGCAAAAAATCGTGGGCGAAGCCCCGGCCGAGTCCATCGTCGAGCGGATTGGCCCTGACTTAAAAGCCAGCCTCGCCGCCAAGCCCTGAAACAGCGGCGGTTTCTCTCGCTCGCCATGCTTCAGAAGGATTGAAAATAGCGTGAGGAGCCACATCCGGCGCTCAGCGCAGTAGGGCGGAGAGAGATTCGGTCGCGAGCAACGAGGAGATGGCCTCGATCTCTCGGGAGAGCGGCCGGTCCTGTGTGACCTTGGCCGACTTGGACCGCACCGCCTCGTACGCCTTCGTCGCGAGCGTGCCGGTTTTTAGCGGTGCAAGCAGATCGATCCCCTGGCAGGCGCAAAGAAGCTCGACGGCGATGGTGTACCGCAAATTATCGAGCATCGGCCCGAGGCGGCGCGCTGCGCTCATGCCCATGGAGACGTAGTCTTCCTGGTTGCCCGAAGTGGAGATCGAGTCCACGGAATGGGGAACGGCCATTGCTTTGTTCTCGCTGGTGAGCGCGGCAGCCGTAACCTGCGCGATCATGAAACCGGAATTCAGTCCCGGCTCGGGCGTCAGAAACGCCGGCAGCAGGCTGGTGAGCGGATTGGTCATTTGTTCGATGCGGCGCTCGGAGATGCCGCCGAGCGTGGCCAGGGCGACCGCGACCTGGTCCGCGGCCATGGCCAGCGGCTGGCCATGAAAATTTCCGCCGCTGATGATGTCGCCGCCGCCGTCTTCCCTGACAAACACCAGGGGATTGTCCGTCGCGCTGTTCAATTCCACGGCAGCCATCTCGCGCGCCTGGGCCACCGAATCGCGGACGGCGCCATGGACTTGCGGCGTGCAGCGCACGCTGTACGCGTCTTGCACGCGCGGATCTTTATCGGCAGAACGGTGGGACTCGCGAATTTGGCTGCCTTCGTTGAGGTGCGCGAGATTTCGCGCCGTCCTCGCGGCGCCGCTATACGCCCGCGCATGCATGATGCGGGCGTCAAAGGCGCCTGGGCTGCCGCGCAGAGCATCCAGTGAAAGAGCAGCAGCCACGTCGGCGGAATCGATCAGAATGTCGGCTTCGCGGAGCGCAAGACTGAGCAGAGCCAGCATTCCTTGCGTGCCGTTCAGAAGCGAAAGCCCTTCTTTGGCCTCGAGCGCGACCGGCTTGATTCCCGCACGGCGCAGGGCCTCGCCGCCATCGAGGAGTTCGCCCTGGAAGGCTGCGCGGCCTTCGCCGATCACTACGGCCGCAAGATGCGCCAGTGGCGCAAGATCGCCGGAAGCGCCGACCGATCCTTGCGAGGGAATGACAGGATGCACCCTGGCGTTCAGCATCGCGCAAAGAGTTTCTACAACCAGCGGGCGCACGCCGCTCAATCCTTTCGCGAGGGCATTTGCTCGAAGCAGCATCATGGCGCGCGTTTCGGCTTCGCTGAGCGCGGCGCCGACGCCGCAGCAATGCGAACGGACAAGATTTACCTGCAGGTCGCGCACCTGCTCGGCCGAAATGCGCACCGAAGCGAGCTTTCCGAAGCCTGTGTTGACGCCGTAAGCCGTGGCGCCAGAAGAAACAAGCTGGTCAACCACGGCGCGGGAACTTTTCATGCGCGCGATCGCGGCCGGGGCGAGGCCAACGGCGCCGGCATGAAGCGCCACGCCGTAAACCTGTTCAAAGGTGAGTTCGTTGCCGCTGAGCAAGGTGTTCGACAGGACCTTCACGATTCGCTCCGATCGGGTTGCGGCGCCGCGACCGCTTCAAAGACCTTGTGATACTTCGCCGGGAGCATTTTCGGCCGGCCGTTGCTTCCGCAGATGATGTGCGTCGTTTCGCCGGTGGCGAGGACTTTTCCGTCCGCGTCGCGAAGCACTTCGTAGGAGAACTTCACGATGCGATTGCGCGATTCGGCGATGCGCGTGCGGATGCGCAGCACTTCGTCGTATTTGGCGGAAAGAAGATAGCGGCAGTGCGCATCCGCGACGACGATGTGGCAATCGTCCTCTTTTTCCATGTTCTTGTATTCGATGCCGAGCGCGCGGATGAGTTCCACGCGGCCCACCTCGAACCACACCAGATAGTTGGCGTGATAGACGACGCCCATCTGGTCGGTCTCGGCGTAGCGCACCCGTACTGCCGCATCGTGATATTCGATCATTCTGATGTCCTGTGAATCGAGGCGCCCAACCGGTGTGGATTATTCCACGTCCGTGCTCCAAACGGGTTTGCGTTTCTCCAAAAAAGAGGCGAGCCCTTCCTTGAAGTCGGCGGTGCAGCGAATGCGCGCATTCTCCAGAATCGCGCGTTCCAGATCTTCATCCACGCTCGCCGCTGCTGCCGAAGTCAGCAAGCGCTTCGCCCGCGTCAAGCTGACAGGACTTGCGGCAATCAGCACGTCGGCCAGTTCGTGCGCGCGCTGCATCAGACGTTCGTGCGGCACGATTTCGGTGATGAGCCCCAGACTCAAGGCTTCGGCTGCTTCGACGAGGCGGCCGGTCAGGAGCAAGTTGCGCGCCTGCTTGTCGCCGATTTGCCGCGTCAGGAAAACGGAAACGATCGCAGGCAGAAATCCGATTTTAACTTCCGTGTAGCCGAATTTGGCTTCCGGGACCGAGAGAGTGAAATCGCACAGCGTGGCGAGGCCGCAGCCGCCCGCCAGGGCGGCGCCGTTCACCGCGGCGATCAGCGGCTTCGAAAAGCTCCACACGCGCCGGAACATTTTCGCCATGCGGCGGGAATCCTCCATGTTGTCCGCCGAAGATTGCGTAGCGATGGCGGAGAGCGTCTCCAAATCCATGCCAGCGCAGAAACTCTTTCCGGCGCCGGTCACTATGGCCACGCGGGCGTGGCTGGTTTCCACCATGTCGAGAGCCGATTGAATTTCCGAGACCATGCGCTGGGAAATGGCGTTGCGCTTTTCGGGCCTGTTAAACGTCAGTGTCGCCAGTTGGCCCGTAAATTCGAGTGTCAGTGTTTCAAACATTTTTGCGCGTCTCCTGACTCGTGAACGTGTCGGAGGAATCCCGCGGATTCATTCTGATTCATGGCTGTCACCGCGCATGAGTCGTCGCCCACGTTCAGAATGCTCACCGGGAGTATGCCGCCCCCTTGGCCGGCGCTCAACCTCTCGAATGATTCTAATTCACGAGCGGGGCATGTGCATACTTTGCGCGAATTTCGTTGGTCATGGAGAGCAGGGGTGCCAGCCGGGCGGAATCGATCCCCGGATCGGCCCCGGCTTTTTTCAGCGCGGCCAGGACGTCTTCGGTCGCGATGTTGCCGACGAGATTGTCTCCGGCAAAGGGGCAGCCGCCGAGCCCGGTCAAAGCGCTGTCGAAGCGGCGGCAGCCGGCTTGGTAGGCCGCGAGGATTTTTGCTTCGGCGTTTTCGGGGCGGCTGTGCAAATGCACGCCGAGCTCGAGGCCGGCGACCTCGTCTTTCACCTGGCGGTAGAGATCGCCGACCAGTTCCGGCGAAGCGGTGCCGACGGTATCGGCGAGCGAAACGGTACGGACGCGAATTCCTTTCAGCCATTCCATTGCTTCGGCAACAATCTCCGGCCCCCAGGGTTCGTCGTATGGATTGCCAAAAGCCATGGAAATGTAGATGACCAGATCCTTTTTTGCGGCAAGGGTTTCTTTTCGCAATTTTTCGACAAGCAATCGCGATTCGTTCTTCGTCATGTTCGCATTGGCCCGGCGAAAATACGCCGAGATCGAATACGGGTACCCAACCGTCGTCACGCCAGGAGTTGCGAGCGCGCGCTCGAGACCTCTTTCATTCACGACGATGCCAATGATTTCGGGCAGCTCGACGCCCCGGGGAAGCGAAGCATTCAGTTTCGCCATGACGTCTTCGCTATCCGCCATCTGCTTCACGTGTTTCGGCGAAACAAAACTCACGGCATCCATGTGCTTGAATCCCGCCAGCACAAGTTGCTTCAGGTACTCGGCCTTGTATTCCGTGGGAATAAGTTCCGGCAATCCTTGCCAGGCATCCCGCGGGCATTCCACGATGGTTGTGCTATTTTCCATTGCTCCTCAGGGTGCAAAGGGATCCCGGATGAAGTGGATCGAGTACCACCATCCTGCTCCTACGGCTGCGGTGATCAACCATGCGCTGATCAGAAGGCCACCCGTGATGCGCCTCCGGATGGACGCAACCAGCGCCGTCGCAATCGCGGCAAGCATTCCAAGGACGGCAGGAATGGCCAGGAGTCCCGCCAAAAACCACAAGGGTCCGCGGTCAAGCGCTGCCCTGCTATAGATAATGCAGACAATACCTCCTGTAGCGGGCAGAAGCAGGACGACAACGGCCAGAAGCACACCGCTGCCCGGGACTTGCTTTTCGCCTGAGCCCATTATGTCTGCAATACTCCGGTTTTGAATTCGCGGATTTCGGGATTTAGCGCCGCCGCTTCTAGGGCGCTGATTAATGCGTCGCGGGTGTGGGCGGGATCAATGATGGCGTCAACCCAGAGCCGGGCGGCCGCGTAGCGCGGGTCGGTTTGATGTTCGTAGGTGGCTTTTACGGTTTCGAGCATCTCTTTTCGGGCTTTTTCGTCGACCTTTTTCCCTTCGCGTTCTAGTTGCTTCAGCTTGATTTCGGCCAGAGTGTTGGCCGCCGCATCGCCGCTCATTACGGCGAACTTTGCGGTGGGCCAGGCGAACATGAAGCGGGGATCGTAGGCTTTGCCGCACATGGCGTAGTTTCCAGCGCCGAAGCTGCCTCCGCAAATCACCGTAATTTTTGGCACTACGCTGTTGGCGACGGCGTTGACCATCTTCGCGCCGGCGCGGATGATGCCGCTCCACTCGGCGTCCTTGCCCACCATAAAGCCGTTCACATCGTGCAGGAAAATGAGCGGGATGCGGTTCTGGTTGCAATCGAGAATAAAGCGTGCGGCTTTTTCGGCGGACTCCGTGTAAATCACGCCGCCAAACTCCATGCGTTTCTGGTCCGAGCCGCGCGCATGCGTCTGCACGTGCTTTTTCTGGTTTGCGACGATGCCAACGGCCCAGCCGCCTATGCGCGCGTAACCCGAAAGAACCGTCTCGCCATATTCGGAGCGGTATTCTTCAAATTCGCTGGCGTCGACGATGCGCGCAATGATTTCGCGCATATCGTATTGTTTGGCGGGATCGCTTGAGAAGATTCCGTAAATTTCATCGCCCGGATAGAGCGGCTCGCGCGCTGCGAGGTGGCTGAAGGGCGACGGATTCGCCGAGCCCATTTTATCGACCAGCGCGCGAATTCTGGCGATGCACGCGTCGTCGTCCGGCTCGCGAAAATCTACCGTGCCGCTGATCTGCGAATGCATCTTCGCGCCACCCAGATCTTCGGCGGAAGTGATTTGTCCGATGGCTGCCTGCACCAGGGCGGGACCTGCCAAAAATAGTCCCGAGCCTTCGGTCATCAAGATGTGATCGCACATCAGCGGCAGGTATGCGCCACCGGCCACGCACATGCCCATAATGGCGGCGAGTTGCGGAATACCCATCGCGCTCATCACCGCGTTATTGCGGAAGACACGGCCGAAATCGTCCGTATCGGGGAAGACGTCTTCCTGGAGCGGCAGAAAAACGCCGGCGGAATCGACCAGATAGATCGTCGGAATGTGATTTTCGATGGCGATATTTTGCGCGCGGATGACTTTTTTAGCGGTCATCGGGAAAAACGCGCCGGCTTTCACGGTTGCGTCATTGGCAATGAGCATGAATGTCCGCCCGCAAACTTTTGCAAGTCCGGTGATCGTGCCCGCCGAAGGCGCCCCGCCCCACTCCTCGTACATCTCATAGCCGGCAAAAATCCCCAGCTCGAAAAGTTGCGACCCGGGATCGATCAGCCTCCAGATACGTTCCCGCGCCGTGAGACGGCCTTTCTTGTGCTGCGATTCGATGGCTTTCGCGCCGCCGCCCTGGCGAATCTGTTCTTCTTCGTTTTTTATTTTCGTGAGGAGATCAATGATCCGCCGGTGATTCTTTTCGAAGTCGGGCGACTTCGTCTTTACGCTGGTTTTCAGAACGGACGCGGCCACTCAGAGACCTCGCGCTGGGATTCACAGCAGTGCGCTGAAGCTCCCTCGCACGCCGCGGGAAACAGTATACGGTCCGCCGCACAATTCCGCGAGCTGGAGACACGGTGGATTTCTGCGGTGGAAAGGGCGCCCGATCAACGATCCCCGAGGACCGGTGTCTGTTCCGGAGAGTAAACGAGCACGCTGCGGCCGGGAACGCCGGCAGACAGTCGCCTGAGGGTGTAAACAAAAGGACGCGGAGCGGTTCCGGTTACAGAGGATTCCAGCCGGTAATAGCGATCCTGGTGCCGCACTACGCGCGGAGGAGTCCAGTCCAGTTTTCGGCGGCATGCGCGGATTTCAAGAAGCTCCTCTGGCGCATTCCTCGTGATGCGGAGTTCGTCCGGAATCAACGGCAACGACGACGTCAGCGCTTTTTCTCGCACCGCGCGAAAGCCCGAGGTGAGATGACTTTCTGAGAACTTTTCTACGCCCGGGACCAAAGGATGCGTGCCGCGAACGAGCTGGAGATAGGCCTCGTCCGCCAGAAAGAGAGGGAGAACGCCTAGCGTAGTGTCTGTGAATACCGCGCACAGTCGTACGATGCCTTCGACGCCGGCATACGCGATGATCCACGTAAACGGATGCAGGAACAGGACGGCCAGCCCGGCGAAGCCAATCGCCCTCGGATCGATCTGAGCGCCATGCTGGATGGCCGAATAGACGGCATCCCGGGCCCAGTGGGTTACCGAATACGAATACCAGTAGACGAGCGCCAGGAGAGCAATTACAGATTCCAGAATCCCGCTTAAAAGCGCGGCGGGCTTCCAGTCCAGAGATGCGCGGAATGGCAGCAATGCCCGCCAGCGCTTCGGCAGGATGGCCAGGAATGGTCCGAGGATATAGCTCAGCATTATCATTCCCTACGTTCAGTTTAAGAGCGGAGCGCTTTCTCCGGCAAGAAGGCAGAATTAGGAATCTAAAAGGTAACCCGGGGCCGGCCCCTCGAAATAGTCCGGCCACGGCCGCGAAGGCCCAAGGAGATTGACGGAGTTTCTGACGGGGTCTAGAATCGATTTTACGGTGCTAGGAAGGCACTGAATCTTTTTGTCGGAGGCGCCTGTGAAGACCCCAGTCAATGTTCTGGCGGGCGGCTGCGCCTCCGGCGAAGGTTCGAGTCTATCGAAGCTTTAGTCGCGAGCGTTTCCCGCTCCCTTTTTCTCCCAAAACTGAATTACTGCGTTTTCGGACGGTCGAGAGATCCGCTCGAGAGCGCGAAGCCGTGTTGCCCGTTGGAAGTTGTCCCGGGCATACGCCGAAGGCCGCCAGAGAGCGGCGGGAGGATTTTCGCGTGTTAATCCAGGATTTAGGTTGGGATGCGTATTTTGAGGCGCTGTGGAGGGAGAACTCCGAGGACGGATGTGTGCCGGCTCGCGTTGTTTCGCAGCAACGGGGGTTGTGGCGCGTCGCAGGGGATTTTGAAGAGTGTTGGGCGGAGCCCTCTGGAAAATTTCGCAAGGAGTCTGAGGCCGGCGGGGATTGGCCGGCTGTGGGCGACTGGCTTTCCGTCGAGAGGCGCCCCGAGAAACAGAGCGCGCTGATTCACCAGGTGCTCGCGAGGCGCACGCGGTTTGTACGCAAGGTGGCGGGCAAACAGATCGCCGAGCAAGTGATCGTCGCGAACATCGATGTTGCGTTGATCGTGGCGGCCTTGGACGGAGATTTCAATGTGCGGCGCATCGAACGCTATCTGGCGCAGTGTTGGGAATCCGGGGCGCGGCCGGCGATTGTTCTGAACAAGGCCGATGCCTGCCCGGAGTCCAGGGAATTGGCGGCGGAGACAGAGAGAATTGCCATGGGCGCGCCAATCTTTTTGATCAGCGCAAAAACGGGAGAAGGGCTGGACCTGCTGGTTGCCAGTTTCAGAAAAGGACAAACCATCGTGCTGCTGGGATCGTCCGGGGTGGGGAAGTCCACGCTGGTGAACCGCTTGCTGCAGGAGGAGCGGCAGACTACGCATGCAGTGCGGGCGAGCGACAGCCGCGGGCGGCACACCACGACTTCGCGAGAACTGTTTCTGATGCCGGGCGGCGCGATGATTATCGACACGCCGGGTTTGCGCGAACTGCAGCTGTGGAACGCGGCCGAGGGACTGGAAGAATCGTTTGCGGACGTCGACCAACTCCGGTCGCAGTGCCGGTTTACGGATTGCCAGCACCAGCAGGAGCCGGGGTGCGCGGTCGAGGCGGCGATCCGCGCGGGCACTCTCGACGCCGATCGGTTGGAAAGTTGGCGCAAACTGCAGCGCGAGCAAGAATTCCTGGCGCGCAAAGTGGATCCCGAAATTGGCGCAGCACAGAAGAAACGTATTAAAATATCAATGCGTCAAGTGAGACGAAACTACCAGGAACGGGACAAAGGGAAAAATTAAACACCAGCCATGAGAGGGTTACTTCTGAATTTGGAGTTGGCTCGACGTGTGGAACTTGCGGAAGCGCAGGCGGCCGTCGAATGCGCCGAGGCACTGGGACGCTTTCGGCCCGCTAGCGGCGCGGCGGTGCGGCGCGTTGCCGGCGGATTCGCGGTGTATTGCGGCATGGGCTCGCCGATCACGCAAGCGGTGGGAATGGGGCTCGACGGTCCGGTTGGCACGGAGGAGTTCGACCGGCTCGAGGAGTTTTACCGCAGCCGCGACGAGACGGTGCGCGTCGAGACGTGTCCGCTGGCCGACCCTACTTTCATCGAGCAGTTCGCACAGCGCGGGTATCGCGTGACGGAATTTTCAAATGTCATGGCGCGGCAGGTGAGCCCCGGCGAGACCTGCCCTGAGCCTCCCGAGGGCGTGACCATCGAAAAGATTGGGAAGGACCAGATCGACGTGTGGACGCTGACGGTTTCGCAGGGATTCGCGGAAAAGTTTCCGGTGTCGCAGGAATTGCTCGAGGTCATGAAACTGTTCGCGTTCGGGCCGAAGACGGAGTGTTATCTGGCGCGTGTAGACGGGAAAATTGCGGGCGGAGGGACGTTGGCGCTGCACGATGGTGTGGCGGGATTGTTTGGCGCCAGTACTTTGCCGGTGGCGCGGAACCGTGGGGTGCAGACGGCGCTTCTCGAGAGACGGCTGGCGCGTGCGTCGCAAGCGGGAAGCGATCTGGCAGTGAGCATTGCGCAGCCGGGGAGCATTTCCGAGCGAAATATTGTGCAGCAGGGTTTTCAGGTGTTGTATACACGGGTGAAGTTTGAGCGAGCCATGCACCCGTAGTGGCCAGATCCGCCCGAGCGTCAGCGGGCGAGACGCTTGTGGATGAATTCGACAATGTTCTGGGTGGAAGTGCCGGGCAGAAAAATTTCCGCGATGCCGGATTTTTTCATGGCGGGAATGTCAGCTTCCGGGATGATGCCGCCGACCAGGACGGTAACGTCCTGCATGCCCTTTTCGCGCAGCAAGTTCATGAGTTGCGGACAGATCGTGTTGTGCGCGCCGGAGAGGATCGACAAGCCGATGACGTCGACATCTTCCTGGACGGCGGCGGAGGCGATCATCTCGGGTGTCTGGCGCAGACCGGTGTAGATTACTTCCATGCCAGCGTCGCGTAATGCTCGCGCGATGATTTTGGCGCCGCGGTCGTGGCCATCCAATCCTGGTTTGGCGATCAGCACTCTGATTTTTTTCTCGGGCATGTTGGTCGGAGAGTCTCGCTCAATTCCACGCACAAATCAGGTAATGGCGACTTCTTCGTAGGTGCCGAAGACTTCGCGGAGAGCGTCGCAGATTTCGCCTACGGTGGCATAGGATTTTACGGCGTCGAAGAGGTGAGGCATCAGGTTGTCTTTCGTCTGAGCGGCTTTCCGGAGGGCGTTCAGGCGGCGGTCGACTTCGGATTGGGAACGGTCGGCGCGGAGCTTTGAGAGGCGTTCCGCCTGGCGGTGGGCCACGGTTTCATCGATTTGCAGGATGTCGAGGGGCTTTTCCTCGGCGGCATACTCATTCACGCCAACGATGATCTTTTCTTTCTTGTCCACGGCCACTTGGTACTTATACGAAGCTTCGGCGATTTCGCGCTGCGGATAGCTGCGTTCGATGGCCGCGACCATGCCGCCCATGGCGTCGATTTTTTCGATGTAGTCCCATGCGCCGCGTTCGACTTCGTTGGTCAATGTTTCCACGAAATACGAGCCGCCCAGCGGATCGGCCGTGTTGGTCACGCCGGTTTCGTGCGCGATGATTTGCTGGGTGCGCAGCGCGATGGTGGCGGCGAATTCGGTGGGCAGCGCCCAGGCTTCGTCGAGAGAATTGGTGTGCAGCGACTGCGTGCCGCCGAGAACGGCGGCCATCGCCTGGAGCGCGGTACGCACCACGTTGTTGTAGGGCTGCTGCGCGGTTAGCGAGCAGCCCGCGGTCTGCGTATGGAAACGCAGTGCCCAGGAGCGAGGGTTTTTCGAACCGTAGCGCTCGACCATGGCTTTGTGCCAGATGCGTCGCGCGGCGCGGTACTTGGCAATTTCCTCGAAGAAATCGTTGTGCGCGTTGAAAAAGAAAGAGAGTTGCGGGACGAATTGATCGACGTCGAGGCCCCGGCGCATGCCGTATTCGACATATTCCATTCCGTCGCGCAGCGTGAACGCCAATTCCTGGATGGCCGTCGAGCCGGCTTCGCGGATGTGGTAGCCGCTGACCGAGATGGGATTGAACTTCGGCGTGTTTTTCGCGGCAAATTCAAAGGTGTCGATCACCAGACGCATCGACGGTTCGGGCGGGTAGATGTATTCCTTTTGCGCGATGTATTCCTTGAGGATGTCGTTCTGCAGGGTGCCCGAAAGCTTTTTCCAGTCCGCGCCCTGCTTTTCCGCGACGGCGAGGTACATCGCCCAGATAACCGCGGCGGGGGAATTGATGGTCATGGAGGTCGTGACGCTGGCGAGCGGAATCTTGTCGAAGAGGACTTCCATGTCGGCGAGGGAGCTGACCGCCACGCCGCATTTGCCGACTTCGCCTTCAGAAAGCGGATGATCCGAGTCGTAACCCATCAAAGTGGGAAGGTCGAATGCGGTTGAAAGACCGGTCTGGCCTTGCGCGAGCAGGTAGCGAAAACGCTCGTTGGTGTCTTCCGCTGTGCCGAAGCCGGCGAATTGACGCATGGTCCAGAGGCGGCCGCGATGCATCGTCGAATGAATGCCGCGCGTGTAGGGAGGCTCGCCGGGAAAGCCCAGTTCGCGATTAGGATCCCAGCCTGGCAGATCGGCAGGCGTGTAAAGACGGCGAATCGGGTATCCGGAAATAGTGGTGAACTCCGATTGGCGTTCGGGGCTTTTTTCGAGGGTTGGACGGAGCGTGTTCTCTTCCCAGGCACGTTCTTCAGGGGAAGGCTCGCGGGGGGCGGCGGGAGCGTCGCCGGTCGTGACGGTCGTCGTAGTTCCTTTGACCTTCTCGCTCATCGTCAGGCGCTCCAGGTTATGTGCGCTCCGGTATCTGGTTCTAAAGAACGCAGAATTCCATGCTAAGCGAAAGCGAAAAGCGGGGCAAGGGGACTGGCGGCAGGCGGGGCGGAGGAGTCAGTAGAGAAAAAATAGCGAGGCTGGACAGTTGCAATTCCCGTCCAGCCTCTATCGAGAAATTACCGTTTCCCTCCATCACTCAGACTCTTGAATAGTTCGTCTGTGCCGACGACCTTTCCGTGGAGAGTGCCAGGGATCAGGGTTTCGCGGTCGACTTCGCCGGACTTGCCGTCGGCGATGGTAACGTGGTTTACCTCGAGGGTGCGGCCGACGGCGCGCTCGTATCCGGCCTTGGCCTCTTCCAGGTTGGCGAGCGCACGGATTTCATTGCCTTGCGCGAGGGTGAGGTCGCGTTGTGTCTGGATAACGGTGTACACGGTGGAAGCGCCGAGCTGATATTTCTTCTCCTCAGCGTCAAACGTTTGCTGCTGGAGTTCGCGGGCCTTCACGGCCGCGGCGACTTGGGCGCGGTCTTGTGTGAGCGCGATGAACGAGTTGCGGACATCCAGTAGCGCGGCATTTCTCAACTGCCGCTCCGTCGTTTGCAATTGGCGCTGCGACAAGAGGGCGCGCGCGTATTCCGCTTGAGCGGCGCGGTTGCGCAAGGGGAGCGTCAAAGTCAATTGGCCTGCATATTCCGGGAACTGATTGTGAAAGATCTGGCTCTGCGCAGTGGTGAAACCTTGCTGAGATGTGCCGGTGACGGGCGCCGTCGTGGTCGATTCAAAAATGGGAGCTCCATTGACGAGAACGGGAGCTCCCGTGCCGTCTACGATAGGAATGCCGGTGCTGATGGTCGTGGGCGCGCCGAGAATCGTGGAATTGCCTGCCAAACCTTGGGACTCGTAGAAACCGCCAATCGAGAGTGTCGGAAGAAGGGCATTGCGGTTGGCCTTCACATCGATTTCGGCGTTCAACAAGTTCAGGGCCTCTTCCTGAAGTTCCGGCCGTTTCGCGAATGCCTCTTTGAGGGCATCTTCGAACGAAGCGGCTTCAATGGCCGCCGGCTGTTTCGGCAGGTCCGTAGGAATGATCTGAACGTTGATGATGTTCGCCGCGAGCGGGTCCTTCGAAATGAAGTTTTTCAGGTTTTGCTCGTCCTGAAGTTGCGTGGTCTGCGCGAAGATGAGGTTTTGCGTGTCCGTGGCCACCTCGGATTCCGAACGTGTGACGTCCAGCGGAGCCAGGCTGCCGATTTCCAGCTGCTTTTTGTTGTCTTCAAACAGCTTCTGGGCAACGGTGACGGCCTGCTGATTGACTTTGACGTTCTCTCGCGCGTAGACGAGCTCCCAGTAGGCGGTGATGGTGTTTGTGATGGTGGTGATGGCCTGCGCGGTGAAAGCCCAATCAGCGATCTTGCGATTATTTTTGGCGATGCGGATGTTGCGCGTGCCCATGGCCAGCCCGAATCCGTTCAAGAGGGGCTGGGTAAAGGAAACGGAGAAATTTGATGTTACCGCCGGATTCAGGAAGTTGGCTCCGGCGGTGGAACTGCTTCGCGTGTTATTCCAGGCGACGGAGAAATTCGTTCCTGTCTCGAATGTTTGCGAATAGGAGTTGTTGAATTGCGTCGAGTGGGAAAGGACTGCAGTGAGATTCGTTGACCCAGCACCGCTAATGAACGGGTTGTTGATGGGAGTAGATATGGAGGCCACGCTCGCGCTGCTCTGGATGATGGGGTCAAAGCTGGTGATGGTGAGGGCAAACGGATTGATGGCTGCCGAGGAAGCGGCAATCGTAGCTCCCGGTGTGCCGAAGCCACCTGGGGTGCCGGAGTTAGCAAAGAGAATGCCGGCGTCGGCCATCCATGGGTTGTAGCGCTGCACGGCGATGTCCATGCTGTTTTCCAACGCAAGCTCGACGGCGTCCTGGAGACCCAGCTCCAGCTTCCCGTCGCGCACGAGTTGGTCGAGCCGCGGCGAGTTGGTAAGCATGGGCTGATCGATATGGATCGGCTCGTACGGCTTCAGAATATTGGGAAACGATCTTGGAGGGTGCGTGTAATTATGAGTCCCCAAGCCCAACGAAGAGACCGGGGTGATCGAGGTGCCATCCGGCGCAGTGGTTGCCGCGGGGGCGGGGTTCGATGGCGGATTCTGAGCAGGAGTCTGCGCAAAAACAGGTGAAAGTGGCCCCCCGGCGAGAAGCCCCGCCAAAACGATTGCAAACAGAGATCGGGCCCATTCCGAAGCCGTCCTACGAGCATTTGCCCCTAAGATGGACCGCTTCAAGGTCGCCCTCAGTGTCTTCATAATGATCTTTACCCCTCGAGATTCTGTCCCAGCGGGACGTTTGTATTTTGACCTAACACTTTAAAACGCTCGAACCATGGGTTTTGTTTCATTTGCGGGCTGGATTTGGGAGCACGAAGAGCAATAAACCCTGTGCCGTGAACCAGAAACACAACCGCGTTCGGTACCTTGAGAATAATGGAGCAGGCCGGGCAAGACAAGGATTTGGGGCAGCTCAGGAAGAGATCGACGAGTCGAGCAGGAGTGTACTGTTTGGTCGGCGGCGCTTGGGCAAGAAGCAAACAGCTCGGAAGTGAAGGCGGAGCCACGCCAGAGGAGGTCGTGTCGTGGCTCCGCTCCGAGGTTAGCGCATGCCGCCGCCCTTTGAGACGTCTTCCGTGCCAACAACCTTGCCGTGAAGCGTGCCGGGAATCAGCGTTTCGCGTTCGACTTCGCCGGATTTGGCGTCGGCGATCGTGACGTGGTTCACGTCGAGGGTGCGACCGAGCGCGCGTTCGTAGTTGGCCTTTGCTTCCTCAAGATTGGCCAGTGCGCGGAGTTCCGTGCCCTGGGCGGCGATCAGATCGCGCTGCGTCAGGATGACGTTGTAGACCGTGGACGCGCCCAAACGGTATTTCTTCTGCTCGGCGTCAAAGGTCTCTTGCTGAAGCTGGCGCGCTTCGCTGGCGGCGTCCACCTGGGCGCGGTCTTGCGTGAGCGCGATGTAGGTGTTGCGAACGTCGAGAAGGGCGGCGTTTTTCAATTGCTGCAGCGCGGTTTCCTGCTGACGTTGGGTGAGGATGGCGCGGGCGCTGTCACCTTGAGCGGAACGGTTGCGCAAGGGCAAGTTAAGGGTCAGCTGAGCGGCATACTCCGGGAAGCGGTTGTGGAAGATCTGGCTTTGAGCGGTGCCGAAACCCTGCTGAGTCGTGCCGGCAACGGCCGTATTCACGATAGGCTCGAAAATCGGAGTAGCGACGCCGCCAATGTCCACGGTGACTGGATTGCCGTTGGCATCTACGATCGGCACCTCGCTGCTTGTAAAGGTTGTCGCACCGGGAATCGGAGTATTCCCCGCCAGCCCTACGGAGCTGTATTGCCCGCTGAGTGTGAGAGTGGGAAGCAGCGCTTTTCGTGTGGCCTGAATATCAATTTCGCCGTTTTTCAGATTGTAGAGTTGCTCCTGCAGCTCGGGTCGCTTGGCGAACGCTTCCCGGATGGAATCCTCGAAGGAGGGGTTCTCGATGGAGGCAGGTTGTTTCGGTTGGTCGGTCGTAATGATTTCCAGGTTCACCACATTGGGAGCCAGAGGATTTTTGGTGATGGCGTTTTTCAGGATTTGTTCGTCCTGGAGCTGCACGGTTTGCGCCACGATGAGATTCTGGCGGTCGGTGGCCAGCTCGGATTGGGCGCGGGTGACATCGAGCGGCGCCATGGTGCCGGCGTCGAGCTGTTTCTTGTTGTCGTTGTAAAGTTTCTCGGAAACGGTGATGGCCTGCTCGTCGACTTTGACATTGGCGCGCGCGTAGACGAGCTCCCAATAGGCCACGATGGTGTTCGTAATCGTGGTAATGGCCTGCTGCGCGAAAGCCCAGTCCGCGATTTTCCGGTTGTTTTTTGCGATGCGGATGTTGCGCGTGTTGACGGCGATGCCGAATCCGTTCAGCAGGGCCTGAGAGAAGCCAATCGTTAGGGTGGATTGAACAGCGGGGTTGAAGAAGTTCTCCGTGGAGTTCGAGCTGCTGCGCGTGTTGTTCCAGCTGATGTTGAGATTCGTGCCCGTATCGAAGCTCTGGGAGTACTGCGTGTTGAATTCCGTGGTGTGGGTGACCAGATTCAATTCGCCAGCTACGCCCGTGCCGGAGATGAAGGGATTATTGACCGGCGTCAAGGCATCGCTGACGCTAGCCGTGCCCGAGAGCGCCGGATCATAGGAAAGGCTGGGAAGGTTTGCGGTCGAGGAGCTAAAGTTCGCGCCAGGCGTCGAATATCCCAAACCGCCGGCTTTGGCCTTGAGGATGGACGCGTCGGCGATCCACGGATAGTAGCGTTGCACGGCAATGTCCAGGCTGTTTTCAAGTGCCAGCTCGACGGCGTCTTGCAGGCTCAACTCAAGCTTGCCATCGTGGACCAGCTGATCGAGCCGTGGCGAGTTGGTAATCGCCGGCTCATCGATTTTTATCTGCTGGTAGGGTTTCAGGAGGCTTGGGAAGGCCACTGGCGGAACGGTGAAGTCGTACTTCGCAAGGCCCAGCGAGCTGACGGGAGCAATCGACGAGCCCTGAGGCGCCGCGGATGGCGCGGGAGCGGGGTTCGCCGGCGGGTTCTCTGAAGAACTTTGCGCCACGGCCGGCGAGATCGGCCCCACGACGAGGAGCCCCGCCATCAGCATGGCGAGGAAAGATTTGGCAACGAGCAAACCGCGTCGCTTCATGGCCCCGCGCAGACCGGATTGCCTTTGGTCTGCCACCAATGAGAGATTTTTGACGCGTCCCCATAGAGTCGTCATGACGATTTTCATTCCTCGAGGTTCTGTCCCTGTGGGACGTATTTGGTTCAAACCGATTTGATCTGAGCTGATAGTGTGGAACGTGCCCTGAACAGGCGTTGGTACACTCAGTTGGCAGGATTTTTGCCACGCGGAGGTAAAACTCCGGCCGGGCGGCTGAGAGACAGGTCTATTCAGAGGAGTCCATCACGCTTTTGACCCAGTAAGCAGCCAGAGACTCCCGGCGCGGCCTGGAAACTCGCACTGCAGTTTAGCAGGGGCTCCCATTCCTTGACAACGCGCGGCACCGCGGCTAGGCTGCTCACCAATCGGTGTTTAGAAGTAATTTGCGTCGGGCGGAATACGATGCTCTCACGAGAAGAACTGCTGCGCATGTTTGAATCCGCCGGAGCCATCCGGCATGGCCATTTTGAGCTTAGCAGCGGCTTGCATAGCGGGACGTACGTGCAATGTGCGCTCGTTTTGCAGTACCCGCGGCTCGCCGAAAAGCTGGGGCAGGCGCTGGCCGCGCTTTTTTCCGACGCCGTCATTCACGCGGTGGTTTCGCCGGCGCTGGGCGGAGTGATTATCGGGCAGGAGGTCGCGCGGGCGTTGCCGGAGGTCAAGGGGGCCGCCGGCAGGGGAGTGCCGGCGATTTTTGCCGAACGGGATGCCAGTGGAACTATGACTCTTCGGCGCGGTTTTTCGCTCCAGCCCGATGAGCATGTACTTGTGATCGAGGATGTGTGGACGACCGGCGGCTCGACCCTGGAAACGATTCGAGTCGTTGAAGAAGCGGGCGGGCGGGTCATTGCCGCCGGAGCTTTGATCGACCGGAGCGGAGGCGCGCTGGAGCTCGGCGTCGAAACGCAAGCTTTGCTGGACCTTCCTATCGCCAAATACGAGCCTGAGGATTGCCCGCTATGCCGGGATGGTGGCGCGGCGGTAAAGCCGGGCAGCCGTTTCGCGCGCTCGGCGCCGTGACGCGTCCGAACCACTTGCTAGAATTGACTGCGCTTCTGAAAATCGATTCCTGAAGGCTCGACAACCCTCGCTTCATGCGCCATTTCAAACTCACGATTGCTTACGACGGGACAGACTTCCACGGCTGGCAGATCCAGTCGTCCGATAAGCCCACGATTCAGGGCGAGATTTCCAGCGTGCTGCGACGGTTGACGCAGGAAAATGTGATGCTGAACGGCGCGGGACGCACCGACGCGGGTGTCCACGCGCTTGGACAGGTGGCCAGCTTTCGCACGCAATCCGGCTTGTCGGCCATCGAGTTCCAGCGCGCATTGAATGCTCTGCTGCCTGCGACGATTCGCATTGTCGGCGCCGAAGAAGTGGGGCCGGATTTTCACGCGCGTTGGTCGGCGCTTGGAAAGATCTATCGTTATCGTCTGTATCGCGGCAAAGTCGTTCCGCCTGCGGTGTGGCGTTATGTCCTGCACTATCCATTTCCGCTCGACGAAGACGCCATGCGTATTGCTGCCTCACGTTATGTTGGCCCGCACGATTTTGCGGCGTTCGCCGCGTCAACAGGCTCCGAGGATGACGACAAGGAGCGCTCGACGGTGCGCGAGATCTATGCCAGCGAGTTAGTCTGCAGCGACGACGGCGAAGAGCTCGTCTATACGGTGCGGGGCCGTTCGTTCATGCGCTTTATGGTCCGCAAAATGGTTGGCACGCTGCTCGACGTTGGCCGAGGCAAACTCGTGCCGGACGACATCCTGCGGCTCTATCAATTGCGGGACCGCTCGAAGTCCGGACCAACGGTGCCGCCGCAGGGCTTGTGCATGATGCAAGTGATGCATGACGAGGCGTGGCGTGTCGGCGAACCGTAGCGCAAGGAATGCCTCCCGGATCGCGCCTTAGAAAACAGGCGGTCAGCTGAGTGGTTCAGCGAGTCCGCGATCAAGTGCATCTCGGTGAACTCTAGTGCGACCATCTGTTTAGCCGCGGAGCTTTGTTTTCTTTGAGACAACTGTTTCCCGTGAAAGTCGGCTAGAATTTCCATATGGCGGCCACGGCCATCCCCGTCGAGTCGATTCCGTCGATTGATCCTGCCACGGGAAATATCCTTGCCCAGTTTCAGAAGACGCCGCCGGCGGCGCTGCCGGAGATTTTGTCGCGCGCACGCGCCGCGCAATCGGGCTGGGCCGCTTTGCCCGTCAAGAAGCGATGCGCGCAACTACTTGGTTTGCGCGAATGCATAATGGGTTCGCGTGACGTCCTGGCGGATGCGGTTGTGGCGGAGTCCGGAAAGCCCCGCGTCGAGGCACTTTTCGCCGACCTTTTTGTTGCGCTCGACACGGCGCAGTATTTTCTAAAGAGTGGCGCGCGGCTTTTGCGGCCGGAACGTGTGCCGCATCACAGCAGTGCCGCGAAAGCCAAATCGGGGCGCGTGGTATACGACCCTGTCGGAGTTATCGGCATCATCAGTTCGTGGAACTATCCTCTGGCCATTCCGATGAGCCAGATTATTCCCGCAGTGGCCGCGGGCAACGCGGTGGTTTGCAAGACGAGCGATTTCACGCCCCATTGCGGTGCGCTGATTGAAAAACTATTCGCGGATGCAGGCTTTCCGAAAGATCTTGTCACGGTGATTCAAGGCGGCGGGGAAATCGGCCAAGCGTTGGTTGATGCCGGGCCGGACAAAGTCATGTTCACGGGCAGCGTGGCTACCGGCCGGCGCGTCGCCGAAGCCTGCGCCAAAAAACTGATTCCGAGCGTGCTCGAACTTGGCGGCAAGGACGCGATGATTGTCCTGGCCGATGCGAACCTCGAAGTTGCCGCAAGCGCCGCCGTTTGGGGGAGCTACACGAATTGCGGGCAGGTATGCCTTTCGGTCGAGCGGCTTTTTCTGGAGCGGTCCATCGAGGAAAAGTTTCTTGCGTTGTGTGTCGAAAAAACGAAAAAGCTCCGGCTCGGTCCGGGATGCGACCCGGCCGTCGATGTTGGGCCGCTGATCCGTCCGCAGCACGTAGAGCGCATGAGCGATCTGGTCGCCAACGCGCTGGCGCGCGGCGCTCGTGTGCTCTGCGGTGGTCGGCCGCGTGCGGATATCGGCGCAAATTTCTTTGAGCCGACTGTCATCGCCGGAGTAGATTCCTCAATGAATCTTTTTCAGGAAGAAACTTTCGGCCCCATACTCGCAATTCAGGCCGTGAAAGACGGGGAAGAAGCCGTTGCGCGGGCAAACGATTCTCCTTTCGCGCTTGCGGCGAGCGTCTGGACAAGCGATGCCAAGCGCGGCCAGGCCCTTGCCGCGCGGTTGCGCGCGGGCGCAGTGATGGTCAATGACGCGATCAGCTACTTCGGCATCGCCGAAGCTCCGCACGGCGGCTGCGGCGCCAGCGGATGGGGCCGCACGCACGGGAAAGCAGGTTTGCTTGAAATGGTGCGAACCAAATACATCGACCGCGACCGCTTGCCGGGCCTCGAAAAGCCCTGGTGGTACCGGTATGGAGCCGATCTCGAGCGTGCCGCCGACGGCTTTCTGAACTTTGAGTTTGCCGGAGGACTCGCCGCAAAATTGCGTAACGCCCGTAGTGCCCTGAAAACGATGTTTCGCGATCACGGCTTTTAATCTCGCAGCGTAAGCTGGAAGCAGCCAGTTCGACCGGCAAGAAGGGAAAGGGAGCGAGCCCCATGCGGCAAAACGACGCGGCCGAGCAAAAGGAATGGATTTACGACTGGAACCTGGCCGCAGCGCCGCTTATCGCTCCGGGCACGCACGTGCTGCTCAACGACGAAACGCTTCGCGACGGACTGCAAAATCCGAGTGTTCACGACCCTGGCCTTGAAGAAAAAATCGAAATCCTTCACCTGATGGAGGCGCTCGGCATCGATTCGCTCAACATTGGATTGCCCGGCGCAGGGGCGCGCGCCGTCGAGCATGTCGAAGCCCTCGCCCGAGAAATCGTCACCAGGCGCATGAAGATTAAACCCAACTGCGCCGCTCGCACGATCGAAGCCGACATCCGCCCCATCGCAGAAATATCGCAGCGCGTGGGCATAGCCATCGAAGCTGCGACTTTCCTGGGTTCGAGCCCTATCCGGCGGCTCGTCGAAGACTGGACAGTCGAACATCTCCTGCGCACCACCGAAAGAGCGGTGAAGTACGCGATCGAGCACGGACTTCCGTCCATGTACGTGACGGAAGACACGATCCGAACCGACCCGGACACGGTGAGGCGTCTTTACTCGACGGCGATTCGCAGCGGTGCGCGGGCCATCGTGCTGTGCGACACCGTTGGCCACGCCCTTCCGAGCGGCGCATACAATCTGGTGAAATTCGTAATCGAAGAAGTCGTCAAGCCCAGCGGCGAGAAAATTCGCGTGGATTGGCACGGCCACAACGACCGCGGTTTGGCCATCGCGAATTCACTTGCAGCGATTGCGGCCGGCGCCGATCAAGTGCACGCTGCCGCCAATTCGCTCGGGGAGCGCGTCGGCAACACGCCGATGGAATTGATGCTGGTAAACTTGCGCCTCATGGGCGTGATCCGTCAGGATCTGTCGCGGCTCAGGGAATATTGCGAAAAGGTTGCAAAAGCCACGCACACCGTCATTCCGCCGAACTACCCCGTCATCGGGCGAGATGCTTTCCGCACCGCCACCGGCGTGCACGCCGCCGCCATTATCAAGGCGTTTCACAAGGGAAACGAAGCGCTCGCCGATTCCGTCTATAGCGGCGTGCCTTCGCATCTCTTCGGACTCGATCAAGTGATCGAAATCGGCCCCATGAGCGGCAAATCCAACGTGCTTTATTGGCTCGAGCGCCACAAAATTCCAGCCGACGACGCGCTTGTCAATCGCATCTTCGATGCCGCCAAGCAATCGGCGCGAGTTCTGACGGACGCGGAAGTTTCGGCACTCTGCGCCGAGGCCACACGCCATTGAACGGAGCAACAGCGCGTAGCAGGGCAGTGAAACAGGTCCTTGTTTGGGTTATCCTCTTCGCTATGCCGGTTCGCACTTCCCTCGCCCGACACACCACACGCTCCGGTTCCCCGGGTCAACTTGGCGAAAACGCCCAGGTGCGCGCGGCCCTCGAATGGTTCGCTCCCAATCTCAATTGGATCAATGGCCAGCAAGCTCGCTTGACCGAAATTCCCGCCCCTCCCTTTCAGGAAGGCCAGCGCGCGGTGGAAGTGAAAGCCCTCCTCGCCTCCGCCGGCCTCAGCGTTCAAGTGGATTCCACGGGCAACGTGATTGGTGAACTCCGCGGCGTAAACGAAAAGGAAATCGTCGTGCTCTCCGCGCATTTGGACACCGTCTTCCCGGCCGGAACGGACGTGAAAGTGCGCCACCAGGCGAGCCGCATGTTCGCGCCCGGCATTTCTGACAACGGCACGGGCCTCGCCGCGCTCGCAGCCATCGCGCGCGCGATTCACGAAGCGCAAATCAAGCCGCAGCGGACAATGCTATTTGTTGCCGACGTCGGAGAAGAGGGCGAAGGCAATCTCCGCGGTATGCGCGCGCTCGTCGACACCTATCGCGGCCGCCTCAAGGCTGTGATCGTGCTGGACGGTGCGGGCACCGATCACGTCACGACCATTGCGCTTGCCTCGCGCCGGCTCGAAGTGGTGATTAACGGCCCCGGCGGGCATAGCTGGTCGGACTTCGGCATGCCCAATCCCATTAATGCGCTGGTTCGCGGCTCCGTCCGCTTTATCAATACGAAAGTTCCCGCATCGCCGCGCACAACTTTTAACCTCGGGCAAATCGAGGGTGGTACCTCGATCAACTCCATTCCGTACGAGGCCCGCCTCAAGGTGGATGTGCGCTCGGAAAGCGAGAGCGAGCTTCTGCGCCTCGAGTCGGCTCTCAGAGAGTGCATGGCCGCCGGCGTTCGCGACGAAATGGAGTCGTCGCGCGACCGTTCCCGAGGCAAGCTGGAATGGAAGGTCGAGCTCCTTGGCAGCCGCCCGGGTGGCGAATTGGCGGCACAGTCGCCTCTTCTTGCGGCATTGCGCGCGGCCGATGCTATCTTGGAAAACGAATCACGGATTGAGCGTTCTTCGACCGATGCAAATATTCCTCTCTCTCTCGGTATCGACGCGATTTCGATCGGCGCGGGAGGCAGCGGCGGAGGCGCACACTCGCTCCAGGAATGGTATGACCCGACGGGCCGCGAAATGGGATTGAAACGCGCCCTGCTCACGCTGCTTGGAATCGCGGACCTGGCGCCGGAGAAAACGAAATGAAGATTCGCGGGACCAGCTTGCTGTATTTAAGCGGGATTGTCCTTTTGAGTTTTTGTGCCGGGATATTTGTTCTGCGTGCAAAGGGGCAAGCGGCGCAGAGCGAGTCGCACATCACTGTTTATTTGCACGGCCGGATTTATACCAATGATCCTGCCCAGCCGTGGGCCGATGCCATGGCCATTCGCGACGGCAAAATTCGTTGCGTTGGGAAAATTGATTTTGTCTTGCTCGAATGCGGCGGAAACGATCCCAGCACAGAGACCATTCAGTTGCGGGGCAAATTTGTCATGCCCGGTTTCAACGATGCGCATGTGCACCTCGGCAGCGCCGGCGCGGACATGCTTTCCGTACGTCTGAATGGCGTTGCGAGCATCGAAGAACTCGAGAAGCGCGTAGCCGATGCCGTCGCGCAGCACAAAGAAGGCGAGTGGATCACGGGCAGCGGTTGGGATCACACGCTCTGGGCCGACAAGAAATTTCCCAACAAACAAGAGCTCGATGCGGTCGCTCCGAAGAATCCCGTCTTTCTCGTGCACGTCTCGGGTCACGTAGCCGTCGCCAACACGCTTGCGCTGCAGCACGGCGAAATCAAGCTGGACACTCCGAACCCACCCGGCGGCATGATCGAACGCGACACGGCCGGCGCAGCCACGGGCATGCTCGAGGAAGATTCCGCGATGAGCCTGGTTTCGGCCAGGATTCCAGACCTCAAATCCGATCAGCGGCGCCGAGGCATCCAGATGGTGCTTGCCGATGCTGCCAGAAACGGGGTGACCTCGGCGCAGGATTTTTCTGATTGGTCCGATTTTCTCGTCTATGTGCAGCTGAAAGAAGAAGGGAAGCTCACTCTGCGCATCACCGAATGGCTCCCTTTTCTTGAGCCCATGGATCAGCTGCTGAATATGCGCGCACAAGGCGGCACGACCGACCCGTGGCTAAAGACCGGAGCGCTGAAGGGCTTTACCGACGGTGCACTGGGCTCACGCACCGCGGCCATGCTCCTGCCGTACTCGGATGATCCCTCGACGAGCGGGATCCTGACGAATGATCCGGAAAAGCTCCGCACCATGGCTATCGAGCGCGACAAAGCCGGCTTCCAGATCAATTTTCACGCCATCGGCGACCGCGCCAATCACGTGGCGCTCGACGTCTTCGAGGCCGTGGCCAAAGCCAACGGCCCGCGCGACCGCCGCGACCGCATCGAGCACGCACAGGTGCTTGGTCCGGATGACTTGCCGCGTTTCGCGCAGCTTAAAGTGATCGCTTCCATGCAGCCATCCCACGAAACCACCGACATGCGCTGGGCCGGCTCCCGGCTCGGTCCCGACCGCTCGAAAGGCGCGTATGCCTGGGCCTCTCTCCTAAAGAGCGGAGCGCGTCTCGCCTTCGGCACCGATTACGACGTCGAGCCCATCAACCCGATGCGCGGCCTCTACGCTTGCGTGACTCGCGAGCTGCCGGAGGGAGGGCCAGCGGGTGGATGGGAGCCGCAGGAAAAAATCTCTCTGGAGGATTGCCTTCGCGCCTACACGTCCGGCTCCGCCTACGCGCAATTCGAGGAAGGGAAGAAGGGCGAGCTGAAAGTCGGCGAATACGCGGACTTCATCGTGCTCTCAAACGACATTACGAAGATTCCGCCGCCGCAGTACACGAAGACTACCGTTCTTCTCACGGTCGTGGGTGGCCGCACGGTCTACGCCCTGGACCCAAGTTCTCTCCAGTAGGGCAAGCCGGTTCGACCACGATTTGTCCACTCAATCGCCGAGCCACAGATGGGTGACTTGGTTGGCAGGTTTTCTTGGCCGTGAGTCTCTTGTCCCTGCCCTTTTGTACCAGCGGAAGCGAATCGCTGAGTTGCATGATCCGAGGCGTTACGGTCGTCGAAGCGCCTCCCAGTCCCGCAAAATGAGTGGCGGAAGTTTGAAACATTCAACGGCACTCCGTTGTTGCCGAGATGGAGGCCCGTAAGCGGGCTGATGCATCCCGCGCCATTCGCACAATTGGGGTTCGGCATTTTCGGCCCGTTCAGGTCTCTTCCCTCACACCCGCTCTCTACGAAGCTCAGGCGATCGATGGTTTTTCTCTTGATGGCTGCGCGATCCCTGTGTAGATCAGAAAAAGAAAGTGGAGCGGGATGTTTTCTGAGTGCTCGACTTGCGAGCTCCGCGCAATGCCGGTTTTGCTCTGAATTCAAACCAGGAACCGTGCTGTCAAAGTCTAGTGCCATGCAAGTATGTAGCGCGCTCGAGGGCGCAAGTACTGGGACGTACAGTCCCTCGATCTGAAGCTCCTCCATCCCTTTCATCAAATAAATCTAAATTTTACATGGCAATCCATCAGATTCCCGTTGACAAACTTTCGCAGGGGCAATATATAAGCCGCCTACAACCCTGTGGTGGGGTTGCCGTTGCCAGGTGCTATCAGCAAGATTTGCGGTGATTTTGAATTGCCGCTTGGGCGGGAGCATTTCTTCGCACGTCGAGCTGTGCACAAGGCAATCTTTGATCTCCTATGAAACCATGTAGCGAAATATGACGGGACGTATATCGGTGCAAGGGCAATTGATATCAAGTTTAGATAATTTATAGAGAGCATTCGGTTTAACTTTTTTTCCGACAATGGTAGCTGGCTTGCAAATGTCTTTGCCATACGGTTTCTTTTGTGGTGGTTGCCCCATTCAAGGAAAGTTCAGATCTTTCAGAGTAGTTGGCTCTGTTTGATTTTTTTTACCTGCTCGAGATGTTTAGGGCTGTAAAGGCCCATCCAGGAGGTAGTTGAATGTCAAGTAAGCGAGTGGCTCTGCTCCTAGCTGCGTTGTTTAGTTTCTTTGCTGTGGTTCCGTCGCCGCTGTTCGCACAAACGGCTGGATCTGGTGAGGTCGTCGGTACAGTTACCGATCCCTCGGGAGGCGCTGTTGTGGGTGCCACGGTGACGTTGACCGATACCTCGACCAGCACCACGAGAACAGCAGTGACGAATGATACCGGCAGGTACATCTTAGTGGACATCCGCGGCGGGAATTACAACCTGACCGTTAGCAAGACAGGCTTTCGAATCTCGAAGCTGGTTGACCAGCAGGTCACCGTTGGATCAACGCTCACTCTGAACGTTACGCTTGAAATTGGCTCGGTTGCCGAGACGGTCGAGGTCACGGTCACTGCAGGCGCGGAACTTCAGACGATGAACGCAACAGTAGGCAACACGATCACGGGAGTCACGCTGGCGTCTCTTCCCGCGATTGGCGGCGACGTCAGCACTTTCGTGGCGTTGCAACCTGGTGTTGGCCCGGATGGCAGCGTGGCGGGCGCGGTCGTCGACCAGAGCACGTTTATGCTCGATGGCGGACAGAACACGAACGACATGGACGGCAGTATGCAGGTTTATACGCCGAGCTTCGGCGGCGACCCGACGGGCGGCATCGCGGCAGGCAACGGTCTTCGTGGCGGCGCTTCCGCTGGCGGCGTGCCGACAGGTGTTATGCCCACGCCCTCTGACAGCGTTGAAGAATTCAAGGTAAATACCACTGGCCAAACCGCCGACTTCAATACCTCGGCTGGCGCGCAGGTGCAGGTGGTTACCAAGCGCGGAACAAACGCCTGGCACGGAACGGCGTACGAATATTATCTCGACAACAATTTCAATGCCAACACCTGGCAAAACAACAACAGCGGCACTCCGCTCCCGAGTTTCCACTACAACCGCTTCGGCGGCGCTATTGGCGGTCCGCTGGTCAAGAGGGAATTTCTCGGCGGAAAAACCTACTTTTTCGCAAACTACCAGGGGTTCCGCTGGAACAATACCGTAACCGAGGAAAGAGTGGTTCCTTCGGCGTCCATGCGCCTCGGAATCCTTCACTTCTCGAACGATCCGACCGGAAACACAACCTGCAGTAATAGCAGCGTTAGCGGCTGCACTGCGTACAACCTCAATCCGTATCCAGTCACGGACCCCCTGACCGGTGCGCTGCTCCCGGCCAGCACGCTTGATCCCCGCCTTATCGGAATCAATCCCACGGTTGTGGCACTCTGGAAGCTCATGCCAGCGGGCAACGATCCAGCCTGCGGCAATGGCCTTCTCGGCTCCCGGTGCGACACCGTTAACGGAATCGGCTTCGTTGGCAACATGAGCGTTCCGCAAGACGACAACTTCGGCGTCGCTCGCATCGACCACGATTTCGGTGCGAAATGGCACTTCACCAGCAGTTACCGATACTACAAGCTGACGCGCGCTACCAGCAGCCAGACGGACATCGCCAGCGGCGAGCCCGTTTCGACATCTAGCCGTCCGCAGCAGCCTTGGTACTATGTTGCAGGCCTGACCACCAACATCACCTCGAATACCACGAACGACCTCCACTACAGTTACTTGCGCAACTACTGGTCGTGGGGAGATGCCGGCGGCGGACCTCAACTGAGCGGACTCGGCGGGGCCCTGGAACCGTTTGGCGAGACCTCACAGGCTCTTACCCCTTATAACGTCGACACCCAGGATATTCGTACTCGTTTCTGGGATGGCAAGGATAATTTCCTGCGCGACGATATCACTATGCTGAAGGGCAACCATCTCTTTACCTTCGGCGGCGCCTACCAGCACAATTGGGATTATCATCAGCGCACCGACAACGGTGGCGGCATCAACTACTCCCCCACCTACGAGCTTGGCCAATCAAACGGCGCTCCCGACGTCACTGGCATTCCCGCGGCTCCCGCCGGCATCAGCACCACGACTTGGGATCGCGACTACGCTGCAGTACTGGGAATCGTTACGACAGCACAAGTCGCCTACACACGCACGGGCGCGAACCTGGCGTTGAACCCACCTCTCACCCCAGCGTTCGACAAGAGCAGCATCCCTTACTACAACGTCTACTGGAGCGATAGCTGGCGCGTAAAGCCGACGGTCACGTTGACCTACGGCCTGGGTTGGACCCTCGAAATGCCTCCGACAGAAGCCCAAGGCAAGCAAGTGGAGCTGGTCGATCAGAGCGGGCAGCAGGTCGATGTTGAGTCCTACCTCAGGCAGCGCGAGACGGCTGCTTTGGCCGGCCAGGTGTATAACCCCGAGGTCGGTTTCGCCCTCGTTGGGAACACCGGTTCCGGCCAGAAATATCCCTACCTGCCCTTCTACGGCTCCTTCAGCCCGCGTGTCGCACTTGCCTGGGCTCCGAAGTATAGCGACGGCATCCTTGGCAAGGTGGTCGGAGATGGAAAATCCGTCGTACGCGGCGGTTACAGCCGAGTCTACGGACGCCTGAACGGCGTGGATCAAGTGCTGGTGCCCTTGCTCGGCACGGGCCTTATCCAGCCCGTCACTTGTTCTGCTCCGCTCATGAATGGCACTTGCGGTACGACGGCCACTGCTGCGACTGCTTTCCGCATCGGTGTAGACGGCGATACGGCTCCGATTCCTGCGCCGTCGCCGACGTTGCCCCAGCCAGTCTATCCCGGCGTTAACAACGTCTCGGCAGCTGCCGGCGAAGCCTTGGACCCGCATTTCCGGCCCAACGTCGTGGACTCCTTCGACCTAACCATCCAGCGCCAGCTGTCCAACAAGCTGTTGCTCGAAGTGGGCTACATCGGTCGTCGCATCACCCACGAGTACCAGCCTATCAACATCAACGCCGTGCCTTACATGATGACGCTAGGCGGGCAGCAATTCGCCAAAGCCTACGCCGGTGTTGAGACCCAGTTGGGCTGCTTGCAAGGGCAAAATGCTTGCGGCGCAAACATTCCGCAACAAGCGGTAGGCGAGTCTAACGCCGCTTACAAGGCCGCTCTCATCAGTTATGCCAACACCTTTTCATCGCAGCCGTTCTTCGAGGCCGCCCTAGCGGGGACTGGTTATTGTGCTGGTTTTGCAAGCTGCACATCAGCGGCTGTTTTCAACGAGCTGAATAATTTCCAGCAGCAAAACGTGTGGAGCTTGTGGAGTGACCTCGACAACGGCGGGTACAATTTCCCCCGCAGCATGTTGAACACGCCCATCGTTGGCGGTCCGCTGGATTGCGGACCGAGTACGGCGCCCACCACTTGCGGCGGTAGCGGACAGTTGACCAGCGGCGTGGCTGTGAACGCCAGCGTCGGCTACGGCAATTACAACGCCGGCTTCGTTTCCCTTAAGATGAACAATTGGCACGGTCTTACCTTGCAGCAGAATTTCACCATGAGCAAGGCGCTCGGTACTGGCGCTTTCGTTCAGGCCACCAGCGAATACACTCCTGATGATCCTTTCAACCTTCAGGAAATGTATGGCCCTCAAGGATTCGACCGCAAATTCGTTTACAACATCCTCGCGGTTTACGAGGTGCCGTTCTATAAGAATCAGCAGGGTTTCCTTGGCCACGTTCTCGGTGGTTGGAACCTCTCCCCGATCTTCACTGCGGGCAGCGGCTTGCCGTTGTACTGCAACACCAACACCGATGCCCAAGCTTTCGGTTCGGGTGACGGCTCCAACTTCTTCGACAACGAGCAGTGCTTGCAGGTCTCGCCAACGAACCCTGGCAGCGCCACGGTTCATAACAACGGCGGGAGTCCTAACATCTTCGCGAACCCCGCTGCCTCTTATGCGTCCTTCCGCGCGCCGATTTTGGGCGTAGACGGGCAGGATGCTGGCGTTGGCCCGATCCGCGGATTGCCCTACTGGAACTTGGACATGAGCCTGAGGAAGAACATCAGAATCTCCGAGCGGTTCAGCGCGGAGTTCCAGTTCCTCTGCCTGAATACTTTGAACCATATGCAATTCTCCGATCCGACTCTCCAGATGGGAAGCCCCTCGAGTTGGGGGCAGCTCAGCACGCAGGGCAACACGCCTCGCCAAATGGAATTCGGCATCCGGCTGAAGTTCTAACTACTTCCGGCGAGTTTTGAGACTTGCCGCAAAACGGGGAAGGCCGCAACGGCCTTCCCCGTTTTTGTATTTCGCCGACCCGGGACGGATCGATCCGCGCCAGGGCATTGTCACTCCTCGTCGCGGGAATTAAACGGACGCGCCCGCCACCCCGAGGCTGCGCCACCGATGACAAAACGCCTTCCTGCCGATCTTTCGCTCGCTTTCTGCAGCTTGCTCTGGGGCGCAACGTTTGTCGTCGTGAAGAATTCCCTCGCCTATTCTTCGGTCTTCGTCTTTCTGTCTGCTCGGTTCACGCTGGCTGCATTCCTGATGGCCGCCTTCCGGCCGCGCGTATTCCGAACGCTGAAAAGGGAGGAGCTGCTCGCCGGCGCCGCCCTCGGCTTCTTTATGTTTGCCGGCTACGCCTTCCAGACTGCCGGCCTGCGATACACGACACCAGCGAAGTCCGGCTTTGTCACCGGCTCAAGCGTCGTCCTCGTCCCCGTTCTTCTCGCCATCTTCTGGAGACGCCGGCTCACTCTCTGGGTTTATGCCGGCGTATCTGCCGCCGTCTTCGGTCTCTATTTCCTGACCGTGCCCGCGGAGGGCCTCAGGCACCTCAACCGCGGCGATTTGCTCACACTCGTCGCGGCGGGCTTCTACGCCATGCATATCATTCTGGTTGGGGACTACACCCGGCGGCACTCGGTTGCGGCGCTCAGCGTCCTCCAGGTTGCGGCGTGCGCCGCTCTGGCGTGGCTCGCGACCGGATTGGCTTCGGCGGCAGGCTTCGAACGTGTCCGCTTCGGTTGGCAAGCACAATCGCTGCTGGGAATTGCCACCTGCGCGGTACTGGCGACCGCAGTGGCCTTTTCGGTGCAGCTTTGGGCGCAGCAGTACACCAGTTCGAGCCACGCTGCGGTGCTTTTTACCCTTGAGCCGGTGTTCGCTTCGGCCACTTCCTACATCCTGCTCCGCGAGAGACTGGGCGGCCGGGCGCTGCTTGGGGCCGGCTTTGTGCTGGCGGGAATCCTGATCGCGGAACTGCTTGGCCCCCCCGCCGCTCCGGAGTCTCCGGAGCCCACGGCGGAAAATGTCGCTAGCCGGGGAAGTGTGGCGCAGGGGCAGGGCACGTCGTGCGCGTCTTAGGTCTTTTCTGCGGCGATCGCGGCCATCCCGCTCCTAGCGGCCTTCGGTGTAGTTTTGCACGTCGACGGCCTCATACATGGTAGCCGTCGCGGTGTGGGCTTTCTCGTAGGCAGTGATGTCGGATTCGTGTTCGAGAGAAGTACCGATATCGTCCAGACCCTTTAGCAGAACTTCTTTGCGTGATGGCGCCAGATCGAAGCGGAACATCAGGCCATGCCTGTCGGCGATGGTCTGATTCGGCAGATTCACCGTAAGCATGTACCCTTCCTCTTTTTCCGTGCGCTGGAAGAGTTCCTCGACCTCGTTCTCGCTGAGGGAGGCAGGAAGAATGCCGTTCTTGAAGCAATTATTATAAAAAATGTCGGCGTAGCTCGGCGCGATGATCACGCGGAATCCGTAATCCTTCACGCCCCAGGGAGCGTGCTCGCGGCTCGAGCCGCAGCCGAAATTGTGACGCGCCAGCAGGATCGATGAGCCTTCATAGCGCGGAAAATTCAGAACAAACTCGGGGTTCGGTTTCTCGCCCGGCAAATAGCGCCAGTCGTAAAACAGAATCCGGCCAAATCCCTTGCGCGTCAGCGCTTTCAGGAATTGCTTCGGCACCATCTGGTCGGTGTCGACATTCACCTTGTCCAGAGGCATTACCATGCCGGTATGGGTGTTAAACGGTTCCATTGGTCCTCACTCGACCGACGCCACGTCGAGCGAACGTACGTCGACGAAGTGTCCCGCGATTGCCGCGGCGGCGGCCATCACCGGGCTCACCAGGTGCGTGCGGCTGTCCTTGCCCTGGCGGCCCTCAAAATTGCGATTGCTGGTGCTGGCGCTCCGCTCGTGGGGCGGCAGGACGTCGGCGTTCATGCCGATGCACATGCTGCAGCCGGCGTCGCGCCACTCGAAGCCGGCGTCGCGGAAGATTTTGTCGAGGCCTTCCTTTTCTGCCTGTGCTTTGATGCCGCGCGACCCGGGCACGATGAGTGCCTGCTTGATGCTGCGAGCGACGTGCTTGCCAGCGACCAGATGTGCCGCTGCGCGCAAATCGTCGAGGCGCGAATTTGTGCAGGACCCAATGAACACGCGATCAACCGGAATATCCACGATCGGCGTCCCGGCTTTTAGACCCATGTATTTCAATGCGCTTTCGGTGGCTTTCTGATCGTTGGGATCGTCGAAAGATCCCGGCTCCGGCACGCGTCCCGTTACGCTCGTCACCATACCGGGATTTGTGCCCCAGGTGACTTGCGGGGCAAGGTCTGTCGCTTTGAGTTCGACAGTCATATCGAACTTCGCGCCGTCATCCGAGTTGAGCTTCTTCCACCCAGCAACGGCATCGTCAAAGGCTTTGCCGCGCGGTACAAAAGGGCGTCCTTCGAGATACTGGAAAGTCGTTTCGTCGGGCGCGATCATTCCGGCGCGCGCGCCGCCTTCAATCGTCATGTTGCAGATGGTCATGCGGCCGTCCATGCTCAAATCGCGGATGGCTTCGCCGCCATATTCGGCGACGTGACCGGTGCCGCCGCTGATTCCAATTTTTCCGATAATCGCCAGGATGATGTCCTTCGCCGTCACGCCGCGCGGTCGCTTGCCGTCGACCAAAATGTGCAGAGTCTTGCTGCGCGATTGGACTAAACATTGCGTCGCCAGCACGTGCTCGACTTCGCTTGTGCCAATGCCAAAGGCGAGCGTACCAAACGCGCCGTGGGTCGAAGTGTGGCTGTCGCCGCAAACAATGGTCTGTCCGGGCTGCGTTACGCCCAACTCCGGACCGATGATATGCACGATGCCCTGGTTACGGCTGTTCATATCGAAGAGGCGCACGCCAGTCTCGCGGCAATTTTTCTCGAGCGCTTCAAACTGGAGCCGCGCGTCGGTATCAACGATGGGCAAGACGCGATCTTTCTCGGTCGTCGGGACGGAGTGGTCCATCACCGCAAACGTCAGGTCGGGCCGGCGCACTTTGCGCCCTTCTGCGCTCAGGCCTGCGAAGGCTTGCGGAGAGGTGCCCTCGTGGATGAGGTGCCGGTCAATATAGATGAGCGCGGGTTTTCCGGCCTCTTCGTGAACGACGTGGGAATCCCAGATTTTTTCGTAGAGTGTTTTTGGCGGCATGTGCGTCGGTCTCAGATTTTAACACTCCCTAAACATATGTCCAATGGACCAGCTTCGCGTGTAGCTCGGCTCGCGGCCAGTCGCGCCACGCTTGGCTGTGTTTCCTGTCGCACGGAATCAGGAGGCGCACAGGCACGAGTGCGCCTGTGCCGCTCTGCTGTCACGTTCTCAGTGGCTAGCGCTTGATGCTCACTACCGTGGGGTCGGCTTCGTAGCCTTCGTCCTTTACCGTTTCTTCGGCTTTCGCACGAAGAGTTTTTTCATCGGCGTCTTTTGGCGCCTTGCAATGACGGCGGATCACTTCTTCGCCGCTTGCAATGCGAACGACCCAGTCCGATTTCTCGCTATCCCAGGAAACTTCCACGCTATTGGCACGCATATCTCCTCCAGCAGAATTCGAGGGACATTGTAGTCCCAACCGCCCTTTGGAGAGTACCCCCGCTTTCCAGTACCCGGGGCTCGGCGGGTCGAAGAAAGAAATGGCACGGCACTGAGAAGACTGGGGCGCTTTGGCGAAACTCCGGAAATGTGAGGAAAAAAGAGGAAAGCCCCAAGGCAAGAGTTGCATTGGGGCTTTCAGCGAAATTAGAAAGCGGAGTGATTAATGTTTGCCATTCGTTGCGTGACCGCGCCCATCCCGCTCTTCGTTTCCCTTGAAGTGGGCGCTATCGACACGCTTCGCTTCCTCGGCCTTCTCGCCGCGGTTCGGCTTCGGGCCCCGATAGCCCTGGTGTGGATCGAAATGGTTATCCACTTTGCCGCGGAAGTTGTCAGGGCCATGAAACCATGGGCCAACTCCGATGAAGACGCCTCCGGTAAACCATTCTGGACCGTAGTAGCCGGCAGGAGCACAGTCATAAGGAGCGACGTCATAGTAGCCGTAAGGGCAATCAGGGGCTACGCCGACCTCCACGGCGACCTGAGCATTTGCCGCCGGGGCGGTTGCCGTAAAAAAGATTCCGGCAAGTGCCGCTAAAACCAGAAATGAAAATGCGCGCATGAATTCACCTCGCTATCGTTAGTTTGTATTTCCTCGAACAGCGACCTCTTTTGAAGATCGGTGGCATTCGATCAACGGTAGGCCCTTGCCGCCCGAGGCTCCATCGGGTCGGTACATTAGAGAAGACAGGGATTTACTGTAGAGGGCGGGTCCAGGGAAAGCTCCGGACCTGTGAGTCGACCCTGGAAGGCCGGGGCGTCTAGGATGGATTCCTGATCAGGTTTAGGACGGGGGCGGGGGATGGTTTTCTGGCGCGATCCCGGCCGGCAGCGATGGTGCCGCGCCGGCAGAAGTAAACGCGCGGCCCAAGAACGAGAGACTGCAACCAGCGAGCTTACCGAGAGCTCCTTCTGAACTGCACGGTATTAGGCATACGCCCGGAGAAAAATAGCCGCCGATTCTGTATTTGCACTGACAACTGTCAAGAATGCTGTCCGGTGTGGCGGCCCTGGCCAGAGAGTGCACGGTTACCCGTTTTCAAATCTTTGAAAACTGCCCCATATGGGACAGACCCGGGAGTATGAAGCGGCTAGCATGGGGCGTTCGAGAAACAGAAGATTGAGTTCAAGGAGTGAAATTATGCGTGCATTTAGATTTCTGATGGCAGCAGCAGTTGTTGGAAGTTGCTTCGCGGCAACCGTACCTAAAGCGGAAGCTCAGGTCAAGGTCGAGATCGGTGTAGCTCCGGAATGTCCGTACGGCTACTATGACATCGCTCCGTACGACTGTGCCCCGTCCGGCTACTACGGTCCGGAATGGTTTAGCGGGGACGTGTTCGTTGGCGCCGGCCCATGGTTTCACGGCGGCAGCGAGTTCCGTGGCAATGTGGACAACCGTTTCGATCCCCAGCACGGCTATAAGGGCGCAAAGCCAAACCGCGGCGAGAAAGCCGAGCCAACCAAGCGCGTCGATAAAGACCACTTCAAAGGGAACGAAGAGCGCGATGGACGCGGCCACTCAACGGGCGGCAAACACTAAATCGCATCAGCCGATGGGATGGCAAGACAGTCCGGCGAGGCATTTGATCGCTAGGGTTTGAAGCGTGCCGTCCATCGAGGTGAACCGAACGGCCCGGGTCAAAAACCCCGCACGTAGAGTCTACGTGCGGGGAATCCCGTTCTTGGTCCTCACGTCGTCCCGCCTTCCATACATCTGACCGGGGTTAGTGGCTTCCGCCGGAGAGTTCGCGGACGATGTCGCCGACGAATTTTTTGGCGTCGCCGAAGAGCATCATGGTGTTGTCGAGGTAATACAAAGGATTGTCGATTCCGGCGAAGCCGGCGGCCATGCTGCGTTTGATGACCATCACCGTGCGGGCCTTGTCGACGTCGATGATGGGCATCCCAAAAATGGGGCTGCTTTGGTCCGTGCGAGCCGCGGGATTGGTGACATCGTTTGCGCCGATGACTAGCGCGACATCGGTTTGCGGGAGGTCGCCGTTGATGGCGTCCATTTCCATCATCCGGTCATAAGGAATATCCGCCTCGGCGAGCAGGACGTTCATGTGGCCGGGCATGCGCCCGGCGACGGGGTGAATGCCGAAGCGGACGTCGATGCCTTTTTTCGTGAGGATGTCGTAGAGCTCGCGGACCTTGTGTTGCGCTTGTGCCACGGCCATACCGTATCCCGGAACGATAACCACTGTGTTCGCGGCGGCGAGAATCCCGGCGGCATCTTCTGGACTGGCGCTCTTGACCGCGCGCTCCTCCTTTGCGCCCGCAGCGGAAGCCTGCACCTGGCCAAACGCTCCAAACAGCACGTTCGTGAAGGAACGGTTCATGGCTTTGCACATTATGACGGAGAGGATGAAGCCGGAAGCGCCGTCGAGCGCGCCGGCCACGATCAACACCTTGTTGTTCAGCACGAAACCGAGCAGCGACGCGGAGAAGCCTGCGTAGGAATTCAGGAGCGAGATTACCGTGGGCATGTCCGCGCCGCCGATGGGCGTGACGAGCATGATTCCGAAGATCAGCGCGACACCGATCATGATGGGGAACAGAAACGTCATCTCGGGATGAAGAACGAGAGCGACGACGAGTCCGAGCGCTGCGGCGAGGACCGTCAGACTGACATAATTCTGTCCTTTATAGGTGATAGGGCGCTGGGGAAGGATTTCCTGCAGTTTGCCTGCTGCAATCAAACTGCCCGTGAAAGTGAGCGAGCCGATGATGACTTCGAGGCCGATTTCGGCCATCTGGAATCTGGGGACAGAGGGAGCGGCGACATAATATTCGGCGATCCCGATCAGCGCCGCGGAAAGCGCGCCAAAGGCGTGGCTGAGAGCGGTTCGCTGAGGGACCGCAGTCATCTTCACCATGCCGAGGGGCACGCCGACGGCGGCGCCGATGATGAGCGTAATGATGATCCACTTGTACTGGCTTACCTGCGGATCGGAGAGAGTGGCGATGACGGCGATGGCTGAGGCGATTTCGCCGACGAGTACGCCGCGTTTGGCTGTGACGGGAGATCCCAGCCACTTGATGGCCAGAATGAAGCCGATGGCCGCCGCGATGTAGGTGAAATCGATAAGCTGCTGGATGTCGGCCGGGCTCATGGCTTTTTCGCCGCCTTACCGGTCTTGAACATGCCGAGCATCCGGTCGGTGATGACGAAACCGCCGACCATGTTGCTGAAGGAGGCGGCCACAGCAACGAGGCCGAGGATGGTCGAGAGCTTCGTTTCGTGGCGGCCGGCGATGATGATGGCGGCGACCACGACGATGGCGTCGAGGGCGTTCGTCAGCGACATCAGAGGCGTGTGCAGGAGCGGGGAAACCCGTTTAATGAGTTCGATACCCAAAAATGCCGATAGGATGAACACAAACAGACTTGAGATAAAATCCGCGGGCATCCATGCCTCCTTATGATTTCGCAGCCAGCGCCGGCAGCTTATAAATCTCACGCAGCCTGGCGCTTACAATCTCTCCACCCTGGGTCAGAAGCGTTTCGCGGACGATTTCATCCTGCAGATTCATTTGCAATTTGCCTTCTTTGATCATGTAGAGAAGAAAAGTGGCGACGTTTTTGGCGTACATCTGGCTGGCGTGGTAGGGAACTGTGCTGGCCAAATTGATCGAGCCGATGATGGTGACGTCATTGTCGACGATCTTCTCTTCGGCGCGGGTCAGCTCGCAGTTCCCGCCGCGCTCGGCGGCCAGATCGACAATGACCGAGCCCGGCGCCATGCCTCTGACCATCTCTTTGGTTACCAGTATGGGCGATTTTTTTCCTGGAATGACCGCAGCGGTGATCACGACATCGCTTTCCGCGACCACTTTTCCAAGAAGTTCGCGCTGCTTTTTGTAGAAGTCTTCGCCCTGGGCGGTGGCGTAGCCGCGCGCGTCCTGGGCGTCTTTCGCTTCGATGGCGATTTCCACGAAACGTCCGCCAAGGCTCTGGACTTGTTCTTTCACGGCGGGACGCAGGTCGTAAGCGGAGACCACCGCCCCCAGCCTGCGCGCGGTGGCGATGGCTTGGAGCCCTGCAACGCCGCAGCCGATAATAAAAACGCGCGCGGGAGTGATCGTTCCCGCGGCAGTGGTGAGCATGGGGAAAATCTTGGGGAGCGTGTCGGCGGCGATCAAAACAGCCTTGTAGCCGCTCATGGTGGCCATTGAGGAGAGCGCGTCCATGCTTTGCGCGCGCGTGGTGCGCGGCATCAGCTCAATCGAAAAAGCGGTGATGCCTTTTGAGGCGATCTCCTGGATGGTTTCAAGAGAGCCCAGCGGACGCAAAAAACCGATCAGAACCTGGTTGGGGCGATAGAGAGGAACGTCGGCTTTGCCGGTGCGGTCGTTCGAACCGTAGCAGAGCACTTGAGTGACGATATCGGCGGCGGCAAAAACGTCGGCGCGCGTGGGGAGAATTTTCGCGCCCTTCGCCGCGTATTCTGTGTCCAGATAACCAGCTTCTTTTCCGGCGCCGGCTTCGACAACAACCTCGAGGCCCGCTTTTGTGAGGCTGGGAATGACGGCGGGCACCATCGCAACGCGGCGCTCTCCAGGAAAACTTTCTCGCGGCACTCCGACAATCATGAAACTTCCTCCGGTACTCTCTCCGTTACGTTCTACGTCTCTTCAGAACTTCCCCACGATTCCAGTTTTGCCCGGTCAGCGCGGCATTCTACATCGAAATCGTACGGCGAGGAATGCAAACAAATGGCCGGTGGAATCGGCGCCGGGTTATCCGGCTCCAGCTTCCTTGCCAGGGATAAAATAGACTTCTTCGAACAGGGAACCTTTCTGCCAGCCCGCCCGAGTCAGGATTCCTTGGCCGTTCTCGCACATGCTGGGATGGCCGCAGAGATATCCCGTGGTCGATTCGGGCCGCAAGCCCCACTCGTCGACGTACATGCGAACGAGATCATCGACGCGGCCGGTTTGCCCTTTCCACGCGGTGTCTTCCCACGGGCGGCTGATAGTGGCCACGTATCTGAACCAGGGAACTTCCGCAGCGATACGCTCGAGCTCTTCGCGATAGCCGAACTCCCACGAGCGGCTGCCGCCTTGTAAACAGAAGAATCTGTGTTCGCCGGGCATGGGGCTATTACCCGCTTTCCAATCTTTGTACAAAGTGCGGACATAGCTGACAAAAGGAGCGATGCCGGTGACAGTGGCGAGGAGAAGATGATTGGTGCGGCCACTCTTCAGGTCGAGAGTAAAGCGGCCTTTCGAGATTTTGCGGCAGAGCAGGGTATCGCCGACTTTGAGTTTGTAGAGGTGCGGCGTGAGAGCGCCATGAGGAACGAGTTCGATGAAAAATTCGAGGCCTTCTTCGTACGGGGAAGAAACAATGGAGTAGGCCCGCTCGATGCGCTTCTCTTCGAACTCGACGGCGAGTGTGGCGTACTGTCCGGCCTTAAAGGGGAACGGGCCGCCAGGATCAATGCGGATCAACCACAAGTCTTCAGACAAATCCTTGCGCTCGATAATCCGAGCCGTGAAGTGTTTGTCTGTGGGCAGAGCCATGCGCCTAATCCTCAATTGCCAATTTTCAGAAATGGGTCCATCGAAAGAACGACCGGGTGGAGCAGCTGTCTGCTTCGCCCGGTGCTGTGGAATCGATACGTTACCCCCGGGGGATGAGTTGAATCCTTCTGTTGAAGCCATCCTTTATTTGCTATTTGCCTTCGTTTGCGTCTTTTGATTCGGGAGGCGCAGGGCGGCCGTCAAGGATAGGGCGGCTGCCTGGGGACCCCACGGGGCGGCATTGTACACCCGCTTGGTCATTTTCGGAGGGGGAATGGCTGGCCGGCGTGTGAGGTCTTCCAGGGGCTGACCATTTGCCCAGGGCCTCGCTTCTTATTCCGCCGAAAAAGACTCTTCAACTGGAGCCGACGCGAGAAAGAAGCAATGGCGGTGAGGGTTAGTACGCGGAATCCGCATACTTGACCGAACACCCATAGGGCCGCGTCGCGACCGTCTCGACTTGCTTGCCGGCCATGGACTGCTCGAGCGCGAGACTGACGTAATTCGTCGCGCGCGAAACGTCCTGGAGATCGGTTGTCGGCTTATCGTCAATGGCGCCGTCGTAAATCACAATGCCCTGGGGATTGATGACCACCATCTGCGGGGAGGTCTTCGCGCCGTAGAGATGGCCTATTTCGCCCGTGGGATCGAGCAGCGCGGCTGTCGGAGCAGCCTGCATCTTCACGAGGTAGTCATTCTCCTCACCGGCCGTCGCGTAGCCTTGCTTACCGGGCGCGGAAGAGAGGATGGTGAACCAGACTACTCCGCGGCCGGTCCACTGCTTCTGCAGGCGCTGCATGTTGCCGCTGTTGTAGTGCTTCTGAACGTAGGGGCAGCCATTGTTGTGCCACTCGAGGACCACATACTTTCCGCGATAATCCGAAAGGCGAAAGGACTTGCCGTTGCTCGCTGAGGCCGAGAACTCCGGGGCTGCGTCGCCCACTTTTGCAGCCGAGATCAAGAGCGGGATTGCGCCCAGGACCAGAGCAGCCAGCAGCGTGTAACGATTCGAGCGATTCATGTTTTTGGTACCTCCTCGATAGATTATGCCGGGCGAGTTCGAGCGCCGTAGCGTTTTATCGCGGTGCGGGGCTTGCCGAGAGGAACATCAATCAAGTAAGCGCGATCGCCAGAGAGGAGAAGCACGCCCTTCAGCCGATCGAGCGGCTTCTGAAGCTGATCAGATTTATGCAGCACAAGCCGGAAGCCAGTGTCCCGAGGCACCAGCTCCTGCGGCGCAGCGTTTTCAATCTGCGACTCGGCGAGCGGAAAAAAGATAGCCTGCGTGATTTTATGGCCGAGATTCGCCGTGAGCATAAAAGAATCGTTCGCATCCTCCAATCGGAAACTCCAGTTCCCGGGCGCAGGACGCGGCAAAGACTTGCGCGCCCCTCGGAACAGGTCTCGGGTCCGCGGATCGGGGGCAGGTGGCTGCGATTGGACGGGGAGAGTGAGCGAGAGTTGTGCTTTGCCCGGAATGCACATTTCACGGCAGACCAGCACCTTTACCTGGGCACCAAGGCGAGCGGGCTCCCCGGCCGGGAGGCCGGCCGTGACACGTACCGGCACAATCAGCATAACTCGGTCGCCGTAGCCAAAGTCCACGATGCTTGAGGTCCCGAGACGCTCGGGCGCAGGCCACTCGATGGGCCCTGGCGTGAGACCTTCGGGGAATTGCCACGTGATGCGGGGTGGCTCGCCCGAATCTCCCGGATTTAGCCAGTAGATATGCCAGCCTGGCTCGAGTTCGAAGCGCAAGCCGAGCGAGAACGGATGCCCAGCAGTGATCCACTGATCTTCGGCAACCAATTCGAGCGTGCCGTGAGGGATGGTCGTACCGGCCGCCGGAAGAGCTCGAGCGCACAACATCAGTGCGATTCCCAGTGTGAGAACCCTTAAGAAATCTACATTTGGAACACACCTCGGCATTCCCTTTGGATGCGCGGAACATTCTGGGCGTTCCTACCTGGAGCAGCCGGGGGCTGAGAATTTTTGAAACATTTGGGGGGCTCCAATACGTCTAACCTGTGACGCAAAGGGAATGGCGCGTCTGCCTCATTACCCTCCCAGGCAAACACTGCCGTGGTTTGCATTTCGCGTTGGAATCTAGGAGTCATCGATGGAGATGTGGGAAACGGGGCGCCTGGGGCGCTTGCGAGTGATAGCTGTATTTGTCGGAGTGGGGCTTGGTGCCGCGTACGGAGTCAACGCGACGGCGGGCCAAACCGCTCAGCAGGCTGCACCGAACCCGGCTGCTCGCCCGGTTGGCACGATCAAAACCATTACGGGAAAAACCATTGTCCTGAGTACGGATGCGGGAGCCGAGGTTACGATTCAAGTTCAGGACGACGCGCGCCTGGTGCGCATTGAGCCAGGGGCGAAAGATTTGAAAAACGCCGCCCCGCTTCAGCTGGAGGACCTGCAGGCCGGCGACCGCGTTCTGATTCGTGGCGCCATAGGGCCGGATGGAAAGACGGTGATTGCGGCATCCGTCATTGCCATGAAATCGGCCGACATCGCCACGAAGCAGCAGCACGAGCGCGAGGAGTGGCAGAGGCACGGAGCCGGAGGGCTCGTGACGGCCATCGATACGGCAAGTGGCACGATCACGATTTCGACAAACTCCCAGGGCGCTGGCAAGGAAGTGAAAATTCAGGTCGCGAAACAAACCATCCTTCGACGGTACGCGGCGGACTCGGTAAAATTTGATGATGCAAGGCCCGCGCCGATCGACCAGATCAAGGTCGGAGACCAGCTTCGCGCGCGCGGAACGCGCAGCGCCGACGGCGCGGAAATCGCCGCAGATGAGGTGGTCTCCGGAACGTTTCGAAATATAGCGGGAACCGTCACTGCCGTGGATGCAGCGGCGGGAACGATTACCGTGATGGATCTGGTGGCCAAGAAGGCCGTTACCGTGAAGGTGACTTCCGATTCACAACTTCGCAAACTGCCGCCCCTGATTGCGCAGGGAATTGCCATGCGGCTCAAGGGCACGCCCGGATCTGCGCCGGCCGGAGCTGGCGGGAACGGAACAGCAGCTTCCACGCCCAAGCCTGCGGAATCGGCGGCTACCCATCCCGCTGGCGGCCAAGGGGGCCAAGCGGGTGGTCCGGGAGGCGCTGGACGAGCCGGCGGCGCGGGAGGCGGCGACTTGCAGCAGGTGCTTAGCCGGATGCCCGCCGTGACGCTTCCGGAGCTGCAGAAGGGCGATGCGGTAATGATCGTGGCGACGGGCGGGGCGCTGGAGAATGGGGTGACGGCAATCACGCTGCTTGGTGGCGTCGAGCCGATCCTTCAAGCTTCACCGGCCGGCGGAGCCTCGAACCTCCTTGCACAGTGGAGTCTCGGCGCAGCACCGGCGGGAGACGCGGCGCCTTGAAGCGCTCCAGTCATCCGAAAATGGTTCCAAGTCATCATAAGTCAGGAGAAGGAATGAGCTTCAGGTTGATCTATCGATGTATTGTTTTCGTGGGGGCGCTCTTGCTGGCAGCCACCGTCGGGAACGCGGGGCAAGCGCCGACGGCCACGGGAACGGGAACGTTGCGCGGGCAGGTAACGGATCCGTCGGGTGCGGCGGTAGTGAGCGCGACAGTGCTCGTGACTACCCCGAGCGGTGCGGCCACGACGGCAACGACGAACCGAGATGGAGTGTTTGAAGTAACGGGACTAGCGCCGGGAAAGTACGGCGTAAAGGTAATCGCACCGGGATTTACGACCTATGAGAACCCCGGGATTGATATCGCCGCGGGGCCCCCGCAAAAGCTGAATATAGCGATGTCCATTGAAGTGCAGGAGCAGAAGGTCGAAGTAACGGACACGACCACAAAAGTTGATGTGAATCCGGAAAACAACGCGGGCGCGATTGTGCTGCAGGGGAAAGATCTGGATGCGCTTTCCGATGATCCAGACGAGCTGCAGTCTGAGTTGCAGGCGCTGGCTGGCCCCTCCGCCGGGCCGAATGGCGGCCAGATTTATATCGATGGATTTACGGCCGGACAGCTGCCGCCGAAAGAATCGATTCGCGAGATCCGCATCAATCAAAATCCGTTTTCGGCGGAATACGACAAGCTCGGGTATGGCCGCATCGAGATCTTCACAAAGCCGGGCACGGACCAGTTTCATGGGCAGATATTTTTCACCGGCACGACCGCGGGCTTCAATTCGAGGAACCCCTTCGAGGACTTGCCGGCCGGCACTTCGCCGCCCGGATACGACACGACGCAGTTCAGCGCCAACGTCGGTGGTCCGCTGAGCAAGAAGGCCTCGTTTTTCTTCAATATCGAGCGGCGGGACATCAACGATTTGTCGGTGGTGAGCGCCCAGGTGGTCGATCCTACGACCTTTCTGATCAGTCCGTTCAGCGCCGTGGTTCCCAATCCGAAGACCAGGCTCAATTTGAGCCCGCGACTGGACTATCAGGTAACCTCGTCAAATACGCTTAGCGTGCGATACCAGTATTGGCGCAACACGGAGAGCGGCGACAACGTTGGCCCTTTCAATCTGGCTTCGCTGGCCACGAATTCCTACAGCACGGAAAATACCCTGCAGGTTACCGACACGCAGACGGTGAGCCCGACGACGATCAACGAGACGCGATTTCAATTTATTCACGAGTTGGCAACAGGAACCCCCTTGACCAATGCGCCAGAGATCAACGTGCCGGGGGCGTTCGTTTCCGGAGGCAACACGAGCGGGATAAACAGCGACATTCAGAACCGCTATGAGCTGCAAAATATCACCTACCTCAACAAAGGCAAGCACGCGTGGAAAATCGGTGGACGCTTGCGCGATACCACGGATGTGAACTCCTCGAATGCCAGCTTTAATGGCGCGTACTCGTTCGGCTCGCGGGTCGATCCCACCGTGTCCGGGTGCGACGTCCCCAACCCGCCGACGACCTGCCCCACGATCTCGGGCATCGAGGCTTATCAGATTACGCTCCAGGCTTTGGCGTCCGGCAACACCCCGGCAAACATGGCCACGGCGATTGCAAACGGCGGTGGAGCAAGCTTTTATTCGTTGAACTACAACCCGGCGGGAACGGCGGCCGCCCACGCCAACTATTTTGACGCAGGCCTTTTTGCGCAGGACGACTACAAGTTCCGGCCGAACATAACCGTGAGCTACGGACTTCGTTACGAGATGCAAAACAATCTGGGCGATCACCACGATTTTGCGCCGCGGGTGGGAATTGCCTGGGGAATCGACGGGAACGGAAAGAACAAGTCCGCGAAGACCATCTTGCGGCTGGGATACGGCATTTTTTACGACCGGTTCACGGAGAGCCTGGTCTTGCAGCAAGAGTTGCAGAACGGATTCATCCAGCAGCAATACCTGATCCAGAATCCTACTTTCTTCCAGCCCAGCGAGACAGTGACGCCGACGAGTCCTTTGTTTCCAGCGACCGCCACCTCCACGCAGGCAATTTATGTACCGAATCCCAGTCTTCGGACTCCCTACACCATGCAAACGGGTGTAACGCTGGAACGGCAGCTTTCCAAATTCGCAAACCTTTCCGTTACCTACTTGAATTCCCGCGGCGACCATCAGCTGTACTCGAATTTCATCAATGCGCCGCCGGTTCAGCCTGGCCAGCCGGTGCCTCCTCCGCCGAGCCAGATTGCGTACGCCTTCCAGTCGGAAGGCGTTTTCAAACAGAATCAGCTCATTCTGAACAGCAGTGTGCGCCTGCCGACGCCGCATGGATTCGTGAAGGATCTTTCGCTCTTCGGCTATTACACGCTGAACTATGCGAACAGCGACACTTCCGGCGCAAACTATTTTCCTTCGATCCCCGGAGATCCAAGCGCCGATTATGGACGCGCCGCCTTCGATATCCGGCAGCGTATCTTTTTTGGCGGCACGTTTGGTGCGCCGTACGGTTTTCGCCTGAGCCCGTTCATGATTGCGAGCTCCGGGATTCCGTTTAATATCACGACGGGGCAGGATCTTTATGGCGACGCGCAATTTAACGCGCGTCCGGCGTTCGGTACCTGCGGCTCGGGCGCCGCTGCCGGCAACATTCAGACTGCCTTCGGCTGCTTTGATGCGCTTCCGCAACCAGGACAGGCTCTGATCCCCGTGAACTACGGGACCAGCCCTGGACGTTTTACGATGAACCTGCGGCTCAGCAAGACCTTTGGTTTTGGGCAGAAAAAGGAAACCACAGCCGGGGGGCAGGGCAGCAGAGGGAGTCGCGGCGGGGGGGGAGGTGGGGGAGGAATGCCGCGTGGCGGAGGTCCCGGCGGAGGCCCCGGTATGTTTGGCGGGGGCACGCCATCTAATTCGCGCTACAACCTGACCTTCAGCGTCAACGCGCGAAACATCTTTAACAATGTCAATTATGGTCCCCCGATCGGGAATCTGAGTTCACCGCTGTTTGGCGAGGCAAATTCGCTTGCTCCGCAGCCGTATTCTTATGCTCCTACGGCAAACCGCCGGGTCGATTTGCAGGTGCAGTTCACGTTCTAGAAGCTCGCCGAAACTAGGAAGTGTGCAAACGGACAAGCTCGAAGATGGCCGGTTAGAAACGATGAAGAAGCGGCGAAGGAAAACTCTGGATGTGGGCGTTGAGGCCAGACGGGCGGCCCGCAATTCCGGTATCGCGCCAGCGGCCACGCGCGTGATCGCCGATAAGCGGAAGCATCCGGCCAAACACAAGAAAAAATGGCTGGAAAAGGAAGCGGAGTAGCCGCCGGAATATCCGAGGAAGCGCGAAGGTTTCGTTTCTTCTGGCTAGGTCCGGACCGGACCTAATTTTTCGATCCTCATCCGGGTTTATGAGCGGGCACGGATTCTCCGGCGACGAAAAGCGGCGAAGGCGTAATTTTCCTGCGCCCGGCGAGTTCCCCCGCAATCGACTCCAGATCCTTTTTGTCAAATCCCATACTGCTGATTTTTACGGTGCCGTCTGTTTCAATGAGAAAGATCGTGGGGACGTTCGTGAGACCGTAAGCGTTTGAGGCGGGGTAATTCTTTTCCTTTTGATCCATCAAAACAGGGAAAGTGACACCGAATTCCCTGGCAAAGTCTTTTGTGTCGCGAGCGTCGTCCTGCGAGATGCCGAGAAAGGTCACTCCATCGCCGCCGTAACGCTTGTAGATACGCTCGAGAAAAGGGAAAGTGAACTGGCAGACGGGGCAAGAGACTTTGAAGAACGCGGCCACCACGGGACCACGTTGCAGCAGTTCTTCCAATACATGCGCTTTTCCATCCAGCGCCTTTAGGGAAAATCCCGGCGCCATATTCCCCGCCATGATGTGAGTCATCTTTTTGTTCGCTCCCAGCCAGCCTAAAGCGCGGTCTAAAACCGTCCCTTCAAAATTGTAGCGCAGTCTTGTATCGCCGAGACGGTCGAGCGCCTTTGGAATTAATGCGCTTGCCTTGTGGCGTAGTCCAGTCCGGCTTCGGCGCGTTTGTCACCCGGATATTGCGTCAGAATGCTTCTGTAGGTTGCCTCGGCGTCGGTATAATGCCCGGTTTCAAGCTGGGCCTGACCGAGAGAAATGGCGGCGCTGTACATTTTTGGATCGAGCGCAAGCGCCTGGCGGAACTCAGGAATGGCGGAGTCGTACTGCCGCTTGGCGAGGAAAACCCGTCCGAGCCCAAAGTGCGCGAATGCTTCCTTCGGGTTTTGCTCCGTCAAATGCTGGAAAAAGGACGTGGCTTGACCCTCCATTCCGAGCTCGAGAAGAACTTCTCCAAGTTCCTCATGGTATATGGTGTTGTCTGGATTCGCGGCGTATGCCTTTTCGAGAGCCGCGATCGCTTCGGGATACTGTTGTTTGCTGAAGTACACTTTGGCAAGCAGTTCATGCGCTCGAGCAAACTTTGGCTCGCGGGCCGTCAGTTGCTGCAATTGCGTCAATGCTTCGTCCGTTTTCTTCTCGGCAAGCAACTGCTCTGCGCTCGCCAGTTCGCCCGCATCTTTGGTAAGCCGTTTGGCGGCGATGGCGGAGCCGGCGAGAACGATTGCCGAGAGAATGGCAATCAGGGACAAGCGCGTGCGGCGGGCGGGTTCGCTGGCCCCGGCAGCGGGCAGCACCGCTCCGACAGCGAGGCCCATCACAAGGCCGCCGATGTGCGCGGCGTTGCTGATTCCGGGAAGCGCTCCGAACGCCAGGTTGTAGGCAATGAATGTTCCCAAACTTCCCAGCATTTTGCTGTTGATTTTCAGGTGAGCCGGAGTCTTCTTTAAGTAAACGTAGGAAACCAGCACGCCGGCCATTCCGAAAATCGCGCCCGACGCTCCTGCGCTCGCTCCCATCGGGTGCCAATAGACGCTCGCGATGCTGGAGAAGATTCCACTCACAAAATAAGCAAGCAAGTAGGAGGCGCGTCCCATCAGTTGCTCGGCAGCGCGGCCCAGGTTCCAGAGGCACCACATGTTGAGCCCGATATGAACAATCCCGAAATGCACGAACATGCTGGTGGCCAGCCGCCACCATTGCCCATTCAAGGTGTACGGGCCGTAGTCTGCGCCAAACGCAATTGCCTCTTGCGGCGATGGAAGTAGCGGCGATACGCCGCGCAGCACCATGATCAAGAACACCAGGACATTCAGTCCGATCAGCCCTGTTGTGATGAGGAAGGAAGGGCTGACAAGCGTTTCTCGAGAGGCTGGGATCCCGCTCCGCGGGATTCGTGCCAGCCGCTGGTCGCATTCCGGACAGTTCAGCGAGGCTCGTGAGTCGCCGAAATTCCGCTCAAACTCTCTTCCGCACTGTGGGCAGTGTTCGATGGGCATAGGAAATGTTAGCAGTTCCCGGGAAAATGGCCGCGTGCTGCGGGAATGGCAGCGGAGACGAACGTCAGTGGATTTGCTTCGTCTTGCGCTGCATATAATCCATCAGCAAGTACTGGCCCAGGGTATAAGGCGTGGTGAAGTAGGCCTTGCCTCGGCACATTTCCGTGATCTTCTGCACGAAATGGACCAGGCTGTAATCGCTGGCGAGCATGAAGGTGTTGATCATGATTCCGGCGCGCTTGCATTTGTTGACCTCTTCAAGTGTTTGGCCGACGACGAAGGGATCCAAGCCGAATGCGTTTTTGTAGATGCGACCGTCTTCGAGCGTCAGCGCGGAAGGTTTTCCGTCGGTGATCATGATGATCTGGCGCATGTCTTTTTTCTGGCGGAGGAGGATGCGCTGCGCCAGGCGCAGACCTTCGCGGGTGTTGGTGTAATAAGGGCCAACCTGGACGCGCGCCAGTTCGCCGAGAGGCACTTCTTCGGCGCTGTCGTGAAAAAGGACGAGACTCAGCGTGTCGCCGGGATACTGCGTGCGAATGAGATGCGAGAGGGCCATGGCCACGCGCTTTGCGGGAGTAAAGCGGTCCTCGCCATAAAGAATCATGCTGTGGCTGCAATCGAGAAGAACGACCGTGGCGCAGGAGCTGTGATATTCGCACTGATGCACCATGAGATCGGAATAGCTCATATCGATCGGGACTTTGACGCCTTGCCGGCGCACCGCGTTGAAAAGGGTTTCGCTGATGTCGAGATTCATCGTGTCGCCGAATTCGTACGGGCGCGAGACGCCGCCCGATTCGATGCCGGTCGAGAGATCGCGCGTATCGTGGCGCCCGAAGCTGCTGCGCCCGAGCGAACCGAGAAGGTCCTGCAGAGTCTTGAATCCCAGAAAATCGATGGTCTTGTCGGTGATCTCGAAACGCGCCTCGGGCGGCTTTTCGTGGGGCTGGCCGAGCTGGCCCCGGGCGGAAGTATGCGGCGGCGGCGTTACTTGCGGCGGCTGCTGCGGGTTGATGTAACCTTCTTGCGCCAACCGTTCCATCAGCTTGTCTATCAAATCCTTCACGGCCTGATTGTTCTCGGCGCCGGAGCTTTCGAGTAGTTCGCGCAGCTCTTCGCTCATCGCGTCTTTGGGCAGCAGGTCGCCCTCTTGCAACGCGCGAAGAATAGCCTCTCGCAGGGCTTCCATCGAGCGGTCGGGATCCATCTCTGAAACGCCGTAGAATTGCGATTCGAATCCGCTCTGCAGGAAAAAATCGCCCATGCGCTTGACAAGTTCTTCAAGGTCGATGGCGTCGGCCGGTTCGCCGGTGTATTTGCCATAGCGGATGAATTTCATGAACGGTGGTCCTTCGGTGAGTTCATCATAGAAATCAGATCCCTCGTCGCGATGCTCTTCGGCACGATAACCCTTTGCCGGGTCGTCAGTTGAATTGCCGCCGCGGCGGCCGCCCGGGATTTTCTCTCTGCTCCGGTTGCTGCTTGGGCTTGTCGGCATAGAAGCCACGCTCTTCGCTGCGCCCGATGCGCCTATGCGCCCACAGGCCTTCGAGAATCATTTCCGCCGCAGATGCTGCGGCGGCCGCGTCTTTGCGGTCCTCGACGCCAAGCCGCCCAATGTGCTCCATCACCCCCTGAATTTTCGAAAGCTGCTGGTAGCGATCGGAAGTGGTGGCCAGCTCAGGCAGTTTCAGTTCGCCGCCGATTTCAAACCATTGAATGACCGGTTGAAAATTGACTTCCGCAAAATGCTTGCTGAAAACGCGGCCCACCGCGGTGCGGATAAGTTCGCGGGCGATGGTGTCCGCCCCTTTCAGCTCGCCTTCATATTCGAGCTCGAGCTTGCCGGTGATGGCGGGAAGCGCGGAATAGACATCGGCGATGCGCGCGACGGAAGATTTTTCCCCCGTCCGGGCAGCACGCTGTTCGGCGCTGCTGACAAGACTCTCGAGAGTGGTAATGGGCAGCCGCTGGCTAACGCCGGAACGGCGGTCAACGCGCTTGTCCTCGCGCGCCTGAAACGCGATTTCTTCCACGACGTTTCGAAGATAAGCCGGAACCTCGACCTTGCGCGCGGAATCGCGAGCAACCCAGGATTCCTGCGCGGTGATGGCCATGCCTTCCTCGAGAGTGGAAGGATAGTGCGTACGGATTTCGGCGCCGATGCGGTCCTTCAGCGGGGTAATAATTTTTCCGCGCGCCGTGTAGTCTTCGGGATTCGCTGTGAATACGAGAAGCACATCCAGCGGAAGGCGCAGCGGATAGCCCTTAATCTGAATGTCGCCTTCCTGCATGATGTTGAACAGGCCCACCTGAATTTTGCCCGCGAGGTCGGGAAGCTCATTGATGGCGAAAATGCCGCGATTGGCGCGAGGCAGCAAGCCATAATGAATGGTCAGCTCGTCGGATAGATCGCGCCCTCCGCGGGCAGCGCGGATAGGATCGACGTCGCCGATAATGTCCGCCATGGTCACATCCGGCGTGGCGAGTTTTTCGACGTAGCGGTGGTCGCGCGGCATCCAGGCGATGGCCGTGTTGTCGCCCTCGGCGGCAACTTTCTCGCGGCACGCACGGCAGATGGGGCGCAGCGGGTCGTCATTGATTTCACATCCAGCGACAACCGGAATTTCCGCGTCGAGAAACTGCGCCAGGCCGCGAAGGATGCGGCTCTTGGCCTGTCCGCGAAGCCCCAGAAGGATGAAATTGTGGCGCGAAAGCAGTGCGTTGATGATCTGCGGGATCACCGTGTCTTCATAGCCGTGCACACCCGGGAAAAGCGGCTCGTTCTTTTCGATCATGCGCAGGAGGTTCTGGCGGATTTCGGCTTTCACCGAACGCGAGACCGTGCGTGCGTCGAAATCCGGAATGCTCTTAAGCTCCCCGAGAGTCTGAGCTCTCGGATGCGCTGAGGACTGCATGGAAGTGCTTGCCGTCATGTGGCCCCGTTCCGCGTCCCCTTCGAGCGGGGACACACACTGAATACTGCTTCAACCCGTCCTAATTCAATCCGTGCCCATTGCCACCGGCGCGCTGCCGCATTACGCCTGTCTTCTGTAGATGCGGCGCCCACGCGCGAAGGTAGCCCACGAGTCTTTCCTGCCGGTCCGGTTCCGACCGCAGCTCCAAAATCTGCTGCTTCCAAAGCAAATCCATCGGCAGGGTCCCGGCGATAACGAACGAGATTTGCCCCGACTGGTGGCTTTCGGTGTTCTTAGGATAGTCCTCAAAGATCAGCGTATGGCAGGTTTCATAGAGTTCGACCAGATCCCGCCGCATTGCCGGATTGGCGGGGTACTCCCGGTCTTCGAGATAATCCACGTGGCCCTCAGCGAGCGGATTCTCCTCGAAGAACTCGACAACGCGGAAGGGTTCCCGGCCGACCGTCAATATGTCCAGAGTATGGTCGTCGTGGCGCTTGACGACTTCGATGATCTCCGCCGTGCAGCCCACGCGCGCAACACCGTTCGGAAGCGCAAGAAGCACGCCGAACTCCAATTTGTCCTTCAAGCAACGGCCCACCATCTCGAGATAACGCGGCTCAAAGATGTGCAGGGGAAGGTCCGCGCCGGGAAGAAGAACGACGTTCAGTGGAAAGAGCGGAATGCGTTCGGGCCGCATGGTTCCTCGAGGAAATCATACCAGAGGGCGGCGAAGTGTGCTTTCCGGGATCGACGGCGTGCCCGCTTACCCGCAGCATCCCATAGATTGTCTGCTGAGGGCCGCTGGCTTTGCCACCGTCGCGATTCTCACCCTCGCACTCGGCATTGGAGCGAACACCGCGATTTTCTCCATGATTGATGCCGCGCATCCCGAATGCCTCTAAACTCACTCGCTTAGGAAGAAGATTGCGCTGCGCGCTGTCAGGAGAGTTCGGCGAGAAGCGTTTCCATTTCCGCGCGGGCATGATCGTCGCCTTTTTGTGCGGCCGCGGTCATGCCAGTCAACAAGACCTGGCGGGCCTCTTCGTTGCGCGATTCGCGTGCTAAAAGCTGGCCGTACATTAGGTAAGCCGGAATATAGTCGGCGTTCTGCTCGAGCAGCGCGCGGAAATGGCCGTCGGCCGCTGCGGGATCGCCGCTATTCATGCACTCCATCGCCAGCCCATAGCGGGAGAAGGCGTCATCCGGCTTCTTGGCGACGAACTCTTCAAGCATCTGGCGGCGCGTTTTCTTCGGCTCTGTCATGGTTTGCCCGTATTATACGGGTAGAGCCGGAGAAAGAGAATTTTACGCAGCGGGCCGCGGAGCACAGCGGACTCGGAGACGAGACTACAGAGGGGAAACGAATGACCAAGGGTGCGAGTGGCAGAGAAACGGTGTTGAAGGGGAAGCCCGTGAGTGCGTCGCGGTCGGAGATGACGGAAATAGTTTTGCCGGCGCAGACCAATCCTTTGGGGAAGTTGCTGGGCGGGCAGGTGATGCATTTGGTGGACATGGTGGCGGCGATGGCGGCGCATCGCCACTCGAATAGTTATGTGGTGACGGCTTCGGTGGATTACATCGATTTTCGGAATCCCGTGAACCTGGGAGAAATAGTGAATTTGAAGTCGCAGGTGAATCGCGTGTTTCGGACTTCGATGGAGGTAGGCGTCGAAGTGTACTCAGAAAACGCAATGACCGAAGAGAGAAAGCACACAACGTCGGCTTATGTGACCTTCGTGGCCATCGACGAGTTTACGAGGCTGCCGAAACCAGTGGCGCCGCTGATCGTGAAAACCGCGGAGGAGAGGCAACGGTTCGAAGAGGCGGCGAAGCGCCGCAAAGTTCGGCTTCTCTTGCGTTACGGCAAGAGACATATCGTCAGCTGAAATCTGTTCTGCGTTAGGTTACCTTGCCAGACCAGAGGATTGGCATGGTCGGCCAACCGCTGCCACCCGCGGGTTCTTCCGTGATAGCGATGGCTTTCGTGTCGTCCATGGACTCAGGCGGAGCAGAAACGTAAAGCATCAATTTGCCATTCGCGTCGGGGCGCACCATGGCCGAAGGCATCGGCTTGGCGCCTTCTTTCTTAGGGATGAACCACACTTGCAGGACATGATTGGCGCTGGGCATTGGCACTTTGTCGCCGACAATGCATACGCCGAGTTGGGAATGCCATTTGGCTTCCAGTGTTTCCGGATGTGCGTGTTCACCCCAGAGAGCGATCTTGCGAGATGTGGGATCCATCATGATCATGGCTTCGCGCTTGGCATCGGCGAGTTGCTCGAGGACTCTGCCGTGTTCGATCCCGAGCGTGGCCGCACGCTCGTTGGCTTCGCGGATTTCGTTTTGCAGACGCCGCGTGGTCCACGCGGAATAGACCGAGAAGACCAGCAGCGCCGCAACACCCACCCATAGCCATGAGGGAATCGCGTTCTTCGTGGGCAGCATGCGGGGCTTCCGTTCCGATTGCGCTTCGGCGCGGACCGTTTGCATGAGGCGGCCCTTCAGCATGTCCGAGGGAGTTGCTTCGGGAGCGGTGTAGGCGAGTTGGCAGACTAGCCAGCGAGCTTCTTCGACAGCTTTGGCGCAGTCCGGGCAGCCCGCCGCAAGATGCGCTTCGAGCGCGGCGCGGTCTTCGGGATCGAGCGCGCCCAGCGCGTAGGCTTCGATCAGCTCGCGGAATTGGTCGCAGTTCTTCACGTTGTGGCCTGCAATCCTTCTTTCAGACGAAGCAAACCATTTCTTATCCAGCTTTTTACCGTGCCGAGCGGTTCTTTCAGTGTTGCGGCAATCTCGGAATGGCTCAGGCCTTCAAAATACGCAAGCTCGATGGCTTTCTTCTGTTGCGGCGTGAGGGAAGCCATCAGCGCGCGGACGCGTTCGGCCCGGCGCTTTTCGTCGAGCGCCTTTTCGTAATCAGGCGCGACCACGACACTCGGCAACTCCTCGGGTTGATCCTCGCGGCGGCGCTGGCGTTCGCTCTTCAGGCGAAGATGATCGAGGGCACGGTTGCGCGCCATGGTACACAGCCAGGGGACAAAAGGGCCGCGAGAAGAATCGTATTGATCGGCGTTGCGCCAGAGTTGCAGGAAGACGTCCTGAACGACTTCCTCGGAGGTCGAGGCCTGCTGGAGAATTCGCAGGACCAAGCCGTAGACGAGGCGCGAGTGGCGGTCGTAGAGCTGTTCAAAGGCGCTCACGTCTTTTTGCATAAGGCGCGACAGCAGCGTCGCGTCGAGCGGCACTTCGCGGGGGCCACTGGATGTGAAAGCCGCCAGGAACACGAGTGTCGGCTTCTTCCTCTCCTCAAAGACTATACGGCGGAAACGGCGTTTCGGATGATGTCTTGGCGCTGGTTTCCGTCATCCGGAACTTGCACCTGAAACGGCGGCGCGGAGTTCGTCGGCCACGGCGATGGCTTGTTCCATGCAGGCGCCGATGGCTGGTCCGCGGAGATAGTTTCCCACAAGCCTGAGATTTAGAAGAGAAGAAGATTCGCTCTCGAGAGCAGCGATCCGCGCGGTGTGGCCATGGTTGTATTGGGGCAAAGCTCGCTGGTAGATCTCAACATTTGAGAAGGTCGGCTGGTTGCGAATGGAAAGGATCGGCAGAATCTCCCGATGAACGAGTGCGCTGATCTCTTCGGCGGAGAGTGCTGCGGCTTGAGGATCCGTTGCGCCGCCAACGAAGCTTGTCAGAAGGACGGAGCCTTCCGGTGCGCGGCCGGGAAAGAGCGACGAATTCCAGACCGTGCCAAGCGTGCGCCGGCCTTCAGAGCGGGGGATGAGAAAGCCGAAGCCTTCGAGCGAATGTCCTACGTCTCGCTTGTTGTATCCGAGCGAGACTACGGCGAGAGGAGCGTATTCGATTTCTATAAGCGAAGCTGCGAGTTCGGGCTGAAGGAGACTGGCGGCAACATAGCTCGGCGTCGCGAGAACGAGACGGTCGGCAATGACGCTCTCGCTTCCGGACGTTGTCTTACTGCTGACCAGAAACGCTTCGCTCGATTGTGGTTTGCCCGATGGCGGGATTCCGTGAACACCCTGTTGAATCGCTCTTACCTCGACACCGCAGCGCAAGGCCGGGCCCAGATTTGCGGCGAGCGCTTTGATGAGCGTTTCGTTTCCATCCCGAAAGGACTGGAGAGCCGGGCGCTGCTTCCGGACAGGCTCGGATTTTCGGACGCGCATCATGCCGCGGAGGACGCTGCCGGTGGCGCGTTCGGCTTCGTGAATTCGGGGGAAAGCCGCGCGGAGGCTGAGTTTTTCGGGGTCGCCGGCGTAGATGCCGGAGACCAGGGGGCCGACGAGTTTGTCGAGGAGTTCGGCGGAAAATTTGCGGCGCGTGAAGGCGGCGACGGATTCGTCGCCCGCGGGTGGATGGGTGCGGCCGAAGAGATCGCTCACGATGCTGAATTTTGTTCTGGCGCTGAAGAGAGAAGTAGCGAAAAAGGCCGGCGGACTGAGAGGCGCTGGCTTTAGTCGGCCATGGATCACGAGAAATCTCGGCGCGCTATGAGGCGCTTCGACCAGTTCGTTTTCAATGCCGAGGTCGCGGCAGAGTTCGAGGAGCTGGGGAGTGCCGCTGAAACTTTGCGGGCCGAGTTCGAGGAGGAAGCCGTCCCGGCGCTCGGAGCGGAGGACGCCACCGGGACGTGGCCCGGCTTCGACGATTTGGGCGTCGATGCCGGACTTCACGAGGTGGTAGGCGCAGGCGAGGCCGGAGATTCCGGCGCCGACAATCAGGATTGGGACGCGGGTGGTCATGGGGTGCGGGAGCCATCCTATCATTTTGAATTCGTGAACCGTGTCCTGTGAACTGCAGGAAGCGCCCCGTGATCCGTGTCCGGTGATCTGTGGGAAAGGTAACAGCCAACATCGGGAGCAGAAGTTAAGAGGATTCTCTATGGCTCGCTGAGGGCTTCGATGGGGGAAATGCGGGCGGCGCGTCGCGAGGGGACGAGGCAGGCGGCGAAGCATACGACTCCCATTATGCCCGCGGCGCTGGCGAGAATAGGGAGGTTGAGCGGCTGTACGTGGAAGAGGACCGTGTTCATGGCGCGGCCGGCTTGCCAGGCTCCGAGCAGGCCTAATAGCGTTCCACCGGTGAGCAAGCGCAGCGAGAGAGAAAGAAACTGGAGGCGGATTTGCCGTGGCTGCGCCCCCAGGGCCATGCGCACGCCTATTTCGCGACGGCGCTGGGACACGGCATAGCTCAAGACACCGTAGCTGCCAATGGCGGTGAGCAGCAGGGCGACCCCGGAGAAGAAGCCGGACAGCAGAGCGGGGGAGCGGCGGGCGGCAAGGCTGTCGGTAATACGCCTGTCCATCGACCGGAGGTCGCTGACCGGTATGTTGGGGTCGACTTGCCTAACTACCTTTTGGAGCGCCAACCCGAGCGATTCCGGAGGAAGGCTCGTGCGAATGGCGACGAAGAAGCTGTCACCGATACGGAAGGCATAGGGATAATAAACCGCGCCCTGGGCTTCGTCTTCGGTGAGCCCCGCCTGTTTCACGCCGCCGACAACGCCGACAACGGTGAACGCTTCCGTATCCTTTCCCTCTTCGGACCCGTCCCACAACTGCTGACCAATTGCGCTGGCGTTTGGCCAGTAGTGCCGCGCGAAGTCTTCATCGACAACCGAGACGCGCGCGGAGCGGAGGGAATCGTCGGCGGTGAGGAAACGTCCTGCCCGCAGGGAGAAGCCCATGGCGCGGAAGTAGTCTCCACTGACGCCGTAGGAGTAGTGGCCTCGCATTGATTCGCCTGGACGGATAATGTGACCTCGTACGGTGGCGGCACTTTTGCCGGTTTTGCCGCTGAAGGGGACATTGTCGACAACGCCCGCGGACAATACTCCCGGCATGCGGCCGGTTTTCTCGAGCAGGCTCTCAACAAATGTCAGACGAGCGGCGTTCGGGTAGTTTGCCCAGGGCAGCAGGATTTGGCCGGTGAGGACGTGGTCGGACTGGAAGCCCGGAGAAACGGCCATTACACGCTCGAGACTGACAGCCAGCAGTCCGGCTCCGGACAATAAAAGGAATGCCAAGGCAATCTGAGAGACGATGAAGCCATGGCGCAGGATTTGAGCGGCGCGGCCGGCTGTTCCGCCGCGGCTCTCTGATTGCAGCGCGTTACCGAGATGGCGGCGAAGGTTGAACCAAGCGATGGGCAGAGCGAGCACAGCTCCCAGGACAACGGCGGCGGCCAGGCCGGCCAACGCCAATCGTGCATCGAAGGCGATGCGGGCGCCCAAGGGCAGGCGATCCGCACCCAACACACGCAGGAGATGGATTCCGCCCGCGCCGACGGCGAGTCCGAGTAATCCGCCGGCCAGCGTCAGCAAGGTGGTCTCGACCAGCGTTTCACTCACGATGTATCCCCGGCCTGCGCCGAGCGCCTGTCGGACAGCCAGTTCTTTGACTCGCCCGTTGGCACGGATGAGAAGCAGGTTTATAAGGTTGACCGCGCCGATCAAGAGGAGGACCAGCGCGCCTGCTTCGAGCAGCAGCAGAGTGGGACGGATGGCTGCGACATGGTCGGCATGCAATGGCACGACCAGCGAACGGAAGCCCGCATCGGCGATCAATTTGGCTTGCGGGTCGTCTAGTTCCAGTCGATCGTTCTGCGCGTCGAGCTGGGACTGGGCTTCGGCGAGCGTGGCGTTCGAAGCGAGCCGGGCAATCATTTGGATGACATTTCCCCCGGCATGCCGCCGCGCGGGCAGGCGATCTTCAGGGCGCGAGGCAAGCGGGAGAAACAAACGCGCATCGGAGGAGAGAAAGCGGAAACCGGGAGGGAGGACCCCGATCACGGTTCTGGGGACGCTGTTTACACGAATCTGCTTTCCGAGCACATGGGGATCGGCGTTGAATTGCCGGCGCCAAAATGTGTCGGAAAGAATGGCCACGTGGTCGGTTTCAGAAGTGGCTTCGTCGTCTGTGAAAGTGCGTCCGATCACGGGGCCGAGCCCGAGAGTAGAAAAGAAATCGGGAGAAACACGCATGGTCGCTTCGCGTTCCGTCGAGCCAGGCTCACCGACAATCTCCTTGCCATAGCCATAGATGGCGAGCGAGGCGAAGGCGGGAAGATGACCGCGGCGTTCGTAATAGTTGGTCAATGTGGAACCGTCGCGATCGACGCCGGCTTTCGGGTAGGTGTTGAAGACGGTGACGAGGCGGGCGGGCTCGGGAAAGGGCAGCGGACGAAGCAGGATGGAGTCGATCACCGCGAAAATCGTTAGATTGGCGCCGAAACAAACGGCCAGGGTGAGAAGCGCGGTAACAGAAAATCCCGGCGTCTTTCGCAGCAAGCGGGCTGCGTAGGTCAGCTGCCTGCGCAGCTCATCAAACAGGTGGACGCCAAATGCTTCGCGGCAATCTCCTTTGATATTGGTGAGGCTGCCGAGTTCTCTCCGCGCGAGGCGGGCCGCTTTTTCTCTGGACATGCCGGCGCTTACAAGTTCATCGGTGTATTGCTCGATGTGAAAGCGAAGCTCCTCGGCCATGCCGTCTTCAAATGCACGCCGCTGGGTGAGCACACGAAAAAAAGAACGCAAGCGCTTGAACATGTCACACCTCCTCTGACGTCGTGTTCAGGGCGGCGGCAATCGCAGTCGCTAGCCGGTTCCAGCCCGCCGTTTCATCACGCAGACGGCGGCGCCCCGCGGCTGTTAAGGTGTAATACTTCGCCCTGCGGTTGTTCTCGCTCTGACCCCATTCGGCGGCGATCAGATCGTGATGCTCCAATCGGTAGAGCGCCGGGTATAACGATCCCTGAGGAATCTCGAGCGCGTCCCCCGAGATCTGCCGGATGCGCACGAGCACACCGTATCCATGCAGCGGCTTCAAGGACACCGCTTTGAGAATCAGCATGTCGAGCGTGCCTGGGAGTAGCTCCGCGGTTTTGGTCACTGTATCGTGGTCTCCTAGCTAGACTAGGAGTGTACACGGCGCTCTCCTAGTTTGGCAAGGGGAAAGCGCGGCGAGCGGGTTTCGGCGGAGAGTTCGGGAGCCGGATGCGAGACTCATTGACTCGGTACATGGCGTTATCGGGGCCCTGGCAAACGGCAAGGTTCGAGCTTTTCAAGGATGAGAATTGCGGCGCCGTTCGCCTGCCGGTCTTTTCCTCGAACCTCAAAAGATATAATCGTGGAGGGAGCGAGAGTGCGCGGCAACGGAGGGAAAGATGGCGGCGGAGACTAGCCCCGTACGGCTGCCGGCGGGCGACGACGTACTGACGGTGGTTGCCATTAGCCTGGTGGCGGAGATCCTTGGCGATGTGCTGCACGAAGGGTTGGGACATGCCGCCGTGGCTTTGCTCACCGGAGCGAAATCGGGTGTGTTGTCGACCGTGGCGTGGTCGAGCGAGTTTGATTCGCGACTGGTTGCCGCAGGGGGAACGCTCGCGAACCTGGCGGCTGGGCTGGTTTGCTGGATTGTGCTGCGTGGGGTGACCTGCGGATCCCTCCGATTGCGTTTTTTCCTGCTCATAAGTCTTGCGTTCAATCTCTTTGCTGGCACCGGGTATTTTTTCTTTTCTGGCGTGACGAATTTCGGCGATTGGGCCGCCGTCATTGATGGCTTGCCCTCCCACTGGTTATGGCGGGTGCTCCTTGTCGTCGGAGGGATTGCTTCCTACTACGGCGCCGTACTCGTGGTGGGCAGTGGACTGGTTCGCTACGTGGGAGTTCCGAGGATTGACCTGCGTCGGCTGCAGAGGCTCACGTGGATTCCTTACTTTTCGGCGGTGGTGCTTTTGAGCGCCGCGGGACTGGGCAATCCCGTGGGATTGCAGTTGGTGTGGCAGTCCGCTTTGCCGGCAGCGGCGGGCGCGCATTCGGGGCTGTTGTGGTTGAGGTATTACATTCCTAGGAACACCGTGCCGGAGCGAGGGTCCGAATATATGGAGAGGAGCTATCTCTGGATCGGTGCAGCGGCGGGGCTGACGGCGTTTTTTATTTTTGTTTTGGGGCGCGGGATTAGGTTGCATACCTAGGCGCGAACCGCCGGAAACGTCCCCTCGGTTTCCGATTTCAGGGGAATTACAGGGTTTTTGAGAAGAGGGGTTTGGCGTTGAGGTGCTGTTTTTCTAGGTAGGGGTCGAAGAGCATGGCCAGGTTGCGGATGAAGATGCGGCCCAGCGGTGTGGCGCGGATTTCGGTGGGGGCGAGGACGACCAGGCCGTCTTCGCGGAAGGGTTCGAGGCGTGCCAGTTCATCGGCGAAGTAGTGGTCGAAGTCGATGCCGAACTCCTCCGAGATTTCCTCCTTCAGGACAATCGTGTGGCAGAGGAGGCGGCTGATGACGGCGCGGCGCAGGCGGTCGTCAGCAGAGAGATGGTAACCGCGCATGGTGGCGATGCCGCGTTCGTTGACGGCTTTTTCCCAGCTGGGGATCTCGCGCTGATTTTGGGCGTAGGCGTTCTGGATGCCGCTGATGGCAGTAATGCCCATGCCGTACAGGTCGGCGCCGGCTTTTGTGGTGTAGCCCTGAAAATTGCGGTGGAGGGTTCGATTTTGCTGGGAGACGGCTAGCTCGTCGCCGGATTTGGCGAAATGGTCCATGCCGATGTAGAGGTAGCCGGCTTCGAGGAATTTGAGGAGGCCGGTGCGAAAGATTTCGAATTTTTGCATGCCTTCGGGGAGATGGCCTTCGAAGGAGTTTTGCTGTTTTTTTAGCCAGGGGACGTGGGCGTAGCTGAAGAGGGCGACGCGGTCGGGAGTGAGCGTGAGGATTTGGTCGACGGTGTCGGCGAAGGTTTCGGCGGTCTGGTAGGGGAGGCCGTAGATGAGATCGACATTGACGGAGTCGAAGCCGAGGTCGCGGGCGGATTGGATCAGGGCGGCGGTGAGTTCGTAGGGTTGGACGCGATGGATCGTTTTCTGGACTAGCGGGTGAAAATCCTGGATGCCCATGCTTAGGCGATTGAAGCCCAGCTTGCGAAGGGTTTCAAGATGGTCGCGGCTCGTGACGCGAGGATCGACTTCGATGCCGATTTCGGCGTCGGGAGAGAAGGTGAAGCGGTCGCGAGTGAAGTCGAAGAGATCTTCGATTTGCGTGGGAGTGAGATAGGTGGGAGTGCCGCCGCCCCAGTGGAATTGGACCACCGGGCGATCTTTGGAAACTCTGTGGCTGAGGTGTGCGATCTCGCGCTTCAGGATATCCAGGTAAGGCGGCGAGACGCGCTTGTCTTTTTGGATGATGACATTGCAGGCGCAGAAGAGGCAGAGGCTTTCGCAGAAGGGAATGTGCATGTAGAGGGAGACGGGGGATTTGGCGGCCTCGGCTTGCTCGTGGACTTTTTCAAGGTCGGAGGGACCGAAGGAGTCGTTCCAGACCGGTGCAGTGGGGTAGCTGGTGTAGCGGGGACCGGGGCGGTTGTAGCGGGCGAGGAACTCTTCGCTGACGCGGAGTTCTTCGCGCATCGTTTCAAGGGTGGGATGAGCTAGGGTCATGAGCCGCTTCCGTGGCCGGCGCGGGCGGGAGGGGCAAACCCCACCCCTACAGGTTCCTGGGAGAGGGGTTGCTGGCCGGTCTGGATGAAGAGTTGGGCGTTTTCAACGGGCGTGTGCTGGAGGATGCCGTGGCCGAGGTTGAGGATGTGGCCGGTGCCGCCGAGCGCCGCCATGGCTTCTAGGGTGGCGCGGCGAATTTCCTCGGGCGGGCCGAAAAGCACGGCGGGGTCGACGTTTCCTTGAATGGCGATCCGAGGGCCCAGCTTTTCGCGGAGGCTGCGCATCTCGACGCGCCAGTCGACGCTTAGGACGCTTGCGCCGGAGCGGGCTAAGGCGGGGAGCAGGTGGTGAGAGGCCTTGGTGTAGTAGATGACGGGAGTTTCCGGGTTCGCGGACGCGAGAGAAGAGATGATTTCTTGCACGGCGGGGAGAGCGAACTCTTCGTAATCACGGAGGGAGAGTTCGCCGCACCAGGTGTCGAAGAGCTGGACGGCGGCGGCTCCGGCGGCGATTTGCGCTCTTAGATAGGGGATGGCGGCTTCGGCGATGCGATGCAGAAGATCGCGAAAGGTGGATGGTTCGCTGAGGAGGAAACTTTTTACTGTCGCGAAGCCTTCTTTGGTGCGGCCTTCCACCATGTAGCAGGCGAGAGTCCAGGGAGCGGCGGCAAAACCGAGGACGGGGACGGCAGGCCCGACTTCGCGGGAGATGCGGCGAATGGCTTCGGGCAGGAAGGCGGTTTCGATTTCGGGATCGAAGAGTTTTAGTTTCAGGACATCGCGTTTGGAACGGACGGGTTCGGGGAGATTGGGGCCGGCGTCGCCTAGTTCGAGCTTGAGGCCCATGGCTTCGGCGGGGATGAGAATGTCTGAGAAAACGATGACGGCGTCGACGCCGAGGCGGCGGAAGGGTTGAAGAGAGACTTCAACGGCTAGATCGGGTGTTTTGCAAACTTCGAGAAACGCGTGATCTCTGCGAATGGCGCGATACTCGGGGAGATAGCGCCCGGCCTGGCGCATCAACCATACAGGAAGGCGCGGGAGGGTTTCGCCGCGGCATGCGCCGAGGAATAAGTCTTTTCGATTGAGAGGGACGGAGGTGGTCATCGGTCGCCTGAGGAAGAGGATAGCAAATCCCGGAGATGATTGCAGAACGCGGCAAGGGTTGTGCGGGGCGGCTCTCGGGTGGGCTATACTCTGGGGAACGAGGAAAGCAGCAAGTCCGGTGAGAGTGCGGCTGGAGTTCTCTGCCCGGGCTGGGGAAAAAAAGCAGGATTGCGGAGTTCATGAAATATTCGTTCCTTATCTTGACGATTCTGGCCTACGCGGGGAGCTTTAGTTTCTATTTGGGCTTCCTGAACACGGGCAAGGAAATGGTGGGGCGCCTCGCGACGCTGTTCCTTGGAATCGGACTTGTCGCGCATTATTTTGCGCTTTTGGAGCGCTCACGCGGCTTGCATACCGTTCCGTATCATGATCTTTACGGCTCGATGTCGCTGTTTGGATGGCTGTTGGCGCTGACCTATCTGGGGCTTGAACTATTTCACCGGCAGCGATCGGTGGGGGCGTTTGTATTGCCGTTCATTATCGTGTTTTTTTTGGCGGCGCATCTGGCGCCTGCGGATCGCCTGTCTCCTGCGCCGGCACGGGGCGTGGCCTTTGCCTTCCACGTTACGCTGAGCATTCTGGCTTATGCGGCGTTTGCCCTATCGGCGGTTTTCAGCTTGATTTTTTTGGGAGAAGAACGGCTGCTGCGAAGCCGGAAGCTGAGCAATATTGTGTGGCGGCTTCCTCCTTTGGAACTTCTGGAGCGCATGAGCCGGTCGAGCGTTTTTGTTGGGCTGATATCGATCGCGATAGGGACGGTGTTGGGATTTGTGTGGGTGGACCGGCTGCACGGGCAGATTTGGTACTACGACCCCAAGTATGTGATTACGTTGTTGGTGCTGCTGCTCTACGTGCTTTATTTTCAGCTGGCGCGGTCGGCGGCATGGCGTGGGGCGCGGGCCTCGAAATTGTGCATTTTCAACTTTTTTGTGGTGGTGATGAGTTTTACGGTAGTGAATTTGTACTTGTCGCAGAATCACCGGTACTTCTAGGAGCGCGGAACGAGCATGGAGATTGTTCTCGTCGGACTGAACCACCGCACCGCGCCGGTCGAGGTGCGCGAACGCGTGTCGTTTACCGCCGAACAGTCGCGGAAGGCGGCGGATGAGCTGCGCTCGAGAGGGATACTGCAAGAGACGCTGGTGCTCTCCACGTGCAACCGCAGCGAAATTTATGGCGTGCCGCCGGAGACTTCGCATGAGTGCGCGCCGGGGTTGTCTTCGTTCCTGAGCGAATTTCATTCCGTGCGCCCGGATGTGCTGGGCGTGTCGCTCTACCATCACTACGACCGGGAGGCGGTGCGGCATCTTTTCCGGGTTGCGGGCGGGCTTGATTCGATGCTTCTCGGCGAGGCTGAAATTCTGGGGCAGGTGCGCGAAGCGTACCGCTATGCCCACGAATATGGAGCTACGGGCCCGGTGCTGAACCGATTGTTTCAAGGAGCGCTCGAAGTTGGGAAGCGCGTGCGTTCCGAGACAGAGCTGGGCACGCGGCCCATGTCGGTGGCGTCGGCTGGCGTGAAGCTGGCAGAGCGGATTTTCGGGAAGATGCATGAACGAAGCGCGCTTGTGCTGGGTGCGGGAACGATCAGCGAACAGGTGGTGAATCAGCTGCGGGACCGGGGAATAGCGCGGCTGTTCATCATGAACCGCTCGCGCGAGCGGGCCGAGGAGTTGTCGCTTAGGGTCGGCGGAACAGTTCTCGGGTGGGGCGATTGGGAAACTGCCCTGACGACGGCGGATGTGGTGGTGGCTTCGGTGGCTTCCGAAGAGCCGGTTCTGCGCAGGGAGTTTCTAGAGGCGGCTATGTCGGCGCGCGGCAACCGCGCACTCTTTCTGATGGATCTGGGGATGCCGCGCAACGTAGAGGCCTCGGCGGCCGAACTCTATAACGCCTATGTCTACAATCTTGACGATCTGACGGAGATCGTCGAACAGAACCGGCATGCGCGCGAAAGCGAAGTTCCGAAGGCGGAGACGATCGTGGACGAGCATGTCGGGAAGTTCCTTTCCTGGCAGGCGAGTGTCGAACTGGTAGGGTTGGTGGACGCTTTGCGTGCGCGATTGCGCGAAGAACGCGCAGCTTTTATTCGTGCGCGGATGGATTCGATGAATCATCTCAGCGCGGCAGAGCGCGAGCGCATGGAATCCATGATGGATGAATTGCTCGAAAAACTCTTGCTGGCGCCTGCGGAACGGCTGCGGGGCGAAAAGGAACTTCGGCGCAAAATCCAGAACGTGGAAGCGCTGCGCGATCTTTTCCTATCGAACCGGGAGAAGACGTGAGACATCTCCGCATCGGGACGAGAGGCAGCCTGCTTGCAAAATGGCAGGCGGAGTTCGTGCGAAAACAGCTTTTCGCGGGTGCGGGGGTCGAAACGGAAATCGTTATCATCAAAACGTCTGGCGATAAGCTGCAGGCGTCTCCCCTTTCGCAGATCGGCGGGAAGGGAATTTTTATAAAAGAGCTGGAAGAAGCGCTGCTCGAGGAAACGATTGACCTGGCCGTGCATAGCGTGAAGGATGTGCCCACTGACACGCCTTCGCGGTTGATGTTTCCGGCAGTGTGCCGGCGGGAAGATGTTCGGGATTGTCTGGTGGCGGCGGGCGGGGCGACGCTTGGGAGTTTGCGCCAGGGCGCGCGGGTTGGCACCGGGAGCCTCCGCCGGCAGGCGCAGCTCCGGCACATCCGGCCCGATCTGGACGTTCGCGATCTGCGGGGGAATGTGGATACGCGTTTGCGAAAAGTGGAAAGCGGAGAGTATGAAGCGGTAATGCTTGCCAAAGCAGGGTTGGATCGCCTGGGCTGGGGCGGTCGCATTACGGAGACGCTCAATCCAGAAGTTTTTTTGCCAGCCGTGGGGCAGGGAGCCATTGGCGTGGAGTGCCGGTTAAAAGATACCGAGGCTGCGGAAATTGTTGCGGGGCTGGACGATGCCGAGACGCGCACCGCGATTATCGCAGAACGGTCGTTGCTCGCCGCATTGCATGGCGGATGCCAGGTGCCGCTCGGCGCCTGGGCGAGGATCGAACGCGGGGAATTGGTGCTCGATGCGTGCGTATGCTCCGTGGACGGCCTGCAATATGTAAAACAGAGAGCCGCATCGGCACCGGAAAAGGCCGCGGAGCTCGGGGGGCAGATGGCGAATTTGTTGATGGAAGCGGGCGCGCAGAGCATCCTTGAAGAGGTGAGCCGCCAACGTGGCTGACGCGATCGCATCCCCGCTCGGCGGAAAAGTCGTCATCGTTACTCGCGCCGCAGCGCAGAGCAACGAGCTTTCCGAGGAATTGAAGGCTCGAGGCGCGATCGTCAAACGGTTGCCGCTGATTTCGTTTGCGCCGCCAGAAAATTACGCTGCCCTGGACGCGGCGTTGCGGGGCATTGGAACATTTGATTGGATTTTATTCACAAGCGCAAACGCGGTTCAGGCTATCGAACGGCGTGCGGCGGATCTCGGGCTTGGTTTCGGCGCGCTGCTGAATCTACCGCCAGCCGCCGCTGTCGGTCCGGCCACGTCCAATGCGGCGGAGGGGGCAGGATTTTCAGTAGAGTATGTCGCGGCGGACCATAGCGGAGCAGGACTCGCCCGGGAACTTGGTCGGGAGTTGCAGGGGAAGAAAGTTCTTTTGCCGCGCAGCGATCGGGCAAATCCGGAATTGCCGGCGGCGCTTCGAAAAAGCGGCGCGTTGGTGACGGAAGTAGTGGCTTATAGAAATTTGCCCCCGAACGGCACCGATCGCGACAAACTGCACGAGAGCCTTAGAGAGGGAGTGGATGGCGTCTTGTTTTACAGTCCGAGCGCGGTAGAAAACTTTCTGGAGCTGCTGGGACGGGAGCGATTGGCGAGCGTGCAGGGGAGAGCGGTGATGGTAGCTATTGGGCCAGCAACGTCGGCGGCGCTGAGCGGCGCCGGAATACAAAGGATTGCACGAGCTTCCGATGCGACGACAAGAGCGGTTATAGAGGTGTTAGAGGGGCACTTGGCGCGCACAAAGAAACGGTCGGCGGTTGGAGCAAAAGACGAATGAGCTTTCCCACCCAGCGGCCGAGGCGATTGCGGCGAAGCGAGGCGCTCCGAGACCTGGTGCGCGAGACACGGCTCACTGCGGCGGGCTTGATCTATCCGATGTTTGTATGCCCGGGAATGAACGTCCGCAAGGAAGTCAGCTCGATGCCTGGCGTGCATCAGCAATCCGCCGACCAGATTGTCGAAGAGTGCCGGGAAGTGGAATCGCTGGGGCTTCCGGGCGTGATTCTTTTTGGTCTCCCGGAGTCGAAAGACGCGCGCGGGACGATTTCCACTTCGGCCGACGGCGTGGTTCAGAGGGCCATCGAAGCCATTCGCAAGGCGAAGCTCGAGCTGCTCGTCATCACCGACGTTTGTCTGTGCGAGTACACGGATCATGGGCACTGCGGCGTGATCGAGAATGGGAATGTTGCGAATGACCAAACGCTGCCGATCCTTGCGGCACAGGCATTGTCGCATGCGCGGGCCGGCGCGGACATCGTTGCGCCCTCGGACATGATGGACGGCCGGGTAGCTGCGATTCGGGAAACGCTCGACCAGCACAAGTTCAACGACATCGCCATCCTTGCCTACGCTGCCAAGTACTGTTCCGGATTTTACGGGCCTTTTCGCGAGGCGGCCGATTCGGCGCCGCAATTCGGCGACCGCCGCAGCTATCAGATGGATCCGGCGAACGCCCGCGAAGCGTTGAAGGAAGTTGCGCTCGATTTGGAAGAGGGCGCGGACATGGTGATGGTGAAGCCGGCGCTGCCGTATCTGGACATCCTCCGGCGCGTGCGCGACGCCTTTGAAGTTCCCGTGGGGGCGTATAACGTGAGCGGGGAATACGCGATGGTCAAGGCCGCGGCCCAAAAAGGGTGGCTGGATGAGAAGCGCGTGGTGCTGGAAATCTTGACGGGGATTCAGCGCGCGGGCGCGAATTTCATCTTGACCTACCATGCGAAAGACGCGGCGCGATGGCTGAAGGCATGATGGATCCGGCAGAACATTCATGAGCGCAACACCTACAAAATCCAAAGTGGAGCGGCGGCGTTCGCGGGAGATTTTTGAACGCGGCGAAAAGATTCTTGTCGGGGGCGTGAACAGCCCGGTGCGCGCGTTTCGTTCGGTGGGAGGCGAGCCGCTGATCATCGAGCGGGGCAGCGGGCAATATCTATACGATGCCGACGGCAATAAATTGCTCGACTACGTCTGCTCGTGGGGGGCCATGCTGCTTGGGCACGCGCATCCGGCGGTGACCCGGGCGATAGCGGAGCAGGCGCAACGCGGAACGAGTTACGGGGCGACGACGGAGCTCGAGGTCGAGCTCGCGGGAATGATCACGCAGGCGATCCCGTCGATTGAGAAGATTCGATTCGTATCGAGCGGCACGGAAGCTACGATGAGTGCGGCGCGCTTGGCGCGGGGGGCAACCAAGCGCGATTTCATCCTGAAGTTTGAGGGCTGCTACCACGGCCACGCCGACAGTTTTCTTTCACAAGCAGGGTCGGGGCTGGCCACCCTGGGAATCGCCGAGTGTCCGGGTGTTCCACAGGCGCTCGCGGAATTGACTTTGAACGCGCCTTACAATAATTTGGGCGCGGTCGAGCAATTATTTTCGCAGTATAAAGACAAGATCGCGGCGGTCATCATCGAGCCGATCGCGGCGAATATGGGCGTGGTCCCACCGGCCTCTGGATTTCTGAAGGGGTTGCGTGAAATCACGAAGCGCCAGGGCGCGCTGCTGATCATCGACGAAGTGATCACAGGATTTCGCATGCACTTTGGCGCGGCGCAGCAGCTTGCTCTCGTCGAAGCCGATTTGACAACCCTGGGGAAAATTATCGGCGGCGGTCTCCCCGTTGCGGCCTATGGCGGCAGCGCCGAGCTCATGAATCATATAGCTCCGCTGGGATCCGTTTATCAGGCGGGGACGCTTGCCGGGAATCCACTGGCGATGCGGGCGGGTATTGAAACTCTCAGGCAACTCACGCGGCCGGGGCTTTATGACGCGATCAACGAGCGAGCTCGCTTGCTGGCGGAAGGACTGCGTCAAGCGCTCGCCGAAACCGGAATCGCCGGTCAGGTTAACTCCACCGGATCTTTGGCGACGCTCTTCTTTACCGACGCTCCGGTGACGGACTACACCAGCGCAAAGCGCTCCGACACAAAACGCTACGCGAGATTTTTTCGCGAGATGCTCGACCGGGGCATTTTTCTTGCGCCATCGCAGTTTGAAGCCGCGTTTGTCTCCGCGGCGCACACGGCCGAAAATGTTGGGCAGACGATTGCCGCGGCGCGAGATTCGTTCGAAGCCATTGCTAGAGGGTAACCACTCTATTGCTCTGAAGGAGAATAGGAACTATGCCTGAGGGTATCGAACTGCCAGAAGCGCATGAGGAGCACGGGGATAATCCACTTCTGATTCCCGTGTCCGTCACGATTTCCATTCTTGCCGTACTTGTGGCCGGGGTCACGCTGCTTGGCCATCGGGCGCATACGGAGGAACTGCTGCTACAGTCGCAAGCGACCGATCAATGGTCCTACTACCAGGCGAAAAATATCCGGCTGCACGAAATGCAGGGATTCGCCGACGTACTCGGCACGCTGGCTCCGGCGGACAAGGAGAAGGCAGCGGTGGCGGCGGAGAAATACAAGAAAGAGGCGGAGCGCTACGCGGGCGACAAAGAGGACATCAGCGAGAAAGCCAAGGACCTCGAGAAGGAGCGCGACTTCGTGAGCCGGCGCGCGGATCGCTTCGACGGCGGAGAGGGGCTCATCGAGGTGGGTCTGGTGATTTGCTCGATGACGCTGCTTACCAGGCGGAGGCTATATTGGTTCGCTGGAATGCTGATTGGGGCGGGTGGCGTCGCGTTTGCTTTAACGGCATTTGTGGTTCACTAAGAAAGAGTTTCCTCGGAGCCCTCCGCTAGGCGCGTGCCGGCGGTTGCGAGCCTCTTAGCCGTACGACTTCTTCCATCAATTTTTCAAGCCGTGCCAATAGTTCCTGGTGCCGGACGTCTTCGGTCGCGGGCTTTTTCCCGGCAAAGGTGAGGGTCCCGCTCGGCTCCAGGATGCATTTGTCGACTTCGGAGAGGGAATCAAAGCCCTGCTTTCGCGCTGCCGCTTCGAGTTGCGACGTGGTGATCAACTCTTTCTTCAACCGGTCGGCTCGTACCTTTCCATTGTCGATGAGCACGTCGGATTGTCCTTCCACGATCTGTTCAATTTTGCTGTGACCGTAGAGGAAGCGGACCACGAGGTAGTTGATGACCAAGAGGGAAGTGGCGCCAATCAGGCCGCCGGAGACGCTGTTGTCGTCTCCTATGATGGCGTTTTGCACGGTGTTCGAAAGGGTGAGCAAAACGACGAGGTCGAAGGGATTCAGCTGCACGAGTTCGCGCTTGCCGGAAAGCCGGAGGCTGACCACCAGAAACATATAGACGATGATCGGGCGGAGAATTTTCTCGAGCAGCGGCAAACCCAGGACGAACATATCTTTCCAGGTGTCATGCGTTGGCACATCGCCTCCTAAGACGTAGCGGATATTATCCAAAATCCGGCTCGCAAAGATTTGAGCAGAAGCGATGAGGAGGTTAGCACGCTCGCTAGCGAGGGAAAAGCGGGCTGGATTTCGCGCGCCGGATTAAGCGCCGAACCTGTACTTGCGTACAGTCATGTTTTCGCAACACCACCTGTACTCCATCATCGCCAAACCCAGTGAATCCGCTATGATTGAGTGGTCTCGATCATCCACAGACCGTAAGGTCGTTCAAGAACGCGATCGTAAGGCGGAGGAGTTCGTATCCCCCGCAGTCCCTTGGGGTACGAGAACGTTTACGTTAGCAGCGACCCTATGTCACAACGCCCCGCTCTCGAACCAAATTTGTCAGCCACCCCCGAGCAGCTTTCCGCTTTGCTGGATTGCGCCCGCGAACTACTGGCCATTCTCAGCACGGACGGAATTATCGTGCACGCAAGCGCCGGCTCCACGCGAGCTCTGGGCTTAGGTCCCGACGAGCTGATTGGCAGAGCGATCTGGGATCTTGTTCACCCGGACGATGTCGGCGAGACCCGCGAACGTCTTCGCGGCATCGCTCTTCTTCGGAACGAGACCCGCAAAGGGCGCTGCCGCCTGCGATGCAAATCAGGAGAGTGGCGCTGGTTCGAGGCGACCATCAGCAGCTGCCTGAGCAATACCTCCGTCGATGGAATAGTGGCGAGCTTTCTGGATGTGACGGCGCTGCACCGCATGGAGGCCGAGCGGCAGGTGATCTCGGAAGTCGTCCACGCTCTGAATCAGACGTCTAACCTCGACCAGCTGCTGGAGGGCATCCACCAGGCACTCAAGAAAGTTCTCTACGCCGAGAATTGTTTCGTCGCTCTTCATGACGACAAGGAAGACACGTTCTACTTTCCCTTTTTTGTAGATCAGTTTGATATGGCGCCGCCTCCCCAAAAGGTCGGGCGCAGCTGCACCGCGTTCGTTTTTCGAACGGGCAGCGCGATGCTGATTCCACAGTCCGAGTTCGATCGTCTTGCTCAGCAGGGAGAGGTCGAACTTGTGGGCTCGCCCTCTCCGGCGTGGCTGGGTGTGCCCTTGAAGACGCCAAGGGCAACCATCGGCGTTCTCGTGGTACAGCACTATCAAAACGAGAGCGCATACGACATGCGCGATCTCGAGTTTCTCGATTCTGTCGGCGGTCACATTGCGCTGGCGATCGAACGGCGGCGCTCCGAGGAAGCCCTGCGCAAAAGCGAGTCCGTCTTCCGGCTTCTTTTTTCGCACAATCCTCTCCCAACCTGGGTGATGGATGATGAAACCCTGCAGTTCATTCAAGTGAACGACTCGGCCGTGCGGCAGTACGGTTTTGCGGCCGAGGAATTCAGCCGCATGACCATGTTCGACATCCGGCCGGAAGAAAAGAGCGGGTCCCTCGAGGTACGACCACAAAAAGATGACTCACTTGGGCGGCACCAAGGGGTATGCAAACACCGCAAGAAGGACGGAAAGGTTTTCGAGGTCGAGTTGATCTCGCATCAATTTGATTATGCCGGGCGGAGAGTGCGGCTCGTCGTGGCGCAGGACATCAGCGAGCGCCATCTGCTGGAACAGCAGCTTCGTCAGGCACAAAAAATGGAAGCGGTGGGGCGGCTGGCCGGGGGCGTGGCTCACGATTTCAACAATCTTTTGATGGTCATCAAGGGACATACCGAGCTTTTGATGAATGCATTGCCACCTGCCGACAGCATGTCGAGAAAAATCTCGCAAATCGATCGCGCCGCGGATCGCGCGGCGGCTCTCACAAAGCAACTCCTTGCGTTCAGCCGGATGCAGGTTCTCCAGCCACGCGTCATGAATTTGAACGGCGTCGTCGAGGATATGGGCAAGCTATTGCCCCGGTTGATCGGGGAAGATGTCGAGTTGGGGATTCGTATTGCGCAAGATCTAGGCAAAATTCGCGCCGACGCCAGCCAGATGGAACAGATCATCATGAATCTGGCAGTGAACGCCCGGGACGCCATGCCGAAGGGAGGCCGGCTGATCATCGAAACTTCGAATGCCGATCTGGACCGTACCTACAACACGACTCATCCGATTGTGAAACCTGGGCGTTATGTATTGCTTGCCGTCTCTGACACGGGCACAGGCATGGATGCAGAAACGCAAGCGCACATTTTCGAGCCGTTTTTCACTACCAAGGAACCTGGCAAAGGAACGGGCCTCGGTCTCGCGACCGTGTATGGCGTTGTGAAGCAGAGCGGCGGCTTCATCTGGGTCTACAGCGAATTGGGCAAGGGAACTTCGTTCAAGATTTATCTTCCGCGCGTGGACCAGCCCGAAGACAAGGGAAGCCTGCCTTCGGCTTTTTCGGAAGCGCCGCGCGGGACGGAAACCATCCTGCTTGCCGAGGACGAACAAGACGTGCGCGAAGTTGCACGCGAGTTTTTGGAATCGGGTGGTTACACGGTGATTGAAGCGCACAATGGCGCCGAGGCACTGCGTCTTGCAGCCGAACAGGGCACGGCAGTTGACCTGCTTGTAACCGATATGGTCATGCCGGGCATGACCGGCAAAGAACTGGCTGGGCGATTGCAGCACCAGCACTTGGGGCTTGGCGTGATTTATATGTCCGGCTACAGCGAGCAGACGGCTGCAGAGACTACACAGGTGGATGCGAGTATGCGGTTGCTGACCAAACCGTTCAGCCGCGGCAGTATATTGCGAGCCGTGCGGGAAGCTCTGAACGTTCCTCGCAATTCCTAGCGAGGCAGCCGCCAGTCACGCGGCATTTTCACGATCCATCAAGACAGCTTTGGATGTTTGCGATGCCAGTCGGTGTGAAGCTGGAAGGTTCGCGCCGCTTGGATCACGGCAAAGTCGTCTCCCGCCCGCGCCACGAACTGTAGACCAACGGGTAGGTTGTTTTCGGTGAAGCCGCAGGGCACGGAAAGAGCCGGAAGCCCGCAGAGATTGCCGATGGCGCCAAGCGGATCCGGGAAGGAGAGATCGGTCTCCAGATTGGCCTCGAGCGGGGAGGCGGGGACGGGCTGGGAAGGTGCCAGGAGCACGTCAAAGGAGTCAAACAGAGCTTCCGTCTTTTTCTGCAAGATTTCCCGATAGCTGAGGGCGCGCAAGTAGTCGGCTGCCGAGTATTGTTCGTTCACATAGCCGGCGATCTGGCCCGTAGGATCAGCCAATTCACTGACGCGGCCGGAACGAATCAGCGTTCGAAACGACGCCGCGCACTCCGCTGCGATGATGATGTTTGCGGCATCTTCTATCGGCCCATCGGGAAGCACGGCCGATCGCACGCTCGCAAAATATTTTCGCACCACTTTTTCCGCGGCAAGCGCAGCCTTGGCCACTCCGGAATCCAGCTTTTTCCACGCATTCGTGAGCCAGCCAATTCTCAAAGGCCGTGCCTTAAGGTCCAGGGAGGGCGAATAGGTAAAAGCTCCTTTATCGATCGGCACCGTGCTGCGATCACGCGGGTCGTGCCCGGCAATGGCGGCGAAAACACGCGCGCAGTCTTCCGCGCTGCGCGCCAGCGGACCAATCTTGTCCATGGAAGGCGCCAGAGCCATCGCGCCATATCGGCTCACGCGCCCGTAGGTGGGCCGCAAGCCGCTGACGCCGCAGAACGCCGAAGGGCAGATAATCGAGCCCCAGGTTTCGGTCCCAATGGCAAAGGCCGCAAGGCCGGCGGCTACTATGGCTCCGGAACCGGATGAGGATCCGCACGTCCAACACTTTGCGTTCCAGGGATTCTTCGTGGCGCCCGCTAGAGAGGCGGAGGCAAAGCGGTAACCCATGCCCCCCGCCAACTCGATCATGGCCGCTTTGCCGATGAGGATGGCGCCCACTCGATTCAAATGTTCGACCACCGTCGCGTCGTAGTCGAAGACTTGGTCGGCGTACGGTTTTGCGCCCCAGGTTGTTGGGACTCCCTTCACGGCTAAGAGGTCCTTCGCGGCGTAGGGAATGCCGTGCAAGGGCCCGCGATAGTGCCCGTGCTGGATTTCTTTTTCCGCAGCTCTTGCCTGCTCGAGGGCGATTTCCGGGGTCAGCCGCGCGTAGGCATTAAACCGGGGACCAAGCTTCGTGCTGCGGTCGAGGTAGAGCTGCGTCAGGTCGACAGGCGAGAGCTTCTTGGTCTCGATTCGCTTGGCAAGTTCGCTCAACGGCAAATAGAAGATCTCTTCAGCGGGCATGTGCGATTGGCCTCAAGGTTTATTCGGCGCCTCGCCGGGGGTAGGTGGAATCACCGCAGACCCGGTTTTCCTTTCCCTCTCGACAAGCGGCTTCAAATAGAGCGCCGGACCGTCGCTATTTTCGATCGAGTAGGCGCGCAGACGGTCCAGGGGTTCTTGCGCTGCAAAAGAGAGCCGGCGCAGGTCGGTTTTTTGCGTTTCAGAAAAACGCGTCCCATAAACTGCGAGAATGGCCTGATACCGCGCTTCGGCCTCCGCCTGGCCTTCGGCAGAAAGTGAGGGCAAGTCCGGTGTCGGCGGTATGGGGTATGGTGCGCCCGGCGAAGGTGTGGCCAGCGCCCCGGCGGGAACCATCGTCGCGGCAGAAACGATCGCGGCGCGCCGGGCAAACTCACGCCGAGTGATGGGAGAACTGCTCTTGTCATCCATGGAGGCCCTCCGATGTCAGAAAATGGATACTCGAAGAGTAAAGAGCGAAGCTACCCAATTCGTCCCCCAGCGTCAACTTTAGGATTTGACGCCGCAAACAAATTCCTGTCTTTCTGGTAGCTACTCGACCCGCGTGAGCGTTTGTATCTGGAGCTCCAGTGCCTGCGTATATTGCCGTTCGATCTGCATTTCGGTCTGGAGCTTCTTGACCAGAAGATCGAGCCGAGCGATTTCCGAGCGCAGCTTTTGTATGTCCGCCGCCGTCGGAGCCGGCCTGCCGGGCGATCCCGCTTGCTGCAAATTCTGTTGAGAAACTGCGCCATCGCCTGGCCGCGATCCGGAGAAGGCATCGGCAAGCGCGCGAGGCCAGATGGATTCTGGGACCCGCTGGTCTCCGGCGCTGGGCGGCGGGGCCACGGGCCGTTGAACCGGGGGCGGCGGGGGAGCAAATAAACTGTTGAGAGCACTCGGCGCCGCTCGTTCGACAACTGGCGCGTCCGCAGCGCGCTTCGGCTCAAGCAGACTCTTGACGCGCCCAATCAATTCCTGGGGCTGAAAGGGCTTGCGAATCAACTCGTCTGCCTTTACTGCCACGGCCTTGTCGGCGACGCTCTTGTTCACAACGCCGGACATGAGGACCACGGGAACTCCGCCGTATTCAGGATGCTGCTTGATCTGGCTGCAAACGGAATAACCGTCCTGATCCGGCATGATCACGTCGGTGATCACGACGTCAGGTTTGTTCTGCTCAAACTGGGCGAGGGCCGACGCGGCATCCGCGCAGGTGATCACGTTGATGCTCTCGCGGCGAAAGGCGATCTTGATGACTTCGCGCATCGTTGCGCTGTCATCAATGAAATATACCGTTGGTGTGCGCTTTGCTTCCGTTTCATTCAGCGGTGGAACAGTCATCGCCTCGCTCATCGCGCCTCCTTGTCTGCCAGGTCGCGTTCACCCTCATCAAACTCGCGCATGGCATCAAGCATCAGATCGGTCGCCGAGCGCAACACCGTGCGCTGCGGTGAAGTAGTTCCATAAGCAAATTTGTAGACGCCGGAGCCGCCCTGCACGCAGCCTTTCAAAATATGAATCACGGCTTCGTCGCCGAAAAGGCTGCCGCACTCCGCGTGAGTGATTTCCCCCGCGTCAAAAAAGAGGACGGCGTCCGTTTCCCCTGCATTGATGTGCAGCGCCCCGGTCTGGTGCGCGTGCCCGAGCATCTGCATTACACCGGTGAGATCATGGTGCGTGAGGCTCCCGCTGAGGCTGGTGTCGGACTGCGTCAGCATCTGCGTCGGCTGAAAACCTTCCGCTTTGCTGACGATGATGCTTTTGACGTGCGAGGCGATCGCCGCTGGCGCCGTCTGCCGGTCGATGTAGTCGTCGCACCCGGCCTGAAAAGCCTCCATCAGGGCGCGCTGGCTGCCGTCTCCCAGAGCGATAATTTGCAGGGCGGCGTTTTTCGGGTCCGCATGAATGATTTTGGCGATTTCGAGCGCTCCCATTTCGCGCATGCTGGTCGAGCAAAGAATTGCCGACGGTGCATCGTACTCAATCGTCGTCAGCGCATAGGCTGCTTGCGTGCTGGAAATGACTTCGAATCCTTCGCGTTTCAGCGCGTCACCGAGCCGCTTCGAAAAATACACGTTGCTATCGATCAGCAGGATTTTTGCACCGCGCCCCGGAAGCATCACGTGCTGGCCTCCACAAATGCCGCAGTCAGAGCGGAAGGGGGAGGCTCTTCGGCTCCAGGCGTGAGTGCATCGAGGTTCAGTACTTCAATCACTTCTCCGTTGTGCGAAATCCAGCCGGCTACGTGCGGAGCGTCGGCTTCCCCCGCGTTCGTCATTTCCGCAGCAATCAATTCGCAATCGCCGGTGACCGGAAGCGCCACCCACTCGGATTTATCGCCATAATGGCGAACGGCGATCAGGTAAAATCGGCGGGAAGTAAGAGCCTTGCCGAGCAACTTCTCCGCCACGTCGCAGACGGGAACGATCCTTCCGCGGCGCAAAATCACGCCCTCGAGTTTGGGGGTGCGATGCGGAAATCGGAAGATGCGGCTGGGAGCCACAAGCTCCGAGATCTGCACGGCAGCAACGGCAAAGCGACGCTCGCCAAGCCGCAACAGAACAAAGGATTGCGAGGTGGATTCGACAGGCTGGTTCATTCCGGCAACTCGATCCCTTCGCCAGGGAGTTCGTCCGGCAGTGATTCAGGAACCAGCGAAGCGTCCAAGAGAGCAAATTCGTCGGCCGTCAAAAAACCCTCGGGGTTCACAACCGGGATCACATTCTGGTCGAGCGCCGTCAATCCGCGGTACCACGCCCGCTCTTCGTGGCAATAAGCGAGCGGAATCGCCTGCAAGCGAGTCATGGTGGCCATCTTGTCGATGCCATCGACCAACAGAGCGGTGCGCGTCTTTCGAAGGACGAAAACAAGCCCGGCCGCGGCGGCAGGCAAGCCAAAATGTGCGGCTCCGCTTACAACAAATAGCGCTTTATCTCCGCGCCGCACTACGTGGCGTACTTTTCGTAACGTGGGCAGATCGACTTCAGTCGCGGCGCCCGAGAGGCTGTCCACGCTGCGGACCTCTTGCACGGAAGCGGAAGAGACGGCGAATGGCTGTCCCGAAATGCGGAAGAGAATGATCTGCTCCGTGCGCGCAGCTGCATGGGGCTTGGCAGGTGGGGCAGCCACACGCATTAGCGGACTCCCACGGGCGTCGTACGGCAAATTCCGATCACGCGTTTTTCTATGGCTGGATAAATATCATCGATTCCCAGAACTTGATCCACGGCGCCGGCCTTGATGGCTTCGGCGGGCATTCCAAAAATGACGCACGTTGCTTCATCTTGAGCCAGCACCAAGCCACCCGCTGCTTTGATGGCTTTCGCGCCGCTTGTGCCATCGTTACCCATGCCGGTGAGAATCGCGCCGATGCTCATCGCGCCCGCGTAGGCCGCGACGGATTCCATCGTCACATCAATATTCGGCAAGTAGCCGTTGACCCGGCCGCTTGAGCCATCCAGCTGGATGCGACCTGTAGGAGTCACGCGCAGGTGGTGGCCGCCGGGACAAATGTAGAACGTGCCGGGTTGCAGGGATTCGTTCGGTTCCGCTTCTTTGACGCGAATGCCGGTAAACTCCGCGAGCTGCGCCGCATACTGCGTCGTGAAGGCAGCCGGCATGTGCTGTACCAAAATAACGGCGGCGGGGAATTCGCGCGTAAAGCCGGGTGCGAGCCGCATTACTGTCGCCGGACCTCCCGTTGACGCCGCCAGCACGACCACGGGGAAACGCTGATCGAGCCCTGAACTCGGCGCTGGTCGGGGTGCGACGGGCGGCGTGGACGCCGCCAGAGATGTCCCGTTTGATTTCTGCACCGTGGTGGCGATCCGCGACGCGGTGCGGACAACGCGAACCTTCGCGGCCATGCGCACCTTGCGCAGCAAATCCTCTTTCACGCTTTGCATGTCGAGATCGATGCCGCTGGATGGTTTTGCGACAAACTCAATCGCGCCCAGTTCGAGAGCCTTTAGCGTGCTGGCGGCGCCGTCGCGCGATTCGGAGCTGACGATGACGATCGGCCGAGGGTTTGTGGTCATGATCTGCGCCGTCGCTTGCAAGCCGTCGACGTGCGGCATGTTGATGTCCATGGTGATGACGTCGGGCTTGAGGGATTCGGCGAGGGCTACCGCTTCGCGGCCGTCTTTTGCATGGCCGACCACCTGGAGCTGATCGTCGCCGGCAAAAATCGTTTCCAGAACCTTGCGCATGAACGCGGAGTCGTCCACGATCAGCACACGAAACTTTTTGTTTGCGCTGGCGGCCATGGGTGTCTACCCAACCGGTATGGTTGGTCGCGTCTCCGATCCCATGAGTTGTTCGACGGCGGCGATCAGCTGGTCTTCCTGCACAGGTTTTGTGAGAAAGGCTGTTGCGCCCTCTTTCATTGCGCGATCGCGATGTTTTGCGCCCGCGCGCGAGGTCACCACCATGACGGGAATGCGCCGCGTCGTCGGGCTCTGTCGCAGTTGCACCATGAGTTCGTAACCCGTCATGCGCGGCATCTCGAGGTCGGTGATGACGAGGTGGCAGCCGTGCTGCGTCACAAGTTCAGCTGCTTCCATGCCGTCGGCGGCCAGCTTCACCCGGTAACCGTTCTTTTCGAGCATGCGTCCGACGAATTTGCGCACGCTGATGGAGTCGTCGGCGACAATGATCAGCCTTTCCTGCTCGACGCGGTCGATGGCTTCGGCTGGAATTGTTCCGCGCGCGACGGCTGTCGATCCCGGCGCGAAGATGCGCGCTGCGCTGGCGCTGGCTTGCAGGGGACGCCGTTCCGTCGGCTCATTCGCAACCATGCGGTTCAAATCGATCAAAAGGATAAGACTGCCATCGGGCGCGATTGTCGTGCCGGGGAAGAGTTTCACCCGGCGCAGATATTCGCCGAGATTCTTGATGACGATCTCGTCTTTGCCAAGCACTTCCTCAACAACCAGGCCAATCTGGCGATTGCCGGCATTGGCAACGACCATGCGGAAGTAGCCGTTGACCGGCTCGAGCGGAGGAAGGCCGAGATAGGTATCGAGCCGGACCACTTCTGTCACCACGTCGCGGACCTTGGTAAGGAGCTTCCCGCCCACGTCCTCAATTTCATCTGCACGCAGGCGCCGAATTTCTTCCACGACTGCAAGCGGTAGCGCAAAGTTCGTCACTCCGCAGCGTACAAAGAGCGCCGGAGAGATAATCAGAGTCAGTGGAACTTTGAGCGTGAATTTCGTGCCTTGCCCGCTGACACTTTGGATGTCAATTTCACCGTTCAGTGCATTCAGGTTGGCCCGCACAACATCCAGCCCGACGCCGCGACCGGCGAGTTCGGTCTTAACAGGAGCGGTGGTGAAGCCCGGATGGAAGAGCATTTCGCGGAGGTCGCGTTCGGTCAAGCGATCGGCCGTTTCAGGCGAAACCAGTCCGCGTTCGATGGCGCTCAGCTTCACGCGTTCGTAATCGATACCGCGGCCGTCGTCTTCGACTTCAATGTAAATGTGGTTGCCGCGATGATAGGCGCGGAGGGAGACTTTGCCCAGCTCCGGCTTGCCCGCGGCGATGCGGTCCTCGGGTCGCTCGATTCCGTGTGCCACCGAATTGCGAACCAGGTGCACCAAGGGATCGGAAATCTGCTGAATGATGTTGTTGTCGAGCTCCGTCTCGCTTCCGGAGAGGTCCAGATCGACTTGTTTGCCCGCCGATTTGGCGGCGTCGCGCACCGCTCGCGACAGCCTCGAATACAGCGTGCCAATCGGCACCATGCGAGCCGCGGTGATTTCGTCCTGGAGATGGTGTGCTAGTTTTGTGAACTCGTCGATGTCGCCTTCGACGCGCCCGATGAATCCTTCGAGCTGCGAGAGGACTTCGTTCACGTCCGCGGAGATTTCCGCCATCGAGCGCGAGAGAATATTGAAATCGTCGTACCGGTCCATTTCGAGTTCACTGAATTCGGACCAGAACGACGTATCGCCCGAAGCCGCGTTCGTAAGTGTCTGCCGCGCGGTGGACGGACTCCACGGGCCAGTCTGTCTCGTGGAACTGATGCGGTTGAATTCGTACTTTTCCTGAAACTCTCCCACCTTACCTTGGAGTCGTTCTTTCGAGAAACTCAGCGTATCGACCAGCTTTTCCAATTCGGCCACGCGCCCAACCATGCGGGTGCGGTTGATCACCAGTTCGCCGACCGTGTTCATCATTCGGTCGAGCCGCGACAGGGCGATGCGCACGGATTTTGCCGCCGCCGCCGCACTTGCCGGTTTTGCAGTTTTCTTGACAGGCGCAGCTGCGGGAGCGGCTTCTTGGACTCCCTCGGCGGGAATCTCCTCGTCGCTCACAGGTGCGGGGACAGCCTCGGAATCTTCCACTTCTACCGGCGCGAATTCCGCGATGCGCCCGAGAAGCGAATCCACCCCTGTGCGCATGCTCTTTTCATCGGCCCACTGCCGATGCAGCGTTTTCTTTAGCACGTCCACGGATTCGAGGCAGATATCGACAACGGCCGGCGATGGCTCGAGTTCGCCATCACGGAGACGCCCGATCAGGTCTTCGACGCGGTGGGCAATCGCTCCCAGCCGGCTTAGGCCGACTTGCGCTGCGGACCCCTTCACCGTATGAATCGCACGAAACAGCTTGTTGATCTCTTCCGGGTTATTGTTGCCTTCCAGCGAGATCAGGCAATCGCTGACCACTTGCAAATGCTCTTCCGCTTCCGGCTGGAAAAATTCGAGGATTTCGTCGGAGACTTCTTCATCGGAAGGCAACGCGTCGAAGTACGACCCCGTTGCGGCGGACACCACGGCTTCCTTCGCTGACGCCTTGGCCTGCTCCGCGTAGGTCTGCGGCTGCGGATAGTTCAGGGGCGGCGGTTCCGTAGGAAACGCAAAACGATAGCGCTCTTTGAACGCCGCTATGTCATCGACACTTTCTTTGCCCGTGTCGCTGATTTCCAGAAGGTCGGTTTCCAGCAGGGAAATGCCGTCGGACAAGAATTCCGTCAACGGCCCGTGCAGGTCGTCACCGAGCGGCGCGTTCAGCGCGTATTGAAAAACGTGGGCGAGCTTGGCTCCAATTTCCGAAAACCGCGGAAAGCCATAACTCGCCGAAGTTCCGCTCAGGGTATGCGCCGAAATATACAGCCGCTCAAGATCCTCGCGGCGCGGAGAAATCTCCTGCAACACGCTGACGTACTCCCGCAAATACTGCAGGTGTTCGGCCGCTTCCTGTAGGAACATCTCGACGGCTTCGCGGTCCGGCATGCTCACGCGCGTCCCTCCGCCACGAGTTCGGGTTTTTGTAGCTCTTCCGCCGTGGGCTTGCGGTACAAGATGCAGTCGTTCAGCACGATGGCCTGAAATTTTACGGGCATCTTCGAGATCGATTCCGAATGTCCAAGAAACAGGTAGCCGCCTGGCTCCAGAGTGTCGTAGAACCGCTGCACGAGCGCGCGGCGACGCTCCTCGGAGAAATAAATCAGCACGTTCATGCAGAAAATCATATCCATCCGGCCAACGTACACCGCCGAAGCTAAATTCATCTGCGCGAAGGTGACGAGCTTCCGCAGCCGCGGTTTCACCTGCTGCCCGTTCTGAGTTTTTGTGAAATGCGCGGCCAATTGCTCCTGACTGACGCTGCCGAGACTTCGCCCCGAATAGACGCCGCGCTCCGCTTGCTTCAGGGCGAGCCGTCCAACGTCGGTGGCGAGAATCTCCACATTCCAGGAATCCGAGAAGGAAAGCGAATCGGCGATCGTAATCGCAATCGAGTAAGGTTCTTCGCCGGTGGAACAGCCCGCGCTCCAGATGCGCAAGGTGCGCGGATTCTTCCAGAACTTCTTCACATGCAGCTCAGGCAGAACGCGCTTTTCGAACGCCTCATAGACGCTCGGGTACCGGAAGAAGCTGGTTTCCTGCGTCAACAGTCCTTCGAGCAAAGCTTCGTACTCGATATTCGATTTCCGCATGGCTCTCAGCAAATCCGTGCCGCGTTCCAGCCCCTTCGCGCACAGGTGCTCCTTCACGCGCGTCGAGAAGAACCGCGCCCGCGATTCATCAAAACAGATGCCCGTCCGCTCTTCAATCAGCATGCGGATCTCGCTCAACTCATGTTCACTAAGACCGTGCGCCGGTCCTTGCCGTTCGCTCATTACCGTCCCGCTTTTGCTCTGGTCTCTTGTCCAAACCGAGAATTACTGCCTACCGGAGAGCGCCGGCTGGGACGGGCCGCTCGGAATCTTCCAGGATATTGCCGGACTTCGAGGTAGCGCGGAACTGCGCGAGCGCCTCGTTCAGCTGATCGGAAAGTTTCACAAGCTGGCTGACTGTGGCGACCGTGCCGCGCGTGCCTTGAGACGTTTGCCGGGTAATGCTCGAAATAATCTGCATGGCGTGCGCCACACCTTCGGTGCCACGCACCTGCTGTTTGGAGGCCAGCGAGATTTCCTGCACAAGTTCCGCCGACTGTCGCACAACGTTTGAGATGGCGTCCAGCGCACGTCCGGCCTGATCGGCGAGGGTCGCGCCGCCTTCCACCTCCTTTGTGCCTTCTTCCATGACCACCACGGCTTCGTTCGTCTCCGCCTGAATGGCCTTGATGAGTGCCGCGATATCCTTCGTGGCGCTTCTGCTGTGTTCCGCCAATTTGCGAACTTCGTCCGCGACGACCGCGAAACCGCGCCCTGCTTCGCCGGCGCGAGCCGCTTCAATGGCCGCATTCAACGCCAGCAAGTTCGTCTGTTCCGTGATGTCATTGATGACGTTGATGATTTCCGAAATTTCCAATGAGCGATCGCCAAGCGACTTGATTTTCTTCGCGGTTGCTTGCACCGATGCCCGAATGCGCTGCATGCCTTCCAGAGTGTCGCGCACGGCCCGGTTGCCCTGTTCAGCGGCATCCAACGCCCGGCGAGCAGCTTCCGCACTGGCTTCCGCGTTGTTCGAAACCTGCTTCATCGAAACCGTCAGCTCTTCGACGGCGCTCGACGTATTGGTGATTTCCTGATCCTGCTGCGTCGCTCCGGCCTGCATCTCGTCGGCCGCCACAAGGATGTTGTTCGAGCACGCCGTGACTTCCATAGCCGCCTTGCGAACGCGCTCAAGAACTTTGGTGAAGTTGTCGAGCATGTAGTTGATCGAGTCCGCCACGTTCCCCAACGCGTCGTTGGTGACTTTTCCGCGCAGCGTCAAGTCTCCGCGCGCAACCTGGTTGATGACTGTCAGCAACTCCGTGATACTGCGCTGCAAAGCGTCATTTGCATCCTGATTGCTCGTGGCCTTGGAAACCTTTGCCACCGCGCGGTTCAGATTCTCCGCGATGTAGCCAAGTTCGTCGCCGGTGTTGACTTCAACGCGCGCCCTGGGATCACCGGCAGCGATGCGCTCGGAGAACTGCGCGAGCTCTTGGACCGGCGTCAGGAGCTTGCTCCCCAGTCGCCAGGCCATGAAGATGGCCATGCCGAGCGCCAATAGCACTGCCAGCATCACGGAACCGCTCGCCCCGCTAGGCAGCGACCCGAAGTCGAACAGGGACGCTCCGCCGGATTGCCGTCCGGCGCTGTAAGCCAGTCCCAGCACGGCGAAAAGGATGACGCCATTCAGTAGGACCAGCGTCCAGATCGTGGAACTCAGTCGCGATTTCATGCCTTCCTCCAAATCCCTGCTGCTGTGCCCCCTATCCGCATGCGGCGGGGAACACCTAAATCTACCTGTCCGAAATCAAATGCTCGGTCCGGGAAAAACTTCGAGCATTCTCCTAAGGTCAATGATCAGCGCCAAGCGATCGTCGTGACGAAGCATTCCGGTGCAATGGGGCACGTTCTCCGGAGCCTGTTCGAGCAGATCCTCCGCATTCACCGAATACGTTCCGATCACTTCGTCCGCGGCAATGCCAATCCGCAAATCGTCGTGCGAACCCTCGCCGCGAAGCGACGCAACCACCACATGCTTCGGCAACAGCCCGGGCCGCCGCCCTTCCGTAATAGCGATATCGATCAGCGGCACAATCGACCCGCGCAAATTGAAAATGCCCGCCAGGTATGCCGGGCCAAGCGGCAGCTTCGTCAACAGCGGCCAATCCAGGACTTCCTCGACATCCAGCACCGGCAGGCAAAACCGCTCTCGCCCGCTCCGGAAGACGCAGTACTGCGATTCCGGCAGCCGCTCTTCCATGGGTCCAAGAGCTTCCAGCAGGTCGTCGGCATCCGCGGGAAGCGGTACCAGGTGAAAGTCTTCGCTCATCGCCGATTCATCCTCGAATCATTCCCTATGCAAATCGCCGCACAGCGCGCAACAACTCTTCTCTCGTAAAGGGCTTCGTCACGTAGCCATCCGCGCCCTGCTGCGCGCCCCAATACTTGTCGCTTTCCGTGTTCTTCGACGTCACCAAAATCACCGGAATCGCGTTGTAGTCCGCGTGATTCTTCAATTCCCGGCAAACCTGAAAGCCATTCCGCTTGGGCATCACCACGTCCAGCAAGATCAGGCTGGGCCGTTCCACCGCGATCGCTTCCTCGACTCGTTCTGGGTCGTTGATACCCACCAGCCGGTAGCCTTCGTGCTCAAGAAAGCCCTGGATCAGCTTCACTTGCGAGGGCGAGTCATCGACGATGAGTACTTTTTTCTCGAGCATCGACATCTCCCCATATTTCTCCGCAGACAAGAGGTGCACGTCAGCAGCCAGCCTGAGGGTTCCCTGCGCCGCTTTGTCTATTTGGTATAAGCGCTTGTTTTTGAGTTGCTTACAGATTCGGCGCGGCAGTTCAGCGGCGAGTTGCGGGGGACGCCGGTTCTGCTTCTGTCTCAGCTTGAGATGTAGTCTCAGCTTCCCTCATCTCGCTCGCCAGTGATGAGAATCTCTGCATGATCTCGTTAATACGCAGCGCCATGCTGTGAATCGTCTTGATCTGCGCCAGGGATTGCGAGGAAAGCTGACCCGGCTCGAGGAGCAGCAGTTCGGCGTTGCCCAGCATCGAAGTCAGCGCATTGTTGACGCTGTGCTTCATGTCTATCATGTAGCGCCCGAGCGTGGCCTGCTGTTCGTTCTTGGCCGCCCGCCGTTCCGATTGCCGGCTAAGCCGCTGCGCTTCTGCACGGCGCAAGGATTCGCCGGCAACAAGTAGCAGCGTCTGTGCCCAGTCTTCGCGCAGTGGAATGTGAACCAGCCGCGGGTAGCGCGAACGCAATTGGCCAAGCTCGCGGGAATCCGCCGGCACACACAAAATCACGGCGGCAGCCGGCTCTAGAGAACGCAGGATTCCAGGGAGTTTTCCTTCCTGGACCGGCCCAACAACGACAAGATCGTGGGGGCTAGCTTCGTGATCCTTCCAAAGCTCGCTGCTGAGCACGGTGATGCCCGGCGCTTGCCGCTCTGTTTGCCAGCAGGCGGTCAAGAGTCGTGCGAATTCTGTTTCATCCGTCAGAATTAATACGCTAGCGTTTCGCACAGACGACCTGCTCCCAGGGTGATTGCCCGTTAGGACCGGCAAGGATTCTGATCATTTACAGCTTTTCGGCCTCGTCCAGCGCCGTGAGTAACCTCTTCGTGCTGATTCCCAGGTTTACTGCCGCTTCCGTGTCCTTCGCTTGTTTCGCGATGTCCACACGCTCCTGCAAGCGCGAGACCTCGATTCGCGCGATCGAAAGCGCTTTGTCCATGGACGTCGCGTTTCCTGTTTCCTTGGCGGATTCGACGGCCGCAGTCACCATCGCCCGGGCCACGACTGCCCGGCGCAAATCCTCTGCCGATGGTCCGTCTTCGCTTACGAATGCCGTTACTTCCCACGAGGACAGCAAGATCCTTGCAGCGCCGATCTTCACCGTGGTCATCGAACGCCCGCGCGTCGGCGGCGTGGCAATCAACTGCTCCCAGATTTTCTCGAGGCAAGTTTCAAAATCAAGCGCCATCGCGGCGACTTGCTTGACCGCGCTCTCGGCAGCCGGCTTCGCCGCACCCTTCGCGCTGGATTCAACCGCGGCCGCTTCGCGTCCCGGATTTTTGGCCGTCTCCGTACCGCGAGGGCCGGCGGTCTTTTCCGAAACAGCGGCACCCGGGGGCGTTTTTGGCGCGATTTTTTCGAGAGCCCGCTCGACGTCCGTGCGCAATCCCAGCAGCTTCTCAAAAGTCTGATTTACCGACCGTTCGGTGTATTCCTTCTGGAACGGCTGTTTCCATTCGTCGGCAACTTCTCGAATTTTTCCGAGTGGTTCTTCGGCGGAGAGCCCAAAGTGGTGACAATCAATAATGCGCGCGCCGCCTGTTTCGAGTTGCGAGAGACCCGACCGAATGGCGATGAGGTCGGCATGCATCAGCTCGATAAACGTGCGCCGGAGCAGAAAATTGAATCGCACGAACGTCAGCAAAGCCGGCGGGTCGTAGAACATCCCGCCCGCGGTCTCTTTCACCTTGCGTCCCTGTTCAATGAAATTGGTCTTCAGGATTTCGCGCAGGCTGCGGAAGGCCCGCAACTTCTCGATCATTTGCTCAAGAGGCTCGCACCAATCCAGCGTCGAATCGTCGACATCCCCCAGCACCGGTCTCATCACCAGCGCCACGTCGTGGGGTTCAATCTGCTTGTGATAAATCTTTGCCGGAGCGCAAAGCGCAAAATACTGCACGAGCAGGAAGTCCACTTTGTCGCGGTCGACGTTGGTCTTCGACGATTTTTGAAGATGGCGATGGATCAGCGCGCACAAGCTGGTTTCGTTCGCGTTCAGTGTCGTCGTCTGAAGCAGCTTGCGCAATTCGTGCACCGCGACCCGCTGGTCCATCTCATCCAGCCAGGCCTCCACCTCGTCAAAGAGTTCCAAGTCAGGCTTTTGCGGCAGATTCCGGTTTTCTTGCGGGAAGGGAATCTCGATTTCCAGCTGCTCCGCAAGCGCCAGATAAATGGGGAATACCGAACGATCCTCGGCCCACTTCGCCTGCCGCAAAGTCGCGGGCTTCGGCGGGGCCGGGGTATTGAGTGTTGGAGTCGGCTTGTTCACGGCTTTGTCACCCACGCGCAGGGCCCCTGTAGGAACCGGACGGCCACCGCCTTACGTCCTTCGTGATACTGCACGGCAATCACTGTCGCATCCGCCGTGCCCCCGTTCCGATCTCGTTCTATCCGTACGCGATCATCAAACTCAAGCGGCAAGCTCGAGAGAAAAATCGCATGCTCCGAGCCTCCGAATTCAACCACGGTCGCTTCCCGCAACCGCGTGCTCCCCGCCCCGAGTGAGGTGATTTGCACGGGCACTCGAACGGCCGTAGCGCGCGGAAAAAAACGAGCCAATCGCTCCGCGCAGCCTTCCTCGTTCGCGGTGAGCGTTACTTCGCTGGATCGTCTCACGTCGCCTCCGACGTTGCCGCAGTACTCTCGTACTAAGGATCGCGCCTCCGTGCGGGGTTGGTACACAGACCCCCACAAACGGACACAAGGTCCCCGCGATCAAGATGCACGCTGCACGCCAAAGAGGGGGAAAGCGGAGAGTCTCCGAAATGAAAGAAAGGGAACGACTTAGTATTTTCCTGTGGATGTGGAGCGGCTCATTCGTCTCACGCTGAAACGCCGTTGTCTCAGCGCCAGACCGCTTTCGCGTTTCTCTCGCCTGCCTGAGACGTCATTCCACCTGCTGGGCGGCCTCTTCCGAAGCGTCTTCTGCTTCTCCCGGCCCTGAACGCAGCGGGATGTTGTAGCGCTTCAGCTTGCGATAGAGCGTGGCCCGGCTGATCCCCAGCATTCGGCCCGCAAGCGCTTTGTCTCCGTTGGCCTGCTCGAACACCCGCAGAATGGTCATCTTTTCCATTTCCGCGAGCGCAGTGGTCGAAAGCGATGCCGCATCCTGCAGCGTCCCGCCGGGTGCCTCGGTTTGCTCGCTGCGGATCGCCGGCGGAAGGTCGATCACATCGATGACCCGGCGGTCGCCGAGCGTAATCGCTCGAGCGATGCAGTTTTCGAGTTCGCGGATATTTCCCGGCCACTCGTAGTTCAGCAAACTCTTCATCGCCGCGGTGGTTACCTGGAGGTGCGAATCGGGGGCATAGCGGTCCAGGAAGTGGTGCACCAGCATGGGGATATCCGATCGGCGATCCCGCAGTGCCGGCAGGTGTACCGTCACCACGTTCAGCCGGAAGTAGAGATCCTTCCGGAAGGTGCCGTCTCTGTAAGCCGCTTCAAGGTCGCGGTTCGTTGCCGCGATCACGCGTACATCCACATTCACCTTGGCGTTGCTTCCCACCGGCCGCACTTCTTTCTCCTGTAGCACGCGCAAGAGTTTGGCCTGCATCTCCAGAGGCAATTCGCCAATCTCATCCAAGAAAATAGTTCCGCCATTGGCCGCCTGGAAGAGTCCCGCCTTCGTCTTAATGGCCCCTGTGAACGCGCCCTTTTCGTAGCCGAACAGTTCGCTCTCCATCAAGGTCGGTACCAGCGAACCGCAATCCACCGCGACAAACGGCGTCTTCGCCAGCGCGCCGCGGAAGTGAATGGCCCGAGCCACAAGCTCCTTGCCCGTGCCGCTCTCGCCGGAAATCAGAACCGGGGTGCGCGTATCCTTCAGTCGCGAAACCATCCGCAAAACATCCTGGATGTTCGCCGAAGTGCCAATGATTCCATCGAGGTTGTCTTCCGTGCTGACGCGCTCCCGCAAAAACTCATTTTCCGTGACCAGCCGTACTTTCTCGGCCATGCGCTGCAGCAGCAGCCGCATCTTTTCCACGCGGAAGGGTTTCTCGATGTAATCGTAAGCGCCCAATTTCATGGCATCGACTGCCGATTCGATCGACCCGTGCCCCGTCATGATAGCGATCTCTGCCCGAGGCAGGATCAGTTTGGCTTGTTTCAAAAGCTCCACGCCGGAAAGGGTGGGCAGCTTCAGATCGGTCAAAATGAGGTCCGGGGCATCGGCGTCCAGTTTGGCCAGAGCGGCCTCGGCGCTTTCCGCTTCCGTGCAGGAATATCCCAGGGTATTCCCGATGGTCATGCATAACTTGCGGATGCTCTGCTCGTCATCGACGACCAGCAAACGGACTTTTAAGTCGTCACTCATGGTTTCCCAAACGTTTTCTCCACAATGGATATTAATTGGTGTACACGGAACGGCTTCTCGATGCAAGGCGTCCCGCTGCGCGCCAGCAGCGCCTGTGTCTCACTGTTGGCGGTGTCTCCGCTAATCAAAATAATCTTCGAACCCAGCTCAGGCCGGTTTTTCTGGATCCAGTCATGCACTTCTGCTCCATTTACCGCTCCTGGCATTCGAATGTCGGAAATCACCCCGCTGTACTGTTTGTCGGCGAGCTGCTTCAAGCCCTCGGCTCCGGAGGACGCGTTGACCACGGTGTAACCCTTTCGTTCCAGGGCTGCCTTCAGAAACGCAATCACGGACGGTTCGTCCTCTATGAGCAGGATCGGCGCAGCCCGCCCCACAGCCGCTTCTAGCGTCATCTTCCGGCCTCTTTCGCAGCCATCGCGGGCATCTCCAGGGCGATAGGGATACGAACGACAAATGTGCTTCCGCCGCTTTCCGCATTGTTCCAACACTGAATCTCGCCGCCGTGAGCTCGCACAATCCCATAGCAAATGCTCAGCCCGAGCCCCGTACCCTTGCCTGGCTGTTTCGTCGTGTAAAACGGGTCGAATATGTGCTGAGGATCGGCGATCCCCGTCCCGTTGTCCGTGACCACCACTTGCACGCTGCTCCTGGCCCGTTCAGTGCGTATCGAAATGTGTCCGCGCCGTCCCGTTTCTTGTACGGCGTCGTAAGCGTTATTTAGAATATTCAAGAACACCTGCTGAAGCTGCTGCGCGTCCCCGAGCGCGGGCTCCAGCGTCTCGTCGAACTCCTCGGTCACCTCAACGCCATGGCTCGCAAAATCGTAGCTCCGCAGCTTTATGGTTTGCCGCAAAACGGTATTCACCTGCACGGGCTCACGCTGCACCGGCCGCTGCCGCGCGAAACTGAGCAGATCCTGCACAATATCCTTGGTTCTCTGCGTTTCCTGCAAAATAATCTGCAAATCTTCACGCGCCGAAGCCGGTACGTCCGGATTCTCCAGCAATAAATCCGTGAATCCCAGAATCGCCGCGAGCGGATTGTTGACCTCGTGGGCCACGCCAGAAACCAGCCGCCCGATCGTCGCCATTCTTTCCGAGTGCGCCAGCTTCGCCTGCAGCAGCACGGCATCGGTAATATCGGTCATCACCACGACCAGGTTGTTCACCGCGCTCTGTTCGTCGCGCATCGGGCTTAGACTAATGGAAAAGTGCCCCATCGATCCGTCGCTCCGGCGCACCTGCAATTCGAGGTTCTCCACCTGCTGTCCGTTCGCGGTCGTCTCAAGCGCCGCCAGGAAATCGTTCCGGTGAGAGGGTTCGACCCAATCCACCAGGCGATGGCCGATCAGCTCGTCTTCGCGGTATCCGGCTTCGTAACACCGCCGGTTGGCGTAGCTAATCAGACCCGCCGTATCCAGCACAAGGATCATGCTCTGCGTCGTGTTGAGAATCTTCTGGTTGAAGTCGCGCTCGCGCTGCAGCTGCGATTGAAAAGACTTTTGCTCCGTTACATCCAGCATCAATCCGCGAATCTGGGCGATGCGACCCTGCGCGTCGCGCACCGCGGTAATGTTCTGAAGGGTGTGAAGCAGCGCGCCGTCTTTTCGCCGAAGCGTCTCTTCATAGTTGCGCAAGACGCCGCGTTCGGCCAGCGCCTGCAGGAAACGTTCGCGCGCCGCAGGCGCGGGATAAAGATGAGGGCTGACATCCGAGCGCAACATCTCTTCTCGCGACGCGTAGCCCAGCATGCGCACCATCGCGTCGTTCACATCCAGAAATCGACCGTCTGGCGTGGCAAAGAAGAGCCCTTCTTGAATGCTGTCGAACAGTTCCCGATATTTCCGCTCCGCCTCCCGCCGATCCGTAATGTCTTTCAGAACGTGAATTGTACGCGTATCGTCTTCCACCACGCCTGGCGCGCGCGACGTCGAAACCAAAAAAATACGCTCGGCCGATGCCGCCACGTACTCCTCGCGCGGTCGCTGCGTGTCCCGGCAAAAAGGGCAGGGAAGATCGCTCCCCGTTTCCGCGATCTGCCGCAGCCCGCTCATGGCTTCGCCGACGAGCGCAACCGGCGGCACGCCGAGGTGCGATGCCAGCGAGCGGTTGGTACGCAAAATTTTCCAGGCGCGGTCGTGCACGACGATGTAGTCGCTGATCGCGTCTATGTCTTCGACCCACTGCCGTTTCGACTTTTCCAGCTGCGAAAACCGCCTAAAATTCTCCAAAGACAAAGCCGCGTGGCTAGCCAAGGCATGCAGCAGCTTTTTTTCCTTGGCATCCAGACTTTTTCGCCGCCGCAGGAGGCACAGCATCCCCAGCCGCTCTCCATCGCTCGCGCTGATGGGCACGAAAACCGCGCCTGTTGCGACGACGCTTCCTTCCGCCGCCCCAGGCTCCCCGGCCGGCAGTCTGCGAACAACCGCAGCCACCCGGCGTTCTCGAGCCGAGGAAATGATCCAGCTCTTCAGCGTACTGCTCACCACCTTTTCGCTCTCACCCGTCGAATACAGGTCCGTCTCCCGGCCGCGAAATACGGCCACGCCGCCCCAGGCTGCATTCAGCATGCGCGCCGCTCGCCCCGCAAACCGCTCGAGAAACTCCGGAAGCAGCCTCGACTGTGCAGCGTCAACCGCCAACTCCATCAATTCTTCCGCTTGTTTTAAAGAGGGAGGTAGCGAACGGGTCTTATTTGACCGCGTGGTTAAAGGCGAGGTCCGGATGTGTTTCGTTTCGGGCATTAGGGATGGGGGGCGGATGCGTGTCTCAATTTGAGTTCTGTCGTTCCCTACCACCGTAGCGACTCATCTCATTCTGAGTCAACGGCCGTTCTCGGCGGCGTTGCCGAATCGTCCACTCTCGCCCGTGCGTCCCGGGACAACATCGTCTCAGCATGAGACCTCACTCTGAACAGATCACGGTTGCTGAGACACGGTCGCTGTTTTGCCGTGCGGCTCCCGGCGCCGCGAACCGCCACTAACTCCTCATTCTACGCCACTTGTCTCTCTTTCCGCTCCAGCGCCCTGGAGCAGAGGAGAGCTTTCCCGGGTGGCACCCCACGTGCCTTCTCCAGTGCGGGGTTTCCCCATTCCTGGGAGGGGTGGTGTCGATGAGATTCGCTTGGAAAAGGTTTGTGCGTCTAGCCGCCACGGCTGCCGTCGGGCTTTGCCTCGGAACCGGCACGCCGGCGCAGACAGGTTCCACCGACGAAGGAAAGCGCAAGGTCAAGTCGAAGGTCGCTCCTGCCTATCCGGAGCTTGCCAAGCGCATGAGCGTCTCCGGCAAAGTGAAAATTGAAGTCGTAATTACGCCGGACGGGCGCGTCAAGAGCACCCGTGTGATCGGCGGTCATCCGCTGCTGGTGCAGGCCTGCCAGGATGCGGTGAAGGAATGGAAGTTTGCGGCTGCGCCTGAAGAAACCACGCAGATCGTCGAATTTGAGTTCAGCGCCGGGGGAAATTAAGGAAATCCGAGAAAACGGCAGGAGCGGTTTCGAGCAAATCGCATCGCCGGGGTGAGTGGAGGCATTTTCTAATGACGATCGGGAAAAGGCTTTATTTAGGATTTGGCGCAATTCTGATAATTCTGGGCCTGCTGTTCTTCATCAACATCGGCGCTGGCTTCAGGGAACAGACTGCCCGCAAAGACGCCGCGGCCGCGGTCGAAAATGTTCAGACCATCGAGCATGTGCGCTACCAGATCATGTTGAACCGCCACAACATGGACAATTTTCTCCTTAGCGGCGATCCGCGCGACGAAGAAAAGGTCAACAAGGGCTTCACGGACATCAACGACCTGATCAAGCGCGGCCAGTCGCAATCCACCAGCGACAGCGTCAAGACCGCCCTCATCCAGGTCGAAAGCACCGAAGCAAGCTGGGCCGACAATTTTGCAAAGCCGCTCCTTGCCAAGCGTCACCAGGTCGATTCGGGCGATGCCACCGTCTCCGATCTTCAAATTTTCTATCTCCAGAAGGATCCGGCATCCTGGCTTACAAAATCCTCGGCTGTCCTCGACCAGACTATCTCGGACATCACCAAGGCGTCGGACGAGAGCTCGGAGTCTGCCAAACGCGCCAGTTATATCAGTTTTGGTTTTACCACTTTGGGTACGCTCGTAGCCTTTATTGTCGGCATTTTTGCGGCTATCAAGACCGCCAAGTCCATCAGCGAGCCGCTCACTCACCTGATCACCGTCGCACGCGAAATTGGCGATTCGGGCGACCTGGATCAAAACATCGACATTCACCGCAACGACGAAATCGGAGCTCTGGCGACTACCTTCAACAACATGGTCGCCTATCTGAAAGAAATGGCCAGCGTTTCCATGGCCGTCGCCGAAGGCGATCTCAGCGTGGAAGTTGTGCCCCGCTCCAAGCGGGATACTCTCGGCAACGCCTTCCTGCGCATGTCTCACGGCCTCCAGGAACTTGTTCGCACGACGCGCGACTCCGCTGGACAGGTTTCCGCCGGTTCTAACCAGGTGGCAGGCGCGGCCGACGAATCCGCGAAGGTCAGCGTGCAGGCCTCTTCTGCCATTGAGGAAGTCACAAGCACGATGCACGAGATGAGCATCAACGTGCAAAACGTTGTGAAGAACACGCAGGTGCAAGCATCCAGCGTGGCAGAAACCTCGGCTTCGATCGATCAGATGGTTACCTCCATCCAGCGCGTTGCGGACACCGCCAAGGTCCTTCTCGATATCGCCAATCGCTCCCGCGAAGAAGTCGTCACCGGCATCCAGACCATGGAAAAAGCCACCGACGGCCTGAATCGCACCAACAAAGCCATTCAATCTTCCGCGGAAATCATCAACATTCTTGGCCATCGCGCCGACGACATCGGCAAAATCATCGAAGTCATCGATGACCTTGCCGAGCAGACCAATCTCCTTGCACTGAACGCCGCCATTGAAGCGGCCCGCGCCGGGGAACACGGCTTGGGTTTCGCTGTCGTCGCCGACGAAGTTCGCAAGCTCGCCGAAAAGTCAACGCAATCCACCAAGGAAATCGCCGACCTTATCCAAAGCATCCAGCGAGAAGCGCGCCAGGCAGTTGAAAACATGGAGCGCAGCACGCGCATTGTCGAGGAAGGACTGAGCCTGGGCAACGAACTCGGGACCGCTCTCCACAAGATTTCCAATGTGGTCACCGAAGTCTACAAGTTCTCTCAGGAAATCGGCGCGGCCACCAACGAACAATCCGTCGGGTCTTCACAAATCGCGAAGGCCACCAGCCGCCTCACCGAAATCACTCAGGAAATTAACTCCGCTGTCGAAGAGCAGGCGTCCGGTGCGCAAGCCGTTGTTCGCGCCATGGACAAAATGCGCGAGCTCGTGCAGCAATCGGCTTCCAGTTCCACCGAACTCTCCGCTGCCGCCGAGCAGATGCTCAAGCTCTCCCGCAACTTGCTCGACAGCATGGACCGTTTTGTCCTCGATCGTTCCGCGCAAGGCCAGGGCCGAGGCCGTCACGCAGAGTCCAGCGCTCCGCGTCGCGGGCACCAGAACCAGGGCTCCGGCCGTGAACGCGAGTCGGAATACGCCGAGCTTGTGCGTTCCTAAGGAGTCGGAGATCGCTTGATGGAAAAGGACTTACAAATCGTCGGTTTCCGCATCGGAAATGAAACATACGGCGTGCGCATCGGCGCCGTTCGCGAGATTGTCCGCGTCCCGGAAATCACGGCAGTCCCGAGTGCGCCCGATACTGTCGAAGGCGTCATTAATTTGCGCGGGAAAATCATTCCCGTGATGGATCTCCGCAAAAGATTTGGCCACACGGAGATTTCCTCGGACAAGAAAAACCGCATTCTGGTCGTGGAGCTCGACAACAAACTGCTCGGTCTCATCGTCAATTCCGCTTCCGAAGTTTTGAAGATTCCGCCTTCTGAAATTGAACCCCCCGGCTCGGTCTTTGCCGACGGAGAGTCCGGATACGTCACCGGAGTCGGCAAACTAAAGGGCCGCCTCATCATTTTGCTGGATATTTCCAAGCTTTTGCATCGGCCGGAGCTCAAACGACTCGAGGAGGCCGCGGAAACTGTCGCCACTGCAAAGTAACGCCGCCCCCGGTCGCATCGGGTGCAGCCGAAATGCCGGACTACCGCTTATTTCATGGGAACGCTAACCGCTCAGATCCAACTCACGGAAGCTGAACTGAAGCTGTTGCAGACGCTCGTCTATCAGGAATGCGGCATGTTTTTTGACGAGCGCCGCTCGCACTTCTTGAAAGACCGGCTGCAACGCCGGCTCAAGGTTTGCCAGCTTGATTCCTTCTACAGCTACTACCGCTTGCTCACCAGCCGCGAAGGCCGGGCCGAGCTCGCTCTGCTTCTCGAAAATCTCACCGTCAACGAAACCAGTTTTTTTCGCAACAAGCCGCAACTCGACCTTTTGCAAAAAACGGTCCTGGAGGATTTGCTTCGCAAGAAGCAGGAACGCCGCGACTGGAACCTTCGCGTATGGAGCGCCGGGTGTTCCGCCGGCCAGGAGCCTTACTCTGTCGCCATATTGATCTGCGATGCCCTGGCCTACTACTATTTGCGCAACCCGCTTCCGTTTGACATGCCGTCTCCGAAGCCCCTCATCCCACCGCCCTGGAAGCTGGAAATCGTGGCTTCCGACATCAGCTACGCCAGCCTCCGCGTCGGCCAGGAAGGCGTCTACACCGAGCAGCAAATGGAGCCCGTCGATTACACCTGCCGCCTGCGCTATTTTGAAAAATCCGGCGACAAATACGCCATCAAGCCACAGCTGAAGCAGCTCGTGCAGTTCGACTTCCACAATCTCAAAACCGAGTTTTTGCCGCGCCGCAACGACATCATTCTTTGCCGCAACGTGATGATCTATTTTGACGAAGCCGAGCAAAAGCGTCTGATTGAAAAGTTTTGGCATTGCCTGAATCCCGGCGGCTATCTCTTTGTAGGCCACGCGGAAAGTCTCTTCGGCCTGACACAAAAATTCCGCATGGTCCATGAAAACAATGGCACCGCATACCAGCGCGTAGAGGCGAATTCTTGAGCAAGTCTCCCGAAGATCGCAACCCTGAGCTTCGCGCTATCTTCTTCGAGAGCGCGAATGAGCTGCTGCAATCGCTCAACGAGGCGGGGCTCGAGCTCGAGGCCCATCCCGCCGACGAAGAGGTGATTCGCCGCGTGCGCCGCGCCGTCCACACGCTCAAGGGGGACTCGGCCGCATGCGGTTTCCACAAACTAGGTGAACTTGCGCACGAACTCGAAGACATTCTCACGCCTCAAGTCGCCCAACAACACGGCGCCCGTTTCGCCGAAGTCGTTCTCGCCGCCGCCGATTCCTTCGAAGCTATGCTGTCTTCTTATCAGCGCGGCAAAAAACTTCCGTCTCTCGAAAAACTTCACGGCTTGATCCGTGGCCTCCTGGTCGATACCGCAGCCCCGGCTCCGGCAGGTGGAATTCTCGAAACACCGGCGGCGGTGCCCGCGAATTTTGCCTGGACCGAATACGAGCAGCTCATGATCTCGGAGGCTGTTCACCGCGGCGAAAAAGTCTACAACGTGGCCTTGCGCATCGATCCGGACAGCCTCATGCGCGCCGCTGCGTTTCAACTCATTCGAAACGTCCTGCACGGTTGCGGCACCTTGATCGCTCTCCGTCCGGAAGACAGCCTTACCGCGGCAAACGTTGAAATTGTCGAGGCCGCGCTCGCCAGCGTTCAGCCTGAGGAGGCCATCAACAAACGATGCCGCATTCCGAGCATCGTTTCTGACGTGCGCGTCGAGCGAGCCACAAGCGCCCAGACGCCCGATCACGAGCTGCTGGGCGATCTCCTCGACGCCCAGGCTGCACAGGTGGTTGCCAATGCCGCCGAACATGTGGAAGCAGCCGACGCCGCCAAGGCCGGCCAGGCCGCCTCGGCCGTGGCCACCGTCGCCGAAAGCACTCTGCGCGTGGAAGCGAATCGCATCGATGCCGTAATGAATCTAGTCGGCGAATTGATCATCGGCAAATCTATGTTGCATCGCGCACTCACGGAATTCGACCAGCGCCATGCACGTGATCCAGTTCGCGCGAAGCTCGCCGAAGCGCTCGGGTTTCAGTCCCGCGTTCTCGACGAACTCCACAAGTGCGTTCTCAAAATTCGTATGGTGCCCGTCGAGCAACTCTTCCGACGCTTTCCGCGCGTTGTTCGCGACGTCGCCAAACAATGCGGCAAGGATGTCGCCCTGGATATCGCCGGCCAGCACACGGATTTGGACAAAAGCATTCTCGACGCCCTCGGCGAGCCTCTGATGCATCTCGTGCGCAACGCGGTCGACCACGGCATCGAGCCCGCTGAGGAGCGCCTGACCGCAGGAAAGCCCGCGCGAGGTACCGTCTATCTCAACGCCTATCATCAAGGCACCCAGGTGGTCATCGAAGTTCGCGACGACGGCCGCGGCATCGATCCCGCGCACGTCCGTCAACAAGCCGTCAGGCAGGGAATTGTCAAAGCGGAAGAAGCCGCGCGCCTTACCGACCAGGAAGCGCTCAACCTTATTTTCGAATCTGGCTTCAGCACCGCCGCCGAGGTCACGGAAGTTTCCGGCCGTGGCGTGGGCATGGATGTCGTCCGTAGCGTTCTGGACAAGCTAAAAGGCACCGTCCACATCTCCACGCAAAAGGCTCGCGGCACCACTTTTCAGCTCCGCGCTCCGCTGACCCTTGCCAGCATTCAGGCACTGCTCTTCCGCGTCGGTGGCCGTCTATTTGCCGTCCCGCTCTCCTCGGTCGTCGAGATCTCGCGAATCCACGAGCAGGAAGTCCATCGCGTCGACCAGCGCGAAGTTCTCCGCCTCCGTGATCAAATTCTCACTCTCGTCCGCCTCGAGCATCTCAGCCGGCTCCGTTCGATAGATACCGAGCCCGCGAAAAAGAAACATTTTGTCATCGTGATTGGAGCTGCTGAAAAACGGTTTGGCCTCGTGGTCGATAGCATGGTCGGAGAAGAAGAGTTGGTCATCAAGGCCTTACCGACCGACATTGTCACAAGTGACCTCGTCAGCGGCGCTTCCATTCTTGGCGATGGCACGGTCGTCCTCATTTTAAACGTGCCCGCCGTGCTCTCGCGCCTCTCTCGCGCCGTTCCGCTCGGAGCCATCGCATGAGCGCCCGTATCCGAGTTCTCGTCGTCGATGATTCCGCGCTCATGCGGAAACTCATTCCAGCGGTTCTCGCCCGCGACCCTTCCATTGAGGTCGTCGGCACAGCCATGGATGGCGCCTTCGCTCTGAAAAAAATCGAAGAGCTGCATCCCGATGTCGTAACTCTCGACCTCGAGATGCCGCGCATGGACGGCATGGAGACGCTTCGTCTGATCATGCGCCGCGCTCCCATGCCGGTCGTTCTTTTCAGCACCCATTCGAAAGAGGGCGGCTACGCCACCCTCAAGGCTCTCGCTCTCGGCGCCATCGACTTTGTCCAGAAGCCGCAGGATGCTGCCGCGGGCCATCTGGAATCCATCGCCGATCAGCTGATCGAAAAAATCAAAGTTGCCAAGCGTGCTGCGGGACGCAAACTCCCGGCGGCCGTCGTTTCCGATGATCCGCCCAAGGGAAAAAAGAAAATTCATTCGACACTTCCGCCCAACCGTATCGTGGCCATCGGCATTTCCACCGGAGGCCCGAACGCCCTCCAGTATGTTCTTTCGCAGATTCCCGCGGATTTCCCGGCCAGCATCCTGATCGTTCAGCACATGCCCGAAGGCTTCACGGAAATGTTCGCGAAGCGCCTCGATGAATGCAGCCCCATCGAGGTGCAGGAAGCCCGCTCCGGCGATCTTCTCCTTGCCGGCCGGGTCTTGATCTGCCCCGGCAATCGTCACATCATGGTTCGCCGCATGCCGCGCGGCGACATGGCCGTTCTGTCCGACGGCGCTCCCGTAAACGGCCATCGCCCCTCGGCCGACGTTCTCTTTCATTCCGTTGCCCAGCAATTTGGCCCCACCGCGGTCGGTCTTTTGATGACCGGCATGGGTGAAGACGGCGCCGAAGGACTCGGGGCGCTCAAAGCTGCGGGTGGCGTGACCATTGCGCAAAGCGAAGACACCTGCGTGGTCAGCGGCATGCCTCGCGCCGCCATCTCCAAGGGCTACGCCGACAAAGTGATTCCGCTGGAAGGTATCGCCGCGTTCCTGATTCAAAACTACGGCGGAGACCGCTCCGGCTCAGAAAAATTCGACAAGAACGAAAACAACGACAAGAACGAGAAATCGGAAAGGACACCCGTTTCTTCCCATCGCACTTAACACCGTGCCGGGAGAAGGAGAAGGCCATGCAACAATTTGCCGCTCTGTTACGGAAAGACAATCAACCCGTTCGCTACCTGGTAGTGGACGACTCCGTGTTCGCCCGCAAGAACATCATCAAGATGATTGAGATGTTCGGCGGCGAAGTCGCTGGAGAAGCCGGCGACGGCCTCACCGCCATCGCGGAGTTCAATCGCACCAAGCCCGACATCGTGCTCATGGACATCACCATGCCGCAGATGGAAGGCATCGAGGCCGTCGAGCGCATCGTTCGCCAGC
>Ga0210391_10000054_pt1 | contig 131010 bp, 116 predicted proteins | sample IncBWC12OmetaG_FD_160573 | JGI IMG/M metagenome (GOLD analysis project Ga0210391, IMG submission 160573) | Forest soil microbial communities from Barre Woods Harvard Forest LTER site, Petersham, Massachusetts, United States - Inc-BW-C-12-O ...
AAGGCGAGCCGCCGAGGCCCGCACGCACCGAACTCTCCCTTTAAACCCATGATCATCCGTTTAAATACCGCTCGCACAGGCCGCTGTGCAGAGCTTCCCTAGGTCATGCTCAGGGGTGTTTGACTGGGATCTTAGTGCAACCATGAGACGACATCGATCGACAATGACCGAGCGATTCGTAGATAGGAACTCATGAAGCACCAGGCACTGTGGGCTTTACAGCTCGGCGAGTCTGTTCGGTGCAGCACGTTGCAGCAGGAGTGTCAACCGCTTTCTCTTGACCACCTGACTGCTGCTGCGGTGCGGATTCACATAGCACCATATGAATGACGACCCCACAGCGCCACCGCGCAAGGCCCTGGATGCCGCCACGGCGCATTCTCCCGCAGCTCAATGGCTGCTAGTCGACGCTGCGGCTCGGCTGACCCTGCCCTGCTGGCCGGTCGAGGAACTGCACCGCTAATGCGTCGCCGCGGGTGTCCGTGCGTGTCTTCCTCATGGAACTAAATGGTGCGGGAGATTTGCGGGAGTCAGTCGTGCTTCGTTGTGCTCAGTGGTGCAAACCTACAACGGGCGCACTTGGCTAAGTTGTTGAAGTTAAAGCAATTGCTCAGTCAAGGACCAAGCTCATAATGCCGGGGTCGAGGGTTCGATTCCCTCCCTTTCCACCAAATTCAATCGGTTCGTTCTGACCACATCGGTAGCGGATCATTCCCGGCATGCAGCGCTATACTCTAAAGGCTGACGCTTTTGCTAAGGACGCTGGAAATGGCGCGCGATGTGTCGGAAATCGAAACAGAAATTCGGGCACTTGAGCCCAATGACCAGGAGCACCTCTTGAAGGCTCTGCTCGAGGAGCTAGATGGTCCTGCCGATCCGGATGTCGATCGTGCCTGGCTTGAAGAGGCGCAGCGGCGCAGTCGAGAGCTGGACTCGGGGGCCGTCGAAGCAATTCCTGCCAATGAGGTCATAGCCAAGGCGCGCGCAGACCTGAAGCGGCGGTGAAGGTTGAATTTCACGCGGCGGCGGATTCCGAATTAAGGGCCGCGGCCAACTACTACGAGAGCCGCGTACCAGGTTTGGGGGACGAGTTCCTTACCGAGGTCGAGGCGGTGTGTTCCCGACTGGCCGAACTGCAAGCCGTAGGACCGAGGCTCGATGCGGAGCATCGGCGGCTTGGTTTGAGGCGGTTCCCGTTTGGGCTCATCTACCGGAGCACGTCCGTTGGAGTACAGATCGTAGCCGTAGCCCACAGGCGTAGACGTCCAGGCTATTGGCGGCAGCAAAGGTAAGGCCCACTGCCGGCGAGATTCCTCCATCCTCTCCGTGTGAAATCCGTGTGATTACCCTGTGCTCTCATGTGCTCTCCTGAGCAAATGCAGGTTGCAACGGCCGCCCGCCCAAGGTTGACGAAATTTAGTCTCATTACAATCAATGACTTGGAACCATGACCGGTTCCCGAGTCCGCCTTGGCAGCCAACGGCCGGCACCTGCCGCACTCGATCAGCTGGTTTGTTCCGGCGTTGCGGAATACGGCTTGACCGCCTGCATCCCGACATGGAATCTTTCGGCGAACGATCGCGCTATCCTTTTCGGCATAGGAATTGCGGGGTCAACTGTTCAAGGGGGTCTGCCATGCGAAAGCGATATCGCGCACTGCTTCTGTTATCGGGTCTTTCGGTTTTCCTGCTGGCCGGCGCATCCGTCGTCGCCCAGGCACAGGACGCGGTCGCCCCGGCGGCGCGCCCCTTGCTATGGTCCGATCCTGCCACCTGGCCGAATCACAAGGTGCCGGTGGCGGGCGACAAGCCGACGATCGGCAAAGACAAGGACGTGGTGCTGGATGTGAGTCCGCCGCCGCTGGACGGTCTGTCGATCGACGGCAGGCTGAGCTTCTCGGACGACGCCGACCTGGAACTGACCACGGAATGGATCATGCTGCACGGGGAGCTGGCCATCGGCACCGAAGAGCATCCCCACACCCGCAAGGCGACCATCACCCTCACCGACCACATCAAGGGCGAGGACGTCATGGGCGGCATGGGAGACCGCGGCATCATGCTCTCGGGCGGCACGCTGAACCTGCATGGTTCCACCACCAACAGCTGGAGCAAACTGTCCGCCACCGCCAAAGCCGGCGCCACGTCGATCCAGGTGCTGGATGCCTCCGGCTGGCGCGTAGGCGACGAGATCGTGCTCGCATCCACGGACTACAACCCCCGGCAGGCCGAGCGTCGCACGATTGCCGCCATCAGCGGCAACAAGATCACGATCGACAAGCCGCTCGACTTCATGCACTTCGGCAAGATCACCTTCAACGTGGATGAACGCGGCGAAGTGGCCATGCTGACGCGCAACATCAAGATCCAGGCTTCCGCCGATGCCGAACAGTCCTTCTTCGGCGGCCACATCATGGCGATGCCGTCGAGCAAGATGTTCGTCGAGGGCGTCGAGTTGAACCGCATGGGTCAGAACCTGACGCTGGCCCGCTACCCGATTCACTGGCACCTGGTCGGAGATGCGAAGGGCCAGTACATCAAGAACTCAGCGATCCACGACACCTACAACCGCTGCGTGACGGTACACGGCACGAATTTCGTGCGGGTCGAGAACAACGTGACCTACAACACCGTGGGGCACTGCTTCTTCCTCGAGGACGGCATCGAGCACGGCAATCAGTTCGTGCACAACCTGGCGATCCAGGTGAAGTGCCACACTTCCAAGGAGTGTGTCCCGACCAACCTTGCCGCAAACGGGGAGCGCCCCCCGAGTGCCCCCGGTTCCCCCAGACAGAATGGCCAGCAATCCAAGGACGTGCTGCTGCCCTCGGACAACACAGTGTCGGCTTTCTGGATCACCAACCCGGACAACTCCTTCATTGACAACGTGGCCGCCGGTTCCGATGCGACGGGCTTCTGGTTTTCCCTGCCGTGGCACCCGCAAGGCCAGTTCGCGGGCACCGAGATCAGCAAGACCATCTGGCCGCGCCGAACGCCGCTGCGCGCATTCAGGGGCAACGTGTCCCATTCCAATTTCGACGGGTTCATGATTGACCGGCACATCAATGAAGACAACACCTTCGGTGCGGCCTCCATTCCGTGGCTGCCGTTGGCGGACCCCAACAATCTGGAGAGCGAAGTGTTGGAGACGCACTTCGAGAACCTGACCAGCTACAAGAACCGCAATGACGGTCTGTGGGGCCGGGGCGACCTCTACGTCTACAGCAACGCGAAATTTGCCGACAACGCCATTGGCATGACGCAGGCCGCCGGCGACATCGGCACCTCACGGTTCAGTGCACGGCTGGTTGATTCGCTGGTCGTGGGCGAGACCGAAAATATCGGCAACCCCTCGACGCCCGAGGAAATCGCCTATGGCCGCAGCCTGCCGAAGCCTAAAATTCCGGATTTCCCCATCCGCGGCTACGAATACTATGACTACCGCGATGATGTGGTGAACACGACATTCGTGAATTTCCAGGATAACAAAGTGCGAAAGACAGGCGCGCTTTCGTTCCTGCTGTTCACGAGCGCGGGGCTCAGTACCGGAAGCAGCATCAGCGGCGCGAAATTCGTCAACGCCAAGCCGGTCTATTTCCCGAAATACGATTCCCGATTCGATAATGATAACCGCGGCGGCAACCAATATCGGACCCTGTCGATCCACGACCTGGACGGTTCGGTGACCGGCATCCCCGATTCGCACATCATGCTCAACGATGGCGAGAACGACAGTGTAGTCACCGACAACACGTGTCAAATCCATCCCACCTGGAACGCCTCGGTGTGCAAAGGTGACGTCGGCCGCCTGAATCTCTCGGACAGCAGAGGCGAGCTTCCAAAAGCGGTCAACCTCGAATCGCGGACCGCCCGGTTCGCCTTGCTGGCTTCGATCGGTGGTGGGAATGCTTCAAAAGATCCCCTCGTTCAGGCCCAACGTGCCGCTCTGTTTTCTCGTCGTGCTCCGCAGGCGCCCATCGCGCTGGTTCGCAACGGCAAGGAATTCAAGATCTCCGGCGATGAGAGCACTGTGAAGGCCGGCACCGAGATCCAGGTCAAGACTGAAAGACCGCAAGTCACTCTCAGCCTGGCTGAAATGCACAAGGGCTCATGGGTCATCTTTGAGTTCCCGGGCTTCGCCAAAGCAGCCTCCGGAACGGAGGAGTCCAGCTTGAACGCATTGCGCCAGGCGAACGAGACTTCCTGGTTCAGGGACGGTGATGCCCTCTGGGTCAAACTGGTAGCCGGACCTCCGGTCATGCAGATTATTCGTCCAACGGATCTGCAAGCCAGCATGACGGTCAACCGATAAGAACCGGGTCGGTGAAAGCAAGAAGCCCCGGCACTTTTGCACCGGGGCATCTCGCATCGAGCAATGGTCAGGCAAGTCCCTGGATTACGTTGCTGATGTGCCCGAGGTATTCCGCGAGGCGCGGCTCAAATCGCACACGCCGCTCCTGGTCAGCGATGCGGAACTGGATCCGCAGAACTTCCAGCTGCAGGCGGAATGAGCTCACCCAGGCGCGCAAGGCCGCCGGCCGCCCGGTCGAGCGGCTGCATGTGCCCGGGCACTCGCACCTGTCGGAGGCTTACGCGATCGGCACGGCGGATGATTCCGTGTCGGGTCCGGTGCTGAGTTTCATCCGCGCCCACAGCCGACCGGCAGCCCCCACCAAGCCATAGACGGAGCATTGATATGTCGAAGAAGCATTGGCCGGCCATGCTGATGGCCGCCTTGATACTCGCGCCTCTGCAGCTGCGTGCCCAGGACGCTGATACCATCGCGGATGTTCGCTGTGTCGCGGTCGTGGTTCCCACCGCCGAGAAGCCCGATTCACACCTGAAATCCACCGGCACATTGCTGGTGCTGTATTACATCGGCCGGTTGAATGGCCGCAACCCGACCCTCGACATCGAAAAACTGGTGACCGATCAGATCGCGAAGATGAGCGATGCCGACTACGCGGCCGAGGCCACCCGCTGCAGCAAGGACCTCACGCAGACCGGCGCGCAGATCACGAAGATGGGAGAAGACATGCAGAAGCACTTCAACCGGTGAGCTCGCGCAGCCGCGCAATCCGTGCCAGCGCCGGCGGGTGCGAATCGTAGAATTGAGAATGCAGGGAGTCCGGGGTGAGCGTGGTGGCGTTGTCGCGATACAGCTTCACCAGCGCCGCCATCAGGGCGGTGGCGGGCGTATGTTGGGCTGCAAAGGCATCCGCGGCGAACTCATCCCGACGAGACCAGTGCGCTGACAGGGGCGTCACGAAGAACGTGAACGCCGGCGCCACGAACAGGAACAGCAGCAGGGCGCCATAGTCCGACGCGCCCGAAAGCCCGAGCCCCTGATAAAACCACACCCGGGCGGCGAGCCACGCCAGCACCGCAAGTCCCGCCAGCGACAGCGCCGCCGATATCACCAGACGGCGCCGGATGTGATGGAGTTTGAAATGCCCGAGCTCATGCGCGAGCACCGCCTCGATCTCGCCGGGCTCGAGCGTATTGATCAACGTGTCGAAGAATACGATGCGCTTGTTGCGGCCGACCCCGGTGAAGTACGCGTTGCCATGCGCCGAGCGCCGCGAACCGTCGATTACAAATACGCCGCGCGAGGCAAAGCCGCAACGCGCCAGCAGTGTCTCGATCCGGGTTCGCAGCGATTCATCGCTCAAGGGACTGAAGCGGTTGAAGAGCGGCGCGATCAGCGCAGGGTAAGCCCAGGTCAGCCCCAGGGAGACGATGAGCCATAGCGCCCAGACGTAGACCCACCACAGCGTGCCGCCGCGATGCATCAGTTCGAGGGCCGCCAGCAGCAAAGGGCCGCCGATCGCAAGGCCCAGCACCAGGCCCTTGAGGCGATCGACGAAGAACAGCGTCACCGTCGTTCGATTGAAACCGAACCGGGCCTCAAGCCGGAAGGTGCTCCACAGCGACAGCGGCAGCCCGATCAAAGCCACCACCAGCAACACGCCTAAAATAACGACCGCGCCGTGCCACGGTTCGCCCAGGCCAAGGGGCCGCGAGAGCTGCTCGATGTAGCGGATGCCGCCGCCCAGGGTCAGGCCCAGCAGCACGAGCGCATCGATCACCGTGTCGATGCGCCCGAGCCGGGTGCGCGCCACGGCGTAATCCGCCGCCTTGAGATGATCCGCGGGCGACACGCTGTGGGCGAACGGTTCTGGCACCTCAGTACGATGCCGGGTGACGGCGGCAATCTGCCGGTTCGCGAGCCACAGGCGGGTCGCCGTGCCGACGAGGACGGCCAGCAGGAACAGCACGGTCAAGGGCTGCATGCGACTAGCGTGTCCAGTGCAGATGGGGACTCAAGGCGCGCGCGACCTCATCCAGGTCCGGATCACCCTGGACGATGACGGCGAGCGTGCCCCCGGCGGGACCGGGAACCAGGACGCCGGAGTAGCCGTTCTGGCGGAAGGTCTGCCGGGCGGGAATGTGTTCCTGGCTCAATACCATCACGGTGACGGGGCCCGCCGCGGTGCGCACGACCAGATGCGGCACCCAATGGCCATTGAACAGGCAGGTGCGCGCATAGGTCACGGTCGTGTCCAAAGGGTCGACCGACACGCCCGCGCCGGCCAGCACCGCGTCGGTGGCGGCGGCCGTCATCGGGGTCACCTCGGACCAGCTTCCGGATTCCAGTGCGATGTGACCCAGGACGCCGGCAGCGAGACTCGGCTGCGGGCGCAGGGTCCAGAACAGGATGCCCAGTCCAACGGAAACCACCAGGGTCGCGGCGAGTGCCAGCAGGCCCGGGAAACCCTTCGATGCCGGTTTTGGCGTGACGCGCGCCATGATCGGCAGCGCTACCACTCGCGCATCGGCGCGCGGGGCGAGCGGCGCGGCGAACACGCGCGTCAGGTCCCGGTCCATGCGGCGCATCTGGTCCTGGAACACCGCACAGTCGGGACATTGTGCCAGATGTTCCGCGAGCGCCGGGCCGACCTCGGCGGGCGCTGCGCCAATCAATAATCGGGCTTCATGGTGGGTCATAGGGCAGGCTCATCCATCCCGTCTGCGGCGGGGACCAATCCATAAATACGGCGCAACCGGTTGCGCGCCCGGAACAACCGGGTCAGCACCGCCGGCGTCGACAAGGTCAGCTCTTTGGCAATCTCATCCGTGGTAAAGCCCCCGAGCACCTGCATGACCAGCGGCACACGGTATTCATCCGGAAGCTGTGTGATGGCCAGGCGCAGCTCGACCAGCTCATCGCTCTCGGCGGCAAGCTCGGGGCCTTCGGCTGCGATGACTTCATCCAAGTCGGTGATCTCCAGGCGCTTGCGCTCGTACAGCCGGGCGTGTTCGCGGCGGACTATCGTCAGCAGCCAACCGCGCGCCGCCGCCGGGTCCTTCAGTGAATCCCGGGAGCGCCACGCCCGCAGCAGGGCCTCCTGGACCACATCTTCCGCCACGGCCCGATTCCGGGACAGCCACCAGGCAAAACGCAACAGCTCGGGCCGCAGGGTCTCAAAAAGCCGCTCCACCATCATGGGCGTCGCAGCCACACCCGGCTCAGGGGTGTCGACTAAGGGGACCGGGTCTTCGGGGGTTATATTGCGCATGCCGAAGCGGGATCATAGCCGGATGCGATGTCCGGTGTTCTGCTGCAATAGATCGGCAGAAGGGCCGGTCTTTGCTGACAGGTGAGCTATTTCGGCTCCCGGCGTCGGCCCCGCCGCGCGATACTCCGATCATCATTAGGAGCGAGCAACATGAAGACAACGAGAGCGGGTGGTGTGGCGATTGCGACCGCTGCGGCATTGCTGTTTGGAACCTTCGCGGTCACCACGGCCAGTGCCGATGAAGCCAAGGTGAAATGTACGGGCGTCAATTCGTGCAAGGGCCAGTCCTCCTGCAAGTCCGCCAAGAATTCCTGCAAGGGCATGAACTCGTGCAAAGGTCTGGGCTTTGTCGAGATGTCGAAGTCCGACTGCACGGCGGCGAAGGCCAAGGTAAAGGCCGAGGCAAAGGCCGGCTAATCCCGCGTACCGAAGACGGTCACGGCATTGCCGTGGCCGTCCCGGCCTTTAGCCATGAGCCCTCCATTGATTCGCGGATTCGGATTGGGACTGCGGCCGCAGCATTACGCCGAGTTGCTCAAGAGCCGGCCAGCGCTCGACTGGCTGGAGATCATCAGCGAGAACTATCTGGTCGCGGGCGGCAAACCGCTCTATTTTCTCGACCAGATCCGCGAGCGCTACCCGATGGTCATGCACGGCGTGTCGCTGTCCATCGGCAGCATCGAGCCGCTGGACTTTGACTATCTGGCGCAACTGAAGGCGCTCGCCCGACGCGTGCGCCCGGGATGGATTTCCGATCATTTGTGCTGGACGGGCACTGCGGGGCTGAATCTGCATGACCTCCTGCCGCTGCCGTACACGGCCGAAGCCCTGCGCCACCTGACCCAGCGGATCCGCCAGGTCCAGGATTTCCTGGAGCAGCGGCTCGTCATCGAGAACGTCTCCAGTTACGTCACCTACCGCTCCTCGCAGATGAGCGAGTGGGAGTTCATCACGGCGCTGACGGCGGAGGCGGATTGCGACCTGCTGCTCGATGTGAACAATGTCTACGTCAGCAGCGTCAATCATGGTTTCAACGCACGGGAGTTCCTGGATGCCATGCCCGCCTCCCGGGTGCGGCAGATCCACCTGGCAGGCCATAGCCATCAGGGGGACTTCCTCATCGACACGCATGATACGGCGGTGCCGCAGGCGGTGTGGGAGCTATATCGCCACACGGCGGCGCGGCTGGGCGCGGTCCCGACCATGATCGAGCGCGATGGGAATATTCCGGCGCTCGCGGAACTGGTGGCGGAGCTGCAGATCGCGCGCGACACCGCCGCAGCTGCCACGGTGCGGGCCGCCTGAATGAAACTCGCGCACCTGCAGCAGTTCTTTCAATCGCACGTGCTCGAGGGGGCTGGCGCCATCGCCGCTGAGATCGCCGCCGATGAGCGATTCCCGATATCGCTGCGGCTGGGCATCTATACGCAAGCCTATGGCGCTCGGCTGATCGAGGTTCTGGCCGAGACCTATCCTGCCGTGCGGGCTGCGCTCGGGACGAATCGTTTCGCAGGTCTCATCGGTGAATTCGTCAAAGATCATCCAAGCCGGTTTCGCTCCGCGCGGGCATATGGCGAAGAACTGCCCGAATGGCTTGCGGCCCGGCTCAGCGGGCCGCAAGCCGCGGGTCTCGCCGATCTGGCGCGCTTCGAATGGGCGGTGGCGGGTGCCTTTGATGCCGCGGATGACCGTGCGCTCAAGCCCGAGAGCCTCGCCGCAGTTGAACCGGGACAGTGGCCGGCGCTGCAATTTACCTTCGCACCGACACTGCGGCGTGTGAGGGTCAGCAGCAATTGCGTGGCCTGGTGGAAGTTCGCCTGCGCCGAACAACCCCGGCCGCATCGCTGGCGCTCGAGGTGCCCGCAGCAATGGCTGGTGTGGCGGCAGGAACTGGCCGTGTTCTATCGGCACCTGTCGCGGGCCGAGACCGCGCTCCTGGATGCGGCGCTCGCGGGGCGCACGTTTGGCGAGCTTTGTGAGCGGCTGTCGACAGCCGCCGCCGCGGCCACGCTGCTGCGGGGCTGGTTCGACGCGGGACTGATCATCGGCTTTGGCTAGGTGGGCTTGAAGATCGCCTGGCGGATTGCGGCCAGCGGCGCCTGGTCGTTGATGCGCACGCTGTCGCCTTCGGCTTCCACCCCAAGGCTGCGCCACAGCGCCGGCAGATCCGGCGCAAAGGGTCGGTCCTTCATCTGCGCGTACAGCTCACTCATGACCGGTACGCCGACGGCCGCATCGGCGGTGGCCAATACCTTATCGATGTCCCACTCGGTGGGCAGACCGCCACTCGCGCGCAGCACGGCCTTCATGGCGTCCTGGAGGCCCGAGCGATTGTGGGTGCGCTGGCGAATTTGTACGTCCGCGAGCAGGCAGAACATCGCGCCGCCCCAGTAGGTTCGGCCGTGGGAGTGATCCTGATCCAGCCCGCCGCCGTCGGGACCCGGCATGCCGCGCGGCATGGAGTGTTCCTCTTCGGCGAACACGTCTTCAATGCTGCGATTGCCGGCCTGCACGCGCGCGACCCCCTCGATATAGACCGCAAGACCCTCGGACAGCCATGCATGGTCCGCGCCGATGTCCGGCAACGCGAGGTGGGTCATCTCGTGTACCAGCACCCAGTCATTCAGCAAGCCGGCAGCATCGACCTGGGTGCCGACGCGCACGCGGATGAGCGGTGCAGGTTCGCCGAAGGTGGTGCCACCCATTACTTGGGATCCGCCGACCGGGATCACCACGACGCGTACCTCGCTTACCGGGAATTGCCCGAAATAGCGCGTGACGATGGTGGCGGAACGCCGTGCCCAGTCGATGAGCCGCGCCTCGGCGGGAAATTGTTGCGGTGGAATCAGCATCACCAGCTTCGATTGCGCGACGCTGAGCTCGTGGCGCTCGGCGGGCGCACTTTGCGCCTGCGCGGGATGCGGGGCAGCCAGCGGCAGGACCAGCGCGGCGACCACGGCGGCGGCTGCCGCGCGCGTGCCGAATCTGCGCCACAGCAGATAGGCCGGTACGCCCAAGAGCACGATGCACAGGCCCGGCCAGGTATATTGCGGCCGCTGGATCAACAGGTTCGCGCAGATGGCCGCCGTGAGCAGCACATACAGCGCGGGCAGCACCGGATACAGCGGCACCTTCACCGGCCGTGGCGCATCGGCGCGTTTGAGCCGCAGCACAAACAGGCCAATGGCGGTGAGCAGATAGAACAGCACCGCCGCGAACATCACATAGTCGAGCAGCTGGCTGTAGGTGCCCGACAGACACAGGACGCTGGTCCACGCGGCCTGGATCCACAGCGCGAAGGCGGGCGTGTGGTAGCGCGGATGCAGGCGTGCGGCGCGCTTCAGGAACAGGCCGTCACGGGCCATGGCGTAGAACACCCGTGCGCCGGCCAGGATCAGGCCGTTGTTGCAGCCGAAAGTCGAAATCATGATCGCCGCCGCCATGAGCGTCAGCCCGGGATCGCCGAACATGGCCTGCAATGCCGCCGTCGCCACGCGGTCCTGCGGCGCATTGGCGATGGCCGGGAGCGGCAGGGAGCTCAGATACGCAAGATTGGCGAGCAGATAGAGCACGACGACCACGCACACGCCGGTGACCATGGCGAATGCCAGATCGCGTTTCGGATCCTTGAGCTCGCCGGCCGCGAAGCCGACGTTGTTCCAGGCATCCATCGAGAACAGGGCCCCGATCATGGCCGCGCCGATGCTGGGGAGCAGGTGCCAGAAGGAGCTCGTGCCCCAGAATGCCGGCCCGAAATTGCGGGCGATCGCCACGTGATTGCGCCCGAGGGACAGCCCCAGCAGCACCAGCGCGGCGAGCGAGGCGAGCTTGACGCCGGTCAGCGTCGTCTGGATGACGGCCGCAGTGCGCACGCCGCGAACATTGATCCATGTCAGCACCACCACCGAGCCAATGGCGAGCAGGCGCTGCGGCGACAGGCCTATCTGAATGTCGCCGCTGGGCAGGTGCGCGGTCCAGCCGAGGAACACCGCCGGCGTCAGGGCGGGCACGAACACGGCGGTGAAGCGCGCGAAGGCCACGGCCACCGCCGCGATGGTGCCGGTCTGGATCACGCTGAACAGGGTCCAGCCATACAGATAACCAAACAGCGGCGAGACCCCTTCGCGCAAGTACACATACTGGCCGCCGGCGCGGGGAAACAGCGCCGCCAGTTCACTGTAGGTGAGGGCGCCGATCACCGTGGTCACCCCCGCGATCAGCCACACCAGCATGAGCATGCCCGGGGAGCCCACCTGGCGGGCGATATCGGCGGAGACGATGTAGACGCCGGAGCCGATCATGGAGCCGGCCACCAGCGCCGTGGCATCCACGCGCGTCAGCGCCCGTACAAATTCAACCGGCGAGCGTGACCCGCTGGTCGCCATCAGCCGCTCCGGCGGCGCAGAATCGCGGGACTCAATTCGCTGATGCTGTTGCAGCCCAGATGGCCCAGCGCGCGGTCGATTTCCGTCATCAGGATCTCAAGGGCCCGGCGCACGCCGGGCTCACCGCCCGCCGCCAGTCCATACAGCGGGGCACGCCCCAGAATGACGGCATCGGCGCCCAGGGCCATGGCCTTGATCACATCCGTACCGCGCCGGATGCCGCCATCCACGATCAGGGTGAGTCGGTCGCCAACCGCCTGCGCGATGTCGGGCAGCATGGTGAGGCCCGACACGCAGTGGTCCATCTGCCGGCCACCATGATTGGTGAGCACAATACCGTCGCAGCCGTGCTCGGCGGCGCGCTGCGCATCGGCCACCGACAGCACGCCCTTGATGATGAGCTTGCGCGGCCAGCGCCGGCGCAGCCAGGTCACATCCTCCCAGGTGATCTTGGGAGAGAAAAGTTTGGGGATCACGGTGCTGCCGCCGATGGCACTGGCTGAACCCGGCGGCAGAAAGGGCGCAAGATTCGCCAACTGCGGCACGCCATTGCGCAGCAGGACCTCCCACGCCCAGCGCGGATGCCGCAGCAGCGCGAGCCGATTGCGCAGGGTCGGCATTCCCGGGCGCACGTAGTTGCGCCGGTCCCATTCGCGCAGCCCAAAGACATTCGCATCGGTGGTGAATACCAGGCCTTCGTAACCGGCGGCATCGGCGCGCGCAATGATGTCTTCGGCGCACTGGCTGTTGTGCGTCACATAAAGCTGCATCCACAGCCGCCCGCCGGCCTGCTCGGGCACATCCTCCAGCCGCACCGCGGCCATCGTGCTCAGACAGAACGGCAGGCCGGCCGCCGCCGCGGCCCGCGCCAGCGACAGATCGCCGTTGGGCTGCAGGACGCCGTTGCCGCCGGTGGGCCCGACGATCAGCGGGGAGGCCATCGGTTTGCCGAACAGGGTGACCCGCTGGTTGCGGTCGGCCGTATCGATCAGGGTCGAGGGGACGAACTGCCAGGCGTCGAAGGAGTCGCGATTGTTGCGCAAGGCATATTCATCATCGGAGCCGCCTTCGACGTACTCGAACACAAACCCGGGCACGCGCCGCATCGCCCGCTCGCGCAGATCGGCAATGGACACGGCGCGCTGCAGATCGCGACCCCAATATCGGCGGCGGTGCCAGCCCATGTGCGTCCTCGGCGTGCGCCGATGATCAGAAAGGATGCGCGAGGCTAGCAGCTTTGGGCCCGTGTTTGAAATGGTGCGCTAGAAGGCCTCGGTCACCCCGAGGAACAGACCGCGGCGCGGTCCGTACTGCGGTGCGCCCACCCCGACGCCCGTGCCGTTGCGGATCTCATACACCTTGTCAAAGAGGTTGATGACATCCACGCGCGCTGTGAGACCCGACAGACCCTGACGCTCGAAGTCATGTTCGACGCCCAGATTCACCTGCGTGTAGTAGGGCAGGTGAGCGCCATTCGGGATCGAATCGCCATCCGGGAGTACCAGATCGGAGCGCAGTCCGGACCCCAGCAGCATGTCGGTGCTGAAGCGCGTGCCTTTCCACAGGTAGGACAGGCCGGCCGAGGCGGTGATCTGCTGCTCGTGATCCAGGTGGATGTAATGATCGGCAATGTAGGCGAGATCATCGGCACTGAAATTGAATTGACTGGAAACGATGTCCTTGCCGATGGCACGCTGTGAGGCGAGATTGGCGTAGGCCGACAGGCCCCCGACATGGTATGAGGCGGTCCATTCAGCGCCATACACCTGGCCGTGGGCATAGTTGAATGGGGTCAGGATGATCGGCGCACCGAACTGGCCCTCATCGACCAGATCGGTCGCTTGTTTGAAGTAGGTATCCACGCCGACCGTAAAGCCCTTGGCAACGTTCTGTTCGATGCCGAAATCGTAATAATTGGAACGCTCGGCCTTCACCGGATCATCCTCAAGGACGCCCGGCGCCGCGGTGGTGTTGGCGAACTGCGCGAGCGAGGTGCTGCCGACCAGCTCGAACGGCGGTGGGGAGAAGTATCGCGAGTAACCGGCGTGCAGGGTGGTATCGGTGAGCGGCTGCCACACAACGTTCAGGCGCGGACTCAACTGGCTGCCGCTGCTGAAGGCATTGTAGTGATCGAAGCGCAGTCCGTAGTTGAGGGTGAGTACCGGGATGAGGTGCCATTCATCCTGCACATAGCCGCTCTCGATCACCTGCCCGGTGTTGTTGGCCTGGGCGATGGTCACCGGCTCATCGTTCACGGGGAGGCCGGTGGCCGGATTGGTGTCCAACACCTGGGAGGTCGTGTCGCTGTGCAGTCGATCGTACTGGAAGTAGACACCGGCACGCAGCGTATGGGCCTCATTGAGCTTGTAGGCGCCGTCGCTTTGCAGGCCGTAGGCCACGTCCTGCTTGTAGGCCTGCTGCGCGATCCCGTTGTAGAGCAGATCCCCGAGCGGATCGGGCACAAACCCGAGCGTGGAATTGCGCGCAATGAACGAGGTCTGGAGGGTCAGCGGTCCGCTGGAGTGCTGCAGGCTCAGGATGCCGAACTGCGTGACCTCGCGCTGGTTTTCATTGAGGAGTTCGCTGGGGTAGCTGTTTTGACCGTCAACCGTGAGTCCCAGTGTCGGTTGTTCGCCACGCAGGTTCGGAATCTGGAAATCGGCATCGGATAACCCGATGATCGCACTTACGCGGTCGCTCGCATCGAGCACGTCCTCGGCATAGGCGAAGCCATGGTGCTGCTTGGTGTGATCGTGCAGCGGGTCGCTGCTGCCGTCGGGAGACTCGATTCCGAGGTCGCTGCGCAGGAAGTCGCCCGTCACGAAGTAGGTATAGGGGCCGCTTGAGCCCCCGTAATCGAAGCTCGGTTCGAACTCGCCGTGGCTACCGCCGTACAAGGTGACACTGCCACCGGGGTCCAGGGAGCCGCTTTTGGTGGTGAGGTCGATGATGCCGGCGCTGCGCAGTCCGTACTGCGCGGGCAGGCTTCCCATAATCATCTGCATCGACTCGATCAGGCGCGGTGGCAGCGTTTGACCAAAGACGCTGATGCCGTCCGGCAGGATGATGCCGTTCAAGCGGAACTGCAGGCCGTTGTGGTCGCCGCGGATGTGCAGCTGGCCGAACGAATCCTGCGCGGCATCCGGAACCTGCAGCATCACCTGGTTCATGAGCACGTTGTCGCCGCCCGGTGCGGCATCGATGGCGGCCGAGTCGATGGTGTAGGTCGAGGCGCCTACCTGGGTCTGGATATGCGAGCGCTCCTCATTGAGGTGCTGCGCCGTGACGACCACCGTCTGCATGGGGTTACTGGAGGAGTCGGCGACCTGGGCTGAGACGCTCGCAATACCGCCCGACAGGGCGAACGCGACCGGCACAGCCAGCGCCACGCTGAATCTGGAATGGGACATGAGTTGAAACTCCGCAATCTGGCAAAGACCTTAACGGCCGCGACCCGGAGCGATCCGGATTCGCAGGCGACACCGTTGGCGATCAGGCCAGGTGCGGAGGTCCGCGGTTGCGGGGAGCGGAACGCTGTGCGGCGGGACTTGAGTACTGCGGCTCGGCTTGCGGGCAGATCTGGCTGGTGGGTGCGGCCGCTGAGGCGAGTGAACTCGACAGCGCACTGCCCAACTGGCCGAAGGACTGGCAGAGCGGACAGACGCCATTCTCAGAGGCGCTTTGCGATGCCTGGACGCCGACCTGGTGCGAATTGGCCGCATAGGCGGCATGGCTGAGTTCGTGCAGCCAGGCGCCGTGCTGCGACAGGATCAGCAGCAGCGGTAGCAGCAGGCTTATGCGCATGCGGCGGATGGCGGTGATCTGATGCAGGGTACGGCCCATTCAACGTGTGAACGGCGTCATCATACCGAGGTTCCTGCGCGGCTGGGAATAGACGGCACCAATGAAAACGGGGAGGGTAGGCCCTCCCCGTCAAAACCACCGTGCAAACGCGGACCGGAAAGGTCCGCGTCAGCAGTTGTGGCTACGGCAGGCTGAACTTGTAGACGCCCTGGATGGCGAATTCACTGTTGTTGTTCGCCAGGGTGTCCTCTTCCTCGTAGCTATTGTAGGCGCGAGTGTACGCATAGCCGCTGTCGAAGAGGCCATCCGACAGTTTGTCGTAGCGCAGCTCGCCGCGGATCTCGAAGTTCTTCACCGGCGAGTAGCCGACGGTGACCGTACCTTCGATCTCGTGGCCGTAGTTCACGAAGTTGATGTACTCCGTGCGAACCGACAGGCGCCAATTGTCATTGAAGCCGTAGTTGGCGTAGGCGGCGAAGCCATTCTGGTGAGAGTGCGACGAGAAGTCGCCGGAGGTCTGCAAGGCATCGACGTTCAGGATCAGGGTCAGCGCTGATGTCACATTGTAAGTGCCGACGAAGTCCATCAACGACAGATCCACACCATCGGCAGTCTTGCCGAAGTAGCCGGTGGCGGCAAACGACAGCATCTTGTTTGGTGCGTAGGTGGCGCCGAACTCACCGGTCTTGGAGCCGAAGTTGGTGTCGGTGCTGTTCCAGCCGTTGTTCACACCGACAATCACGCTGACGGTGTCCGTGACGGCGTAGGTCGCCCGGAAGCCCGTGTGATCCAGGGGCTCGAGCTGGGTGAACAGCAGCGAGCGGGAGAAGTTCGTGTTCTGCGAGGGGTTGATGACCTCGGCGCCCGCCAGCGTGACGAACTTGCCGGCGATGACGGTCAGCGGACCGGTCGCGTACTGCAGGTAGGCCTGGCGCACATCGACGCTGTTGCCGTCGTTGCCTTCAGCTTCATTGAGGATCTGGGCATCGGTGCCCGCGATGATATCGACGTAGCCGCCGATGCCTTGCTTGGGCTGGTAGCCGATTTGCAGGCCGGCTTCATCCAGCTGGAAGGAATCGTGGTCCTGATCGAACTCGCGGAAGCCGCCACCCGGGTAGCCGTTCGAGTGGTAATAGGAAGCAGCAATGTCGCCGCTTACGGTCAGGCCCCAGCCGGTGAGCAAGTCGCCGAGTGCCGGAACGGCCGGGGGGGCCGGTGCGGGGGCGGCGGGCGCATCAGCAGCCAGGAGCAGCCGTGGCGCGGCCGCAACGATGGCTGCAGCAATGATAGCGCGAGTGGTATTTCGCATGATGACAGGGTCCTCGTAAATGAAACGGAAGCGGAACTGATTCACAAAATTTCGTTCGGTGGCGCGACGGCTGCAATCGCTATGCCAAATGTCCCAGCCATTTGAAAACATAGGGTTACAGATTGTACAGTCGCGTCGAAAAATTCGAACGCACCGGAATGGATCAGTCCCGGGTACCCGTGGCACCAGTATGGTGCTCAAAGTCGGGCACCGGTGCAGTGTACCAGACTAAGTGATGCGTCGCCGCAACGCGGCAAAAAACCAGCGACACCCCGGTGTCGCACGGCCGTGCGGCCGCGCATGGGCCAAACCTCCGGCGACAGTGAGCGTGCCCAGAGTCAGCGGTCGATGGACGTGGAGATCACGTGCAGTACGCGCGCGGGCGGCTGATGAAACGTTCGCGTGCGCGCTGGGCAAACGGGCTTTGACAAGTCATCGCGATCTCGCGTTGAGCAGGTCTGATACGATGGGTGTTGGTGCACCTGTCGCAAGCAGGTGCGCGTTATGCACGCGTCAATACAGCGCTACGTCAGGATACACCAATGAGCTACACAATCAATGTGAACGGTACGCCTCACACCGTCGATGTCGACGGTGACACGCCACTGCTGTGGGTGTTGCGGGACACGCTTGACTTGAAGGGCAGCAAATTCGGCTGCGGCATGGGCCTGTGCGGCGCCTGCACGGTCCACATCAATGGGACCGCGACGCGGTCGTGCATCACGCCGATCAGCACGGTGACCAAGGCCGCGGTCACGACCATTGAGGGTATAAGCGCGAGCGATATGGGCAAGAAGGTCCAGGACGCCTGGCTGCAGATCGACGTCCCGCAATGCGGTTACTGCCAGGCCGGACAGATCATGTCGGCCACCGCGCTGCTCAATTCCAATAACAAACCCACGGACCAGGACATCGACAACGCGATGACCGGTAACCTGTGTCGCTGCGCCACCTACACGCGCATTCGCGCGGCCATCAAGCAGGCCGCCGGGTTGCCCATTACCGATTCGCGGGAGGTCTGATCATGACCATCGCACCAACCACCACGCAGCGTGTCACGGGCAACGAAGCCGTTTCGCGGCGCGTCTTCCTCACAGTCAGCGCAGCCGCCGGCGGCGGCATGCTGCTGTCACTGAGTATTCCTGAACTGGCCGACGCCTCGGTGCCGTTGGGGATTACGGATATCGCCGACCATGGCTCGATACCCGCGATCAATGCCTACGTGCGCATCTCACCGGACAACAAAGTCACGATCACCTCCAAGGTTCCGGAGATCGGTCAAGGCATCAAGACTTCGCTGCCGATGATCATTGCCGAGGAACTCGATGCGGACTGGAGCACGGTGCACATCGAACAGGCGCCGCTTGATTCGAAGCTCTACGGTGCGCAGTTCGCCGGCGGCAGCTTCTCCACGCCCCTTAACTGGGACCCGCTGCGGCGCGCCGGCGCGGCGGCGCGCGCCATGCTGATAACGGCAGCAGCGCAGACCTGGCATGTCCCGGAGTCCGACTGCACCACCTCATTGGGCAAAGTGACGAACAAGGCCGGCAAATCGTTGAGCTATGGCGATCTCGCGGCGCGAGCCGCGAAACTCACGCCCCCCGACCTCAAGGCCGTGATGCTCAAGGATCCGAAGGACTACACCATCATCGGCAAGTCCGTGGGCGGTATCGACAACCAGAAAGTCGTCACCGGCCAGCCGCTGTTCGGCATCGATGTGACGGTAGCGGGCATGCGCTACGCCGTGTTCCAGAAGTGTCCGGTATTCGGCGGCAAAGTGGTCAGCGCCAACGTGGATGAGGTCAAGGCCCTGCCCGGCATCCTCAATGTCTTCGTCATCCAGCCGGAAGGCCCGACCGGGCTGCCGGATGGCATGGCGATGGGTCTGCAGAGTGGCGTCGCCATCGTCGGCAGCAGCTGGTGGCAGGCGAACAAGGCCCTGGACTCCCTGAAAGTCGTCTGGGATGAAGGTCCGGTGGCGAGCCAGAGTTCGGCGGCCTTCGCCGCGAAGGCGCAGGAGCTGTCCACGCAGATCCCGCACAAGGTCATTCGCAAGGATGGCGATGCCAAGACCGCACTCGCGAGTGCGGCCAAGACGGTCGAGGCGGCGTACTCCTATCCGTTCGTCTATCACTGCAACCTTGAGCCGCAGAATTCCACGGCCGTCTTCAAGGACGGCAAGCTCGAGATCTGGTCACCGACCCAGAACCCCGGTGCCGGCAAGACGCTCATCGCCAAGACCTTGGGGCTTGGGGAAGATGCGGTGACAGTCCATATGACCCGCGTCGGCGGAGGCTTTGGTCGGCGCCTGGGCAGTGACTTCATGGTCGAAGCGGCCATGATCGCGAAGCTGCAGGGCGAACCGGTGAAGCTGCTGTGGAATCGCAATCAGGATCTGCAGCACGAGTTCTACCGCCCGGGCGGTTTCCACTACTTCAAGGCCGGGCTCGATGCGCAGGGCCAGCTGATCGCCTTTACGGATCATTACATCGGCTACGAAAACAACGGCAAGGCCTCCAACAGCGCGGATCTGGCAGCAGGGGAATTCCCGGCCAAGTACGTGAAGAATCTGGAGCTCGCCACCTCCACCATGCAATTGGGTGTGCCGACCGGCCCGATGCGCGCGCCGGGCAGCAATGCCCACGCGTACGTGTTCCAGTCTTTCCTGGATGAGGTCGCACACGCCGCCGGCAAGGACCCGCTGCAGCATCTGATCGACCTGTATGCCGAGGAGCGCGCGGCCCCGCCGCCGCCGCCACCGCCAGGCATGGGCCGCCCGCCGGGAGGTGGGCGCGGGGGTGGGGGTGGCTTCCCAATGGGAGCACCGTTCGACGCCAAGCGCGCGCAGGGCGTGCTCACGATGGTGGGGGAAAAGTCCGGCTGGGGTAAGCGCCAGCTGCCTAAGGGCACCGGCATGGGCGTGGCTTTCTACTACAGTCACCTCGGATACTTTGCCGAGGTCGTCCAGGCCACCGTGTCACCCGAGGATGGTGGCGTCAAAGTGGACAAGGTCTGGATCGTGGGCGATGTGGGCAGCACCATCATCAATCCCACCGGCGCCCTCAATCAGTGCCAGGGCGCGGCGCTCGATGGCATCAGCCAGGCGTTGAATGCCAGGGTCACGATCGATCGGGGCCGCATCGCGCAGACTTTCCCGGACTACCCGCTGCTGCGCATGTACCAGGCGCCGCCGGTTCAGGTTGACTTCAAGATTACGCCAAACTCACCAACCGGTCTGGGTGAGCCGGCACTGCCGCCGGTGATTCCGGCGCTGTGCAATGCCATCTTTGCCGCCACCGGCAAGCGCATCCGTAACCTGCCCATCGATACGACGCAGCTGAAGTCGACTTGAGATCGCGCCCCTGCGGCGAGGAACCAAAGCCCGCCTGGCGTTCAGGCGGGCTTTTTTTAGCTTGCGGCGCCCGCCATCCGGTCCCGCTTCATGGCGGCATAGTCGACATGCCGGATGGTCGCAATGCCGCAACGCTCCTGGTCGACGAGCACGTGGTCGAAACTGCGGTTGACGGTATGTGACGAGAACGTCAGTCCGATCCGGTCGGCAACGTGCAGGCGGTAGCAGGGGTCTTTGACGTGGATCAGGTAGGCGTCGGTGACGGTGGTGAAAAATACGACGTCCTTGTCGCCGACGGTGCGAAAGCCGTCGTAGTGCCCCAGGTAAGTGAAGCTGTCGATGGGCGGCCCGGCGTATTTCAGAAAGTTGGCCTGAAGCGCCATCTCCGCGGAGCTGGGCGGGACTGCCGTGCATGCCACCATCAGGCTCAACGCCGTCATCGACACCGCCGGTCGGGCCCAGGTTGTCATGTCGTGGGCGACTCAAGGAACGCCAATGTGCGCCTTCTTCATGGCCAGGTAGTCGACATGCCGGATCGACTCGATGCGGCAACGGTCGCCTCCGACCAGCACGGCATCGACGCTGCGCGTGACGGTATTCACGCTTGACGTCAGTTTCACGCCATTGGCAAACGGCAGCGACACACACGGACTCATCAAGCGAAGCGCGTAGGCGTCATTGATGTTGGTCCAGATCACCACATCCCTCTGGCCGAAGGCGCGAAAGCCGTCGTAGCGGCCCAGATAGGTGAAACTATCGATGGGCGGGCCGGCGAACTGCAGGTACGTCTGCAGGGTCGGCGACGCAGACGACGGCGCCGGTGTCGCACAACCTGACACCAGGGCCAGCGCCGCAATCGAGGCCAGCAGTCCGGCAAAAGTCCGCATGCGAATCTCCTTGAAAACGATCGATTCTACAACGTCGGACCGGTCCGTGGGTTTACAGCGCTCGTCAGAGCTTGGCCTGTTGCGCTGCGTCGGACCGGACGACGGCGTTCGCGACAAGCTGCCGACTCAGGTTCTTGCGCCCCGACAGCGCGGCAAGTTCAGTCAGCTGTGCGGCGTACGCCGGTCGATCCGGATAGAACTTTGGATTGGTGCGCAAACGGATCTCCAGCGCCTCCAGTGCCATGCCTGATTCACCATTCATCAGCAGTTTCCCCAGGTACTCATTGGTGACCCGGTCACCAACCGAGAGATCATCCCACGAGCAGGTCGCCTCCAGCAGCGCGTGGTATTCGGTGAACGGATGGGTGTCCGGACAGTGCTTGCGCATCCATTCCTCCAGGGTCGCCCAGGCCTCGCTGCGGCGCTTCAGGCGCAGCAGTGCGTAGGTGCGATCCAGAACGCTGGCCCGGTCGTTGCCGTGGTGGCGTTCATCGCGCGCGCTCATCCGCTCGCCATGAGTGAGGGTGTCCAGCTGCAGATCCACCCGTCGTTCGAATATCGCGCCACCGACGAAACAGAAAATGCCCATCAACACCAGCTGCGCGAGCGCTAGTGTCAGCAGCAGCGAATCCAAGGTCCGCGCGAGCCAGACGATGAGCACCGCACCGCCCAGCGTGACCCCCAGCACCAAGGGATAGATCCCGCCCAGACCCTTCACGACGCGCCCGATCGCCAGCGGCGACAGCGCATGCAACCAGCTGTCGCTGATGGCCAGCAGACCGATCGTCGCCGGCAGCGCGGTGAGCAGCAGCGCGCCAAGCGCGAAACCCGCGATCGGTCCGACCGCGTGATAGGCCTCCCAACACGCGATGAAACCCAATGAGACGATAATTGCCTGAATCAGCGGCCTTTGTTCATCGACAGGATTGAGCATCTCGACGGACAGTACCGGTGGCTCGTGGTTGCCGCTGACCACGCTATCGAGCAACACATAACAGTACTTGAAGAGCCAGGACGCCAGGATCAGGTCCATGACAATGCCGAACAACCCACCCCATACGATGGCGTAGTACCAAAGCAACGTGAACACACCGACCAGGATCAGCGGTGCGGCGCGGAACGGCATGAGCAGATAGCGCGTCATGTACACTTTGGCGATCCATGAGTTTTGATGCTGCAAGTCCGGGACGCATTCTGCGCGAGGTGTTCGGTTACCCGCAATTTCGTGCGCCGCAGGGTGAGATCATCGACCATGTCTCGCGCGGCGGCGATGCACTGGTTCTCATGCCTACCGGTGGCGGCAAATCCCTGTGCTACCAGATCCCGGCGCTGGTGCGCCCGGGTCTCGCCGTGGTCGTCTCGCCCCTGATCGCGCTCATGCAGGATCAGGTGGCAGGACTCAAGGAGGCCGGCGTGCGCGCCGAGGCCCTGAACTCCTCGCTCGACTGGCAGGAGGCGCAGCGGATCGAGCAGCAGGTGCGCGCGGGCGAACTGGACCTGCTGTACCTGGCGCCGGAGCGTTTGCTGACGGAACGTTGCCTGGAGCTCCTAGACAGCACTGCCTTGAGTCTGTTCGCCATCGATGAGGCCCACTGCGTCTCCCAGTGGGGCCATGACTTCCGTCCCGAATATATCCAGCTGTCGGTGCTCGCGCGGCGCTTTGCGGGCGTGCCACGAATGGCCTTGACCGCGACCGCGGATGAGCAGACGCGGGAGGAGATCATCACGCGTCTGGAGCTGGGCGCGGCGCGGGTGTTCATTTCTAGCTTTGACCGGCCGAACATCCGCTACCGCATCGGCGAGAAGAACAATCCGCGGCGGCAGTTGCTCGAATTCCTGAAAGCTGAGCACGACGGGGATGCCGGCATTGTGTACTGCCTGTCGCGCGCTTCGGTCGATGACACCGCGGCCTGGCTGACTGAGCAGGGCGTGCGCGCATTGCCGTATCACGCGGGGCTCGATGCCCGCACGCGCGAGCATCACCAGCGTCGCTTCATCTACGAGGAGGGCATTGTCATGGTCGCGACCATCGCCTTCGGCATGGGTATCGACAAGCCCGATGTCCGCTTCGTCGCGCACCTTGATCTGCCGAAGAGCATCGAGGGCTATTATCAGGAGACCGGGCGCGCCGGCCGCGATGGACTGCCGGCCGATGCGTGGCTGGTCTATGGCTTGTCGGATATCGTGCAACTGCGACGCATGATCGAACAGTCGGAGGGCGCGGAGAGCTATCGGCGCGTGAGCGCCGCCAAGCTTGATGCCATGGTCGGACTGTGCGAGGGCGTGAGCTGCCGTCGTGTGCGCCTGCTGGAATACTTTGGTGAAGCCGCCGCCGCCTGCGGCAACTGTGACAACTGCCTGGAATCACCCGCGCAGTGGGATGGCACCCGGGCGGCGCAGATGCTGCTGTCCTGCATCTACCGCATCGGGCAGGCGAGCGGCGTGAGCTTCGGTGCCCAACATCTCATCGATGTGCTGCGTGGCAAGTCCACGCCGCGGGTACGCGACTATGGCCATGAGCGACTCAGCACCTTCGGCATCGGCGCCGAGCACGAGGAGCTGCAATGGCGGGCGGTCGTGCGTCAGCTGGTCATGCAGCGGCTGCTGCAGGTGGACCATGATCAGTTCAACGTGTTGAAGCTGTTGCCCGCCAGCCGTGAAATATTAAAGGGTGAGCGGCAGTTGATCATGCGCCGCAGCGTCCCGCGAGCGGCGCGTCGCGGGTCGCGCGCACCGGGGACCGGCAAGGCAGCGGTCATGCTGGCAGGCGTGCAGTTGCCGCTGTACGAGGCGCTGCGCGAATGGCGCCGCGCCACGGCCCGTGAACACAATGTTCCGGCCTACACGGTGTTCCACGACAGCACGCTGGCGGAGATCGCGCGCCAGCTGCCGCGCTCGCCGGTGCAGCTGCGCGGCGTCGCCGGCGTCGGGGAGGCGAAACTGGCCCGTTACGGTGTCGCGCTGCTGGATCTGGTCAGGCAACACGCCTAGGTCCTCATTGCATTTAGCTATCGAAGTATTGTATATATACAATACTTCACTGCAATAACCATCCGTCACCGTGTTTAATCGAATCGCCGTGCTGCGCGCTGAGAGGGCAATCTCCCGGAAGGAGCTCGCCGCTGCGGTGGGCGTGAACTTTCAGACCATCGGCTATCTGGAGCGCGATGAGTACCGGCCGAGCGTCGAGCTGGCGCTGAAACTGAGTCAGTACTTCGGGCTACCCCTGGAGATGGTGTTCTCGCTCAAACCCTTCGCGCCCATCAGTGCGGAATTAATCGAGGCCAAGCTCGACCGCGTTGCCAAGGAGGACCGGGATGTATCTGCCGCTGTCGCGTCATCGGAAACCCTCCATCCGGGAGTGTCGCGCCGCTAGCGTTCTCTGCGTGATCGGTTTTGTGGGTTTCGTGTGGATGATGCTCAACATACCGGGCGCCATCACTGCCTTCCTGGGCGAGCTGTCCTTGGTGCTGATCCTGGTTTGGCTCGGGCTGGGCACTCTGCTGCACGGGATGCCCAACGAGGGGTTGCTGTGGCCGCAGTTCGCCGCCCGCAGCGGCTCGCAAACTCAGCACCCACCGCTGGATGAGCGCGACCACTTCATTCGCCACCGAACCTTCCTGATTGCCTACCGGTTGCTTTGCGCCACACTCCTGGCGATCGTCGTGCTGCCGGCCGCTCTGGGTCCGCGGGTGATGCACGCCGTCACCGATCGATTCCACACCGGCGGTCCTTTGGATCTGGGACTGATGATCATCGCGATGCTGGCGGTGCTGTCTTTCCTGCTGCCGTACTGGGTGCTTCCGTGGCTCGAGTCAGACCCCCCTCCCGGCACTGAAACCGATCCGGAAGCCAAGACCAGCGGGCGCGATCTGCACGGATCGCCCAACGCCAGGCGCTGGTGGATCATCCTGCTGGGCAATGCGCTGTTATGGGCTTTGGTGCTCGCGATCATGTTGTGGATTTTCGCTTCGACCTCGCCAGCCGGATTTCACCGTCTCTTGAGATGAGGACCTATACTGCACCTCACTATGAGTGACCTATTGAATGACGCGGCGCACCGCGCGAGCCGCTATCTGGAATCTCTCGACACGCGCGCTGTCGCACCTGCCGCGGCCGCAATTGCCGCACTCGCCAAATTCGAGCAGCGCTTTCCGGACAATGAATCGACTGCGGAGGCGGTACTCGCCGAACTGGATGACATCGGCTCGGCCGCCACCATGGCATCCGCCGGCAAACGGTTCTTCGGCTTCGTGATCGGCGGTTCGCTGCCGGTGACCGTGGCAGCCAATTGGCTGGCGACCGCGTGGGATCAGAACGCCGGTCTGGTGGTCACCTCACCAGTCAATGCCGCCCTCGAGAAAGTCGCCTTGCGCTGGATGCGGGAGATCTTCCATCTGCCCGCGCAAAGCGCCGGTGGGTTTGTGACCTGCGCCACGGCGGCGAATTTTTCGGCGCTCGCGGCCGCGCGACATGCGTTGTTGGCTCGCGCCGGCTGGGATGTAGAAGCCAAGGGCCTGTTTGGCGCACCACCCCTGACCGTCGTAATCGGCGCTGAAGTGCATGCGAGCGTCCAGAAGGCATTGTCCCTGGTCGGGTTCGGACGCGAACGGGTGGTGCGCGTATCGGTCGATGCACAAGGGCGGATGCTCGCCGAGGCGTTCCCGTCGGTCGATGATCGCACCATCGTGTGCGTGCAGGCGGGCAACGTGAACACCGGGGCCTTTGATGCGGTTTCCGACATTTGCCGGCGCGCCCACGCGCAAGGTGCCTGGGTACACGTCGATGGCGCTTTTGGCATGTGGGCAGCGGCCGCGCCGGCGTATGCCCATCTGGCCCGCGGCATCGAAGACGCCGACTCATGGGCCACCGACGCCCACAAGTGGCTCAATGTCCCGTACGACAGCGGCCTGGTCTTCACGCGCGATCCCACCGCGCTACGCGCCGCCATGTCGGTCGGCGCGGCCTACCTGGTCCAGGACGAGGATCGGGTCCCTTATCACTACACGCCGGAATTCTCGCGCCGCGCGCGCGGTGTCGAGGTCTGGGCCGCCTTGCGCCAACTGGGCCGCCCGGGTCTCGCCGATCTCATCGAGCGCACCTGCCGCTACGCGCAGCGATTTGCCGAGGGCCTGCGTGCCGCCGGTTACAGCGTGCTCAATGACGTCGTGCTCAACCAGGTATTGATATCGTTTGGCAGTGCCGAGCGCACCCGTGAGGTCATCAGTCGAGTTCAGGAAGAGGGGACTTGCTGGTGCGGCGGCACGGTCTGGCAGGGTCAGACGGCCATGCGCATCAGCGTGTCGTCGTGGGCGACGAGCCAGGCTGATGTGGAGCGCAGTCTCGCCGCCATCCTGCGTGCGGCTAACGCCTGAGGTAGGGCACGAGCATCGGCGTGCGTCGTCGATAGTCCTGGTACGGCGACCCGAGTTCTGTCGTCAACAGGCGCTCCTCGCTGGAAGCCTTCAGATAGAACGCAAGTGTCAGCAATCCCGCACCCAGGAAGCTGACTGCCCTGGAATGCATGGCCGCGGTCGCCCAGGCCGCGAGCAGCAATCCCGTGTAGATCGGATGACGCACCAGGCCATAGGGACCCGAATCGACAATGCGATGGTTCTCTTTCAACGCGATGTTGCTCGACCACATCTGACCCAGGCGAATCCGCGCCCACCAGCACACGCCGAATCCCACTCCGGCCGTGGCGACCAGTAGCCATGCGATGCCCTCATCGAGCTGATAGAGGGGATGCCGCAGGAGTCCCTCCGCAGAATCAGAGCCCTGGTAGAAGAGCGCGCCGATTCCCCAAAGCGCGAGGGCGAGTTCGAGGATTCGCTCGCCCGGCTGCGAGCGTTTGACCGTGCGCCCTGACCATCTCCAGGCCACGAACCAGGAGACCACCCACAGTAGCCACAGGGAATTCAGGACATGGTTTGCTTGGCTGTCCATTTCAACTTGGCTGGACCCGTTAGCCGGCGCGCGGCGCGGAACCGCGGTGGTGCACGTGGCGCCGCCGTGCGGCACGGCCGCTGGCCCGCACGACGGCGGCGGTACCGTGCCAGGAGCCGAGAAACAGCAACCACACGATCAGCCCCAGTACCAGCGTGAACACGGCACCCTGCAGAGTCAGCGTGAAGCCGGGCTGATAAATACTCCAGGTCGCGCGCATCAATTCGTGGTCCGGGTGTCGTGCGAGGTAGAGGCATTGGTGAACCAGGTCGGTGTTGAGCGCCTGCATCGCCGCCTGCAGCCTTGCGGCTGCATCCACCATTGACTGCAGCGCCGCACCTTCGCTGTGGAAGGTCGAATCATGACTCGCCAGGTGGTAGTCGATCATCTTCGCCAGGCTGCCGCCGAAGTTGCGATTGGCGATCGCCTGGAACGGTGCCAGATCCAAGTGCACCTGGTCGAGTCGCCCGCCAAGGCGCTGGCGGTACTGCGTGATGAAGCTCGGAATGCAGGCCGCCACCAACACCGCGGCGAGCAGTACGAGACGATCGAGGATGCCGCGGAGGATGCTCATGGGCACCAATATGCCCTGCAGCGAATTACTACGCGAGTAGTTGACGGCACAGCTCGATAGGAGTTAACTACTATCAGGGTAGTATCTGAGCGTCATGAAAATCTCACTCGCCGATCGCGAGGCCGAAGTCATGCAGGTGCTGTGGACGGACGGTCCGTCGACAGTCGCAGAGGTTCGCGGGCGTCTTAAGGACGAGCTTGCCTATACCACCGTTCTCACGATTCTGCGAAATCTCGAAGCCAAGGGTTACGTCGGCCATCACGGCGAGGGGCGCGCGCACCGCTATTCGACCCTCATCCTGCGTGAGACCGCACGCCGCAGTGCGCTGCGTGATCTTGCGGCGAAGCTGTTTGGCGGCTCAAGCGCGCTACTGCTGACCGAGCTGGTTCGGGATGAAGGCTTGAGCGCGGAGGACCTCAAGCGCATTCGGCGGCTGCTGTCACGACGATCCAAAATGAGCTCGTCATGACGGCCGAGTTCGTGGGGTATGTCGCATTCGTATCGCTGCTGTTCGCGGTTGCCGCACTGGGCGCCGAACAGGTCTGCGCCCTGTACCGCTGGCCGCGGCGGTTTATGTGGGCTTTGGCAATCATCGCCTCGCTGGGTTTCCCGCTATCCATGGCACTCAGCACCAAGCCGGACACGTCCTCGGCGAATGCAGACGCGAGTGCGACCGCTCTGCCGCAGTTCCTCCGGGTTGCATCAGCATTTCACGCCACTGCCCCGGTAAATCACGAAACTGGAACCGGTGGGCCTGGTGCGAGCGTCTTGGCCTCGAAAGTGGTGACCCAACGTCCGATCCAATTTCCGCTCTCGCTCAATCGGGCGCTCCTGGCTATCTGGCTGACGCTGTCGGTGGCGCTTGTTTGGTACTACGGCCTCGCCTGGTTGCGGCTGCGGCGAACGCTCGCACTTACGCAGCGGCACGTGATCGATGGCATCGCAATACGTGTGACAGATCAAACGGGGCCGGGCGTTTGCGGACTGCTTCGCCCGGAAATACTCATTCCCCGATGGCTTCTTGAGGCCCCGACGCCTACGCGCTCGCTGGCCATCGAGCATGAGTTACAGCACATCTTCGCTCGCGACCCCGCGTTGCTGGTCGGCGCCATGGCTGCGCTGGTGCTCACACCTTGGAATCCAGCGCTGTGGTTTATGTTGCGGCGCCTGCGCTTCGCCATAGAGGCGGATTGCGACGCGCGGGTCGTCAAAGCCACGGGAGATGCGCAAGCGTATTCCGAAGCGCTTCTGAGCGTCTGCGAGCGGCGTGCTTCACTGCCCGCTGGATCGGTCGCGCTGTCGTCGCCGCGCTCCTGGCTTGAACGCCGCGTGCGGATAATGCTCACTGAGACAACCCGGCTGAACCGCTTGCTGGCGGCGTCCGGCTCGGTTTGGGCATTGGTACTCCTGGCTATTGCACTGACACTGCACGCACCCGGATTGGCGGCTCCCGGAGAGCTACGGAAGCTTCGGCCAGATGACACCAAGCTCGGCACCTCTCGGGTGCGGGCTCTCACGCACGCGCGCTTCCCCGAGTTATTTGATTCGAAGTTCTCGGGCATGGCCGAGGTGATCATGATACTCAACCAGGACGGCTCAGTGGTGCGGGCGCAGATGCACAAGTACCGTCCGGCCGAGTTGCCCCGGGCTGACGATCAGGAGCTCGAGGCCGACAACCGCGAACTCGGGCTGGAGCAAGGTGACATCCTGTATGGCGATGCGGTCGATATTCAACGTCCCGACGGTGACGGCACACGTGGCATCGGGTACATCGAATACGAGATTCTGAAGTGGCCTCACGATCCGAAGCGCGCGGAGTCGCGTGTCCTGGCGGCCGTTCAAGCCTACTTCCCCGAGCTGACAATGCCTGGTTCCCCAAACTCGGACGTCTGCAGTTACCGTGTAGCGCTTCTCATGAACGACGATGGGTCGGTCAGGCGGGCTCGCAAAACCGACATAGCCTGCCACGGCAACTCGGGAGGCAGCCAAGACGAGCAGTTGAATGATTTTCGGATCCCGACCAAGGAGCTTGGCCGCACCGGGAATCTTGGCTTCATGACCCCGGCTCAGCACAGCGTGACAGTGAACTACGCGTGGCCGCGGCACGCCGACGACCCGCCGAATGTGGAGGATCTTGGTAGCGGTCGGGTGAATGCAGCGATCTGGCAGCAACATAGGCCGCGTGAGGACACGCGGGACGACGCGGCCATCATCGCCCGCTATTTCCCCGATATTGAAGCGCACGGCCATGACGATCTATTCAGAACGATCGACGGCCGCCGATACCGGCTGGAGCCCTGGATACTTTTTGGACGCGATGGAGAGGTCTGGCAGACCGGCCGCAGGCTTGCCCGCGATAGCCCGCACGCGATGGGTCCCGGCCTAACGCAGGAAATCGAGGCACGTTATCCCGGCATTCGAACGTCGTCGATTTCTCCCCTCGTCGTTCACGGTGTAGTGATCAACTGTATGTGGATCTCAGCAGACTCGCCCGTACAACGACTGGCCGATGTGGGATCGCGCAAGGATTTGCTGGTAAATACCGACTTCTCAGAGGACGTCCCGCTTGCCAATCCCATTGGACTTGGACCGAACGCAATTGTCCTGTCCCTCGCGCAGGCGGCCACGTTCGGTGCGCCGACCGGCATCGGGCTCGTGCAGCGCTTCATCGAACTGAATAGAAAGGTGGAGATGCCCCTGACTGCGCGATTGATCGCTACGCAGGCGAGTCCGCAGGAGGTCAATCTGGAGCTGCAAATCCGCGAGGATCTTGTGGCGACGGCCGATTCCAAACCCGGATCGGAACAATGGACGCGGGTTGCGCTACGGCGGGTCAGCTATGGGGGCTCCACCGCCATCAATTTGCTCGACCTGAGCCACGGATCGCCACTGAAACTTGAACTCGTACTGCGTCCGCAGCTGCTTGGCAGCAGTGCCGATCAGCCGTAATCCACGTTATTCCATGCCGCCCGGCATTGGCGAGGAGGGCAGCTCGTTTTTTCGTCGGCGTCGCGGCCCATCCAGCGGATCGCCCAGCAGTCGCCGTACGCTGACAAAGAACACGGGCACGAACAGCACGCCCAGCACGGCCGCCGTGATCATGCCGCCGGCGACGCCCGTGCCGATGGCGTGCCGCGCATTGGCGCCGGCGCCGCTCGACAGCACCAGCGGCATGACACCCAAGATGAACGCGAAGGAGGTCATGAGAATGGGCCGGAAGCGCAGCCGCGCGGCTTCCACCACGGCGTCATGCAAGGTTTTGCCGGCGGCATGTTCGACCACGGCGAATTCGACAATCAGGATGGCGTTCTTGGCGGCAAGCCCGATGATGGTGATCAGGCCCACCTTGAAGAATACGTCATTGGAGAGGCCGCGAATCTGAGCCGCCGCGATGGCGCCGATGACGCCCAGCGGCACCACCAACAGCACCGACACCGGCACCGACCAGCTCTCATACAGCGCGGCCAGACACAGGTACACCACCAGTATCGATAACCCGAACAGCGCTGGCGCCTGTGCGCCGGAGAGGCGCTCCTGCAGCGACTGTCCGGCCCAGTCGAAGCCCACTCCATCGGGTAGCAGTCCGACCTGGTTCTGCATTTCGGTCATGGCTTCACCGGTGCTGTGGCCGGGGGTGTTGGAGCCGGTGATTTCCACGGCGGCGTAGCCGTTGTAGCGGGCGATGCTGGGCGTGGCGACGGTCCAGTGTGGGTGCACCACCGTGGACAGCGGAATCATCGTCGCGAGCGTGTTGCCGTTCGGACCGGTGGTTGCACCGCTCGCCTGGCCGGCTGCCGGCAGCGTACTCGGCAGGTAGAAGTGTGTCAGTGCCTCAGGTCCCATGCGGAAGGGGGCATCCGCCTCCAGCATGACGCGCAGCACACGCCCCTGGTAATAGAAGTCATTGGCGTATACCGGCGCCATCATCAGCTGGATTGAGCCGTACAGATCGGCGGGCGACAGACCCATGGTTTCAGCCTGCACGCGATCCACGGTGAGGTCGAGGCGCGGGGCGTCCTCCAGGGTATTGGCCCGCACATTGGTGAGGATCGGTGACTTCGCGGTGTTGTCGAGCAGGGTCTTCTGCGCGGCGGCGAGCGTGTCGCGCCCCAATCCGGCGCGGTCCTGCAGAAACAGATCAAAACCTCCGAACTGACCCAGGCCGCGCACGGTCGGCAGATTCACCGAGTACGCCTGGGCATCGTGAATGTTGCGCGCGAGGATGCGGTTCGCCCAGCCGATGAAGGTGGCCGCAGTGTCCTTGCGCTTGTCCCACGGTTTGAGCCGCACGAAGCCGAGACCCACGTTCTCACCTTGACCGACGAAGCTGAAGCCGGCGATCTCCATGACCGCGTCCACATCGGGGCTTTGATGCATCAGATCCCCGACGCGTGTCATGACCTGCATGGTGCGATCGAGCGTCGTGCCGGGGGGAGTCTGGACGATCACGTACGCGTAGCCCTGATCCTCCTCGGGCAGAAAGCCGCCGGGCATGCGCACGAAGATCCACGCGCCCACCGCCACCAGCACGGCGAAGGCCAGCATCCAGCGCGGCGCATGCCGCACGGACTGGAACACGCGGCGCATGTAGGCCGAGAGGCTCCACTCAAACGCGCGATTGAAACCGCGGAACAGCAGGTTCGGATTCAGGTGCCCCGGGCGCAGCAGCGTCGCGCACAGCGCCGGGGTGAAGGACAGCGCCAGGAACGCCGAGAACAGCATGGAGATCGCGATGGTGAGCGCAAACTGGCGGTAGATGGCCCCGACACTGCCGGTCTGCAGCGCGCTCGGAATAAACACGGCGGCCAGCACCACGGTGATCGCGACAATGGCGCCGGTGATCTGCCCCATGGCCTTTTGCGTGGCCTCCTTGGCGGGCAGATGCTCCTCGCGCATGATGCGCTCGACGGACTCGATGACCACGATGGCATCGTCCACCACAATGCCGATGGCGAGTGCGACGCCGAACAGGCTCAAGGTGTTGACGGAGAAGCCGACGGCGTAGATGCCGACGAATGCGCCCAGCAGGGCGACCGGCATGACCAGTGTCGGGATCAGGGTGGCGCGGATATTCTGCAGGAACACCAGCATCACCAGGAACACCAGCACCACGGAACCTGCGAGCGTGTACACCACCTCACGGATCGACACCGAGATGAACTTGGTGGCGTCAAACGGCGTGATCCAGGTGACCCCGGGCGGCCAGCTGCGCTGCAGTTCGTTCATGCGGTCGCGGATGGCCTGCACCACCTTGAGCACATCGGCGCCGGGCAGCACCGCAATGCCGCAGCCGGCGATGGGCTTGCCGTCCACCTTGTCATCCAGGCCGTAGGCGTAGGGCCCCAGCTCCAGGCGCGCGACATCGCGCAGCCGCACCGTCGTGCCATTCGGATCCGTGCGCAGGATGATGTTCTCGAACTGATCCAGCGAGGTGAAGCGCCCGGGGACCGTGACGTTGATGGACATCTGCTGATCGGGCACCGTCGGCACCGCGCCGATGTTGCCCGCGGCCACCTGGACGTTCTGGCTCTGCACCGTCGTCAGCACCTGCGCGGGCGAGAGGCCGTAGGCGTGCAGCCGATCCGGATTCAGCCAGATGCGCATGGCGTATTCGGAACCGAACTGCTGCACGTTGGCCACGCCGTTGATCCGTTGGATCTGGTCCAGCACCCGGGTCGCGAGCAGGTTGCTGAGCTCGTAGGAGTTGAGGCTATTGTCCGTGGACTGCAATGCCAGGACGATGACATTGCTGGTGGACGCCTTCTGCACCGTCATGCCCAGCGCGTTGACCTCGGCCGGCAGGCGCGGCGTGGCCAGCACGGCGCGGTTCTGCGTCTGGACGACGGCGGTGTCGGGGTCCGTGCCATTATCGAAGGTCAGGGTGACGTTGGCATTGCCTTTCGAATTGGAACTGGAAGTGAAGTACAGCAGATGGTCGATGCCGACAAGCTGCTGCTCGATGACCTGCGTGACAGTGTGTTCGACCACTTCGGCATCGGCGCCGGGATAGTTGGCCGACACCTGGACCTGTGGTGGGGCGATGTCCGGATAGGCTTCGATGGGCAGCCGCGTGATCGAGAGTATTCCGGCGAGCGTGATGAGGATCGCGATGACCCAGGCAAAGACCGGGTGAGCAATGAAGAACCGCGCCATGCCGGATCAGGTTCCCGAGGCGCGGTCGGACAGCACCTTGACGTGCATTCCCGGATGCACCTTGTCGACGCTGGTGGCAATGATCTGGTCGCCGTCGTTGAGGCCGCCGGTGACCAGCCAGTTGGTGCCGATCATGGCGTCGGCCTGAATGCGCTTCTGGAGGACCGCACCATCCGCCGCGGCGACTTCGACGAAGGCCCCCGCGCCATCCCGGCGCACGATGGCCTGCGGCAACACGTAGGCACGATTCTGCGTGCCCAGCGTCAAGTGCACGGTGACGAACATTCCGGGCAGCAGCTGGCGCTGCGGGTTGGCGATGATGCCGCGAAACGCGAGGGCGGCGTTGGTGGGATCGACGGTGACATCATCGAAGTCGAGCGTGCCCAGCGGCGTGTACGGGGTGCCGTCCGGCAAAATGACCTGCAGAGTGGCCTTGTCGGGATTGAACAAGGTGACGTCACCCTTGGCCTGCGCGGCGCGCAGCTGCAGGGTCTCATCCGCGGGGCGGTCGAAATTCACATACAGGCGGTCGATCTGGTCGATGGTCGTGAGCAGCGTTGCCTCGCTTTGACCCACCAGCGCCCCTTCGGTGACACGTTGTTGTCCGGAGCGGCCGGCAATGGGCGCGGTGACGGTGGCGTATCCCAGGTTGATGCGGGCGGTCTCGACATTGGCTTCGGCCTGCTTGACCTGCGCCTGCGAGGAGCGCTCGGTGGCGTTGTTGTTGTCCACATCGGAGCGGGAAACCAGGCCGCTCGGCAGCAGATCGCGCGTGCGTTTCGCATTGACCGCGGCGTTGGTTGCGGTCGCCTGTGCCTGGGCCAATCCCGCCAGCGCCGCATCCAGGGCTGCCTGATACGGCTTCGGGTCGATCTCGAACATCACCTCACCCGCGCGCACCTCCGAGCCCTCGCGGTACAGCCGCCGCAGCAGGATCCCCGGGACCCGCGCCCGTACGTCCGCGGATCGCACCGGCGATACCCGTCCGACCAGATCGCGGGTCAGGGGCAGCACCTGCGCCTTCGCATGCAGCACGGAGACTTCCGGGGTCTGGGGGCCTACGGCGGTCGGCGCCTGCGAGCAACCTGCGGCCAGGATCGCGGCCATTGATAGATAGAAGCGCATGGGGGCGCATTCTATGCCATCCACTGTGGTTGAAAGCAGCACATTAGCTGCAACGCAACGCCTCGAGTTGCTCCCAACGGGCAAATTTGCGTGCCATCTCCTGCTCAATCGTGCCGGCTCGGGCGCTGTCCGCGCGCATCACCTCGCCACTGGACTGTTGGTACTCGGCGGAGCTCATCCGCGCCAACAGGGCGGCCTGCTCAATTTCCAGTGCTTCAATCTCCTGGGGCAGCGAGGCAAGTTCGCGCTGGTCCTTATAGCCGAGTCTTGATTTCGGGCGCGGCGGCGGCGGTGCGGCGGACGCGGCAGCGCCGGCCGCGGTCCGCACCGGTGCGAATGCGGAAGGGGCGCCGGCGGGGCGCGCGGCCGCCGAGGCCGCCTTCTGTACCAGCCAGTCCGAATAGCCGCCGACGTATTCGCGCCAGCGCCCATGGCCCTCGGAGGCAATGGTCTGCGTGACGATGTTGTCGAGGAAGCGTCGGTCATGGCTTACCAGCAGTACCGTCCCGGGATACTCGGCCAGCGTCTGTTCCAGCAATTCGAGCGAGTCGATGTCCAGATCGTTGGTGGGCTCATCGAGCACCAGGAGGTTCGCGGGCCGTGCGAACAGGCGGGCCAGCAGCAGCCGATTGCGTTCACCACCGGACAACATGCGCACCGGCGACTGCGCGCGCCGCGGGGAGAACAGGAAGTCCTGCAGGTAGCTCGAGATGTGTTTGCGCTGGCCTGCGATCTCGACCCAGTCGGATCCCGGACTGATGGTGTCCGCCACGGTGCGCTCCGGGTCGAGTGCAGCGCGCATCTGATCAAAGTAGGCGATATTGAGGTTGGTCCCGAGTCGCACCGTGCCCGAATCCGGCGCCTGCGTGCCGAGGATCAGGCGGATCAGCGTGGATTTGCCCGCGCCGTTGGGCCCGATGAGGCCGACGCGATCGCCGCGCATCACCCGCGCCGAGAGCCCGTCGATGACCGTGAGATCGCCGAAGCTGAGCGAGACATCCTCCAGTTCGGCGACCAGTTTCCCCGAGCGCTCCCCGGAGTCGACCTGCAGATTGACGCGTCCCACCCGTTCGCGCCGCGCCGCCCGCTCACGCCGCAATTGTTCGAGGCGCAGGACGCGACCCTCGTTGCGGGTGCGGCGCGCCTCCACGCCCTTGCGGATCCACACTTCCTCCTGCGCGAGCAGCTTGTCGAAGCGGCTGTTCGAGACGCTCTCGGAGGTCAGTTCCTGTTCCTTGAGCTCCTGATAGCGCGCGAAATTCCCGACGTAGGAGCGCAGCACTCCGCGGTCCAGCTCCACGATGCGGGTCGCGATGCGGTCGAGGAACTCACGGTCGTGGGTAATGATGAGTGCGGCGCCGACCTCCCGGATCAGCTCCTGGAGCGTCTCGATGGCTGCGATATCCAGGTGATTGGTCGGCTCATCCAAGAGCAGCAGGTCCGGCTCGGCGGCAAACGCGGCGGCGAGCGCTGCGCGCTTGCGCTCCCCGCCCGAGCCGGTCGCGGCTGCGCGCACCAGATCCACCCCGAAGCGCTCCAGGTACATGGCCAGTTTCCAATCATGCTCCGCCGGTGGCGCGGGCAGCACCGGTTCCTGCTCGACCAAGGCGATGCGCAGACCGTCGCGACGTTCGATGCCGCCGTCATCCAGTGTGGCCATGCCGGTCACCACTTTCAGCAGCGTGGATTTGCCGGTGCCGTTGCGGCCGATGAGTCCGATGCGCTCGCCGTCCTGCACGGACAGCGCTGCGTGATCCAGCAAAGGGAAGTCGCCATAGGCCAGCTGCGCATCGCGAAGAGTCAGTAATGTCATGTCCGCCATTATCGTTGAAGCGTCCCAATGAAGCGACGATATGTCCATGGCGGGCGCTTCAGCCGCGGGCGACGATAACGGATATGCGCACCCAGGTCGCAATCATTGGCGCAGGTCCTGCGGGTCTGCTGCTGGGTCAGCTGCTGGCACAGTCGGGCATCGATTCGGTGATCCTGGAAGCACGCGCTCGCCACTACATCGAAAATCGTGTCCGCGCAGGAGTGCTGGAACATCAGACCGCCAGTGTCATCGAGGCGGTCGGCGCCGGCGCGCGCCTGGCGCGTGAGGCCTTGCGCCACCAGGGCGTCGAACTCGTGTTCGGCGGCCAGGTGCATCGCATCGACTTCGCCGCGCTCACCGGCAGGTCGATGACGATCTACGGGCAGCAGGAGGTCGTGAAGGATCTGATCGCCGCGCGCCTGGCCGCTGGCCTGCCGCTGCATTTTGAGGTCGAAGGCGTGGCGCTTGCGGGCCTGGATTCGGATTTCCCGCAGGTGTCGTTCAGCTGTGGCGGCGTGGCGCAGCGCCTCGACTGCGACTTCATTGCTGGATGCGACGGCTTTCATGGCATCAGCCGCGCCAGCATTCCGGCCGGCGTGCTCCAGGTCTATGAGCGGACCTATCCGTATGCGTGGCTCGGCGTGCTGGCGGAGGCGCCGCCGCTCGCCGAGATCATCTATGCGCGACATGAAACTGGTTTCGCGCTGCACAGCATGCGTTCGGCAACGGTGACGCGTCTGTACCTGCAGTGTCGGCCCGATGAGCCTTTGGAACCCTGGACCGACGCGCGGATCTGGGAGGAGTTGCAGCGACGACTGACGGTGTCCGGCGGTCCGCGCCTGAATGAGGGGCCGATCCTGCAAAAATCGTTGACCCCGATGCGCAGCTTCGTCGTAGAGCCCATGCAATACGGCCGCCTGTTCCTGGCCGGTGATGCAGCTCATATCGTACCGCCGACGGGGGCCAAGGGCATGAACCAGGCCGCGGCGGATGTGCAGATCCTGAGCCGCGCGTTCGGCGATTTTTATGGCAGCGGCACGCCGGGCGCGTTGCGCGAATACTCGGCGACCTGCCTGGAGCGGGTGTGGAAGGTGCAGCGCTTCTCGCGGATGATGACCGACCTGCTGCACGTGAACCCTGAGGATTCGCCGTTTGACCGGCGCTGCCGTGAAGCGGAGCTCGCCTACCTGGCAACGTCCGCGAACGGCGCCGCCACCTTTGCCGAGAACTACGTGGGCTTGCCGGTATAAACCGGACCTGGTCGGCGCTTTGGGTGGCACCGATTGGACGCGTGGACTCATTATCTGTACAGTAGCCGTCGCTAGAAGTGGGTTGCGCGGTCAGCGCCCCATCTTGCTCGAGCGGTGTCCTTCTGTGACACCCGCCGATATCTTCAACTTCTCCCCTCGCTCTGACCGCGGCGCCAATGGCCCCGTGCGAGTCTTACTCAAGGTTTCTTTCAAACATGTCATTTTCCGATCTCGGGCTTGCTCCCGAGTTGCTTCGCGCCGTTGCCGAAAACGCCTACACCGAACCCACCCCCATCCAGATACGCGCCATTCCAGCCGTGCTCGAGGGGCGTGACGTGCTGGCGGGTGCGCAGACCGGCACCGGCAAAACCGCCGCTTTCGTCCTCCCCATCCTGCAGAAACTGGCAGGGCTGGGCAGCAGCACGATCCCGACCGGCGGGGTCAATCCGGACCGGCGCGCACCGCGCTCCCTGGTGCTCACGCCAACCCGTGAGCTTGCGGCGCAGATCGCCGAAAGCGCGCGCACCTACGGCAAATACGCGCCGGTGCGCGTGCAGGTGGTGTTCGGCGGCGTCAACATCAATCCGCAGATCTCAGGATTGCGCAGCGGCTGCGATCTGCTGATCGCAACCCCGGGACGCCTTCTGGACCTGGCGCAGCAGGGTGCCGTGAATCTGCGCAACGTGCAGATCCTGGTGCTCGATGAGGCCGATCGCATGCTCGATATGGGCTTCATCCGCGATATTCGCCGCGTGATCAAGCTGCTGCCGGTACGCCGGCAGAATCTGCTGTTCTCGGCCACCTACAGCGACGACATGCGCCAGCTCGCGAGCGGTCTGCTGCACGATCCGGTCACGGTGGAAGTTGCCGCGCGCAACGCCACCGCCGATCGCGTCGACCAGTCGGTCTACAAGGTACACAAGGATCACAAACGCCACTTACTGGCGCATCTGATCAAGGACGGCAACTGGTTTCAGGTGCTGATCTTCACGCGCACCAAGCATGGCGCCAATCGCCTGACGCAGCAGCTGGAAGGCGCCGGGATCAAGGCCTCCGCGATCCACGGCAACAAGAGCCAGGGTGCCCGTACCCGCGCGCTCGCCGATTTCAAGGACAATCGCATCACGGCCCTGGTGGCGACCGAAGTCGCAGCGCGCGGCCTGGACATCAAGGAGCTGCCGCATGTCGTCAACTACGAGCTGCCGAATGTGCCCGAGGACTATGTCCACCGCATCGGTCGCACCGCGCGCGCCGGGCTGACCGGCCAGGCGGTATCGCTGGTATCGCCGGATGAGGCGCCGTTGCTGCGCGATATCGAGCGGCTGTTGAAACGTCCGTTGCAGATATCGGTCGTGCCGGAGTTCCCGATCAGCGCTGCGCCCGCCCCGGTGGCGAACCGGGAATCATCGGGCGAGCATCGGCGTCCCGACCCGGCCGCGCGGCCGAGCCGCCCGCAGGGTCAGCGCCGCGACGGACGCGGCGCGGGTCGCGGTCGCGGTGCCCCCGGGCACAATGGCAAGGCGGCCGGCGCGGATGGTGGAGTTCGCCGCCAGCGCATGCACTAGGGACGGGCCGTCCGGCTCCGAAACGCCTGGGGCGACTCCCCGGCGCGGGCCGAGAAGAAACGGGAAAAGTAGCCTGGGTCGGAAAAGCCCAGGCTATACGCAGTCTGCGCGATCGAAAGGTCCGTATAGATGAGCGCGCGGCGTGCCTCGAGCAGCACGCGCTCCTGCAGCAGCTGTCGCGGCGGCTTATCGATGACTGCAAGACACGCGGCCCGCAGCTTCGCGGGGCTCACCGCAAGTTCGCGCGCGTAGCGCTCCACGCTCCAGCCACTGCGGCAACGTTCATCCAGCAGATCGGAAAACCGGTCGACCAGGCTCGCCATCGGGCCGCGCAGGCCGCAGCTTGCGCCCGGATCCGCCGGCAAGAGGCGCAGCACCGCGATCATGACGGCAGTCAGCCACGCCTCGGCCGCGAGCCGGTTTGCCGGCGCTTCCCACACCGTTTCGCGGCGCAGCCGGTCGATCAGCAACTCCAGGTCGGCCACCCCGGTACGCGCCGCGGACAGATCCAGGCATAGCGGCGCGACGAATACGCGCCGCAGTTCCGGCTCGCGTGCCTGGAGCCTGCGCACCAGCGGCTGGGCGGCCGTGACGACGAAGCCGCGGGTACCGCGCGTGAACTGAAAGCCGTGCACGACAGTGGGTGGCACCAGCAGCAGCGCCGGGGCGCCAATGGTCAGTTCCTGCCCATCCACCTGCATGGTGCCGCCGCCGTGGCGGATGAAGAGCACCTGGTTCAAGTCGCTGTGGATGTGGGCGCGAATGCGCCACTGGTATTGCCGGCTGCGGTAGGCGACGGTCTCGACGTGCACGAAGGCCTCATCGACCGGCTGCAGCGGCTCTCCATATAAGAAGAATCGCGGCACCGGCGAAGGTTCTGCTGCAGGTGCGCGGTGCGGAGATTTGGCGTGATCCACTAAGGAAGGCTCGCACGGATTGCGGCCGCAGCCCAGAGGCAGCTTGGGCTGTCAGCGCAAAAATTAAATTTGTCAATCAGTTACGGAATTTCCCGCCACCAGTACTTCAGGTTGCGGGAGCCGCCGGGCAGGCCCGGATTAATGTTTACGCTTTGCCCGGTGTGCCGTAGAATGCGCGACCTCGGTGGGTCCGGACGGAATGTGTCCGTACCTGCATGTGCGGTAAGGATCGGCCGCATTGCTTGATGGTAAAGCCCCCCGAGGGGCTTTTCGTTTTTGTGGGGTTTGTGAAGTGGGCCGTAGGGCCCATTTTTGTTTTCAGGAGTGGCACGTGGCGGCACTGCGTGAGCGCCTCATCGCTTTGATCGAGCCGCTGCTCGTTCAGCTGGGCTACGAGCTCGTGGAGCTGGAGATGGCGCCGGCGCATGGTCGCGGATCCTTGCGGATCTTCATCGACCGGCCCGAAGGCATCGGCATCAGCGACTGCGAGCGCGTGAGCCGCGAGGTGTCGGCGCTGATGGATGTCGAGGATCCGATTCCGACGGCCTACGCGCTGGAGGTGTCCTCGCCGGGAGATGACCGGGTGCTGCGCACGCCGGCGCATTTCGAGCGTTTCAGGGGTTCCCGGGTGCTGGTGGAGCTGGTTGCGCCACGTGCGGGTCGGCGGCGCTACACGGGACTGTTGCAGGAGGTTTCCGCGACCGGTGTGGCCCTGGAGGTCGACCGGCAGCGCGTGGATGTGTCATTTGGCGAGATTGCGAAGGCGCGACTGGCACCTTGAACGGGTGCGCGGCGCGTGGAATGTGAGGAGCTGTACGTGATGAACAAGGAAATCCTGATGGTCGTCGACGCCGTCTCTAACGAGAAGGGCGTGGACAAGGAAGTCATCTTCGACGCGCTCGAAGCGGCGCTCGCCTCCGCGACCCGCAAGAAGCACGGCGAGGAGTGGGACGTGCGCGTGGCGATTGATCGCAAGAGCGGCGACTACGAGACGTTCCGGCGCTGGAAGGTTTTCGCCGATGAATCCACCGAGCTGGAAGTACCGGAGCGGGAGCTGCGCATGGATGACGCGCGCGACCTCAATCCCGCCATCGAGCCGGGCGGATTCGTCGAGGAGCCGATGGAGTCGGTGGGCTTCGGCCGCATCGCCGCCCAGCAGGCCAAGCAGGTGATCGTGCAGAAGGTGCGCGAGGCGGAGCGCGCGCAGGTGGTCGATGCCTATCGCGATCGCGTCGGCACCATGGTCAGCGGCCTGGTCAAGCGCGTCGATCGCAACGGCCTGTACATCGATCTGGGCAGCAATGCCGAGGGGTTCGTGCCGCGCACCGACATGATTCCGCGCGAACAGGCCAAGCCGCAGGATCGCGTCAAGGCGTTCCTGAAGGAAGTGCGCTCCGAGCCGCGCGGTCCGCAGCTGTTCCTGACGCGCACCGCACCGGAGTTCCTGATTGAGCTGTTCAAGCTGGAAGTGCCGGAAGTCGGCCAGGGGCTGATCGAGATTCTGGCGGCCGCCCGTGATCCGGGCGTGCGCGCCAAGATCGCCGTGCGCAGCAACGATCCGCGTATCGATCCGGTGGGCGCCTGCGTCGGCATGCGCGGCTCGCGGGTCCAGGCGGTGTCCAACGAGGTCTCCGGCGAGCGCGTCGACATCATTCCGTTTGATGAGAATCCGGCGCAGTTCGTGATCAACGCCATGTCACCGGCCGAGGTGATGTCCATCGTCGTCGATGAGGAAGCCCACAGCATCGACATCGCCGTCGCCGAGGACAAGCTGTCACAGGCCATCGGCCGCGGCGGCCAGAACATCCGTCTGGCGAGCCAGCTCACCGGCTGGGAACTGAACGTCATGACCGAGTCGGATGCCGAAGCCAAGAGCGACACCGAATCGCGCGATCTGGTGCAGACCTTCATGAAGCAGCTGGATGTGGGCGAGGATGTGGCCACGATCCTGGTGCAGGAAGGCTTCTCGACCGTCGAGGAAGTGGCCTACGTACCGCAAGGGGAGCTCATGGCCATCGCCGAGTTCGATGAGACCATCGTCAAGGAACTGCGCAATCGCGCCCGCGACGTGCTGCTCACCCAGGCGATTGCCAGCGAGGAAACCCTGGATCAGGCGATGCCCGCCGATGACCTCCTGACCATGACCGGCATGAGCCCGGACCTGGCCCTGGCCCTGGCGCGCCGCGGCGTGCGCACCCGCGAGGATCTGGCCGAGCAGTCGGTTGACGACCTGTCCGATATTGATGGGCTCGCGGCCGAAGAGGCCGGCAAGCTGATCATGACCGCACGCGAACCGTGGTTCGAAGCCGGTCGAGGAAATAACTGATGGCTGATGTAACTGTTTCGCAATTTGCCCAGGTGCTGAAAGTACCTGTGGACCGCCTGATCGTGCAGCTCGATCAGGCGGGCATCAAGGTTGAAGGGCCCGATGCCCGCATCAGCGATGAGGCCAAGCTCGAACTGCTGTCGCATCTGCGCAAGTCGCATGGTGCCGATGAGCAAAGCGGCGGCTCGCCCAACAAGATCACCCTCAAGCGCAAGACGCAGAGCGAACTGAAGCTCGCGAGCACGCAGGGTCGTGCCCGCACGGTCAATGTCGAGGTGCGGCGCAGCCGCACCTACGTGAAGCGCGATGTGCTCGAGGAGCAGAACCGCCAGAGCCTGGAGGACGGCGACTCCAAGCGCCGCGAGGCCGAGGAGGCCGGCAAGCGCGAACAGGAGCGTCTCGAGGCCGAGCGGCGCGAGAACGAGCGGGTCGAGGCGGAAAATCGTCGCCGCATCGAGGAGGAGCAGACCCGCAAGAAGGCGCTGGAGGATGCGCGCCGGGTCGCGGAGCTGCAGGCGCGCGAGGATGCGGAACGGCGCGACCGCGAAACACAGCGCCATGTTCCGGAGGAGCCGCGCGAGCTTGCGCAGAAGTCGGTGCCGAAGCCACAGGCGCCAGCCAAGGCCGCGGCGCCGTCGCGGCCCGAAGCCGTGCAGAAGCCGGCCATGCAACCGCCCTCGGCGCCGCCCGCGCCCGACCGTGCCCAGCCGACGCGCTACGGGCGCGCGGAGCTGCACGTCGCGGGCGATGTCAGCAATCGCTACAAGAAGAAGCGGCGCGTCAAGGGTCGGCCGGTCTCCGCCGGCGGTGATGCGCGCCATGCCTTCGAGATGCCCACTGCGCCGCAGAAGCGCGAGGTTGCGCTCGGAGAGACCATCACCGTCGCGGAACTTGCCGCGAAGATGGCCATCAAGGCGACCGAGGTCATCAAGGTGCTGATGAACATCGGCATCATGGCGACGATCAACCAGCCGCTGGACCAGGAGACCGCGGTACTGGTGGTCGAGGAGCTGGGTCATACGCCCAAGCTGCAGCGCGAAGACCAGATTGAAGATGACCTGCAGGGCGCCGAAACGGCCGACGAGGGCGGCGAGCCGCGGCCCCCCGTGGTGACGGTCATGGGTCACGTCGACCATGGCAAGACCTCGCTCCTCGACTACATCCGCACCACCAAGGTGGCGGCGGGGGAGGCTGGTGGCATCACCCAGCACATCGGTGCCTACCGGGTGCAGACCCCGAAGGGCGTGATCACTTTCCTGGATACGCCGGGTCATGCGGCATTCACGGCCATGCGTGCCCGTGGCGCCAAGGCGACCGACGTAGTGGTGCTGGTGGTGGCCGCAGACGATGGCGTCATGCCCCAGACCATCGAGGCCATCGAGCACGCGCGTGCCGCGGGCGTGCCCATCGTCGTGGCCGTCAACAAGATCGACAAGACCGGTGCGGACCCGGAGCGGGTGCGCAATGATCTCGCCAAGTACGATGTGATTCCGGAAGCCTGGGGCGGACAGAACATGTTCGCCAATGTCTCGGCGCGTACCGGCGCGGGCATCGATCAGCTGCTGGAAGCCATCCTGCTGCAGGCCGAAGTGCTGGAACTGTCGAGCACGGTCAGCGGACCCGCCTCCGGCATCGTCATCGAATCGAGCATCGAGAAGGGTCGCGGCGCGGTTGCCACGGTGCTGGTGAAGAAAGGCACGCTCAAGATGGGCGACTCCATTCTCGCCGGCACCGAGTTCGGTCGGGTCCGTGCCATGTTTGATGAGACCGGCGCTGCCGTGCAGGAAGCGGGTCCCTCCACGCCGGTGGCGGTGCTGGGTCTTTCGGGTGCGCCCAAGGCGGGCGATGACCTGCTGGTGGTGGAGAGTGAACGCAAGGCGCGGGAAGTGGCGCTGTATCGCCAGAGCAAGTTCCGTGACGCGCGGGTCGCCAAAACGGCCACGCGTGCCGAAGATGCATTCTCGGTGCTGGAGGCGGGCAAGGCCGGTGTCGTCGTGGTGCTGCTGAAGGCCGACGTGCAGGGCAGTCAGGAGGCCTTGCGCGAGGCGCTGACCAAACTGTCCACCTCGGAGGTCTCGGTGAAGGTCATCGCGAGTGGCGTGGGCGGCATCACCGCCTCCGATGTGCAGCTGGCCGCGGCCTCCAAAGCCTTGATCATCGGCTTCAATGTGCGCGCCGATTCGGGCGCGCGCGAGGCGATCAAGGAGCTGGGCGTGGATGTGCGCTACTACAGCATCATCTACGAGGCCATCGATGACGTGAAGGCGATGATGAGCGGCATGCTCGCGCCGGAGGTCAAGGAGACCATCGTCGGGGTCGCGCAGGTGCGCGAAGTATTCCGCTCCAGCAAGTTCGGCGTCGTGGCCGGCTGTCTGGTCACCGAAGGGGCGGTCAAACGCAACCTGCCCATCCGCGTGCTGCGTGAAAGCGTGGTGATCTTCGAGGGACAGCTGGAGTCGCTGCGGCGCTTCAAGGATGACGTGGGCGAGGTGCGTGCCGGCACCGAGTGCGGCATCGGCGTCAAGAACTACCAGGACGTGCGCGCGAACGATCAGATCGAGTGCTTTACCCGCGTCGAAGTCGCGCGGACGGTGGAGTAGCTTGCCAAGCAAGCACCAACCTGCCGGCGGCCGTCACGGTCGGATCGAAGCACAGATGCAGCGGGTGCTGTCCGAACTCATCAGCCGTGAGGTCAAGGATCCGCGCGTCGGCAACGTCACGATCACGGCGGTGGAGATCGCGCAGGATCTGGCGACCGCGCGGATCTTCTTCGTCCCCTTTGCCGGCACCCATGAGCCGGCCGAAGTGGCTGAGGGACTGGCCCGCGCGTCCGGCTTCCTGCGCGGTGCGGTGGGACGACAGCTGGGGCTGCGGCATGCGCCGCGCCTGTCATTCGAATTTGATGCGACGCTGGATAAGGCCGCGCGGCTCACCGATCTGATCAATCGCGCCGTCGCCTCCGATCAGACGCCCAAGCCGGACGAGACGTGAACGGCATCCTGCTGTTGGACAAGCCCCTGGGGCTGTCGTCCAACGCAGCCTTGCAGCGGGTGCGGCGCCTGCTGGGCGCCGATAAGGCCGGCCACGTCGGAAGTCTCGATCCCCTGGCCACCGGCATGCTGCCGATCTGCCTGGGGGAAGCGACCAAGGTCGCAGGCGACATCACGGCGGCACGCAAGCGCTACCAGTTCACGATCACCTTCGGGCGGCGCACCGCCACCGGGGATCTGGAGGGCGAGACCGTGGAGGAGGCGCCGGTGCCAGCCCTCACCACAGCCCAGGTGGAGCTTGCCCTGGACCATTTTCGCGGCAGCCAGTCACAGGTGCCGCCGATGTTCTCCGCGCTGAAGCGCGACGGCCAGCCACTGTACAAGCTGGCCCGCGCCGGTCTCACCGTGGAGCGCGCAGCGCGGCAGATCCAGATCAGCGAATTGTCCATGGTGGCGCTTGGGCAGGGGCAGCTGGAACTGACGGCGCTGTGCTCCAAGGGGACCTATATCCGGGTGCTCGCCGAGGACATTGCCCGGCGGCTGGGCACCTGCGGCCATGTCAGCGCCCTGCGTCGGATGTATGTCGAACCGTTCGACTTCGCGCCCATGCAGACGCTCGCCGAGATCGAAGCGGCCTGTGAGGGCGGCGTTACCGTCACCATGATCGCGGCCGATGAGGCCCTGCCGCAGATGCCGTCCGTGCACCTGCCCGCGGACCTGGCGGGGCGACTCGCGCACGGCCAGTCGGTCATGACGTCCGGGGCGACCGTCATCGGTAAAGTTCGCCTTTACGACCCGCACGGGCGCTTCATGGGGCTCGGGGAAGCCGATGCGCACGGCCAGGTGCGGCCGCGGCGCCTGTTTGCGTGCCAATGAGCACTTTTCCTTGAGACCTCAAGGGCGTACGGGTAGAATGCCGCGCTTCAAAAATAGACCCAATCAACACTAGTTCTTAGGAATATTCGCGCAAATGACCCTATCAGCCGAACAGAAGGACGGAATCGTCGCGCAGTTCCGTCGTGATGCCAAAGACACCGGTTCACCCGAAGTCCAGGTCGCATTGCTCTCCGAGCGCATCAACGGACTGGGTGAGCACTTCAATGCTCACAAGAGCGATCACTCATCGCGTCGCGGGCTCGTGAAGCTCGTCAATCAGCGCCGCAAGCTGCTCGATTATCTGAAGTCGACCCAGCCGCAGAAGTACCAGGAGCTCGTCGAGCGCCTGGGGCTGCGTCGCTGAACATTACGTGGCGTTACCTGTCGTAACGCCCAATATTGCGGCCATTCCTGACCGCAATTTCCCACTATGAGGATAAAAGCGTGAGTGCTTTTTCGAAGTCATTTGCTTACGGCGGCCAGACCGTAACGATCGAGACCGGCGAACTCGCCCGTCAGGCCGATGCGTCGGTCAAGGTATCCATGGGGGACACAGTCGTCCTGGTCACGGCAGTCGCCAAGACGACGCCGGTTCCGGGTCGGGATTTCTTCCCGCTCACGGTCAACTACATCGAAAAGACCTACGCCGCGGGCAAGATCCCGGGCGGGTTCTTCAAGCGTGAGGGTCGCCCGACCGAGAAGGAGACGCTCACCTCACGGCTCATCGACCGCCCGTTGCGGCCGCTGTTCCCCGATGCTTTCTACAACGACGTGCAGGTCGTGGCGACCGTGCTGTCGCTGGATCCGACCATCGACCCGGATATCCCGGCACTGCTGGGCGCCTCGGCGGCCGTGTCCTTGTCAGGCATTCCGTTCAATGGCCCCATTGGCGCCGCGCGGGTCGGCTACAAGGATGGCCAGTATCTGCTCAACCCGACCTCGCCCGACATGGTGGGGTCGCAGCTGGACCTGGTGGTCGCGGGCACCGAGCAGGCCGTGATGATGGTCGAGTCTGAAGCGCAGGGCCTATCTGAAGAGGTCATGCTGGGCGCCGTGGTGTTCGGCCACAAGGGCATGCAGGTGGCCATCAGCGCCATCCGCGAACTTGTGGCGCAGGCCGGCAAGCCGCGCTGGGCCTGGACGGCCCCGGCGATCAGCGCCGAGCTGCCCGCTGCGCTCGCCGCCCAGGCGGAGACGGCGCTGACCAAGGCGTTTGCCATTACCGAAAAGCTGCAAAGGCGCGACCGGGTCGCCGAGGTCAAAGCGGCCGCCATCGCTGCGCTCGCCGGTGGCGAGAATCCCAAGTACACCGCCGATCAGGTGGATGACCAGTTCTTCAAGCTGGAAAGCAACATCGTTCGCCAGCGCATCTTGAATGGCGATCCGCGTATCGATGGCCGCGATGCCAGCACGGTTCGTCCGATCACGGTCAAGGCCGGCGTGCTGCCGCGTACCCACGGGTCGGCGCTGTTCACGCGCGGTGAGACTCAGGCGCTGGTGGCGACGACGCTCGGCACCGGGCGCGACGCGCAGATCATTGACGCGCTCTCCGGCGAGCGTCGCGAGCCGTTCATGCTGCATTACAACTTCCCGCCGTTCTCCGTCGGTGAGACCGGCATGATGGGCTCGCCGAAACGCCGCGAAATCGGCCACGGCAATCTGGCGCGTCGCGGTGTCGCCGCGGTGATGCCGGACATGGCCACCTTCCCGTACGTGATTCGCGTGGTCTCGGAAATTCTCGAATCCAATGGCTCCAGTTCCATGGCGAGCGTATGCGGCACCAGCCTGTCCTTGATGGACGCCGGTGTGCCGCTGAAGGCGCCGGTTGCCGGAGTTGCGATGGGTCTGGTGCTCGATGGCGGCCGCTTCAAGGTGCTGACCGACATCCTGGGCGATGAGGATCACCTGGGCGACATGGACTTCAAGGTGGCCGGCACCAAGGACGGCATCACGGCGCTGCAGATGGACATCAAGGTCGAGGGCGTGACGCCGGAGATCATGAAGGTCGCGCTGGATCAGGCGCGCACCGGGCGGCTGTTCATCCTGGGCGAGATGAACAAGGTGTTGAGCGAGCCGCGCGCCAAGATGTCGGAGTGGGCACCGTCCATCATCACGCTGAAGATTGATCCGGAAAAGATCCGCGACGTCATCGGCAAGGGTGGCGCGGTCATCCGTCAGATCACCGAGGAAACCGGTACCACCATCGATATCGAGAATGACGGCACGGTGAAGATCGCCTCGGTGAATGGCATCGCGGGCCGCGAAGCGCAGCGCCGCATCGAGCTGATCACCGCTGATGTGGAGGTCGGCCGGATCTATGAGGGACGCGTCGCGCGGCTGATGGATTTCGGCGCGTTCGTGACCATACTGCCGGGCCGTGATGGCCTGGTGCACATCTCGCAGATCTCCGATGAGCGTGTCGAGCGGGTCAGCGACAAGCTCAAGGAAGGCGATGTGGTGCGGGTGAAGGTGCTGGAAGTCGACCGCCAGGGTCGGGTGCGCCTGTCCATGCGCAGCGTGGACGCGGCTTAACTCAAAGGTCGGTACCGCAAATGAAAAAGGGCGCGCCACGATCAGGTGGCGCGCCCTTTTTTTGGTGCCGGGTTACTTGGCAGCCGCGGCCGCCGCCCCGTCTTCCTCCGGGCCGCGCGTGCGCGTGCCACTGCCGATCAGCGTGCGGAAGATCTCATCCTGAACCGTACGCCAGCGCTGGAAGTTGCGTTGGGTCACTGCCGCGACGGCGCCATCCGCATCTCCCGCCGTGAAACTTTGCGCCTTGTCGCGCGTTTCGCGCTGCTGGGCGGCAAACAGCTTCAGACTCTGTTCCAGATAAGAGCCCACAACGCCCTGCATGATCCCGCCGCCATAGGAGCGGATGATGTGCTGCAGAAAGTCGCGACTCATCAGGGGTTCGCCGGCATGCTCCTGCTCGGCAATCACCTGCAGCAGGATGCTGCGCGTGATGTCTTCCTGACTCTTCTTATCAATGACCATGAATTCGATACGTTCAACGACCAGTTTCCGTACATCGGCCAGCGTGATGTAACGGCTCTCGACCGTGTCATACAGCCGACGATTCGGATATTTCTTGATGACCCTCGGTTCGCTCATTGCAAGCCCCCGTAATTAGTATGCGCACTCCACCTGCGTTTTGCGGCAGGCGGGCCGTGTTTTTTCCCGTCCCCAGGGGCTACCTTAGTACAACCGTAAGGCGTAGGGCAATTCGAATTGATTTGACAAGTCTTCCGACAGGGGCGCGGCGCCGCTAGAGCGCTGCAACGGCCGTAATCCCCTTCAAACGGGTGGGGTCCCAGTTCAAAGTCGCCCACTCGAGCACTTCACCGGGTTCAAGTCCGGCCAATTCGGCCGGTGGCCGTTGTTCCAGCAGCGTCAGGGTCTGCAGCAGCACCGGGACCGGATTGGTTAGATCCGGGGCGATTGAGGCGCGCGATTTGGCGAGCTTGCCGCCGTCCGCCGCCGTAAGCACCGGCAGATGAGCGTAACGGGGCGGCGTGTGGCCCAGTGCCCGCTGCAGCTCGATCTGCCACGCCGTGCTCTGCAAGAGGTCGGCGCCGCGCACGACATCGGTCACCGCCTGATCCGCGTCATCGACAACCACCGCCAGTTGATAGGCGAAAAGGCCATCCCGGCGGCGGATCACCACATCGCCCAGCTGCGCCAGGCGCTGCCGGCACAGGCCCTGAATGCGGTCGTTGAACTGCAGCCACTCGCGATCGGCAACCCGAAAGCGCGTGGCCGTGGGGCCCGCGTGGCGCGGCCCGTCGCGGCAGGTTCCCGGGTAGCCAGTGTCGCCCTGCGCCGTCATCGTCCGGCGCGAACAGCTGCATTCAAACGTCCGGCCGTCGGCGCGCAGCTGGTTGAGCGCGGCCTCATACAGCGGCAGGCGGGCGGATTGGTAGGTGACTTCCCCGTCCCAGAACAGGTTCAGGGTCTCCAGGGTGCGCAGGATGTCAGCGGCACTGCCGGGTAGGACACGCGCCGCGTCCAGGTCCTCGATCCGCACCAGCCAGCGCCCGCCGTGATGGCGGGCATCGAGGTAGCTGCCGAGCGCAGCCAGTACCGAACCGGCATGGAGCGGTCCGGTGGGCGAGGGGGCGAAGCGGCCGGTGTAGGACTTCAGCGGTAGCGGTCGTCGCGGTCGCCGTACTGGCGTTCACGGCGCTCGCGGCGCTCCTGTGCCTCGATGCTCAAGGTGGCGACGGGGCGGGCCTCGAGGCGCTTGATGCCGATTTCCTCGCCGGTCTCCAGGCAGTAGCCATAGGAGCCGTCCTCAATGCGCTTGAGGGCCTCGTCAATCTTGCGGATCAGCTTGCGTTCTCGATCACGGGTACGCAGCTCCAGGGAGAACTCCTCTTCCTGGGTCGCCCGGTCGTTGGGATCGGGGAAGTTGGCCGCCTCATCCTTCATGTGGGTGACGGTGCGGTCGACCTCTTCCATGAGATCGCGCTTCCAGGTCTGCAGGATTTGCCGGAAATGCTCCGCCTGCTCCTTACTCATGTACTGTTCGCCGCGCTTGACAATGTACGGCTGTACGTTGCGCGGGCCGGCCAGCAGGCTTCCCGGTTCGAGCGCGTCGTTGTCGTCGGCTTCGTTGGCAGCGATCTGCGGGGCGGGCGCCGCCGGCCGCGGCGCTGTTGCCTTGGATTCCGCAGCGGGCTTGGCTGGGGGAGATTCGGTTCGCTCTGCTACTGGTCGTCGCATCGTTTCTACGGGTTCCGCGCTGGTTGGAGTGCTTCGGGCGCCTGGGGCCGACTTGCGGGTAACGGAAGCCGCCACGGGCGAACGTGGATGGACAGAGGTCTTCACCCGTTCCGTGGGTTTGCGAATTGCCGCCTTTCTGGCGGCAGGGCGGCTTACAGCCTTTTTGCCCTTGACGGGCTTGGCCGCGGTCTTCTTGGCCGGCATCAGTCACTCCTCAAAAGCAGCTGCCTTGGCGAAGGACGCGCGATTATACCGACGCGCCCGCGCGTGTACAGGGCAGTGCGCAAGGTGACTGAAAAGGATGACTAAAGTGTGGCAATTCGACGTATTTGGCCGGGTTTTTGCCTCACGGCAGTGCCACGGGCGGACCCGGCAGCCAGCCGGGCAGGCGGTGTTCGACCACCACGGAGGTGTAAATGCCGCCCCGGACGTTGAATTTCGCGCTCAGGCGCAGGAACCGGGGGGCAATCGCGGTGGCGATCCGCGCGGCGATCTCGTTGGTCACGGCTTCGTGGAACGCGCCACGGTCGCGGAAGGACCAGATGTACAACTTCAGCGACTTCAGCTCCACGCACAACTTATCCGGCACGTACTCCAGGTCGAGCGTCGCGAAGTCCGGCTGGCCGGTCATCGGGCACAGGCAGGTGAACTCCGGCAGCGTCATGCGCACGGTGTAGTCGCGCGCGACGGCCGGATTGGCAAAGGTTGTGAGATCTGTTGTCGGACTTGAAGGCATAGTGTCTCCATATATTTTATCATGGCCGCCATTCTTCTGAAGGCACCTCGAGTCCAAATACGATGCGGCTGACCAAGATCAAGCTCGCCGGCTTCAAATCATTTGTGGATCCGACGACGGTCGGATTCCCGGGCAACCTCACCGGCGTCGTCGGTCCGAACGGCTGCGGCAAGTCGAACATCATTGATGCCGTGCGCTGGGTGATGGGCGAGTTGTCCGCCAAGCATCTGCGCGGGGACTCCATGGCCGATGTGGTGTTCAACGGCTCCACGGCCCGAAAGCCGGTCGGATCGGCCTCCGTGGAGCTGGTGTTCGACAACAGCGACGGTCGCATCAGTGGCGCCTATGCCGGCTATAACGAGGTGTCGCTGAGGCGCCTGGTCTCGCGTGACGGCAGTTCCAATTACTACATCAACGGCGCGCGCTGCCGGCGCCGCGACATCACCCAGCTGTTCCTCGGCACCGGCCTGGGATCGCGCAGCTATTCGATCATTGAGCAGGGCATGATCTCGCGCGTCATCGAGGCGAAACCCGAGGACATGCGCGCCTTCATCGAGGAGGCCGCCGGGATTTCGCGCTACAAGGAGCGGCGCCGGGAGACCGAAGCGCGCGTGTCCGACACGCGTGAGAACCTCGAGCGCCTGCAGGACGTGCGCGATGAGGTCGACCGCCAGATCCGTCACCTGCAGCGCCAGGCCGGCGCGGCGCGGCGCTACCAGGCGCTCAAGGACCAGGAGCGCCGGGCTCTGGCGGAGCTCTTGGCACTCAAGATGCGCGACCTGGACAGCGGTGCGCAGATCCAGGACAGCGCGGTGCGCGAACGCGATGTCGCCATGCAGGCGGCGCTGGCCGACCAGCGCGGCGCCGAGGCGGCCCTCGAACGGCAGCGCGCGATCCATACCGAACATGCCGAAAAAGTCGCGGCGGTGCAGGCGCGGCACTACGAAATCGGTGCCGACATCACCCGCACCGAGCAGTCCCTGCAGCACACCCGTGAGATGCGCGAGCGGCAACGCAGCGACCTGGTCAAGGCGCGCGAGCAGCTGGGCGAGCTTGCCACCCTCATCGAGCGCGACGAACAGCAGGTCGCGGCGTTGCGCAGCGAAATTGAGACCCTGCAGCCGCAGGCCGCCGAGGCGACCCGACTGGAACAGGCCGCCCTGGCAACCCAGGCGCAAAGCGAACTGGAACTGGGGGAGTGGCAGCAGCGCTGGGATCAGTTCATGCGTTCGCTCGCGGGCGCCGACCAGACCACGCAGGTCGAGCGCACCCGCATCGAGCAGCTGGAAAACCAGTTGAGTCTGCTGCGCGTCCGCAACGATCGCTTGAGCCTCGAGCAGGAGCAGCTTGCCACCGAGGAGCCAGGCAGCGAGCTTGCGCAACTGGAGGCCCTGGAGGCGCAGGCGCGCGCCCGTAATGAGGAACTCGGCCGCGCCCAGCATGCGGCGGCCGAGCGTGCCCAGACGCTGCGGCAGGAGCAGCGTGCGGCGGAGAGTCGCCTGGAGGCCGAGCGCGCCGCGCGGGAAAAGGCCCGTGGCGAGCTCGTCGCCTTGGAGGCGATCCAGAAGGCCGCGCTCAGCCACAACGCGCCGCGCGCCGGGGAATGGTTGAACACGAGCGGACTTGCCGCCCGCGAACGGGTGGCTCAGACCCTCGATGTGGCCGACGGCTGGGAACGGGCGGTCGAAACCGCGCTCGGGGATTACCTCGAGGCGGTGTGCGTGGAGCGCCTCGAGGATGTCGAGACGGCGCTCGGCCGGCTGTCAGCCGGCCGCATCACTCTCGTCGAGCAGGGCGCGACCAATACCAACGACTACGGCGTCGAGTCGCTGGCCGCGAAGATCATCAAGGGTCCGGCGGCGGTCGCCGCGCAGCTGGCCGGCGTGCTGGCGGGTAATTCGCTGGCCGAGGCGTTGCGCCGGCGCAGCACCCTGGCGCCGGGCGAATCGATCATCACCCGTGCCGGCGAGTGGGTGGGCAAGGGCTGGATCCGCGTGAGTCGGGGCGAGGATCCCCACACGGGCGTCATCGAACGTGAGCAGCGCCTGAAGGCGCTGAAGGCCGATCAGTCGCGATCCGAGCAGCAGGTCGCGCGCGCCGACAGCGAGCTTGCGAGTCTGCGCCGCGCCCAGAGCGAAGCGGAGAGCGAACGCGATCGGTTGCAGACCGCCATCTCCGGCGGCCATCGGGAGCATTCCGATGCCCGCAGCCGCCTTGAGGCGGCCCGGGCACGCACCCAGGAGCTGCAGACCCGGCGCATGCGCCTGCAGACCGAAGCGGCCGAAGTGGCCCGCGAGACCGGCGTTGCCGGCGAATCCGTGGCGCGCGCACGCGCCGCACTGAGCGTCGCCGAGTCGCAGCTTTCCGACCTTACGTCGCGTCGTCCGCAGCTCGAGCAGGAGCGAGATGAGCGGCGCGCAGCGCTCATGACAGCCCGCGCCCGTACCCAGGGCGCGCAGGTGACCGCGCGCGACCTGCTCATCCGCAGCGAATCGCGCCGGTCGCAGGAATCGTCCGTGGCGACGGGGCTTGCACGCATGGCCGATCAGCGCGGGCAGTTGTCGGGGCGCTGCGCGGAACTCGAGGCGGAGCTGGCGAGCGGCGATGCCCCCATCACGCAGCTGCAGACTCGGCTCGATGAGCTGCTGTCGCGGCAGATCGACGTACAAGATGAGCTGGATGCGGCGCGCCGCGCCTTGGAGGCGGCGGAGATGCGCATCGGGGAGCTGGATCAACAGCGCAGCGCCGCCGAAGCGCGCGTCGCCGAATCCCGCGATGCCATTGAGCAGGCACGCCTGGCCGCACAGGAAAGTCGCGTGCGGCGCGAGGCGCTGGCCGAGCAGTTCGTGGCCACGCAGTATGAATTGGCCGAAATCACCCAGGGTCTGCCGCAGGACGCGGCGGTCGCTCCCTGGGAGGACAAGCTCAATGAGCTGCGCGCCGATGTCGCCCGGCTCGGCCAGGTCAATCTCGCCGCCATCGATGAGCTCAAGGAGCAGACCGAGCGCAAGGACTATCTGGATCGCCAGTACGCGGATCTGACGGACGCCCTGGCAACGCTCGAGGAGGCCATGCGCAAGATCGACAAGGAAACGCGCACGCGCTTCGAGGACACCTTCGAGAAGATCAATACCGGCCTGAAGGAGAAGTTCCCGCGCCTCTTCGGCGGTGGTCACGCCTATCTGGAACTGGTGGGCGATGACATCCTCGCCGCCGGCGTCGCGGTCATGGCCCGACCGCCGGGCAAGCGCAACAGCACCATCCACCTGCTCTCGGGTGGCGAGAAGGCATTGACGGCGGTGGCCCTGGTGTTCTCGATCTTCGATCTCAACCCCGCACCGTTTTGTCTGCTGGATGAGGTCGACGCGCCGCTCGATGAGCACAACGTCGGACGCTTCTGCGAAATCGTCAAGGAAATGTCCGAGCGGGTGCAGTTCATCTTCATCACCCACAACAAGGCAACCATGGAGCTGGCCTCGCAGCTGATCGGCGTCACCATGACTGAACCGGGCGTCTCGCGGCTGGTTGCCGTGGACGTAGAAGAGGCGGTCCGCCTCGCAGCCGTCTGAGCTTGCGTTAGAATTCCCCTATGCCGGAATTGCGACTGACATTGATGGTGGTGGGCGGGCTCTTTCTGATCGGCCTCGCCTGGTGGGAATTGCGCCGGTCGCACCAGGTGCGGGGCAGCGATCTGCCGCGGCCGCTCGCTGAGCCTGTGGAACGGGGCGCCCCCCGGTCCTCGGACTGGGACCTGCCGGCCCTGGAACTGCCGCGCATGAGTGCCCGCGATCCGGAGGCGCAGCTGCCGATTGTGGAGGTGGATCCGGCCGACTTCGCCGAGCTTGAAGCGCGCGCCGAGGAGGCAGACCCCGGGGTGCCTGCCGCGCCGCCCAGTGACATGGACGGACTGCTGGATGAACTGGGTGCAAACCAGGTTGGCGATCCGCCGATATTCGAGGAGTTCTTCGCGCAAGCCGCCGAGCCGGCGGTCATACCGGCGCCGCCACCCGCACCGGTTGCGGCCACCGCCGCGCCCGATAGTATCCCCGATGTCGCCGTTATCCCCGATGTCGCGCCGGTCCCCGCGGCGACGCCGGTGACGCGGCCAGTGCGCGAGGTCAATGAAGTGCTGGCGGTGCGGCTCGTGAGCACGGGGGAGAAGTTTTCCGGCCGCGCGGTACGCCTGGCACTGGCCGCCGAGGGCTTCACCATCGGCAAGTTTTCTATTTTTCACAAGCCGGCCGCCGATGGGCACGCCCTGCTCAGCATCGCGAGTTTGACCAAGCCTGGGACGTTCGACCGACAGTCCATCGACATGCAGCGCTACAGCGGTCTGAATCTGTTCACCGTACTGCCGGGCCCGGTGCCGGGTCCGGAGGCTGTCGATGAGTTGTTGGAGTGCGCGCAGGTCCTCTCGCAGCGCCTGCGCGGCGCGCTGCAGGATGAGCAGGGGGCGCCGCTGACCCCGCTGCGCACGGCGGCCATGCGCAACGCGGCGGCCGCGACGCCCACGTGAAGCGGCCGCCCGCGCGCCGCCCGGCACTCGGGGAGCTGCGCACGCGCATTGCGGCGTTGCGTGAGCAGCTCGCGGCGCATGACTACCGCTATTACGTATTGGACGATCCGAGCGTCAGCGATGCCGAATATGACGGACTGATGCAGGCACTCAAGGCGCTCGAGGCCGAGCATCCGGAACTCGTTACGCCGGATTCCCCCACACAGCGCGTCAGCGGCACTCCCGTCGCCGATTTCGGTGTGGTCGAACATGCCGTACCCATGTTGTCGCTGGACAATGGGTTCACCGAACAGGATGCCCGCGACTTCGACCGCCGCATTCACGAGCGGCTGAAGACGGACGCTGACATCCGCTACTCCGCGGAGCCGAAGCTCGATGGCCTGGCCGTCTCGCTGGTGTACCGGGACGGCGTTCTGCAACGCGCGGCGACCCGGGGTGACGGCATCCATGGCGAGGATGTGACGGCCAATGTGCGCACCTTGCGCGCGGTGCCGCTGTTACTGCGCGGTACGGTGCCTGAGCTCATCGAGGTGCGCGGTGAGATTTTCATGCCGGTCGCCGGGTTCAAACTGATGAATGAACAGGCGCAGGCGCGGGGCGAGAAGGTCTTCGTCAATCCGCGCAATGCGGCGGCCGGGAGCCTGCGGCAGCTGGACCCGCGCATCACCGCGACTCGCCCGCTGGATATCTTTCTGTATGCAGTGGGCCTGGTGCAGGGCGGATCGGTGCCCGATCATCACTCCGGGCTGCTCGAGGCGTTCCGCGAGTGGGGCCTGAAGACCTGTCCGGAGTCGCGCACGGTGGTCGGGATCGCGGGCTGCCTCGCCTACTACCGGGATATCGGCGCACGCCGCGACACCCTGCCGTACCAGATCGATGGCGTGGTCTACAAGGTCGATGCGCGCGCGGATCAGGAGAAGCTGGGCTTCGTGTCGCGCGCGCCGCGCTGGGCGCTGGCGCACAAGTTTCCGGCGGAGGAGGCCACGACCGAGCCTGTGGCGCGTGACTTCCAGGTCGGGCGTACGGGTGCGCTGACCCCGGTCGCGCGCCTGCAGCCGGTATTCGTGGGCGGCGTCACGGTCAGCAACGCGACGCTGCACAACATGGATGAGGTGACGCGCAAGGATGTGCGTGCCGGTGACACCGTCGTGATCCGGCGGGCCGGGGATGTCATTCCCGAAGTCGTGCGGGTGGTCGTCGATGCGGCGCATGAGCGACGCAAGCGGGTCAAACTCCCCGAGCGCTGCCCGATCTGCGACTCACCGGTGGAGAAGGCGGAAGGTGAAGCCATTGCCCGCTGCACCGGCGGCTTCACCTGCCGGGCGCAGCGCCAGGAGGGCCTGCGTCATTTCGCGAGCCGGCGGGCCCTGGATATCGAGGGCCTCGGTGACAAGATCATTGAACAGCTGGTTGAGAACGAACTGGTCAAATCACCAGCCGATCTGTTTTCGCTCACCGTCGAGCAGCTCGCGGGCCTTGAGCGCATGGGGGAGAAGTCGGCGGCCAACCTGCACGCCGCCATCGCCGCGAGCCGCGACACCACGCTGCCCCGTTTCCTGTTCGCGCTCGGCATCCGGGATGTGGGCGAGGCGACCGCCGCGGCCCTCGCGCAGCATTTCCTCACCCTCGAGGCGCTGGTGGCGGCCGCGCCCGAGCAGATCGAGGAAGTACCGGACGTGGGTCCCGTGGTGGCCGGACACGTGGCGCTGTTCTTCGCCTCGGCCGCCCATACCGCGGTGATTGCGCGCCTGCGCAAGCTTGGCGTGAAGTGGCCGCCGATGCAGCCGCGGCCCACTGCCGCGCGGCTCTCCGGCCAGACCTGGGTGGTGACCGGCACGCTGGCCTCGATGTCCCGCGAGGAGGCGACCCAGGCGCTGGTGGACCTGGGCGCCAAAGTGGCGGGCAGTGTTTCGAAGAAGACCACCGGCGTGGTGGTCGGAGCGGACGCCGGTTCGAAGCTCAAGAAAGCTCAGGAGCTTGGGATTCCGATGCTCGATGAGTCGAAATTCCTCAAGCTCCTGAAGAAGGGCTAGCGCCGCTTACATCTTCTTGTCGATCTGCGCCTTGGCGAGCAGGCCGTCGGTATACGCCTTGTAGCGCTTGCCCAGCACAATCTGCGCGACCCGGTCCTTGACGCCATCATAGGGCGGAGGCGCGAGCGGGCGGGTGTCCAGGAGCTTGATGACATGCCAGCCGTACTGGGTTTGTACCGGCGCGTGGGTGTATTCGCCGGGCTTCAGTGCCACCATGGCTTCGGAGAAGGGCTTGACCATGCGCTCAGGCTGTATCCAGCCAAGGTCACCGCCTTGTGCCTTGGAGCTGTCGCTGGACTCCTTCTTGGCCAGATCTTCAAACTTTGCGCCCTTACCCAGATCGGCAATGATCTTGGCGGCCGCCTCGGGGGTGGCAACCAGGATATGTTCGACGTGGTATTCGGTGTGCGGCATCAGCGCGACCTGGGTGTCGTATTCCTTCTTGATATCCGCATCCGTCGGCTTGTTCTCCTTCACGAAGTTCTCCGTGAAGGCCTGCTGGATCGCGTTCATGCGCGACAGCTCGATCAGGTCCACGGTCTGCGGCTCCTTGGTCAGCCCGTTCTTCTCCGCCTGCTGCACCACGAGTTCGGCCCGCACCAGATTGTCGAGCGCCTCATCCTTCTGCTGCTGCGTCGCGGTGGCGGGATCCTTTCCCTGCATCACGCCCGTGATGTAGATGTTGTACAGACTGCGGCTGAGCGGGGTGCCGTTGACCGTGGCGATGTTGTCGACCGTGGCGGCGGCCGGGGTCGGGGCCGCCGCTTTGGGCTGGCAGGCGGCGAGGCTCAGCAAGCTCAGGGAAAAAAGGGCGATATTGAAAAGTTTCATGAGTTTTCTCAAATGGTTGAATGACTTTGTTCCTGCGGAGTCTCTGCCTGGATGCTCAAGGCGTGTATGTCCGTGTGCAGCAGCTCCGCAACCGCCTCATACACGAGCTGATGTCGTTGCAGGCGCGTACGACCCGCGAACTGCTCTGATATCACGAGGACAGAAAAATGGCCGCCTTCGCGAGCACCGGCATGGCCGGCGTGCGCGGCGCTGTCGTCGCGGATTTCAAGCTGCACGGGACTCAGGCGCGCGGTCAGGGCCTGGCGGATTTTCTCCACTCGTTGCGGTGCCGTCATGTGGTGGCTTCGCGCGGCAGATGCCGTGACAGCCAGGCCAGCTGCAGACCCGCGAATACCACCGTGGCGGCGGTGAGACCAAACAGCTTGAAGTTTACCCAGGTGCGTTCGCTGGCATTGAAGGCCACGAGCAGGTTCACACCGCCCAGCAGCGCGTAGAACACCACCGAGGTCGCATTGAGCCGGCGCCACAGCCGCGGCTCGACGTTCACCGGTTCCCCGAGCGCCGTGCCCAGCAGACGCTGCGTCAGGGTGCGCTCGCCGATCCAGAAACTGCCGAGGAACGCCACGCTGACCAGCCAGAACAGCACCGTGGGCTTCCACTGGATGAAACGCTGATTGTGCAGGATGAGCGTCGCCGCGCCGAACGCGAACACCAGTCCAGCCGACAGCGCGTGCATGGTGGGGATGCGTTTCAGCCAGGCCAGATCCACGACCAGCAGTCCCAGCATGGCGATCATCAGGGCGGCCGTCGCGACATAGATGCCGTGGGTGTAGTAGGCCACACCGAACACCGCCACCGGGGCAAACTCCAGCACAGACAACATATTAGATAGTGAAACGGCCCTGAACCGGCAGGTTTTAACAGCCGTGTATGATAGCCCATGAGCCAGTATTTCGAGCTACATCCCGTGACACCCCAGGCGCGGCTCATCCGCCGCGGGGTGGAGATCGTGAAGGCGGGCGGTGTCATCGCCTATCCCACCGATTCGTGCTACGCGTTGGGCTGCCACATCGGCGACAAGGACGCCCTGGAGCGGGTGCGGCGCATTCGCCAGGCCGATCGGGATCACCATTTCACGCTGGTATGCCGGGACGTGGGCGAGGCGGCGCGCTTTGTGCGAATCGACACCCCGCAATTTCGCATGCTGAAGGCCTGCACGCCGGGCCCCTTCACCTTTCTGCTGCCGGCCACGCGCGAGACTCCGCGGCGCCTGCAGCACGAGAAGCGTCGCACCGTAGGCATCCGCGTGCCGGACCATCCGGTGCCACGGCTGCTGCTCGCGGAGCTCGGGGAACCCCTGATGAGCTCCACGCTGATGTTGCCGGGCGATGAGCTGCCGTTGACCGATGGGCGCGAGATCCGCAGGCGCCTGGAACATGACATCGATGCGGTGCTGGATGGCGGGCACTGTGGCATCGTGCCGACGACCGTCGTCGACCTCGCGGTCGACCCGCCGGTGATCCTGCGTCGGGGCACCGGCGATCTGACCCTGCTCGGCCTGTAGCGTGCGAGGAGGCTCGGCCTCCATACGCTATACTGCCCCGCTTACACATGAGCGCCAATCCGCAAACCCGCCGGGTGCTTTCCGGCATGCGGCCTACGGGGCCGTTGCATCTGGGCAATTTTCACGGTGCGCTGCGCAACTGGGTGGAATTGCAGTATCAGTATGAGTGCTACTTTTTTGTGGCCGACTGGCATGCACTGACCACCGGATACGAGGACACCGCGCGCCTGCAGGAATACGTGCAGGCGGTGCTCATCGACTGGCTCGCCGCGGGCCTGAATCCCGGGGTCGCGACCCTGTTCGTGCAGTCGCAGGTTCCCGAGCACGCCGAACTGCATCTGCTGCTGTCGATGATCACGCCGCTCGGCTGGCTGGAACGGGTGCCCTCGTACAAGGATCAGCAGGCGCAGCTGAAGGAAAAGGACCTGGCGACCTACGGCTTCCTCGGCTATCCGCTGCTGCAGAGCGCCGACATTCTCCTGTACCGGGCGGCGTTCGTGCCGGTCGGCGAGGACCAGGTCGCGCATGTGGAGATCACGCGCGAGATCGCCCGGCGCTTCAACCATCTGTACGGGCGCGAGCCTGATTTTGAAGTGCGCGTGCAAAAAGCGGTCAAGAGTCTCGGCGGCCGCAATGCCACGCGCTACCAGGAGCTGCGGCGCAGTTACCAGGAAACCGGCGCCGTCGAGGCACTCGAACAGGCCCGGGAGCTCGTGCAGGGCAATAACCGCATCACAGTGGCCGACCGCGAGCGGCTGCTCGGCTATCTGGAGGGCGGCTCGGTGAGCATTCTGCCCGAGCCGCAGGCGCTGCTGACCGCAACCCCCCGGGTGCCGGGCATCGATGGCCGCAAGATGTCCAAGTCCTATGGCAATACCATCGGGCTGCGCGATGATCCGGATGTCGTCGCCCAGAAGCTGCGCACCATGCAGACCGACCCGGCGCGCGTCCGGCGCACCGATCCGGGTGATCCGGAAAAATGCCCGGTCTGGGATCTGCACAAGATCTATTCCGACGAACCCACCCGACAATGGGTGCAGGAAGGCTGTCGCACCGCGGGCATCGGCTGCCTGGACTGCAAGAAGCCGATCATTGAAAAGATCGTCGAGGAGATTCGCGGCATGCGCAAGCGTGCGCAGGAATTCGAAGGTCAGCCCGAGCTGGTTCGCAGTATAGTCACCGAAGGTGCCGAAAAGGCTCGTGAAGCCGCCCGCCAGACGCTGGACGAGGTGCGGCGGGTCATGCATTTGCGCGCCGACTAACCAGCAATGCAACCGGAGCTCAAGATCGTAGTGTCCAACGAGCCAGCGGCGCCCGAGCAAGCGGAAATGCCGTTCGCCATGGTCAATGGCGAGCCGGTCACCCAGCTGCCCAAGGATCTGTACATTCCGCCGCAGGCGCTCGAGGTATTTCTCGAGGCCTTTGAGGGCCCGCTCGATCTGCTGCTGTACCTGATCCGCCGACAGAATCTGGATGTGCTGGATATTCCGCTGGCGGAGATCACCCGCCAGTACATGAAGTACATCGAGCTGATGCAGGATCTGCAGCTTGAGCTGGCCGGAGAGTACCTGGTCATGGCCGCGACGCTCGCCGAGATCAAGTCGCGGATGCTGCTGCCGCGGGCCTCCAAGGTGGATGACTCCGAAGAGGATCCGCGCGCGGAGCTGGTGCGGCGCCTGCAGGAATACGAGCGCTTCAAACGCGCCGCGGAAAACCTCGATAGCCTGCCGCGCCTGGAGCGCGATGTGTGGAGCGTCGGCGCGGAGTTGAAGGACCGCAAGATTGTCCGCCTGGTGCCGCAGGTCACGCTTGCGGAAATGCTGCTCGCGTTCCGGGAGGTCGTGGTGCGCAACGAGATGTTCGCGCACCACCACGTGCAGCGCGAACGTCTGTCGGTGCGTGAGCGGATGACCGACATTGTCGCGCGCCTGGACTCGATCAGCTTTGTGGACTTCGTGCAGCTGTTCTCCCCTGAGGAGGGTCGCATGGGCGTGGCAGTCACGTTCATCGCCATTCTGGAGCTGCTGCGCGAGGGGCTGATTGATATCGTGCAGCAGGAGGCGTTCGGCCCCATTCATGTGCGCGCCGCGGGCGCGGGGCGCCGCCTGCGGGTGGTCGCGGGCACCGGTACCGAGGAGGTGCTGGAGGCGGAAGGTCTGCCCGTGGTCGATGACACGCGCCCGCCGACGGCCGGGATCGGGCCTGCGGCATTTGACGACGCCGACGCTGACGATGATGCGGATGATGACGATGATGATTTCGGGAGCTAAGCGGCCATGAGCGATTCCTATCGCAGAAATGTTGTCGAGGCGGCCCTGCTGGCTGCCGGGAAGTCCCTGCAGCTGGGCGAGCTCGCGCAGGTATTCGCGGACGCCGAACGTCCGACCGACGCGCAGCTGGTCGCGATTCTCGAGAACCTGCAGGCCGAATATGCGCCGCGGGCGCTGGAGCTGGCGCACACCGCCAGCGGCTGGCGGGTGCAGGTGCGCGGCGACTACGCCACCGAGATCTCGAGGCTGTGGCCGGAGCGGCCGGCGCGCTACTCGCGGGCGCTGCTCGAGACCCTCGCATTGATCGCCTATCGTCAGCCCATCACGCGCGGTGAGATCGAGCTGGTACGCGGCGTGGCCGTGAATCCCAACATCATCAAGACGCTGCTGGAGCGCAACTGGATCCGTGTGCTCGGCACGCGCGATGTGCCAGGCCGCCCGGAACTGCTCGGGACCACGGCGGAGTTCCTGGATTATTTTGGCCTGCGCAAGCTCGAGCAGTTGCCGCCGCTCGCGGAACTGAAGGCGTTGACGGAACTGAACATGCAGCTGGAGCTGGGTGGGGCGAGCGCGGTCCCGGCCCTGCCAGCCCCGGACTTCGATGCCGAAGCGGCGGCCGAAGACATGGACTCAGAGGGCGATCCGCTCACGGACGGTCCTGAGGTGCCGGGCCGGTTCGCCGCCGCCGACGGTTCCAGCGACGTTTAACGGATGGACGCGGCCGGTCAACGCCTGCAAAAGGCGCTCGCGCATCTCGGGCTCGCCTCGCGCCGCGAAGTGGAGACCTGGATTCGCGCCGGGCGTCTCACCGTGAACGGGCAGCCGGCGACGCTGGGCATGCGGGTGATCGCGGCGGACAAGGTTCGGCTCGATGGCCGCCTGGTGCGCCAGCGCGTGGGCAGCGCGATCAAGGTATTTGCCGTGCACCGTTCTCCGGGCATCGAGATGCGCGAACTGCTGCAGAAGCTGCCCCGCAGTGGCGGGCGCCGGTTTGTCGCCGTGAGTCCGATGCCGGCGATCGACGGCGGACTTGAGCTGGTGAGTTCCGATGGTGAAACCGCCGAACGCCTGCAGCGCGGGGTGCGGCGCCTGACGGCGGATTTCAGTGTGCGGGTTCACGGCGAGCTGTCGGCCGCGGGACTGGAGCGCGTGCTGCAGGGCGTGCTCGACAATGGCACGACGGTGATCGTGCACAGCTGCGATGCGGCGGGCGGTGAGGGCAGCAACCGCTGGTACAACGTGGTCGCGCTCGGTGCCAGCGGCAAGGACATCCGGCAGTTGTTTGAACGCCAGGGCGCCATGGTCAGTCGCGTGCTGCGCACCCGCTTGGGCACGGTGAGCCTGGATCGGGCGCTCGCGCGCGGCCGTTCGCGACTGCTCGATGAGGAGGCGGCTGCGCTGCTGATGGCCGCGCTCACCGCCACCGCGACCCCCGGGCCCGCGGACCCGGAGGATGCCGACTAAGGCGACGCGGCGCTACTGGGCATCGAAGCGGCCGCCGCTGATACCGCGACTGGCCGGCCCGAGCAGGGCGACATAGGGTCTGGTGATGCTCTCGGGCGTCGCCAGGGCGGCGGCGTCTTCGGCGGGATAAGCCTGGCGGCGCATGCGGGTTCGCGTCGCCCCCGGATTCAGCGAGTTGACGCGAATTCTGGTAGCGGACAGCTCCTCCGCCAGCACTTCGTTCAAGCCCTCGAGGGCGAACTTCGACACGGCATAGGCGCCCCAGTAGGCGCGACCCTTGCGCCCGACGCTGCTCGCGGTGAACACAATCGAGGCGTCTGCCGAACGCTTCAGCAGCGGCAGCAGGATCTGCGTCAGCACGAACGCCGCGGTCAAGTTCACCTGCAGGACGCGGCACCAGGTGGGCACGTCGTAGTGTTCGATCGGTGACAGCTGGCCGAGCATGCCGGCGTTGTGCAGCAGGCCATCCAGACGCTGGTAGCGCTCCTCGATGGCGGCGAACAGCGCGTCGTAGTCGCGCGCCAGCGCATTCTCCAGGTCGAACTCGATGATCGTGGCCCGCTCGGCACCGTAGCGGGTGCTGATCTGCGCGAACACGTCGTTGAGCGCTCGCCCAGGGCGCCCGAGCAGCAGCACCGTCGCGCCGTGCTGGGCGCAGCTCATCGCCACGGCACGCCCGATACCCTGACTCACGCCCGTGATCAGGATCACGCGGCCCTGCAGTTCATCCGCGCTGACGGGTGTGCTGCGCGGATCAAAATCGATCGGATCGCTCATGGATACTCCGTTATCTCTCTCAATTGATGGCCCGGCGGGCCGCACGCCAGGCGCGCAACGCGTCACGGATGCCATCCCAACGACTGCGCTGCCAGGCGTTGGGCAGCGCGTGCTCCGCGCGCCGCGAATGCAGCTGCATCACGGCGGCCCAGACCAAAAGGCCGCGCAGGGCGGTGCGCGGCGCGGGAAACGTCAGTTGTGCGCACCGTTCCTGAAGGGCGATCCGGAGTTGCTGATGGCGTACTCGCAGTTGCTCACACAGCACGGCGGGCCACGGCGTATGGCCCAAGGACTCGGGAGCCACGCCCAGCGCCGCCAGCTCATCGAGCGGGATGCGCAGTCTCCCCCGGCGTGCCGCGTGCTGAAGCGACACCAGCATCTCAAGCTCACACAGCGCCACACCGAGACCGTGTCCGAACGCAACCGTGAGGTGCGCCGGCAGATCCGGTGCGGCCAGGCCTGCCGCCACTTGCGGTACCGCGCGGGCCCAGCGGTCGCAATAACCGTCGAGCTCCGTGCGCGTCTCAAACGTCGCGGCGGCCAGGTCCCAGGTGGTGATGTCGACGAGTCCCGAGAGGTCCGGTCCCGTGTCTGCTGCGGCGGGACGCTGCGCCAGGAGTGCGCGGGTTAGCGGATGCAGGGCATGTCCGCCGCGCACGCGCTGCGCCTCCTCGGCCCACCAGGTGGTGCGCACATGCGCCACGCTGTGTTCCAGGCCGGGCGCAAGCGCGGCGTTGATTTCCGCTTCGATGCCGAACAGGGGCGTGAGGATGGCCTGCATCCGCTCGCCTGCGTACAGCCAGGCGAAATAGCGCGGCGTGCCGGCAAGGGCCTGGATCACTGCAGGTCCTTGGGTGTGCCGTCAATCTCCGCAGGCGTCTCGAGCGGTGCCTCGGAGGTGGCACCCAAGTCGCGCAAACGCCGCGCCTGCGGCACGACCTGCCGCTGCAGCGAGCCCGCCGCCGCATTGAAGGCCTCGACGGCACCGCCCAGCCGCTGCCCGACCTTCGCCAGGTGCGTCAGAAAGGCGGCCAGCCGCGCATGCAGTTCACCGCCCAGTTCCTGGATCTGCTGCGCGTTGTGCGCCACCTGGTTCTGGCGCCAGCAAAACGCCACGCACTTGAGCACGGCCATGAGGGTGGAGGGTGTGGCCAGCACTACGCTGTCCGCGAGCGCCAGTTCAATGAGTTGCGGCTGCACCGCGAGGGCCGCGGCCAGAAACTGATCACCGGGAATGAACAGGATCACGAATTCCGGCGCGCGCGGGAATTGTGCCCAGTAGGCTTTGGCGGCAAGCTCGCGCACCCGCGCGGCAACCTGCTGCGCGTGACGTTGCAGATGTTGGCGCTGGCTCGCCTCATCGGGCGCCTCGAGCGCCGCCAGATACGCATCGAGCGGCGTCTTGGCGTCGATCACCAGCTCCCGCGCATCCGGCAGGTGCACAATCAGGTCCGGGCGCATGGCGCCGCCGATGCCGTTCACCTGGACCTGCTCGGTGAAGTCGCAATGCTCGACCAGGCCCGCGAGTTCGACGACGCGGCGTAGCGTGAGTTCACCCCAGCGTCCGCGCACTTCCGGACGGCGCAGCGCGGTGACGAGATTGCGCGTTTCGCGCTCGAGGCCGGCCTGGCCGCGGGCCAGGAGCTCGATCTGAGCGCGCAGATTGGCCTCGATGTCACGGCGCTCGACTTCGAGTTGCTGAGCCTGGGTTCGAGTCGCCTCCAGCGCGGCCCGCAAAGGCGTGACCAGCTGCGAGAGCTCCTCTTCGCGGCGCCGGCCGGCCAGCAGTTGGGCCGCGAGGAACCCCAGGGCAACCCCGACCAGCAATGCCGCGCCGATGAGGGTAAATTCGAACCAGACGGATTGCATCAATAATTCGGAAGATAGCATGAAAGCAATTTGGAACAATGTGGTGCTCGCGGACAGCGCCGACACCGTGGTCGTGGAAGGCAATCACTACTTTCCGGCCAGCGCCCTCAAGCGCGAATACGTGCAGCCGAGCAGCACGACGTCGATCTGCCCCTGGAAGGGGACGGCCAGCTACTACTCACTGAACGTGAATGGCGCCGTCAACAAGGATGCCGTCTGGTACTACCCGGAGCCGAAGCCGGCGGCGGCTGCGGTGCGTGATCGCGTCGCCTTCTGGAAAGGCGTCACGGTCACACAATGAGTGCGCTTTACATCGCCGCTGACCCGCGACTGAAGTGCGCGAGGTAGTTGACGCTGGCGTCACGGCTCAGGCGGGTGTGCGACGTAAAGGGATCAAAGCTGAGCCCACTCACATCCTCGAGGGTCAGTCCCGCCTCCCGCCCCCAGCGTGCCAGCTCCGAGGGACGCACCAGCCGCTCGTACTCGTGGGTGCCCCGCGGCACCAGCCTGAAGAGATATTCGGCGGCGATGATGGCCTGCACAAACGACTTCGGCGTCCGGTTCAGGGTCGAGAGGAACACCGCACCTCCGGGTCGTACGAGCGTCGCCATCGCCGCCACGATCCGCGCCGGATCGGGCACGTGCTCGACCATCTCCATGCAGGTGACCACATCGAATGCGCCAGGGTGCGTGGCCGCCAGCGCCTCCGCTGAAACTTGCCGGTAGTCGATGGCGATGCCGCGCTCGGCCGCATGCAGTCGGGCGGTTTCAAGCATGGCGGGAGCCAGGTCGATGCCCGTGACCTCGGCGCCCAGATCCCGCAAGGCCTCGCACAGCAGGCCGCCGCCGCAGCCGATATCCAGCACGCGGGCGGCCGTGATCTGACAACGGCCGGCGACGTAGGCGCTGCGCACCGGATTGATCAGATGCAGGGGCCGGAACTCGCCCAGCGGGTCCCAGAACCGATGCGCGATGGCATCAAATTTGCCGATTTCGGCCGGGTCCGCGTTCATGGTGCGCATTATGCTAAAATTCCCGTTTTGTGCCGGCCTGAAAGCCTTCGGACTCAATGACAGAATTCGCCCGCGAAATCCTGCCCGTCAATCTCGAAGATGAGATGCGGCAGTCGTATCTTGACTATGCCATGAGCGTGATCGTGGGTCGCGCGCTGCCGGATGTCCGTGATGGCTTAAAGCCCGTGCACCGGCGCGTGCTCTATGCCATGCGCGTGCTCGGCAATGACTACAACAAGGCGTACAAGAAGTCCGCGCGCATCGTCGGCGATGTGATCGGCAAGTACCATCCGCACGGCGACAGCGCCGTGTACGACACCATGGTACGCATGGCCCAGCCCTTCTCCATGCGCTACATGCTCATCGACGGCCAGGGCAATTTCGGATCGGTGGACGGGGACGCTCCGGCAGCGATGCGTTACACCGAAGTGCGCATGTCGCGCATCGCGCATGAACTGCTGGCGGACATCGACAAGGAAACGGTCGATTTCACGCCCAACTATGACGAGTCCGAGAGCGAGCCGGCGGTGCTGCCGACCCGCGTGCCGAATCTTCTGATCAATGGTCAGACGGGCATCGCGGTGGGCATGGCCACCAACATACCGCCGCACAACCTCACGGAAGTCGTCAATGCGCTGATCGCGCTGCTGGAGGATCCGCAGCTGACGCTCGCCGCGTTGATGCAGCACATCCCGGGGCCCGATTTTCCGACCGCCGGCATCATCAACGGCGCGCTGGAGATCGCCACGGCCTATCGCACCGGCCGCGGCCGGCTGTCGATCCGCGCGCGCACCAATTTCGAGGACATGGACGGCAAGGGCCGCCAGGCCATCATCGTCACCGAACTGCCGTACCAGGTGAACAAGGCTCGGCTGCTCGAGCGCATTGCGGATCTGGTGCGCGCCAAGGAAATCGACGGCATCTCCGAGCTGCGCGATGAGTCCGACAAGGACGGCATGCGCGTCGTCATCGAGCTCAAGCGCGGCGAAGTGGCCGAGATTGTCTTGAACAATCTCTACGCCCAGACGCCCATGGAGACCGTGTTCGGCATCAACATGGTGGCCCTGCAGGACGGACAGCCGAAGCTGTTGTCGCTGAAGGAGATGCTGGAGGCCTTCATCCGCCATCGGCGCGAAGTCGTCACGCGCCGCACCATCTACGATCTGGCCAAGGCGCGGGACCGCGCCCACGTGCTCGAGGGCCTGGCGGTCGCGCTGGCCAATATTGAAGATGTGATTGCCCTGATCCGGGCGGCCGCCTCACCGGCGGAAGCCAAGGCCGGGCTGTTATCGCGCATCTGGGCGGGCGGGGTCGTGCCGGAACTGCTGGCGCGGGCCGGGGCGCTGTCGACACGGCCGGCTGATCTGGCGGCGGATCTGGGCATGTCGGGGTCGGGCTATCGGCTCTCCGAGGTGCAGGCGCAGGCCATCCTCGACATGCGCCTGCATCGCCTGACGGGCCTCGAGCAGGATAAGATCATCGCGGAGTACAAGGAGTTGCTGGTCGCCATTCAGAGTCTCACCGACATTCTGAGCCGGCCCGAGCGACTGACCGAAGTGATACGCGATGAGCTGATCGAAATGCGTGAAGCCTATGGCGATGCGCGCCGCACCGAAATCAATCGCGATCACCTGGACCTGACCACCGAGGATCTGATCGAGCCTCAGGACGTGGTGGTCACGCTCTCACATGCCGGCTATGCCAAGTCCCAGCCGGTGACCGAGTACCAGACGCAGCGTCGCGGCGGCCGCGGCCGCTCGGCAACGTCGGTGAAGGATGAAGACTTCGTGGAGAAACTATTCGTGGCAAACACTCATGATACGGTCCTGTGCTTCTCCAACCGGGGCAAGGTGTACTGGCTGAAGGTCTACAAGCTGCCGCAGGCCGGACACAATGCCCGCGGCAAACCCATGGTGAACCTGCTGCCGCTGGAGGAGGGTGAGAAGATCAACGCCGTCCTGCCGGTGAAGCAATACGATGAACAGCACTTCGTGTTCATGGCGACCAGCCAGGGCACCGTCAAGAAAACCCCGCTCACGGCGTTCTCGCGCCCGCGCACCAGCGGCATCATCGCGGTGGATCTGCGCGATAACGACCGGCTGGTGGGCGTCGCGCTCACCGACGGCCAGCGCGAGGTCATCCTCTGCACCAGCGGCGGCAAAGCCATCCGCTTCCATGAGGATGAAGTGCGCCCGATGGGTCGGGATGCCGCCGGCGTGCGCGGCGTCAAACTGGATGACGGTCAGGAGCTCATCGCGCTCATCGTATGCGGCGAAGGCAATGTGCTCACGGCCTCGGAGAATGGCTACGGCAAACTCACACCGCTGGATGATTTTCCGAAACATGGCCGTGGTGGCCAAGGCGTGATTGCCCTGCAGACTTCGGATCGCAACGGCAACCTCGTGGCGGCGTTGCAGGTGACGGCGGGTCAGGAAATCATGCTGATCAGCTCCACGGGTACGCTGGTGCGCACGCCGGTGGATGAGATCTCGGTGCTGGGGCGCAATACCCAAGGCGTGCGGTTGATCCGCCTGGCCGAGGGCGAACGGCTCACCGGTATCGAACGGATCGAGAGCCTGGAGACCGAAGGCGACGCCGAGGGTGCGGAGCCCGAGCCGCTGCCGCCCGCGACACCGTAGGCTTAAGCGCCTGCCGAAAAGTTCTAACCGGGGCGAGGGGTGCTTGGTACCATGCCGAGCACCCCTCTTGTCTCATCCGGAAGGCTTTTGTGCGCGTATTCAATTTTGCCGCGGGGCCGGCGACCCTACCCCTTGAAGTTCTCGAACAGGCCAAGACGGAACTGACGGACTGGCAGGGCAGCGGCATGTCGGTGATGGAAGTCTCTCACCGCAGCAAGGCGTTTCAGGGTGTGGCGGCGGACCTGGAGGCGTCGCTTCGCAATCTGCTGGCGGTGCCACCGGGCTATAAGGTGATCTTCCTCCAAGGCGGCGCCACGGCGCAGTTCGCCGGTATCCCGCTGAATCTGGCGACGGCGGAGTCGACCGTCGACTACGTCAATACCGGCGCCTGGTCGAAGAAGGCGATCAGTGAGGCCAAGCGCTACTGCAAGGTCAATGTGGCGGCCGATGAAAGCGCGTCCGGTTACAACACGGTGCCGGCGGCAGGGAGCCTGAGGCTCAGCGCGGGCGCGGCCTACGTGCACTACACGCCCAATGAGACCATTGGCGGTGTCGAGTTCGGCTATGTCCCGGACGTCGGGGCAACGCCGCTGGTGGCGGATTTCTCCTCCACGTTCCTGTCGCGTCCCATCGAGGTCAGCCGCTTTGGCCTGATCTACGCCGGTGCCCAGAAAAACGTCGGGCCGGCCGGCCTGTGCATCGTCGTGGTGCGTGATGAGTTGCTCGGCAAGGCGCGTCCCGGCACACCCCAGGTCATGGACTACAAAGCGATGGCCGACGACGGTTCCATGCTCAACACCCCGCCGACCTTCGCCTGGTACATCGCCGGCCTGGTGCTCAAATGGATCCAGGGCAAGGGCGGCCTTGCGGCCATGGAGCGCGTGAATCGCGCCAAGGCGCAGTCGCTGTACGCGGCCATCGATGATTCCGGTTTCTACCGCAATCCGGTGGCCAAGGACTGCCGCTCCTGGATGAACGTGCCGTTCACGCTGGCGCGCGCTGACCTCGACAAGGCGTTCCTGTCCGAAGCGCAGGCCGCGGGGCTCACCAACCTCGAAGGTCACCGCTCCGTCGGCGGCATGCGGGCGAGCATCTACAACGCCATGCCGCTCGAAGGCGTGCAGGCGCTGATCGGTTTCATGAAGGAGTTCCAGCGTCGCAATGGCTAGTTCCTACCGCATCCTGACCCTCAACAACATCTCGCAGCGCGGGCTCGACCGGCTGCCGCGCGAACGCTTTGAAGTGGGCGCGGATCTGGCTCAGCCCGATGCCATCCTGGTGCGCTCCGCCGACATGCACAAGACCACCGTGCCCGCCTCGGTGCTGGCGATCGGCCGCGCCGGTGCGGGCACCAACAACATTCCGGTCGCCGACCTCAGCAAGCGCGGCATTCCGGTCTTCAATGCACCGGGCGCCAACGCCAACGCGGTCAAGGAGCTGGTGCTGGCGGGGCTGTTCCTGGCCGCACGCAACATCTGCCAGGCCTGGTCGTTTGCCCGCTCCTTGAGCGGCGATGACCATGCCATTGATGAGGCGGTGGAGAAGGGCAAGAAAAAGTTTGTCGGCTTCGAGCTGCCCGGGAAGACCCTGGGCGTCATCGGCCTGGGAGCCATCGGCGTCGAGGTGGCCAATTCGGCGCAGGGTCTGGGCATGAGCGTGCTGGGCTATGACCCCCAGATCACCGTGCACCGCGCCTGGCAGTTGTCCGCCAGCGTCGAGCAGGCTCTGTCGCTGGATGATCTGTTCGCCCGCTCGGATGCGATTTCGGTGCACGTGCCCCTGAACAACGATACCCGCGGGCTCGTGAGCGCGGCGCGCCTCAAACTGATGCGCCAGGGCGGGGTGATCCTGAACTTTGCGCGCGCGCCCATTGTCGATGACGCCGCGGTGGTCGCCTCGCTGAACGCGGAACACCTCGGGGCCTATGTCTGTGACTTCCCGAACAATGCGCTCAAGGACCACCCCAAGGTGGTCGCCCTGCCGCACCTGGGCGCCTCGACCGGCGAGGCGGAGGAAAACTGCGCCGTCATGGTGGCGGATACCGTCCGCGAGTATCTGGAGCACGGCAACATCAAGAACAGCGTCAATTTCCCCGAAGCGGTCATGCCGCGCGGCGCGGGGTTGACGCGCCTGGCCGTGGCCAACCGCAATGTGCCGAACATGGTGGGGCAGATTTCGACCTGTCTGGCCGCTGCCGGCCTTAATATTGCGGATCTTTTGAACAAGTCGCGCGGCGAATACGCCTACACTCTGATTGATATTGATTCGACCGTTCCGGACACGGTGCTGGGGCAGATCCGCGGCATCGAGGGCGTACTGGCCGCACGAGTGCTTTAAAACCTATGGACACACCCGAGCCCAAGGATCTGGGCGCCGTCCGCGCCTCGATCGATGCCATCGATGAGCAGCTGCACACGCTGCTCAATGAGCGCGCGCGGCTCGCCCAGCAGGTGGGCATCTCCAAGACCGCCACCGGATCCACGGTCGACTTCTACCGGCCCGAGCGCGAAGCGCAGGTGCTGCGCATGGTCAAGGAGCGCAACCACGGACCGCTGCGCACCGAGGATCTGCTGCGGCTGTTCCGGGAAATCATGTCGGCGTGCCTGGCGCAGCAGGAGCCGCTGAAAATTGCGTTCCTGGGTCCCGAGGGTACCTTCACCCAGACGGCCGTGCTCACCCACTTCGGGCACGCGGTGCGGGCGCTGCCGCTGCCGTCGGTGGATGAGGTCTTTCACGAAGTGGAAGCCGGGTCGGTCGACTTTGGCGTCGTCGCCATCGAGAACTCCACCGAAGGCATGGTGATCAACACGCTCGATCGGTTCCTGAATTCCTCGGCGCGGATCTGCGGCGAGATCGAACTGCGTATTCATCACTTCCTGATGGGGCGCATGCAATCGCTGGAAGGCATCAAGCGCATCTGTTCGCACCAGCAGGCGCTGGCGCAGTGCCGGCTGTGGCTGGATGAAAATCTGCCCGGTGTCGAGCGGGTCGCGGTGACCAGCAATGCCGAGGGCGCGCGCCGCGCGCGCGATGAGCACGGCACGGCGGCCATCGCCGGGGCCACCGCGGCTGAGGTGTATGGCCTCGCGGTGCTCGCGCCGGAGATTGAGGATCGCCCGGACAATACGACACGCTTCTTCGTGCTCGGCCGGAAGATCTTCGCGCCCAGTGGTCAGGATCGCACCACCCTCATCGCCTCGATCGGGGACACCAAGACCTCCGGGGCGCTCTTGAAATTGCTGGAGCCGTTCGCCGCCCATCACATCAGCATGACCCGCATCGAGTCGCGGCCGTCGCAGAAGCGCAAGTGGGACTACGTGTTCTTCATCGATATCGAAGGGCATGTCGAGGACGCGCCGGTCGCGGCGGCACTCGCGGATCTGCAGCAGCGTGCCTCGCTATTGCGCGTGCTGGGTTCGTATCCGCGCGCCGTCACCGCCGGCTGAAAGCGTGCCGTGACGGGGCTCAAGGAATACCAGGTCGCGCCCGGCGAGAAGGTTGGCGGCGAGGTCACGGTCCCGGGTGACAAATCCATTTCGCATCGCTCCTTGATGTTGGGCGGCATCGCGACAGGGGAGACACGCATCCGCGGCTTTCTGGCGAGCGAGGACTGCCTGGCGACCTTGAGTGCGCTGTCCGCGCTCGGCGTGCGGATCGAGCGCCCGGAACCCACCCGCGTCGTCATTCAAGGGGTGGGCGGCGCCGGCCTGCACGGGGCGGCCACGGCCCTCGACATGGGCAATGCCGGCACCGCCATGCGCCTGTCCATGGGGCTGCTGGCCGGACAGCCCTTTGCCACCACACTGATCGGGGACGCCTCACTGATGCGCCGGCCCATGGAACGGGTCGCCGCCCCACTGCGACAGATGGGCGCGCACATCACCACGCACGATGGGCGGCCTCCGGTCCTGCTGCACGGTGGGCGGCTGTTGGACGGCATCGACTACACCATGCCGATGGCCAGCGCCCAGGTGAAGTCCGCAGTGCTCTTGGCGGGCCTCAGCGCCAAGGGGCGCACCCGCGTGACCGAGCCTGCCCCGACCCGCGATCACACCGAGCGGATGCTCGCGTCCTTCGGCGTCAGGGTCGAGCGCGCGGGCGCAACGGTGAGCCTGCTCGGCGGCCAGCCGCTCACCGGTGCCGCCATTGATGTGCCGGCGGATTTTTCCTCGGCCGCCTTTTTTATGGTGGCAGGGGTGTTGGCGGCGCGTGACGGGCTGCGCTTGCGCAATGTGGGCGTCAACCCGACGCGTACCGGGCTCTTGCAGATGCTGCAGCTGATGGGCGCGCGGATCGCCGTACACCCGCACGGCGCCGGCCTGGATGCGATCGGTGAGCCGATCGCCGATCTGGAGGTGCATGCCAGTGAGCTGCGCGGTATTGAGGTCCCGGAGGGCCTGGTGCCGCTGGCCATCGATGAGTTCCCGGTATTCTTCATCGCCGCGGCGTGCGCCACGGGTGAGACGGTGGTGCGCGGCGCTGCGGAACTGCGGGTGAAGGAGAGCGATCGGCTGGCCGTGATGGCGGAGGGTCTTACGACCCTGGGGGTCGAGCATACGCTGCTGCCGGATGGCATCCGGATCCGCGGCGGCCAGGGATTTGGCGGGGGCACCGTCAACAGCCACGGGGATCACCGCATCGCCATGTCCTTCGCGGTGGCGAGTCTGAAGGCCCGCGACCCCATCCGCATCCGGGACGTGGCGAACGTGGCCACCTCCTTTCCCGGATTCGTTGAACTGGCGCAGAGTGTCGGCATCCGCATCAGCGCTCCCGGGTCTTAGTCGATGACTACGGTCGTGACCATCGATGGTCCCACCAGCTCCGGCAAGGGCACGATCAGCCGCATGCTGGCCGCCCACCTGGGCTGGCACCTGCTGGACAGCGGCGCGCTGTATCGGCTGGTCGCGCTGTCCGGGCAAGAGCTTGGACTTGAACCAGACAATATCCCGGGACACGCCGCGGTCGCGCTTGGGCTGGATGTCACATTCGGGGCGGTTGAGGATGAAGAACGGGTATGGCTGGCGGGCCGGGACGTGACCGCCCGGATACGCACGGCCGAGGCCGGCATGGGCGCCTCGCGGGTGGCCGCCTGGCCGACCGTCCGTAATGCCCTCCTGGAGCGGCAACGGCGCTTCATCCGCGAGCCCGGGCTGGTGGCGGACGGCCGGGACATGGGTACGGTGGTGTTCCCCGATGCCCCCCTCAAAGTGTTCCTGACGGCAAGCCCCGAGGAGCGTGCCCGAAGACGCTATAAGCAGTTGAAAGACAAGGGGTCGGATGTTAGCCTTGCCGCCCTTTCGCGCGAGATAGCCGAACGGGACCTGAAGGATTCGACGCGCGCCGTCGCGCCCTTAAGGCCCGCACCCGACGCCCACGTGATCGATTCCACGGGCCTGGTCATCCAGGAGGTGGTCGACCAGGTGCTGGCGCTGGGACGCAGCCGCTCGCTGTGGCTTTGAATCGCGCGATACGGGAACAGTTTGCACGAGACCGTGGAAAGTCCCGTGCAATGTATTAACCAGATTCCATCACGGGCCATCCAATGCCTGTGCAAGTAGAAGGTATGCAAGCAGAAGGTATGACAGAGAGTTTCGCCCAGCTTTTCGAAGATAGTCTCGCCAACCAACGCATCCGCCCCGGGATGATCCTCCAAGGGTTGGTGGTCGATGTCACCGAAGATGTCGTCATCGTCAACGTCGGACTGAAGTCCGAAGCCGTCATCCCCGTCGAACAGTTCAAGAACGAGCGCGGTGAGCTCGAAGTCAAGACTGGCGACATGGTCGAGGTGGCGCTGGATTCAGTTGAGGAAGGCAATGGCGAGACGCGTCTGTCTCGCGAGAAGGCCAAGCGTGCCCGCACCTGGACGCGCCTGGAGACGGCCTTCAATGATTCCCAGATCGTGACCGGTGTGATCACCGGCCGCGTCAAGGGTGGCTTCACCGTCGAGATCGAGAATGTCCGCGCGTTCCTGCCGGGCTCGCTCGTCGATGTCCGCCCGGTCCGTGATACCTCGTATCTCGAAGGCAAGCCGCTCGAGTTCAAAGTCATCAAGCTGGACCAGAAGCGCAATAACGTCGTGGTGTCGCGCCGCGCGGTGGTCGAGCAGGAATTCTCCGCCGAGCGCAGCGCGCTCATGGACAACCTGCAGGAAGGCGCCGTGGTGAAAGGCTCCGTCAAGAACCTCACCGACTACGGTGCGTTCGTTGACTTGGGCGGCATCGATGGCCTGCTGCACATCACCGACATGGCGTGGAAGCGCGTCAAGCATCCTTCGGAAGTCGTCAAGGTCGGCGATGAGATCGAAGTGCGCATCCTGAAGTTCGATCGCGAGCGTTCGCGGGTGTCCCTCGGGCTCAAACAGCTCGGTGCGGATCCCTGGGAAAACATTGCCCGGCGCTATCCGCCCAACACCCGCGTGTTCGGCAAGGTCACCAACATCGCCGACTACGGCGCATTTGTCGAGATCGAGGACGGCGTCGAGGGCCTGGTGCACGTGTCCGAGATGGACTGGACCAACAAGAACGTCAATCCGGCCAAGGTCGTGCACACCGGCCAGGAAGTCGAGGTCATGGTGCTGGATGTGGACGAAGAGCGTCGCCGCATCTCCTTAGGGCTCAAGCAGTGCCAGGCCAACCCGTGGAAGGAGTTCGCCGAGAACTTCAACCGTGGCGATCGCGTCAGCGGCCAGATCAAGTCCATCACGGATTTCGGCATCTTCATCGGCCTGTCGGGCAATATCGACGGCCTGGTGCATCTGTCGGATATCTCCTGGGACATGCCCGGCGAGGAAGCCGTGCGCAATTACCAGAAGGCCCAGCAGGTGGAAGCCATGGTGCTGGCCATCGATCCGGAGCGTGAGCGGATCTCGCTCGGCATCAAGCAGCTGGCCAAGGATCCGTTCTCGGCCTACATCGCCGAATTCCCCAAGGGCACCATCGTGCGCGGCACGGTCAAGGAAGTGGATGCGCGTGGCGCCATCATTGACCTGGGCAACGGTGTTGAAGGCCAGTTGCGCGGCTCGGATCTGGCCCGTGATCGCATCGAAGATGCACGCACGGTGCTGAAGGTGGGCCAGGAGATCGACGCCAAGTTCACCGGTGTGGATCGCAAGACGCGCACCATTTCGCTGTCCATCAAGGCGAAAGAGATGCACGAGGAAGCCGAGGCGGTACAAAGCTACCGCTCCGAGCAGACATCGACCACGGGCACGAGCCTCGGCGACCTGCTCAAGGAACAGATCGGCGATCGCAGCTGACATCGAACCAGGCAGTGACACGGACGCCCGCGAGGGCGTCCGGCAAAGGACCCTCATGACCAAATCGGAACTGATTGAAGTCATCACGGCCAAGCAGAAGCATCTGCCCGCCAAGGATGTCGAGCTGGCACTGAAGCAGATCCTGGAGATCATGAGCGATGCCCTGTCGCAGGGTGAGCGCATCGAGATCCGCGGCTTTGGCAGTTTTTCGCTGCATTTCCGGCCGCCGCGTCAGGGGCGCAATCCCAAGACCGGCGAGGCCGTGGCGCTGTCCGGCAAGTACGTGCCGCATTTCAAGCCCGGCAAGGACCTGCGCGAGCGGGTCAATGATGGCGCCGATCAGCCGATCCGGGACTGATCCGCAAGCAGTTCCCACCGGCCTGCCACTTCCAAAAGGTTCGACTCCGCTCACAGTGGTGTCGGAATCCGCCGCTACACTTAGCCGCTGGAACTGCGCACACTAACGCGTCTTCTTCGAGGTATTTCATGAGATCACTGCCGGCCATTCGGACCGCCGTATTTCCCGTCGCCGGACGCGGCACGCGCTTCCTGCCCGCCACCAAGGCGAGCCCCAAGGAGATGCTGCCGGTGGTCGACAAACCGCTGATCCAGTACGCGGTGGAGGAGGCGCTGCTGGCCGGTGCGCGCAAGCTGGTGTTCATCACCGGTGCCTCAAAACGGGCCATCGAAGATCATTTCGATTCGGATGAGGAACTCGAGCATCTGCTGGAGACGCAGGGCAAGAGCGATCTGTTGAACCAGATCCGCAGCGTGTTGCCGTCGTACGCGACCTGTATCTATATCCGTCAGTCCGCGCCCCTGGGGCTCGGGCACGCCGTGCTGTGCGCGCAGCCAGCCGTTGGCTCGGAGCCGTTTTTCGTGCATCTAGCGGATGACCTGATCCGCGGTGAGCCGACCAGCTGCCTCGAACAGATGGCCGAGGTCTATGCCGCCAAGCGTGCCAGCGTGCTGGGCGTGGAGATGGTGCCGCACAAGGACACCGAGAAGTACGGCATCGTGGAGATCGAGGCCGACAAATCAAGCACCGGCCGGGTGCGCAGCATCGTCGAGAAGCCCAAGCCGTCACAGGCGCCCTCGAACCTGGCAGTGGTCGGACGCTATGTGCTGACCGCATCCATTTTTGAGCACCTGGCGCGCATCGGCCGCGGCGCCGGCGGTGAGATTCAGCTGACCGATGGCATCGCCGCGCTGATGGGCGAGGAGGCCGTGTACGCCTACCGCTTCAGCGGCAAGCGCTACGACTGCGGCAGCAAGCTCGGCTATCTGCAGGCCACGGTCGAGTACGCGCTGGGACATCCGTCGCTCGGCGAGGACTTCCGCAAGTACCTGGTCAGCATCGCGGGCATGGTCGCCGCACCGGCAGCGCGCAAGGGCGCCTCACGGGGTGGCGCCAAGGGCAAGCGGGCCGCCAAGTCGCGCCGCAATGCCTGAGTGCGCCGGGCACTGCGCTTGCATGCCTTTGGAGGGCTTGGTCCCGTCCTCACCGAGGAGACTCTTCATGGCCAGTCGTCGAGTGCCCGATTCGCCCAAAAAGCCCGCGAAACCGCTGCCCCGCGCCGCAGTGGCCGCACCCAAAGTGCGCAAGCGCCGTGCCGCTGCGGGTATGCCCGTCGTTTCCGAAGATCAACGCCGTGGAATGATTGCCTATTCGGCATACTTGCGTGCCGAGCGCCGCGGTTTTGCGCCGGGCGGTGAGGCGCAGGACTGGCTGCTCGCCGAGCAGGAAGTCGATGCGCTGTTAAACGCGGGTGTCACGCCGCCGCAATAGGATCTTCCGAAGCTGGAAATCCAAAGGGTCGGCCGGCGTCGGGGGTTGCCAAACTGGTTTGGTGTGGTATAACACCATCACAAGAAATAGGGCGCCATTTCGGGGGCTTGCGGCTGGCGTATGGACGAGAAGACCAAACTCCTTGAGCAGCTGCGCATTGATCGTAGCGATGGCGCACGTTCGGCTCAAGATCCACGACGTTCGGCACCGATATGGCTGGTTTACGCCCTTATCCTGGTCATTGTCGCGGGCATCGGCAGCTGGTTTTTCCTCCGCCCCCACGCCTCGGGAGTCGCTGCCGCAAGCTCGGCGGCCGATGCGAGCGCGCCCAGCGACGCCAGCACCAGTCCGGTCGCGGCCCCGGGCAGCACGGCCCTGGATGCCTCCGGTTACGTCGTCGCCCAACGCCAGGCCACCGTCTCGGCCAAGGCGCTCGGTCGGGTGATCGATCTGCGGATCGAGGAAGGACAACGAGTCCGCGAAGGCGAGATTGTCGCGCGCCTGGACGATACGAACACCCGGGCAATGCTGGTGGCCGCGCAAGCGACCCTTGCCCAGGCCCAGGCAAGCCTCGATGCCGCCAAGGTCGCGGTGGCCGATGCCGGCCCGATCTTCGAACGCAATCAGAAGCAACATGCGGCTGCGGTGATCAGTGCGCAGGACTTCGATGCGGATAAGGCCACGTTCAACGCCGTGCAGTCCGACCTCTACGTCAAACAGCGCATGGTGGAAGTCGCGCAGGCCAATGTGCAGGTGGCACAGCGCAATGAGGACGACATGACCGTGCGTGCGCCCTTCGATGGGGTGATCACCGTGAAGGTGGCGCAGAAGGGCGAAATCGTCTCGCCCAACACCGCCGGCGGCGGTTTTGCGCGCACCGGCATCGGCACCATGGTCGACATGGACTCGTTGGAAGTGGAAGTGGACGTGAGCGAGAATTTCATCAATCGCGTGCACTTGGGGCAGCCGGCGACGGTGCGGTTGAACGCCTACCCCGACTGGAGCATTCCGGGCGCCGTCAAAGCGATCATCCCGACCGCGGACCGCTCCAAGGCCACGGTGAAGGTGCGCGTGAGTTTCAAGGAGAAGGATCCGCGCATCCTTCCGGAAATGGGCGCGCGCGTTTCATTCCTGAACGATGCACCCGCGGCATCCAGCGCGCCCGCGACTGCATCCACTTCGCACAACTAATCATCTGGGGGGAGTTCCATGGCTGCTGTGGTGTCGATTCAGAACGTAGTGAAAAGCTATACCCGGGGTCGGCAGCGGGTCGAGGTGCTGCACTCATTGAACCTCGAGGTGCAAAGCGGGGAGTTCCTGGGACTCATGGGTCCTTCGGGCTCGGGCAAGACCACGCTGCTGAATCTGATCGGCGGTCTGGACAAGCCCGATGAGGGTCAGATCACCGTGGCCGGCGAGCGACTGGACAAGCTGTCGGGCTCGCAGATGGCCGCCTGGCGTGCGCGGCACGTGGGCTTTGTCTTCCAGTTCTACAACCTCTTGCCGGTGCTGTCGGCCGAACGCAATGTCGAAGTCCCGCTGCTGCTCACCAAGCTTTCGCGCGCGCAGCGCAAAAGCAATGTTGCCGCGGCGCTTGCGCTGGTGGGACTCTCGGATCGCGCCAGCCACAAGCCCACGGAACTGTCGGGTGGCCAGCAGCAGCGCGTCGCCATCGCCCGTGCGCTGATTGCCGACCCGACGTTGTTGGTGTGCGATGAGCCCACCGGCGACCTGGATCGTGAAAGCGCCGAGGAAATTCTGCAGTTGCTCACCATCCTGAATCAAAAGCAGGGCAAGACCATAGTCATGGTGACGCATGATCCACGTGCGGCGGCGTACGCCACGCGCCTCTTGCACATGGACAAGGGCACGCTCGCCCGCGATGAGTCGAGGACGGCGGCTTGAAATACCTGCCGCTCATCTGGGCGGCGCTGCGCCGCAAGCCGGCACGCACGCTGCTGACTTGCTTTTCCATCATCACGGCGTTCTTCCTGTTCGGCACCCTGCAGGGCATCAACGTCGGCATCGCCAAGATCATGGCGCTCACCAGCGCCTCACACCTGATGGTCATGAGTCGGGTGAACGCGGGTGCGCCCATGCCCATCGCGCATGCCGTGCAGATCCGCTCGGTGCCCGGCGTGACCGCGGTCGCGCCCTTCAACGCGGTAATCGGGACCTATCAGCAACCCAGCAATCCCATGATCGTCATCGGTACCGACATGGATGCGATGTTGAAGGTCAGCGCCGACCTGATCGTTCCTGCGGACCAGGCGGCGGCGATGCGCCGCACCCGCAACGGCATCATTGTCGGTGTTACGACCGCGAAGCAATATGGCTGGAAGCTCGGCGATCGCGTCCCATTGCATGGCATTGCCACCAAGACCGATGGCACCACTGACTGGGCGTTCGACATCGTCGGCTTTTACACGCTGCAACAGCCGGACTGGGCCACGCGCATTTTCGCCAACTACGATTTCATCAACGAGGCGATCACGACCGGCAAGAACCAGGCAACGTTCTTCTACGTGGGCATCAATGACCCGGCGAAGTCGGCCGCCATCTCTCAGATGATCGATGACCGATTTGCGAATTCACCGGATCAGACCAGTACCTCCAATGAGAAGGACTACCTGGAAACGACGCTGCGGCAGATCGGTGACATCAACTACCTGGTCAACGGCGTCGTGGGTGCGGTGCTCTTTACGCTGCTGTTTCTGACCTCCAACACCATCGCGCAATCGGTGCGCGAGCGCACCGCGGAGCTCGCCGTGCTGAAGACCCTGGGGTTTACGGATGCCGGCGTACAGTGGCTGGTGCTCGCCGAGGCGCTGATTCTGGGCATGGGATCGGCCGCACTGGGGGTAGCGCTGGCATCGCGCGTATTGCCCTGGGTGACTTCGGGGCCGACGCTCTCCTCGCAGGGCATTGGTTCCATGCACGTGCCGGGGCTGGTCTACGCCGCCGCCGCAGTCGTCGCCCTGCTGCTCGCGCTGATCAGCGGCGTCCCGCCGGCGCTGCGCGCGCGGCGGCTGAATATCGTCGCCGCCTTGTCGGGACGCTGAAGACACAGGCGCCATGAAGACTTTTTCCCAATTGCTCGCCGTATCCTCCATCAGCCTGCGCAGTCTGCCGTCGCGGGCGGCATCCTCGGCGGTCATCGTCATCGGTACGGCCGGCGTCGTGGCGGTGCTGTTGTCGGTGCTGGCGCTGTCTACCGGGCTTGCTGGTGCCTTGACCGCCACGGGCAGCGCGGACCGGGCCATCGTGCTGCATGCGCAGGCGGCCAACGAGGTCGGCAGCGGCCTGTCTCAGGACACCATACCGACCATTCTTGAGGCGCCCGGCATTGCCAAGGATCCGAGTCACAAGCCCATTGCGTCGGCTGAAGCCATCGCCTCGGTGAACCTGCCGCGGCTGGATACCGGCAAGCTCAGTGCATTGACCCTGCGTGGCGTGTCGACCGATGAGCTGCTGCGGCTTCGGCCCGAAATGCACATTGTGCAGGGCCGGATGTTCCGTTCCGGACTGCGCGAGATCATTGTCGGCAAATCGGCCCAGGAGCGTTACGCCAATCTGAGCATCGGCAGCCAGCCTAAGTTCGGCGACAACCAATGGACCGTCGTGGGCATATTTGAAAGCGGTGGCGGCGCCCACGACTCTGAAGTCATGGGCGACATCGATACCGCGCTGGCCGCCTACCAGCGCAGCACGTACAACTCGGTGATCGTCAAACTCGATGGCCCCACCGGGTTCGAGACGCTGCGCAAGGCGCTGCTGCATGATCCCAGCCTGTCGGTGCAGGTGTTCAAGGAAAGCGACTACTACGCGCGTCAATCGCAGACGTTTGCGAGTTTTCTGGGGCTCGTCGCCAAGGTGATCAGCATCATCATGGCCATCGGCGCGGTATTCGCGGCCCTGAACACCATGTACTCGGCGGTCAGCACCCGCGCCGTCGAGATCGCGACGCTGCGCGCCATCGGCTATGGCGCGCTCGGTGTCGTCGCCTCCGTCATTATCGAGGCCCTGGCGCTGTCAATTCTGGGAGCGCTGGTGGGGGCGGCCCTGGCCTGGGCGGTATTCGACGGCAACACGGTCAGCAGCCTCGCCAGCAACGGCGGACTGGCCCAGGTCGTCTTCCACCTGCATATCGGTTCGGCGCTGATCACGCTCGGAATTGTCTGGGCCTGTATGGTGGGCCTGATCGGTGGCCTGTTACCGGCGATTCGTGCCGCGCGTATTCCGGTGGCCACGGCGCTGCGCGCGATCTGACAACTAAAGGAAGCTTCATGCCATTGGCGCGTATCGATGTTCCCCGCGGCAAGACCGCGGCGTTCCGACGGACTGTGGGCGATGTGGTCTATGAGTCCATGCTCGACACGTTGAAAGTGCCCGTTAACGACCGCTTTCAGGTGATCGCCGAGCACGATGCGCAGGACCTGCTCTTGAATTCCAGTTACCTGGGAATCCGACGCTCATCCTCCTGCATCGTGATTCAGGTGACCCTGAACGAGGGGCGGACCGTCGAGCAGAAGCGCGCCTTCTATCTTGCCGTGGCCAATGGGCTGCACGAACGTGCCGGACTGCGCCGCGAGGATGTGCTCATCAGTCTGGTCGAGGTGCGCAAGGAAGACTGGTCATTCGGCAACGGCGAGGCGCAGTACGCATGAGCGCCTGCAGCACACTGGTCGCGGCCTGCGCGGTGTTGCTGACCGCCACAGCCCCGGCCGCGACGCCGTCCCGCGGTGAAACCGCGGTGCGCGCACTGGAGCAGACCCAGGTAGATGCGGCGGTGGCCGGGGACACCGCGGCCCTGCAGCGCATTTTTGCGGCTGACTATCAGATGGTGAATCCCGCCGGGCAGATCACCAGCCGCGAACAGCTGATGGCATTGTTGACCGGCGCGACCCGACCGTACCGCTCGGCCACTTACACGACGGATCTGGTGCGCGACCTGGGAAAAGTCATCGTCACCATAGGCCGCGAAGATGTGGTACCCAATCAGGGGCCCCAGGCAGGACAACTGGTGCACCGACGCGTGACCCAGGTCTGGGTGCGTCAGCAGGGCACCTGGCGCTTGAGCATCCGCCAGGCCATGGTCGTGCCGCCGGCCTGAAATCGCCGTCAGAACATCGTATTGGCGTTATCGGCGCTTTCCGGGATGGGCTGAATGACATCCCAGTGTTCGACGACCTTGCCGTTTTCGATGCGGAAGATATCCACCACCGATTCACCGTGCGGATTCGGGCCATGCATGCCATGCAGGTGCAGCACCACCAGATCGCCCTCGGCGATGACCTTCTTCACCTCATAGCGGTGCTGCGGGAAGCCTTCCTTGAACTTGCGCACCCACTCGGCGATCCCCGCATGGCCGTCGGTGGCATAGGGCGCATGTTGGCGATACTCGGTGCCCATGTACTGGCGCGCGCCTTCATAGTCCTTTTCGCCGATGATCTTCTGGTAGAAGCTCAGCACCAGCTCTTTGTTGCGGGCGAGCTGCGCGGCAAGCGAATGTTCCTGGGTGGCAACCTTGCGGAAGGTGCGGCGGGCTGATGCCTTGGCCTTGCCGCCGGCCTTGGCCAGCGCTTTCGAGCCGGCCCTGGCGCGCCCTTTGACATCGGCTTTTGCGGCGCTGACCTTGGCACTGATACGCGCCAAGAGTTTGGTCGCCTTGGCCTTCATGCCGGTCTTGGACCGCGCCCGCGTCTTGAACTTGATCTTGGGTTTCGAGCGCTTGGCGGCGCTAGCGCCGCGCTTGGATTTTTTTGCCATCGAAGCATCGTCGCAGAGGCGGGCGCAGCCCGCAAGTCACGTGCGGTGCGCCGGGCGTGCCCAGAACAGGCCAGTACGCGGCGTAAAGCTGCCATCGGCTTCTATGTTCAGCGTCCGCCGCACCTCGGCGGCCGCAGCGCTTTGCAATGTCCGTATCGCCGTGATCAGCGCTTCGGGGGTGCGCATCCGCTGTACCCATGGCGTGAATTCCAAGCGCGTGTTCCAGATTCTGTGTTCGATGTGTTCGAAGGCGGCCTCCCTCAGCAATGACTGCCACTCGGCGATGCTGCGGTTACGCACATGGGAAGCGTCCCGCAACAGTTCGATGCTTTGCAGGTGGGTATCCACCAGCGGCTGATCATCGCCCAGCAGATCGATGACCAGCATGAACCCGGACGGTTTGACGACGCGGCGCATTTCGGCCAGCGCCCGCGGCACATCGAGCCAGTGATGGGCGCTGTATCGGGTGCACACCAGATCAAAGCTCGCGGTGGCGAAGGGCAGGGCCTGCGCGCAGCCTTCCTGGGTTTCAATCTGCGCCAGGCCGCGCGTCGCCGCCGCCGCCCGCACCGTCGCGAGCATGGCGGGTGACGGGTCCAGTGCCACGACCCGCGCCACCGCGGGCGCCAGGGCGAAGCTCAGATGTCCGGCACCCGTGCCGACGTCCAGAACCTGTGCTTCGGGCTTGACGAAACGCCGAACGCACTCACGGGCAGCCTCGAGGTCGGGGCCGGCGGCGTGGACGGCGCTGGTCAGATAGGCTTGCGCCTGCGGGTCGAATTGATCCTGGACGGCCTGGGCATGCGTGCGCATCGGGGCTCCCTCGCAAGTAATGAGGCGAGTCTGCGCGTAAACTCATACGGGTAGCAGTATGCCCATTATCCTATTATAGGCTCCACCTGCCATGGCCACTGTCCAGCCCACCCCCCTGTTCATAGCGGTGCCGCAATCGCGACTGCTCGGCGATTTCCTGCGCGCCCGACGCGAGTCGCTGCGGGCGGTGGATTTGGGGCTGCCGCATCACCAGCGCCGCCGCACGCCGGGTTTGCGGCGCGAGGAGGTCGCCCAGCTGTGCGGCATCAGCCCGACCTGGTACACCTGGATCGAACAGGGGCGCACCGCCGCCATCTCGCCTCGGACCCTGGTGGCGCTGGCGCAGGGGCTGCATCTGACCCAGGCCGAACGCGCCTACCTGTTTGAGATCGCGGGGCGGGTGGATCCGTCACCGCCGGGACCCGCAATGACCGCTGCCGAGGACCTGAAGGCGCTGGTGCGGCTGATCCGCGCTCCGGCCTACGTGTTGGATCGCTACTGGAACGCCATCGAGTGGAATGCGGCCGCCGCCGCGCTGTTTGGCGATTGGTTGGGTGCAGCGTCCGCTGGCCGCAGGCGCGCGTCCCGGGCCAAAGCCGCGCGCGAACCACCCAATCTCCTGCGCTATGTGTTTGTGCATCCCAGGGCGCGGACGTTTTTGCTCGACTGGGACGACCGGGCGCGACGCCTGGTCGCGGAGTTCCGTGCCGACACACCCCGGATGCGGGATGATCCGCAGCGCTCGGCATTGGTGGAGGAACTGAGTCGCGCGAGCCGCGAGTTTGCCGCCGCGTGGCGTTCGCAACGGGTTCTCTCCCGCGACGGCGGCCGGCGCAGCTTCCGGCCCGCCCGCGGTGCTGTGCAGCACTTCGAGCAGCACATCCTGCGCGTCGTACGCCGGCCGGATCTGCGCATGACGGTGCTGGTGCCCGTGGCGAACGCGGTGGCGTAGCCTCAAGAGCGTATACTGCCGGCCGTTTATGTGAGGGCTTCGCCACATGTACTCCTATCCGATTCTGCTCATCCTCCTGATCGTGGTGATTTATGTCATCGCCTCGATGTTCCGCTCCATCCCTCAGGCGACCGTCGCCGTGGTGACGCTGTTCGGGCGCTATCACCGTCTGATGCGCGAGGGACTGAATATCAAGATGCCCTGGGAGAAGGTCGCGTACCGGTTGTCGCTGCAGAATCGTGCACTGCAGCTGGAATTCCAGGCCATCACCCAGGATCAAGCGAATGTGAAATTCGCCACCATGGTGCTGTATGCGGTTGCCGGTGCCGACGAAGAGTCGGTCAAGAAAGCGGTGTTCAGTTTCGCGACCACCCAGGAATTCCAGCTCGCCCTGCAACGCACCATCGATGGTTCCATCCGCCAGTTCGTGGCCACCACCAAGCAATCGGACATCCTGGGCATGCGCGCCGAGATCGTCGATCACACCAAGAAGAATCTCGATGAGGTGGTATTGGCCTGGGGCTATGTGGTGCGCGACATCCAGATTACGGATATGACGTTCGACAAGGAGATCATCGACTCGATGGCGCGCGTTGTGTCCTCGAAGAATCTCTTGGCGGCTGCGGCCAATGAAGGCGCTGCCCTGTTGGTCAAGCGCACCAAGGATGCGGAAGCCGAAGCCGCTTACAAGACCATCGGTGCGGAGGCCGACAAGAAGGCCTCGGCGTTGCGCGGCGAAGGCCTGGCATTGTTCCGCCAGAATATTGCGGACGGCATGAAAGGCGCCGCCGCGAGTCTCAAGAACGCCGGGGTCGATCCGGAATTCCTGCTGTTCCTGGAGTACACCGACGCGCTCAAATACGTCGCCGACCACGCCCAGGGCAAGGTGATCTTCATGGACAGTGGCGCCGGTGCGTCGACCCGCGTGGTACAGGGCGTATTGTCGATGGAGCCGGCGTTCAGGGAAAAAGGCCAATGAAGCTGCGCGCGCCTGCGCTGGCGCTGCTGAGCGCCGTGATACTGGGTACCCCGGTTGCCTACGCTCAGGCGCCCGGTGAACCCAGTGCCGTACCCCCCACGTGCAACCGCATCTGCCTGATCGGCATGCTGCACAGCTATCTGGATGCGCTGCGTCACCAGGATCGCGGACTTGCGCCCTTTGCCCGCAACGCCCGCTACACGGAAAACAACGTGGAAATGCCGCTGGGCGAAGGCCTTTGGGGTTCGGTGGGCGGCGTATCGGCCACCGGCCTGGAACTGGCGGACCCGAGCACCGGCAATGCCGCCTGGTACGGTACGGTCCAGGAACACGGCAACGGCGCGTTCCTCGCCGTGCGCCTGAAAGTGGCGGACGGCCAGATCACGGAAGTGGAATCGGTCATCCAACGTGCCCCCACTCATCCGGCACCCTTCGGCGATCCCGCAAAACTCACGCACGACCCCGCCTTCCAGGAGGTCCTGCCGCCCGAGCAGCGCCGCGAGCGTGAACGCCTGATCGCCATCGCCAATGGTTACTTCAGCACCGTCGAGCAAAATGACGGCCAGATCTTTACGGCGTTCGATCCGGACTGCCAGCGCAACGAAAACGGCATCAGCACCACGAGCGGTGCGCAGGGCGCAGCGTCGATCGCTCAAGGGTGCGAAAGCCAATTCAAACTCGGTATCTATCGCATCAACAAGCGGGTGCGCGAACGGCGCTTTCCCATTGTCGATGAAGAGCGCGGCATCGTCGTGGCCACTGGATTCTTTGACCACGCCAACACTTTTGACAGCTACAAGACCACCGACGGCAAGGTGCACGCCACGGCGCTCAAGTGGCCGAACTCCATCTCGCTCATGGAGGCTTTCAAGATCCGCAACGGCATGATTTACCGGGTCGAAGTGGTATTCACGTATGTGCCGTACTTCATGCATTCGCCGTATGCGTGGCCGCCGGCCGTGGGAACGCAGGCGGCGTTGCGCACGCCGCAGGGGCCTGCGCCTGCGGACACGAGCCCCTGTGATCGCGCCTGCCTGTTCGCCGCGGCCAACAACTACATGGATGCGCTCGCCGCCCACGAACCGGCACGGGTGTCCTGGGCCCCCGTGGTGCGCTACACCGAAAACAATGTGGCGATGATGATCGGCGATGGCGTGTGGGGCGCGGCCACCGCTCGCGATCAGACGCCGTTGCTGCTGGCTGATACCAGCAGCGGCACGGTGGGCTGGTACGGCACCGTTGCCGAGCACGGGCAGCTGTCCTACTACGCGATGCGCCTGAAGGTGGTACATCACCGGGTCGCCGAGATCGAGGCGATACTGGACCGCAAGGGCGATGCCGGTCCGTGGGGCGATCCGGCGCACTTCACCCACGATCCGAGTTTTACCGAGGTCCTGCCCGCCGCCGAGCGCAGCTCACGAAAGGCGATGATCGCCCTGGTCGATGGCTATTTCAGCACCGTGCAGCAAAATGACGGCGTCATCCACACGCGCTTCGATCCGGACTGTGCGCGTGAGGAGAATGGCCAGATCACGACCAATGGCAGCTTTGGCTCAGATGCCCAGGGTTGCGAGGCGCAATTCAAGCTCGGCACGTTCCGTTTTGTGGACCGGGTGCGCGACCGGCGCTTCACGCTGGTGGACGAGGAGCGCGGGGTCGTGATGGCCGAGGCGTCATTCGACCATGGCGCAACGTTCGAGGATTACAAAACGAGCGATGGCAAGGCGGCCAAGAACCCGATCAAATCACCCAGCACCATCTCGCTGATAGAGACGTTCAAGATCCGCAATGGTAGGCTTTATCGTATTGAGGCGATATTCACCGGCGTGCCGTTCCGGATGTCCTCGCAATGGGTGCAGCCATGAACGATCTGTCCGCCTTTCCCGTGACGCGCAAATGGCCGGCGACGCACCCGGATCGCCTGCAGCTTTATTCGCTGCCGACACCCAATGGGCAGAAGGTGTCGATCATGCTCGAGGAGACCGGGTTGCCGTATGAGCCGCATGCGGTGCGCTTTGATCGCAATGACCAGATGAGCCCCGAGTTCCTGTCCGTGAATCCGAATAACAAGATTCCGGCCATCCTGGATCCGAACGGTCCCGGCGGGCGGCCGCTGGCGCTATTCGAATCCGGCGCCATCCTCGTCTATCTGGCGGAAAAGACCGGACTCTTCATGCCACCGGATCCAGCCGGCAGATATCACACGCTGCAATGGCTGATGTTCCAGATGGGCGGCGTCGGGCCGATGTTCGGTCAGGTCGGATTTTTCCATCGCTTCGCCGGCAAGGAGTTCGAGGACAAGCGGCCGCGCGATCGCTATGTCGCGGAGTCGAAACGACTGCTCGGGGTGCTCAACCAGCGGTTGCAGTCCCAGGCATGGGTGGTCTCGGATGAGTACGGCATTGCCGACATGGCGATCTTTCCGTGGGTGCGCACGCTGGTGAGCTTCTACGAGGCGACGGAGCTGGTGGGCATGGGCGAGTTCCCCGCCGTGACGCGTGCGCTCGATGCATTTGTGGCGCGTCCCGCGGTAGTGCGCGGCTCGACGATTCCGGAGCGGCCGAAGGACTGATCAGTCGGCGTCGTTGCGCGCCTGGGTGGGCCCCGGCGTGCGGATCGGCGCAAGCCACGTGGCGGTGTCCTGTGCCTGGCCATCCGAGCGCAGCCAGCCGTAGACGACGGTGTGCCACAGAATGCGCTGTACGTAGGCGCGCGTTTCGTTATAAGGAATATTCTCCACCCACACATCCGGGGCAATGCTATCCATGGGCAGCCAGCGGCTCGCGGCCCCGATCCCGGCGTTGTATGCAGCCAGGGCAAGCGGCAGCTGGCCATTGACCTTGTCGAGCAACTGATGCAGATGGACGGCGCCGAGCGTCGAATTGATCTGCGGATCGAAAAGGTCCGTCATGTGCGGGGCAGGCAGTTTCAATGCCCTCGCGATCGGCCTGGCGGTCGACAGTTCCAGCTGCATGAGGCCGCGGGCGCCGGCAGTGGATACCACATCGGTGCGATACAGGCTTTCCTGGCGGATCACACTGTAGACCAGACTCACCGGCAGCTTCGCCGCCTGGGCGGCGGCGGTCACTGAGGCTTCGTATGGCTGCGGATACAGCAGGTCATAGTCGAAAAAAATATGCAGCGTGGTGGCAGCGGTCACGGCCTGGTCATACCAGCCCCAGTCCATGGCCAGTGGCACCGCCTGCTGACGCTCGGGCGCGCTCAGGTAATCAAACGCAAACTGCCATTCGGTCATGGCCTGCGCGCGTAAGTCGCACATGAGCAGCTCGTGTGCCCGCACCAGTGCCGGAATCTGCGCCAGATGCGCGCGCAGAGCCGCATCCCGCAGCAGCGGCTGCGGATGGGGGGTCACCGTGATACCGAGCCGCGCAGCCGCAAGACCGGAGTAGTAGTTGTCATCCGGCGCCAGCGCCGCGAACAGCTCATGCGCCTGCGCGGTATCGCCGCTTTGTTCCATGGCGCGCGCCGACCAGTAGCGCCAGCGTGCGCTTTGCCGGTTCATCTCGGACATCTGGGCGATGGTCTGCGTCACGAGCGGCCAGTTGCCGGCCCACAGTGCGGCGCGGGCGCGCCACTCCAGGGCGCTGTCATCCAGATCATGCGTGTTGACCCGGGCAAAGAAGGCTTCGGCGCGCGCATCGCGCTGCCAGGCCAGTGGCAATGCCACGGCGAGCGCGAACGCGCTGGCGCTTTCCGAACTCAGATTGCGGCTGCGCACGAGCTGGGCGTAGCGCTCAACCGCGCCGTCCGGATCCTGCCGCGCCAGTCGCGTCCATCCGCCGAGCAGCGCTTCGGGCAGCACGGCGGTGCCGGGTTGGCTCAGCAGGGTATCGATCGCGTGCGCGGGAGTATCCAGCAGCGCCGCCCACTGGCGCAGCGCCGCCGCCTGGGGGTCCGGCAGCCGGGCGATCACGGGCTTGGCGAGCGCCGTGTTGTCGGCCTGCAGGGCCGCGCGCGCGCGCCGCTCGAGCAGCTCGGCGGTGATGATGCCGTGATCCAGTCCCCAGGCGAAGGGCAGATCGCATTCGGGCTGCTCGTGGAGCGTCAGCCACTGCCGCACCAGGGCCGGCGCGAGCGCCGCGGTCTGTCCGGCGGCAATCTTGGCGGTGAGGGCCTGGCAACGCAGTGCGTCGTTCGCGACCGCGTCGCGAAACACGGTCAGGAAGACATCCCACTGGCTGCGCTGGGCGAGGTTTTCAAGCCAGCTGCGACGCAGTTGTGCGCCGACCGGCAGCAGCGACGTGGAGGCCAGAAATCCGGCGGCACGACGGTCGGCCGCGGCCGCGATGGGGGCAGAGTTGAGCCCGGCGTTCAGTGCCTGGACGATGCGTTCAGCCTGCAGGTAGGGGTAGAGCGGGTAGCTGCGCAGGGCAGGGTCATCGTTGGCCTCGACCGCAGCCTCGGCGCCCAACTCGGCCGGTGGCACCGTCTGACCCATGGCCCGCACGAACAGCTCGCGTGCATTCGTATAGTCGGTGTCCGCTGCCGGCGCCACGCGACACATCAGCAACAGTAGTACGGCCAATGCCGCCGGCCGGAAACGCAGCGCCCTCATTGACATGTGTGAAGAGTAACCAGGCGCTTTGCGGGACGCCAGTTACAACGCGTTAGGACGCTGTCGCCGCGCCATTGGTAATGTAAGAATACATTGCGGGTGGCAAGGGGAGATTCCGCTGATGCGTCATGCGACTTTGGTGAAACTGTGGTCACAGGTGTCCCGTTCGTTCCTGCCGCGCGCCGCGACAGCGCGGGAAACCGAAACCGCGCAAAACGCTTTCCTGGCAGGCGCTCTGGGGGTGTTTCTGCAGCTTGAGCAGGCCGTTGAATCGGGTGATGAGGGCGTCATCGCGGCCAGCTTCAAGCATCTGCGGCGCGAATTGAACCTGGGAATGTCGCCGCGCCGCCGGGCGCGCCGGCGTCCCGGCTAAAGAAGCGGCAGCAGCGTTGCAATGGCATAGAGCCCGAAGGCCGTCAGCACCGTGCCGCATATGCGATTGATCACCGTCAGGGTATGGGCACCGATGTGATGGCGCACACGACCGATGAGACTGCTCCAGGCGAGCCACCACAGGGTCGAGCCGAGGAACACGCCCAGGACCAGCGCTGCCGCGGCAGTGTCGGCAGCTTTGAGCTGGCCGACGCCGGTAACACCCAGGCCGGCGAACATGGCGGCAAACCCGAGCAGGGTGATGGGATTGGCCAGTGTCAGTCGGAAGGTCGGCACGAACGCCGCCTTCGCACCTGGCAGCAGCACTGGAGCCTTGCCGGTGGGCGGCAGGACGATGATGGGGCGCATGAAGGTGCGGGCACCCTGGTATATCAGGTACACCCCACCGATCACCCGCAGGGCGGTGGGGTCATCGATGATCCATTGGCCGATCGCAGCGAGGGCGACGGCGCCGGCCAGGGCGTGCACACCATCGGCCGCCGCGGCGCCCAGGCCGCAAAGAAAGCCGCTGCGGCGTCCCTCCATCAGCGTGCGGTTCATGCACAGGATGCCGATCGGACCCAGGGGTGCGGCGAGCGCCAGGCCAAGCAGGAGGCCCTTGAGCAGGAACGGAATACCCAACTTTTCTCTCTCCGGATGACGGTTTGCGCGCGGGCGACACCATATCGGGATTTGTCCGAGCCCGCCCGTCTGATGCGCATAGCGGGCATTGAGGTCTTATAGCGGTGCCGATGAAGGTGAAAAGCTACTTGAAACAGACCGACGCCGGGGAGCTGGCGCGGGTGCAACCCCCCGCGGACCGGGCGCTCGCCCTGAAGCTGGTGACTGACTGCGACCTGTTGCGCCTCAAGGTGATTGCACGGTTGCATGGCCGCAGCCTGCCGCCGGATGTGTCCTGGGCGGATCTGCTGCAGGAGGCCTTTGCGCGTGTGCTGGACGGCTCGCGCGCCATCCCGCCCGGTGTGCCCACCGTCGCCTTTTTGGCGGGCGTCATGCGCAGCATCAAGGCCGATCACTGGCGACGCCGACGTCGCGCCACCGAGCAGCAACCCGCTCTGGCCACCGAGTATCAGCTGCTGGCCGCGCAGAGCGCGGAGGCGTGCGGCCCGCAGCCGGATCCGGAGCGCTGGCTGATCGCGGCCCAGCAGCTCCAGGCCGTCGGCACGCTGTTTGCGCAGGATCCGGTGGCGCTGCAAATCATCGTCGGGCTCGGCGATGGGCTGACGGCGGAGGAGATCCGCGATACGCTGGGCATGACCAAAACCGACTATGATTCGGCGCGTAAGCGTATGCGGCGCGCGCTGATCCGCGCCGGTTTGACCCTGGGAGTCGCCGAATGAGCGTGCGTCCTGATGTCGGGCTCGAAAAATTGATCCACGGCCTCGAACAGGAGCTGTTGGCGGCGCCCGATGAGGAATTCGTGGCCGGCGCCCGTGAGCTGGGCATGAATCCGGAAATGCAGGGCTCTGCCGCCTTCCTGGGCGTCAAGAATCTCACGCCGCAACTGCTCATGGCATTGCGCCGCGCGTATCAGCAATCCTGATCAGTCGATCCAGCGCAGACGGTCCGCCAGATGGCGCAGGGCGAGAATCGCCATTTTCGGGGGCCGGGACGCCCCCGAGCACCAGGCATAAACCTGGTCGGGCTCGACATCCAGGTCACGCGCGGCTTCCTCGGGCGTCAATCCGAGCCGCTGGATCAGCCATTGGATCTGCTCTTCGGGATCGCCGGTGGGACCTTCGTACACGGCGGCCGGATCGGGTAAAGATTGCAATTCCAAGACACTCCCCTAACCTGTTGATATTATTATCTATCTGCACTGCAGCACGAGCCGAATATCCCGGCATCGCCGACAGCGAGAGCAGACTAAGGAAGGCGCCGCGGAAAATCAAATTTCCCTTGTCATATGGCCGCAAAGCTTCCGATCTAAAGGTGAAGCTGGGTTTCTATGCGAGATTGCTACATGTCTGACTTGCCCTCCATCGACCAAGAGGACCTGATCCGTCGGCTCAGCCGCGATCTGGCCGACAGCTACGACGAAGAGCTGGAAATGGAAATCGAGGACCGCGACCACCTGCCGCCCGGGGTCGCAGCCGTCGCGGCCGACGCCGGGGAGCAGGCCCACCGTCGCCATTATTTCTCGGAACTGTTCCGCCTGCAGGCGGAGCTGGTGAAGCTGCAGGACTGGGTGGTCGCCGCGCGCCAGAAAGTCGTGATTCTGTTCGAAGGCCGCGATGCGGCGGGCAAGGGCGGCGCCATCAAGCGCATCACCCAGCGACTCAATCCGCGGGTCTGCCGCGTGGTGGCGCTGCCGGCGCCCAATGATCGCGAGCGCACGCAATGGTATTTCCAGCGCTATGCGGCGCACCTGCCGGCCGCCGGGGAAATCGTCTGCTTTGACCGCAGCTGGTACAACCGCGCGGGTGTCGAACACGTCATGGGATTCTGCACGCCCGAGGAATACGCGGAATTTTTCCGCTCAGTTCCCGATTTCGAACGCATGCTGGCGCGCTCCGGCATCCATCTGATCAAGTACTGGTTCTCCATCACCGATGAGGAGCAGCACGTGCGGTTCCTGGGCCGCATTCACGATCCGCTCAAGCAGTGGAAGTTAAGTCCGATGGACCTGGAGTCGCGCCGTCGCTGGGAGGACTACACCCGGGCCAAGGAGCTGATGCTGGAGCGCACGCATATTCCCGAGGCGCGCTGGTGGGTGGTGCAGGCCGTCGACAAGAAGCGGGCGCGCCTGAACTGCATCCATCACCTGCTGCAGCAGTTCCCGTATACCGAGGTCGAGCGCAGCAGTGTGGTGTTGCCCGAGCGCGAGCGGCACGAGGACTATTCGCGCCATCCCGTGCCGCCCGATATGCTGGTGCCGGAGATATACTGACGGCATGCAGATCGTCCGTTGCACCCGCAAACAGCACGCCGCCGCCATACTCGACATCTTCAACGAGGCCATCGCCCATACTACGGCGCTGTATGAATACCAGCTGCGCACGGCGGGCAACATCCGTACCTGGTTCGCACACAAGGAGGCGGGCGGATTTCCGGTGATCGGCGCTGAGCAGGCCGGCGTGCTGGTGGGCTTTGCGACCTATGGGACCTTTCGGGAGCGCGCGGCATACAAGTACACCGTCGAGCACTCGGTATACGTGCATAAGGACCATCGTGGCCGCGGTATCGGCACGGCGCTCATGCGGGAGCTGATCGCCGCGGCGCGCGAGCAGCAATACCATGTGCTCATCGGCGGCATCGATCTGTCGAACACCAGCAGCGCGGCCCTGCATCAGCGACTCGGGTTCACCTGCACCGGCACCATCCACCAGGTCGCGTACAAGTTTGGCCGGTGGCTGGACTTGAGCTTCTATCAGCTGATCCTGGAGACCCCGGCAAGCCCGATCGATGGCTGATCGACGCGTGACGCCTGCGCCACCGCGAGTGCCGTCATGGTGAGGATGCGCCGCACGGTCGATGACGGTGTCAGCACATGGGCCGGCTGCGCCGCACCCATGAGAATGGGGCCGATGGTGGAACCATCGCGGTTCAAAACCTTGATGGTATTGAACAGGATATTGGCCGCATCCAGGTTCGGGCAGATCAGGATGTTGGCTTCGCCCTTGAGCCGGCTGTCCATGAGATTGCCGCTGCGGATGGTCTCCGACAGCGCCGCATCGGCGTGCATTTCCCCATCGCACTCGACGTTCGGTGCGAGCCTCGAGAAGATCTCGTAGGCCTCGCGCATACGCGTCGCCGAATCGCGCCGCGAGGAGCCATAATTCGAGTGCGACAGGAAGGCGACCTTGGGTGTCAGGCCGAACAGGTGCACTTCCTGGATCGCCTGCAGCGCAATCTGCGCCAAAAGCGGCGCCGAGGGCATCTCGTTGACGTAGGTGTCAGCGATAAAGAGCGTGCGACCATCGAGCATCAGGCCATTCAGCGTCGCGAGGCAGGGCGCATCATTGCGCCGTCCGATGACATCGCCGATCTTCGCCAGGTGCGCATCAAAACGGCCCTGCAGTCCGCACAGCATGGCGTCCGCGTCGCCGAGGTTCACCATCAATGCGGCAATGGTGGTGGTCGAACGGCGCACCGCACTCTTGGCCGCCTCCGGACTGATACCGCGGCGTCCCATCAGGCGGTGATAGGCCTGCCAGTACTGTTTGAAGCGCGGATCGTCATCCGGATTGATGAGCTCGACATTCTGTCCCGGGCGCAGGCGCAAGCCGGCTTTGGCGATACGCTGCTCGACCACCGCGGGACGGCCGATCAGAATGGGTTCGGCGAGCCCATCATCGATGGCGAACTGCGCCGCACGCAAGGCGCGCACATCCTCTCCTTCGGCGAACACCACGCGGCGCTTGGTCGCGGCGCGTGCGGCGGTGAACACCGGCTGCATGACCAGACCACCCGCGGCAAACATCTGCGTGAGGCGGCGTCGATACGCATCCATGTCGGCGATCGGACGGGTGGCGACACCGGAGGCTGCCGCGGCCGCCGCCACCGCCGGGGCGATGCGCAGGATCAGCCGCGAATCAAACGGCTTGGGGATGATGTACTCGCGGCCGAAGGCCAGCTCCTGACCGGCATAGGCGCTGGCGACTTCTTCGCTGACTTCCTCCTTGGCGAGGTCGGCGATCTGGCGTACGCAGGCGAGCTTCATTTCCGCGGTGATGCGCGTGGCGCCGCAATCCAGTGCGCCACGGAAGATGTAGGGGAAGCACAGGACATTGTTGACCTGGTTCGGATAGTCCGAGCGGCCGGTGGCGATGATGCAGTCCGGGCGCGCCGCGAGTGCCAGCTCGGGGCGGATCTCCGGCTCCGGATTCGCCAGGGCGAGAATGATGGGGTTCGGCGCCATCTGTTTGACCATGGCCGGCGTGAGCACCCCGCCGGTGGAGCAGCCGAGGAACACATCCGCACCGAGGATGGCATCGCCCAGGGTGCGGGCATCGGTGCGCTGCGCGTAGCGCGCCTTGGATTCGTTGAAGCTGTCCTTGCGCCCGATGTAGAGCACGCCCTTGGAGTCGCAGGCGAGAATGTTCTCGCGCTTCATCCCCAGGCCGACCATCAGGTCGAGGCAGGCGATGGCGGCGGCGCCGGCGCCGGAGACCACCACCTTCACCTCGGCGATCTTCTTGCCCACCAGCTCCAGGCCGTTGTGGATGGCGGCGGCGGAAATGATGGCGGTGCCGTGCTGGTCGTCGTGGAATACCGGGATGTTCACGCGCTCGCTCAGCAGACGCTCGACTTCGAAGCACTCCGGCGCCTTGATGTCCTCGAGATTGATGCCACCGAGGGTGGGCTCCATGGCGGCGATGATGTCCACCAGCTTCTGCGTGTCCTTCTCCGCCAGCTCGATGTCGAACACATCGATGCCGGCAAACTTGCGGAACAGACACCCCTTGCCCTCCATGACCGGCTTGGCGGCCAAGGGGCCGATATCGCCCAGTCCGAGCACCGCGGTACCGTTGGTGACGACACCGACCAGGTTGCCGCGCGAGGTGTATAGGGCGGCAGTGCTCGGATCGGCCTCGATTTCCAGGCACGGATAGGCCACGCCGGGGGAGTAGGCGAGCGACAGATCACGCTGGTTCGAGAGGGGCTTGGTCGGCGTGACGGTGATCTTTCCCGGGGTCGGCAGCCGGTGATATTCGAGCGCGGCGTCGGACAGGGCCTGCTCAGCGGCCGACAAAGTGTGCTTCATGATGATCCCCCTCAAGTCCCTTTAACCGGCGCCGAGGCGCCCTAACCGGTGTCGTAAAACCGCCGATTATGCGCAAAGCCGGCGCGTACCGCATCGTACCCCCTGGGCCGCCTTGCGCCTCGCCCGGGAACAATATCTTATTGACTTAACCAATCAGTTAAATAAAATAGCGGCCGATGAACGCCCTGGAACGCAGCGCCCTGGATCGCACATTCAATGCGCTGGCGGACCCGACCCGTCGCGCGATTCTGGTTCGTCTGGCGCGCGGGTCTGCCTCGGTCGGGGAGCTGGCCGAACCTTTTGCCATGTCGCTGCCGGCCATATCCCGGCACCTCAAGGTGCTGGCCGATGCCGCACTGATCGATAACCGGCGCGACGGCAAGCGACGCCGCTGCCAGCTGCGGCCCGAGGCCCTCGGGGGCGCGCGCGACTGGCTCGATTTCCACCGACGCTTCTGGAGCGGCAGCTTCGACCGGCTCGATGTCCACTTCAAAACGCGGCGCACGGAGAACAACTCATGATGCTGGAACTGCGCCGCGAATTCGACGCCACCCCGGTGGCGCTCTTTGATGCCTGGCTGATCCGCGAGCAGTGGGCGGCATGGATCGGGCCCGAAGGCATCGACTGCGAAGTGGCCGTGCTGGAGCCAACGGTGGGCGGCCGCTATGAGATCACCATGCGCCTGGCTAATGGCCAGGTGATGCCGGTGAGCGGAGTGTTCAAAACCATCGATCGGCCGAACCGCCTGGTCTTCAGCTGGGGCTGGAACGGTGATCCGGCACGCCAGAGCCTCATCACGCTGGAGTTCAACGCGCGCGGTGCCCGCACGGAGCTGGTGCTGCGACAGGAAGGGCTGGGGACGATCGCCAACCGCGATGACCATGGCAAGGGCTGGCACAGCGCGCTGAACAAGTTGCAGCGCCACCTGGCCTCGATCGGGCGTCCCTAGGAATCCTCCTACAGCGCATCAGAATTACCCTATCCGCGCACGCGTACTCAGCCGCTTGGGCACCTGCGGCCCGCTCCCTACAGTGGTGCGGCGCGATAGGTGCGCCAGGCGGGAGCCATACCGATGTTCGGATCTGCGGCGTTATCCAGTCTTATTGGGGCGAGGGCTCCGAGGGCGGACAGTCACAACGGTCCGGACACCAAAGCGGCGATCGCCAGGGAACTGAACCTGGCAGCCATGGAGGGCGACGACGAGCGCGTCAAACGGCTGCTGGAGCAACTCCTCCAAGGCGGCAGTGTGCGCCCGACGGACCGGCTGCAGGCACAGGTCGCTGCGCTCGAGGAGCTGTTTTACGCCATGCGCAACATGGCGGTAACGGATGAACTCACCGGGGTATACAACCGCCGCGGCTTCGACTGGGTCGCAAGCCGCCTGCTGCGCCATCTGTGTCGCGAGCGCCGCGGCGCCTTGCTGATGTATGTGGACATAGACAATCTGAAGACCGTCAACGATACCGCCGGACATGCCGCCGGTGATCGATTGCTGGCCGCGGCGAGCAAAGTGCTGCGCGCGGCCTGTGGCGACAGCACCGTGATCGGCCGTATCGGTGGTGATGAATTCGCCGTGCTGGTGCGGCAGAGCGGCGCCGAAAACTATCGCCTGCTGCGCCAGCGCATCAACACTGCGATCGCCGACCGCAATGCGGGCGGACCGGCGCCCGCGCTTTCCATGAGCATTGGTGTCGCGGATTTTGATCCGCTGCGCCCGGCGTCGGTGCTTTCGCTGCTGGATCAGGCCGACCGTGCGATGTACGCGGAAAAATTCCGCAAAGTGCCCAAAGTGCCATTTGAGTCAGCCCCTGCGCCTCTCGCGTTGGCTGCCAATGCGGGGTGAGAGTATGAATAGTTTGGCAATGCAGACCCGCGGCGCGCCCGCGCAGTCTTCTCATCTCGGGCGCTGCGAGCACCGCATGGACGTTGTCATGTCCGGTCGTCTGGAGGAGGTCTGTGCCGATCCCATCTGTGACCGCGTCACCATCAAGAATATCAGCGCGCACGGTGCCCGGGTCATCAGTGAGCGGCCGTGGCCAGCCCATGAGCACGTGCATCTTGCCGAGCCGGGCGGTGAGCAGCACCTGGATGCCGAAGTGGTCTACTGCGAGCAACTGGACGACAACCGCTATGCCGTGGGTCTGAAATTCGAGTCGCAAGCGCGCCGCCCGGTGGGCTGACGACTAGGCGACATTCACCTTGATGGTGTCGTAGACGAAGCGCAGTTTGCCGACGACGCGATCTGAGAGCACGAACGGGTAACCGTCCTGCAGCCCCAGGCCACGGGTAAAATTGTTCAAGGCATAGGTGAGTGGCACCCACGCACGGATCATGTCGTCAAATTCGGCGAGCGGACTTGCGAGCACCAGGGCCGGCTCATCTTCACGCCGCGGCTTGATCGAAACTCCCACGGACTCCGCCGTTTCGAGCGCATCGATCATGTGCATCACATGCGCCCAGGACTCCGCCCAGTCTTCCCAGGGATGGGTGCTGGCGTAAGCGCTGATGAAGTCGTTTTCCCAGTTGGCGGGTGGCCCACTTTGGTAATGACGGTCCAGAGCCGCCTGGTAATTGGCGCTGTCATCGCCGAATAACTCGCGGAATTCGGTGAGGCGGCGCGTGTTCTCGATGAGGCGATCCCAGTAGTAATGTCCGATCTCGTGGCGGAAGTGACCTAATAAAGTTCGATACGGTTCATTCTGCCGGGTGCGCTGCTGTTCCCGGTAGACGTCATCGGCTTCGGCGACGTTGATTGTAATCAAGCCGTTGTCGTGGCCGGTCAGTACCCGGCTCCAATCGCCATTGGGCGTCGCCGAATCTTTCAGAAATTCAAATTCGACCCCGGTCGGATCCGATGCTGTCTTGCTCGCCACCGGAAGCCCCAGCGTCAGGAGTGTGTAGAGCAGGCGGCGTTTGGCCACTTCAAGACGGTGCCAGGCCTCCTGATTGCCGCGCTGACTTAAGTTTGGGATGACATGGGTAAGCCGGCAGGAGCGGCACAGCGCGTCGTTGTCGGCCGCCGGGAGTGCCCAGTTGCAGATCTGGTAGTTGATGTTGTTCGCGCACAGCTTGTACGCCTGGTCGCCGTAATACCACAAGCCGTCGTTGCCGGTTTCAAGCGCCGCCATCTCCATATGGTCGGGCAGGAAGGCCAGCTCATGCTGGCAATTCAGGCATCTGACATTCTCGAAGAAGACGAGGTTCTGGCAGTGAGTGCAATGGAAGGTTTTCATGGCTGCACGATTATGCCTGCGCGGAAGCGGTGGCGGCGGCCTTCGCTCGTGACTGATCCTGACGCAATCCGCCCAGCACCGCAGTGAATTCGGCGCCGAAGAGAAAAATCTGCGCGGTGTAGTACAACCACAGCAATAGCGCCGCAAAGGATGCCGCGGCGCCGAAGGCAGTGGGTTGGGTGGAGTGCGCCAGGTACAGTCCGATCGCCCAACGCCCGACATAGAACAGCGCCGCGGTCAGCCCACCGCCGCTCAACACCACCGACCACGGCAGGCGCCGCGCCGGCATGTACCGGTAAATCAGCGCAAAAAGGCCCGAGATCAAGCCGAGCGAAATCAGCAGATCCAGACAGCCGATGATGCCGAGCAACGCGACGTGCCTGGCCGCAAAGTGGCTGCGCAGGGTCGCAAGGCAGGTGGTGACCGTCAATGACACCAGCAACAGAAAGCCGAGCGCCAGGATGAAGCCGACGGAGAGCAGCCGCCGGCGTATCCAGCCATGGATGCCGCGCGTCGCCGGTGTGCTGTCCTCCCAGATCTGTTCCAGCGCATACTCGAGCGCCGAGAAGACGGTGGTGGCGCTGATGACCAGGGTCACCGCGCTGACCCACGTCGCCCACAGGCCCTGGGTCTGCTGCGAACTCTTCACGGCTCCGAGCAGGATCCGGGCCGTCGCGGCACCAAAAAGATCGTTGAGCTGCGCGCCGATCTGGCCGTAGGCCGCGGTGCTGCCGATCACGAGGCCGGCGAATGTTGAGATGATCACGAGCAGCGGCGCAAGCGAGAAGGCGCAATAAAACGCCAGGGCGGCTCCGATTGTCGAGGCGTTATCGGAACTCCAGTATTGCGCTGCGCTACCGAACAGGCGCGCGCCGTTCCTGATGGGACGGGGAAGTTGCATGGCAGGCCGTGGCCAAATCGTGGAATTGCCCGATGATGATGTCATTTCGCTGTGACTGCCGCGGCGGCGGCTGGTCGGCGCACTACGCGATGGCCTGTCGGTTTTGTCCGACAGGCAGATGCGCCCGCGCGATGCGCACCAATCGGGCAGCATGGCGCCTATGAAACGCTGCAAATATTCGCTCTGGTTGGCAATGCTGGTTGTCGCTCTATACGGCTGGCGCACCCAGGCGGCAGATTCCCGCATCTCGGTATTGACCGCCGGACAGGTCATTCAGATTCTCGATGACACCGTCGAATGGTACCGCGCACTCGGCACGCAGCAGCAGAATGCCACCCAACCCAGCGATCTGCTGATTCTGTTCGCCAACCGGCAAACGGCCGACAAGGTCGTGAGCCTCGCCTTCGATATCGCCCGTGCCAACGCCGAGCTGCTGAGCAGCGAAGCAAGCTCCCAGGCTGCGACTGCGGGGACGACGCCCGCGCAATCACTGACCCAACAGCAGGCCCAGCTGGATGCCGAGCGGCAGGGCATTCAACAGGAAATGACGTCTGACAGGCAAAAGCTCACCGGGGCGGGCAAGGGCCGGCCGCAGATCGAAGCGAAGCTGTCCGAGCTCGAGGGTGAACTGGCAATGGTCGATGCCCGCCGGAATCTGCTCGATACCATGACGGAGTTCGTCAACGGCAGTGACCCCAAGGCTGCCAATGTCAATGCCCTGAAGGCGCAGATCGATGCGATCGCCGCCACGGTGCCTGCCGCGGCGCCTGCTGCCGCTGCCGCGAATCCGGCGAGCCCGGCGCCGGCGAATGCTGCCGGCACGAGTATGGCTGCGACGCGCTATGGGATCTGGGATCTTGCCACCGAGGTGCTGCATCAACACACCAAGCTCGGCACCATTCGCGCAATCGATGAGCGTACCGCCGCGCTCGCCGACACCTTTCACAAGATCAGTGCGGCTCCGCTGGCGCAGCTGCAGGCCTATTCTGCCCGTTCCAACGGGCTTGCTTCACAGGCCGATCATGCCGGCAGCGGGGCGCTCAAGGATCTGCGCAATCAATTCGATACACTGGCGTGGTTATTCAAACAGACCTCCGAGGTGCTGCTGCCATTGGGCAAGGAGCAGGTACTGCTGCAGCAGTACCGCCACAACCTGACCAACTGGCGCGAGTCGGTCGAGAAGCAGTATTACGAGGCCTGGACCGCGCTCGGTGTGCGCCTGGGCATCGTCGCGGGGATTCTGCTGGTGGTGTTCGCGCTGGGGGAAGTATGGCGCGGAGCGGTGCTTCGCTACGCACACGACATGCACCGCCGGTATCAGTTATTGCTGGTCAGAACCATCGTGGTGTGGACGGTCGCGCTCGCGGTGATCTGTCTGAGCTTCGTGACGCAGCTGAGCAGCTTCGCGACCTTCGCCGGCCTGCTGACCGCTGGGCTCGCCGTCGCCATGCAAAGCGTGCTCGTGTCGGTGGTGGGATATTTTTTCCTGATCGGCAAGTATGGAATCCGGGTCGGCGATCGAATTCAGATCGGGACGGTGGTCGGTGAAGTCCTCGACATAGGACTGGTGCGGCTTTATCTGCGGGAACTGAATCAGCAAGGCGCCGCAGGTGCCACCGGCCGGGTGGTCGCGTTTGCGAATCTGATCGTGTTTCAGGCTTCCGGTGGACTGTTCAAGCAGATCGCCGATTCGGATCTGACCTGGCACGAGACGATCTTGCCGCTGCCACAGGTCAGCGACTACGCGGCGCTGAAAGCGAAATTGCTGGCGGCGATTGGCACGGTGCTGAGCGCACACGGCGTGGCCGACGCACCGCAAGTGCAGCTGCGTCTGGCCGGCGCGCGCATGGAGGCACTGATCCGCTATCCGGTCAGCTTCAAACAGGCGGCGGAGCTTGATGAGCGGGTCGCGCAGGCGGTGGTGGGCACTCTGGCCGAGCCGGAGGCCGCACCGCCTGCGCCGCGCTAGTTCGCGCGTCGATCCTCAGGGGGGCGGGGCAGGTGGGCCACCACGTCCCGCGCCGGCTCCAGGGGGAGCCGATTTGATGGCGTTGGCACGCGAGATCAGGAACTCACGCACCGCCACCGCGTCTTCGGGCTTTAGATCTGCGCCGAAGTTCCCCATGCCCTTGTCCGCGCGGCCGCCCCGCAACACCACCTGATCAAATCCGGGCTGTGTCCACAGCAGCGGTGAGACGGTGAGATTCGGGAAGCTGCTGCGGCCCTGCAGGCCGTTGGCGCCATGGCAGACCGAGCAATACTGGGTATAGACCGCATTGCCATGCGCGATCACATCGGCCGAGGCCGTGGACGGTGGTGGATTGAGCGCCGGGGGGGTGTAGGGCGCCGGCTGCGGCAGCACGGTGTTGCCGCCGAGCGCGAACACCAGCATGCGTGCGTAGGTGGGAGCGAAATAGCCCCCCTGTCCAACGCCACCGACGCTGGCAGCGATGTACTGCGTGCCGTCGAGCGTGTAGGTGATCGGCGCGGCGTAGATCGCCGTCTTGGCATCGAAGTTCCACAGCTTGGTGCCGGTCTTGGCATCGTAGGCGGTCAGGGTCTTGCCGCCGCCGTTACCCATGAAGACCAAGTTGCCGGCCGTCGCGAGCACGCCGCTGGTGGGTCGCCCATTGGCAAAGGGCTCCGATTGCCACACGATCTTGTGGGTGACGGGATCCCACGCTTCCAGCTTGCCCTTCACGCCGGATCGCGCGTACGGCTGCAGCGTGCTCTGGTCGACTTTCGCCCCCATGCTGACACCGAGACTGAAATTGCCGGGCTTCTGTACGCTTCCGGGTGGCGGACCGGACATCGTGAAGTAGGCTTCCCAGGCTGGGATGTAGACCAGGCCGGTGTCGGGACTGTAGGCATTTGGGTGCCAGCTGTGGCCGCCCTGCACGCCCGGGGCGAGATCCCAGGGTGCCTTGCCGTAGCGCGCGGCCTCGATGACCTGCGGACGACCGGTCTTCAGGTCCACGCCCGTCGCCCAGTTCTCTTCGGTGAAGGGATCCGCACTCAGCAACTTGCCGGTCTTGGCCTCGATCACATAGAAGAAGCCGTTCTTCGACGGCTGCATGATGACGTGCTTCTTCACGCCGCCTATCACCAGATCGGCCGTCATCATCGGACTGACCGCGTCATAGTCCCAGGAGTCGCCCGGGGTTTCCTGATAGTGCCAGACATACTCGCCGGTGTCGGGATTCACCGCGACGATCGAGGCCGTGTACAGGTCATCGCCCAGCGAAGGCTCGCGGGTGTTCTCATTCCAGGGCGAAGCATTGCCGGTGCCGAAGTAGAGCAGGTCGGTCACCGGATCATAAACGGTTGCATCCCACACCGTGCCGCCGCCGCCGGCGATCTTCCAGAACTCACCGTTCCAGGATTTCGAAGCCTTCTCCAGCGCCTTGTTCTCGAACCCTTTGGCCGGATCGCCGGGAACCGTCCAGAAGCGCCAGACTTCCTTGCCGGTCTCGGCGTCGAAGGCCGCGATCCAGCCGCGCACACCGTACTCACCGCCGGAGGCGCCGATGAATACCTTGCCCTTGGCTACGCGCGGCGCCATGGTGATGGAGTAATGCTTGGCCATCTCCGGATCGAGGCCAAGACTGGCGGGAACCGTGTCGGTGTCCCAGGCTAGCTTGCCGGTTTTCGCGTCGATGGCAACCAGCCGTGCATCCAGCGTCCCGATGATGATCTTGCCATTCCACGCCGCAATGCCGCGGTTCACGAGCCCCACGTTGTAACGCAGGCGCTCGCCGCGGATGTTGGGGTTATAGGTCCACAGCGCCTTGCCGCTCTTCGCATCGAAGGCCTGCACGACATCGCGTGATGTCGACACATAGATCACGCCATCGATGTACAACGGCGAGCCGTGCTGATCCTGGTTGGTCTCGTAGTCCCCGTACCACTTAAGCCCCAGCGTACTCACGTTGCCGTCATTGATCTGCTTCAGGGGGCTGAAGCGCTGCTCCGAATAGGTGCCCCCATAGGTCATCCACTGGCCGGGCTCTTTATTGGCATTGACCAGCCGTTTGGCGGTGACGTTGGCAGGCGCATCGGCTGCGGCCGTTTGCATCAGGGAACCGCCAGCGACGAGAGTCGCGGACAGCAGCAAGCTCGTGCCCAGGGCGCGGCTACGGATCATCATGGAAACCCCCTAACGGTCAAACTAATAGTGGTGCTGTACGTAACGTCGGGATTTTAGCCCGAACATTGGCCGCCGGTGCGGCGGCTGCGTTATAAGTGCCATGGTCGGCGCAAGGGGATCCCGGGAACAATCAGCATTCGCAATATCACGTATCTCATTAATTTTAAACATATAAATCGCGAACAATAGATGAACCTTCAACCGCCACACTGTTGTCTCGGCAACCGATCGATGCCGCTGGCGTTCCGTGGACTGCTCGCGTGTTGGCTCCTGCTCACAGCGCCCGCGATGGCGGCGCAGCCCAAACTGACCACCGAGGAGTTCATGGTGCCGGCCGCCGATGCCGGTATTTCCCTCTATGTGCGCAACAAGCATCCGGCGGGGCTTGTGGCGGTGGGATCCGAGAAGATCCTGCTGTACGTTCACGGCGCGACCTATCCGTCGGAAACCGCGTTTGATTTGCGGTTGAACGGTTTGTCCTGGATGGACTACATCGCGCAGCGCGGCTACGACGTCTATCTGGTCGACGTCCGCGGCTACGGCAGGTCCACCCGGCCGCCGCAGATGAACCTGCCGGCCGATCAGAACGAGCCGGTGGTTCGAACTGACACTGCCATCAAGGACGTCGGCACCGTCGTGGATTTCATCCTCAAACGACGCCACGTCCGCAAACTCAATCTGCTGGGCTGGTCATGGGGTACGGTCACGATGGGTTGGTACACGGCGCAGCACAACGAGCGGGTGGAAAAACTGGTGCTGCTCGCGCCGCTGTGGCTCGGCCGTGTTGCGCCCCTGGCGGCGCCCGCACCCAAGCTCGGCGCCTATCGAACGGTCACCCGCGATGCGGCCAAGGCGCGCTGGCTCGCGGGTGTGCCGGAATCGAAACGGGCCGATCTTATTCCCCCGGGCTGGTTCGATGCCTGGGCGGATGCGACCTTCGCGACCGATGCGGTGGGCGCAGCCATGACGCCACCGGTCCTGCGTGCGCCCAACGGGGTCATGGCCGATAGCCGCGATTACTGGAACCGAGGCATGCCGATGTACGATCCGGCGGATATCCGGGTGCCCACGCTGCTGGCCCATGCCGAATGGGACGCCGATCTGCCGAGCAGCATGTTCTACGCGTATTTCGACAAGCTGGTGAATACGCCGTACAAGCGCGCGGTTCAGATTGGGGAGGGCACGCACACCGTGCTGCTAGAGAAGAATCGAATGCAGCTGTTTCGGGCGGTTCAGCAGTTTCTGGATGAGAAGGGTGCGGTGGGCCAATAGTTCCTTGTGACTCACGTCACAGTCTGCTTGCTCGCGTGTTCATTGATCATGCCGCCTGACCGATAACAGGGAGATGCCCGTTATCGATGCACCCAGAACATGCAACTAGCCCGATCCGAGCATGATCCCGTCCTCGCGCCGGCAACCGACCTGAGCGTCGCGCTGGCGCTGCTGGAACGTCTGCCCATGGCGGTACTCGCGCTCGATCAGGATGGCTACATCCGCTTTGCGAATGCCCAGGTCGTTCATCTGTTCCGTTACGCCCAGGCCGAATTCATCGGCCAGGCCGTGGAGTTCCTGTTCCCCACCACGCTGCGTGTTCACGGTGGCCCGACGGTCCGACAATGGTCGAGCGGCGCCGAACGAGTCGCCGCCGCAGCGAGTCTTCCGGTCCAGGGCATGCGCAAGGACGGGATGCGGCTGCACCTGCACCTGCGGCGTGGCGAACTTGATACCGGTGTGCAGCCTCTGACACTGTGCATTATCGAAGCAGATCGCGACATTCCTGCCATGCAGGATCTGGCGCTGACCGAGGCCCGTCTCAATGAGGCGCAGCGCATCGCCCGAATCGGCAGCTGGGCGTGGAATCTCGCGAACGATACCCACTGGTGGTCTGATGAGCTCTATCGCATGCTGCGGCTCGATCGCAGCCTCGAGACACGGCCGTACGAGCGGTTCCGGGCGCTGGTGAATCCAGACGATCGCAGCCGGCTGGACCGTACCCGCGAACGAATCTTCGCCGGAGAGAAAGTCGATCCCGCTGAAGTACGCGTCACCTTGGCCGACGGCACGGAACTGATAATCGAAACGCGCGGCGAAGCCACGCTCGATGAGAGCGGCCGGCCGCTGACCGTGAGCGGCACATTGCAGGATGTGACGCAGCAGAAGGTCACGCAGACGGCCCTGCGACTGACCCAGACGCGCTACCGCGACACGCAGCGTATGGCCCGCATCGGCAATTGGGAAGCGGATATCGGCACGGCCGATAGCTGGTGGTCGGAGGAGCTCTACCACATTCTGGATGAGGACCCCGCGACCTATCCGGCGAGTTTCGCCAATTTCCTCGCGCACGTGCATCCCGACGATCGCCGCTCACTAGAGCAACGCAGGCAACGAACAGTCATCGGGCGGAATATCCACATTGAGTCAGAAGCGCGCCTGCTGCTGCCGCGCAGCGGCATCGCCAAAATCGTCCAGCTCTCGATTGAAGTTCGTGAGGACGAACGCGGCAATCCGGTTGCCGTTGTGGGAACCGTTCATGACATCACCGAGCGCCGGGCACTCGAGATGCTACTGCGGGAGAGCGAGGCGCGTTATGCGAGCACCGTGGAACTCGCCGCGGTCGGTATTGCGCACGTTGATCCGGCCGGCCATCTGATCTGGAGCAACAGCTGGCTTCGCGACATGCTCGGCTATACGCAGGAGGAACTTAAGGGCCTCACCGTCTGGCAGATATCCCACCCCGACGATGTGCATATCGCGGATAACGATCGCGGCCGGATGCATGCCTCTGAACTGGATTGGCTGCGGATCGAGAAACGCTACCTCTGCAAGGACGGCAAGACCATCTGGGTCAAGATTGCCGCGGCCCCGCGCTACGATCTCGAGGGCAAATTGCTCTATGACATCGCGATTGTCGAGGACATCACGCCGCGCAAGATCGCAGAGGAGCGGATTCGGTACCTGGCCACGCACGATGAGCTGACGGGGCTGCCCAACCGGGCAGCCTTCGCGGAACTTCTCGGGCGTGCGCTCGAGGGCGCGCAGCGGCACGACGGCAAATGCGCGATTCTGTTCGTTGATCTGGATCGATTCAAGATCGTCAACGACTCACTCGGCCACGAGGCCGGCGACAAGGTACTCAAGGAAGTCGCGCAGCGTCTACGCGCCTGCGTCCGAAGTTCCGATGTGGTGGGGCGCTTCGGCGGTGATGAGTTCATCGTGCTGCTGGACCCCATCACCGACCACGCCGCCGCGGCTGCCGTTGCCGCCAGTATTCTTTCGGCCATGCTCAGGCCAGTACGGATCCTGAGCTACGAATGTCGGGTCACGGCCAGCATCGGCATTGCGCGCTTCCCGGAAGATGCGAGCGATGCGGCGACGTTGATGAAGCAGGCCGACATGGGCATGTATCTTGCCAAGGACGAAGGCAAGAACAACTTCCAGTTCTACTCGGGCGTGATCGCGCCGATGTCGGTGGAACGGATCGTACTGGAGACGCACCTGGTGCACGCGCTGGAGCGCAACGAGCTGTTCCTGGAGTATCAGCCGAAGATACAGCTGTCCACGGGCCGCATCTGCGGTGTTGAAGCACTGCTGCGGTGGAAGAATCCGCAACTGGGTGTGCTGTCCCCGAACGCCTTCGTGACGCTGGCCGAGGATACGGGTCTGATCGTGCCCATCGGCAAATGGGTGCTGCGCACAGCCTGCGCCCAGAGCATGGCCTGGCAGCGCCTCGGCCTGCCGCCGCTGGTCATCGCGGTTAATCTGTCGCCACGGCAGTTCAAGGATCCGGCGCTGGTGGAGGTCATCACGGCGGCACTGCAGGAGAGCGGCTTGCCGCCCCACTGCCTGGAACTGGAAATCACCGAGACCATGATCATGAACAGTGTCGATCAGGCCGCGCAGACCGCCGCGGTGATCAAATCTCTGGGCGTGCGCCTCGCCATCGACGACTTCGGCACGGGGTATTCTTCGCTGTCGCAATTGAAGCAGTTTCCCATCGACACCCTGAAAATTGATCGCTCCTTCATTCGCGAACTTCCCGGCAACCCGGATGACCAGGCGATCACCGAGGCCATCATCTCCTTGGGCAAGGCCCTGGGAGTCAATATCGTTGCCGAGGGAGTTGAAACGGCCGCCCAGGAACAGTTCCTGCGAGAGCGGGCGTGCGACGAGGTCCAAGGATTCCTCTATAGCAAACCCTGTGATGCGCAGGCCTTCGTGCGGTTCTTCACGCAGGGAAATGCACGTGCCGGTCGCCCGTAACGCCCTCAACCGAGCGCAGACTCGGAGAAATCCTACGTTGCATCGCGAAAGCTAGGGGCCCTTTGACGGCATCCGACCGATACTGAGCGCGACGCTCCCGGCTAATGATAGCGCCTGCGAATGTCAGGTTATCCGGGAGAAGTTTATGGCACTCAAATCCAGCCCGTCAGCCATCACGGCGCTCATCATCATAGGTGGGCTGACGGCAGGCTGCGCCACCGAGGGGCCTCCCCCGGTGGAAGAAGTGACTCGGGCACAATCGGTCATTGATCAGGCAGACAAGGCTGGCGTACAGCGTTTTGCGGCAGCGGATCTGCAGCGCGCCCACGATGAACTGAACGATGCCGAAAGAGCCAACGGTGCCGGCAAATATACCGAGGCGCGTCGTGAGGCGGAATCCGCCGAGGTCGATGCCGATCTTGCAACCGCTCGCGCTTCGGAAGGGGCGGCCCTGCAGGCGGCCCGTGAAGTGGTGCAGGGTAATGAAACGCTGCGTCAGGAGTCGGCTCGCGGCGCTATCAGCGCTACCCCGGCTGCGAACTGATGCCATTCCAGGAGATCGTCATGAAAAAAGTCATCCTCATCGGCGCGACCGCATCATTGCTCGCCGCCTGCGCTTCGGTTCCGCAGCGCAGCGAACAGGTTGAGCAGGCGCGCGCCGAGATTGAAACGTTGGCGCAGCAACCCCTCGCGCAGCAGGCCGCGGCCCGCGACCTCGACGCCGCGCGCGCAGCCCTGCAACAAGCGGAGGCCGCCGAGCAGCAAAAGGCACCGCCGGACGTCGTGGATCATCTGGGTTATCTCGCCATGCGCCATGCGCAGGCAGGTGAGGCCCGGGTGTCGGAGGCCCGCGCCCGCCAGGAAGTGGCTCGAGGGCAGGAAGAGCGCAACAGAATTTTGCTGGAAGCGCGGACGCGCGACGCCCAAAACGCCCAGGCGCAAGCCCTGAACGCGCAGGCACAGGCGCAAAATGCCCAGGCGCAGGCGCAGAGCGCGCAAGCACAGGCTGAGAACTCGCGCGCCCAAGCGGAAATTGCCAAGGATCAGGCGCTCGCCGCCCAGCAGCAACTGGCGGATACGCAGAAGCAGTTGGCGGACCTGCAGGCCAAGAAGACCGATCGCGGCATGGTGCTGACGCTCGGAGATGTGTTGTTTGATACGGGTCAGGCAACCTTGAAGCCCGGTGCAGATCTGGTGCTGGGACGTTTGTCCACGTTCCTGAGTGCCAATCCCCAGACCAGGATCATGATTGAAGGGCACACCGACAGTCGCGGCACCGATGAGTACAACCAGGCGCTGTCGCAGCGGCGCGCACAGGCAGTGGCGGATGCCCTGACGGCGCGGGGTGTCCCGGCCGACAGCCTGCGAACCCTGGGCCGCGGCAAGGCCTATCCGGTAGCCTCCAACGACACGCCCGAGGGCCGCCAGCAGAATCGTCGCGTCGAGATCATCTTCAGCGATCCTTCCGGACAGTTCGTTCAGGGGGCGACGTAACGGTAGACCGACTCGACCACACTGCGCTCGGATTCGAGCACCACGCCTGACGGAACGTCCTTGCCGAGCGTTGCATACCAGTAGCGTTGCGTATCGCGCAGATAAGGCTTTAGCGTCTGGGGGTCGACGACGATGCGCAGGGCGGTCGAAGATGCATAGCGCAGTGGCTGGGTTGCGGATGAGGACAGGCGCGCAAACGCCTGCTGCAACTCTTCCTCCAATGGAGTTGCGCGAACGATGAGTTCCGCACACCGCTTGGACACATCGCCGGGGCAGGGCACTTCGCGTGTGAAGGTGAAATCGAGGCTGTGGTCGATGAAGACGTTCCGTACGCCCTGCAGTTCGAGCGGCGCGACCAACTGGTAGTGCATGCCCTGTTGTAGCGTCGCTCCAATCCACATCGCCGTCTCCAACTCATAGTTTTCGGCCACTTCGTCCTCAATGACATCGGGTGCGAAGACGGTTTTGGTTGCCTGGACGGCCTGAGCCATCAGCCTCGGTACGCGTGAGCCCGCCGGCGCCTGCGCGCGAATTTGCGCCTGCGCGTCCGCGGCGAGGGTGGCGGCGAATGTGTCAAGGTCCGTGACCCCTTCGACGCCTGCAAAATCTCCCGCGGGCGTGAGCTGAAAGGCTGGAATGCGGACCAGGCTGGGAGCGAAGACGCCTAGGGGTCCATCGCCTCCCTGGCTTTCGCGGGGCCACACGCCGAATTCGGGCGCAGGGCCGCTGGCTGCCTGATAGACCACCCAGCCATCGGTTTGGAATCGGATTCGTCGCTCGAACCGGCGCGAGACCTGCGCATGCAGGACCGTACCGTCCACCAGCTTTGCATGAGTATCGTCGATCGTGACCGTGGCATCGCTGCTCGACCAGGCGAACTTCAAAGTTATCGATCGACTGGGAAAATCACTCATCCGTTGCGCCACCTGCGCCGCGTCCGCCGGCTGCTTCATCCAGGTCAGTAGCGACTGGTAGTTGTCCTGCGCATCGTCACGCAAACCGAACTCCCGATCCATTTGAATGGCAGCCTCGAGCGCCGCAATGGCATCGGCAGTCTGTCCCAGCTCCTGATAGGTCGCCGCCACGTTGAACTGCGCCACGGCCATCGAGGAGTAATCGAATGCGTCGCGATAGAGCGCCACCGCTCGTTGCGTCGCCTCGATTGCCGAACGCAGCTCCCGAGCCCGGACGGAGGGGGTCGCTTTACACTGTGCGCGGCCGCGATGAATGCGGTACTCGAGCCCCGCCGTGCGCGCCCAGCCACGCGGGAACACCACCTGAGTTGCCGGGTTCCTGGCCACGATGTCCAGCTGCGACTGCGCGAGATCCAGGCGCTGCCCACACGGGTCGGGATCTTGGTCGATGAGGAAGTCTGCGTATTCGAGGCGGCTGTCGAGCGCCGCCGGTGAGTTGGCGTCAATCCTGCTCAGGGCGGTAATGTTCGCCTGGTAATCCGCGGCGGCGGGCGGCGCCCCCAGCAGCGTGCACGAGCACAGGAGGGTTGCCGCCGCGCCGAGGAGTGCAGCGCGGCAGTACGCGGATCGCGGCCTCACTGCTTCTCTATTTGACTCTTCTCGAATCGGCTCTTCTCGATGTGCGGACAGTTGAACGCCATATAACCGGCCTGGCGCGCATCGGTGACATCCCAATATTCGCAATACAGATTGGGCATTTGCGGCGCGCAGCCGTTAGTATCCCCACAGGTAAAGTTCCTGACCCCGCGGAAGTGGGGCGGGGGCGGCTTATTCGGGTGTATGGGGTGGGTCGGATTTGTCGGGTGGGGCGGTCGAGCCCGCTCCTCGCTGCGCACGGCGATGGCCGCCGCGCCGTGGGCGAGTTCCCGCACCGCCGGTAGCCGCTCCGCGCCCGGCACACCGGTACGCATGCCCGTGAACAAGCCATTGCCTGGCATCCCACGGGCGCCGGACTCTCGGGAAGCGATGCCGCCAGCACTGCCGGTCCACCCGCCATGTGCAGTCCAACCGCCGCCGCTCCCACTTACGCCGTGACTGAAGCCGCCGGAATTACTGTACCCGCCGAAACTGCCACCTCTGCTGGAACCAACGGAACCGCCGGAACTACCGGAACCTCCGGAGCCACTGGACCTTCCAGAGCTACCTCCGGAGCTACCGGAGCTTCCGGAACTTCCAGAGCTGCTGACACTGCCTGCGCTACTGGTACTGCCGGAGCTGGTGCTGCTGCCGGAACTGCCTGCGGCTGCCGCGGCCCCGGCCAGAGCGCCGGCAGGACCGCCTATGGCAAGCGTCACCACGAGGAGCAGGAGAGTGGTTCGCATCGCGCGTACTCCCAAGAATTGAGAATGAGTCGGGGTGACTTCCACGTAACACATTGTAACCCCTCCTGGCGTACGCCCCGTTAAAGTGCGCTTAAGGATTGTTAATCCACATAGGGTCCATCGATGAAATCTGGATCGACGTCGAAATCGAACGGCAGATCCCGTGCAGACGCCCAGCAGCCATGGACCTGGCTGTGCAAGCGAAACGGCAACTTCACTCTGGCAATCGGGCCTTCCGCCAGCCGCTGCGCGTCCGCAATGACGAGTTCGCTGTGCGCGGTGGCGAAGTCGTTGGCCACGCCGATGAGATAGCCGTCACCCTCCGCGGCGCCATGTCGTCGCGGCACGAACTGCGGCTCGTGCAGCCCGTGCGTGTCACCCGCGAAGAACTTATCGACGCGCATCGCTTCGTGATCGAAGCGATACCAGGTATTGGGGATCTTGCCGCGCAGATTGCCGCCGCGGGCTGCGTCGAAGGGGAGCGTCGCATCCGACAGCAGGTTATAGCTGTAGCGAAAGGGCAGCGTGAGGTAACGGTCGTCCATGCGGGAGAAGCTGGTCGGCTTGATGTCGGCGAACAGGATTTCCTCCTGCCAGGCCTCATCACCGGCTTGGGACAGGTCGAAGGTCCAGCGTCGGATCGTGTTGCGCCGCGCCTCCTCGTCAAAGGCCGACCCGTCGAGGTTCGGAAACTGTGGATTGAAATTTCCCCGCGCCACCGGCGCATCCACGATGACCTTGCTGCCTTCGGTGCGGGCGTTCGTGGCATGTATCAGCATCGCACGGTCGTGCGGACCTTTGAACCACCGTACGTCCCTGGCCTCGCCGTCACGCGGCAGGATGCCCACCCAGGCCGGCGTATTCCGGTCGTACGCCCAATGGTTCAGGCCCTGTTTGAGCCGCTCAAGACTCGTCACCATCGCCGTGGTCGGCAGAATCACATGCTGCTGGGTGATCGCAAAGTCGTGCATCATCGAGACGATTGGCGCCTTGAGCCAGACCTCACGCGTCAGCCGGCCGCTTGCATCAAAGAACTGCACCGCGAGGTCGTCGGTCAGGTCGCCCTTGGCCTCATACGAGAAGCCGATCATCTCGTCACTGAGCGGATCGATCTTCGGATGAGCTGTGAAAGTCTGTGCCTGAAGGCGTCCCTCGAAGGTGTATTCACCCAGCGTCTTCAGCGAGTGCGGATCAACGAGCATCGGCGGGCTGCTTTCCTTCAGGCAGTAGAGCTTGCCCGCGTGAATCAGCGGCGTCGTGTTGCCCGTGTTCACCGACATACCGGCCACGCTCGCATCGTCCGTGTACCGGTTTCGGTAAACGCCAAACAGCGCTCGCCGCGCTGCCCGTTCGGCGACGTAACGCGGCGTGCGGATATAGCGAGTTCGAAAGTCGACATGACCGCCGCGGAAGCGGAACAGGTCCACCGCGCCGTCGGCATTGTAGGGAATGTCGTTCGAGATTCGCTGCGGGTAGCGTCGATCAATGCAGGTCCGATAGAACGAGCCGTCAAGATCGAGTGGGATCTGGCCCTCGACCTCGCAATCGTGAATATCGGCCTCAAAGCGCATTGGCGCATTGAAACCTGCGTGGTAGGGGTCTCCTCGAAAGCTGACGGTCATGCTTGGTGCTGCTCCCAGCTCACGTGTGCAACCTGGATCTATGGTCGTGGGCAGCTTAGCGGAAGACCCGTCCGAAGAATGATCCGCAAGCCATGATGAGCGGAAGAATATCGCCGTATATTGTTGATTGAAAAGACTATATTGGCGCGCTATTGCTGACTGGCAAGGCCGGTAGTGCAGCGCTACTGTATTGCGACGGGCCGCTTGTGAATATTGACTAAATCATTGCCGGATTCTCCGGTCAGGTGTGACAAATGAAAAAGCCTCCGGCCGCTGCCGGCAACCAAGCGCCGAGCGTCGATGAGTTAGCGCAATTGCTCAAAGAGGCGCGCGCGGTACTCGGCTGGTACCGATCTTCGAGCTCCGAGGAAGTCGCGGAGATCTGCGAAAAAATCGACGCAGCCCTTTCCAGGCTGCAGTAGACCGTGCGAATTTGAGTTGTACGATGCGTCAAGTCTCCTGCAGCAAGTCAGGGATATTGGCCCGCGCCGCACCAATAGCGGGGGCCAAGCCTCCGGCCAGTCCCAGGCCGCACGCCAGAACCACCCCGCTCCCGAGCAAGGTCGGCGTAATGTTAAGGGAGTAAACAAGTTGCGCGGCGAATTGCGCACCACCCAGAGTGCTTATAGTCACTCCGTTGAAGAGCCAATAGGCACCAGCCGCGCCGATGACGGCACCGACGAACGCCAGCAGCAATGCTTCCGCCAGCAGCGCAATGGCGAGCGCGCTTCCGGAGTAACCGATGGCCCGCATCGTCGCCATCTCCGTCGCGCGTCGGATGACCGAGGAATACGTGGCATTCAACGCTGCAAACAAGGCCCCGAGTGCCATGATCGAGCCGATCGAGTAGGCGACCAGCCGCAGAATTTGGTTCATATCGTCCGACGCGCTAGCCAAGTACCGCGGTTCACTTGTGACCGTGACCAGCAGTCTGGAGTCGCGAACAAGGGCATTTCGCACAGAAGCAATGCCACCGGCAGAATCCAGCGCGACAACCATGCTGCTGTAAGCGTCCAATTTGTAGGCTGACAGAACGGTCTGGGAATCCGCGATCAGCTCCGAATCGCGGGATCCCTTGGCGCCGGCGAACGCGCCAACGACGAGCCAATCGCCGTCCTGCAACCGAACGCGATCGCCGATCTGAACCCCGCCAAACTGCGAGCGTGCCAGATCCCCGACCATTAGTTCCAGGGTACCCGGGCGAAACATGCGTCCGGCAGTCAGGCGCAGTTCGGGGCGTAAGGCAAAGTATTGCGGGCCGACTCCGCGCAAGGTAACGCTTACGTCTGAATGGTCACGCAATCGATATACGGGAGCTGCCAACACGACCTCCGCGGAAGCGATCGAAGCACCGTGTCCGTCATGCCGGACGCCCGCGGCGTTCGCAATGATGGCAACGTCTTCGCGTGACAGCGAGCTATCTTCCTCCGTCGTGGCCGCGCGTGACAGTACGACAGCACGGTCCGCGCGCCCATCACTCATGATCGTCGCGCGAAATCCCAGGTACATGGCAAGCACTGGTATGAGTACGCCCACCACGCCTGCGATGCCGACGACGATCACCAGCGAGTTTCCCAACCGCTGGGGAATATCCCGCAGGCCCATAGCGGTTAGCGTGGCGATTTGCTTGAGGATGTTCACCTGCTCATCGCTTGCGCAGGGCGTTGGTGATAGGCATGCGGGCTAGTCGCCTGGCTGGCAATGCTGCACCCAGGAACGCGAGGAGGGCGGCGCAGCCTAGTCCCGCCGCCGCAACAGGAACCGACACGACAACGGAGCCGATATTGTGGCTGGCGATGGGTGCAAGAACGCGCGCGATCACCAATCCGAATGCAGCTGGGGGCATAAACAGCAGCAATGCCTCAGCAAAAGCGAGCGTGAGAACAGCGGCGTCTGAATAGCCGGTGGCCTTCAATATGCCGAACTCGCGTGTTCGCTCCTGCAATGCCTGGCGCAGTGAGTTTCCGGTGAGAAAGGCGAGTGTGAATAGCACCGCACCGATGATTGCGTCGGTGAAGAACTCGACATCGCCCATCTGCTTTGCCTGTGTTTGAGCGCGCTGCTGCTGCGAGCGCGTCCGAGTCTCGTGCGAAGAGTTGGCGAAGACCGCGTCGATGGCGGCAGACATGGCGGTTGCTTGAGTCGGATCCTTTATCCGCACATAGAACATTTCAGCCGTATCGCGGTCCACGATGCGTGACGCATTGAAGTATGAATAGTTGATCACGCCGAAATAGGCAGGATTGGGAGACAGAGGTGTATCGAAGGTGCCGACGATCTGGAAGGTCCAATCCGTGCCACCGTCCGTTTTGACCTGCTGGGAGTGCAGCGGGATGGTGTCCCCGACCTTCCACTGGAATTGCGTCAACATGGCGGGTGTCACGACCATACCGTTTCGGGTGCGCTCGACCACTTCGACAGTGCGCGGGTCGACCTTGATGCTGGTCAGAAGGCCGAAAAAGATCTTCGGATCAGTGGCAAGCGCCACGACCGATGACTTCGGACTCTCGTCACGGTAGTTGGCGACGAAGTACGCTCGCGGTGCCACTTCGGCGATTCCGGGAAGACTGCGCAAGGTTGCCAAAGCAGATATGGGCATAGGCGCACCGCCACGCACTCGTATGTCGGTCACCAGTAGCTGTCGATTGGCATGGGCAATGGCGCGCTCGAAGCCGGCGTTGACGCCTTCGAGCAATCCCAACAGCACGAAGGCGATAACAATGCATAGCGCGGTCAAAATCGACCGCACCGGGCGACGCCACACGCCAGCCCAAATCAATGGCAGGAACTTCAAAAGTGCATCTCCGCCTCGCGCAGTGCAGCAGCCGTTGGCGATGCTACGTTTTGTCCGGTTGCCACGCGGCGGGATGCGTCGGTACTCGCGCCTGGAACTTTTGCGCAAGCCAGTCAAAAAACACCGCCTGCCACAGACTCGGGGCCCCGACCTGACAGTGCTCAGCGCCGCCGGATGCCTTATCGAAAGCAATTGTTGTTACGCTGCGTGCGTGCGTGAGACTCGCTTTGTACCGGTCACCTTGGTCCGGTGTAACGAAGTGATCCTCCTTACCTACCAGGATCAGAACATCGGCGGTGATCTTCGCGGCCACCGGCGCCAGCGTGTATTGCGAAAAGACCGTTAACACGTCCCACGGGTGTTCGACGCCAAATACCCACATGCCGTTGTCCCTATCCCACTTCGCACCGGGATCGTGTTGCAGTTTGACGAGAAAACTGAGGGTGCCGTAGTGGTTGTTGTCCATCAGCCATTTGACGAAAGGCTTGGTGCCCCGATTGGCGGCTTCGCCTCCGTCGAAAAAGACGTCCTGTGACACGACCCCGTCGATACGCGGATCAAACGCCGCGGCGCGCGGCGCCAGGTAACCACCAAGGCTTTCGCCCAGATAGACGATTTCTGTCGGCTTCGAGTGGGACGCGAGGAAAGTATCAAGGACCGCGTGCGTAGGCTTCTCCCACTCCGGCGTCATGGTCAGACCCCGATCGCGCAGGGCCGATCCTTGCCCGGGACCATCGAAAGCCAGAACACTGTAGCCCCGATCGTGAGCAGCAGCGACGATGGAGAAATACATTTCCTGGCGCGTTCCGTCATAGCCCGAAACGGTGAGGATGAGCGGCTTGTTCTCCGAACCGACCGGGCCCGGATAATAATCGGCGCCGAGGTGTGAATTTCCGTACGGGACGGCGATGCGCTCGTAGCGCACCTGCAAGGTGTCCAGTCCTTGGTAGAAGGTGTCTACGTTTTTCTTCCAGGCGCCAGGTCGCCTTGGATCCGCGGGCGGCAAGAAGAAGTCCGATGATCGATAGTAGTTGTGCGCGCGCAGCAAAGCGCGCCCTTTCGAAATTGGATCGGTCGTATGGTCGGCCAGCGCGACCAGTCGATCGCCTTCGGCCGTCCATGCACTGAACCAACCGTCCGCATCCCCTGCCTTGACGTTTGCAATGGTTTGAAGCACCTCGTTTGGATCACTGCCCACCACAGAAGTATCGTTCAAGACCCGCAGCGCCTCGAAGTGATACGTCTGGTTTGCATAGAGGCGTGATGTCCCATAATCACTTGGGTGTTCATGCACGTACCAACCAATGCCGACTAGAAGCACGACAAGGATAACGATAAGAACTCTGTGCATAGGTTTACCTCCCCGGTGTTCTTGTCGGCCGCCCGATGTCTCTAACTTAAATCAATCAACGACTTATACGCGCTAGTCCGCGACTCTATATCGATTCGCTGGTTGGAGCCAATTCCAATGGCACTAACGCACGGCTACAAATTACCTCGGGTGCTGCGACGCCCGCTTGCGTGAAATCCGGCGTTCTTTCAGAAGTTTTAATAACAATTCATAGAGCGCCCAAAGAGTCTTCAGTTGATCGGTGCGATCGTCGGCTGCGGTTTGGCGAGGCAATCATCGAGGCACACATCGCCGGAAACAAGATTGACCGCAGTCCTCATTCGTGTCGGCCAGTTTTATGGAGGCAAGGACCATGGCAGAGAAAGGTGAACCAGTACTCTCGGGTGACCTGGATAAGGCGATCGAAAGACTTCGCCGCGGCGAACCGCTCCCAGGTGAGCTGCAAGAACGATTGGTGCGGCTCTTGGCGGCCGGCCCCAGAAGCCACGCCTATCAGGAGAGCTTGAAGCACCGGCTCCAGGCGGCGGCTAAACTGACGGCTCCATCACCGGGAAAGGACCCGGATCCGCGGGTAAGGCTTGTCGAGGTTCAGCACCCCCCGCTTGGGACGTGGGTGATCGTCGCGGACTGTAACCCCAATACCGTTTGGCCCTCAGGACTCATCGGCTATCCGGCGTTCTCTCCCGAAGAACAACCTGTCCTAGGGCAACCTGTTGTAGGCCAAGAGCAAACCGGACATCCCTTGCATCAAAGTTCAGTAGTTGTGCGACCTCAGACCGCCGAATTCTCGATGGCGCTCGCGGTTGTTTCGCCGGGGGCCGGAGTCGGTGTAGTTGGCAGCTATCCGGCACAACAGAATGTTGCTCTTGCGCCTCCATGGGCAGGAACAGGAATTTCGGCGAGCCTGGCGCAGCTCTGTTCGCCGACGCAGCCCCTTGGACGGTTCAAGGCCCTCAAGGCGCAAGTAACGCTTGTTGCGACCCATATCGCCGAGTCGATCTATATCTCTAGCTCATCAAAGGCATCCGAGGCATCGCGCGCTGCCGTAACAGGCGGAATCACCGTTAATTTCACCCTAGTCGGATTGGCCGGAGCAGCAACGACTTCCGTTAGCAGCTTTGAGTGGTTTTTGGATAGGACATCCCTATCGGGTGCGGAGGTCGTGAGCTATTCGCCGCTCAATGGCGGAGCCACTATGACCGTCTCAGTCGACACTCCGTATGACGGCCGTCCGGTACTATTGCTGGTCCAGATCATTTTGGATGTTACGTGCGCAGTAGGAGCGAAGCCGAGCAAGGATTCAATGGGCATATTCGACATGCGATTTAACGATGACAGCCTTATCGTAGTGCCCGATGGCGTCTTTTCGACCGATGGGGATACGCAGGCGCAAATTGATGAAGCTTCCTGTCCGCTGCAAATCACCGAAATCAAAATACTGGGTGAGGAAATGTTCTAGACCAGGGCGAGGCATCAATTTTGCGCCGCACCGACCGTGCGGGGGTCACAGCGGGGCGAGATCAACTGAAAACAGTGAGTGGTGCGACAGTATGAACAAAGTGTGGCCGTCACTCAGCAGCTGCAGCGGCCGCTCCGGCACCGCGATGACACCAAGTTGCGCACCGTTCGCGCCGTAGACGAAGATCTGGCCGTTGGCGAGATACACCCGCCCCGAGCTGTCGGTAGTGACGCTCTCGCCGCCGCGTTCGGCGAAAACCTTCAGATCCTCGAGCGCCCCGTTGCTCGCGAGTCGCACGGAGTAGGTCTTCGCCTCCGAGGCATTACTCACGAACAGACGCGCGCCAGGCTGGGTGACGAGAAAACCATAGGTGTCGAGGGAATGTGAAAAGCGCCAGCCGCGATAATCGGGCGCACCCTGATGGAAAACGCGATAGGCCGGCAGGACCAGGCTGCCATCCGGCGAGGAATACTCACGGGCCGGTCCCGCGGATACCTCGCGAGAGAAGAGCTGCGCCAAGGTCGTGAATTGATCGGACTGCGGATCGTATTGATCCTTGAACTCACCATTGATCCACCAGACCGCCGGCATGGCGATAGCCGCTGCAGGGTGCCGGCCCGCGGGCTCCGGCTCGATGAGGGTGACCGCCCCTTCCGGATCTTCGGGCCGCAGACTATAGACCGTGCCGGTGATACCGGCGGAGGACACGACCAGCAGATTGCCCGAATGGTCCACCGCAAGGTTCACCGGATCGAGCGGCTGAGCGCTGATAATCGCAAGTCCGGCCGCCGACCAGCCGTAAATGCGCTGCGCGGTCCGGTCGATGAAGTACAGCGTCCCTTTGCCATCCAAGGCGCCACCGCCTGCCGCCTCGAACCCACCCGCGAGTTTCCTCACCACCGCACCATGCATCGAGGCGGAGGGCGCCGCAACCGCTGGGGTTGCACTCACATCCAGGCGGGCAAACTCGCGCTCCCGTACAGCGAGGCCGTCGGGCTCATCTTCGATGGCATTGTCGAACGGGTACTTGCTCAGGCGCAGGAAGGTGGTGCAGTCCCCACCGTCACAGGTCGAGAAGCCGCTCTCCGCATTCACGTGCACGTTGCGAAATTGAATGTCGTGAACACCATACAGGCGCACGGCGGATGGCGCCGGGCCGACGGTGCGGGTCACGCGATAGCCGTGATAGTTGGCAATGAGGATGTCATGCGAGTCGCGCAGCTCAAGAGAGACGGCATTGCGGCTCTCCCGGTATTCCTCCTCGGTCTGCGGCGCCAGAAATTCCCAATGTGAGACGCGGTTTAGAACGATCTCGTTGCGCACATGATGTTCCACCGACATCTCGTAGACGTGTCCCGGCACATCCGTATCGGAGATGTAGAGACCGGCACTGGCGTAGGTATCCGGACTCCAGTTGCCGACGAACGTACCCCCGCCATGGCTGACCCACAGACTTGGGTATTGTCCGTCCCATCGCTGTGCCGAGTCCGCACCGCCCGGAGTGCCACGCGGGATTTCGAACTTGACGTCGATTACCAGCGATTTCTCGCCCGCACTCCACAGCAGCGCCGTGGCCCGGGGATTCACGCCTCCGGTGAGCAATCCGATCCCGGAGACGATGGCATCCCCGCCGGTTGCCGACTGCAGCAGGGCCTTCGGCGCACCCACGCCTTGGAAGGCCGCCGTGCCATCCGCAATTTCGAGGCGCGTCAGGCCCGGATGCAGACCGATGAGCACCGAGTCGGGTCGCAGCCGCAACGTATCGCTGACCCGGTAAATGCCCAGCGGCAGATATACGCAGCGGTGCGCATCAATCGCCCGTTGCAGCGCCACGGTGTCATCGGCCTTGCCATCGCCGACGGCGCCCAGTTCACGCACATTGACCCATTCTCCGACCGGCGGCAGTGGCCGCACCGCCGCAGCTTCGGGCGCCGGTAGCCCAGCGATGGGTGTCAGATCCTGAGAAGTCGAGAAGTGTCCGAGCTCACCCAGCGCCGGCACCGCGAGCCCATAGCTGAAGGAGCGCACTCGATAGCTGCGCCCCTTGCCCGCAACGAGGTGCCCGCTGTCCCGAAAGCGCACGAAGACGGGTGTATCACGGGCCAGTGCATTGTCGAACCCCACCTGGGTGTAGACCGAGCCCTCATTGGAGATGACGACACCGGCCTGTCGTATGCCTTCAAAACGAACATCCTTGCCCCACAGGGAATCGCCGTAGCCGGGGTCGATTTCAATGCCGATCGGCGCATTGCGCAGTGTCACATCGATCAGCGTCAGTCCCGCCTCATGTTCGCGGATCGCCGCGCCGGTCTGGCCCTCGAAGCTCGAATCAAGCACGGTGAACTGCCAGGCCGGCGAGGTTTTCTCGGTCACAATGCCGTAGCGGCCGCCCAGGAAGCGCAGGTTCTGCACGAAATTACCGGCCTGGTATATGCCCGCAAACGCACTGCCCAGATGGAAATCCATGTTGGCGAGATAGGCATGCTGCGCAACGCGGAAACGGATCCCGGTTGCAGCCGGGTTTCCGGGCCCGATCTCGATGTCGATGTTGCTCATCACCGAATAGAACGTGCTGGAGTATGCGTCCGCGACCTGTGGATCGAAGGGCACGACAGTCGGCGGGGGAAACGGTACCCGCGTTTCGGGGGATCCCGGACCGGTGCGCACGGGGTCCCCGCGCCTGGCACCCGTGAAGACGACCATGCTGCCCACGCCGTGCTGGAAGCCCGGCGTGTCGCTGCCCAGGACCAGGACCGGACGCGTCGCGCCAATGCCGTACACACGCACGCCCGGTGAGATCAGCAACGTGTGGCTGATCCGGTAGCGTCCCGAAGGCAGGAAGACCAGGCCGCCCGCGGAGCGTTCGGTCGCTGCATCAAGCGCATGCTGGATGGCTTCAGTGTCGTCGCTGCGCCCGTCACCCTTGCCCGCAACAGTTACGGCGCGCGGGTCGGAAGGCGCCGTCTGCAACATCGAAGTACCGGCGGACACGGACGTTGCAGCCAGCACGGCCGCAGCAGTCAGCAACCAATGAGAGCACGGGCATGCAGCGCGGCGCATGTGGATCAATGATTGTCGCGCGGCAGTCCGGCAGTCTGCGCAATACGCTGGTATTTCTCGGAACCTTCCAGAATGGCCCCCGAGTCCAATTGGCCCACGAGTGCCCGCTGGATTTCCTGCCACGGCGTCTGCGAGGCCGGTATTTGATAGCCGCCGGCCTGGGCGAGCGCCTGCCGGCGCGCCGCGAGCTCCTGATCGCTGATCAGCACATTCGCCGTGCCGCATTTCAGGTCGATTCGGATCCGGTCGCCGGTGCGCAGCAACGCCAACCCACCGCCTACGGCAGCTTCGGGTGAGGCGTTGAGAATGGACGGGGAGGCGGAAGTGCCCGACTGGCGACCGTCCCCAATGCAAGGCAAGGAAACCACGCCGTCACGGATCAGGTACGCGGGCGGTCGCATGTTCACCACCTCGGCTGCACCCGGATAGCCCACCGGACCTGTGCCACGCATGACGAGTAAGGATTGTGTGGTGATACCCAGAGCCGGATCGTCAATCCGCCGGTGATAGTCTTCCGGTCCGTCGAACACCACTGCGAGGCCCTCGATGGCCTCGGGATCAGCCGGATTGGACAGATAGCGCTCACGGAATTCGCTGCTGATGACGCAGGTCTTCATGATCGCGGCGTCAAACAGGTTGCCGCGCAGCACGATGAAGCCCGCGTTTTGCGACAGCGGCCGGCGCAGCGGCCGGATGACGCGCTCGTCCTCGATCGTGGCGCTGCGACAGTTCTCGCCCAGACTGCGCCCGGTAACGGTCATTGCGGATTCGCGAATGAGCTGGCCCTGCATGAGTTGGTTGATCACCGCCGGAACTCCGCCGGCGCGGTAAAAATCCTCACCCAGATACTCGCCCGCCGGCTGCAGATTGACCAGAAGCGGCACGGCGTGACCCAACGTCTGCCAGTCATCGAGTTCCAGGGCGACGCCGGCATGGCGCGCAATGGCGGCCAGGTGAATAGGCGCGTTGGTTGATCCGCCCAGCGCGGAGTTGACCACGATGGCGTTCGCAAAGGAATCGCGCGTGAGGATATCAGAGGGCTTCAGGTCCTCATGGACCATCTCGACGATGCGCTTGCCGGTCCGGTACGCCATCTCCTGGCGATCCCGATAGGGTGCCGGAATGGTCGCGCAACCCGGCAACATCATGCCGAGGACTTCGGCGAGCGAATTCATGGTGGTCGCGGTGCCCATGGTGTTGCAGTAACCGGTGGACGGCGCGGAGGAGGCTACCAGCTTGACGAATCCCTCCGCGTCGATTTCACCCGCGGCGAGCAGTTGTCGCGCCTTCCACACAATGGTCCCAGAGCCGGTCCGCTCGCCCTTGTGCCAGCCATTGAGCATCGGCCCCACCGAGAGCGCGATCGCGGGAATATTGACGGTGGCCGCAGCCATGAGACAGGCGGGCGTGGTCTTGTCGCATCCGGTCGTGAGCACGACGCCGTCTATGGGATAACCGAACAGCGTTTCCACCAGTCCCAGATAGGCGAGGTTGCGGTCCAGTGCCGCGGTCGGGCGTTTGCCGGTCTCCTGGATGGGATGCACCGGAAATTCGATGGCGATACCGCCGGCTTCGCGAATTCCCTCGCGCACCCGCTCTGCCAGGACCAGGTGATGGCGGTTGCACGGTGAGAGGTCCGAGCCGGTCTGAGCGATACCGATAATGGGCCGTCCGGATCGCAGCTCATCGAGGGAAAGGCCAAAGTTCAGATACCGTTCCAGGTACAGCGACGTCATGTCGATGTTTTCCGGGTTATCAAACCAGGCTCGACTGCGGAGTTTTTTTGCCTTCTGGACCATGCGTTACAGACTCGCTTTAAGGGCGGGCGAACACCCGGGAAATCATCCGCTGATGATAAGTCGAATCCGGGTCAAGTCGTCACTGGCAAAATCGGGGTTGATTGGGGGGCGTCGGGGCAGTCGATAACCGTGCCACAGATGTACCCATCCATGCCAAGGCGGGCTGAGGTCAAAACGCATTATGATGCCTTCGGTCTCGCGAACGACCGGGAAGTGACCCATGAAGCTTTACCGCACAGTCAAAGGAATCTGTTTGGAGCACGCGGGCCGAAGCTTCCGCGTGCCTGAGCGCAGCTGGGATGCATTGATTGCGCACACTGATCTGCGCGGGTACCTCCTGTCCATCGCGACTGGCGGCAAGCCGACCGCTGACTTTGCCGAGGCTCAGATTCTCGCACCGATCGGCAGTCAGGAGATTTGGGCGGCGGGCGTCACCTACTATCGCAGCCGCGATGCGCGCATGGCCGAATCCAAGGATGCCGGCGGCGGTGATTTCTACGACCGTGTCTACGCGGCCGAGCGACCCGAGCTGTTTTTCAAAGGAACGGCCAGTCGCGTGGCGGCACCGGGCGAGGCGGCGCGCATCCGCATGGATGCCAAGTGGTCGGTGCCGGAGCCTGAGCTGACATTGGTCATCGATCCAAGCGGTCGGATCATCGGCTATACGATTGGAAACGACATGAGCTCGAGGGATATCGAGGGGGAAAATCCGCTCTACCTGCCCCAGGCCAAGGTGTACGACCGCTCCAGCGCCTTGGGGCCGTGCATCCTGGTGACAGGTGATCCGCTGCCGGCAGCGACGGCGATTCGCATCGAGATCGAACGCGGCGGACTGATCGGGTTCCGTGGTGCTACCACGCTGGCTGAGTTAAAGCGAAAACCCGAATTGCTGGTGGACTATCTGTTCCGTGACAGCATTTTTCCCGTGGGTGTCTATCTCATGACCGGAACCGGCGTTGTGCCTCCCGACTCATTCACGCTCGCAGCGGGGGACAGGATTCGGATCACTATCGACGAGATTGGCACGCTCGAGAACACCGTGGTGCAAGGCGGCCTGCAGAAGCCCTTCGGCAAGAACGCCATTGGTAGCTGACGCAGCGACGCAAAGGCATAGGATTCCGCGGCGCCGCTGGCGCATCGCATGGTTGCTGAGCATCGGGATCCTGGTCAGCTACCTGGATCGTGTGAATCTCTCCGCCTCTCACGCGGCGCTGATCGTGGCGTTTGGAGTCTCCGATGTGACCTTCGGGTATCTATCGGGGGCGTACAACTTCACCTACTGGTTGTGCCAGCTGCCCATCGGTGTCGTCCTCGACAGGTTTGGCGTTCGTCGCGTGGGTCGTGTGGGCACCTTGCTTTGGAGTGTGGCCACGTTTGGTGGCGCCCTGGCCCCCTCACTCGGCGCCTTGTTCGGGGCGCGGTTCCTGCTCGGCGTGGGAGAAGCCCCGACCTTTCCTGCCAGCGCCAAGGCAGTCGGGCAATGGTTCCCGCCGCAGGAGCGCAGTTTGCCGACTGCGCTATTCGACTCGGCTGCAAAACTGTCTTCCGTGATCGGTATTCCGCTGGTGGGATTTGTGCTGCTCAAGGCCGGTTGGCGCTGGGGTTTCGCCGTCACCGGCGCGATCAGTGTGGCGTACTTCGTCTATTTCTGGCGTGTTTATCGCAGCCCCGACGAAGATATCGGACTTTCGGCAGCAGAACGACGCCACATCGCGTCCGACGTGCCCGGCACGGCACTGGCCGATGAACCGGCATCCCCATTGTGGCGGCTGCTGAGCGAGCGCAAGGTGTTGGGACTGGCGCTAGGGTTCGGGTCGTACAACTACATTTTCTATTTGCTGCTCACCTGGCTGCCCAGCTACTTCACCTTTGCACTGCACATCGATCTGATGCATTCGTTTCTTTACACCAGCGTGCCCTGGCTCATAGCGACCGTCTGCGAACTGTCCATAGGTGGCTGGCTGGTCGACTTTCTGGTGAAACGGGGTGTCGACGCCAACCGGGTGCGGCGCGTCGCGCTCATCGGTGGTGCCTGTTGCGGCCTGGGTATTCTCGGCGCCGCTCATGCGCACACCGCCGCACAGGCGCTGGTGTGGATCAGTCTCTCAATCAGTGGCCTATCGGTGCACGCGGCCGTGGGGTGGTCACTGCCTTCACTCATCGCCAGTCGCCGAGACGTGGGCAAGGTGGCCGGTATCGTCAATTTCTCGAATCAGATATCGGGCATTGCGGCCCCCATCATTACCGGATATCTGGTGACCGCACTGCACTCCTATGCGTGGGTTTTCGGTGTGGCGGCGATCTACCTAGCGATCGGTATCTGTGGCTATGTGTTTCTCCTGGGTCGGATCCAAAGACCGCAGCCACCTACACTCTGGTGCAGTTGACCGGGCAACACCCCGACAGACTCCCTTCCGCGCCGGACAAGCGCATTTGCCCGCGGGTGATATGGGTATGTAACTCGCAGACTTGCTGCCCGCTCGTTCGAAAACGGGATCCCGTCGGAAACTGTCGGGGGCCTTTCCAAGCGTGGTTCGCAGGAGGCTTGGCTACGATTCCAAGGACTTGAGTGAAATCAATTATTTAGGTCTCCTTCCGTCGCGGCTGTCGCGGACCATGAAAGTGTCCGAACATGCGGCGTCGACCTTTTCGAAATTCCTCCATTCGTTTCGGATGCGAACGCCTCGGATCGCACGTTGGCCTGATATGCGCTGGGCGCAGGTCAATTGCGTTATCCTCTGCCGCGACGTGCGGGGTCACCTTTGAATACGAGGAATTGATGACATGAGAAAACAATATCGCTCATTCCTTTTTGCGTTGCTTGTTCCGGCATTTTTCCTCGTCGGCGCATTCCAGGTCGTTGCGGCGGCTGAGCTGTGGTCCAATCCTGCCACCTGGCCGGACCAGAAAGTGCCGCGCGCAGGCGACGAAGTCACCATTGAAAGTGGCAAGGACGTGGTCCTCGACGTGAGTTCGCCGCCGCTGCACGGGTTGACCGTCAAGGGCAAACTCAGCTTCTCGGACAAAGCCGACGTCGAGCTGACCACCGAATGGGTCATGTTGTTCGGGGAGTTGGAAATCGGTACCGAAGCCCAACCCCACACGAGCAAGGCGA